>VFQR01000012.1_pt1 | contig 671042 bp, 597 predicted proteins | sample 3512321 | NCBI WGS metagenome assembly VFQR01 (sample SAMN10412374, study PRJNA504923) | tailings metagenome | isolation source: Relicate 3 Philex TSF1 revegetated site | place: Philippines: Tuba, Benguet | collected 2017-08-29
GCACATCACTTCGGCACGCGTCCACCGCGCCTCGCCGCACTTTTGCAAGTGGATCCAAGTCCGGGAAAACTTTTATCTCCTTCTCTAAGAACCACTTAGCAACGCACCCCCTCACCAACCTGAGAAACGGCGTCAAACTCAACTTGCGAGCACCACGCGGCAACCAACCGCTCGTCGCTCGATTCGGCGTTCAGAAACGAAAACCGCGCCTCCGGATCGTCCGCGCTCTTGGCGAAATGCAAATAGCGCCAGGACAAAGCCAAGCTCAGTTTTCCCTTTGTTTTCAACAAAGCGCTCCGAACCCAAGCTCGCAAGCTTGAGCTTGAGTGAATCCAGACGGGCCCTGCCCGCCAAAATTTAGCCCCTCGGCTCAAGCCAGGCTGGAAAGGCAATCGCCATGAACTATGTGCCCACAACACGCGGACACCAACCGCTCCGCAAACCGCAAACTCGCCACCGCGCGGCCCACGGAAGCACTATTCCCAACCAACCCCCTGCATGCTACCCTATGAGTTCATGGTTTTCGGAACCCATCACGGCCATCACCACCACCATACGGTGCGGCCGGCGATGGCTTTCCAGTCGTGATTTCCTGCGACGTAAATCCTTCTCATTGCCCGCCGCGCTTACCCTAGCCCGGCGGGCTTTCTGTTTCTCAATCCCACTCGAAGGTCTTATCCCCGAAGAGAACACACACGAAGAGAACCCAACTGTGCAAATACCGAAACTCGATTTCTCGAAACTCGACGGCCTCCTCACCGCCGTCATCCAAGATTGGAAGTCCAATCGCGTCCTCATGGTCGGTTTCATGAATGAAGCCGCCTGGGCGAAAACCCTCGAAACCGGCAAAGCCTGCTTCTATTCCCGCTCGCGCAACAAGCTCTGGTTGAAGGGCGAATCCTCCGGACACTTCCTAGAAGTCAAGGAGATCCGGACGGACTGCGACTCCGACGCGCTCCTGCTCATGTGCGAAGCCCACGGCCCCGGCGTCTGCCACGAAGGCTACGAGTCCTGCTTCTTCAAGCGCCTCGATCACGAAAACGTCTTCCAACCCGTCGACACGAAAACTTACAACCCCGCAGAGGTCTACCAGAAGTGAAACTCAAACTAGGCATCCCCAAAGGCTCGCTCGAAAACGCGACCATCGACATCTTCCGCCGCGCCGGCTTCCAGATCACCACTAGCTCGCGCAGTTATTTCCCCAGCATCGACGACCCCGACATCGAGTGCATGCTCATCCGCGCCCAGGAAATGGCCCGCTACGTCGAAGACGGCATCCTCGACGCCGGCCTCACCGGCCGCGACTGGATCGAGGAAAACGGCTCGGACGTCGTCGCCCTCGCCGACCTCATTTACTCCCGCGCCAGCTTCTCCAAAGTCCGCTGGGTGCTCGCCGTGCCGGAAAACTCTCCCGTCCAATCTGTCAAAGATCTCCAAGGCAAAATCATCGCGACCGAGCTCGTCGGCGCCACCAAACGCTACCTCGCCCGCAACGGCGTCGAGGCCAAGGTCGAGTTCTCCTGGGGCGCCACCGAAGTCAAGCCGCCCGTCCTCGCCGACGCCATTGTCGAAGTCACCGAAACCGGCAACAGCCTCCGCGCCAACAAGCTCCGCATCGTCGAAACCGTACTCGAATCCAACACGCAGCTAATCGCCAACAAAGCCGCATACCAGGACCCCTGGAAGCAACGCAAGCTCGCCGACGTGAAGCTCCTCCTCGAAGGCGCCATCTCCGCCCTCGGTAAAGTTGGTCTCATGCTAAACGTCGAGAAGTCAAACCTCGAACGCATACTCGGCCTCTTGCCTGCCCTCAAGAAACCGACCATCAGCCAACTCTCCGACGACAGTTGGGTCGCCCTCAACACCATCCTCGACGAACTTACCGTTCGCCAACTCATTCCTCGCCTCAAGGAAGCCGGCGGCCAGGGCATCGTCGAATATCCCTTGAACAAGATCATCAACTAGCCATGCCGTTACTCCGAATCTTGCCCCGCTCCAGCGCGCAATCGCTGCTCAAGCGCCGCGCCGTCTCACTCGACAACGCCATCGAAACCGTGCGCCCGATCCTCGATGACGTCCGCCGCAATGGCGACAAAGCTCTTATCGGTTACGCGAAGCGATTCGATAACTTTGATAAAAAGTCAGTGCGTGTCTCCGCCAAGGAATGCGAGAAGGCCGCCACGCAACTCTCGCCCGCCTTCGTCAAAGCGGTCAAGACCGCCGCCAAAAACATCCGCGACTTCGCCAAGCTCCAACTCCCGAAACCCGTCCCCGGAAAGCTCGGGACGATAGTCCGTCCCCTCGACACCGTAGCCGCCTACATCCCCTCCGGCCGCTACCCTCTACCCTCCACGCTGCTCATGACCACGCAGCCCGCCCAAGTCGCCGGCGTCAAAAACATCTGCGCCACCAGCCCGCGCTTCGTCAACGAAATCTTCGGCTCGGCCCACCTCCTCGGCATCGAGCACACCTTCCTCCTGGGCGGCGCCCACGCCATCGCCGCCTTCGCCTATGGCACCAAATCGGTCCCTAAAGCCGACCGCATCGTGGGCCCCGGTAACATCTACGTCGCCGCCGCCAAGAAGCTCCTCGCCGGTGACGTCGGCATCGACTTCGTCGCCGGCCCCACCGAGATCCTCATCATCGCCGCCGAAGGCAACCCCGCTTGGCTCGCCGCCGACATGCTCGCCCAAGCCGAGCACGACACCGACGCCTCGGCCATCCTCCTCACCACTTCAAAGCAACTCGCCGAAGCCGTCGCCCTCGAGGTCGACAAACAACTCGCGACGCTCCCCACCGCCGCCGTCGCCAAGATCGCCATCAAACGCAACTCCGCCGCGCTCCTTGTCGACTCCCTCGAAGAAGCCTGCGACCTCTCCAACCGCTTCGCCCCCGAACACCTCTCGATCCCCAGCGCGAAGCTCCTCAAATTCATCCAGCACGCCGGCGGCGTCTTTATCGGGCCTCATTCGCCGGAAGCCGCGGGCGACTACGCCTCCGGCCCCAACCACGTCCTGCCCACCAGCGGCGCCGCCCGCCTCCGTGGCGGCCTCTCCGCCGCCGACTACGTCAAAGTCATCACCACGCAAGAACTGAGCAAAGCTCACCTCGCCGCCATTGCGCCCTCAGTCACCACGCTCGCCCGCGCCGAAGGCCTCGAAGCCCACGCCCGCAGCGTCGAGATCAGGAGCGCGAAATGATCACGCCCCAACCCCGCAAAGCCATCGAGCGCATGGCGCCCTACCACCCGCCCAGCAGCGGCCGCGCCGGAAAACTCCGTCTCGACTTCAACGAGAACACCGTCGGCGCCTCGCCCAAGGTCCTCGCCAAAGTAAAGGAACTCCTGACCGCGGACCTCCTCACCGTCTACCCCGAATACTCCGAGGTCCTCCCCGCCCTCGCCAAATTCTTCAAGGTCTCCGAAGAAGAACTCGCTCTCACCAACGGCACCGACGAAGCCATCCAGTGCCTCATCAACACCTTCATTGAGCCCAACGACGACGTCATCATCCTCACTCCCAGCTACGCCATGTACCGCTTCTACGCGGAAGTCGCCGGCGCGGCCATCCGCGAAGTCCCCTACAAGAAGGACACTCTCAAGTTCCCCCAAGAGGAACTCCTCAAAGCGATTCGCCCCAACACCAAGGCGATCTTGATCTCGAACCCCAACAACCCCACCGGCACCGCCGTCAAGCGCGAGCAACTCGAGGAGATCCTCGACTCGGCGCCCCAAGCCTGCGTCCTCGTCGACGAAGCCTATTTCGAATTCTGCGGCATCACCATGCTGCCCTACTTGAACGAATACCCCAACCTCTTCGTCAGCCGCACCTTCTCCAAGGTCTATGGCATGGCCGCCCTCCGCGTCGGTTGCCTCTTCAGTTGCGAGGACAACATGCGCCACATCCACAAGAGCCACTCGCCTTACTCGGTCAACTACATCGCCGCCATCGCCGCCAAGACCGCCGTCGAAGACACCGCCTACTTGCAGCAGTACGTCACCGAAATCCTCGTCGCCCGCGAGCACCTAACGGCGGGCCTCGAAAAACTAGGCGTCCCCTACGTCCCCAGCCAAGGTAACTTCGTCTTGATGCACGTCGGACCGCGATCCCTAGAAGTCCGTGACCGCTTGAAAGAACAGAGCATTCTAGTCCGCGACCGCAGCTACGAAATCCCAGGCTGCGTCCGCGTCACCGTAGGCAATCGCGACCAAGTCCAGCGCTTCTTCGACGCCTTCACGCCCATCTGGAGCTCGCTCTAATATGAAGCCTCTTCTCGTATTCGACATGGACGGCGTACTCGTCGAAGTCAAAGAGTCCTACCGCGAAACCATACGTGTCACCGTCCAGCACTTCACCGGCGAGTTACCCACGCACGAAGAGATCCAGCACTACAAGAATCTCGGCGGCTACAACAACGATTGGCTCCTGAGCCAGCGCCTCCTCGCCGACCGCGGCAAGGAAGTCCCCTACGACCAAGTTGTCGAAGTCTTCAACCAATTCTTCTTCGGCCACAATGGGCAGCCCGGACTCATTGAACGCGAACGCTGGATCGACACGACCGGCGTCCTCACGCGCCTGCAAACGAAGTACGACTTCGCCATCTTCACCGGCCGCCTCAACGAAGAGGCCCAGATCACCTTGCGCCGTTTCGCGCAGCACTTGAATTTCTACGCCGTCATTGGCGACGACAACGTCACCCACTCAAAGCCGCACCCCGACGGGCTCTTGCGCTTGAAGGCCGAACGCGAGGTCGCCTACTATCTCGGCGACTCCGTCGACGACGCCAAAGCCGGCCGCGACGCCGGAGTACCCTTCATCGCCATCACCGCCCCCGGCGGCAACTTCACGGGTCTACCCGTCGCCCACTTCGTCGAAACCATCAATCAATTGGAAGGCATCCTCTAATGCGAACCGCAACTATTGAACGCATCACCAAAGAGACCCAGATTCGCGGCAGCCTGAAAATCGAGGGCAAAGGCAGGTACGAAATCTCGACGGGCATCCGCTTCCTCGACCACATGCTGGAACTCTTCACCAAGCACGGCGGCTTTGACCTGAAGCTCGAAGCCACCGGTGACCTTGACGTCGACCAGCACCACACCGTCGAAGACGCCGGCATCGTCCTCGGCCAACTCTTCAACCAGGCCCTCGGCGACCGCAAAGGCATCAACCGCGCCGGCTACTTCGTCCAAACCATGGACGAAACACTCGCCGTCTGCGCCGTCGACCTCGGCGGTCGCCCCGCATTGGTCTACGACGACAAAGTCAAAGTCGTCCACGTCGGCGATCTCCAAACAGAACTACTAGTCGACTTCTTCGACGGCTTTGTCGTCCATTCGAAGTCCAACTTCCACGCCAAGATCATGTACGGCCGCTCCAACCACCACAAGATCGAAGCCATCTTCAAATGCTTCGCCCGCGCCATTAAATACGCCTGCTCCAAGGACGCCCGCCTCAAGGACCAACTCCCCTCAACAAAGGAGCTCCTCTAGCCATGCGGATCCCCAGCGCCACGCGCCAACACAACATCGCCACGTCCACCGCCGCGCGCCCCACACGCGCCGCAGTCACGCTCTTCGCCACGCCCGCCACCGCGATTCCGATACACGCCACAGCCACGCCCCTCGCCGCACCCACCGCCGCAAGCCCCACGTCCACAGCGGTCACGCCACGCGAGACGGCCGCCAGACAGGAGGCCCGCTAGACATGGTCTCCATCATCGACTACGGCGCAGGCAACCTCCGCTCCGTCCAAAACACCCTCGCCGAACTCGGCGCCGAATACAAGCTCATCCAAACGCCCGAAGCCGTGCGCGAAGCGAGAGCCATCATCCTCCCCGGCGTCGGCCACTTCGGCCAGCTCATGCTCTCGATGGACGTTATGCAGTTACGTCAGCCGCTCCTCGAAAAGATCGCCTCGGGCACGCCCTACTTTGGCATCTGCCTCGGCATGCAAGCGCTCTTCGCTTCCAGCGACGAAGCCCCCGAACTCAGAGGCCTCGGCCTCTTCCCCGAAAAGGTCCAACGCTTCCCTGCCGAAGCCCGCGTCCCCCACATGGGTTGGAATAATCTGACCCCGCGCGGCGAGACCAAACTCCTCAAGGCTCTGCCCACGCCAACCTACGTCTACTTTGCCAACAGCTACTACGCACCCGTAATCGACGCGACGGCCGCCACCTGCGACTACCAGTTCCCCTTCACCGCCGTCATCGAGCGAGACAACGTCTACGGCGTGCAGTTCCACCCCGAGAAGTCTGGCCCCACCGGCCTCAAGCTCATGAAGAACTTCCTGGAGCTCGCCTAGCCATGCTCGCCAAACGTATCATTCCTTGCCTTGACGTCACCGCGGGCCGCGTCGTCAAGGGCGTCAACTTCGTCAACCTCCGCGACGCCGGCGACCCCGTCGAACTCGCCGAACGCTACAACGCCCAAGGCGCCGACGAAGTCGTCTTCCTCGACATCACCGCCAGCTCCGACGAACGAAACACCATGGTCGACGTCGTCTTCCGCACCGCCCAGCGCGTCTTCATTCCACTCACCGTCGGCGGCGGCATCCGCGAAGTCCGCGACGCCCGCAAGATCCTCGTCTCCGGCGCCGACAAAGTCAGCGTCAACACCGCCGCCGTCCGCCGCCCGGAATTGATCACCGAGCTCTCGAAAGAGTTCGGCGCCCAGGCCGTCGTGCTCGCCATCGACGCCCGCAAGGTCGCCGCCGGCAAGTGGAAGGTCTTCACCAAAGGCGGCCGCGTCGAAGAAGACCTCGACGCCGTCGAATGGGCTGCGCGAGGCGAAGCTCTCGGCGCGGGCGAGATCCTGTTGACCTCGATGGATACCGACGGCGTTCAGAAAGGTTTCGATTGCGAGATGGTCCGCGCCATCAGCCGCGCGACCAAGATCCCCGTCATCGCTTCCGGCGGCGGCGGAACCCCGGAACACTTCGCCGAAGTTCTAACCGATGGCGAAGCAGATGCGGCATTGGCCGCTAGCATCTTCCACTACGGAACATATACAGTCGACGACCTCAAAGAGTTCCTCGACAAGAAAGGCATCCCGGTTCGCCGTCACAAATGAACAAGGCATTGGTAGTTCCCTGCATAGACCTTCAGGACGGAAAGGTCGTACAACTCGTTCAAGGCAAGAAGAAGGCCTTGGAAGGCGAGGCGCCGCTCGTCATGCTCGAGCGCTTCGCTGGCTTCCCCGAAATTCAAGTCATTGACCTCGACGCCGCCATGGGCCGCGGCGCCAACGACGACATCGTCGAATTGCTCGCCGGCAAGGCGTGTTGCCGCGTCGGCGGCGGTGTTCGCACTCCCGAGCGGGCGAAAGCCCTGGTCGCCCAAGGCGCCAGTCAAGTCATCGTCGGCACCGCTGCTTTTAACCGGCCCGTGCTCGAATCCATCGCCGCGGCCATCGGGCCAGAGCGCATCCTGATTGCCCTAGACTCCAAAGGCGGGCGTATCACCGTCCAAGGCTGGCAGGAGAGCCTGGATATGACGGCGCTCGAAGTCATAAAAGAATTGGAGCCCTTTTGCGGCGGCTACCTCTGTACCTATGTCGATAAGGAAGGCATGATGCAAGGTACCGACCTCGATTGGTTCGCGAGCCTGCGCGCGGCGACCTCGAAACCGATTACCGCCGCCGGCGGCATCACGACAATGGACGACGTAAAGGCCGTGCTCGGCATGAACGTTCACGCCGCCCTCGGCATGGCTATCTATACGGGCAAGTTAAATCTGGACGATCTCCGCAAATTGTTCTAAGGACGTCTGATGTCGTCCGATAAGCTCTTTGAGCGCATCGGGCAGTGAAAATCATCAGCAACCTACTACTCAAGGGCAAAGATGGCGACTCCGCCTCTTCCGCCTCCGAACAGTTCAACAGTTTGGAGTGGACCGAAGCCACGCGCGACGCCGCGCTGCAACTTTGGCGCTCCACTCTTTTGACGATGGGCGAGGCCATGCCTCTGTCCCCCAAACAAATCTCCGAGCCGCACCGGAGGGGATTACGGCAGTTGGTGGATGAGTTGCCCACGCGCCCCGCGCCCAACGTATTGGAGCAGCGCAAACAGCAGACTTCCGAGATTCTGAAAAGCTACGGCAATCAGATGGGTACCTTTATCGACTCGCAAGACCGCGAGGCTAAGGCGGTGCTTGGCTCGGTGGCGCAATTGACCGAAACGCTCGCCGGTTTCGACCAGCGGCATAGCGTCCGGCTGCAGGGCATTACGAAGAAGCTACGGCTGCTCGCGACTTCGAACGACTTGAGCGACATCCGCGCCAAGCTAAGCGCCGAAGTGAACGCGCTAGAGAAGTGCCTTGAAGAACAGCAGCGCGACACCAAGTCGGCCCTGAGCCGCTTGACCGAAGATTTGAACGCCAGCGAGTTGCGCAAACAACGCGCGCTGCCCGGCCCCGGCGCCAAACACGCCTCCGATAGCTTGCTCGCGCTCGACCGCGCGATTCAAGGCTGGCAGCGCTATTGCCTGGTGCGCTACGACTTTCGCGACCGGCTGGGCACGCCTCCCGGCGAGGTTGCTTGGAAAGCGCAAGCGGAGTTCATTGAACAAGCTCTGCCCGAAAGGATGGGGCATCCCGTCCGCACGATCAGCCCGAAGACGGGCGTGATGCTAGCGGCGGTGAACTGCCAATTATTGGAGTACGCTAGCCATGCCGAGAGCATGGAGAAGGCGCTGACGGCCGCGACGGGATTTACTTGTACGTCGCGAGTCGTGGAACCCCTGCGTGGAGAGGCCATGCGTGAAGCGATGGCCCGTTTGGAGAAGGCGCTTTAGATATGTTGCGTTGCGCGATTTTCGCCCCCGACGCCGATTCCCGCGACGTCCTCACGCTGGCCTTGGAGGAGCACCCGGATCTTTTGATCCTGCGTAGCTTCGAGGAGTTCTTGAGTGGCGAGGCGATCGTCGACTTCGTTCGGGCCCACTCTCCGCAGGTCTTGTTTTTCGATATCGCCCTGGGCCGGGCTAGCCTCCATGAGGCGGCCTTGGCGCTGAAAGGCTCCGAGCACATCCATATCGTCGCCATTGATCGCGAGTTGGAAGCCGAGGTCCTGCTTGAGTTAATGAATGCGGGCGTCCGCGAGTTCCTGCGCTTCCCCTTTGATCAGGAGAAACTAGCGGCGAGCCTCGCACGCATCGAGGCCGCCGTGGCCTTGGCCCCGGCGGAACGCGAATCGACGGAGCTTTTGTATAGCTTTTTGCCGGCCAAGCCCGGCGCCGGCGCTTCGATCGCCGCGATCCATACGGCGATCGAGCTTTCGTTGCGGCCCTACCATCGCGTGCTGTATACGGACTTCGACATGAATAGCGGCGTCAGCCGCTTCGCGATGAAGCTCGCCAACCCCTTGGGGTTGCGCGATGCCTTGGCGAAGATCAACGAGATGGACGACGGGCTATGGGCCGAACTGGTCTCCCGCTGCGACGACTTGGACCTGCTGCCCGCGACTGGCATCGAGACAAATCTGGACGTTGAGGCGGCTAAGATCCGGAAGCTCTTTGAGTTCGCTCGCCGCCGCTACAAAGTGATCCTCGCCGATTTGAGCGGGATGATGGAGCAGTTTTCGCTCGACGTAATGCTGCAATCGCGCCGCGTGCTCTTGGTCGTTGAGCCGGAGCTAGTATGCGCGCACCAAGCTCGTGAGAAGCTGCGTTTCCTCGAAGGCCATGACCTGAAGGACCGCGTGAGCCTGGTGATCACGAAGTGGCGCAAAGACGCGCCGCTGACGATCGCCGACATCGAAAGCGTCCTCGGCCTACCGGCCGAGGCGACCATCAGCGACTGCGGCGAGCAGATTCACAAGAGCCTGCTGCGCGGCTGCGCCCTCGAGCCAACGACGAACTTCTACCGCGAGATCGCCGATCTAGCCGCTTGGTTAAGCAGCGAAAACTCGACGAAGCGCACCAGCAAGATGAAACGCAAGATCGAGTACTTCTCGATCCTGCCGGGCCGCTATTCGCTAAGCCGCTAAGCCACCGCGACGCTAGGCCAATGCGACTCTAGGCCACTGCGACGACGACCGGCCTTGCAATCGCGTCGCGGCGTCTCAGCATCGTGGTGCAGCGGCGCGATGCGACGGAGCCGTATCGCGTGCACCTCTCACCGGCCCACCGCGTTGCATGGCCGGAAACCAAGGGCCCGCCACATCACACGGCACCAAGCCACGGGCCTCCCGCGTCGCGTGAGCCTCTCATTAGGCCGCCTCGTTGCTCGGCCGGAAGCCACGGGCTCTCACGCCACGCAACGGGAAGCCACAAGCGTTCTGGATCAAGGCGGGTGGTGCAACGCATGCTTGGGGCTCTGGGCTGGGCGTGGCGCAGGGTCTGGGCCGCGGCCGTTATCGCGACGCCGGGGCTAGTGGCAGTTCGGCGTAGCCGATCTGGCCGTTTAGGCGCTCGTCGGGGCTTGGCTTGTCGCCGCCGCCGTACCAGATGCGAAGACGCGTTGGCTCGGCCAGTACCGTGGCGTCGCAAACGACGGTGTTATTCCACGGGCTCGCGCCCTTGAGGACGGGCTCGCGTAGCTTGCGCCAACTTTGGCCGTCGCTGGACACGGCGTAGCCCATGGCGCGGTGTTCCTTTCGGTCGCGGCCGGTATAGAGCATCACCCATTGGTTGCCGCTGACGAAGATCGCGGGCTCGCCGAGGCCGTTCTCATCGAAGTCGCCGTAGCCGCCAAGGTCGAGGATGGGCGACGAGCGCTGTTTTTCCCAATGAACTCCGTCGTTGCTTCTCGCTAGCCCGAGCCGTTGTCGCCGGGCACGGTCCTCGCCGAGGTAGCAGAGGTACAAGACGCCGCTGGCTTCCCAGACGTAGGGGTCGCCTAGACTGACTTCATCCCAACTACGCCAGGGGCCCTGTTTCAGGATAGGCTCTGGGTGCTTGCGCCACGCCGCGCCGTCGCTCGAGCGGGCCAGACCCAAGACCGTCTTGCCCTTCTCGCCAGCCTGGTAGACGTAGAGGATCTCGTTCCGGAAAACGACCGCTCCGCCATTGGCGGCAATATAAGAGCCTTCCCATGGAAGTTCTGGACTCAAGGTGCGGCGCGGATTCCCCCAACGAAGGCCGTCGTTTGATGTCGCCGCGAAGGTGTCCCAGCGCTTGCCGTCGAAGCGCGAATAGAGATTGAGCAGACCAGCGCCGTGGCGGACGACCGAAGGGTTCAGTACATCAAGCGCTTCGCCGCGCGCGATGGAGGCTTCGGCGTTGGGCCGCCACTGGAGGTCGAATCGTTGAGCGGTCGCCGGCTTCGGTAGAGAAAAGTCCTCGTAACGTCCGCAACCGGTCATCGCTATCGCCGCGAGCGCGAGCGCGGCCAGTCTCATAGGGGAATACGGACTCGCAAAGTCGCGCCGTGCCCGGGTCGGCTGTTCACGAGCATTTCGCCGCCGAGGCTCTTGACGCGGCGCTTAATACTGCCGGGGCCGATGCGTAGGGTTTCCATCTCTTCAAGGTCGTAGGTGCCGCTGAAGGGGAAACCGGTGCCGTCGTCTTCGAGTTCGAAATGGAGCATGTCTCCTTGCTTCGACAGCCCGATGGCGACGCGCGAGGCCTTCGAGTGCTTCTGGACGTTGTTGAGGCTCTCGCGAACGACTTGCAGCACTTCGAGGAAGCTCTCGGGTTCGCCGGTTACCTCTTGGCTCGCGTAGCTGGCGCTGATGCCGGTGTCCTTCTTGAAGTTGTCGACGAGACGGCGGATGGCGGTGGTCAGGCTCTCGCCTTCGATCTCAATCGGGCGCATGCTGCGGACGAAGGCGCGAAGTTCGGCGACCTGCGTGCGGCAGATGGTCTGAAGATCCTGGAGTTCCTTAAGGCCGGCGGAGAAGTCGCGGTCGAGCATCTGTTGGACGACGTTGAGACGCATCTGGAAGCTGATGAAGCTTTGCAGGGGACCGTCGTGGAAGTCGTCGGCCATGCGTTGGCGCTCGACTTCGCGAAGCTTCTCGGCCTCGCCACGCAGCAGGCCGATTTGCAAAAGCGACTCGTCGAGACGGTCGGCAAGAATGCGTTTCTCGAGACTCAACGTCGAGGCAAGGATGCCGGCCAACATCACGAGCGGTTGCAGGATCTCCCACTGCGTCGGCTTCAGGAAAAGGAAGAAGCCTTGGCAGATCACGAGCACGGCGAAGACTTCGCGCCAAGAGTGCAGAATGGCGGCTTCAAGCAACAGGTAGACGTAGAAGAGCGAACCCAGCCAGATGCTCTGTCCGGCGGAGTAGAGCGCGAAGATCAGGAAGATGACGGTGTCGACAACCAAGCTGATCGCAGGCGGCCAGCGTTGTTCGATGTCGCGCCACAGAAGCGCGAGAAGGCTATAGACGGTGAACGCGCTCGCTAGCGCGAGGACGAGCCAAGGCAAAGGCCGCGGCGAGTTGCTGCCCACCGAAAGGAAGGCTAAGGCAAGGATCGTGCGAATTACGGAAAGGCTTTGCCACCAAAGTGGCGAAAGATATTTGGGTTCGGAGAGTCCACGGTCCGGCATGGTGCTTAGCGGCGATACAGGAAGAGCGTATGCGCGCGCCCTTCCTGATCCTCCATTTCGACGGTGCGTTCGGGGTTCCATTCCTGGAACTCGAAGTCGTGGCAGACCACACGGGCGCCTTTCTTCAATTGCTTCTCCAAGTAGCCGGAGAGTTTGGCGTTGGTGACGGGCAGTAGATAGACGGTGACGAGGTCGGCGTCTTTGTAGTCCTGATCGAAGAGGTTTCCTTCGATGACGGTGGCGGAGGCTTCGAGATTCTGCCGCTTGATGGCGGCGCGGCTATCGGCGACCAGCTTCTTGTCAAGTTCGACGCCAACGGCTTTTGCGCCGTACTTGCGGGCGGCGGTGATGACGAAGCGGCCATCGCCGGAGCCGAGGTCATAGGTCTTCTCGCCCTTCTTCAGTTCGCCGAGTTCGAGCATCTTTTCGACGACCACTTGGGGCGTCGGGTAGTATGGCGCGGCGGTTTCGGGCGACTTGAAGGGGTCTTGGGCCCAAAGAGAAGCGACGATACAGAGGAGGGTGCGCATGCTAGCGGATAGGCGAATATGCCGTTGGGCTCAAGATCGAGTTTGAGATGTTCGAGACTACTTCTCCATCGCTCAAACCGGGCGTCGCCTTTAGCTTGTCCCACTCGGGATGGGTGACAAAAGTCTTCCAATTCGCTTCGCGGGCGGCGAGACTGTCGTACCAGAGCATGTAAGTGAGGTTGGGGGCATTGGCGCCGGAGACGGTTTCGCCGAAGAAGACGGGGTTGAGGCCGGTCTTGCGGAAAATGGCGATTTCGCCGTTGTTGAACATGCCGATCTTCTTGGCGAGCGACCCATAGCTATTGGATTCGTAGGTGCGGAGTTCGAAGACACGCGGCGCGCGGCCGGGTTCGGACTTGGGCATTTCGAGCGAAGGCAGTCCGTCGAAACTGCGCAGAAGACTCGAATCGATGCGGAAATAGCCGAGGGCGCCGGAGCCATCGAGCGAGGCGGTGGCGGCGGCGTAGTCCTTGTCGGCGGCGAGGGCGTCCCAGGTGGATTCGAGTCGGGCGAGATTCTTGTACTCGGCGACTTCAAGAACGTAGGGACTGCTTTCGCCGATGACGTTGCCGAAGAAGCCGACTTTCGCGATGCCGGCGCGTTGGAGGGCGGCGAGGCGCTGCTTGCTTAAGAACTCGTTGAGGCGGCGCGGCATCGCGTCGAGAGTGTTGCGGAGCTTGTAGGAACGGAGCTCGATAACGGAGTTCGACTTCTTTTGGGTGGGGGAGAAGGCTAGGGCGGGGCTAGCGCTCGCAATGCTGCTGGCTAAAAGTTGACGGCGCGTCATTCATCACGATCTTACAACTTGGGACGGCCCCAAAACGGCGCTCGCGAGATCGGAAAGTGGCGAGGGCGGCGCGGAAGTCTTCGTGAGAGAAGTCCGGCCAGGCGACGGGAGTGAAGTAGAGTTCGGCGTAAGCGCATTGCCAGAGGAGGAAGTCGCTCAGGCGTTGTTCACCGCCGGTGCGGATGAGGAGATCGACGTCGGGGCCCAGGGAGGCGCCGGAGAGAAGGGCTTGGCGGAGTTCTTCGCGTGAGGAGTAATCGACGGCGATGCGGACGTGGAGCTTTTGGCTGGAGCGGGTTCGTTGTTCGGCGCTCGACATCAGCGGCAGCAAGTTGGCGGGAAGACGGTCGCGGCGGCCGATGAATTCGAGGCGAACGCCGTTCGAGACGCATTCGTCGACTTCGCGTTCGAGGAAGGTGGCGAAGAGGCGCATGAGGGCGCCGACTTCCTCAAGAGGGCGCTTCCAGTTGTCGCTGGAGAAGGCGTAGAGAGAGAGGACGCTTACGCCAAGGGCGGGCGATTCGCGGATAACGCGGCGTACGGTTTCAGCGCCGGCCTTGTGGCCTTCGAGGCGGAGACCGCCGCGGCGTGCGGCCCACCGGCCGTTGCCGTCCATGATGATGGCTACGTGCACTGCTTGGTTAGCCCTTGTTGCGCATGGCGTCGACTAGCGCGGCCATGTGGTTGACGTACTTCTCGAGAGCTTTGCGGCCGGAGGCGGTGAGCTTGAAGTCGGTTTGTGGGCGACGGCCTTCGAAGTACTTTCGGGTTTCGATGTAGCCGGCGTCTTCGAGCTTGCGGGCGTGCACGCTGAGGTTGCCGTCGGTGATTTCGAGGGCGTCCTTCAATTCGCCGAAGGTGAGGGACTTTTCGGTGGCGAGCGCGCTGACGATGCCGAGGCGAACGCGCTCGTGAATGAGCTGATCAAGTTGCACGGCGCTGGGCGCGCTTATGGGCCTCGCTGGTTGGAGAATGTCCGGTTGATTTTGGTTGCGGAGAGGTTTAGCCGCCATGTTTCCTCGCGATGTAGAGGCCGAAGCCGAGATGAAGGCCGCCGAAGCCGGCGGCGAGCCAATAGTTTGCCCACGTGGGCGGAGTGAAGAGAGCGGCGCAGCCGAGGAGCATGAAGCCGACGCCCATGGCGGGTACGGGCTTGACGCTGAAGCTGCCGCCGGTGGTGACGCCCGCGCCGTAGAGGAGAAGCCAGAGGCCGGGGACGTGTGAATATTGTTGGCTGCGGGCGGCTGCGGCGGTGAGCGAGGCGCCGGCGAGCAGGGGTGGGGCGAGGCCGAGGGCGAAGCGGCGGGCGGGGCGCGAGGTGAGGGAGACTTCGGAACGGCTGGCCTTCCAGAGGATACCGATCATGCCGAGGACGGAGGCAGCCATGCCTTCCGCGGTCCAGATGGCGAGCCAGGCTTCAGGTTGCGGCGTGCGTTCGCCGAGCCAGGCGGCGAGGAAGGCGGAGAGACCGATCAGGGCCATGGCGTAGCCGGGGACGGCGGTGAAGTTGCTTGCGCCCTCCATGGCGGAGCGGATGTAGCGCAGGTTTTCCGAAGCGTGTTCGCCGAGGTTGGCTCCGTTGCGCATGATCTTACTGTAGAGTACTTTTCAGGGCAAAGCAAGGTTCGGATTGCGGCGCGGGGCGACCTTGAGGCTGGGCCCGCTGGGGATGGGCGCCGTGAGCCGAGAACGGGGGACTGGGCGCCGATGGCGCCAGGAGAGGCGGGTGTGGGTGAGCGGCGCGGCGCCTAGGGGAGTGCTCACGGCACGGTGGGGCGTGGATGATGGCGCTGGCGAGTGTCGCGGGCAAGCGAGTGCTGTCGGTGTTTGGGGGCGAGTGCGGCGGGGCGGGCAGGCGCGGGCGATCTTGGCGATGGGCGCGAGGCGTTGAGGATGGCGCGGGCGTGGGTGACGGGCAGGCTCGTGCTGTGGGTGTTTGGGGGCGAGTGCGGCGGGGCGGGCGGGCGCGGGCGATCTTGCCGCTGGGGCGCGAGGCGTGGAGGATGGCGCGGGCGTGGGTGACGGGCAGACGTGGGGTGATCCTGGCGGGCTGGGCGGCGGGCGTGGCGGGCGGTCGAGTCTGGGGTTAAGCTTGGGAGGTGGGGAAGATGCTGATCGTTGTGGGATTGGCGCTCGTGGTGGCGGGCTTGGTGGTGACTTGGGCGGGGAAGGTGCCGGGGGATTTCACTTGGCGGGGGAAGAACTGGACGGTGGCGTTTCCGTTGGGGACTAGTCTGCTGCTAAGCGTGGTTGCTTCTTTGCTGCTTTGGGCTTGGAGCCGGTTTGGTGGGGTTGGAAAATAGAACAGGCCGCCCTGGAGGAAAGCGGCCTGCTGAGGGAGCGTGATGCGCTAGCAAAATCACAGCTCCAGGCTGGCTCTTTGGAGGGAAGAGCCAACCTCATAAGTGTAAGGCCTTAGAGGAAAAACGTGAATAGTACGAAAGTACTACAGTTGCAGGATTCATACATCTTTTCCACAAGCGGGACAAGTGCGGGGGCGCGGCTCGTGGAGCGGGATCGGGCGGAGATCCTTCGTGAAATCAACTATTTGGCTGGCGAGTGGCCGGCTCGTCGCATTCTCTCGGTGGTGCCAATTCGCCACATCTATGGTTATCTGTGGACGGTACTCCTGGGAAAATTTTTACAAGTTGATGTAGTGAATGTGCGGGGATGGAGTTGCGAGGCGTTCGGGGCTCTGCTTCGGGAGGGGGATTTGGTGGTGGGCTATCCGGGGGCGTGGGGGCGTTGGGTCGATCTTAGGTGGCCTCGTGGCGTGTGTGGTGTGAGTTCTGGCGGGGGCGCGGAAGAGGGTTTGGGGAAGAAATTGCGGGAGCGCGGACTGGAGCGCTGGACCGAGATTTACGGTTGTACGGAGTTGGGGGCGGTGGGATCGCGGGAAGCAGGGGAAGCCGAGTATGAATTGTTGCCTTATTGGCCGACGCGGCTGATGGGGATTGAAGCGCCGGACGAGTTGACATGGCAGGGGGACAGAAGGTTTCGACTCGGGAGGCGGAAGGATGGGTCGGTGAAGGTGAATGGAATGGCGGTGGATCTAGGCTGGGTACGGGGAGTCCTTCTAAGTTGCCCGGGAGTTAGGGATGTAGCGTTGCGGATGGGGCGAGAGCGATTGACGGCAAGGGTGGCGGGTAGCGTGACTGAGGCGGCGTTGCATGGTTGGATGACGGACCGGCTGGAGACTTGGGAGCGGCCTGAAATCAGGATCGTGGGTAGGGAGTTGCGAGTTGACGAAAGAGGGAAGCCGCTATTCGGTCTATTCGACTTGGAAGCGGGTGTCGACGTCTAGGATGACGGCGTCCTTCTCGATGGTGATGCCGCGGATTTCGAGTTTGCCGATGGTGATCTTGTAAGGACTCGATTGGCTGGCGGCGGCGAGGAGTTTGCGGACTTCTTCGCGGATGGGGTACTTGACGGCATCGGCTATGCTGCCTTCGAGGGCTTGGCGGACGCGGCGGGAGTAGAAGGTGTCGCGGTTGACGAGTGAGACTTTGGGTTTGGTGAGGGTGAGGGTTCCGTTGTTGGTGGCGAGGCCGGCAAGGACCTCGAAGTCGAAGCTATCGCCGAAGCCCATGCAGCGGCCGAGGACGTCGAGGCTGGAGCGGCCGGTGAAGGTGGCGCGGATGAGGAGTTGGCCGTCGCGGCTGGAGAAGTGGGGGTTGCCGAGATAGGCGAAATTGCAACGGGACTTGGGGGTGCCTTTGACGTAGCGTTTGCCGTCTTGGGTGAAGAGGGCTTGGGCGAGTTGTTTTTCGAGGAGGGGGAAGCGGATCTCGAGCTCGATGGCCGGTAGTGAGGACGCGAGGGTGAGGAGGAGGAGGGGCAGGAGGCGGGGCATAACGAAAAAACCCCGTTGGTGGAAACCGAACGGGGTTTTGTGTTGTTAATCGGGCGACGTCCTACTCTCCCACACAGTCGCCCGTGCAGTACCATCGGGGCAGTGAGGCTTAACTTCCGTGTTCGGGATGGGAACGGGTGGGACCCTCACGCTATGGTCACCCAAAAGTCGTGATGACAGAAGATCGGAGATCTTCATCGAAGAAATGAATATTGACGGGGAACACTAGAGTATGAGCAACTTGAGAGATGCAGCGGAAGCTGCGCTCTATATTTGTTGTAAATTTTATGGTCAAGCCGAACGGGCTATTAGTAACGGTAAGCTAAATACATTACTGCACTTACACATCCGTCCTATCAACCAAATCGTCTATTTGGGCCCTTCAGGGAAATCTCATCTTGGGGAAGGTTTCGCGCTTATATGCGTTCAGCGCTTATCCTGACCAAACTTCGCTACTCAGCTGTGCCACTGGTGTGACAACTGAATCACAAGAGGTTTGTTCATCCCGGTCCTCTCGTACTAGGGACAAGCCCCCTCAAATTTCCTACGCCCACCACAGATAGGGACCGAACTGTCTCGCGACGTTCTGAACCCAGTTCACGTACCGCTTTAATAGGCGAACAGCCTAACCCTTGGGAGCTTCTACACCCCCGGGATGCGATGAACCGACATCGAGGTGCCAAACCGGAGCGTCGATGTGAACTCTTGACTCCGATCAGCCTGTTATCCCCGGCGTACCTTTTATCCGTTGAGCGATGGCCCTTCCATGCAGAACCACCGGATCACTTTGTCCAGCTTTCGCTCCTGCTTGACTTGTAAGTCTCACAGTCAACCTAGTTTATGCCAATGCACTCGTCGGTGGATTTCCAAACCACCTGAACTAAGCTTCGAACGCCTCCGTTACAATTTAGGAGGCGACCGCCCCAGTCAAACTACCCGCCTAACATTGTCCCTCTTCCCGATGAGGGAGGTAGGTTAGAATCACAGCAAATGCAGGGTGGTATCTCACCGGTGGCTCCCTCGAATCCAAGAATCCGAGTTCAAAGCCTCCCACCTATCCTGCGCAGCATGTGCCATAATTCAATGTTAAGGTATAGTAAAGGTGCACGGGGTCTTTCCGTCTAGTGGCGGGCATCCGGCGTCTTCACCGGAACCACAAGTTCGCCGGGCGGATTGTTACGACAGTCATCAGATCGTTACGCCATTCGTGCAGGTCGGAACTTACCCGACAAGGAATTTCGCTACCTTAGGACCGTTATAGTTACGGCCGCCGTTCACCGGGGCTTCAATTCATAGCTTCGCTTGCGCTAACCACTCCTTTTAACCTTCCGGCACCGGGCAGGCGTCAGCCCCTATACGTCGTTTTCGACTTAGCAGAGACCTGTGTTTTTGTTAAACAGTCGCCTGATGCGTTTCACTGCGGCCCCTTACGGGGCACCCCTTCTCCCGAAGTTACGGGGTTAATTTGCCTAGTTCCTAAACAATCCATCACCCGAGCGCCTGAGTATATTCAACACGACCACCTGTGTCGGTTTGTGGTACGGATTCTCCTAGCCTAGCCTTAGCGGATTTTCCCGGCCGGCGAAAGGGCGGACTTACCTATCCCTCTCTGTCGTCACCTTCCTACGGAAACCATTGCCTCGGAAAGATCGGACCGGCGTCCCCGCATCGAAACTAGAAGAAGTTCTGGAATATTAACCAGATGTCCATCAGCTACGCCTTTCGGCCTCACCTTAGGATCCGACTAACCCTGAGCGGATTAACCTTTCTCAGGAAACCTTAGTCTTACGGCGAGCAAGGTTCTCGCTTGCTTTCTCGCTACTTATGCTGGCAGAGTCACTTCCTAACGCTCCAATGGTTCTCACGATCCACCTTCACTGCATTAGGAACGCTCTCCTACCCCGCGTACTTGCGTACGCAGCCATGTCTTCGGCAATCAGCTTGAGCCCCGTTGGATTGTCGGCACCGGATCGCTCGACCAGTGAGCTATTACGCTTTCTTTAAAGGATGGCTGCTTCTAAGCCAACCTCCTGGCTGTCAGTGCAATCCGACTTCCTTTCCCACTTAGCTGATATTTGGGGGCCTTAGACGATGATCTGGGCTCTTCCCCTTTCGACAATGCAGCTTAGCCCGCACTGTCTGACTGCTGAGTAATTCATCCGCGGCATTCGAAGTTTGATTGGATTCGGTAAGCTGGAAAGCCCCCTAGTCCATCCATGTCTCTACCGCCGCGACGGTACACTCAACGCTAGCCCTAAAGCTATTTCGGAGAGAACGAGCTATCACGGAATTTGATTAGCCTTTCACCCCTACCCTCAGCTCATCCAAGCTGTTTTCAACCAACACTGGTTCGGACCTCCAGCCGTTGTTACACGGCCTTCATCCTGGCCAAGGGTAGATCATCCCGCTTCGCGTCTTATCCCAGCGACTGTACGCCCTATTCAGACTCGCTTTCGCTTCGGCTCGCTTACGCTTAACCTTGCCACTGAGATAAACTAGCCAGCTCATTATTCAATAGGCACGATGTCAGGCATTAACGCCCTCCAACTGCTTGTAGGCACGCGGTTTCAGATACTATTTCACTCCCCTCGCAGGGGTTCTTTTCACCTTTCCCTCACGGTACTTGTTCACTATCGGTCTCTAGCGAGTATTTAGCCTTGCCGGATGGTCCCGGCGGATTCATGCAAGGTTTCTCGTGCCTCGCACTACTTAGGAACCTCTGAAATGAGAATTGCAATTTCACATACGGGGCTGTTACCCTCTTTGGCCGGCCTTTCACAGACCGTTCAGTTATCGCTTTTCTATCACTTTTTTTACCAGGAAACGACTCGCGGTCGCTTCTACAAACTACCAGCTTTCACTAATCAGCTTTCACTGATGCGAATTGCTTCCTGATATTGAGGCCCTGCAACCCCGGTCTCTCCGAAGATCGACCGGTTTAGGCTGTTTCGCGTTCGCTCGCCACTACTAACGAAATCACGGTTGTTTTCTCTTCCTAGGGGTACTAAGATGGTTCACTTCCCCCCGTTCGCTCGATGTAGCTATATGAGTTGCCCCATTTTCACTACACCGTAACCAGTGTTCGCACTGGTTGGGTTTCCCCATTCGGAAATCCCCGGATCACAGAATGCTTACTTCTCCCCGAGGCTTATCGCAGTTGGCCACGTCCTTCATCGCCTGCTAGAGCCAAGGCATCCACGCGCGCGCCCTTAGTAGCTTGACCATAAAATTTACGTCAAACACAGAGTCCGGAACTTCATCCACCGCTCTAGCCATACGGCATCCCGCTGCGGAATCCGGATCTATACTCAAGTTCGCTCTCGATCACGCTGTAGCCATGCGGCATGGCGTGACCGGGTTTTTACTTGTGTTGCCCGTCAATATTCAAATTTCAAAGATCTCGATCGCGCTAAACACCACTTGGGCGTCAAGCAAGCCATCTAGCCCGGCATCTCGATTCCGTGGTTAGGCTATTGAGATGACCGATTAGAGGGCTCGCATTTTTAGGAGTAGATGGTGGGCCTGGCTAGACTCGAACTAGCGACCTCACCCTTATCAGGGGTGCGCTCTAGCCACCTGAGCTACAGGCCCGTTGGTTTAGACCGTTGGCGAAAACCAACCGGTTACTGGCGGAGCCAGTCGCGGTGGCATCAAACTGGTGGAGCTGGTCGGGATCGAACCGGCGACCTCCTGAATGCAAATCAGGCGCTCTCCCAGCTGAGCTACAGCCCCGTATGTGACAGCGCGAACCGTCACAGACTACCCTATTTTAGCGAAAATTTTTCGAGGCCAGTTGGATACTCCATCCCAAGGGACGGGCCCGAGGGATGAGGTGGCCCGCGCAAGGCGTGCCGCCATCCAAAACAGTATTGTCTGCATTGAGAAGAGCGTAGTTGCCGTGGATTGGAAAGGCTGCTACTTACTCCGGCGTGGGCGCCTCGAACGCTGTACGACGTTGAGGACGTTGCCGTTTGCGCATTGCCGCTATTGCTAGCGGAAGCGCATGTTCAGTAACTCCAACCACTGTCTCTCTTAGAAAGGAGGTGATCCAGCCGCAGGTTCTCCTACGGCTACCTTGTTACGACTTCACCCCAATCATGAATCATACCTTGGGCCAGTTGTATGGACTTCTAGTACAATCCACTTTCGTGATGTGACGGGCGGTGTGTACAAGGCCCGGGAACGTATTCACGGCAGCATGCTGATCTGCCATTACTAGCGATTCCAGCTTCATGCAGGCGAGTTGCAGCCTGCAATCCGAACTGAGAACGGTTTTCTGCGATTAGCTCCACCTCGCGGCTTTGCAGCGCTTTGTACCGTCCATTGTAGCACGTGTGTAGCCCTGGACATAAAGGCCATGATGACTTGACGTCATCCCCACCTTCCTCCGGTTTGTCACCGGCAGTCTCCTTAGAGTTCCCGACATTACTCGCTGGCAACTAAGGACAAGGGTTGCGCTCGTTGCGGGACTTAACCCAACATCTCACGACACGAGCTGACGACAGCCATGCAGCACCTGTGTTCCGGCCTATTGCTAGGAGGAATCCATCTCTGGAAACCGTCCGGACATGTCAAGAGCTGGTAAGGTTCTTCGCGTTGCGTCGAATTAAACCACATGCTCCACCGCTTGTGCGGGCCCCCGTCAATTCCTTTGAGTTTCAGCCTTGCGACCGTACTCCCCAGGCGGCATACTTAACGCGTTAGCTTCGGCACGAACCAATTGAATGGCTCACACCAAGTATGCATCGTTTAGGGCGTGGACTACCAGGGTATCTAATCCTGTTTGCTACCCACGCTTTCGCTCCTCAGCGTCAGTTTCGGTCCAGAAAGCCGTCTACACCGCAGGTGTTCCTCCTGATATCTACGCATTTCACCGCTACACCAGGAATTCCGCTTTCCTCTCCCGTACTCTAGCCTGCTAGTATTCGGCGCACCCTCCCAGTTAAGCCGGGAGATTTCACACCAAACTTGGCAAACCGCCTACGAGCTCTTTACGCCCAATAATTCCGAACAACGCTTGCTGCCTACGTATTACCGCGGCTGCTGGCACGTAGTTAGCCGCAGCTTCTTCCACCGGTACCGTCATTATCGTTCCGGTCGAAAGGACTTTACACCCCGAAGGGCTTCGTCGTCCACGCGGCGTCGCTGCATCAGAGTTTCCTCCATTGTGCAAGATTCCCCACTGCTGCCTCCCGTAGGAGTCTGGCCCGTGTTTCAGTGCCAGTGTGGCCGTGTGCCCTCTCAGGCCGGCTACCGATCGTCGCCATGGTGGGCTTTTACCCCGCCATCTAGCTAATCGGCCGCGGACTCTTCTCTCAGCGCATTGCTGCTTTCTTCTCTCGAACTTATGCGGTATTGTCCCCGGTTTCCCAGGGGTATGCCCCACTAAGAGGTAGATAATCCACGTGTTACTCACCCGTACGCCGCTTTACTCAGGGTTGCCCCCTTTCTCGCTCGACTTGCATGTGTTAGGCGCGCCGCCAGCGTTGATTCTGAGCCGGGATCAAACTCTCGTTTGAACCGTTTATTGTTTGGATGGACAGGGCACAAGCCCCATCCGGTCGCAACTACTTGAACTCAATGCTTGACGAAAATTATTACTATTTAGACTGTATCCAACTAGATTGTCAAAGATCTGCCCACGCGCACAATCCACTTGTGACTGTAGCGCCGTGGCGGCCTCGAAAGGCGTTCAGGCAACAGAATGCTTACAACGACATGCGCTCAGCATTCTGATTCACCTAGAAATTGTAAAACCAAAAGAACTTGCTTGTGAAAGGTGGGGGAAGATGCTTAGAGCGATCTTCGTCCTATGGCCTCGGGCTTGTGTCTGCTTTGTTGAACCGGCCTTGGCTTGTTCAGCCGCCCTGCTCAACCGCTCTGTCGCCCGCTCACAGCTCTTTGTTTTGAGCGGCCATTTGTTAGTCTACCGAAGTTTCCTAACGTTTGCAAGCAAAATTTTCATTTTCTTGCCGCGCCGCTTTCTCGCTTGCGCTCGTCAAGCTGCGTTACTCTTGTTGTACCAAAGCGTAGGGGCTGTGGCAAGCCCAGGGGTGGCGGGGAGACCCATAAGCGGCGTTAACTTACTGATTCGCTTGGGAAATAATGTTTCAAAAATTTTTCGATGGGTCTTTGGTGCGTGACTGTTTGGTCGCTCGATTGCTGTAGAATTTGGCTAGGCGGAGTCTTTCCCGGCGTGTTACCAAAGCAAAATTCGCTTCTGCAAGCCATTCCTTTGCCCTTGACGGCACGGATGCGGGCAATCCTGCACGCAGTGGTGGAAGTTTATCTCGACAAGGGTGAGCCGGTGTCGTCTTCGATGGTGGTGCAGGAGGCGACGGGCATCGTGGCGTCGCTATCTTCGGCCACGGTCCGCAATGCCATGGCGGAGTTGACGGAGCTCGGTTACTTGACACAGCCGCATACGTCGGCGGGACGCGTACCCACGCCGCCGGCGATTCAGCTTTACGTAGACTCGCTGTCGCCGGCCCGGCCGCGCCGGCTGGAGAGCGCGGAGTGGCAGCGGAAGCTGCAGTCGCTCGATTCTTGGCAAGACCGGGTGGAGGAAGGCACGCACCTGCTGAAGGATTTGACGCAGAACGTGTCGATTGCCGCCGTGTTGCCGCCTTCGAGCCAGATCTTGCATCAGGTGGAGTTTTCGCCTCTCGGGCAGCGTCAGTACTTGATGATTGTGATCACCGGCGACCGGACCGTGCATAACCAAGTGGTATCGCTCGAGCAGGATTTGGCGCTGGAGGATTTGGCGCAGATTCGCAACTACCTGAATCAGGAGTTCTCCGGCTGGCGTTTCGAGGACGCGCGGCGCGAGTTGGAGGCGCGGATGGCGCGCGAGCGCAATCATTATGACGCGCTCTTGCGGCGCGTGGAGCTTTTCTATGAACGGGGCTTGCTTGACTTTGGGCCGGCGCCGTATGTGTTCCTCGATGGCGCGGCTTATCTGGTGGGGCTAGATCCGCATTTGACGCGGGAGAAGTTGCGGGAGTTGTTCCAGACCTTGGAACAGAAGAAGCAAATCTTGCGGCTGTTGAACCAATATTTGGAAGGCATGGATTCCGCGCCGGCCGTGAAGGTTGGCCTGGGGGAAGCGCATCCGGCGATGAGCGATATTTCGTTGGTGGGGCTGGAGGTGCCGCTGGAGGGCGGGTCGCGGGCTCGCGTTGCGGTGCTGGGACCGCTAAGATTAAATTATCCGCGTGTGATGTCGGCGGTGCTTGAGGTCGGCCAGGCGTTGAACCCGGCGGCTAGCGACGAAGAGCGCGGCTAGGGCGCATTCGGCGCGACTCACACGACGGGCGCCCCCCGCGGGGGCAATCCACACTGGCATTTTTTATTGCTCAAGTACATCGAGAAATTCAGGAGAGGAGTGCTTATGCCCGAATCGCATATCGACGCTCAAAACGACATTCAGGACTCGCAGGCGCAGGCCGGCGAAGAGGCGCCGCTAGGCAAAGGCACCGAGGGCGCGGAGGACGCGCGCGTCGCCGCGCTGGAGAACGAGAAGTCGGAGCTGCTGCGGCTAGCGCAAACGCGGCAAGCGGAGTTCGAAAATTTCCGCCGCCGCGTGGAGCGGGAGAAAGCCGAAACGATTGATTTCGCGGCGGCCGAGACCGTTCGCGCTTTGTTGCCGGTTTTCGACGATTTCGAGCGTTCGCTAGGCGTTGAGACGAATGACGCAACCTATGCCAAGGGCGTGCAGTTGATTCATACGCGCTTCAAGGAAGCCCTAGAGAAGTTGGGGCTAGAAGCGTTGGAGAGCGTGGGGAAGCCTTTCGATCCCAACGTACACCACGGCATTGAGATGGTGGAGACGGACGAGGCGGAAGATCAAACCGTGCTGGGCGAGTTCCAACGCGGGTACAACTTTCGCGGCAAGTTGCTGCGTCCGGCGATGGTGCGGGTGGCCGTTAAAAAGTGACCAAGCGGGACTATTACGAAATCCTGGGCGTGGAGAAGCGAGCGGATGGTTCGACCATCAAAGCCGCGTACCGGAAGCTTGCGATGCAATACCATCCGGATCGCAATCCGGGCGACACGGCGGCCGAGGAGAAGTTCAAAGAGGCCGCCGAGGCGTATAGCGTCCTGAGCGACGACGAGAAGCGGGCGGCCTACGACCGTTACGGGCACCAGGGCGTGAACAGCATGGGCGGTGGCGGATTCAACGCCGACCAGTTCACGGACTTGAACGACATTTTTGGCGATTTCTTCGGCGATTTCTTCGGCGGGGGCGGGCGACGGAGCAACCGGCCGCGGCGTGGCGACGATCTGCGTTACGACCTGGAAATCGAATTCGAAGAGGCGGTGCGCGGCACGGCGGTGGATATCCAGATTCCGCGGCTCGATATCTGCACGCGCTGCAATGGGACAGGCGCGGAAAAGGAAGACGGACTGACGAATTGCCCGACCTGCCGGGGGCGCGGCGAAGTGGTAATTAATCAAGGCTTCTTGAGCGTGCGCAAGACTTGCGGCACCTGCGGGGGCCGTGGGCAGATTATCCGGCGGCCTTGTACGCAATGCAAGGGCGAGGGGCGTTTGCGAAGCGAGAAGAAGCTGAAGGTGAATATTCCGGCGGGCGTCGATACGGGGACGCAGCTACGCTTGCAGGCCGAGGGTCAACCGAGCGGGAGCGGCGGACCGCCGGGCGACTTGTACGTGGTGTTGCATGTGAAGGCGCATCCGGTGTTTGAGCGGCATGAGTACGACTTGCACTGCACGGTGCCGGTGAATATGGCGCAGGCGGCGTTAGGCACCGAGGTCGATATTCCGACTTTTGAGGGCGTAGAGACGGTGAAGATTCCGGAGGGCACGCAGCCGGGTACGCAGATCAAACTGCGAAATCGCGGCGTACAGCGCGTGAACGCTTCCGGGCGCGGGGATCTTTACGTGAACATTGAGGTGCACGTTCCTTCTAAGCTGACACGTGAACAGAAGCGGCTGCTGGAGCAACTGCGCGAGATACTTCCCGCGGCGGGCGAGGAGAACTCGAAGAGCGGGTTGTTTGGGAAGGTGAAGGACCTTTTCTAGGAAGCTAGATCTAGAAGGCTAGCTTCAACGCAAATTGGATTTGGCGCGGGTCGAGTTGATTGAGGACGCGGCCGAATTGCGCGGGGACGTTGATGAGGCGGCCCACGATCGAGTGGTTGGGCGTGTTAAGCAAATTGAAAAACTCCGTGCGGAATTGCAGGCGGTAGCGTTCGCGGAAGACGAAGTTTTTCGCGACCGTGGTGTCGATGTTGAAGAGGCCGGGGCCGGTGACCGTGTTGCGGCCGACGTTGCCGAATTGGAAGGCGGGGGTTAGCGCGAAAGCGCTTGTGTTGAAGAAGCGGGCGGTGGAGCGCTGTTCGGGCTCGAGAAAGTATGTGGCGCCGGGGACGGCGTTGGGACGGATGAGGACGCCACCGGTGCCGCCGCCGATTCCTGCCGTGTCGCCGCTGATGTTGACAGTGAAGGGGAAGCCGGATTGGAGTTGGCCGATCCCGGAGATCTGCCAGCCACCGAAGAGTAGGCCTTTGAAGGGGAGATCGTAGACGGCGGTGTTGACCCAGCGTTGGCGAGCGTCGAAGCTAGCGAGGCCGCGTTCGGCGCGGAGGTTGTAGGAATCTTGCGGTGGGGAGTTTTCGCTGCCATTCGCGCCACCGGCGTTGCGGAACTGGGGCGCGTTGGAGATGGCTTTTGAGTATGTATACGAGCTGAGCCACGAGAAGCCTTTGACGTAGCGGCGCTCAAAGCGGAGCAGGAGCGCGTGGTAGTTGGATTGCGCGGAGTGGGCGTACATGTTCACCTGGGTGACGGGAACGGTGTTGCCGGTGGTGGTGATGTAGGAGGGGAAGACCATGCCGGAGTCGAAGACGAGGCCGGCGTAGGGGCGGCGGGTGTCGACATTGGTCGAGCCGGGCTGGCCGTTATTGGGCTGCACGTTCTGCTGGAGCTTGATGCCGAAGGTACCTAGATAACTGGCCTCGATGAGGCTGTTGGCGGTAAGTTGGCGTTGGATCGAGAACGAGACCTGCGGCGAGTAACTGGTGCGCTGGTAGAGGTCGAGCGAGGCTTGGGAGAGCGCGATCGTGCCGACGGTGGCGCTGGGGCCAAAGATGTCGAAGTTTCGGAAGGAAGGGACGAAATTGGAGGCGGCGTTGAGGTTTTGCGAGATGTTGGTGGGCAGGCCGCGGGCGAGTTGGAGGAGGCCGTTGAAGTCTGTGTTGGCGTAGAAGATGCCGCCGCCGAGGCGGATGACGGTGCGGTCCATGACGTTCCAGGCGAGGCCGAAGCGGGGGGCGAAGTTGTTTTGATCCATGAAGGCGCAGCCTTTGGGATAGCCGCCGCGGCCGCAGGTGAACAGAGTTGGGCGGTAGAAGTTGGTGCGGCCTTCGGCGAAGATCGTGGTGGGCCAGGGGACACGGGAGAAATCGATGGAAGCCATTTGCTCGCGGGTGTCCCAGAGGGGCTCGGAGAGTTCATAGCGGAGGCCGAGGTTGAGGGTGAGCTTGGGGAGGATCTTCCAATCGTCTTGGATGTAGAAGGCGGTGGAATGTTGGCGGGCGTCGACGCGGGTGGGGACGATTTGGCGGTTGCCTTGGTTGGGGAGGCCGAGGAGCATGGTGGCGAGGGTGAGGCCAGTGCCGTCATTCGCGGCGGTACGGCTGGTGTAGCCCTGAGTGAATTGGAAGTCGCCGATGGGGGAGGCGGCCTCGCCGCGATTGTAATCGAGGCGCATGATTTCGCCGCCGAGTTTGAGGTTGTGTTTGCCGGCGGTCCAGGAGAAGTTGTCGTAGAGCTGATAGGTGTTGTTGCGCACGAGGACCGTGCCTCCGCCGGTGGTTCCGGTGAAGGCGCCGGCGCCGCCCATGACGGCGTAACCGACGGGGCGGAAGCGAGGGAGGACGCGGCTTGCGCCACCGACTTCGAAGCGCGGTTCGGGGAGGCCGTCTTGGAAGAGGAGGCGGTTGTAGCCGATGCGCAGTTCATTGACCTTGTTGGTTCCGATGACGCGGTTCCAGCCGAGGGCAATGTTCTTGGGGCGGACGAAGCCGAGGCGTTCGCGGTTGGGAACGACGTCGGGAGTGATGCTGTTTTCATCCGAGGCGGAGTAGCGGCCGAAGAGCGTCGAGGTGGACGAGAGGTTGTAATCGAGGCGGCCGGAGCCGTTGTGGCTGCCTTGGCGGACGATGCCGGCGGAGTTGACGTAATTCTGGCCGCCGGAATTCGGCAGTGGCATGGCATTGAGGGCGGCTTGGGTGAGAGGGTTGATGCGATTCGAAGGGATGACGTTGCCAGGGAAGGCGGTGCGGGTTCCGGCATTAAGGGTGTCGGGGTCGAAGAAGGCACCAGTGGAGCGGGAGAAGTCGCCGCGGCGTTCCAGGTCGGTGGGAACGAGGACGGTGGTGAGGCCGACACCGGCTTGGCGAAGACTGAGGCGTTCGTAGGCGGCGAAGAAGAAGAGCTTGTCGGTGAGGATACGGCCACCGGCGGTGGCGCCGAATTGGTGGCGTTGGTTCTTGGGGAGCTTTGAGGTGACGGAGTTAAAGGGGCGGGCGTCGAAGGCTTGGTTGCGGAGGAATTCCCAGGCGGAGCCGTGGAAGGCGTTGGCGCCGGACTTAGAGACGACGTTGATTTGCGAGCCCGAGGCGCGGCCATACTGGGCGCCATACTGCGCGGTTTGGACTTGGAATTCGCTGAGGGAGTCGACGATGGGGACGTAGGAGAGGGCGTTGTAGTCGGGGTCCGTATTGGCGGCGCCGTCGAAGAGGAAGAGGTTGTTGTTGGTGCGGCCACCCGAGGAGGAGAAGCCGCCGGTTTGGTTGAGACGGGCGGTGTTCTGCTGGACTTGACGGCCGCCGGAATTGGCGCCGGGGACGAGGAGAGCGAGTTGGATGAACTGGCGGCCGTTGAGCGGGAGAGATTGGATTTTCTCTTCGGTGATGTTGGTGCCGGAGGAGGCGGATTCGGTGTTGAGGAGGGAGGCGGCGCCGGAAACTTCGATGACTTCGCTGGTGGCGCCGATGGCGAGCGCGGGGTTGAGGGTGACGGTTTGGGCGACGGGGAGGCGGACTTCCGTGTCGGTGAAGGTCTTGAAACCGGTGGCGGTGATTTTGAGTTCGTAGAGGCCGGGCGGGAGGAGGTTGAATTGGTAGCGGCCGTCGGTGGCGGATTCGGTGGTGCGCTGGAGGCGGGTGGCGCGATTGGTCAAAGTGAGAGCGGCGCCGGGGATCGAGGCTCCCGAGGGATCCTGGACGGCGCCGCTGAGGGTGGCAGTATCGGTTTGGGCGTTAAGCCCGAGAACGGTGGCGAGTAAGAGGCAGGCGAGGCGAAGCACCTGCTCAGGATGGCAATTGGAGATTGCAACGCCGTTGCGGTGGCGTTGCAACTCCGTGACTGCCGACTAGAAAACTAGCTTGAGCGCAAATTGGATTTGGCGCGCGGGGCTGGCTAGGCTGGTGATGGTGCCGAAGGTGTTGACGGTAGTGAAATTTGCATTCGGCGATCCGAGGTTGCTCTTGTTGAAAAGGTTGAAGAATTCGCCTCGGAATTCCAGCCGCACTCGCTCGGTGAAAGAGAAGGCCTTGTGCATGCCGGCGTCGAAGTTGTAGAGCGCGGGGCCACGGCCGATGTTGCGGCCTAGGGTGCCAAAGACTTGGTCGGCGCCGGGGACGGCGAAGGCGGCGCGGTTGAAGTAATTTGTCGAAGACTTTTCGGTGGAGTAGATGTTGCCGCCGACGTAGTTGGGACGGTAAGTGGGGTTAACCGCCGTCGAGACTTGCGCGGTGGCCGTGGGGCTGTAGCTGATGTTGACCGGCAGGCCGCTGGCCATGGTGTTGATACCCGTCAGGCGCCAACCGCCAAGTAGCGAATCGACGAAGCCGTTTACGCTGGAGCCCCAACGGCGGCCTTTGCCATAGGGCAGTTCCCAGACGAAGGACGTGGTGTTGTTGAGCGGCTGGTTGTAACTGCCGTTGGCCTTTTCGGCGGCGAGATTGCGGATGTTGACGCGGGAGTTGTCGCCGTTGGCGGTTTCGAGGTGGCCGCCGGCGTTGTCAATGGCCTTCGAAAAGGTGAAGCTATTCAGCAAATAGATGCCGTTGGCGTAGCGCTTTTCGATCTTGGCCTGGAAGGAGTGATACGTGGCGAAGCCGCCGCCGAAGGAGATCTGGATGCTGTCGAAACCTTGGATGGGGCGGCGGGGGCCGACGGCGAGGTTGGCGCCGGGCGCATTGACCGCTGCTTGGTTGAAGTCGCCGAGAATCATGAGGCCGTTGGAGCGGTTGCCGACGTAGGCCATGTCGAGGACGAGGCCACGGCCGAGTTCGCGTTGGGTGGTCAAGTGCCAGCTTTGGACGTAGGAGGTGCGGTAGTCAGCGGGGGTATAGTTGGTGCGCGTGTTGGCCGTTGAGAAGCGCGAGGGATCGACGATGCCCGTGGGGTAGCCTTGCTGCGTGAGGCGGAAGCAACCGCTGAAGTTGGTTCCGGTGCAAAGGGGGCTGGTGGGGACTTGGTTGATGGTCGTGTTGATGACGTTGGGTCCGTTGTAGCCGAGGAGGTTTTCCCCGCCGAGGCGATTGAAGTGGACGTAGCTGATGCCGTAGCCGGAGCGGACAACGGTTTTGGAATTGAGCTGATACGCGAAGCCGACGCGGGGCGCCCAATTGTTGCGATCTGGGTTCACCAGGGAGCGGTCGTAGAGGCTGCCGTCCTTGGCTTGGATGAGGCGGTTGGCGGTGGGGTCGAAGTTGCCGATGCGGTTCTGGGCTTCGTATTGCGGCGTGGCGAATTCGTAGCGAACGCCGAGGTTGAGCGTGAGCTTCGTGTTGACCTTCCAATCGTCTTGGAGGTAAGCGAAGTGCATACGCTGGCGGTAATTGAGGACAACTTGGTTGTTCAGGCTGTAGGCGGAGCGGGCGCCGTGGAGGAAGTCGGCGAGGTTGTAGAGGTTGAAGTTGGTGGTGACGGTGGCGGGCCGGGAGAACTGCCCGGCGTAGTTGTCTTGCCCGTATTGAGGATTGAAGTCGAAGATGTCCGTGTTGATGGCTTGGTATTCGTAGCCGGTCTTCATCGTGTGGCGGCCAAGAACTTTCGAGTAATTGACTTTAGGGTTCACGGTGAAAGGATCTTGGAATTGCGGGTTGGAGCTTTGGCGGCCCATGGTGGTGAAGCCGGTCACGGACTGGGTGGTGAGGCCGCCGCCGATGGTGGGATTCTCCGGCAGGCCGGAGATGCCGTATTCCTGCGACATGAAGGGCCTTTCGCTGCCGAGAGCGAACTTACCGCCTTCGAAGTTGGAGACGCCGATGCGGAAATCGATCAATGACGTCGGGCTGAGCGTGTAGTTGAAACCGGTGGCGATTTGCTGGTTGAGGATGCGGACGTTGCCGTTGGCGTCGCCGCCGGAGGGACCGGGGATTACGTGATTCTCGATGCGATTCTGGAGGCGGTGGCTATAGCGCACGAAGGCGGTGAGTTTCGAGGATAGGTAATGGTCGTAGCGGATGTCGCCTTTGTTGTCGTTCCACGGGATGGGCGTAAGGCGGTCGTAGTTGTTACCGGGCAGGGCGTTGTTGGCGCTGGCGCGCGTGGGGGCGGGCAGATCGCCAAGAACGCGGCGGGCGAAGGACGTAATGGCCGAGGCGGGGACGACGTTATTGGGATACGGTGCCTTGGTAACGGGATCGACGAGAGCGATGCCGAGGTTGCCGGAGCGCTGCTCCAGCGTGGGGATGCTGGCGAATTGCAGCGTGCGTTCGACGCGGCGGAAGCCTTCGTAATCGGCGAAGAAGAACATCTTGTCCTTCTTGATGGGGCCGCCGATGGCGCCGCCGAATTGGTTTTGGACGAGGACCGGCTTGACGCCGGTGGAGGGCTTGAAGAAGCCGACAGCGTTGAGTTTCGTGTTGCGCAGATATTCCCAGGCGGCGCCATGGAACTGGTTGGTGCCGCCGCGGACGCTGGCGTTGATGACGGCGCCGCCGGCGCGGCCGTATTCCGCGGAGAAGTTGTTGGTTTGGACCTTGAATTCTTCGACGGCGTCGGGGGTGAGTTGGACGACTTGGTTGGAGAAGCCTTGGTTGGAGGTGCCGTAGGCGTTGTTGTCGACGCCATCGACCATGAAGTTGTTAAGAGAGCTGCGGAGGCCGTTGACGTTGAAAGAGGCGTCGCGATTGGTGATGGTGGCGCGGCGGACGCCGGGGCTCAGGAGGGCGAGGTCGGCGTAGGCGCGGCCGTTGAGGGGGAGGTTGACGATGGCTTCGCGGGTAATGACTTGGCCGCGGTCGCTAGAATCGGTTTCGAGAGCGGCGGCGGCGGTGGTGACTTCGACGCTTTGGGTTACTTCACCGACTTGGAGGGTTAAGTTGACGCGTTGGCGGGCGTTGACGGTGAGGGTGAAAACGGCGCTGGCGGCTTGTTTGAAGCCGGCTTTTTCGGCGGTGACTTTGTAGGAACCGATGCGTTGGCTGAGGAAGGAGTAGTTCCCTTCCCCGTCGGATTGCGATTCGATTTTGACGCCGGTGAGGGTGTTTTCGAGGGTGACTTTGACGGCGGGCATCGCGGAACCGGAGGCGTCAACGATGGTGCCCAGGACGGTGGCGGAGTCGTATTGCGCGAAGAGCGCGGTACTCAGCAACAGGGCTAAAGCGAGATTTTTCATGATGACCGCTATGGTAGCGGTTCAGTGTCACGATTGGGTGAATTGGCGGGGGCGGGTAAAATGACGGGTATGGTTAGCTACGCAGACGCGATTCGGGCTACGAGGTTGGCGGCCAAGGAGCTGTTTGGAGACGTGCTCGTCGAGGTCGAAGAGATTGAACGCGAGGAATATAAGGGTAGCGACTGCTGGGCAATCACCTTGTCGATCTTCCGAAATGACAATCCGTTACTTGCACAGATGGTGAGCCGCAGTTCTCTACCGAAGCAATACAAGCGTTTTTTCGTGGACCTCGAGACGGGCGAGGTAAAGGGCGTGCGGATTCGAGAATTGAGTGTTGCTTGAGTCTCCCGGGCAGTTCCACTGCATACTTCTCGATTCGAATTTGCTGACTCTCTTTGTGGTTGGCAAGGTCAATCCAGCGAGAATCAGCAGTTTTAAGCGAACTCGAAAGTACGACGAGGCTGCATTTCAATTCTTAGAGAGTATCCTCGCGCAATCGAAGGCTGTAGCGACGACGGCGCACATTCTGACAGAGACGAGCAATTTGACGGACCTTGAGGGTGAAGAACGAGATAAGGCCAGAGCCGCGTTAAAGGAATTCATCGAGGCACGGACCGAGGTCCAGGTAACCGGGCGCGATGCGGCTAATGCGGCAAGTTTCCGCCGGTTGGGATTGACCGATGCAGCGATTCATTTGGCGGCTGCCGCTCCAAGAACGCTGGTCCTGACGGACGACCTTGATTTATATGCGAGCTTGACGAAAGCAGATCTTCAGGCGATCAATTTTCATACGAACTGGCCGCGCTGATTTAGCCGCCCAGGTTTAGATAGGATCTAGCCATGAAGGTTACGCGAAGAGAAGCGGTGGGCATGGCGCTGGCGGCGGGGATGGCGGCGGCGGATCAGGCTGGAGACGCGGCTGCGAAGGGCGCGATTCAACATTCGGTTTGCAAGTGGTGTTATCCGAAAGTGTCGCTGGAGGACCTCTGCAAGGCGGCTAAGGGGATTGGTTTGAGTTCGATTGAGTTGCTGGGGCCGAACGACTGGCCCACTCTGGCGAAGCATGGTTTGACCTGCGCGATGGCGACGGCGCCCAATATCGACGGGCTTGGCGGCATTCCCAAAGCTTGGAATCGCCTAGAGCATCACGACAAGCTGGTGAGCATCTATTCGCAATGGATTCCGCAGGCCGAGGCGGCGGGCGTGAAGAATCTGATTTGTTTTTCGGGGAACCGCGATGGAATGGACGATCAGCAAGGGCTGGAGAATTGCGCCGTTGGGTTGAAGCGGATCATGGGGCTGGCGGAGAAGCACAAGGTGAATATTGTGATGGAGCTGCTGAATTCCAAGGTGAATCACAAGGACTATATGTGCGACCACACGGCTTGGGGCGTGGAGATGTGCAAGAAGGTGGGCAGCGAGCGGATGAAACTGCTGTACGACATCTACCACATGCAGATCATGGAGGGCGATGTGATCGCGACAATTCGCGCTTCGCATCCGTACATCGCGCACTATCATACGGGTGGCGTACCGGGGCGGAATGAGATTGACGAGACGCAGGAGCTGCATTATCCGGCGATTATCAAGGCGATTTTGGATACGGGGTACAAGGGGTTCGTGGGGCAGGAGTTTATTCCGAAGCGGGCGGATGCGCTCGCGAGTTTAAAGCAGGGCGTTGCGATCTGTAGCGTTTAGAGACGGCGTTTGCGGGGCCCGCCGCTATACTTGAGGGTTATGGCTTCTGAGGGTTCCAACGCCGCCGCGGGCGCGCCTTCGCACTTTATTCGCGACATCATTCTGGACGACATCGCCAAGGGCAAGAACGGGGGATGCGTGCACACGCGTTTTCCTCCGGAGCCGAATGGGTATCTGCATATCGGCCATGCGAAAAGCATTTGTTTGAATTTCGGCTTGGCGAAAGAGTTTGGCGGCAAGTGCAATCTGCGCTTCGACGATACGAATCCTTCGAAGGAAGAGAAGGAGTACGTCGAAAGCATTATCGAGGACGTGCAATGGATGGGCGGGGATTGGGAAGGGCGCATGTTTTATGCGTCCGACTATTTTGAGCAGCTTTACTTGTGGGCCGTGGAATTGATCAAGGCTGGCAAGGCTTACGTTTGCGATTTGACGGCGGAGGAAGTGCGGGCGACGCGAGGGACGCCCACGGAACCGGGGCAAGAGAGTCCGTACCGCAACCGGAGCGTCGAAGAGAATCTCGATTTGTTCGCTCGCATGCGGGCGGGCGAGTTTGCGGATGGGGCGCGGACGTTGCGTTCGAAGATCGACATGGCGTCGCCGAATTTCAACATGCGCGACCCGGTGATGTACCGAATCCTGCACGCCACGCATCACCGCACGGGCGACGCTTGGTGCATTTATCCGATGTACGATTACGCGCACGGGCAGAGCGATTCGATTGAGGGCATTACACATTCGATTTGCACGCTGGAGTTCGAGGATCACCGGCCTCTCTACGACTGGTATATCCAGAATCTAGGAATTCATGCGCCGCAGCAGATTGAGTTCGACCGGCTGAACCTCACGAATACTTTGCTCAGCAAGCGCAAGCTGCTTTTGCTGGTGCAGAAAGGGATTGTGAGCGGTTGGGACGATCCGCGGATGCCAACCCTGAGCGGGATGCGGCGGCGGGGTTACACGCCAGAGGCGATCCGGACTTTCTGCGCGAATATTGGCGTTTCGAAAACGAATGGGATCGTCGAGTTTCAATTGCTCGAACATTACCTGCGCGAGGATTTGAATCGCCGGGCGTTGCGCGCGATGGCGGTGTTGGATCCGATTCGCTTGGTGATCGAGAATTATCCCGAGGGGCAGACGGAGGAGTTCGAGGCTTCGAATAACCCCGAGGACGAGAGCGCGGGCAAGCGGAAGATTCCGTTTTCGAAAGTGGTGTACATCGACCGGGACGACTTCCGCGAGGAGCCGCCCAAGGGATTTCACCGCTTGTCGCCGGGCAAGGAAGTGCGACTGCGGAATGCGTACTTCGTGAAGTGCAACGAGGTTATCAAGGATGCGTCTGGCGAGGTTGTGGAACTGCGTTGTACTTATGATCCGGAGTCCAAGGGCGGGCACACGTCCGATGGACGGAAGGTGAAGGGGATTATTCATTGGGTTTCGGCAGCGCATGCGGTGGAGATCGAGGCAAGGCTTTATGAAAGTTTGCTGACGGACGATGCGGGGATCGCTTCGGATCCTGAGCTTGGCTTTGCGGTGAATCCGCAGTCGTTGGTGATTCCGAAGAAGGCTTATATTGAGCCGAGCGCCGCAAAGGCGGCGCCGGGGACGAAGTTCCAGTTCGAGCGCGTGGCGTACTTTTGCGTGGATCGGGATTCGACGCCGGAGAGGCCGGTGTTTAACCGGACAGTCAAGCTGCGGGATTCTTGGGCGAAGATTGAGAAGGCGCAGAAGGTTTAGGCGTCTGCGAGAATGAAGGCAAGAGGGGCCCTTAGCACAACGGTTAGTGCAGCGGACTCATAATCCGTTGGTTGTTGGTTCGAATCCAACAGGGCCCACCATGGAAATTGCGGACAGTGTTCAAGTGCTGGCGGCTAATTCGCGGCGGCGCTGGCCAGGGCGATGAAGTTGGCTTTGGTCTCGGCGTTGCCGGATCCGCCTTGGACTAGGAAGACACCGACGATTTGCTTCTTGGGATCGATCCAGCCGTGGGTGCCGAAGGCGCCGCCGTGGCCGAAGGAGCCGAGCGACCAGAGTTGCGCGGCGCCGGCAGGTTTGGAGATGACTTCCCAGGTGAGGCCGAAGGTGGCGCCCGCGTTGTGACCGGTTTGGAGGTCGGAGGTTTGGGTCATGGACATGGCTTCCACTGAGGCGCGGGAAAGGAGGCGCTTGCCTTCGTATGTGCCGCCGTTGAGCATGGTTTGGTAGAAGCGGGAGAGGTCTTCGGCGCTGGAGTAGAGGCCAAACTCGGGGGCGGAGTAGGTGGCCCCGGCGCGGAGCTTGCGGGAGTCGCCGCCGAGAGTAGTGTGGCCGCAGGGGGCGAGACCATCCTTCATCGTGCAGTAATTCACGACGATGCGGGCCTTGCGTTCGGCGGGTTGGGCGTCGGGAAAAAAGAACGTATCGTTCATCTTGAGCGGGGTCAGAATACGTTGGGCGATGAAGTCTTCGAACTTCTGGCCGCTGAGGTTCTCGACGATGCGGCCAAGAGTCGCGATGCCCATGTTGGAGTAGGACCACTTCGTGCCGGGCTCAAAGAGTAGCGGCGTGGTGGCGTAGTATTTGATGGCTTCTCCGAGAGTGGTCTTCATGGAGTAGTACCATTCCATGTTGTCGCCGGGAGGGTTGGCGGCGAGGCCCGAGGTGTGCGTCATCAAATGGCGCACGAGCATGCCCTGATGGTGCTTGAACTCGGGGACGTATTTGCCGACGGGGTCATGGAGATTGAGCTTGCCTTCCTCGACGAGCATCATGATGGCGACGCCGGTGAAGGGCTTGGTCATGGACATGATCTGGAAAATCGAGTCCTTGCGCATGGGCTTGTTGTTCTCGCGGTCCGCCACGCCGACGGCCTCGTGGTGGACGAGTTGGCCTTTCTCGAGGATCAACGTGACCGTGCCGTTGATGACGCCGCGATCGACTTGGGCCTGCATGCGGGGTTTGATGCGGGCGAGGGTGGCGGGGTCGGCGGCGAGGAGGGCGAATGGGAGGAGGGCTAGGAGCGTGCGGAACATGGTTATGCTTTGGACTTTGTCAAATTATCATGGAGCGCTTTGCGGCGCGGCGTGAAGGTCCACCAGGCGAGCGCCTCGCCGGTGCGGGCTTGGTGGATGGCGGCCATGAAGGTATCGAGGACGCAGGGGTCTTGGCGCTGGCCGCTTTCTTTTTCGAGGCGGCGGTAGAGGGCGTAGGGTTCTTGGGCGGCGAGTTGGTCGAGGGTATTGATGCCGAGGAGATCGAAGTCGCCAAGCATGGCGGGGCCGATGTTCTTTAAGCTCGCCAGAGGGTGGCGGGGGGATTTGGGCTTGCGTTGGGCCATCGCCGTTATCATAAGGGTTGGGAAGCATGAACGACGAATTGGTGATTGCCGGGCGCGCGTTTCGCTCGCGTTTGTTGATTGGGACGGGGAAGTACCGGAGTTTCGCGGAGATGCGGCGCTGCCATGAAGCGTCGGGGGCGGAAGTGGTTACGGTGGCGGTGCGGCGGGTGAATCTGGACCGCAGTTCGGAGTCGCTGTTGGACTTTATCGATACGTCGAAGTTCTTTTTGCTGCCGAATACGGCGGCTTGCTACACGGTGGATGAGGCGGTGCGGACGGCCCGCTTGGGGCGCGAGGTGGGCCTGAGCGAGTGGGTGAAGCTAGAGGTGATCGGCGACCCGAAGACGTTATATCCGGACGTGGTGGGGTTGATCGAGGCGACGAGGATTCTGGTGAAAGAAGGCTTCGTCGTGCTGCCCTATACGAACGACGATTTGATCGTGGCGAAGAGGTTGATTGACGCGGGGGCGGCGGCGGTGATGCCGATGGGGGCGCCGATCGGGTCGGGCTTGGGGATTCAGAACGCGGCGAATTTGCGGATTTTGCGGGAGATGATTACGGAAGTTCCCTTGATTGTGGATGCGGGGGTGGGGACGGCCAGCGACGCTGCGATTGCGATGGAGCTGGGTTATGACGGGGTGTTGTTGAATACGGCGGTGGCCGAGGCGGAGGATAGCGAGGCGATGGCGACGGCGATGAAGTATGCGGTGATGGCGGGACGGCATGCATACCGCGCGGGACGGATGACGAAGCGGTTGTACGCTTCGGCTTCGAGCCCGATGACTGGTGTGGTGGGGTAGGCAGCGGCGATGCCGGAAGTCTCGCGGTTCTTCGGGATTGTGATTCGCTTCGACCTTAACGACCACGAGCCTGCTCACTTTCATGCGATCTACGGCGAGTACGAGGCGCTGATCGAGATCGAAACCTTACTCGTGCTTCGAGGGGAGTTGCCCCGGCGGGCGCTTGCGCTGGTGCTGGAATGGGCGGCGCTCCATCGAGACGAACTCCGGGCCAACTGGGATCGAGCCAGGCTGGGCGAGACGCTGGAGATGATTGCGCCCCTGGATTGATGGAGTTGTACGATAGGGGAGAAAGGCGAATCAACTTGTCCCTGGTGCGCATTGTTGGCGTAGAGCCGTTACAAGAATGCAGAGTAGAACTGACGCTGAGCACAGGCGAGATGGTCCAGCGAGATCTGCGACCGCTGCTTCAGGGTGCTGTATTCGAGCCAATTCTTGCGAACGAGTCTAAGTTCCGGGAAGTGCGCGCTGAACAGGGCACATTGGTGTGGCCCGGGGATGTTGACCTTTGTCCCGACACGATTATCTGGGGCGGGTTGCCGCCCGAAGATTCCGCGACGCAGGCAGCGTAGACCCGGCAGGCAGGTAGGTTGGAAGCAACGGAGGATGTGGGAGGCAGAGGCGGTTGCAACAAAGGACGGGCCGCAACCGTCCTGACTTAGGGAGTGGTGTGGAAGTAGTAAAGAAGCTCGAAATTCTCTCTAGCGCGGCGAAGTATGACGCCTCTTGCGCGAGTAGCGGGGCGTACCGGAATCGCGTCGAGGGGGGCATCGGGAACAGCGAAGGCATGGGGATTTGCCATAGCTACACGCCGGATGGGCGCTGCGTTTCGTTGCTGAAGATCCTGTTGACGAACTACTGCATCTACGATTGCAGCTATTGCGTGAACCGGATTTCGAGCGATACGCCGCGGGCACGGTTTACGCCCGAAGAGGTTGTGCAGCTCACGCTCGATTTCTACAAGCGCAATTACATCGAGGGTTTGTTTTTGAGTTCCGGCGTGATCCAGAGCCCGGACTATACGATGGAGCAACTGGTGAGCGTGGCACGGCAATTGCGCAACGATCATGGCTTTGGCGGATACATTCACTTGAAGGCCGTGCCCGCGGCGTCCGAGGAGCTTTACCTCGAGGCGGGCAAGTGGGCGGACCGTTTGAGCGCGAACATCGAGCTGCCGGTCGATGAAGAGCTACGGTCGCTCGCGCCCGCGAAAAAGCACGAAGAGATCGAGACGGCGATGGTGCAGATTCGGGATGGCATTCTCGAGTCGAAAGACAAGACCAACCGGCAGGGCGAGTCGCCGCGTTTCGCTCCGGCGGGGCAGAGTACGCAGATGATCGTGGGGGCGACGCCCGCGCCGGACGCAGTGATTCTCGCTAAGGCCAACCGGCTCTATCGCGAGCAGAAATTGCGGCGCGTTTACTACTCGTCGTTCAGCCCGATTCCGTTCGCCGACCCGTTGCTGCCTCTCAAGAAGCCGCCGCTGGTGCGGGAGCACCGGCTGTATCAGGCGGATTGGCTACTGCGCTTTTACGGCTTTCGGGTAGAAGAGATTCTGCCGCCGGAAGAGCCGAACTTGAGTCTGGACCAAGATCCAAAGCTCGCTTGGGCGTTGCGGCATCGCGAGTTCTTTCCCGTCGACATCAACCGCGCGTCACGGGCGGCGCTGTTGCGGGTGCCGGGACTTGGCGTGCGTAACGTGAACCGGATTCTGGATATTCGCAGGCTTCGGGCAGTCAAGTTGGAAGACTTGGCGCGGCTGCGGGTGTCGCTCGAAAAGACGAAGTACTTCGTGACGGCGGCGGATCACAATCCCGACGCGAAGCTGATCGACAGCCTGAAGCTGCCGCAGCAGATTGAGCCGGAGCCGGTGCAGCTTTCATTATTTGGAGCGGTGACGGGGGAAGTTTGAGCGGTAGAGCGGTTTCCGAAATCCCGGTCGCGGACTTCACACAGTGGCGTAGTGAGGCTCGCGCCGCGTCGGAACGAGGGGACGGTCCTGGGGAGATTCGTTTTCTCGATGCGCACGGGGCTCAGGGAGTATTGCCGCTGGGCGTAGAAGTTGAAGGGGTGGTAGCGGCAACGGGCGCCACCAGAGTGCCCCGCGAATTCGTGGAAGTCGCAGGCGTCGTGGCGTGCCACCGCAGCGTGGATCGCTGGGACCGGCTCTACGAAGTGCTGTGGCGGCTTTCGCACGGGGAGCCGAAGCTACTGGAGGACCATAGCGACAGGACGATGCGCGAGGTTCGGGAGATGGAGAAAGCCGTGCGGCGGGACTTGCACAAGATGCGCGCCTTTGTGCGCTTCCGGAAGTTGGAAGATGAGAGCGGCGGGGAAACCTATGTCGCTTGGTACAAGCCCGCGCAGCGAATCGTGCGGCGGAACGCGGATTTTTTTGTGCGGCGCTTTGGCTCGATGCGGTGGGCGATTTTGACGCCGGACGATTGCGCTTATTGGGACACCAAGGAACTGCGATTCGGGCCCGGGCTGCCACGCGAGGCAGCGCCGGAAGAGGATCAAGTCGAAGATCTTTGGCTCGCCTACTACGGTTCTATTTTCAATCCGGCACGAGCGAACTTGACGGCTATGCGCGCGGAGATGCCCGTGAAGCATTGGGACACTTTGCCGGAGACGAAATTAATTTCGAACTTGTTGCGGGAGGCGCCTTCGCGCGTGGCGGCGATGAATCGCGAGCAACCGGCGTCGGCCAAGGATTTCGTGCCGGAGAGCGCGAGCTTGCCTCAGTTGGCCGAGGCGGTCAAAGGATGCGAGGGCTGTGAGTTGTTTCGCGATGCGACGCAGGCGGTGTTTGGGGAAGGTCCGGCGCGGGCACGAATCCTGGTGGTGGGCGAGCAGCCGGGCGATCAAGAGGACTTGGCGGGGCGGCCTTTCGTGGGACCCGCTGGACTGCTATTGGATAGAGCGCTGGAGGAAGCCGGTATCGATCGCGTGGACTTGTACGTGACCAACGCGGTGAAGCACTTTCGTTTCGATCGGCAGGAGAAGCTGCGGCTGCATAAGAAGCCGAAGGGATCGCAGATATCGGCGTGCCGGCCTTGGCTGGAGGCGGAGATTCGCGCGGTGCGGCCGGAGGCGATTCTTTGTTTGGGGGCGACGGCGGCGCAGAGTGTCGTCGGGCGCGAGGTGTCGATCAGCAAGGAGCGCGGACAGTGGATGGAGACGCATTTCGCGAAGCGTCTGCTGGTTACAATTCATCCGTCCGCGTTGCTGCGGATGAAGGATGACATGCGGGGGCGAGAGTATGAACGATTTGTGGCGGACTTGCGAATGTTGCGGGAGTTCTAGCCCTCAGATGCGGTGGAAGCCGCGGAGGATGTCTCTGGTGGAGTAGCGGAGGGCGATGGGGCGGCCGTGAGGGCAGGCCATGGGGTATTCGCACTTGGCTAGTTCGGTGAGAAGGTAGTCCATTTTTTGCTGATCGAGCGGGGTGTTGATTTTGATGGCGGCGCGGCAGGAGATGCTGGCGGCGATGTTGCGGCGGAGGTCGTCGACGGAGGCGCGGCGGAGTTCCTTCTCGGCGATGTCTAGGATCTCGAAGATTACTTTTTCGATGTCGGCGGGGCCTAGGCCGGCGGGGGCGCTTTTGATGGCGATGGTGCGGTTGCCGAAGGGTTCGGTTTCGAAACCGGAGCGGTTGAGTTCGTCGGCGATGCGGGCGTACTCGATTTGTTGGGCGATGGTGAGTTCGAGAACGATTGGCATCAATAGCGCTTGGCGTTCTCTGGCTTGGCCCGCGAACTGCCTCAGAACTTGCTCGAAGAGGATGCGTTCGTGGGCTACGTGCTGGTCGATGATCCAGAGACCGTCGCGACCGGCGGCGATGATGAAGCTGTTGTGGATTTGGCCTAGAGGGCGGAGGTCGCCTAGCGAGGCGAGGCTGTCGTACTCGCTGGAGGCGTAGACGCCAGGGGGCAGAGGGCCATGGGTGTCAGGGACTCGCAAGCGCGTGTGGAGGGGAAGAGGTTGCGCGTTTTGCAGTGGCGGCGCGGGCGCTTGTTGGGTGAAGTCGAAGCGGGGGGCTGGGCCGGTGGGGAGTTCGAGACGGAAGTCGACGGGTTGGGATTGTTGGGGTGGGATGTCGAGAGGAATTACAGGGTCGAAGATGGCGGGGTTACCCGACTCGATGCGCTGCGTGAACTCGCTGTAGGGCAGCGCGGCGGCGGGCTGGGCCGTCATCGCGGGGAGCGGCATGCTGGAGACTGGTTTGGATTCCATGAGGCGGTTGCGTATGGAATCGCGCACGAAGTCGTGGAGGAAGCTGCCGTGGCGGAAGCGGACTTCGGTCTTCGAAGGATGGACGTTGACGTCGACTTCGCTGTAGTCGCAGTCGACAAAGATGACGGCGAAGGGATAGGAGGCGGGCGGGATGAGGTTGTGATACGCGGCGGTGAGTGCGTGGAGGAGGAGGCGGTCACGGATGAGGCGGCCGTTCACAAATAGGTAGATCGAGTTGCGGTTGAGTTTTTGGACGTGCGGTTTGGAGACGAAGCCGCCGAGCTTGAATTCGTGGCGCTCGCCGTCGGCGGTGGAGAGCGCAGAAGTTTCAGGGCCGACTTCGACTAGGTCATCGAGAATCTGCCCGCCGAAGACTTGGAAGACGCGTTCGCGGGCGGCGGCGACGGGTGTGACTTCGAGCAAGGGCGCGCCGTTGTGGCGGAGTTCGAAGCTCTTGTCCGCGTGGGCGAGGCTGTAGTGCGTGACGAGGCTCGCGATGTGGGCGAGCTCGGTCTGTTCGCTGCGCAGGAATTTCTTGCGGGCGGGGACGTTGTAGAAGAGGTCGCGAACGGTGATGACGGTGCCGCTGGCGAGGCCCGCGTCTTCGCATTGAATGAGTTTGCCGCCATTGATCTCGACGCGAGTGCCGTGTTCTTCTTGCGCGGTGCGGGTTTCGAGAGTGAGGCGGGAGACGGAACCGATCGACGGCAACGCTTCGCCGCGGAAGCCGAGGGTGGCGATCTTTTCGAGGTCGTGGACGGTGGTGAGCTTGGAGGTGGCATGGCGCTCGAAGGCGAGCATGGCGTCATCGCGCATCATGCCGATACCGTTATCGGCGATGCGGATCAAACGCCGGCCGCCGGCTTCCACTTCGATACGAATATCGGTGGCGCCGGCGTCGAGTGAATTTTCGAGCAGTTCCTTGACGACCGAGGCTGGCCGTTCGACAACTTCCCCCGCCGCAATTTGATTCGCTACGGCGTCGGGAAGTACTTTGATGCGGCCCACTCAGTTTGTACTAATACCACGCTCGTTGAGCAAAGTGCCTGCGCGGCGGTACAAGTTGAGGAGGTTGCGGCGGTATTGGACGCTTTGGTTAACGAGGTCGCTTTGGGCTTGGGTCAAGGCGTTCTGCGAGTCGAGCAAAAAGAAGAGCGTGATGGTGCCGAGTTCGTAGCGCTTCTGGTCGGCTTCGACGCGCTTTTGGGCGAGGTCGGCGGCGATCTTGGCGAGGTCGACGCTGGCGCGGGAGTTCTCGACTTGGTTGACGGCGTTCAGGACGTCGAGGCGGACGTTTTGTTCCAGAGCTCGGAGGCGGAGTTGGTCAAGGCGCTTGTTGACGACGGCGTCGGCATAGTTGGCGGAGGCGTTGCGATCGCGGATAGGGAGGTTCAATGAAATGCCACCGCCGATCACCGGAAATCCAAAGCCGAACATCTGGCTAGCGGCGTCGCCGAATCCACCGGGTACGATCGAAGTAATAGGCGATTGCGTGCCGTCTGGATTAAAGATGGTCTGGCGTTGGATAACGCGACCACCGACGCCTTGGGTTACGTAGTTGCCGAAGAGTTGGAAGTTGGGACGAAGGTTGTCGTTGGTTTGGCGCAAGAAAAGATCGTCGATGTTTAGCTGTTCACGTTGGACCATGACATCGGGGCGAATGCGTACGGCTTCGGCGACCAGGTTCTCTTTGTCGATGTTCTTGTTGTCGGTGGCGGGGAGAACATCTTCGGTAAGCACGATGGGCAGCTTGCGTAGATCGGGGTCGAGGTCGATACCGATTTGGCGGCGAAGGGCGTCTTCCGTTTGCGCCAGGCGGTAGCGAGCCTGCGTAACGAGGATTTCCGCGCGGGCGTAGACGGCTTGGGGCTGGTAGATTTCGAGCGCGGGAAGAGCGCCGAGCTCAAGCTCGCGCTGGGCGCGCTTCAAGCTTGCATCGGCGAGACCCAGGGCTTGCTCCTGGACTTTTAAGTTTTCGCGGGCGCCGATGACATCCCAGTAAGCATTCTCGGCGTTTGTGAGGAGAGTTTGAAGTTGGTCCTGGAATTGAAACTCCGAGGCTTTGACGCGGGTTCTGGCGATGGTGATGGGAGTCCGAATCACTTCCCGATCACGGCCACGCCAGAGATTCTGCGTGAATCCGAAGTTCAGACTCGAGCCGTAAGAGGGATTCAGCGTTTGAAAGGAGTTGTTCGTGGAAACGCGGTTCGCACCGTAGCCCGCGGTGAACTGAGTGCCCGTGGGAAGGAACTGTTGCCAGTTCAGGGTAATCGGTTGCACGAGGTTCGACAGGACGTTGGCGCCGGCTAGCGCATCCGTAGTCGGTGTCTTGTTGCGGGTCGAGGAGAAGCGGCCAACGAAGTTCGGGTCGAAGATGCTGAAGGCGCGCGTTACGGCGTTCTTAGGCGTTTCGAGGACGAGGCGCTGGATCTGGATGTCGGTGTTGTTGTTGAGGACGAGCTCGAGATACGTCTTGAGTGACAACTCCAGCTTGCCGCCGGCAACATGATCTTGGAGCTGCACAGGACCTTGCAGTTCGAACTTTGGTGATTCCCGGCGGAATATGGTCCGCATGTAGTCCTTGGTGCCGAAGCGCGGATAGTCGGGGTTGACCGCTTGGTCCTTGAAGGTGTTCGGCGTGACGGGCGTGATGGCCTGGCCGAAGCAGAGCGTCGCGCTCAGTAGTAGGGAAGAAGAAAGAATACGGAGCATATTATTCGTAGCGAATGGCCTCAATGGGATCGAGCTTGGCGGCCTGCATGGCCGGGTAAATTCCGAAGCAGAGACCGATGCCGACGGAGACGCCGAAGGCAACGGCAATGGAAGAAGTGGTGACCACGGTGGACCAGCCGGCCGCGGAGGCGATGACCTTCGACAGCGTGAAGCCGAAGGCGATGCCGATCAAGCCGCCGAGCATGGAGATGAGCAAGGCTTCCATCAGGAACTGACGGATGATGTCGGCCTGGCGGGCGCCGATGGCGCGGCGGATGCCGATTTCCTTGGTGCGTTCGAGGACGGTAGCGAGCATGATGTTCATGATGCCGATGCCGCCGACGAGCAGCGAGATGCCGGCGATGCAGAGCATGACGACGCTGAAGATTAGCGACGTACGGCGGCGTTGTTCGAGTAAGCCGGCGGGGACGATGGTGTTGTAGTCGCCGGCGTCCTTGTGCGTGGAGTCGAGAATGGCGCGGACGATGCTGGCGGTCTCAATCGAGTCCGTACCGGGGGCGACGCGCATGTAGATGCCGTCGATTTCGTCCTTCAAGTAGCTGTTGTTGTCCTCGAAGCGGCGCATTACCGTATTCAACGGAGAAATGATCATGTTGTTACGGTTGGTGACTTCGCCGGACTCCGAATCCGCGTCGGCGGAGGCTTGCTGGCCGAGTACGCCGATCACCTGCAGCCAGGTGTCGTTGACCTTGACGAACTTGCCGACGGCGGATTCATAGCCCAGCAAGTTGACCTTGGCGGCTTCGCCGAGGACGCAGACGGGCGCGGAGGTTTCGTTGTCCTTGTCGTTAAAGAAACGGCCCTCGACAACGCGCAGGCTGTTGATGACCATGTAGCTGGGCTCGACGCCGATGAGTAATGGCGGTTCGGAACTGGTCTTCGGGATGACTTTGAGCGGCTTGAAGCGCTTGCGGGGCGTCATGGCTTCGATGCCCTGAACGTTTTCCTTGATGGCGCGGTAGTCGCGGAAGGTGAGGCCGGGGGAGATGAGGCGGCGGGCTTGGAGCTCGTTGCGGTCAACGGCCTCCTTGGCTTCGACGATGATGTTATTGACGCCAAGGAGATCGATGTAGCTCATCATTTCCTTCTGCGCGCCGGCCGTGATGGAGAGCATCGCGACCACGGCGCCGACGCCAAAGATCATGCCAAGCATCGTTAACAGGCTGCGCAGCTTGTGCACGAGGAGGCTGCTAAGCCCCATGTAAAGTTCGGGCAGGAGCCCGGAGAAAAAGCCACCCATGGATTTACATTCCTCCCTTGCCGCCGGGTAGAGCGGATGCGGCCCCACCCCCACCACCGGCGCCTTTTTGATCGCCCTTCTTCTTGTCGCCCGGTTTGGCGTCGGGGTTCGCCATGGAGATTACCTCACCGGCCTTGACGCCGCTCGAGATGATCATGACGTTTTCGCTGCGCTTGAGCGCTTTGATTTCGCGCGGCTCGAAGCGCGCGCCGTTCTTGACGTAGACCACCTGCTTGCCGTCCTTCTCGAAGACGGCTTGGATGGGCACGTTGATGGCGTTCGGGACTTTTTCGACGATGATCTCGACGTCGGCCAGAAGACCGGGGCGGAGGAGCACGTCGAGTTCGCTGTCCTCGTCGGGCGGGGGCGGGAGCTTCGCGTTGTCGAGATCCTTCTGCGTGTACATGAAGCCGCCGATGTTGAACGCGGTGGGCATGCGAGGAGCGCCGTCGCCGCCTGGGCCGCCGCCTGGGCCACGGCCGCCTTGCATCACAGGCAGACCGGCCTTTTGGAATTCTTCGCGAATCTTGGTCATTGCCGCGCGGCGTTCATCGCTGGCGAGATCTTGCATCTGTTTACCGCCGAGAGCCTTGGTCATGATGTCGCGGGCTTTCTTTTGCTGCTCGGCCGTCATGTTGGCGGTCATCGCGGCCATCATGTTGCCGCCTTGGCCACCGGGGCCGCCTTGGCCGAACTGACGGCGGGCGCTGCCGTCTTGGCCGCCACCCTGCATAGCGCCACCCTGCATAGCGCCACCCTGCATGCCGCCGCCCATCTGGGGCGGGCCACCAGCCATGCCGCCACCCATGGCAGCACCGGGCATTCCTCCACCCATCGCGCCCATGCCGCCCATCCCCATCGCGGGCGAGGGCGCCTTGCGGCGGTTCGCTTCCGCTTGGGCGAGGATGCGCTCGACCTTGTCATTCGGCGCGCCGAGGGCGCTCAGGAGTTGGCGCATGTCGATCGAGAAAAGCACGTCGAATTTCTTCGCCGGATCCGAGCTGAACATATTCGCGCTCGCCGTACCGCTCAAGCTCTTGATCTTGCCGGTGAAGGTTTTGTCGGGAATGGCGTCGAGGCGCATCATGACCTCTTGGCCTTCCGTAAGATTGGCGCGATCCAGTTCGCCGACTTTGGCGATGACTTCCATTTCGCTCAAGTCGAGGATGTCGACTACAGGCATGCCGGGCTGCACTTGGTCGCCTTCGCGGATGTCCGGCAACTGCATGCCGAACATCATGACGGTCGAACGGTTTTGCTTGACGGCGACGAGGCCAGACATGGGCGCGAGCAACTTCACTTGCGCGAGGCGTTGGCGCTCGCGGTTGAGTTCGAGGGTGGCCTTGCTGCGCTTCTCGCGGAGCACGGCGAGTTCGGCCTGCGCCTGCTCGCGGCGGCTCTTGATATCGCTTTCGAGTTGCGACAAGCGGCGCGCGGCTTCTTCCTTGGTGAGCAGGTTCTTCTTGGCGTCGATGGCGCTGATTAACTCGTTGCGCTTGACTTCGAGGTCGGCGCGGCGCACGGCGTAGCGGGCGCGGAGGAGCTCGACTTGATCCTGGTTATCGCGAATCGAGAGATCGGCTTGCGCCTTCTTCATCTGTTCGTCGATCTGGTCGAGTTCGAGCTGTTTCTCTTCGAGGCGCGAGAGCACTTCGGCGTCGTCGAATTCGACGACAAGATCCTTCTCGCGCGCGAAGGCGCCCAAGGCGGCAAGCTTGGTGACTTGCACGGTGCCGAAGAGATTCGGCGCGGTGAGCGTGGCGCTGCGCACGGCGCGCAATTCACCGCGCGTGAAGCTGCGGACGACCACATCGCTCTGCCGCACCTTGGCGGTGGCGACGGTTTCTTGGCGCTGCGGCAGTTGCTGGTAAACGCGGAAGGCCGCGTAGCTGGCGCCAACGATTACCAGCAGGATGACAAGACGGAGTATGAGCTTTTTCATTGAGAGAGCTTTCCTGATTGACGACTGCGTTTAAAGATGGCCGCTAGAGTTTCTTCTGCCGGCGGGCCGCGTCGGCGGGATTTTCGAGAGTGACGACTTCGCCCTCGTTTAAGCCCTTCAGAACCACGGTCTCGGAATCGTTACGCTTGCCCACTTCGATTTGGCGAATGATGAAGTTGCCGCCCTTCTGTACGTAGACGGAAGGCTTGCCCTGCACGGTGAAGCTGGAGCGAGTAGGAATCATCAACTGGCTGGCTTCGCGTTCGATCAAAATTTCAGCGGAGGCGCTCATGCCGGGGCGCAGGCGCTTGTCGCTGCCGACTAGCGTGGCGCGGGCCGGAAAGGTTTTCTCCGTCATGCCCATGCCGCGGAATTGCACGGCGGCGATGGGGCTGATCCAATCGAGTTCGGCGTCGAACTCGCGGTCGGGAATCGCGTCGATGCGCACCTTGACCTTTTGGCCGAGAGCGAGCTTGCCGCGGTCGACTTCGTCGAGCTTCAGGTCAATGCGCATCAGGCTCAAGTCGGGAATTTCGGCGATAGCGGCGCCGGTCCAGGCGCGGTCGCCTTCCTTGAAGGGAGGCGGGCTCGAGCCCCAGCTGCCTTGGCTGCGGAAGTTCGGCAGGACGTTCACGATGCCGTCGCTGGGGGCGCGGAGGACCATGTTCTTCAGATAGCCTTGGGCGCGATTGACGTCGCGGATGGCCTTGTCTTTGTTTTGGTCGAGGCGTTCGAGGTCGGCGTTTTGCGTGGCCTTGTGCGTATTGATAGTTTGCTTGACTTGGCCGAGTTCGCCATTGGCGATCTCGACGTCGATGCGGCTCTTGGCGCCTTCGATCTCGCTGACGACTTCGGCTTTCGAGGCTTCGAGCTTCGCACGCTCGTGGTTGTATTCGGCCGTCATCTTGTTCATGCCGTCCATTTCGTCGACGATGCGGTGGCTCGCCTTGGTTTGGACGATTTGCGAATCGATGGTGCGGACGGTGGTGTTGCGCTCGAGGAGGCTTTGCTCTTGTTGGGCGGCGTCGAACTCGACGACGACTTCGCCCTTGCGGATGGCCTTACCGTTTTCGGCGAGCTTCACGATGCGGGGATCGGGAACTTGGGGCGCGGCGATGACCGTGGAGTTGACGCTGCGGATTTCCCCGCGCGCGCGGACGACGATGGTGAAATCGCCGCGGCGCACTTTCGCCACGGGTACTTCAACGACGCTCGTCTTCTGGTTGTAGTTGTAAGCGGCGTAGCCCGCGCCCGCGCAGGCGATGGCGAGCACGCCAAACATTATGCGCTTGCGGCGCACTCCCGCTTCGGATTGTCCGATGCGAATTTTCGGCTTGATTTCTGACATTTCTTCTATCCCCCTTTACGGCTTCCGACCCTAACTCTTGAGTGTGTTCCCCACGTTCGGGGGAGTTTCGAGAGCGATCACTTCACCCTTTTGCAAACCCTTCACGCTGGCAACGAGGTACGTTTCAAGAGCCACTTCCACTTCGCGGCGGTTCCAAACTAAGCCTTCGCGAACGTAGGCGTAGCGCTTGCCCGTTTCCTTGTCCTCGAAGATGCCGGCCAGTGGCGCGACAGTCGCATCCTTATGCTCTTCGATCAGGACGTCGACGCTGCAGCTCAAGTCCGGAATGATGCGCTTGTCCATCGCGTCAATCTTTAGCAGCACGGGAATCTCACGCACGAAGCTCGCGCGGAAGCCGCCGGAGCGCGGCACGGCGGCGATGTTGATGATGTGCGCGGGGACTTGCAGACCCGGATAGGCGTCGAAGCTGACCATCGCCTTGTTGCCGACGCGCAGACGTTCGCCGTCGACCTGATTCACGGTCGCGTTGATGACCATCGAGTTGGGATCGACGATCTGCATGAAGAACTGGCCGGGGAAGATCTGGTCGCCGGCTTGGATCTGCGAGAACTCAGAGCCGCGGAAGATGTTCTGCATGACGGTCATGCCGTCGATGTTGGCCTTGGAGAGCATGCGGTCGGCGTTTTGTTCGCTGCGGCGGTACTCGAGCTCGAGGGTTTTGAATTCGAGCTCGCCGAACTTCAATTGCGCCTTTTCGGCTTGCTCAATGAACTTGCCTTCCGCGACTTGCTGCTTGTACTGCGCTTCCGCTTCTTCGAGGGCGAGTTTCAACTTCTCGGAATCGATTTGGCTCATCACCGGAAGGGTCTTGATGTCGAGCTTCGCTTTGTCGAGCGCGGCTTTCGCTTTTTCTACGTTCAGCTCGTGGGTGTGCCGGGCGAGCGCGAGATTTTCGCGTTGCTGCGTGAGCTGGGCCTTGGCGGTTTCGAGGGTGGCTTTGTAATCCTCAAGGCGTTGGAGCATGTATTGACGGTCGAATTCGGCGACCTGATCGCCCTTGCGGACCATGGAGCCGGGCTTGACGAGGCTTTGGAGAACGAGCGTGAAGTCGCCGCCACCACCACCGCCGAAGCTGCTACCGCCGCCACCGCCGCCACCTCCGGGATTGCCGAGGCCGTTGCCGAGCTTGGAGGAGGTTGTGCCGAGTCCGTCCGTGCCGCCCGAACCGCCGCTCGCGCCGGTGCCGCCGCTAGAGGAAATGCCCGAAGACTTCTGCGCCGCAGCGCTCTGTACGCGCGAGGACGCGGCGCGGGTTGCGCCCGAACCGCCGATGCTACGCGTTTGGTTGCCACCAGTGGAGGCGAGCGAACCCGCCGCACCTGCCGCGCCAGCCGAACCGCTCGCGGTGTTAACGCCGGAATTCGTCGTTCTGACCGTGGAAACCTGCAAATTATCCATTTGCGCGAGGTTGAAGTTGCTCCGTCCGCGACCGCTTCGGCTGCCGCGAATCTGGGGCGCGATCAGCGAAACGAACTTGCCAGCGCCCGTCACGCCTGTAAGGCGGAGGCGTTTTTCAACTGTACCGGACTGTACGGTTGCGGTACGGAAGGTCGCCTGCGTTGCCGCCGCTTGCTGTTGCGCCTGTTGGCGTTGATTCCAGAAGTAGTACCCGGCTCCCGCCACAGCGAGCAAAGCAACTAAAATGAACCACTTAGCGTTCCCGCCGCGCTCTTCATGCGGATCGGGGACGATCTGAGGGCCGGCCGGCTTGGGCGATAGCTCCGGCTGCGGATTGGCATGAGGTTGCATAAAGAATAGCTTAATTATCCAAGACGACCATTGAAAAGAAAAGGTTAGCGCCCCCGATACTTGTATCTTGGAAGGGGGAGGGACGACGCCTGGAAGCCGCCATCCGAGTTCGGAGCCTAGGAAAGACCTATCGTACTAGCGGAGAAGTGCGGGTTTTCGCCGATATGAGCTTTGACGTACAAAAAGGCGAGCGTCTGGCTTTGATTGGCGAATCCGGAGCCGGCAAGTCGACGTTGCTTCACTTGCTGGGCGGATTGGATGCACCCTCGGAGGGACAGATTTTCTACGGGGATACAGACATAACGTCTCTGTCGCGGCCGGCGTTGGCTTCGTTTCGCAACCGGGAGATGGGTTTTGTGTGGCAGAGCCAATCGCTCCTGCCGGAGTTTACGGCGCTTGAAAATGTGATGATGCCGTTGTTGGTGCGGGGGGAGGCGCCCACCGAGGCAGAGGCGCCGGCGCGGGAGATTTTGGAGCAGGTCGGTTTGGGCGCGCGTGGACACCATCGGGCCGGTGAACTTTCCGGTGGAGAGCAACAGAGGGTTTCGCTGGCGCGGGCGCTGGTGGGGAAACCGAAGTATTTGCTTGCCGACGAGCCGACGGGGAATTTGGATGAAAATACGGCGACGCAGATTTTAGATCTACTGGAGCGCTTGCATACGTCTCATCAAGTGACGAGTGTGATTGTGACGCACAGCCCGGCTCTGGCGAAACGCTGCCATCGGACTCTCCGGTTGGCTAGGGGTGGACTCTACGAACTCGTCGTGACCGGAGAGCCTCGAGACAATGTTTGAGCGATACACGGAAGAAGCGAGAAACGTAATCTTTTTCGGTCGCTACGAGGCGAGCCAGTACGGGGCCGCGTCTATTGAGACCGAGCACTTGCTGCTGGGTTTGCTCCGAGCGGACGAAGCTCTGGTCCGCCGCTTCCTGCACCCACAGGAGATGATCGAAGGCATTCGGAAACGATTCGAAGAATACACCGAGGTTCGCGAGAGGACGTCGACTTCGCTGGATCTTCCGTTGAGCCATGAGTGCAAACGCGTGCTGGCTTACTCCGCTGAAGAGGCCGAAGCGTTGAAGCAACGGAGTATTGGCACGGCACATCTGCTTCTAGGCCTCTTGCGGGAAGAGCAATGCGCTGCGGCCCGATTGCTGCGCGAGCACGGGTTGCGGCTTCAGGAAGTGCGAGATGAGATTGTGCGAGGATCTTCCTCTAAGGCCGCGGGAGCATGACGGAATTGAAGAGCATCGCCCGAGCAAAACGCCGCCATCGGACTCTCCGATTGGCCAGGGGCGGACACTATGAACTCGTAGTTACAATGGAGCCAGAAAGCCATGTTTGAGCGATATACGGAAAAGGCGAGACGGGTGATTTTCTTCGCGCGCTACGAAGCCAGCCAGTTTGGGAGTCCGTACATTGAAACGGAGCACTTGCTGCTGGGCTTGTTGCGCGAAGACAAAGCGTTGGCGAATCGATTTCTGCGGTCGCAAGCGGCGATCGAATCGATCCGCAAACAGATTGAGGCGCACACGACGATTCGCGAGAAGGTGTCGACGAGCGTCGATCTTCCGTTGAGCCACGAGTGCAAGCGCGTGCTGGCTTATGGGGCGGAAGAGGCCGAGCGCTTGAACCACAAGCACATCGGTACCGAGCATTTGCTCTTGGGCATTCTGCGCGAAGAGAAGTGCTACGCCGCCGAATTGCTGCATGAGCGCGGGTTGCGTTTGTCGCAGGTACGCGAGGAGATCGCGCGCAGTTCGAGCGAGAAGGTGACGTCGAGCCGCAGCAAGGAATCGAGTTTGTTGACGGAGTTCTCGCGCGACCTGACGCAGGCCGCGATGGACGGTTCGCTCGATCCGCTCATTGGCCGCGATCATGAGCTCGACCGCGTGATTCAAATTCTCTGCCGCCGCACGAAGAACAATCCCGTGCTGATTGGCGAGCCGGGTGTGGGGAAGACGGCCATTGTCGAAGGCTTGGCGCAACGGATCGCCGATGGCGAAGTGCCGAGTTTCCTCGCCGAGAAGCGGATTCTCGCTTTGGATCTTTCGCTGATCGTTGCGGGCACCAAATATCGCGGCCAGTTTGAAGAGCGTTTGAAGACCATCATGAAAGAGTTGATGGAGAACCAGAACGCGATCATCTTCATCGATGAGTTGCACACGCTGGTAGGCGCGGGTTCGGCGGAAGGGTCCTTGGACGCCGCGAACATTTTGAAGCCGGCCTTGAGCCGCGGTGAGATTCAGTGCATTGGCGCGACGACGCCGAGCGAGTATCGGAAGTCGATTGAGAAGGACCGTTCGCTCGAGCGCCGCTTCCAGGCCGTGAAGGTGCCGCCGCCCAGCGAATCCGACGCGATCAAGATTTTGATGGGCGTCAAGGAACGCTACGAGAAGTTCCACGCCGTGGCTTATACGGATGAGGCGATCGAAACTTCGGTCTACGCTTCGAATCGCTTTATTCCCGATCGTTTTCTTCCGGACAAGGCCATCGATTTGATCGACGAAGCGGGCGCGCGCGTGAAGCTGCGGCAGACGACCTTGCCGCCGGATATCGCCGACATTCAAAAGCGCATCAAGTTCATCGTGCACCGCATGGAGAACGCAATCGCGAATCACGAATTCGAGAAGGCGCGTTTTTATTCCGACGAAGAACGCAAGGAACGCGAGAACCTGCGGCAGTTGCGCGAGAAGTACAACCTGGACGATACGTCGACGGGCGTGGTGAACAAGGACGATATCGAAGATGTCGTCGCGCGTTGGACCGGCGTCCCGATGACGTCGATCAAGGAAGAAGAAGTCTCGAAGCTGATTCGCATCGAGGAAGAGTTGCACAAGCGCGTCATCAGCCAGGAGAAGGCGATCAGCGCTTTGGCGCGGGCCATACGCCGTTCGCGCGCCGGCCTGAAGTCGCCGAAGCGGCCCTCCGGCAGCTTCCTGTTCCTGGGGCCGACGGGCGTCGGCAAGACGGAAGTGGCGCGGGCCTTGGCGGAGTTCTTGTTTGGCAGTGAGAAGTCGCTGGTTCGCTTCGACATGAGCGAGTTCATGGAGAAGCATTCGGTGTCGAAGTTGATCGGTTCGCCTCCCGGATACGTGGGCTACGAGGAAGGCGGCCAGTTGACCGAGCGCGTGAAGCGCAATCCGTATTCGATCATTCTGCTCGACGAAATCGAGAAGGCGCACCCGGACGTTTACAACATTCTGTTGCAAGTCTTTGAAGACGGCCAGTTGAGCGATGGACTGGGCAATACGGTCGACTTCAAGAACACGATCATCATCATGACGTCGAACCTGGGCGCGCGCTTCCTCGACAAGAAGAAGGGCATGGGCTTCGACGCGCCGGTGGAGAAGGGCATGCAGCCCAAGGTCGAGGACCAGGTGATGCAGGAAGTGAAGCGGGCCTTCAATCCCGAATTCCTGAACCGCTTGGACGAGATCATTCTCTTCACCTCGCTGGGTGACGAAGACTTGCTGCGCATCGTACATCTGCTGGTCGAGCAGGTGAACGTCAACCTGGTGGCGAAGCAAATCAAGATTCGCTTGTCCGAAGATGCGGCGAAGTACATTCTGGAGAAGACGCTGGTGGATCGCAGCTACGGCGCGCGGCCGTTGCGGCGAGCTCTGCAGAAGTACATTGAGGATCCGCTCTCCGAGGCCCTCATCCAAGGTTCCTTGCCGCGGCCGAGTGAGCTTGAGGTTTACTTGAGCGACACGGGGCTCTTTGTGCGGCCTGTCGGCGAAACGGGTGTTGAAGGTTTGGAGGAAGAAGCGCTCGTGGGTGCTGGCGCGGGATCGTCGCCGGCGGCGCCGCGCGAGGGCACCCCGCTTTACGTGTTCTAAAGCAGTCGTAGTTCGAGTTGAAGTTAAGCCTCCACCACGCTCAGGCTTCTACGACGCGGTGGAGGCTTAACATATTGGTGCTGCCTGGTTGGCCGATGGGCTGGCCGCTCACAAAGACGACTTGATCGTTCGGCTTGATGTAGCCGCGGCGAAGCAACTCGTCGTTCATCTGCCGCAGCATCTCGTCGGTCGATTGCGCCATTGGGGCGATGATCGGGATCACACCGTAGATCAGCGAGAGTTGACGGGCGACTTCCTCTTTCGGCGTGAACGCGTAAATGGGCGTCGGCGGCCGGAAGCGGCTGATTAATCGCGCGGTGCCGCCGGAAGCGGTAAAGACGACAATAGCGCTGACGCCCAGATAGCGGCCCGCGCGATAGGCGGCGTCGGCGATGATCTCGGAGTGCGAGGGGTTCGCCATCGGCGGCAATTCCTGATAGCCGCGATAACGCAGGTTCGCTTCAGTCTCGATCGCGATGCGGTCCATTACGCCGGCGGCCATGGCTGGGAACTTGCCGGTCGAGGTTTCAGCGGAAAGCATAACAGCGTCGGTGCCATCGTAGATGGCGTTCGCGATATCGCTTACCTCGGCGCGCGTGGGGTAGGCGTTCTCGATCATGCTTTCGAGCATCTGCGTCGCGGTGATGACGAACTTGCCCATGCTGCGGGCGCGGGTGATGATGGTCTTCTGGATCGCGGGGACTTTCTCGATCGCCATTTCGACTCCCAGGTCGCCGCGGGCCACCATGACGCCGTCACTCTCGGCGAGGATCGCGTTCAGGTTTTCCACCGCTTCGGGCTTTTCGATCTTCGCCACGACTTGCGTCTTCGCTTCGCGCTCTTCGAGATAGAGCTTTAAGCGCATCACGTCGCTGGGTTGGCGGACGAAGCTGAGCGCGATGAAGTCGACGCCTTCCTCAAGACCAAATTGCAGATCGGCCTTGTCCTTGCGCGTGAGCGAGGGCGTGCTTACGGCGACGCCGGGGAGGTTAATGCCTTTGCGATTGGAAACCATGCCGCCGCTGACGACCTCGCAACGAGCCGCGACGCCGTCCGTCGAAACGACGCGCAGGCGAACGCTGCCGTCCGCGATCAGGACGGAGTTGCCCGGCTTCACGTCGCGCGCGAATTCGGCGTAAGTTGTAGAGGCGATCTTTTCGTTGCCGAGCACCTGCTCCGTGGTGAGCGTGAAGATGCCGCCGTTCTTCAATTCGCAGCCGCCGTTCTCGAATTCGCCGAGGCGGATCTTGGGACCTTGGAGGTCCAGCAGAATGCCGGCGTGCACACCCATGTCCTTGGCCAAGGCCCGGACTTCGTGGATGCGGCGAACGTGATCTTCTTTCTGCCCGTGCGAGGCATTCAAGCGAAAGACATCGACGCCGGCTTCAAGCAAGCTGCGCAAAGTTTCGGGGGCGTCCGTGGCGGGACCGAGTGTCGCTACGATTTTGGTGCTGGGCATGCGTTGTAGGAAGGAGAAGACAAGGCGCAAAGCACACGGAGCTTTACAATACCCATTATGCCCGTCACCCAGGCGATCGTACTTGCGATCGTCCAAGGATTCACCGAGTTTTTACCAATTAGTTCGTCGGCTCATCTCTTTCTGGTCCCTTGGCTTCTGGGCTGGCCGGACCAGGGTCTGGACTTCGATATCGCCCTGCACTTGGGCACGCTTATCGCCGTGTTGATTTATTTCTTCAAGGATTGGCTGCAGGTGCTGGGGCAAGCGATCGGACAAAAATGGGGCGACAACGAAGAGTTGGCGCAAGCGCCGAAGCTGCTTTGGTATTTGGTCGCGGCGAGTATTCCGGCGGGCGTCGTGGGCCTGCTCTTCAAAGACGAGATCGAAACGAAGCTGCGCAATCCCTTCGTGATGGGCACGATGATGATCGTCATCGGCGTGCTGCTCTATCTCGGCGAACGCGCGGGCTCGCGCACGCGGCACATCGGGCAAGTGACTTTAGCGGATAGCGTCTTGATCGGCACGTCGCAAGCCTTGGCTTTGATCCCTGGGACATCCCGCAGCGGCATCACGATCACCACAGGACTCTTTCGCGGCATGACGCGCGGCGCGGCGGCGCGTTTTTCGTTTTTGCTCTCTACGCCGATCATCGCCGCCTCCGGCCTGAAGTCGCTGCTCGATCTGCGCAAGAGCGGCATCGGTGAAGGCATGATGACGCCGTTCCTGATCGGCATTGGCGTTAGCGCGGTGACCGGTCTCTTCGTGATCGCGTTCTTTTTGAACTACCTGCGCCAGCGATCTCTCAATCTCTTCGTCTGGTACCGCATCATCTTTGGCATAATAGTGATCGCTCTAGCAATCGTTCGCGCTTAGCGGATGAAGCTTTTAGGTCCAACTCAGCATAAACGCCTCAACGAGGCGCTCGCCTTCGTGTTTCTATTCGCGGGCATCGCGATCACGTTGAGCTTGATCTCGTACTCGGCCACCGATCCTAGCTGGAACACGGCCAGTGGCATCACCAAGCCCACCAACCTCATCGGTCCCTTCGGCTCGTATCTTTCCGATCTGCTCTTCCAGATTTTCGGCCTGAGCGGCTTCGTTTTGCCCGTGCTCATTCTGCTGCTGGCTTGGAAGTGGATGCAATCCGAGCAGATTGAGGCGGCGGGCGTGAAGGTCGGCGGCGCGGTGCTTTTCTTGCTCGGCGCTTCGACGAGTTTCTCGCTCGCGCCCGGCGCGCGTGCCTTTTCGGGCGCGATCCCGGCGGGCGGTCTACTGGGCACGCTCTGCGCGAGCCTGCTCGAACACTATTTCAACTTCACCGGCGCGGCGTTGTTCACGGCGATGTCGCTGGTGCTGTCGCTCTATTTGATTTCGACCTTCTCCGTCGCGACCTTGCTCGCCTGGTGGGAGATTCCAAAAGCGGCCTTCGGCTGGTTAAGCAAGATCAGGCTGCCGAAGATCAAGATGCCCAGCTTCCGCTTCGCAACGCGCGCGAAGACCGAAGAGCCGCCTCCGCCCGTGGCGCGCCGCCGCGCACCGCCGAAGCCAGCGGAGGATGAGTCCGCGAATCTGCCGCCCTGGGAGACGAAGACCGTCGCGGCGACGATGCCAGCCGTCCCCGTGGATGACGAAGATGCCGCGACCGCCGGCGCGGAGGACGACGGCTACATTCCGATCAAGACGCTGGAAGAATTCGTTCCGGCACCCACCACTGCGCAATCCCCGGCACCCGCGGCCGCCGCACCCACGCCCGCTAAGGCCAAAGCGAAGGAGCCAGCCGCTCACACCACCTACAAGCTCCCGCCCACCGGCATGCTGATCGAGCCGCCGGGGCGCACTGCCTTCGACTCGCAAGAACTCCGCGAGACCGCCTCGCGCATCAAGGAGCGCTTCGAGGAATTCGGCGTGCTCGGTAACGTTGTGCAAATCAACCCCGGCCCCGTCGTTACGACTTTCGAGTTCAAGCCCGAAGCCGGCATCAAGTATTCGAAGATCACGAACCTCACCGAGGACCTCTGCCTCGGCCTCCAAGCCGAATCGATCCTGATCGAGCGCATTCCCGGCAAGCCCACGGTCGGCATTGAAGTCCCCAACCGCAACAGCGAGTTGATCGCTCTGCGCGAAGTGCTCGAAGGCGACGACTTCCAAAACAACCCCTCGCGCCTGACGATGTCCCTCGGCAAGGACATCAACGGCCGCATCAAGATCTTCACGCTCGATTCGATGCCGCACTTGCTCGTTGCGGGTTCGACCGGGTCGGGCAAGTCCGTCATGTTGAATTCGATGATCATGAGCGTGCTCTACAAGTCGACGCCCGACGAAGTGCGCATGATCATGATCGACCCGAAGCGCGTCGAGCTTGGCATCTACGAAGACATTCCGCATCTGCTGACGCCCGTCATTACGGACCCGCGCAAGGCCTCGAACGCCCTGCGCAACGCCGTGCTCGAGATGGAGCGCCGTTACAAGCTGCTCGCCTCGCGTGGCGTGCGCAACATCGATCAGTTCAACCGTAAGATGCGCCAGATAGCGAGCGAGCCGCGCGGGCTCTTCGACCAACCGCAAGACGATGGGATGCTCGAAGAGGATCTGCGTCCGCTACCCTACATCCTGATCATCATCGACGAGTTGGCGGACCTGATGATGCTGGAACGCAACAACGTCGAAACCTCCGTTGCGCGCCTGGCCCAGATGGCGCGCGCCGTCGGTATGCACTTGGTGCTCGCGACCCAGCGCCCGTCTGTCGACGTCATCACCGGCGTCATCAAAGCGAACTTCCCCGCCCGCATCAGCTTCCGCGTGGCGACACGCGTCGACTCGCGCACGATTCTGGACACCATGGGCGCGGAGCATTTGCTCGGCAAGGGCGACATGCTCTTCCTGCCGCCGGCTTCGTCGCGGCTCAATCGCGTCCACGGCGCTTACGTGGGCGAAGGCGAAATCAACGCCGTCGTAGAGTTCTGGAAGAAACAAGCGCAGCCGGAATACGACCAGAGCTTCCTCATCGCGCCGCCCAGCGAAGACGGCGAGGAGCCGCAGGAAGAGGAAGATCTCGAGGGCGACGCCGACCCGATGTACGGCGAGGCCGTCCGCGTGATCTGCGAAATGGGCAAGGGTTCGACGTCGATCTTGCAGCGGCGTTTGCGCCTAGGCTACGGCCGCGCGGCGCGCATTCTCGACCGCATGCAGAAGGAAGGCATCATCGGCCCGCCCGATGGTTCGCGGCCGCGTGAAGTCCTGAAGCGTCCGGATTGGCTGGACGCAGTTCCGGTGGGCGAGGAAGAAGAATAAGCGCGTCCTGCGGCTGTTGTTTCGGATTCACCAGTCGGTACAACACGGCGGTGTTTGTGCGCTCGACCGCTTCGTATCCTGGCGGCTCGTAGCGCAATTGCGGATTGAGCGGGCCCAGGCCGTCGACGAACCAAGTCGGCCGGTAGCTTTGGAACTTGCGGAATCGTTCCTCGCAGCCTTGGTTCGGCATCGGAACGCTCGGGCGAAGATGCCGGTCGGCGAAAACGCACGTGAGCGGCTGGCTTTCGATGTAGGGCGTCCCGCTCGAGAGGCGCGCAAGCGCTTGGATGTCGGGGCGGTAACCCCACACGAAGAGCGAGTCGCCGGGCTTCGCTTGCGCGCGCACCGTGGCGGCAATCTGGCGGCTGTCGCGGAACAGCGCGAGGTCGTCCCAAGAATCGTCTCCCGCGAGCAGGCGCAAGTTTTGCGGCCCAAAGCGCAACGCCGGGATTAAGAGCAGCGCCAAGACGATCCAGCGCGTGCGCGGACGCATTTGTTCCAAGGCGATTCCCGCCATCACGCAAACGGGCGCGAGCAGGAAGAAGTAATAGCGCGGGAAGAAGCGCCAGCCGAGAACGACGCTGCCGAGCGAGATCGCGAGCCAAGCCCAATGCCGCCAAGTCCAGAAACTCGCCCGCATTTGCACGGCTAGCAATGCGGCGGCGTGAAATCCAGCCCAGTTCAAGGTACGTTTTCCAAACTCAGCTAGGGGATTGACGACAAAAGTGTTCGACGAATACACGCGACCCCAATGCCAGACCTGCTCCCAATAGCCCCGACTCAAGACGCTGGAAGCGAAATGAAAAGGCATGGTGGCAACGAACGCGACGAGCACGCGCCAGTTCGGATTCCAGAGCAGAGCCGCCAGAAGAACTAACGCTCCCTTCGCATGAATCGCAAACGCCGCGCCGCTCGCCAGGCCCGCGGGCCACGCTCGTCCCCGCTGCGCGAACCACACCGCGGCCAAGTGCGGCGCAAGCATTAACAAGTCCGGCGCGATCGCAAAGACCGCCGACGGGATCCCCCAGCTCAAATACGCCGCCAGCAACCAAGCCGCCCAACGACCGCCTAATTTCGCGCCCAGCCAGCAGCAGAGCAGTACGTACAAAGAACCCGCGATGCGCAAGGCCCATCCAGACGCCGCGCCGAAGAGCAGATAGAACAGGATGGCGCCCGGCGGCTTATCAAACCAAAAATCGCGATAGGGAATGCGCCCATGCATGTACTCGATGGCGCCCACCATCGGGTACGCTTCTTCAATCCAAAGAACATGGAGCTGAGTGAGCCGCCAAAACAGCACGAAGCCAAAAAGCGCGAACCATTCCCCCCTCCCGACTTCACTGCCCCGCATCTAGTGCGGGCTCTTCTTCGAGTTCGCGTCGCGGTGCGTCACCTTGTTCGGATAGCCGCGCTTCTTCAAAACCTTGCCCATGTCTTCGGCGATCATAACGCTTCGATGCTGCCCGCCCGTGCAGCCAAAAGCGATAGTCAGATAACTCTTGCCTTCCTTGGCGTAGTGCGGCAAGAGAAACGCAAGCAGGTCTTCCGCGCGCGATAGGAACTCTTTCGTCTGCGGAAAGGAGCGGATGTAACGCGCAACGCTCGGGTGCTTGCCCGTGAGCGGCTTGAACTCGGGAATGTAATTCGGGTTTGGAAGAAAGCGCACATCGAAAACGAGGTCCGCGTCGTGCGGCACGCCGTGGCGGAATCCAAAGCTCGAAACGAAGATCGAGGTTTTCCCGTCGGGCTGCACTTCGGAGAAAGTCTTCTCGATGAAGGCACGCAGCTCATGCACGTTCATCTTGCTGGTGTCCACCAGCAGGCTCGCCAGTGCGCGAATGTCTTTCAACATATCGCGCTCCGCCTGAATGCTCTTGAGCACATTGCGGCCTTGGCCCAGCGGATGCGGCCGGCGCGTCTCGCTGAAGCGCCGCTGCAACGATTCATTGGCGGCGTCGAGAAAGAGCAGCTTCGTCGAGATCTTCGCCGATACTTCGGCGAGCAAGCGAGGGAAACGCTTCAGCGATTCGCCTTCACGAATATCCACCACCAGCGCCGCGCGCCGGATATTGGGGCTGTCCTTGGTGAGTTCGGCGAACTTCGGAAACAGGTCGAGAGGTAAGTTGTCGACGGCGTAGTAACCCAAGTCCTCAAAGCACTTGAGCACCGTGCCTTTCCCGGAGCCGCTAAGCCCGGTAATGATGACAAGCTCGGCCTGTCCCGTGGTCATGCATCGATCTTATCGAGTTTCGATCAATTCGAGCGAGGAATCCTCGCCCCGTACCAGTACGCTCATCCCGCCGGTCTCGGCGTCCTCGAAAACTAGATACTTGCTCTTGCCGCGAATCGTCAACACGGCTTCTTCCACGGTCAACGGTTTCGCGCTGCGTTGCACCTTGGCCAGCAGTACGCTCGGCTTCTGCGTTTCCGTCGGTACGATCACGCTTACCTTCGCGCCGCCGCTCTTTTTCCCGTTGATGTTGTCGCCATGGCGCTTCGAATCGGTCCACTTATCGCGCACCTTGTGCAGTTGCTTCTCAAGCTTGACGATCGCGGCCAGCAACGCCAGGAAGGCATCCTTGTGCGAGGCGGTGCCCACCACGGAATGCCCGTAGTAGTTCATCGTCACTTCGGCCTTCCTCAAGTGCCGCTCTGAAGTAAGCACGACGTGCGCTTCCTTTTCGCCCTTGCGGTCCACCATCTTGCCGAGCTTGGCGTAGTGGGCGTCCAAGTTCTTCTTCTGCTCTTTGGAAAGATCTTCCAGCTTCCCGGTATAGGTAATTTTCATGCGATTGCTTTCTAACTGAAGCCGCTTGTGCGGCGGCTATTGCGGCTTGACGCGCCGCTGGTGGGTGGAGGGTATCTTCATATCCTCCCTGTACTTCGCCACGGTGCGGCGGGTAACTTGGATGCCCTCTTCGTTCAGACGCGCGGTAATCTGGTCGTCCGTCAATGGATGCGCGGAATCCTCATCGTCGATCATCTTCTTCACCTTGCGCTTCAAGACCAGCAGCGCCGTGCCCGCGCCCGCCGGCCCTTGTACGGCCTCGCTGAAGAAGAAGCGGAGCTCGAAAACGCCCTGCGGCGTGTGGACGTACTTGCCCGCCACCGCGCGGCTCACCGTCGAAGGATGCACGCCGATCTCTTCGGCAAGATCCTTGATCATCATCGGCTGCAAGAAGTCGAGCCCGGATTCGAGGAACTCCTTCTGCCGGTCCACGACGCACTGGCAGACCTTCAAGATCGTCTGCCGGCGCTGCTCGATGTTTTTCATCAACATCAACGCGCTCGAGTAGCGCTCGCGGATGTAGTTGCGGACTTCCTTCTCCGGCGTCTCTTCCTTGTTCTCCAGCATGCGCCGGTAGCCCGCGTTCAAGCGGATCACGGGCATATCCTCGTCATTCAATTGCAGGATGTACTCTTCGCCGTCCTTGAAGATATAAACGTCCGGCTCCACCGTTTGCGCCGCTTGCGAGCTGTAGCGCAAGCCCGGTTGCGGATTCAGCTTGCGGATCACGGCGATCGCGATTTCGATGTGGCTCATCGGGCGATTCAGCAGGCGCGCGATCTCGCGGAATTCCTTGCGCTCCACCAGCCGCATATGCTCGTCGATCACGCGCCAAGCCACGCCACCCTCGGCGCCGCGGCTGCGCAGTTGAATCAGCAGGCACTCCCGCATGTCGCGCGCGCCAATGCCCGCGGGGTCGAGGCTCTGCACCACGCGTAGCGCTTCTTCAAGGTCCGTGATCTGATGGCCTTCGGCGGCGGCGATGTCTTGCAACGTCTCGATCAGGTAACCGTTCTCGTCCAGGTTGCCGACGATGGCCTCGGCGGCGTCGCGCACGGCCTCCGTCATCACTACGAGGCTCAACTGCTCGTTCAAGTGGCTGCTGAGCGTGACGGGGGAACTGAGAAAGGTCTCGAAAGATGGCTTCTCGGGATTCTCCGCGGCGGGGCTCTTGTGGCCAGGGTCTAGGTAATCGTCGAAGTAGCTTCCGAAATCAATTTCGTCGAAGGGGTCCGCTTGCTTGGCGGGTTCGATGGCCTCGCCCTCGGTCTCGACGACCGGTGCGGCGGGGGTCTCCGGTGTTTCCGGAGTCTCCAGCATTTGCATCACGGCTTGGTCGCCGGGGTCGGAGACCCGCTCGGCCTCGAGCATCGTCTGCACTTCCTGCGGGGTGAGTTCTTCGCCTTCGTTGCTTTCGTCCAGGAAAGGATTGGCTTCCAATTCCTGGTTGATCATCTCCTTCAATTCCAGGCGGTTCAACTGGAGAACCGTGACCAACTGCACCAAGCCAGGGGTCAGGGTCTGCTTCTGCGATACCCGTACGTCTAATCGCGGCGATAGCATTCGTTCGCCTTCAGAATACCAAGCACGTTAACAAATGGACGCGCAATCGCGACCAGGCGGCCATGAAACGCACAATCGCTTCGCTACTACTTGCGTGCGGCCTTTGGGCCGGCACTTCGCTCAACTGTCTCGACTTCGCCAGCGCTCCGGGATCGCTCTTCGCCACTGCTAAACAACTCTGCGCTCCCGCGCAACGCAATACCGAAATGCTATCGACGCTTGTGAAGGCGGCGGACGAAGACAAGACCAACCTCAACAAGCAAGTCGCCGCGGGTTTTCTGGCCGAAGCCTTGCGCCAGACCGGCCAGAAGCAAGATGGCATGCCGTACCTGCTGCGCGCGCTCGAACTCGCTCCCCAAGACTCCGAGCTGCATCTCATTCTCGCCCTCGCCTACGTGCAACGCGACACCGGCAAAGCGAAACTCCACCGCCAACGCGCCCGTGAGCTCGCAGCGAAGGACTCCCTAACGGCAAAGAACCTCGAGCTGAGCTCGAGGTTCTTTGAGGATTAGCGTTTCGCCAAAGGCTTAGTAACGGTAGTGGGCCGGCTTGTACGGGCCTTCCACCGGAACGTCCAGGTAGCTGGCCTGCTTGGGGGTGAGCGTCGTCAACTTCACGCCGATCTTTTCCAAGTGCAAGCGCGCCACTTCTTCGTCGAGGTGCTTCGGCAGCGTGTACACGCCGACGCGGTAGACGTCCTTGTTCTTCCACAAGTCGATCTGCGCGAGCGTCTGGTTCGCGAAGCTGTTGGACATCACGAAGCTCGGATGGCCCGTGGCGCAGCCGAGGTTCACCAGGCGGCCTTCGGCGAGCAGGTAGATGCTGTTGCCGGCGGGGAAGCTGTACTTGTCCACTTGCGGCTTGATGTTCAAGCGCTCGACGCCCTTGGCTTCGTTCAAGCGGTCCACTTGGATTTCGTTATCGAAGTGGCCGATGTTGCAAACGATCGCCTGATCCTTCATGTGCTGCATGTGCTCCAGCGTGATCACGTCGACGTTGCCCGTGGTGGTGACGTAGATGTCGCCCAAGCCGAGGGTCTCTTCGATCGTGGTCACCTGATAGCCTTCCATCGCGGCTTGCAGCGCGTTGATCGGATCGATCTCGGTGACGATCACGCGGGCCCCCATGCCGCGTAGCGAGTGAGCCGAGCCCTTGCCCACGTCGCCATAACCGCAAACCACGGCGACCTTACCGGCGAGCATCACGTCCGTGGCGCGCTTGATGCCATCGGCCAAGCTCTCGCGGCAACCGTAGAGGTTGTCGAACTTGCTCTTGGTCACGGAGTCGTTGACGTTGATCGCGGGCACCAGCAGCTTGCCTTCCTGCTGCATCTTGTAGAGGCGATGCACGCCCGTCGTGGTCTCTTCGCTGACGCCCTTCCACTCGGCGACGATGCCGTGCCAGTACTTCGGATTTTCGGCGTGGACTTTCTTGAGCAAGTTCTTGATCACTTGCTCTTCGTGCGAACCGGACGGGGTGTTCACCCAGTCGCTGCCCTTCTCAAGCTCATAGCCCTTGTGGATGAGCAGCGTCACGTCGCCGCCGTCGTCCACCACGAGTTGCGGGCCCTTGTTGCCGGGATGGGCGACGGCCTTCAGCGTGCAGTCCCAATATTCTTCCAGCGTCTCGCCCTTCCAAGCGAAGACGGGAACGCCGGCGGCGGCGATGGCGGCCGCGGCGTGATCTTGCGTCGAGAAGATGTTGCAGCTCGCCCAGCGGACGTCCGCGCCCAGGTCGACGAGCGTCTCAATCAAGACGGCCGTTTGAATCGTCATGTGCAGCGAACCGGTGACGCGCACACCTTGGAGCGGCTTTTCCGCCGCGTACTTCTTGCGGATCGACATCAAGCCGGGCATCTCGTGCTCGGCGATGTTGATTTCCTTGCGGCCGAATTCGGCCAATCCGAGATCCGCCACTTTGTATTCGGCGGCAATGGTCGTGGATACGCTCATGTCCACAGCATAACACAATTCCATCAACGCATCATGATTTATTGATACAATGTTGTCACGAGCTGGTACGATCCTTGGGTCAAGTCCTTAAAGCGTTGAAATCATTGGCGGAAGAGTCGCGGCTCCGGATGCTGCGGCTTCTGGTGCGCGAAGAGTTGAGCGTCGCGGAACTGCAAGAAATCCTCGGCATGGGGCAATCCCGGATCTCGATGGCGCTCTCGCAACTGCGGCAAGCCGAACTGGTGGAACTGCGCAAATCCGCCCAGAAAAGCATGTACCGTTTCGCGGGCGACGAGTCCCTGCGCGAGCTGATTGCGAAGGCCGAACTGGATCTGCCGGAGCGCCGCGCCGACGACGACGCGCTCGCGCTTGTGCTCTCCAAACGCAAAGACCAGATGCGCGCCTACTTCGACGAGCTCGCCGGCCGCTTTGGCAAGGATTACGTACCCGGCCGTTCCTGGAAAGCGCTCGCCGAGATGCTTTTGAAGCTGCTGCCGCCGATGACTATCGCCGATATCGGCGCGGGCGAGGGCACGCTGTCGCTTCTTCTGAGCCAGCGCGCTGTGAAGGTCTACGCGATCGACAACTCCGAGAAGATGGTCGCGTATGGGCGGGACGTCTTGAAGCGCAGCAATGTCTCCAACGTCGAATACTTGATCGGCGACCAGGAAGAGATTCCACTGCCCGATGCGAGCGTGGATCTTGCGCTTTTCAGCCAAAGCCTGCACCACGCCTTGCATCCCGCGAAAGCCTTGGCCGAAGCGCATCGCATTTTACTCCCCGGCGGCCGCTTGGTGGTGCTCGATCTGCTGCGCCACCACTTCGAGGAAGCCCGCGAACTCTACGCGGACCTCTGGCTCGGCTTTGGACAAGCGGAACTTTCCCGCATGGCCGCGGAGGCGGGCTTCGCGGATTTTGAGGTCGCGACGGTACATCGCGAATCCGAGGCGCCGCACCTCGAAACCATGCTAGCGCTCGCCCGAAAAGTTTAACGAGGCTCGCTCGACAACATCACCAGCGCCTCCAGCGCGCGCGCTTTTTGCTCCGGCTTCAGAATGAGATAACGCCTATCGCCTTTGGCATCCGCCGTCCAGGTCGTGCGGCCATCTTCGAGCACTCCCACGCGGCCGTTCCCGGAAAGGTCGAAATACCCGCGCTCCGGACGCACGGCATACAAGACGCTCGTCAAATCCCAAGTCGGCCGGTTGTGCGGAAACTTCAGATAGGTCTTGTACACCTCCACCACTGGATTCTGCGGCGTATGCAAGAAGTCCTTGCTAATACTCTCCGCCGGAAACTCAAGCGCAATACCCACTTCGAAACCGCTAAACACCACCGGCGTGGGCCACTCCGTGAAGACTTTCCGCGCCGCGGCCATATCGTTGTAGACGTTGTATTCCTTCTTGCCGCTCGGAAAAGCGCCCGCCATTGTGCTCAAGAACTTCACCTTCTTGCGGATCAATTCCACCGCGCCCGGTTGCGCGAGGAGCTTCGCGAGATTTGTGCTGAATCCCACTTGCACGATTACGACGCTCTGGTCCGGAGCGGCTTCGAGCACCTTACCGATCACCGTGACGCTGTCCTCGTAGTTCGCTTTCGCCTTCAGACCCGCAAGGCGGAGCATCGCGTTTTCGATCTTCGGCGTGGGCGCGCCGGGCGTGTAGCCGATGGGAATATTGGGCCTGCCGTAGTAAGCGTTGATCGTCTCCGATAGCGCAGCGGCCAGCGGATGGCCTTTGGTGTGCGTCACCGCCAGCAGCTTCGCCTCGCCCCGCTTCTCGAAGGCGTGCAACATCGCAAGCGCGAGCGCATCGTCGCAGTCGTTGCCCATGTCGGTATCGAAAATGACGCCGACGGGCGATTGACCGCACAGCAGCAGCGCGGCCAGTAGAAAAGACACGGTCAGGCGCAAGACGGCCTCCTACTCAAAGCGAATCCGGTTCAAATCCGCGATGGGCGGCGGATACTTCATATCCATCTCCTCCATCGTGTCGCGCAGAATCTCGGCCACCGCCAAATTCCGGTACCACTTGCGGTTCGCGGGAATCATGTACCAAGGCGCGTGCGACTTGCTGCACTTCTCCATCGCCGCCTCGTAGGCGCGTTGGTAATCGTCCCAATACTTGCGCTCTTCCAAGTCGGCCGGATTGAACTTCCAGTTCTTTTCTGGATCCTCAATGCGTTCTTGGAAGCGCTTCTTCTGCTCGTCCTTGGAGATGTACAGAAAGAACTTGAGCACGGTCGTACCGTTCTCGGCCAGCATCTCCTCGAAGTTGTTGATCTGGTTGTAGCGCTTGGACCAAACCTTCTCTTCAACCAAGTTCCGCACCCGCACGATCAGCACATCCTCATAATGGCTGCGGTTAAAAATCCCGATTTGCCCGAAGCGCGGCGTCGAGCGGTACACGCGCCACAAGTAGCCGTGCTCTTTTTCCTCGCCCGCGGGCGGCTTGAAGCTCGTCACGCTCACGCCTTGCGGATTGAGGCCGGACATCACCTTGCGGATCGTGCCGTCCTTGCCGCCGGCGTCGATGCCTTGGAGCACCACCAGGACGCTGCGCTTCGCCTCGGCATAGAGCATGTACTGCAGAACGCTCAGGCGTTCAATATGCTCCGTGAAGCGCGCCAGGCCCTCTTCTTTATCGTCGCAACCGGGCGTGGCTTCGGGGTCGAACTTGTCGAGATCCACCGTCGCGCCGGGCTTCACTCGAAGCTTTTCGCGGATGCTGCCCATCGCCGCGCGCCCTTAGGCCAGATCCACCCAGCCGCGCTTCGCGTCGCTTGCCGCCACGGCTTCGAGCAGCTTCATGCCGTGCAAGCCATCGGCGAAAGTGGGGAAGTTGGCGGGTATCGAGGGGTCGGCGATCTTCTGGTAGAAGCGTTTGAAAAGTTGCTTGTGGCTGTCGTCGTAGCCTTCGCTATGGCCGCCGGGGAGGTCGGCCGCGCCGCCTTTGATCAGCGAGGGGTCCTTCACGATGGTCTGGTTGGGCGTGTTGCGGTTGCCGATCCAAAGTTCGTCGGGGCGCTCCTGGTTCCACGCCACGCCGCACTTGGTGCCGTAAATCTCAAAGCGCAAACTGTTCTTGTTGCCGGCCGAAACTTGGCTCACGGTGAAGGCGCCACGCGCCCGGTCGCCGAGGTGGAGCATGACGGCGCCGAAGTCGTCGGTCTCGATCGGAATCGCTTGGTAGTCGTCGGGGTTCAAGGTCTTGCCCGTGAAGGTCTGCACGCTGCCCTTGGGCTTCTTGCGCGTCTTGTGGAAAGTCGTCAATTCCGCGCAAACGCTTTTGATGTGTAGGCCCGTCACGTGTTGGATCATGTCCATCCAATGGCTGCCGATGTCGCCCATGGCGCGCAGCTTGCCGTTGGATTCCGATTCGATGCGCCAGTTGTAATCCGTGTCGTAGAGCAGCCAGTCTTGCGAATAGGTGCCCTGCACCGCCAGCACTTCGCCGAGTTCTCCGCTCGCCACCATCTCGCGCACGTGCTGCACCACGGGATAAAAGCGCAAATTGTGATTCGTCGCGTGCACCACGCCCTTCTTCTCGGCCGCGGCCAGCATTTCCGCGGCCTCCCCGCTGTTCATCGTGAGCGGCTTCTCGCAGAGCACGTGCTTGCCGTTGGCAATCGCGGCCAACGCCATCGGAGCGTGCAACACGTTGGGCGTGCAGATGTGAACGGCGTCGATGTTCGGATCTTGCACCAGCTCTTCCCAAGAGCCTGAGGATTTCTCGATGTACATCGACTCGGCAAAGGCCTTAGCCTTCTCCGCGCTCGATCCCGAAACGGCCACCACATCGACGAAACCCAAGCGCCGGACGGCCTCCGTATGCACGATCCCCATGAATCCTGTACCCAACATCGCGGTGCGAATCTTTTTCATAGCCATAACAATCTATCGTATTCGACCCGCACCTGCCGATATGAGAAAAAGCGCGCGCGGACGCTTGATACACTCAATTTCAAACGGGTTGCGGCGCGGTTTTCTGGAGTCTCTCACAAGTATTGATGGCGCAGTCATGGTAGTTCGCATTCGAGTTTCGGCGGGGCCGAATTCCGTCTTGAGGCGGCGTTACGACGCGAAATTCGCCATGGCCTTCGCGGCGCTACTGACGCCCGCTGCGCTGCTGTGTTTTGTAATGTCGCTTTGGGGAATCCTCGCCGATACCGGCTTTGCCAAGCAATTCGTGATTGAGAACGGCTTGCTCTCGCATTGGCAGGTGTGGCTGGCGTTGGGAGTTCTGGTGCAAGCGCTAGGAATCGCGCTCGATAAATATGGGAAACAGGCGTTGCGGGTACTAGAGCCCTAACAGTTAGCGGAAGCGGCTACTCGCTCATCTTCGCGGAGGCGGACTTCTTCTCTCCCTTTTCGGGAGCGGCGCTATTGTCAATCGCCACCTTGCTGCCCGTATCGAGCCGCGGCAGATTCGACATCGCCACCGTCTCGCCGGCCTGGACGCCCTCAAGAATCTCCACTTCCGTCTCGAAGCGCTCGCCCAACTTCACCTCGCGCGCGTCGATGGTGCCTTCCTTGATCACGTAAACCTTATTCGACCCCAACACGTACTGCACCGCCCGCGCTGGCAGCAGCACCGCCGACTCACTCTTGTCGGTTGGAATCCGCGCCCGCGCGTAGCTGCCCGGCTTCAGCTTGCTGCCGGGATTATCCAGCAACGCCTCGGCCACGAATGTACGCTTGGCCTGATCCACGGTGGGTGAAACACGCCAAATCTTCCCGCTAAACTTCTGCCCCTCGAAGGCCTCGACCTCAATCGCCGCCACCAAGCCCGCCTTGATGAACGGCGCGAAGCGTTCGGGGACGTCAATGCGCAGCCGCAACGGGTCGGTCTTCACCAAGGTGAACAGCGGAGTATTCGCGCGAACGAACTGCCCAACGGTCACCTGACGCTCCTTTACGCTCGCCGCGAACGGCGCATAGACGTTCGTATCGCGCAGCTTCTTACGTTGCAAATCGACGACGGCCTTGAAGCGCTCAACCTCTTGGATCAGGTTGCGCGTCTGGTTCACCGTGGCGTCGTAATTCGCCTTCGCCGAGTTGAAACGCGTCTGCGCCTGATCGAGATCGGCTTGCGCGCCGATGCCTTGGTCGCGCAACTCGCGCGTCCGCTTGAAACGCTGCTCGGCTTCTTCCAAGTCCGCTTGCGCCCGGCGCACGTCCGGCGTCGAACGCACGTCCTGGACACGATCGGTGTCTTTCGTCAGGCCCAAACGCTCCAGGCTCGAACGCAGTTGCGCCTCATTCTGCGCCAGCAAGTAACGCTGCTCTTCGTCGGAGATCTTCACCAGGATCTGGCCCTTGGTGACGTTGTCGCCCAAGTCCGCCTTCACCTCTTCCACCTTGCCGTCGATCTCCGCGCTGATGATCGTCTCGTCGAAGGCAAATAGCGTCCCGACGCTCTCCACATTCCTCTTGATCACCCGCTCCCGCGCCTCGGCGCTACGGACCTTCACCGGCCCGCTTTCTTTTTTGGCGACAGCGGCCTTTTGCTCCTTCTGACAGGACGCAAAGAAAAGGCAAACAAGAACGATGAGAGTGGACAAAAAGCGGTTCATGAATGGCGCAATTAGATCAGTGTAGCGGTTAGAAGCTCTTAAGGTAAGCGGTTTTGACGACGCCTTGGTTACTTTTCCCGCGCCGGGGGCTGAACTTTGTTCGTTTCGTCACCGGAGCTTCAACGGCCCGCAACTTTCGGCGTTCACGCTGAAAAGTGATGGTGACGCCAAGCGCAACCGGTCCCATGAGCGGCATCTTCGCTCAGTCTTTGCCTCCCGGATTTCCCCAACCTGTCTTCGGAGCGCTGAGCAAAATGCTCCAGTTAGAAGCCGCCGACGCGCTCTACGCAGACATCAAGGACCAAGGCCCGTCGGAGACATTCGTCGAGCGCCTCCTCGCGCGCCTCGAGGTGCATGCCGACACCAGCCCCGCCGACCTCGCCCGCATTCCCAAATTGGGCCCCGCCGTCGTCGTCTCTAATCACCCCTTCGGCCTCTTCGACGGCGCCTTCCTCGCGGACTTCCTCCCCAAACTGCGCCCCGACGTAAGAGTGCTCGCCAACTCCATGCTCCTCGCCGTCCCCGAACTCCGGGACCGCATTATTCCCGTCGACCCCTTCGGCGGCACGGACGCCACCACGGCGAACGTCAAAGGCATGCGCGACGCCCTTCGTTGGCTGCATCGCGGCGGCATGCTGGTGGCCTTTCCGGCGGGAGAGGTGAGTTCGCTGCGTCTCGAGTTCCCGCACGTTGGAATCGAAGACCCCCAGTGGAGCGAGACCATCGCACGGCTCATCCGGCAATCGAAAGCCTGCGCCGTGCCGCTTTTTCTCGACGGCCGCAACAGCGCCCTCTTCCAAGTCGCTGGGCTCATTCATCCGCGCCTTCGCACCGCGCTGTTGCCACATGAGCTCTTGAATAAGCAACGCACGCGCCTGCGTGTTCGCATCGGCCAACCCATTCCCGCCGCGAAGATCGCCGCCATCGAGTCCGACGCTGAACTCACGGGCCATCTGCGTTGGCGCACGTATCTACTCGCTAAGCGCACTGCCCCCAAACCTCTGCTCTTTCGCCGCGCTAGCCGCATCGCCGCCGCGGAGCCTCCCTACGCCGTCGTTGCCGCACTACCGAAAACGCCGCTACTCAGGTCGGGGGATTTCGACGTCTTCCTCGCCCCCGGCGATCAGCTCGGCGCCGCCCTCCCTGAAATCGGCCGTCTGCGCGAACTCACCTTTCGCGCGGCGGGCGAAGGAAGCGGCAAGAGCCGCGATCTCGACTCCTTTGACGCCCACTACCAGCACTTGATCCTGTGGGACCGCGACCGCGAACAGATCGCCGGCGCCTATCGCCTCGGCGTCGTGGACGAGATCCTAGCCACGCGCGGGGTCGCGGGCCTCTACACCAGCACCTTGTTCTCTTTCCAGCCGGACTTCTTTCCCGCCCTTGGGCCCGCCATCGAACTCGGACGCAGCTTCATTCGCGAGGAGTACCAAAAGAGTTACCAACCCCTCTTGCTCCTCTGGAAAGGCATCGGCCGTTTTCTACTCGACAACGGCCACGCGCGCACGCTCTTCGGACCGGTCTCCATCAGCGCTAGCTACTCCGCCGCCTCGCGGGAGTTGATCGCCGCCGTCCTGCAAGACGGAGCGCTTTCGCCGATGCGCAAACTCGTCACGCCCCGGCACCCCTTGCGCTCCAAGCTTGCGGTCTCCCGGCATTGCGATGAAACGGAGCTCGAGTCCATCATCGCCGAGTTGGAAGTAGACGCGAAGGCGCTGCCAGTTCTCTTGCGTCAATATCTGAAAATGGGCGCGCGGATCCACGCTTTCAACGTCGACCCGAAGTTCCAAAACTGCCTCGACGGCCTCATCGTCGTCGACCTCGCGCGCACGGAGCGCCGCCTGCTCGAACGCTACTTCGGCCCCGAAGGCGCTCAGGAATTTCTAAACAAGAATTGTAAAAGCGCTCTCCGGAGTGCCGGCGCTCCGCTCCACCTGCCGGTATAACGTATCCCGCTCCACCGGCTCGCGGCCCGCTTCCTGGATCAAACGAATTAGCTCGCCGCGCCGCAAGCTCTGGCTCGTCGTCGCGCCCGCGTCGTGATAAATCTTCTCTTCCACCACGGTGCCATCCAGATCGTCCGAACCAAAGCGCTGCGCGATCTGCGCCATCTTTGGCGTCATCATGATCCAGTAGGCCTTGATGTGCGGCACGTTATCGAGCAGCAGCCGCGAGATCGCGATGTTCTTGATATCGTCGAAGCCGTTAGTCACCGGGATGTGATCGAGTGGCGTGTTTGCCGGATGAAAGGCCAGCGGAATGAAAGTCTGCAAGCCCTTCGTATCGTCTTGCAAGGCCCGCAGCCGTAGCAGGTGATCCACGCGGTCTTCCTCGGTCTCCACATGCCCATAAAGCATCGTGCAGTTCGAATGCAAGCCCAGCTTGTGCGCTTCGCGCGCCGTCTCGATCCACTGGTCGCCGTCGATCTTGTGGTCGCAGATAATCCGCCGCACACGCTCGCTGAAGATCTCCGCGCCACCGCCGGGCAGCGAATCCATGCCCGCGTTCTTCAGCTTCAGCAGCACCTCGCGAATGCTCAGCTTCGTCCGCGTCGCAAAGTAACCGATCTCCACCATCGTGAAGGCCTTCAGATGCACTTGCGGAAAGCGCTCCTTCAGGCCACGCAGCAACTCGCAATACCAGTCGAGCGTCAAGGTCGGATGCAAGCCGCCCACAATGTGAAATTCGGTGACGGCCTCCGTCCAACCCTTGCCCGCCACTTCCCAAGCCTGCTCCAAGGACATCGTGTAGCCGTCGGGATCGCGCACCTGCTTGCCGAAGGCGCAAAGCTTGCATTGCGCGACGCAAACATCCGTGGGGTTAATGTGCCGGTTGACGTTGTAATACGTGCGGTTACCATTGATGCGTTCGCGCACCATGTTGGCCATGTGCCCGATGCCCAAAATGTCCGGGCTGCGGTAGAGCGTTACGCCGTCATCAAACGACAGCCGCTCTTGGGCCAACACCTTCTCGAAAATCGGCTTCAATCTCGAATCGTCAAACATTACGTAATACCTCAATGGCCACCTGCAAGGCTACAGCGGCGAAATAGCCCAGACCGATAAATCCGTTCACCGTAAAGAACGCCATGTTCACCTTGCTCAAATCGTCCGCCCGCACCAGCGTGTGCTCATAAAGCAGCAGCGCGGCGACCGGCAGCACGGGCCACCAGTGCAGTTGAAATTGTTGCGCCAGAACGCCAAGGCAAAGCACCGTCGCCACATGGAAGACACGGCTCAACAACAATGCCCGCGCGATCCCCAGCTTCGCGGGGATGCTAAACAACCCCTCGCGCCGGTCGAACTCATAATCCTGGCAAGCGTAAATAATGTCGAAACCCGCCGTCCAAAACATAACGGCGAAGGTCAGCCAGCCAATCCGAATGTCGAGGCTGCCCTGCATCGCAATCCAAGCGGCCGCGGGCGCGATGCCCAACGCCAAGCCCAACACCAAGTGCGCCAGCGACGAGAAGCGCTTCATGTAGCTGTAGATCAGCACCACGCCCAGGGCCAGCGGTGAAAGCCATAGACACAATTCGTTCAACATCGCCGCGGCGAACACGAAAGCCAACGCCGAAGTCCCCAGAAAACCCCAAGCGAAACGCACGCTCAGCTGCCCGCTCGGCAAATGCCGCATCGCCGTTCGCGGATTCTTCGCGTCAATCCGCGCGTCCACGATGCGGTTAAACGTCATCGCGGCGCTGCGCGCACCCACCATCGCCACCAGAATCCACAGCAGCTTCTCACCCAAGCCCACGCTCACAAACCGTTGCTCCCGCCAAGCCAGCAGAGCCCCGGTCAACGCAAAGGGCAGCGCGAAAATCGAGTGCTCGAACTTAATCATGTCGAGCGTCCTTCGGAGCCGCTCGACAAATCCGAGGGAAATTGCGCCTGCCGCCTGTTCCATGTGTACGATCTACTACCATTTTAAGAGATGCGCTCGGTTGCTCCCGGCTGCACCAAAGCTCTCCTGGCTGGCTTGTTGCTGCTCACCTCCATGTTCCTAAGCTCTTGTTCCGGCGAAAAAAGCCGCTTCGGCACCCGTCCGGTTACCATGCCGAACGGCGACACGGTCTACGCCGAGTCCGCCATCGAGTACGCCGAGCTGCTGCGCGGGCTGATGTTCCGGGACTCGATCCCCTCCGACGGCGGCATGCTCTTCATCCACAACAAGATGGGCCGCTACGGCTACTTCATGTACCAAGTGCGCTTCCCGATCGACATCATCTGGATGGATTCGAAGAAGAACGTCGTCGAGGTCGTCGCGAACGTTCCGCCCTGCAAGGAAGAGAAGGCGAGCGCGTGCCCCACTTACGGCGGCAACCGGGATGCGCAGTTCATTCTCGAAGTGCCCGCCGGCAAGGCCGCCGCGTACAAAGTGAGCGTCGGCTCGAAAATCGATTTTTAGGAGTTCCACCCGAATGAAACCCGATCAGCTTCGCGGTTTGTTTGAAGAAGTGCGCGCGGGCAAGCTCAGCCCCGACGAGGCCACCGAGCGCCTCAAGCACATGCCCTTCGAGGACATCGACTTCGCCAAGGTCGACCACCACCGCGCCCTCCGCCACGGCATGCCGGAAGTCATCTTCGGCCAAGGCAAAACGCCTCCGCAAATCGCCGCCATCGCCGAACGCATCGCGAGCCACGGCCATAACGTACTCGCCACGCGCATCACGCCGGACGCCGCCGCGGCGATCCAACAGAAACTGCCGGAAGCTATCTACCATCCCTTGAGCCGCCTCCTCATCCTGGAGCGCGAGCGGGTCATGCTCGGCAAGGGCAAGATCCTCGTCATCTGCGCGGGCACGGCCGATTTGCCGGTGGCCGAGGAAGCGCGACTGACAGCGGAATTGATGGGCAACGAAGTCGTCGCCGTATCGGACGTCGGCGTCGCTGGCATCCATCGCCTCCTCGAGCAGCGCCAGAAACTCTGGGACGCCCGCGTCATCATCTGTTGCGCCGGAATGGAAGCCGCGCTACCGTCGGCGGTAGGTGGCCTCGTCGGCTGCCCAGTTATTGGCGTCCCCACCAGCGTCGGTTACGGCGCGCACTTCAATGGTCTAGCTTCCTTGCTATCGATGTTGAACTCCTGCGCGTCTAATGTGACGACGGTGAATATCGACAACGGCTTCGGCGCGGCCTACGTAGCCTCGCTCATCAATCGAATCTAACTGCATGCGCCTTCTCTCTTTCTTCGCGTTCCTTTCGCTGGCAAGCGCCCAACTGCAACAGCCCGCGCTTACGCCCATCGACAAGCTCAAGATCCCCGAGAACAAGGAAACCTACTCCACCGCCGACCAGCCGCAAACGCTAAATCTCGCCGGCATTTCTCTCTTCGGGCTCAAGGACGAAAAAGGCGAAATCGCCGAGGCGCGCGCGAAGTTTGCCAAGGAGCCGGACAATCCGCGTCTGCTGATCGAAATTGGCATGCTGCAAGACAGTTTCATGCGACACGGCGACGCGATTCAAACCTACTCCGAGGGCCACGCCAAGTTCCCCAATGACTGGCGCTTCCTCCGCTATCGCGGCCAACGCTACCTTTCCACGCGGAAGTTTCCCGAGGCCATCGCCGATCTCGAAAAAGCCCGCGAATCGACGAAGCAATCCTATGATGTCGCCTACTACCTCGGCCTCGCTTACTATTTCACCGGCGAATACGACAAGGCCGAAGCCGAGTTCGGCCGCTGCGAAGCGCAACTAAAAGAACCGCTCAATAAACCGGAAGATCTGAAGGGCCTCACCAGTTGCGAAACCGGCCGCGAGGAACAAGCCTTCCTCGTGCCGCTGAAATTCTGGCGCTACCTCGCTCTCCGCCGTGGCGGCAAGAACGCCGAAGCCAAGGCCTACGCCGAAGCCGTCAGCCCGCTTTGGACCTTGCGATCCAACAAAGCCTTCTACGACGCCTTGCTCTATTTCCGCGGCACCAAGGAAGTCACGGAAATGCTCGAAGGCGCCAACGAAGCCACGCGCGATTACTTGACGCGCTCGGCCGGAGTCGCCGTCCAGCTCTTCACCGAAGGTGAGCGCCAGCGCGCCTGCTCCATCTGGCAGCGCAACGCGATGGACACCAAGTGGAATCACCTCGGCGTTATCGCCGCCGAAGCGGAGTTCTACCTGACCGCGAAAGCCGCCTGCGCCCTTTACGGTACTGCCGCACCCAAACCGCAGTAACCTTCGTTACCCTTTCATCAACCCCGGCCGCACCAAGTCGAAGCGGTCGCGCGTGCGCGTGTACGACGTGCCGCCCATGCGCCCCACCGCGCGCAACACCTCTGGATCGATGCGGAAATTGTCCACCATCGCGTCGATCAGATGGAAGCAAACGATTTCACCCAGCACTAGAATGCCGCTCGTGGGCCGGTCGCCCATCGGAATGATTTGCTGTACCCTGCACTCGAGATTCGCCGGAGCCTCGGCAACCATCGGAGCCTCCACCATCGAAGCCGCCATGGGTGTCACCCCCGCCAACGCGAACTCGTCGACCTCGGGAGCCACATCCGCCGCCGACTGATTCATCGCCTCCGCCATCGCTTCGTTGACAATGTTCACGACGAAAACGCCGGTATCTTCCACGTTGCGCAGCGTGTCCTTGCGGTGATCCCCGTCCACCTTCCGCGAAGGCGCAAAGCCCACCACGGGAGGGTCCGCGCTGAAGGCATTGAAAAAGCTGTAAGGCGCAAGATTATTCACGCCGTCCTTGCCGCGCGTCGAAACCCAGGCGATCGGGCGCGGCACGATTAGCCCAATGAGCAACTTGTAGAGATCGCGCGGACTCGCCTCCGCCGGATGAATGATCACTCTTTCACTCTAAGACGGTCATGATCGCGTAGACTGAGCTTTGAATTACCTAGGCCACCTGCTCGCCCTGCCCGGCGAGGGACTCATCACCCTCGGCAACCTCCTCGGTGATTTCATCAAGGGCCGCGCGGAGACCATCGAGCCGCCGCCGTTCCGCCTCGGTGTCCGTTTGCATCGCGAGCTCGATGGCTTCACGGACTCACACCCCGCCGTCAAACACAGCAAGTCCCTCATCCCCGACGACCGCCGCCGCGTAGCGGGAGTCCTGATCGACATCTTCTACGACCACTTCTTCGTCGAAGGCGTCGATTTCGCCTGGCACCGCGAACGTCTCGAACCCTTCGTACACGCGGTCCCCGAGGACATACGCGGCCTACCGCACCAGATGCTAAGCAGCCGCTGGTTCGGCGCTTACGCCCGCATCGACGGCATCGGCCAGATCCTCGCGAAAATGGACCAGCGCCGGCAACGCGCCGTCGGCCTGCTCGGTGGCGAATGCTATCTCGAGGATCACTACGACGCGCTCAAGACCGACGCCCGCGCTTTCTTCCCCGACATGCAAGCCTTTACCAAAGAGGCGATTCTTCGTCTCCGATCGGCATACCCGGAGGAGGTTCCGCCGGCCGCGGCAATGGAAGCTGCTTCGGATCCTCAAAGAACTTCTTAAGCAACTCGGCCTCGAACACGGTGCTCCCCTTCTCGACGCCGCGCAAGTGGCTATACGCTTCGCTGCGCGCGGAAGGCGCGGTCCGGGCATCGTTGGCGAGCGCCATCAAATGGTAGAGGTAGCTCGTGCGCATCGCGTACAACGCCTGCAAATTCATACCGGTAGGCAGCATCGTCGGATAGAGCTGCTTCTCAGCCGCCAGCAAGACTTCGCGCAGCGCGGGATTCTGCGAACTCCGCGCGTAATTCTGCTCCAACCGCGAGGCCCGCTCCGGATGCAACAGCAAGCCGAATACGATGTTCGCGACGGATTCCACCGGCGCGAGCGCATCAAAGGTGAGCCCCGTACGCCCGCGGAAGTTTTCTCTTGTCCGCGCGAAGCCCATGGCGGGCGGCGGCATCAATGCCAACAACCTCTCGGGCAACACAACATCCTTCAGCTCCAACGCCGCCAGCAGCGCGCCCAACGCCTCCCGCTGTTCCACCGGACTCACAATCGGCGCCACCTTCTGCCCATCCCCCCGCAGCGCATAACGGTAATCCACGCCGCCCACCACCTTAGCCGCCGCCTCCAACTGGTAGCGATGACTCAAATAAATTGGCACCAGCCGCGCCTCCAGTTCGCTCATCGGCGTATCAAACGGAATCACCTGCTCGCCGAATTTCTCGAGCGCCTTCGCGCGCACCTGCATCATCCGCTTCAACTCCACCACCGCGTTCGCGCCGTTGTCCCACAAATGCCCCGTCGGATGCGCGCCACCCATCGCCCGCGAATCCGTATCGGCGATCAGATACATCCCGCGCTGGTGCGCCCGGTCCATCACCTTCTTCAACTCCGCCCGCTCATCCACTCCCGCGGGCCACTGCTGATACCCGTACTCGATGGTCACCTTGTCCCAGTCGGCCGCGCCCACCGCGTAGGCATCGTCGAGCGTGATCTCGCCGTTCGCCTTCATCGTGATCAGCGGATGCGGATAGTCCATCACGCTTGCGCGGTTGAAAGCGCTCGCCGCGAAGTTATGCACCAGCCCCAACGTGTGCCCCACCTCGTGAATCGAAAGCTGCCGGATTCGCGCGAGGCTCATGTTCATCATTCGCTTCGAACTCGTATCGCGCGTCGCGTAAGGCGCCAGCATCCCTTCGGCGATCATGTAGTCCTGCCGGATGCGCAAGCTGCCGAGTGTCACATGCCCCTTGATGATCTCGCCCGTGCGCGGATCGGTCACGCTCGCGCCATAGCTCCAGCCCCGCGTCGAGCGGTGCACCCACTGGATGATGTTGTAACGTGCGTCCATCGGGTCCGCGTCCTCCGGCATCACTTCCACGCGAAACGCGTCCTTATATCCGATCGCCTCAAAGGCCTGGTTCCACCAGCGCGCCCCTTCGAGCAGCGCCGTCCGGATCGGCTCCGGCGCGCCGCGATCCACGTAATAGACAAGCGGCTTTACGGCCTCGCTCACTCTCGCGCTGGGGTCCTTCTTCTCCAAACGATGCCGCGTGATGAAGCGCTTGCGAATCGGTTGATCGACGGGCGTCGCGTAATCCATGAAGCTGATCGCGTTGTAGCCGCTGCGCGGATCGAAAGCCCGCATTTGAAAACCCGGCTCTGGCAACTGAAGAAAGCTATGATGCACGCGCAACGTCATCGAATCCGGCGTCGGTGTCACGCTTGAAACGAAATTGCCCACGCCCTCGCCGGCGAAGGTAATTGTCGCTTCCATCTCGGTGTTCTTCGGAAACGCCTTCGTTCGCGGCAAATACACCGCGCTCCGGGCCGCGTCGAAACGAAAGGTACCCTGGTTCTGCTGCCGCAAGCGCCCCGCCACGTTCATCGCGTCGCGCACGACAAATGGCGTCACGTCCACCAACGCCTTCCCATCCTCCTCCGCGTCCGCCGTAAAGCCCCAGATCACGCTGCGCGCGAAGCTGTCCTCCACGGCTTTGCGCTCCGCCGCGTCCTGCGAGTTCGCGCGATACTCCAGGTTCTTCTGCACCAGCAGAATCTTCGGCCCGCTGCGCTCGAAGTGGACCACCTTCTCCTGCCCTAACAAACCCCGGTCGAGTCCCGTATCGTTCGAACCCAAGCCCGCGGGTAGGCTCTCGTAGTAAAGAAAATCCTGATCCCACTTGTCGATCACGAGCAGCAGCTTGCCGCCCTTCGCATCCCAATAGAGCGGGAAGTAACCGTCGAACTTTTGCAAGCCCTGTGTACGGGACGTCACCGTTGCGCCCTGGAAAGCGGGAAGCAGCGTCGCGAGAAAGAGAAGAAGCGGAAGCACGCGCGTCATACTGGCTATTATGCGGTCCGTTGTCGCATTCTTGTTCGTTGCTGGGCAGCTTCTCTGGTCACAGAACTCGGGTTTCACCACTTGCCCCACCGCGACCGCTTGGTCACCTTGCGAGATTCAGTTCGAGCTCAGCGCAGACGAGGCGAAGCTCCACCCCGAGCCCTGGCGCAGCGTCGAAGTCCGCGCCGAAGTGAAAAGCCCTCGCTTCCGCACCTTTCTCGCGGAAGCCTTTTGGACCGGCGGCCGAGCCTTCAAGATCCGCTTCACGCCTTCCGAGGCCGGCCTCTGGGAATTCAAGCTCAGCGGCAACGTCAAACGCTTCGACCAGCAATCCGGCAGCGTCACCGCCACTTCCTCCACCGCCCCCGGCTTCATCCAACGCGCCAACGTCCACCACTGGCGCAGCCTCGGCGACATGAAGCCGCATTTGTGGCATGGAACGGAAATCTGGAACTGGGAAAACCAAGGCGCCGAGAGTCTAGCCGCCCTGAAGGCTCAAAAAATCACCCACGTCCGCACCTACTTCGCCCCGCAATGGCCCCCGGACCCCGCGAAGTTCGCCGCCTTCGAATCCGCCCTCGCCGCCTGGAACGCCGAAAACATCGTCGTCGACATCGTCCTCGCCGGGCCTAACAACGAATTCACCACCTTGCTCAAGGATTGGTCCACGCGCGAACGCTACCTTCGCTACATCGCCGCCCGCCTCGCGCCCTACAACGTCACCTGGGAACTCGTCCGCGAATGGGAGACCTACCGCGACCCACGCACGGTCCTCAAAGACATGGCCGCCGTCCTCCAGAAGTACGATTCCTACGCGCACCCCCGCTCCGCCTATCCGCAAGCCAGCACTTCCGCCTTCGTCAAGGACGGCTGGATGACGCACCTCCTCATCAACGCTACGCTCCCACCCGCCATTGCCATCGAGCACCAACTCTACCCGCTCCCCATCGTCGCCGTGGGCCGTGGCAAGTCACTCGAAGCCTCCTTCTCCGGCGGCTATCTCGGCGCCGCGGGAACTGAGGTCGTCGCGGGAATTCTCGAGAAGACGCGCTTCTGGGAACTAGAGCCCTACTTCGATGTCTCCAACGGCCGCGCTCTCGCGCTCGAAGGTACTGAGTATCTGGTCCTTGTCGACAAGCCGGGCATCGTCGAAGTCGAAGTGGAGAAACACGGCTACGACGTCGCCTGGATCAACACCGCTAACGGCGAACGCCTGCCGCAAAAGGAATGGAAGGGCGAACACTTCATCGCCGAAACGCCCACGAAGAACCCCGGCTGGCTGCTGCATCTCTCTCGCGAAGGCCGGAAGCAGGGCATGTTGGGGAGCTACAAGTTTGAGAGCCGCCCGATTCTCGCGCAGGAGGTGGAGGTTGACGCCAAGCGCATCCCCTTCACCATCGACGTCAAGGATAACGCCGACCTGAAAGCCAACACGCCCCTTCCCTTCGAAATCAAGATCGTGCGCGATACTCGCGCGACGCGATTCATGCAGTATCACGTCAGCGTCGACGTGCCCACCGAACCGCAAGGCCTGCGCATCGTGAGCACGGAGGCCAAAGGCGCCTTCACGATTCCCGCCAGCGTCGCCACGAAGTTTCCGGCGGTGCTCAACCTCCGCGTCACCGGCATGAACGCGAGTGGGAAGGTCTACGCGCTCGACCGTGTGGTTCGCCTGACGCAATGATTTTGTCCGTTGATACCGCCCACGACTTCGGCAGCCTCGCCCTCTGGTCCTCCCAAGGTCTGGTCGAAGAAATGCCCCTCTTCGCCGAGGATGGCTTCGCGCACATGCTTTTCGGCCAAATAGAAACGCTTCTCAACCGACACGCGCTCCGCGTCCAGGACCTCGACGCCATCGCCGCCGCCACCGGACCCGGCTCCTTCACCGGGCTCCGCGTCGCCCTCGCCACCGCCAAAGGCCTCGCCGAAGCCGCCGCGATTCCCGCCTTCGGCGTCAGCAACCTCGCCGCTCTCGCCACCTTCGGCACAACGAATTGCCGTGCCCCCTTCTATGACGCCCGCCGCGGCGACGTCTATGCCGCGAAGCCCGATGGCAACGAAGTCGTTCTGCCCTACCCGGATTTTCTCGCCGCGATTCCACAGGACGCCGAGCTGATTAGCTTCGACTTCACCGTATACCCAGCCCCGCACCATCTACACACTCGCGCGCCTCGCGGTCTCGCCGCAGCTGTCGCCTCTCTTGCCTGGCAAAAATTTCAGTGTGGCGAAAAACCCGACCCTATTACCTTAGACGCCAACTATGTTCGCCGCAGTGATGCCGAACTCCACTGGCGCGAAGCCTAGTGCGGAGACGCTGCCGGCCACAAGCCATAGTGTACTTTTTCCACCTGTATCAAGCCCTAGCCCTTACTATCTGGATTTGGTACTATTTAGGTCTGATCAGTACTGTTTTGGTATTGAGGCTGGTGGCGCTGATTTATCTGGAGAAGGTCTCGCCGCCCCTAATGCTCCGCCTCAGTTCCGCCGATGGCCTAGGGAGATTACTTAGAGGAGTCTAAGGAGTTTCCCGAGAGCGATCTCGGAATTGCTGCAATTGACGGGGTACTAGACTGCTCTTAGTATCGAGTCAGGGCTAGAAGTCTCTTGGAGGATTGCCATGTCGGAGATGCTGATGTCGACGTTGGAAACGGAGTTGCCGCCCCTTATGGAGGAAACCGCAAAACGTAAGATCCGGGTTGTCCTAGCCGACGATCATCCGATCGTGCGCGACGGTCTGAAGAAGATGCTGCGCCTCGAAACGGATATTGAAGTCGTGGGCGAAGCTTCGGACGGCCGCGAAGCCCTCGAACAGGTCCAGATGCATGAGCCCGATGTGCTCTTGCTCGACCTGCGCATGCCGAACCTCGACGGTCTCGGCGCCCTGCAAACCTTGCAGCACATCAATCGCAAGACGCGCGTGATCATCCTCACCGCTAGCGAAGACAAGAATGAATTCGTCCAGGCGATGAAGCTCGGCTGTAGCGGCATCGTGCTGAAGCAAACCGCTCCCGAACTGATCGTCAAGAGCATCCGCAAGGTCAACGATGGTGAGATCTGGCTCGATTCCCACACCACCGCCGCGGTGATGCGCCAATTCGCCACGCACGGCGGCGAGTCGGTGAGCTCCGGCGGCCCCTCCCATCCTTCCTCCGGCGCGAAGAGCCGCGAGCGCAGCCCCCTCAGCGCCCGCGAACGCGAGATCGTGTCGCTGGTGGCCCAAGGTTACAAGAACAAGGAAATGGCGGAGAAGATGTTCATCAGCGAGCAGACGGTGAAGAACCACCTGCACAACATCTTCGACAAGCTTGGCGTCAGCGACCGCTTGGAACTCGCGCTCTACGCGATCCACAAGGGTCTGCACCTGGGCGGCGAGACGAAGTAGGCACCGCAGCTTAGCACGTAGCCTCGGGCCTCAATTCCAAAACCCGGCAAATTCGTCGTAATGTGGCGTGCTTTGCCCTGTCTTGCTCCCAAACTCGCGCTACTCTCCAACCACGTCGCCCGAGTCGTACGCTCAATCGTGCATCTCTCGCGCGATTCGCTTAGATCTTCGCCTACCGGAACCTGCGATTCGTCTTCGGCAACGTCCTTCATTTCCGGTACCAATGCCAAAATTAGCCGTTGACGAAGACCGCTATTTTGCGACCCTGCCAAGTGAAGTCCGGCTTCTCCAAGACCTTCCAGCGCTTCTGGCCTCCACGCAACCCCGCCGCCCAGAGTAAGCGGCCCAGGGCGACCTTGGTCCCGCCGCCGGGAGAGATTTCACACTTCTGGGATATCATACCCGTCTTGATTACGGAAGGTATCATTCAGTGACATTCTCCAGATTCAGCAGCTTCATGGGCATCGTCTTCTGCCTGTTCCTCGGTTCTGGGGCACCGGCCAAACGCTCTTAGGCCTAGATACGCACCGCCATCCTTGCGAGTCTCGGCTGGCCAAGTTGTCACAGTTGTTCTTTCCGGACAAAGTAATGGCCTACCCGTTGAACTCATTCCGCAGGGCAGCCCAGCGAACACATCGCTTGGCTCCTTCCGCGTCACTCTTCGCCAAGCGCCTCCCGGGCGTGAGACTCCTACGCCGCTCCTCTCCATTAAGACCGATTCCAACCGCGGCACAAGGAGTATCTTTTGTCTCGACAAGCCACTTCGGGCCGCGGGGTCTGGCACCCGATACGGTCTTAACCGGCGCCTCGGCGTCGTGCGGCGGTGAGCATACGAAGCCACCGATTGTAGCCGTCTAAGCCCGGACCTAGCGGCGGACGTCCGCCGCTCGAAAGGCGTCAAAAAACCCGGTGTGCGCTTGGGGAACCGGTTAGAGGTGGAAGAGGCGACGACTCTCTGGCAAACTTCGCCGGATGATCCCCTAAAGGGCAACCCAGATCGTGCCGTGCTGGCGGTGCCACTTACTTAAGGCCAGCGGGGCCATGAGGGAGGGTTGCTGGAGATGCGCCACATCCAGCGACGGGAGGATCACTGGGCTATTGTAGGCCTCCATGGGAAAGCTGAATACACTTGCACGGTTCCTATGCCAAATTGGGTCAAGATGCTACGGGACCCTTGGACGCAGGTGGCGGTGACCCAAGCGGGAAAGATCTTTCGAAGAGTGACAAAGGCCGGAACCGTTTGGGGAAGCGGCATGACCGAGAGGTGGCGTGTCATGTGGTTCGCGAGAATGCCGCTGCTGCCGGAATCGCCACTATGGCTCCTCATGATTTGCGGCGTAGTCGCGCACGACTATCTCATTCGACCGGAGGCGAGTTGGATCAAATTCAGTTCTTGCTTGGCCACGTCTCGATTCAGGCCACAGAGCGTTTCCTAGGCTGCAATTAGCGCATCAAAGCCACCGTCAACGACCGGCTCAAAATCGCGCCGCCAGCGTGAAGAGGCCGTGTGCTCAGCTTACGAATTGCGGACGATCCACGCTCACCCCAAGCGACTGGCGGAGGGTCTCTTCCCGCGATTCTCCCGAGTCGGCTAGCGAATCGCTTGTTGCCGTCCCAATTTGGCGCCGATCGCCTCGGCAATGATTGCCGTTACCACGCTGTCAATGCTCACTCCCTCGCGCTCCGCCTGTTTGGTCAACTTCAAGTAAAGAGTGCGGCGCAGACGCTGGCGCCACTATTCGGCCGAAACCCCATGTCTTGGAACTTTGCGCCCAGACTCGCCGAACGCGTCCAAGCAATCCCGCAGTGCCTCCCGGCGTATGGTAATAGCTTCTTCGATTGTCTCGCCATCGGACATGCAGCCCGGAGTGTCGGGGTACTCAACAAGATAGCCACTGCCTTCTTGCTTCGAAAGCGGGCGAACGGTGAATCGATAAGCATCAGGAGCCGGTTTCTTTTTGGCGTTCATTCTGCTTTAACTCGATTGCAGGGTCGACCAAGGCAAGGAACTGCTTGACGTAGATGGGCTTGATGGGGCGCTTTCACAGCACAGATATGAGCTTCAGCACACCAGGCAAGCTGAGAATCACGTGGCTGCCACGGCGACCGGGAACCGACGCCACTCTAAATGATTGCCACTGGCAGCCGATTGCGATTCTCGGATACGCCAGCCTGGCCGCACAGGGCGCATTTTCGAGACCAGCTTTTGCGTGTAGGCCACATGCCGACGGTACCGAATCCGGTATTGATCCGCCTAAGGTGATCGAGTTACGTTGAGGAAGTTTGCGCGAACTCTGACCGTGTAGAGGTGTTCTTCCTGGATCACGCGATTCGGAAGTTGAGGCGATCCGTTAGCCGTTGCCGGCATCGGCGACTACTGAGGCGAGTTGGAGGCCACTGCGCATGGGCCGCAAAGCGAAGCCCGGTCATGCCCGTCCAGAATGCCAGGTGCTCAAGCCCGCCAAAGGCTGGGCGTCCGCTCTTTCCGCTTGCAAAAGGGAAACAGAAATTGCTGGGCGACTTCGGAACGTTGCGAGACCGTCCAAGACGTAAAGGCGGTCTTGGCGCTTTCGGCTTGGGCGATAGCGGCGGCAGGATTCTGTATGTTCCAGGAACTTGCAACATCGGTGTCACGGAATCCATGCCAGGCGAAGGCAGGTGGACACCGACGAGCAATTTGGCGGGATATTAGCGGGCAACGAGGACAGACAAACCATGCGGCTAGACGAGCCGCCGCGGTTCGTGGATGCGCCGCAGGGCCATACTAACGCCGTAGGGAAGCGACTGGCGTGCCGTTTTGTCGGAGGGAAGCGACGGCGGCCCCGCCTTCATATCCACAGCGCTGGCATGTCAAAGCGAGGACTGACGGGGCGGGCGCCGTTGCATCTCAAACTGGAATTCATCGCAGCGGCGCGGAAATCGAGCCACGACCTTAATCACACCGAGCACATCAGCATACTGGTCGAAGCGACGATAGGGTTTCATAGGGTGAAAAAGGTTTCATTCCGGATAGGGGCACCGCAGGGCCGACACTCTTGGGGGCCACAGTGGCCCGCCGACGCGACGCATGCCGCTATCTTTAGAGAGGCATCAAAAGGCTTCGCATGAGTTACGCCATCGGCCAGATTCATCCGCAATGTCCATGGACCGTTGGGGCGGGGATGGCTTTCCATCACGTCATCCCGCGATCCATCTTGATTCGCGTCTTTAACCGGCTGCTGGCCGATCATGTGCAATCGGCCGAAGCGGAGGCGCGAACGTGCCTGTTTCAGTTTTTGGCGCTGTGTAGTCGCAATCATCCCGACCTGGAGCGCATGGTGGACCGGCTGCGAAGCGATCCGCGAGCGCCGAGGCGGGCTGGGCATAATCCGATTGCGCCTTTGGCGATTCACGAATTGACGGAGGTACACCGCTCGGTGATTTGGCCTGCGTGGGACGTGGTGGAAGGTCCGGCGCAGCGCGGCGACGATCCGGCAGATCATTACTTGGACCGCTTTACGGTGGGGCTGACCGGAGAAGAAAGCGGGCAGATGCGGGCGATTGAGACGTTGTTTCCGGCGTTGACACACGCGATTGGCGCGGGGCCGAGCGGGTCGTTGAGTAGCTCGATTCGCGCGGGGCGTCAGGCGTTGCAGCGGAGTACGCCGATTCGATTCCGGGCGGGTATGTGGGACTTGAGTGTGAAGCCGGCGCGCAAGCGGCGGTGATGGAGTTGCCCGCGAGTTTAGGACGGGTCGGTTTGGGCGGTGGGGTTGGGGAACACGCCGCCCGTTGGGCGAGATGTTCACAGTGGGGATTGGTGTGTGTTCGCGGGCGGGCGGGTTGGCGTCTAGAGCTTCAGAAAGCGGCGGACTTCGGCTTCCATGCCGGGGGCGCAGCCGACGCCGTTGCCTTCGTAGATGCTTTGCTTTCCGTTGAGGGCGAAGAGCTTAGCGCCGGATTCGCGGAGGATGGCGGCGGGGGCGCAGAGGTCCCAGGGGGCGACGCTGGGCTCCATCCAGATTTCCATCTTGCCGCTGGCGACGAGCATGGCGTCGTAGATGCCGCCGAAGACGCGGACACACCAGAATTGGGCGAGCCAATCGAGGAGCGGCGGGCCGAAGGGGGGCTTGGTGACGCCGTTTAGTTTGTTGACGCAGATGACGGCTTCTTTCGTCGTCGAGATGTCCGAGGCGTGGATGGGCTCGCCATCGCGAAAGGCGCCGTGGCCCTTGGCGGCGTAATACATCTCGCCGAGCATCGGCAGATAACAGACGCCGACGACGGGTTCACCTTTATCTTCGAGGCCAATCAAGATGGCCCAAAGGCGGTTGTTGCGGACGAAGTCGCGGGTGCCGTCGATGGGGTCGATGATCCAGCGGCGGCCGTTCGCCGAATCGCGATTGGCGCCTTCCTCGCCGAGGAGGCCGTCTTCGGGAAAGGCTTCCGAGAGGATCGACACGATGAGGCGTTCGCTCTCCTTGTCGGCAATGGTGACGGGCGATTCATCGGACTTGGTTTCGGCCTTGACGCCTTGGTTGAGGATGCGGATACAAGCCTCGCCGGCCTTGCGGGCGGCCGAGCGGGCGTGGAATAACTCAGCTTCGTAAGACATGAAAACGGGATGATAGCATCAACGGAGATGAGCGGACGCACTGTATTCACTGCCTTGGAAGAAGCGGCGGCGCGCTTTGGAGACAAGCCCGCGATGCACCAGCCGGTGGCGGGAACGAACGGCGAGAAATTCGCGACGATCACCTGGAATCAGTACGCGCAGGCGGTGAAGGAGATCGCGTGCGGACTGCGGAGCATGGGGATCGGGCGAGGCGACGTGGTGGCGCTGCAGAGCGAGACGCGGGCGGAGTTTTATCTCGCCGATATGGGGATCATTTCGAACGGCAGCATCGCGGCGGCGATGTATACGAGCTATCCGCAAGGCGAGGCGGTGAAGAAGCTGCGCAATTGTGGGGCGAAGCTGGTGTTCGTCGAGAACCCGAAGATGCTGGCGAGTCTGGCGGCGAGCGCGGCGGGCGAAGAAGCGTTGCCGATTGAGTGGGTGCTGCTGACGGGGACGGCGGAAAACGTTCTGACGCTGGACGAGTTGCGGGCACGCGGGCGCGAGGCGATGGCGGCGGACCCGCAGTTGTTCGCGCGGATCTACTTGGAGACGCAGCCGGAAGACATCGCGATTATCTATTTGACGAGCGGTTCGACGGGCGAGCCGAAGATGGGCATGGTTTCGCACCGGAGCATCGTTTACAACTTGAAGATCGCGCCGCCGTGTTTGCCGTTGACGCCGGAGGATAAGACGATCGCGTTCTTGCCGAGCGCGCACATCACGCAGCGGCTGGTGATGCAGATGTTGCCGCTGGAGTTCGGGATGTCGGTGTACTTTAGCGAAAGTCTGACGCGGTTGCCGAAGGAGATACAGGCGATACGGCCGACGTTTTTGGTGGCGCCGCCGAGGTTGTGGGAACGGATTTATCAGAGCATCGTGGCGGAGATCAAGAAGAAGCCGCCGTTCCTACAGAAGTTGTTTCACGGCGGGCTGGGGCTAGGGATCAAAGCCCGGGAGTCGACATGGGCGGGGCAGACCGTGCCGCCGTGGGTGAGCGTGCCTTTGGGCGTGGTGGATAAGTTGATTTTCTCGAAGGTGCGGGCGCGGTTGGGCGGGGAGTTGCGGATCGCGGTGTCGGGGTCGGCGCCGTTGGGTAGAGAGCTCGCGAGTTTTTATCAGGCAATTGGGATTAATTTGATCGAAGGGTTCGGCTTGACCGAGGGCGGCGTGACGCATTTGAACCCGCTGGACCGGCCGAAGGTGGGGAGCATCGGGAAGTTGTTTCCGGGGGCGGAGGCGAAGCTGATGGAGGATGGGGAGTTGGCACTGGCGGGGGGAACGGTGTTCACGGGGTACTTCAAGGATCCGGAGGCGACCGCGAAGGTGTTCGCGGAGCGCTGGTTGTTGACGGGCGACATCGCGAGCGTGGACGAGGAGGGCTACTGGTATATCACGGGGCGGAAGAAGGAGATTCTGGTCGCCTCGAATGGGAAGAAGATTTATCCGGCGCGGATTGAGAGTTTGTTTAAGAGCGAGCCCGCGGTGAGCCAAGTGGTGCTCGTGGGGGACAAGCGGCCTTATGTGACGGCGCTGGTAACGATGAACGCGGCGGCGGTGGAGCAGGCTGGGAAGGAGCCCGAAGCGATCGTGCGCGAGGCGGTAAAGGAGATTAACCGCAAGGTGGAGGCGCACGAGCAGATCCGCAAGTTTAAGATTTTGCCGCGCGAGTTTACGATAGACGAGGGGGAAATCACGCCGACCATGAAGGTGCGGCGTGGGGTGATCTTGGGGAAGTACGAGGCGGAGATCGCGGAGATGTACGCGGGAAAAGAAGAATTCGCGTAGCGACGGAGATCCCGGCGGGGCGTGCGAGCCGCCGGGAAGCGGCGCGTCCTGAGTGGGGGCTGGAGTTGGCGCGTGTGCGTGTTTGGTCCGCTCCCGCGGAGCGGACCGCGCGTTCTGGGGAGCTAGGGCGCTTGACGGCCGCAGTCGACAATGTCGCGGCTCTCCAAAACTTTCCGCGGCCAACCTTGACGAGTCACCCGTAGCATGGCCCGGCCGATCTCCTCGGTTGTCGTGACCATGCCCGGCAGCAGCTTCCGCAACAGCGGGAGCAAAGGGCCCAACACCAGGTAGGCCCAGCGATACGCCGGAGTCTTCGTGACCTCACCATGCATGGGCCGGATCATGCCCGGGCGGAAGGCGTAGGCGTCGCGAAAGCCTAGGCGAAGAATGGCGTTCTCCGTGGCGCCCTTGACCCGCGCCCAGGCCACGCGTCCCTTTTCCGTCCCGTCCGTTCCCTGCCCGGAAACGTAAACGAAGCACATCGATGGATTCCGGGGAAGCAAGAAGCCGGCCACGGCGAGAGTCAAGCCATAGGTCAAGCGCTGGTAAACGTCACCGGAGATTCCCGCCGCGCTTACGCCCAGACAGAAGAAGCAAGCGTCGAAATCCGCGAGTTCGTTCTCCCATCCGGCGAGGTCAAACAAGTCGGGCTTCAATAACTCGCGAAACTTCGGATGACTCACGCCGCTTGCGCCGCGCGCCACGCTTAGCACTTCGCGGACACCGGCATCGGCCAGACACTCCCGCAACGCCGCGCGCCCCACCATTCCCGTGGCGCCAAAGAGAAGGACTCGCATCGCCCTTCCAGGCTAGCGCTAGCAGGCACGCCAAATCTTGGCGGCCGCCACGCCATGCACGTACAGGACCGGCCACTGATCGCGCAAAGTCACCACGACGCCATACTCCGGCATTTGATCCAAGATCAGGATCTCCTCGATATCGCGCCAGCGAGCGTAGATTTCCGGACACAGAGCCCGGAGGGCGTAGCGTTTTCCCAAGACAAAACCCTCGTCCGTGACGATCACCTTACAGCTCAGGGCCGGCAGCCAGGCTAGTGGCCTCCAGCCGAGGCGAACGGCCACGCAGTCGAATTTCACGCCCTTGAGTCCTTTGCGGGGGTCCAGCTTGTGCGCCCTCGCCAAGCTCCACCAAGCCCAGAAAAAATTGAGTACCGTTACTCCCGCAATCACGAGGATCGCGTAAGCCAGAATCCATGGCGCCCAAGACAACAGTGCCATCATTTCGATTCCCTCCGAGCGCAACTACACCTCGTGGGGCCGCCGCTCCTTCGTTAGACAGGGGCGCCCGGCGCGCCGTTACCAACCGCCGGGACTCTCCGGTTTCGATCAGATGAAATCGGCGCCGCCGGTCTAGTGGGCGCGGTGGGGGTTGCCCTTTGGGACGCTAGGCGACGGACGGCGAAAGGCGGCAATCAGCTCGCCAGCAATCAGCTTGATGGGAAGCGGGTTGCCGCTTTGGCGCTGGGCACAGTAAGCTAGGCAGGATGCGGTGGCAAGGATGACGGCCAAGGACTTTCGGAAGTTGGCGCTGGAATTGGAGGGCGCGGAAGAAGGGTCCCACATGGGGGCAGCCGACTTTCGGGTGGGTGGGCGGATCTTCGCGACCTTGGCTAGCGAAGCCCAAGGGTTTGGGAACCTGATGTTGTCGCCGGAGTTACAGGCGGACTTCGTAGGGGAGCGGCCGGACCTGTTCTTGCCCGTGGCTGGCGGCTGGGGCCGGATGGGAATCACACACATTCGCCTGAGAGAGGCGACCAAGGATATCTTGGCGGGCGCCTTGCATGCGGCTTGGAAACTGAGAGTGGAGAAGAACATGAAACCGAAGCGGCGGAAGATGTTGGCGATGGCGGGGGCATTGGGCCTGGTGAATTGCGCGAAGGATGAGAAGCCCGCGACGGCGGGCGCGGCGCCGGTGGGGTTGCCGCCGGGGACGGATCTTTCGATGAGGCCCTATGGTGAGCGGAGTCCTTTTGAGAAGACACAGCGGGGGGCGCGCGAGGCGACGAAGTCGGCGGGCGTGGGATCGAGCCGGACGCCGCATCAGGACTTGTATGGAACGATTACGCCGTCTTCGTTGCACTTCGAGCGGCATCATGCGGGCGTACCGGCGATCGATCCGAAGGGGCACCGGCTTCTGGTGCATGGGCTGGTGGAGCAGGCGTTGCAGTTCACGTTGGAGGACCTGCGGCGCTTGCCTTCGGTGACGCGGCCTTACTTCATTGAGTGTTCGGGCAATGGCGGCGGCGAGCTGGCGGGGAACGCGGCGCCGGATGCGAGCCGTTCGCATGGGTTGTTGTCTAACTCCGAATGGACCGGCGTGCGGCTGCGTTCGGTTTTGGAGGCGTCGAAGGTGCAGGCGGGGGCTAAGTGGGTGATCGCGGAAGGCGCCGACGCTTGCCGCATGGCGCGTAGCATTCCGCTGGCGAAGTGTCTCGACGATGCCTTGCTTGTATACGCGCAGAATGGCGAAGCATTGCGGCCGGAGCAGGGCTATCCGTTGCGGTTGTTGTTACCCGGTTGGGAAGGCAACGCGAGCATCAAGTGGTTGCATCGCCTGCATGTGGCGGCGGAGCCGGCGATGACGAATCAGGAGACGGCGCATTACACGGACCTGCATCCGGATGGGAAGGCGAGCATCTTCACCTTCGAGATGGAGGCGAGTTCGGTAATCACGCGGCCATCGGGGACGCATAAGTTGAGTGGGCCGGGCTTCCTTGAGATTTCGGGGATCGCCTGGTCGGGGCGGGGCAAGGTGACGAAGGTGGAGGTGTCGACCGACGGCGGCAAGACTTGGACGGCGGCGGTATTGGATGAGCCGGTGATGTCGAAGGCGGTAACGCGCTTCCGGGCGCCTTGGACTTGGGATGGGAAGGAGACGGTCATCTTGAGCCGGGCTATCGATGAGACGGGATATGTGCAACCGACACGAGACGAGGTGATCGCGGCGCGGGGGCCGAACAGCACGTATCACTACAACGGGATCAAGGCTTGGAGCGTGAAGGCGGATGGGAGCGTGACGAATGTTTGAGGCGCTAGTATTGGCGGGATTGCTCGCGCAGAGCGTGGGCGCGAAGTTGAGTGAGGCAGAGATCAAGAAGGCCGATATCACCGTCTTCCCAAATGGGCAGGGATTGCCAGCGGGCAAGGGCACGGCAGCGGCGGGCTTCGCGTTGTACAAGACGCATTGCGCCGAATGCCACAACGAGAAGGGCGAGGGGCGTGAGGCGCAGTATCCGGCGTTGGTGGGGGGCGTGGGTTCCCTGACGCAGAAGAAGCCGGTGAAGACAGTGGGCTCGTATTGGCCTTATGCAACGACGGTGTGGGATACCATCTACCGCGCGATGCCCTACGACAAGCCGCGGACGTTGAAGCCGGACGAGGTGTACGCGATCACCGCCGTGATTCTGCACTGGAACGGGATCATCGCCGAGGGTTTTGAGTTGAACGAGAAGACTTTGCCGCAGGTGAAGATGCCGAACCGCGAGGGCTTTGTGCCGGACTCGCGGCCGCATCAGAAGACGAAGAAATAGGCTTAGCCGCCGTAGTAAAACTCTTCGCGGTAGATCTTGCCGTCGCGGGTGAAGTAGACGGCGACTTCGCGGAAAGCGGCGCGCTGGCCACTGGCTTTGTTGGTGACGTCGATATCGAAGGTGACGGCGAACTTGTCGCCGCAGAGGTAGGGGCCTTGGATAGCAAGGTTGTGGATCTCGTGCGCGGCGGCCCAATCGCGGCTCTTCTGAATGACGGGGACTTTGTTCTTGAAGTCCGTTATACCGCCGCGTGCGGTGGCTTCGACGCTTACGATTTCGTTGGAATAGAGTTCTTCCATCGCGTCGAAGTTCTTGCCTTGGGAGCAAAGCTCAACGAGGCGATTGGCAATCTGTTGGTTGGTCATCTCAATAGATTGGATGGGGATGTGTGTCAAAAGTTTCGGAATCGGGCTTGACATGGAATGTGGCGGCGCATAATATGTCGTCATGCGACATGTCGTGGACGCGAATCCTTTATCGGAACCGGTGTTCTTGATTCTGCTGAGTTTGGCGGAGAATGCGAAGCATGGGTACTTACTGATTCAGCATGTGGAGAGATTGAGCGACGGAAGAGTGCGCATGTCGACGGGAACGCTGTATGGGGCGCTGCGGCGGATGCTCGATGATGGGTGGATTGAGAGATGCGCATGTGAGGACAGCCTGCGCGATAAGCAGTGTTATCGATTGACGCGAATGGGCCGGGATGTTTTGAATCAGGAGCATGACCGGCTGAAGCAATTGATGCGCGTGTCGGGCGCGTTGCTGCGGGCGAGGGAGGCGTAGCGATGCGGTTTCAGCAATGGTTGTTGTTGCAGATCTATCCGCGCCAGTATCGCGATGAGTTGGGCGCGGAGATGATTGGAGTTTTCCTGGAGCGGCTGGCGGAGCCACGGAGCGGAAGCCGGAGACTGCTCTTCCTGGTGGAGGAAGTGGGCGCGATGCTTTACCAGGGCTTGCGGATCCGAATCGTGGAATGGGAAGGTTGGCCAGTGTTTGGCGGGTTGACGCTAGCGACCTTGTTGCATGTGGGAATGTACTGGCAGACGGCGGAGATTCTGGCGGGCATTCACGCGGCAGCACGGGCCCAAGGCTGGCACCGGGGAACGGAAGCGGCGGACCCGGAGATGCAAGGGATGGCGATGACGTGGGGCGCGACGTTCTGCTTATTGTTTCTGATCGTGAATTTGCTGGTGATGGGCCGGCGGCTGCGGAAGCAGGCGGAATAAAGTGCTCGAGTTGCGGGAAGTTTCGAAACTCTTCCGCGGCATTACAGCGGTGGACCGCGTGAGCTTTGTCGCGAAGCCCGGAGAGGTGACTGGCTATTTGGGAGCGAATGGCTCCGGCAAGTCGACGACGATGAAGATGATCACGGGACTTCTGGAGCCGACATTTGGCGAGGTGTTTTTTGACGGGAAGCCGGTGCGGGAAGACTGGATCGGGCACCGGCGGCGCATGGGCTACGTACCCGAAGAGCCGCATCTGTATACGCATTTGAGTGGACTCGAGTACTTGGACATGGTGGCGCAGTTGCGGGGATTGCCGCGGCAGCGGACGCTGGAGAGGATTCGCGAGTTCTTGCGGCTCTTCGGGTTGGCGGGCGACAAGGATGCGGCGATTTCGGGGTACTCCAAGGGGATGCGGCAGAAGGTGTTGTTGATCGCGGCGTTGTTGCACGATCCGGGACTGGTGCTGTTGGATGAACCGTTTTCGGGTCTGGATGTAGGATCGTCGCTGGTGTTGCGACGGCTGATTGAAGAGCTGGCGCTAAGAGGCAAGGTGGTGCTGTTTTGTTCCCACGAACTGGAAACGGTGGAACGGGTTTGCCAGCGCGTGGTGATACTGCATAAGGGCAAGGTTGTGGCGGACGATTCAATCGCGAAGCTACGGGGGATGATGGAGGCGCCGAGCTTGGAAGGCGTGTTCGCACAACTGGCGATCGAGCAGGATACGGAGGCGATCTCGAAGCAGATCGCGGATCTGATTGAAGCTTGAAAGCGCGCAGTTTCGAATTCTGTACCGCGAGTTTCTCTTGCGGATCGTGGATATCGACATCCTGCCGAATCCAGGCGATTCGCTGAAGCTGATGGGGCAGATCGCGGCATTGCTGGCGGCGTTCAATGAATTGTTCGGACTGAGTGTACGGCGCTTCGCCGAGATGGAAGGGCCCATCGAGAAGAAGTTGACGGCGGCCTGGGGGTTGGAGTCGTTCCTGATGGCCACGACGATGCTGACGGTGGGGTTGCTGGCGGTGCTGTGTTGGGACAACGCATTTCCGGACCGCAGGGATGTGCTGGTGCTGGCGCCGCTGCCGGTGAAGGCGCGCACGATTTTGGGGGCGAAACTGGCGGCGTTGGGCAGCATGTTTTCCGTGGCGGTGCTGTCGGTAAATCTCTTTACGGGATTCAGCTTTCCGATGATTTTGGGCGGCATGGCTGGCGGGCGAATCCGTTGGCTGGCGGCGTGGTGGATCACGGCATTCGCGGCGGGCTTGTTTGTGTTTGGGACCTTATTGGCAATGCAAGGACTGGTGGCAACGCTGTTGCCGCGGCGCTACGCGATGCGGATTTCAGGGCTTTTGCAGATGGGGGCGTTTGTTGGATTGCTGGCGGGATTCTTTTTACAGCCTCCATTGCAGATCGATTCCGCGGCGGCGGGGATGCTGCCGTCGTTTTGGTTTCTGGGATTGCTAACCGTATTGAACGGCAGTGGGGCATGGGCAGCGCCGGTGGTGGCGACGCTGGCCGCCAACGCGCTGCTCACCGTGGGCCTAGCGGTGGGAGGAGCGTTGTTGAGCTTGTCGCTCGCCTACCGGTCGATGGCGCGCAAGATGGTGGAAGAGCCGGATATTGTGGCGAGCACGGGCAGCGCTTGGGATGCGCCTTGGCCAAAGTCGCCATTGCATCGAGCGGTGCTGCAGTTCAGTTGGAGGAGCTTGGCGCGGAGCCGGCAGATGCGGCTGATTCTAGCCTTGTACTCGGGAGTGGGCTTGGCGCTGGCGATGACGGCAGTGAAGCGAGGGAAATGGAACGAGGCAAACGAATCGCTGCTGGGGGCGAGCGTCATCTTTTTGTTGGCGGTAGGAGCCGGGGCGCGGGTGGTGTTCGCGATGCCATTACACTTGCGGGCGAACTGGGTATTTCAGATTACTCAGGTGCAGCCGATTTCCCGGTATCTAAGTGCGATACGGTTGACGTTCTTCGTAATGGGGACAGTGGCTCCGATTGTGGCGGCAACGATGTTGCTGCTTCTGATCTGGCCGGCGCAGACGGTGTTGGGCCATGGCGTGGTCCTGGCGATGATCGCTTGGGTGCTGGGCGAGTTTTGTTTGAAGGCTTTTTCCAAGATTCCTTTCACTTGCTCCTATTTGCCCGGGCAGGCGGGGCTGCACATGCGCGCGGGGGCGTTTGCGTTGGTGCTAGTGGCGGTGACGGAGGTGTTTACGAAGGCCGAACGTTATGCGTTAGGGAACTTGCGCGGCTACTTGTGGGTGTGTGGGTTCTTGGGTTTGTTGGGGGCGTGGGCGGCTTGGAAGACGCGTAGCGCAGAGGAGGAGATTCGCTATGAAGAGGTGGAAACGGCGGAGGTACAGCCGTTGTCGTTACAGCGCGATGGGGCGTGGTTAGGAAAATAGGGCTTCGTAGCGGGAGTCGATTTGATAGCTACGGATGCCGAGTTTGCGGAGCTTTTCGAAGTCTTCCCGGGGGCCGAGTTCTTCGTCGCGTTTGGCCATGGTGTAGCGGAATGCGTTGATGGCGGCGATGGGTTCGACACCGCGCTCACGGGCTAGGGCGATGGATTCGGCGTTCATGTCCGCGGCGAGTTCGAAGAGGAAGAAGTTTTGGGTGGGGCCCTCGTGGCGCTTCAAAGTCTCTTTGCCGATGGAAACTTGGATGGTGTATTCGAAGAGGGGGAGGAGCTTGGGGCCGCCGAGGGAGTAAATGGGTCCGGGGACTTTGCCGCGTTCGATCAGGTCGAGGAGGCGATGGTAGAAAGCGGGGGGCCAGCCGTCACCTTTGAGGTCGAGCATGAGGCGGATTTTGCCGTTGCAGCGGGCGCAGGCTTCTTCGAAGTGCTGGATTTTGGGCCGGAGGGCGGAGAGTTCGCTCCAGGTGAGGTCTTCGGGGCGGGCGGTGGTGTTGTGATACTTGCCGAACTTCGCGTCGTGATAGAGGAAGGGTTCGCCATCCTTGCTACGGCGAATGTCGACTTCGGCCATCCAGTAAGAGGCGGCGATGGCGGCATCCAGCGCTTCTGCGCTGTTCTCCGGCTTCCCCTCGCCGACGACGCCGCCGCGGTGGGCGATGAGGCGGTAGTGGGGTTGGATGGCCAGGAGGGGGGGTAGCGAGAAGTGTACGGCGGAGCATGCTTGTGATGAAGGGACGCTGGGGAGCGGTTCCGCCAAAACCTAGAGGCGTTTATACTGTCCCGGAACGGGTAGCGGGGGGACTTCGAGCTTCGAGTCGTAGTCGAAAGCTTTGGGTTGGAGGTCGAGTTGGGAGGCCATGATTTGGTCCCAGGTGACTTCCTCGCCGGAGTAGGCGCTTTCGCGGGCCATGATGCAGGTCATGGTGCTTTCCGCGACGGCCATGGCGTGGTTGATGGGTGGGCCTTCGCCGCGGATGCTCTTGATGAGGGCCTGGTGTTCGGCGACGTAGGGGTTGATGTCCTTCGCGCCGAGGTCGCGGCAGTTGCTTTTGCCTTTGGAGCCGATGACGAGTTCGCTGACGTTGGTGTAGAGGCCCTTAGGGAATTGGCGGCAATGGCTCGATAGCTTGACGCCGTTGGGGTATTCGAACTCGGCGGCGATGTGGTCGTAGATGTTGCCGTGGATTTCGTCCTTGGGCCGCCAAACGGACCCGCCCGTGGCGGTCACGCGCGCCGGGTGCGCGCCCATGACCCAATTAATGACGTCGATGTTGTGGAGGTGCTGCTCGACGATCTGGTCCCCGCAGAGCCACACGTAGCTGTACCAATTACGGTGTTGCCAAGTCATGTCGCCCCACTTCGGGTCGCGGCCCTTGGGCTGCTGGATGACGGGCGTGCCGATCCAGTAGGCGTAGGCGGAGCGGAGTTCGCCGATGGCGCCGCCGCGGATTTTCTCGACGGTTTCGACGTACTCCTTTTGGAAGCGGCGCTGGGCGCCGGAGACCACGGTGAGCTTCTTCTCTTCGCTCTTGCGGGCGGCGTCCATGAAGCGGCGCACGCCGACGGGGTCCGTGCCGAAAGGCTTTTCGCAAAAGACGTGCCTGCCGGCGTCGACGGCGGCCTCGAAGTGCAGGGGCCGGTAGCCGGGCGGCGTGCAGAGCATGACGATATCGACGCCGCTCGCGATGACCTTCTTATAAGCGTCGAAGCCGGTGAAGCGGTGTTCGGCGTCGACTTTGACCCGTTCGGCGGTGCGGGGGTGGCGGTTGGCGTCCTTGAGCCAGGCGAGGTTTTGTTCGAGTTTGTCTTCGAAGAGATCGCCGATGCAAGTGACTTCGACGTTCGGGTCGGCGGTGAGGAAATCGACGACGGCTTGGCGGCCACGGCCACCGGCGCCGACTAGGCCAGCCTTGAGTTTGGCGCCACCGGAGCCGCGCACCAAGTCGGGGTTGACGATGGTAAAAGCCCCGGCGGCCAAAAACGACCGGCGGTCTTTGATTAAATTAGGAAGCTCCGGAGAAAAATGCATGGCCGGCCAATTCAGCCCTAATGATATCGTGCCGGCCGGCGTTTACGCATCAGCGCTGACGCCGCAGCGGGAGCACGCGCATAGGATCGACGGAGGCGCGGCGCTAGAGGTGATCGACTTCCTAAATTCGAGCGCGGTGGATGGGATCTTGCTGTTAGGCGGCGCCGGGAACTTCGTTCACTTCGATATGGAAGAGCGGGAGCGATACACCGCCTTCGCGTTGAAACGATCCAGAAAGCCCGTGGCGGTGAACGTTTCGCATTCGACGCTGGAAGTAACGGCCTATTTGGCCGAGCACGCGGCGGCGTGTGGAGCGACGACGATCCTCGCGATGCCGCCGTATTTCTATCGCTATGGCGAGGATCGCGTGGAGGCTTATTTCCGGGCCTTGCGCGCCGAGGTGCCCGCGCGGATCGCGCTGTATCTGTATCAGATGCCGCACTTCACCAGTGGCTTGACCAAAGAATCGGCGGGGCGCCTGTTGGGCGAGGGGCTTTACGCGGGGATCGTGGATGGAGCGGGGGCGCCGGGATACTTGGATGGATTGCCGGGCGTGCGGGTCCTGGGGAACGACGCGGGATGGCGGGCCGGGCGGAATCAGGCACACGGCTTTTTCAGTGTGTGCGCGGCGGCGGCGCCGGAGTTGGCGGCGGCGTTGGACCGGGCCTTGCTGGAAGCGAACGAAGAACGCGTGGCGTTGCTCGAAGGCCACCTAACGGAATTGATGCAGTGGTTGGACCGCTTCCCCGTACCGTTTGGATTGATGGAGGCCGGGAGGCTGCGCGGCTTGCCGTTGCGGCCGGACGCGGCATGGTTGGGCGGCGCGCCGTTGCAGGAGTTTCGCGAGTGGTTTCTCGCGTGGCTGCCGGGCATGGTGCGCGATGCTAAAGGGAAATGACGCCCGAGGAATTTCGGACCTACGGCTACGCCGCGGTGGATTGGATTGCGCACTATTTGGAGAATTCGCGGGACTACCCGGTGCTCCCGAAGGTGGCGCCGGGGTCGCTGGTGGATGCATTGCCGAAGCAGGGGCCGGAAGAGGCGGAGGACTTCGCCGATGTGATGGCCGATTTCGAGGAGCAAATCGTGCCGCGCAACACGCAGTGGAATCACCCGCGCTTCATGGGTTACTTCGCGATTTCGGGTGCGCCTCCCGGGATCATCGCGGAGTTGTTGTGCGCGGCGCTGAACTCGAACGGGATGTTGTGGAAGAGTTCGCCGGCGGCAACTGAGTTGGAACAAGTGACGCTGGGTTGGTTGCGGGATTGGATGGGGCTACCCGAGACTTGGTTTGGGCAGATCTTGGATACGGCGTCGGTGAGCACGTTCCACGCGATCGTCGCGGCGCGAGTTCGGAAGGGGCATAAGTGTTCGGATGAGAGGCTGACGTTTTATGCCAGCGAGTTCGCGCATAGTTCTGTTCCAAAGGCGGCTTATTCGGCGGGGATCGCGCGGGAGAACGTGCGCTTGATTGGCACGGACGACGATTTCCGGATGCGGCCCGCGCTGCTGGAGGAAGCCATTAAGGCGGATATGGCGGCGGGGAAGGCGCCGTTTTGTGTAGTCGCGACGGTGGGGACGACCAGCGTGGCATCGATCGATCCCGTACGGGAGGTGGCCGCCATCGCTCGCAAGTATGGCTTGTGGTTGCACATCGACGGGGCGTATGGGGCGAGCGCGGCCGTGCATGAGAAGTACCGTTGGATCTTGGATGGCGTGGAGGACGCGGATTCGCTGGTGGTGAATCCGCACAAGTGGTTGTTGACGCCAGTGGATTTAAGCGTGTTGTATTGCCGTAATGGAGAGTGGTTGCGGGATGCGTTCTCGTTGGCGCCGGAATATCTACGGACGCAGCAAGATCCGCGGGCGTTGAACTATCACGAGTATGGGTTGCCGTTGGGGCGGCGCTTCCGGTCGTTGAAGCTATGGTTTACGATGCGCGCCTACGGGCGGCGCGGGATCGCGGCGATGATCGACGATCACATTGAAAACGCGAAGCGCTTGAGGGATCTGATCGTGGCGGATGGGAATTGGGAGATCGTCGCGCAAGTGGATTTTTCGCTGGTGGTGTTCCGGCATAGAGACGGAGACGCGAGGACGAAAGAGATCTTGGACCGCGTAAACGATTGCGGACGGGCGTTGATTTCGCCCGATGTGTTGCGGGGGAAGCAGGCGATTCGCCTGGCGATTGGGAACTGGCAGACGAAGTGGGGAGACGTGGAGGCAGCTTGGGGAGCGGTGCTGGATGCGGCGGCTTAGGATGCCTTCGCTAGGCCAGGACCGGAGGGGGCCGAGTCTTCGGCGGGCGCGTCGACGTGGGTGCTGAGTTGGCGGATTTGAGCTTCTAGAGCCAGAAGGCTTTCATGGATGCGGCCGGCTTCGTGATGTTCGAGGGCGGCGCTGAGTTGCTTGGCGGATTCGGCGATACGGACGGCGGCGATGCGTTCGGCGGCGCTACGGAGTTTGCGCAGCTCTTTCTCGGTGGCGGCCCGGTCGTTGCGGGCAACGGCGGCTTGGATCTTCTCCAGGCGCTCGGGAGCCATCTGCAGGAAGAGCAGGAGCATGCCCTGGAAGAGGTTCTTGTCGTTGTCGGTAAGGCGGGCGGCGAGCGTGCGATCAATGACGCTCTTAAGGGACTCGGGCGTGGCGATGGACGCGGCTAGCACGGGTTCCATAGCGGCGGCGGGTTGCGATTGCGCCAGGGCCGCGACAGAAACCTCCGTGGCTGGTGAAGCAGCTGGCGAAGTAACGGCGGCTTCCGCCGGGGCCGAGGCTTCGATAAAGCGCAGGATCGTATGCACCAGGGTCTGTGCGTTGACGGGCTTCGAGACGTAGTCGTTCATGCCGGCATCAAGGCAGCGCTCCCGGTCGCCATTCATGGCGTGGGCGGTCATCGCGACGATGGGCAGCGACTTGAGATTGAGCTCGTTGCGGATCTTCTTCGTAGCCTCGATGCCGTCCATGTAGGGCATCTGGACGTCCATCAGCACGAGATCGAAGTGAGACTTTTCCAACGCCTTCAGGGCTTCGAGCCCATTCCCCGCGACGCCCACTTGGAAGCCGCGCTTGGACAGGATCGCGAGGACGACGCGCTGATTGACGAGATTATCCTCAACCAAGAGAACCTGCGGCGCACGACCGTCGAAGCTAACGTGCTCGCCGGAAGTGCCTGGGCGCTCGACTTCGACGCGCTTCGAATGCTTGGCGACTTCCGCCGTCCACTGAACCGTGAACTTGCTGCCGCGGCCCACTTCGCTCTCGACGAGAATCTTGCCGCCGAACATCTCCACTAAACGGCGCGTAATCGCCAGGCCCAAGCCAGTGCCGCCGAAACGGCGCGTGATGCTGCCGTCGGCCTGCGTGAACTTGTCGAAAATGTGCTCGAGCTTGTCTGCCGGAATGCCCACGCCGGAGTCCTCAACGACCAATTCCAGCGCTTGCTTGCCAGAGTTCTCGTCCTCGCCGCCTACTCCGCGCAAGTGAACTTTGACGAAGCCGTTCTCCGTAAACTTAATCGCGTTGCCCAACAGGTTCGCGAAGATCTGGCGCATCCGCATTGGATCGCCAAAGACCGTATCGGCAATGCGCGGATCGACGTTTGCGGTAAGCTCCACGCTCTTCTGCTTGGCCCGGATATGGTGCGTCTTGGCGGCTTCCTCGACCAGAGATTTCAGGTTGAAAGGAATGCTCTCGATGGTCATCTTGCCACTCTCGATCTTGGAGAGATCGAGGATGTCGTTCAAGAGACCCAGTAAGGAATGCGCGCAGCGTTGAGCGGTTTCGAGCTCCTCGCGCTGCTCCACGCTCAAGCGGCTTTCCAGCACGACGTCCAACATGCCGAGAATCCCATTCATCGGCGTGCGGAGCTCATGCGACATGTTGGCGAGAAACTCGCTCTTGGCTTGGCTCGCGGCGAGAGCCCGCTCCATCGCCTCGCGCAAGGCTTCCGTGCGCTGGGCGATGCGGGTCTCGAGCATCTCGCGGTGCTCCTCTATCTGCCGGTCGCGTTCCTTCAACGCTTGAATCGTGTCGTTGAAGACCTCGCCCAGGAACTGAATCTCGTCGCCCGTCTGCGAGACCTGAATCTTCTCTAACTGCCCCATCTGGACGCGCTTCATGCCGGCGGCGAGATTCTGCAGGGGCTTCGCCATGATCGTAGCCGTGAAACGGCCGATGGCCAGCGCGACCACCAGCAGAATGCACAGCATAAGCAGGCCCTTGCCGACGTCAAAATGGGCATTATTGATGTCGTAGCCGACGTTGACGAGGATCACCCAGAACACGAGTATCGATGTGAAGATCGAGAACTTCGTGGCGAGGCTGCGGGATGAAACCGGTCGGGGCATAACAGCTCTAGGCGTCGGGTTGCGAGGAAACACGCTGCCCTTTCTAGGGCTTTTCCGCAGTTTCAGAATGCCATGTAGCGCCAGGGAATCCCATTCGGTAATTGCCTTAGTACTGTTCTAGGGACATCTAAGGTTCGGCTGCTTTGCTAGACTCCAAGGCAGATGGGCGAATCGCGTCTTGCGACGGATCTTTGCGGTATTTCCCTTGAAAATCCAGTATTGGCGGCGTCGGGGACCTTCGCCTATGGCATCGAGTTCGAGAAGCTAACCGACCTGAACGCGATCGGCGGCATCGTGGTGAAGGGCTTGAGCCGGGCGCCCATCGATGGCAACAAACCGCCACGCTTGTGGGAAACGGCATCGGGGATGATGAACTCGATCGGATTACAGAACATCGGCGTCCGGGAGTTCGTGAAGACGAAGCTTCCGGCGCTCGCCAAGTACCGCACGAAGATCTTCGCTAACGTCTTCGGCTACGACCCGGAGGACTACTACGAAGTGGTCACGGTGCTTGAGGATACACCAGGGATTGCCGCCTATGAGTTGAACGTGTCCTGCCCGAATACGAAGCATGGCGGAATTTTCTTCTCTTCAGACCCCGTGTTGTTGGCGCAATTGGTAGGCGAGATCCGGAAGCGCGCCAAGCGCCCCTTGATCGTGAAGCTCTCGCCGAACGTCGCCAAGATCGATCCGCTGGCGAAGGCCGCCGAAGAATCGGGTGCCGACGCGATTTCCTTGATCAACACGGTAATTTCGCTCGCGGTCGATGCGCGGGCGCGCAAGGCGCGCATTGGAGCGGGCTTCGGGGGGTTGAGCGGACCGGCCGTGAAGCCGATCGCGCTGCGGATGGTGTACGAGGCGGCTCGGGCGGTGAAAATTCCGGTGATTGGGCTAGGTGGGATTGCGAGCGGAGAAGACGCGGCGGAATTCCTGGTGGCGGGAGCGAGCGCCGTTGAAGTAGGGACCGCGAGCTTTTGGGATCCCCAGGCCCCGGCGCGCATCGCCCGGGAACTGGACGGCTTCCTGCGCGAGGAGCGCGTTGCCAACGTCAGGGAATTGGTTGGGACACTGAAACTGTAAAACTGAAGCTATGAGAACCGTAATCGCAACCGAAGCCGCACCGGCGGCGATTGGACCCTATTCGCAGGCGATCGTCTACAACGGGATCGCCTATCTGAGCGGGCAGATCCCGCTCGACCCCGCGACGGGGAAGATCGTCGACGGCGGCATTGAGGACCAAACAGTAAGAGTGCTAGAGAACCTGGGCGCCGTGCTGGAGGCGTGCGGGTCGAACTTCTCAATGGTGTTGAAAACTACGATCTTCGTCAAGGACATGAACGACTTCGCGAAGGTGAACGAGGTCTATGCCCGCTACTTCGGTGCGAATCCGCCTGCTCGCGCCACGGTGGAAGCGGCGCGCCTGCCCCGCGATGTACGAGTCGAGATCGAGGCGGTGGCGGCGGTTTTGTGAGCCTCAAAGTCGTTGCCATGACAACCGGGCGCTGGGACTTGCTCGCCGAATTGTTCGAAGGCGGCGGGGCTTGCGCGCGATGCTGGTGCATGTACTGGCGAGTTGGGCCGCAGTACCGCAAGGCGGAAGCGACGGAGAACGCGCGGGCGTTCTTTGAGATCGTGAAGGAAGGGCCACCACCCGGACTGTTGGCGCTGGATAACGAGGTGGCCGTGGGCTGGTGTCAGTTGACGCCGCGCGGATCTTTGCCGCACCTGGAGGCGAAGCGAAAGCTGGCCGCGCTGGATGGAAATGGCGTATGGAGTCTGTCTTGTTTTTACGTGCGGAAAGGGCGGCGGAGACAAGGCATCACGGAAGCGCTTATCCGCGAGGCGGTGGCCGTGGCGCGACGAAATAGCGCCCGGGCCTTGGAGGCTTATCCCTTGGACCGGACAAAGACTTCGAGTTCGTCCTTTACCGGTTACGTTACGACGTTCGCGCGTTTGGGCTTCGTCGAGGAGTCGCCCGGGGTTTGGCGGTGCGCGCTGTAGCCCTCTTCAGTACGTCAGCGCGCGGTCGTGCGAGAGAGTTAGGCGAACGAGTTGCGCCGGGCTCGCGAAACTTGCGGGCTTGTCGCGGAGAGAGGCATCCGTAACTCCCCGGGCCTTGCTGGAAGCGCCGGAGAGGTAGAACTTGCCTCCATGCTTGACGATCGCCGCGAAGCTTTCGCGCAAAGAGCCGGTGCCGAGGCCCGACAATTGATCGAGCACTTCTTCCCGCATGAGCTGAACGGCATCGCCGGCTAGAAAGAGCGATACGGAGTGGCCCTCTTCGAGCGCGGCTCGCGCAACCAGAAACGCCAAGGCCGCTCGCGTCGGATTCTCCGGGCCTTGCGTAACGTGAATCAAGATGCTGCGAGGCGGCGCTTGCGAAGCCGGCTGCGGGTTGGACTGGCCCGGCGCCGCAAGCGCAAGGCTCAACAAAAGAATCACGCGAGTCATAATCCCTCCGGAGTCATCTCAGCGGCGGCGCTGATGCGCGTGAAGGGAATTTTGGCGCGATGATTGACTTCTTCGATGGCGTCGGCATCCGGGCCTTCAAAGTAGCAATGAGTCCGCGCGGACTCCGGAAGGAAGAAGCTCCGCAGCCAGCGGACGTTTCGGCCTTCTTGGGTCATTTCCGCGCAGCAAGATTTCGCGCGCAAGCCTGCGCTTTGCAAGGCTTCCGGCGTGACGCCGGGCAATTCCCGTTCAACGACGAATAGAGGCATGAGTTCTCCTATTGATTCAGGTGTTTTCGGGGCTATGGTCGGCCGGACCCGTAACGGGTTCGAAGAGTTGTTCCAGATCGTCGCGGCGAATGCGAACGGCTCGCTCGCCGGCCAGGCGGAAGGCGGGAAGCTTTCCCGAACGGATGTATCCGCGAATGGTTTGGTGATGGACGCCAAGAAGGGCGGCGGCTTGTTCGGGGCTGAGGGTTTCGGAAGCGTTCGATATCGCGAGTGCCGGCGCTCCGGTCGACTCGCCGTCAAGCTGCGTCAACGCGGCGCGCCAAGATTCACCCGAGACGCCTTGCTGGGCGATACGCGCCATAAGCGCGACCTCCTCATCGAAACGGAAGGCAGCTAGAAGGTGGACGAGAGCAGGTTTCGCCGCGCCGTCGAGCTTGGCGATCCGGGCGGCACGGTCCAGAACCGTCACCGCCGAGTCCGAATAGGAGGTCTTCGGGGAATCGGATGGAGGAGTTTGGACCGGGTTCAGCCAGTCGATCTCCAGAGCTTCCAGGTCGATCCTAAGCTCTCCGAGACGGACGATGCCGAACCGGGAAATCGAGAGCAGTGCAGCCTCAAGAAGATGGTCGGGAGCGGCCTCTACGGAACGTCTCGCCTTCGCCAAATGAATGGCGGCTATCAAGACGTCGTTCAGCGTAGCGCCCACAAGAGCACTATATAGATATCACGTATGCTCAGTCAAGAGCAATTATTGTCAATTAAGTGTGTAGGTCTCTACGGCTTCTTTGGCTCCGTCGGCATGTCGCCGTGCGAAGAATACTGCTTCTGCGGCGGATTGAGCTTGATCTGGATGGTGCGGTCTTCTTCGTTCACTTCGTAGGTCTGGCCGAAGGTCTGATAGTTGCGGGCAATCACTTGGACTAGAATGTCGCCTTGAGGGATAGCGGGGATCTTGACCCAGCCTTCGCTGTTGGTGCGCATCTCCCAATTGGTGGTCATCTTCTTGCCGAGCTTGGCGACGCTGCGGCCCTTGACGAAACGAACGATGACGGCGGCGCGATCCACGGGCTTGCCCAGGTCGTTGGCGACCTCGATGCGGAGATTCGTCATCGGCGTGTCGGCGAACGCGGCCACGGCGCCAATGGGGAGAAGGATAAGGCTACGGCGATCCATCATGCCTTTATTCTAGGCAATATCGGGTAGGGCGAAGCTGCCGGGCTTGCCGAGATAGCTGGCGGCGGCCTCCGCGGCAAGGTAGCCGCCACGCACCGCACCCTCCATCGTGGCGGGCCAGCCGGTCTTGGTCCAGTCGCCGGCCAAGAAGAATCGCGGGTGTTGGGTCACGGCAACTGGGCGCAGAGCTTCGAGCCCGGGTCTCGCGCGGTAGGTGGCTTTGGGCTCCTTGACGACATGGGATTTGACGAGTTGGGCGTTGTTCACGCTAGGCAGGAACTCGGCGAGCTCCTGACAAGCCATGTCGACCAGGTCCTTCGGCGTACGGCGGAGAATTTTGTCGGCGGCGCTGATCACGAGCATCAGGTACTTGCCTTCGCTCTTGTTGAAGAACCACTGGATTTGGCGTTCGAGGACAGTGCCGTGGGGAAGGTCTGTCACCGGACGGTCGAACCACAAATGGATGCCGATGATCGACGAAGGCACGAAGGCATCGTAGGGGATGGGCAGATCCGGGGCGAGGGCCTGCAGTCTGTCGCTTGGCATGGCGCTGATAAGAGCGCGGGCCTCGCGCCACTCGCCATTAACTTCGACGCGGGCATGAGCGGCGTCGAGCTTCGTCACGGGGGACTTTGTGTGTAGCGTAGCGTTGGGGACGGGCCGCGAATACAGTTGCCCCAGAGGAATCCTGGGGACGCCCATTTCATAGGAGTTCGAAGCGGCCAAAAAGCCGAGCCAGATAACTTGGAAGCCATGGGCGGCGGCCATATCGTCGAGCTCCACGTTGATCGCGCTCACGAGCACTTGCCGCCAGAAGCGTTCGATGACGCGCTCGGGTTGGCCGTGCGCGCGGAGCCAATCGAGCATCGAAATTTGATCGAGGTCCCGGCGGGTCTTGCGTTCCCGCATGACCGCGAGCATGGCGCGGGCTAGGGAGAATTTGTCGGACCAGCTAAGCCATTGCGCGCCCGCGAAGGCGCCCGTGAAATGAGCGGGGGCAGGGAGGTGGCCGCGTTTCCAGAGGCTGGTGCGGCCACCCGGCTCGATGAAATGGAATTCGCGATGGAATTCGATGGCGTCCTGCACGCCCATGCGGCCGTAGAAGTCGAGAAGGTTCACGCAGCAGCGCAAAAGGATGTGCTGGCAATTGTCGATTTCCTCTTCGGAATTCGGGACCTGGTAGGAGGTGGCACGGCCTCCGGTGAAAGGTTTGGCCTCGAAGAGCTCGACTTCGAAACCATGCTGCGCTAAAGCGACCGCGGCGGCGAGCCCCGAAAGGCCGCCGCCGGCAACGATTACATCCATTTGGAGAAAGGAGAGCTAACTGAGCTAGTGACTAGGCCAGCGAGGGGGCACGGTCGCGTTTGCCGCCGCCGGACGAGCCATTGGTCAACACGTAAGCCATCCAGGCGCAAAGCCCGTAGAAGAGAGCGTCTTGGAGAAAGGCTTCCATGTCTTTGTTTTTCTAGTATGGGGGCAAAACTCGCCGGGTACAACGCTATTTCCGCTTCATTACACACGATATCAGCCTAGTACCTTTGGGCCAAGAACCTTAGGTCTTAACGACCGTGCGGCCCAGCAGGCGGATGGCATTCTCGATCAGGCGCAGGCCAGCCTTGCCTTCGAGAGTCAGCATGCTCTCCGGATGAAATTGGACTGCTTCCACCGGCAACTCCTTATGCCGGACGCCCATGATGACGCCATCGGCGCTTTCAGCGGTGATTTCAAGTTGAGATGGCAGCGCGCTCCGGCGGGCATGGAGCGAATGGTAGCGCCCGACCTTGATCGGGCTGGGCAGACCCTCGAAAACGCCAAGGTTCTTGTGTTCGACTTCGGACTGCTTGCCGTGCATCGGGTAATCGAGGACGTCGAGGACGCCACCAAAAGCCTCGACGATGCCTTGGAGGCCAAGGCAGACGCCGAAGACCGGAATGCCGCGATCCGCGCAGTAGCGCACGGCCGTTGGGACGCCGAAGTCGCTGGGGCGGCCTGGGCCCGGGCTCATCAGGACGAGGCCGGGATTGATTTTGTCGATGAGCGAAAGATCGAATCCGGTGCGGTAAGTGACCACCTCCGCGCCAGCCTGTCGGGCATAGTTTGCCAGGGTGTGGATGAAGCAGTCGTCGTTGTCGATAAGCAAGAGCTTCACTGGCTCTCGGTGCGGCTTGCTCGCAGCGTCTAGTTCGGCCTCGACCGGCTTCTTGGGCGCGAGCGCCCGGAAGAAACTCGTGGCCTTAAGCCGCGTCTCGGCTTCCTCGGCGGCCGGATCCGAATCGTAAAGCAGCGTCGCCCCGGCGGGGTACTTGGCGATGCCGTCCTTCAAGTGAACCGTGCGGATCAAAATGCCGGTGTTGATATCGCCCGAGAGACTGATCATCCCGATCGCGCCGCCGTACCAGCCGCGAGCGGTCTTCTCCAAGTTTTCGATAGCCTGCGCCGCCGCCTTCTTGGGCGCGCCGATAACGGTAACGGCCCACATGTGCGTAAGAAAGGCGTCAAGCGAATCGAAGCGCGGGTCCATCGTACCGGTGACGTGATCGACCGTGTGAAAGACGCCGGCATAGCTTTCAATCAGCCTTCGGCCAATGACTTCGACGGTGCCCGGAAGACAAACGCGCGACTTGTCGTTGCGGTCCACGTCCGTGCACATCGTCAGCTCACTTTCTTCCTTTGCGCTGTTCAAGAGTTGCTTGATGTTCTCGGCATCGACGAGCGGGTCGCCCGTACGCCGGGCCGTACCCGAGATCGGGCACGTTTCCACCTTGTCCCCTTCGACGCGCACGAACATTTCCGGCGAAGCGCCCACCAGTTGTTCGTCGCCGAATTGAATCAAAAACTCATAAGGACTTGGGCTCGCAACTTGAATACGTTCGAAAAGGCTAGAGGGTGAATCGCCATAAGGGGCGCTGAAAGTTTGCCGCAGCACGACCTCGTAGAAGTCGCCTTGCTTCATTCCCTCACGGCACTTCTCGACCTTGGCCATATACTCGGCGGGATAGTGATCCGCCTGGATCTCGGCGGCTTTGCGTTTGCGCGGCTTGGCGACCTTCTCGGCGTCGCGGGGGAGGCCGGCGGTCGAGTTGCCTTCGTGGGCGAAGTCGAAGCTAACGCGCTCGATGGTCTCCTTCTTCCGGTCCATCAAGTAGATTTCGTCGCAGAGAAAGAGTTGTAAATCCTTGACGCCTTCACGCGGAAGCTTCAACTCGATCGGATCGAATTGAAAAAGCAAGTCGTAGCCGAACGCGCCGATGAGCGCGAGGTCGCTCACTTCGGGGTTCTTGAATTCTTCGATCAGCGCGCGAAGAATCGAGAACGCGCTGGGTTGCTTGGACCGCTCTTCTTCGCTGAACAACCCCGGCAGCGGCTTCAAGAGCCCACGCAGAACTTGTGGCTCCTCCGTAAAGGCTTCCCAATGCGGATGAGCGCGCAGAACCGGCGCGAGCATCGCGAGAATAATTTCGCCGCGGCGGTTCAACGCCCGGAATTCCATGTCGCGGCCACGGCCCACGATCTCGACGGGCGGAGCGACCGTGGCGAAATCCCAACGCGAATAGCGGCCTGGATATTCGTAGCCCGAGGACAAATAGGCGCCGCGTTTCTTATCGAGTTCGCGCAGCCACTTCGCGAGGCCCTTGGCGTAAGGCAACTTCGCGGTCTTGCGGGTAACTTGGATCCCGCTGCGGCTGGTGTATTCAAATTGCGACATTTTGAGGCGTTATGCTTCGGCTTGGCCGACGAGAATGATGGCGAGTTTGATGCCGCCGAGCTCTGTGTAGAGCACCCAATCGTGTTCGCCGAGTTGGCGGATTCCCGGCGTGAAAGATTCTTCCTCTTTCCAGAAGCTATAAACGGCCGGGTGCGGCGTCCCGCTCGCCTTGCGGCTCATGTCCATCAGAGCGTTGAAGTTCGGATTGGAGTTGAGGTCTTTGTCTTCGGCGGCCGGCGTCAAGATCATGAAGTCGCGCTGGGGTGCGACGCCTTGGTGGTCGCCGTTCTGGGGATAGTAGCTGTAGCGGATCGTATAGAGACCGGCCTTGATCGTTTGGCCGCGGCGGTCGCGGTAATTCGCCGGAAACTGCACCGCGCCCATGAAAGTACCGTGGGCGACCTCGGGGAGCGTGAGGAGCGGCTGGTCGCTCTTGGGCCCCGTGGGGATCGGATCGCGAAACCAGATTTCGCAAAGCGTCTTGCCCGCGGCGTCGAGCACCTTCACGCCCTCGCCTTTGACAGCGCTGGCGATGGCGGCGGGCGCGGGGCCCGACTTCCCGGCTTTGTAACCGTCCGCGAACGCGAATAGGGACACGCCTAGCAGGGCCACAAGGAACTTCATAATGTCTTTATTTTCGCATGCGGAGTTGGACTAGGCTGGAATCATGAAGCTCTTGCCGCTCGTCTTGCTGGCCGCTTGTGCGTGGGCGGAGAGCGATAGGCGCGGGGTCTTGGAGCGCTTCCGGCCGGTGTTTCGTATTTCGGCGGCGGATTGCGATGTGGCGCCGGCGGAGTTTGATGCCTCCTCGTCGAGTCCGAAGGTAGTTGCGCGGAATGGAACGATTTACGCTTCGGTGTTCGAGAAGGCGGGCGATTGGTTGGAAGTACATTACTACCATCTGTGGGCGCGGGATTGCGGGAAGGGTGCGCACGCGCTCGACGCCGAACATGTATCGGGTTTGTTGCGGCGCGTGGACGGGGAGTGGCGCGCAGTGTATTGGTACGCCGCGGCGCATGAAGATACGGCCTGCGACGTCAGTATGGCCGGTCGGGCTTCGTTCCTGGATGCCGGGGAGCGCGGGCCCTACGTCTGGGTCTCCCACGGAAAGCACGCCTCGTATCTCAGCGACGCGGCTTGCCGCGCGGGCTGTGGGGCGGATCGTTGCGATCGGACCAAGGAGTTAGCCCCGCGGCCGCTGGTGATAGTGGACGAAAAAGCGGCGTGGGTTCAGTCGGCGAAGTGGCCCTTGCGCTTTAAGTTGGGGAGCGATTTCAGCGAGCCGCTCTTGGAAGCGCTGGCGGCGAATGACGGGAACAGACTGATTGCCGCGCGACCGTACTTGATGCCCGCGCAGAAAATCCTAGGGGCGGGGAACACCGGCATCGATGCCACGGGTGGGGCGCTGGAGACGGGTGGGCGGCATACCGATGGGTCGTTGGAGTTAGCGGCGAAGAAGACGGGGGAGGCATTGGGAACGGCTAAGCGGCGGGTGAAGCGGTTTCTGGGGATCCCGTAGGTCGATCACCAAGCGGTCAGCTGCGTGGGATGCCCGCGGCGGAGTGAGGAATGCAGGGCTTCGGCGATTTTTGCGGGAAGTCTTCGCGGTAGTGGCCGCCGCGGGATTCTTCGCGGATCAGGGCGGCTTTGGCGATGAGGCGGAGGACGGTGGCGATGTTGCGTTTTTCGTAGTCGGCGCGGGTGGGTTCGGTGATTGCTTCGCGGCCGCCGTGGTCGATGCGGTCTAGGACTTCGGCTAGGCCTTTGGCATTGCGGGCGATGCCGCAGCCGTCCCAGGCCAGGGTTTGTTGGGCTTCGGCGGCGTGGCGTCCGAAGACGACTCCTTCCAGAAGCGAGTTGGCGGCTAGGCGATTCGCGCCTTCGCGCACTTTTGCGTAGATCGGGATTCGACGCCGGAGGGGCCGATAGCATAACGGTTGGTGCGGCGGACCCATGATCCGTTGGTTGTTGGTTCGAATCCAACAGGGTCGACCAAACGCGCCATTCCAAGCATGGGAATGGCGCTATCGAGTCTTGGGAACCCTTTGCGGGATGTGCCGCTTGTCCAAGAGCGATACAAGAAAGCTCCGAGCCATTTCCGTGTCCCTTACCGCTGCCCAGTCATAAAACGCCTCTTCGACCGCGCCGATCAATTCCAAAACTGGCGTACGGGTGTACGGTAGCGCCGGATTGGGGTTGTAGTCGGCGTCGGGCCGATGCTGTTGCATGTTAACGAAGGTATTGGCGGTCTCCGCTAGTTTTGTAGCAACTTCCTTGTCCGACGAGTCCACGCCTCTAGATCTTGTGAGAAGCCCAATTCTTTTCGCTCCGCTATACAAGAATCTTTCATCACGCCATGCTGGAGAGCGCGAATAATTCGACTCCGGCCCGACACGTTTTTCCAGTTGATTGAAAACTCCCAAGCAAGCAAATGAAATAGCGCGTAGTAGGCGGTCGATACGGCTCGCCGAAGACTTGCTTCTTTCGGCCGCCGAGGCTCTTTGAGCGCTAGATGTTTGGCTTGCTTGAGTAGGTCCGCAGCCAGCCGCTTATTCATCCGCGCGGTTGAGGACCGGCCAGCACGGCAGCTTCGGACTCGCTTACAAAATACGTGTACCAGTTATGGGGCCAGCCCGCATCCGCGAGTCGCGCCATGAACTGGAGTTTTACTTCGCTGGCGACATGACGCACGTGCAAGCTATCACGAGTGCTGGAATCCCGAAGGACAATTGAAAAAAACAGAGCGTCGTCGTCCGACCAGTCAGGGCCACGGCTAAACTCGATCTTAACTACATCAGGACTAAACTGCTCGACCAGTCTGTCGCACAACTCCGCGATTCGCGTCGTCTCAAGGGGAGGATTGAAGACCGTTCCCATGTTGAATATTATTCGGTCAAACAATTACAGGCCGGGGCGATCACAGGGGAGCGGTCACCAGGCGATCAGCTTGGTAGGCTGGCTGCGGCGTAGCGAGGAATGCAAGGCTTCTGGGGATTTTTGCGGGAAGTCTTCGCGGTAGTGGCCGCCGCGGGATTCTTCGCGGATGAGGGCGGCTTTGGCGATTAGGCGGAGGACGGTGGCGATGTTGCGCTTTTCGTAGTCGGCGCGGGTGGGTTCGGTGATTGCTTCGCGGCCGCCTTGGTCGATGCGGTCTAGGACTTCGGCCAGGCCTTTCGCATTGCGGGTGATGCCGCAGCCGTCCCAGGCCAGGGTTTGTAGCGCTTCGCGGGTCATCGTTGGGAATTGCTCGTCGCCGAAAGTGCGGCCTTTGCTTGGGTTTGCGCTGGGAACCGACAGCATGGCTTCGCCGGCGCGGCGTCCGAAGACTACGCCTTCCAACAGAGAATTGCTGGCCAGGCGATTCGCGCCGTGTACGCCGGTGCAGGCGGCTTCGCCGGCGGCGTAGAGCCCGGGGATGCTGGTGGCGCCGTTGAGATCGGTGCGGATGCCGCCCATGATGTAGTGCGCGGCCGGATGCACAGGGGCCATTTGCGTGCGCAAGTCGATGCCGAATTCGAGGGCGGTTTGGAAGATGCGTGGAAAGCGTTGGGCGATCCAGGCGCCGTCCTTGTGCGTAAGGTCGAGCCAGACGTGCGCGGCGCCGGTCGCGTTCATCTCCGCGACGATGGAGCGGCTGACTACGTCGCGCGGCGCGAGTTCTTCCATCGAGTGGTAGCGCGACATGAAACGCTCGCCGTGGATATTGCGCAGATAGGCGCCTTCTCCGCGCAGTGCCTCGCTCAAGAGGAAGCGCGGCCGGCCCGGGATAAAGAGCGCCGTGGGATGAAATTGGATGAATTCGACGTCGGCGATTTCCGCGCCCGCGCGATAAGCCATGCCGACGCCGTCGCCCGTGGCAACGCTTGGATTGGTGGTGTTCAAGTAGACTTGGCCCGCGCCGCCCGTCGCCAACAAGACAACGCGGGCGCGGATTTCCACGCGGCGTTTCGCGCGCTGATCGTAGGCTACAGCGCCGGTGACGCGGCCTTCGTCGATTAGCAAGTCCGTTACGGCGGCGAAACTACGAAACTGCACGTTCGTTTCGCGGCGAGCTTTCTCAGCAAGGGTGCGGGCGATTTCGCGCCCGGTGGAATCGCCGCCCGCGTGCAGGACGCGGCTACGGCTATGCGCGCCTTCGCGGGCCATTTGGAAGTGGCCATTCTCCTGATCGAATTGCGCGCCCCATTCCAGAAGCTCTTCAATGGCGCGGGGACCTTCGCGCACCAGGGTCTCCACCGCCGTTTCGTCACACAATCCGTCCCCGGCAAGATACGTATCTTGTTCGTGCAGGGTAAAATTGTCATCGTCGGAGAGAGCTACCGCGATGCCGCCTTGCGCGTATTCAGTAGAGCTTTCCTCCATCGTGTCCTTGGCGACGACGAGCACTCGTCCGCCGCGCGCCAAGCTGATGGCCGCTCGCAAACCCGCCACACCCGCGCCCACCACTAGGGAATCCACGTCCATAGATTCCACCAGGAGATCACTATCCATGTTCCGATTCATTCCGGCATTCTTATTCTCTCTTCTTTCCTTCACGGTCCACGCGCAAGATTTGTTTCCGCTGGTGCAAGGCAGCCAGTGGGTTTATCGCGGCTCCTTCGCGGGCGAAAGCCTGACCATCAAGGTCGGCGGGGAAAGACAGATTCAGGGCCAGACCTATCACGAGGTGAGCGGTTACAACAACGAGACTTTGTTGGTTCGACAGTCCGAGAAAAATACCTACGTGTACTGGGACGAGAAAACCAAGCGCGACGCGGTGCTGATTAACTTCGACGGCGCGGAGTACGCGAGCCCCTCGTCGGAATGCCAGCAACAGGGCAAAGCCGAAGGCCGGCCCGTTACGTACGAAGGGCCGCTGGGCAAGTTCGACAATGCGATTGCCGTCCGTTTCTTTGGCGGCATCTGCGCGGACGCGGGCACGACGGGCGAGGTTTACCTTCCCAACGCCGGCATGCTGCGCCGCACGGTGACGTCGTTCACGGGCGAGCGGCGTTTCGATCTGGTCTACGCACAGATCGGCGGCGTGACTTACCTGAGCGACGCCCAGGTGAGCTTCGGCATTAGCGCGACGGTGCTCTCCGCCGAGCAGATAGCCGCGCGGCTTACCTTGACGAATCGCAGCGGCGCGAATGTCGTGCTCGACTTTCCCTCCGGCCAACGTTACGACTTTCAGGTGAAGAACGCGCGAGGCGAGGTGATCTACACATGGTCGGCGACGCGGCTTTTCCCAGCGGTAACGGGCCAGGAGACTGTGAAGGACGAACTGGTATGGACGGAGACGTTCAGCGCGGGCACGCTGCGGCCGGGGAGCTACACGCTCGAAGGGCGGATCGCGAATAGCGACGCAAAGAAGTACAGCGCTAGCGTAGGCTTCGAGATCAGATAAGTTCTTCGAGGCGCTTGGTGACGGCTTCAATAGTGTCCGGCTCGAGCTTGCTGGAGCCGGATCGCAAATAGAAAACGTCGACGGCGCGTTGGCCTTCGGTATTGAGCAGCACCGTGTCGATCTCGCAGCCGCAATCCGCGACGCTGCGCGCGACGTCGTAGAGGAGACCGGGACGATCAGAGGCGATTAACTCCAGTAGCGTCGCTTGCGCCGAGGCTTCGTTATCGAAGCGCAGCACGGTCGGCACGTTGAGCTTGTACTTCGGCGCGAACTTCGGTTTGCGCCGCATCAATTTATCCGCGCTTTCGTTGCCGGTGACGACGCGCTTGACGGCGTCGCGCAATTCCTCGACGACGGGCGGATTGAGGTCGAGGGACTTCATGGGATCCGTGAAGAGGAAGATGTCGAGGACGGCGCCGCGCGCGTTGCCGAAGGCTTCGGCCTTCCAGATGTTCACGCCGAAGCTGGCGAGCACGCCGGCCAGATCCGCTAAAAGGCGGGCGCGGTCTTTCGTCACGACGGTGAGCAGCCAGGCGTCGTCGCGCTTAGCCAAGTCGATCGATACGCCGGTCAGGCCCGCTTCCGTCGCCATCTTGCAATGGCGTTCGCGATCCTCGGCGCTGGAGCGAAACCAGTAGCGCTTGGGGAAGCCTTCGAGGAACTCGGCCATGGCGGGGTTCTTCGATTGTTCGCGCGCCGGGATGCGCTCATCCTCGAGTTCCTTGGTGAACTCGCGGCCAATCACGTTGTAGGCATGCCACAACTGCGATTCCCGCCAAGCGGTCATCGCGCCCGGAAACACGGCGCTCGAATCGGCGTGCGTGAGCAAAGTCAACATGCTCAGGTACTCTTCGGTGAGCAGATGGTGAGCGGCTTGTTCGGCCGTCATGGGCTCGTCGAGGTCGCGGGTTTGCATCAGGTGGCCGAGGTAGAGATGGTCCGCGATGAGTCTTTCGATGAGCCGCTGTTCTTCGACGGGGATGCCCAAGCGCGCGCCGACGGTCTTCGCGATCTCAACGGATTTGCGATCGTGATCTTCGCCTTCGCCCTTGCCGATGTCGTGAAGCAGCAAGGCGAAACGAAGGGCGGCTTTGTTCTCGCAAGCTTCCCACAGGGGCTGGAAGCGCTTGTGCGTGGCGCCGCTGCGCTCCAGGTTTTCTAACGCGACGATGGTGTGTTCATCCACGGTGTATCGGTGGAAGAAATCCCGCGCCACCAGACAATCGATGCGTTGCCACTCCGGAATCTGGCGGCGCAATTCGCCGGTGTCCATCATGGCGCGCAATGCGGCCGCCGCGTGCGGCAGGCTGAGGATCTCTTTCCATTGCGTCCAATTCCAGGCGGCGCCGCCTTCGACGCGGCGCTTCGTGTCGCGCGCAAGACGCAGCCCGTGGCGCGCCTGGAAGACGAAGAGTTTGTGCGTGAGCGTGGCGTCGCCGGCGAGTTTCGCGGGATTGCGCAGGAGGATCTGTTCGCGCGAGACCGTGAATTCTTCGTTCGAAAGGCGGGTGCGAAAATCAAGAAAACCGGCGCGGAGGCCGGGCTTGTGGTCGAGCACGCGATCCACTTCCTCGCGGCAGGTGTAGAAAACGGCCTTCGCGGCCCGATAGTAATCGCGCATCCATTCGGCGGGGCCGCCTTCATAGCCCTCGCTTAGGGCATCCTGGTCTTCGAAGCGTAGGATGTTGACATCGCGTTTGGCGCGCCGGTGCAGACCTTCGCGAATCTCGGCGAGCAGGCACATAGCGTCGAAATCGTCGAACTCAACGTCGACGCCAAGTTTCTTCATCCAACGGATGACGTTCAAGTCGCGCAGGCCGCCGGGGCCTTCTTTGACGTCGGGCTCGAGGTTCTGGATGGTGAACTGGAATTTTTCGTGGCGCTGGTTGGTCATCTCCGCGAGCAGTTTGCGGAGTTCCGGCGGGGCTTTGCGGCAGGCGTCCTCGCAGGCGAGGTAGAGCGTGTTCTGGCCGGCGAGGAAGCGGCGGTCAAGGAGGCTGATGTTGAACTCGATGTTGCCCGGCGTGAGGCGCTTGCAGTCGCTTACGGGATGCACGCTATGGCTGGCGCGATAGCCTTTGTCCCAGATCTCGCGCAGGAAATCGCTCAGAGCGCCGGGAGCGAAAGTGCCGGGTTCTTCAAGGATGAGCAGGTCGACGTCGCTGCAAAGGAATTGCTCTTCGCGGCCGTAGCCGCCGACGGCGAGCAGAGCGGAGCGGCGATGTTCCGCCGGGCCGACGTACTTTTGCCAGAGTTCGATAACGGCGGCATCGATCTGACGCGTGCGCTCGCGGAGAGGAAGGAGAGCGTCGCAGGGCGTGGGCCGCGAGATCTCCAGGGAAGGCATACCCAAATTTAGCAACCGGGCGGGGTGGGGGGCCATCTGCTTTGTGGCTGGGACCGATAGAATCTTTTTAGTGAGCTTATGAGAAAGACCTACGTGCTCGCCTTCGCCGCCACGCTCGCGTCCGTTTGGGCCTGGCAGTCGCAGCCGCAACTGCCTCCGCCTTACCATACGCCTTCCGTTACCAATCGAGCTCGGGTAATTGAGAGGCCTTCCGGAGCGCAACTGGGCTTGCCCGCTGGATTCGCCGTTGAAGAAGTGATGAGCGGTTTTCAGAAGCCGCGCTTCATGCTCTTGGGGCCTTCCAATGAGATCCTGCTGAGCGACGCGGTGAATCAAGGCAGTGTCTTCGTCCTGGTAGACAAGAACAAGGACGGCAAGCCGGATGATAGGCGCGAGATTCTGAAGAACCTCGACCGGCCCTATGGGCTCGCGCTGCACCAGGATTATCTTTACGTCGGAGAGACCACGTCGCTCAAGCGCTACAAGTACAACGCGAAGACGATGAGCGCGGGTGCGGGCGAGGAGATCTTTAGCATGTCGGACTTCGGCGCGGGCCATTGGACCCGAAGCTTGTTGGTGGACGCGAAAAACAACAAGATTCTCATTGGTATTGGCAGCCGCTCTAACGTGGACGCGGGGGAACCGGAGATGCGCGCGGCAGTGGTGCGCATTTCACCCGATGGCAAGACGAAAGAGATTTACGCTTCCGGCACGCGCAACCCGATCGGGCTGCGTTTTTATCCCGGCACACAGACGGTTTGGGCGGCAGTGCAGGAGCGGGATGGCCTGGGCGACGATCTGGTTCCCGATTACTTCACGAGCCTGAAGCAGGGCGGCTTTTACGGCTGGCCCTACGCCTACATTGGCCCGAATGAAGATCCGCGGCGGAAGGGGGAGAAGCCGGAACTGGTGAAGTCCACGATCGTTCCCGATGCACCGCTCGGAGCGCATGTCGCGGTTCTCGATGCGCTCTTCTACACCGGCAAGCAGTTCCCAAAGCAATACCAGGGCGGCGCGTTTCTCGCGTTTCACGGCTCCTGGAATCGCTCGAAGCGCGTGGGGTACAACGTCAGCTTTATTCCGTTTAAGGACGGCAAGCCGCAGGGCCCGCCGCAGACTTTCCTGAGCGGCTGGATGTTGTCGCCAGATAAGCCAGAGGTCTGGGGACGGCCGGTGGGCTTACTCCAAATGCCCGACGGCAGCATGCTCGTTACGGACGACGGCGGTAACAAGATTTGGCGCGTCTACTACAAGGGCTGATTGGCTTCGCGCTGGCTCTTGGCGCGCAAGATTCCTTCAACCATAGCGAGGCCCTGGCGAAAGGCGCTCAGTGCGTTACGTGTCATGCCGCGCAGAAGGACGCGACGAGCTTGAGCGACGCGCGCAAGGGCAAGGTGCTGAAGGACTTCAACCACGCATTTCATCTGAAGTTTGGAAACATCGCGCCGCTGCTTCGTTCCGCGATTGACGAGAAGAAGTATTTGGGTTCGCCGAACAAGATCGACCTGCCAGCGTTACGCGCGCATCTCGACACCAAGAACGCTTGCCAAGCGTGCCATCGTGGCCTGGAAAAGAGCACCGGCGCTCTTACGAAGATGAACTTTCCGCACATGGAGGATTGTTTGGTGTGCCACAACAAGATCGACAATCCGTTTAGCTGCGCGGATTGCCATTCTTCGAACGTCGCGCTGAAACCGGCCAGCCATTCGCCGGACTTTCTGGACCGCCACACCACCGGAAAGCTCGACCTCGACAAAACAACCTGCGCGGCCTGCCATGGCCGCCGCTTCACTTGCCTGGGTTGCCACTGATGAAAAAACTGCTATTCATTCTGGGGACGCGTCCGGAAGCGATCAAGCTCTCGCCGCTTATCTTGCATTTGCGCGGCACGGGCAGCTACGACGTCCGAGTGTGTTCTACGGGACAACATCGTGAGATCGTGGCGCAGGCGTTTCAGAGTTTCGGCGTCGTGCCAGACTTGGACCTCGCCTTGATGCAGCCCGGCCAGACGCTCTTTCAATCGACAGCGCGGATTCTGGCGGCGCTAGAAGAGGTGTTTGCGGCGGAGAAGCCGAATCTCACTTTCGTGCAGGGCGACACGGCGACTACGTTCGCCGGGGCGTTGGCTTCTTTCTACGCCCGCGTTCCAGTGGCGCATGTTGAGGCGGGCCTGCGTACGTACAACCTGGATCATCCTTTCCCCGAGGAAGCGAACCGGCAACTTACGGCGCGCCTCACCAAGCTACACTTCGCCGCCACGCCTTGGGGTGCGGAGAACTTGATGGACGAGGGCGTTGATCCCGGGTCGGTTCACGTCACAGGCAACACGGGGATCGATGCGCTTTTCTTGATGCGCAAACGGATGGAGGCCGGGCTCGTCTCCGTACCTTCGTGGCCTTGGCTGGATGCATCGAAGCGCCTGATCGTCGTCACGGGGCACCGGCGCGAGAACTTCGGCGCGGGATTTGATTCTTTCGCGCGTGCATTGGCGCGGATCGCGGCGCGAGGGGACGTTCAACTCTGTTATCCGGTTCACCCGAACCCGAATGTTCGCGAACCGGTGGAACGGATTCTGGGCAAGGAACCGAACGTGACTTTGATTGCGCCGCAGGACTACGTGCCTTTTCTGGACTTGATGAGCCGGGCGTACTTTTTGATCACGGACTCGGGCGGTGTGCAGGAAGAGGGGCCTTCGCTGGGGAAGCCGATTCTGGTTACGCGCGAAGTCACGGAGCGGCCCGAGGCAGTGAATGCGGGCACCGTACGGCTGGTTGGCACCGATGAAGAGAAAATCGTGCGCGAAGCGACGCTGCTCTTGGACGACTCCGCCGAATACGAACGGCGCTCGACGTTGCATAATCCTTATGGAGATGGCTTGGCTTGCGGGCGGATCGAGCGGGTGCTCGCGGGGCTTGGTTCTTAACTGGCGCTACTTCCAAAGCCTTGCCAACGCAGCGCCCAGCGGGTCCTTCTCCGGAAACGGCAGGCCTTTCATGCGCGCGACGGCCGCAGCGTCGGGCGCGGACTTCAGCAGGTCCCAACTCTGGCCGAGAGCATAAGCGCCGACGACGAGAAAGTCCGCGCTGGCGCTGACACGGCAGTGACCCGTGCCGCAGGGCAGCAGGGCGATATCGCCGGCGCGCACGGTCACTTCCTTCGCGCCTTCGCCGCCGAGGATGATCTGGGCCTCGCCGCCGGCGAAGCCCAGGACTTCATGCGAGGTCGAATGGTAGTGGTGAAAGGGATAGACGCCGTTGCGCCATTGCGGGTCCCAGCCGTTCTTGACGAGAAGAGATTCGACGCGCTCTACGCCGTTGGCGCTGCGGGCGTCGAAGGCGTTTCGATAGAGCAATACGGGCAGGCGCTCATTGTTGGGCATCCAACCGTTCTTCCTGAGGAGCATCGCTTCGGGTTCTTTGCCAGCCGCTACGGCCAGCGCGCCCGCCAACTGCATGATGGTTCGCCTCCTCACGCGGGCTTCGCTCCCCGCCAACCCTCCTTTAGTTGCGCGGCCAGCCGGGTGAGAAGCTCGGCGTTTTCGGGATTGCGAGCGTGATTCACGCTTTCGCGGGGGTCGGCTTCGTAGTCGTAGAGTTCGCGGTCAATCACGGCTTGGGTTTCTACCCAGCGCCACTCGGTGTAGCGGTAGCGCTCAGTCCGCATGGTGTAGCCCATGACGTCTTTCTGGTCCTGCCGGCGAGGGTATTGACTGAAGGCGGCTTTTTTCCAGCGGAGCGTAGGATCGTCGAGCAAGCGGCGCATGCTGAGGCCTTCAAGCGAGCTTGGCGTTGAGACGCCCGCGCAATCGGCGAGGGTGGGATAGACGTCGACGAATTCGACGAAGCGATCGCAGCGGACGCCTTTGCGCTTCTGCCTGGGGTCTGCGACGACGAGCAGGCTATTGGTCGCTTTCTCGAAGTTCGTGTGCTTCTGCCAGAGCCCATGGTTGTTGAGTTGCCAACCGTGGTCGCCCCATAAGGCGACGATCGTGTTTTCGCGGAGGCCCAGGCGGTCGAGTTCTCCGAGTACCTTGCCGATCAGCGCGTCGGTGTAGCTGGTGGCGGCGTAGTAGGCGCGTACGAGTTGCCGGGCTTTATCGGGCGTGATCGGATCGTTGCCGATGTTGCCGTAGTTGCGGAGCTCGCCGTTGTTGTGAAAGGCGAGCTCGGGGGCACCGGAGGGGCGTTCCGGGTAGTCGGGCATTTCGACTTTGTCGAGCGGGTACATGTCGAAGTACTTTTTCGGCGCGATGAATGGCAAGTGCGGTTTGGCGAAGCCGGCGGCGAGGAAGAATGGCTTGTCTTTCAAGAAGCGCAAGGCGCCGATGACGGCGTCGGTCGTCTTGCCGTCGGGCAGTTCGTTGTCGGCAACGTCTGGCGAGTCCCAGGCGGGCCCGCGCGAGCCGGGGCGGGTTGGGGCGTTCGTAATCTTCCAGCCATTGGCCGCGAGGTTGCCCGTGAAGGTCTTCGCCTCCGCGCGAGCCTCGTCGCTATTCCATGCCGGGCGTTTGCCGTCGGGCATCCAATGGGGGATGCTCCAGCTGCGCGTGTCGTCGAGGCCGTTGTGGAAGATTTTGCCGAGGCCTGTCGTTTGGTAGCCGGCGTTCTTGAAGGCTTCGGGCAGGGTGACGGCGTCCGGCAAGATCCTGCGGAAATGGGTTTGGAGTTCATAGACGCGTGTGGTGTCGGGGCGCAAACCCGTAAGCAGCGAGGTGCGCGAGGGGCTGCATACGGCTTGCTGGCAGTAGGCGCGGGTGAATATCGTGCCGCGCTTGGCGAGTGCGTCGATGTTGGGTGAAATTACGTGCTTCGCGCCGTAACAACCGAGCTCCGGGCGTAGATCGTCGATGGCGATCATGAGGACGTTCATCTTGTTCTTTGCGCTTTGCTGCGCGAGCGCGGCGCCGGCGCTTGATGCCAAAAAAGCTCGTCTGTCCATGGCGCAATCTTAACTGAAACACTGCTACCCTGATCACTTCCGAAGATGTGGATCGTAAAGCTGGCGCTGGCCCGCCCTTACACATTCGCGGTGATGGCTGTGCTCATCGTGATCCTGGGCGCGGTCTCCATCGTTGCGATGCCGACGGACATATTTCCCGAGATTGACATTCCGGTTGTGAGCGTCATTTGGGCTTACTCGGGCATGTCGCCCGAGGATTTAGAGAAGCGCGTCGCCACTAGCTTTGAACGCGCCGTAACGACGACCGTCAACGACGTTGAACACATAGAAACGCAGTGTATTGCGGGGTATTCCGTCACGAAAGTATACTTCCACCCGAACGTTAAGGTGGAACTGGCGGTCGCGCAGTTGGGGGCCATCGCGAATTCGATCACGCGGGTTCTGCCGCCCGGCATCTTTCCGCCTTTCGTCATCCGCTACAACGCGGCTACCGTGCCAATACTGCAACTGGCGCTATCTAGCCGAAGCCTGAGCGAGCAGCAGATTTACGACCTTGCCAATTCGCAGATCCGGATCGGTCTCGCGAATGTTCAAGGCGCGAGCTTGCCGTTGCCTTACGGCGGGCGAGTGCGGCAGATCATGGTGGATCTCGACACGGAAGCGATGCAGGCGCGGCGGCTTTCGGCGGGCGACGTCTCGAACGCGATCAATCAGCAGAGCGTTATCTTGCCCGCCGGCACTGCCAAGATCGGCCCGAACGAATACAACGTCCGGCTGAATTCGACGCCGCAGCTGGTCGCGGAGTTGAACAGCTTGCCGATTAAGGACAATAACGGCGCGTTGGTTTACCTGAAAGACATCGCGCAGGTGCGGGACGGCTTCGCGATTCAACAAAACGTGGTGCGGCATAACGGTACGCGTGGGGCGCTGTTGACGGTGTTGCGCAACGGCCGCGTTTCGACGCTGGAGATCATCGACAAGGTTCAGAAAGAGTTGGACAAGCTGCAATTGGTGATTCCGAAGTCGCTTGAAGTCCGCCGCCTTTTCGACCAGAGCGTCTTCGTGCGAGCGGCCATCGATTCCGTTGTACACGAGGGGCTGATCGCCGCGGTGCTGACGGGGTTGATGATCCTGCTGTTTCTCGGCTCTTGGCGGTCGACGCTGATCGTCTGCGTCTCGATCCCGTTGAGTATTCTGACCAGCACCGCGATCCTCTATTTGACCGGGCAGACGATCAATGTGATGACGTTGGGCGGCCTTGCGCTCGCGGTGGGCATTCTGGTGGACGATGCGACGGTGGAGATCGAGAACATCCATCGCAACCGGCACATGGGCAAGCCGCTGATCCGCGCGATCTTGGACGGCGCGCAGCAAATCGCGGTGCCGACGTTCGTTTCGACGCTTTCGATCTGTATCGTCTTCGTGCCGGTCGTCTTCTTAACCGGTACGGCGAAGTTCTTGTTCACGCCGCTGGCTTTCGCGGTGGTGTTCGCGATGATGGCGAGCTACCTCCTGAGCCGCACGATTGTTCCAACGATGGCGCACTACCTGCTCAAGAACGAGAAAGAGAGCGGCGTGTTCTGGCGCTTGCACGAGGGCTTCAATCATCTCTTTGAGAAGCTGCGGGCGCTTTACACGGACGCTCTTGAGTGGGCGCTGCGCCACAAGGCGCCCGTCTATCTGAGCTTCGCGGCGCTCATCGGTTTTTCCGGTTGGCTGGCGACGCAAGTGGGAGAGGACTTCTTTCCAGAGGTCGACGCCGGCCAGATCCGGCTGCACGTGCGCGCTCCCGTGGGCGCACGCATCGAGGAGACGGAAGAGCTCTTCGGCCGCGTGGAAGCCGCGATCCGCCGCGTGATCCCGGCGCGGGAACTCGACAACATCATCGACAACATGGGCTTGCCGACGGTGGGCGTCAATTTGGCTTACGGGGACAACTCGATCATCGGACGTTTTGACGGCGAGATCCTCATTAGCCTGAAGGACCGGGAAAGACCCACGAAAGAATACGTCGCGGAGTTGCGGCGTAGCTTCAATAACGAGTTTCCCGACGCCGAGTTCTTCTTCCAGCCCGCCAACATGATCAACCAGATTCTGAATTTCGGCCGGCCCGCGCCTTTCGACATTCAGATCATCTCGCGCAATCGCGCGGCGGGATACCGGCTGGCGCAAGAGATCGAAGCGAAGGTGAAGCGGATTCCCGGCGCGGTGGATGTGCACGTGCATCAGATCGTGAATTACCCCGATCTCGAGGTGAACGTCGACCGGGCGAAGGCGGATCTTCTCGGGCTGACGCAGCGCGACGTCGCGAACAGTCTACTGGTGAGCTTGAGCTCCAGCGGCCAGACGGCGCCGAATTTCTGGCTCGACCCGATGAACGGCGTTTCGTACCAGATCACTGCGCAGACGCCGCAGTTCAAGATCCAGTCGCTCGCCGACATTACGCGTACCCCGATCACGCCGCCGGGCGGCGGCAACACGAGCTTGCTCGCTAACATCGCGGGCGTGAAGCGCGCGACTTCCTACGCCGTCGCGAACCACTACAACATACAGCCCGTCTTCAACGTCTATGCGAACGTTGAGAACACGGACCTTGGCACGGTGCAGAAGAGAGTCAACAAGATCCTCGCGGACATGAAGCCGAAGTTTCCTAGCGGCGTTACCGTGACGCTGCAAGGCCAAGTAGAGACGATGAATTCGAGCTTCGTGCGGTTGGGCTTGGGGCTGCTCTTCGCGATTCTTTTGGTGTACTTGCTGATGGTCGTGAACTTCCAAAGCTGGCTTGACCCATTCATTATCTTGACCGCCCTGCCGGGCAGCCTTTGCGGCATCGTCTGGATGCTGTACATGACGCAGACCACGTTCAACGTGCCCAGCCTGATGGGCGCGATTATGTCCATCGGCGTTGGCGTCGCCAATTCGATCTTGCTGGTGACTTTCGCCAACGACCTGCGCCCCTTGGGCAAAACCTCTTTCGAAGCCGCCCTCGAAGCCGGCTCCACGCGTTTGCGGCCCGTGCTAATGACCGCCGCCGCGATGATTATCGGCATGATTCCGATGTCAATTGGCCTTGGCGAAGGCGGCGAACAGAACGCGCCGCTGGGCCGCGCCGTGATCGGCGGCCTGCTGCTGGCCACGGCGGCGACGCTCTTCATCGTGCCGCTGGTGTACTCCAGCATGCGTAAGCAAGCCCCCACAACGGAATCGGAACTCGAGGAATTGATGTCATGAAATCCGCCCGCGCCATCGGCTTTTTTCTGCTCTTGGCTATCCTGGCCGGCGTTGCGTTTTACGTGGGCTATAGCCCACGTAAGAATCGCCTCGAGATTCTTGAGGCCGAAGCGAAGACGCACGCGGAGGAGCGTTTGCCCGTGACCGTGGCGAAGGTGAAGCTGTCGCCTCCGTTGCGCGAGTTGACGCTGCCCGGCAATGTTTCGGCGATCGGCGAGACCGCGATTTACGCGCGCGCCGAGGGCTATATCAAGACCCGCCGCGTCGATATCGGCGACTACGTGAAGAAGGGTGACGTACTGGTTGAGATCGATTCGCCCGAACTGGATCAACAAGTCCGCAACGCCAAGGCGCGGCTGGAACAACTTCGCGCGGCGGCGGGCCAGGTGAGAGCCGCGATCGAGCAATCGAAGGCTACGGCGAAGCTGGCCGAGATCAACTTCAAACGCTCGCAACAACTCGTCGGCGAAGGCATTATGCCGAAGGCGGATCTGGACGAGAAGACGGCGATCTTCGACGCCCGGCGCGCGGACGTTCTGGCGCAAGAGGCGAATCTGAAGGCGGCGGAGGAATCGATCCAGGCGCAGGGGGCCGAGGTCGGGCGACTGGAAGAGTTATTGGGCTTCAAGCGCGTGACCGCGCCGTGGGATGGCATCATTACGCAACGCAATTGCGCGGTGGGCAATTTGATTACGCCGGGCGCCATCGCAGCGGGGCGCGATTTGTTCCGGCTGAGCGATATCTCACGGTTGCGAGTCTTTGTGAGCACGCCGCAGGTGAACGTCGGCGATATTCGGGTGGGGCAGAAGGCGATCGTTAAGGTGCCCGAGATCGGCAAGCAGTTTGTTGGCTCGGTGGCGCGGATGTCGAATGCACTCGAGAATCAGTCGCGGACGATGTTGACGGAAGTGAACGTAGTCAACCAGGGCAAGACCTTGCTGCCGGGTATGTACACGCAGGTGACGCTGGAAACCGACGCCGCGCGGCGCGCCGTGTTGATTCCCGGCGATACGATCGTCACGCGTACCGAGGGGATTTTCGTAGCGGTGGTGGCGGCGGGCAATAAGGTGCGTTTCCAGAAGGTGGAAGTGGGCCGGGATTATGGGGCGGAAGTGGAAGCGTTGAGCGGCGTGGCGGAGGGGGATTCGCTGATCGTCAATCCTTCGGACGACGTTAAGAACGGCGTGGTGGTTAAGCCGATGGCGCGGAAGTAAAGGGGGCTAAAACGGCGCCGATCTGCTCCCGCAGCAAGGGGGCCAATTCTTCATCGCCTTGCACGCTCCAGAAGACGAGAGCGCCCCAATAAGCGGTGACGCAGGCCCGGGCCAGTTCTTTTCCTTTGGCGTCCTCGATGTCGCCGGCTTTCGCCGCGCGCCAGAGCAGGTGCAGGGTTCCGGACTCCATCGCGTTGAAAAGCGCTTGGGTGGCTGTGCGGAAATCTTCGTCGGCCAGTTCCATTTGCAGAAAAGCCAACTGGTTAGCGGCTTCGCTGGGGCTAGCGAACTCGGCGCCGAGTTGGAGGTATGCCTCCAGGACGCCGGGGGAGTTTTCGAATAAGTGCCGGACGCGCCCGCCGCGGGCCTTGGCGATTTCGAGCAGGAGTCGGCGCTTGGAGCCGAAGCGCTGTATTAGGGTAGGGGCGGCGATGCCGCTTTGGCGTCCAATGCGCGCGAGCGTCAGTTTCTCTGGCCCTAGTTTTGTGAGTTCCCGTTCCGCTACCACCAGCAGGTCCTGGTCCGGGATCATCTTCCTTCTCGGCATGAAGATCTTAATGAATCGCAGTTTATATACAAAAGCAAGCGTTTGCGAAACAAAAATCTCTCAAGTGTCTTACGGGGCGGCCGATAAGCTCAACATGGAACTGCAATCCATAGGCTTGGCGGGCCTGGAAAAAGCCCAGGAAAAGCTGCAGCAGAGCGCAAAACGTTTGGCGGCGGCTACTGGGTACGGGCCGGCTGGCTCTCCTTCCGACGTTGTGGACTTAAGCGCTGAGATGGTCGCTCTCAGTCAGGCTAGCCTCGTGAGCGAGGCGAACTTGAAGGTAGTGGAAACGGCTAACGAGCTGTCTTCCCGGACGATCGACATTCTGGCCTAGTTCATCAACCAAAGTGAAAGGGCCGGGACGAGGCGCTTGCCAAGTCCCGGCCCGAATTTTTTGGATGACGCGAGGCTACTTTAAAGGCTTGATGCGCACGTTCTTATACTTGATCGTCGAACCGGGGTCGTGGCCCTGGAACGCGATGGTGCCCGTGCCGAGCACGCGGCCGGGCGAGCCTTCCGGACCCTTCCAGCCGTCAGGCTGGGTCCATTCGGTTACCTTCTTGCCGTCGACGAACACGGTTACCAGCTTGTCCTTGACAACGATATGTTCGGTGAACCAAGTATTGTCCTTGGCTACTTCGTCCTTGTTGTCTTGCACCTGGTACAGGCTTGCGGTCTTGCGGGGGTCGCGCTCGTAGGTATTGTTTACCTGCACCTCAAAACCCTTGGAGGGCCAACCCGTCTCCTGGTATGCAGTGTGGAAGTAGATGCCACCGTTAGAATTCGGCAGCGTCATCACATCCACTTTCAATTCGAAATTCTTGACCTCGGTCGCAGGCTTACCTTTGATGTCGCCCGTGTAGTACAAGTGGCAGCGGGGGCCTTTGGCGACGATGGCTCCGTCCTTCACGTTGAAAGTGCTCTCGTTTTCCTTGGCCTTGGTCCACCCGGTCAGATCCTTGCCGTTGAAGAGAGAGATGAATCCTTTTTCCGGCTTGAAGGGCTTATCGGGGCCCGCCGCAAACAGGGAGCCTAAGGCGAGGCTCAGCAATATCGGGAGTTTCATATTTACGAATGTATCAGCGTTCAGGGCTTTCTCGCGGGGCGCTTGTAGAGCGGCTCCCAGGGCGCCTTTGAGGGCAAGGTCACGGTATTTGTGCTCGACATATTGCGCGGGACGGCGCTTTGTCCAGGCAGGCGTTGGCCGGGGGGAATCGGATTGGCTGAGGTGTCGTCGGAGGAAACGCGGGAATCGCGCGTGAGCTTCTTAGTGCGCTCGAGGTTGCGATAGTCGAGGCGCTCGATTTCCTCGACCAAGATCGAGCGTTGCTCGTCCTTCAGGACGATGACGATGGCCTCGTCATTGACGGAATCGATCTTCGCTTCGACCGTTCCCTTCTTGCCCGCGACGGAAATGCGCACCTCCGTACCGCGAGTCAATTCCATAACTTTGCGCCAGTCGCTATCGATCGGTTCGGCGGCGAAACAGGCACTCGCAAGCAGTAAAAACCACTCCATAGACATCTCCTAAAAAAGGGACTGCAAATCCCGAAATTCGGTTACGACTTTCAACTGCCCCGGGCCGGGGTCGCGCAATTCCGTGCGCTCCAGAACCCAGGTGCGCGCGTGCGGCACATAGACGGCGTTCAGGCCGGCTTCGAGAGCGGGATTGATGTCGCTCTTCGGCGAGTTGCCGATCATCCATGTGCTCTCGGGGGCGAAGCCGTAGCGGCCGCGCAAGTCGAGATAGGCGGCGGCGTCCTTTTCCTTCACAATCTCAAATCCCCGGAAGTAGCGGCCCACGGGGCTGCGGTCGATCTTGTGCTGCTGCTCCTCGGGGCTGCCTTTGGTGAATAAGACGAGATCGTGGCTGCGATGCAGCAGGTAGTCGAGAGTCTCTTCGACACCAGGCAGCATTTCGATCGGCTGGTGGAAGATGCGGTCGGCGAAGCTTCGAATGCGATGCAGGTCTTCCTCGTGGATGTCCCGCTCGGCCAGGTGTTTGTAGCACTGCACCATGTTGTGGGCGAAGTTTTTAGCGCCGTAGCCGTTCACCTTAATGTTGACGAGTTCGATCTCGTCGAAGATGTCGCGCACTTGTTGCGCGGGAAGCGTCGAGTGGTTGAGAAAGTTCAGGAACTCGTCCCACGCCTGCTCGAAGTAGATGTTGTTCTCCCAGAGCGTGTCGTCGGCGTCGATGATCAACGCCTGGGGCGTGTCAAGCCTGGTAGAAGTGTTTGCCATATCCATTCAAGGGCGAGACGCGCTTCATGCGCTTCTGCAGGCGCTCGCGTTCCACGTAGCCGGGCAGTGATTCCAGCAAGAACTCCAGGCGCTGCTTCTCTCCGCGCAGTTGCAAGAGCTTCTGCCGGAAGGTCAAATCCGGAATCGCCTCGCCCAGTACGAAGCTTAAGTGCGGATGTTTGAGGTCGGGTGGATCGCCCACGACGCCGCCATGCTCTAGCATCATCAGATTGACCCAAGCGCTGAAGACGCGTTGCCGCACGAGCTCCGTGGTTTCCTCGAAATCCTCATCCGGCAAGGCTTCGACGGTGCCTTCGAGAAAGCTGCGGTCCTCGTGCACGAAGAGGATCTCAAAGCGCCGCCGCCCGCGCACGAGGATGTCGCTGCGCCCATCGGGATACTGTTGCAGGACTTTCTCCACGACAGCGGAGCATCCAATGCTGGCCATACCCTTCTCACTCGCCATTACCACGCCGAACTCGCGGTTCTCCTCGCGCACCTCGGCGATCATCTCCTTGTAGCGCTCTTCGAAGATGTGCAGCGGCAATTCGGCCCCGGGAAATAGCACCACTCCCAGCGGGAAGAGTGGCAATTTGTCCTGAGGCATACTAACCATTATGGCGGTCGAGTCTCTCGGATGAGGTTGGATGGCGCGCGCGTTCTTTTGACGGGCGCATCGACTGGCATTGGAGCGGCTCTGGCTCCGATGCTGACCGCGGGCGGGGCGCAGGTGATCCTCAGTTCCCGCAAGACGGACCTCTACCAATTACCCAACGCGCAATGGGTGGGCGCGGACCTAACAGAGCCTTCCGAGCGCGAGCGCCTTGCGAGGCGGGCCGTTGAGCGGCTGGGTGGCATCGATATTCTGATCAATAACGCTGGCGCGGGCGCGTACGTCGCTTCGGCGAAAATCGACGATGGCACTTGGCGGCATATGCGGGAGCTGAATCTCGACGCTCCGATTCATCTGACGCGTCTCTTGCTACCCGCAATGCTGGAGCGACGGCGGGGGTTGATCGTCAATGTCGCCTCGATCGCCGCTCATGTGCCGCTGCCTTGGTTTAGCCTGTATTCCACGACCAAAGCCGCGCTGTTGAGTTTCACACACGGCCTGCGCATGGAGCTGGACCAAAGCGGCGTCAATACCGTCGCCATCAGCCCCGGCTACGTCAAGACTCCCTTCCAAGCCAATGTCCTTACGGGCAAGCCACCACTGATGCTGCAGCGCACGAAGAAATTCGGCATCACGCCGGAACAATGCGCCCGCGCGATCATGCGGGGCATCGGCAAGGAGCCGCGCACCGTGGTTACGCCGTTCTCGGGTCATTTTCTAAACGCCGCCTATGCCGTCTTTCCTTGGGCGATCGATAAGCTCTTCGCGCATTACAATCGCAACTTAGCGAGGCAGACGGATTGATCCTCAAATTAAAGCGGTCTCCAGGAATATACCTGGTGGGCTTCATGGGCTGCGGAAAGTCCACGGTCGGCGAACTTCTCAGCGAAGAGATCGGCTGGCGTTTCGTCGACCTCGACGAACGAATCGTCGCCGAGCAGGGTCTCTCCATCGCCAGCATTTTCGAACAGCGCGGCGAGGAGGCTTTCCGCGGCATCGAGTCCAAAGCCCTTGATAATTTGGTGCGTGAAGTACATCGCGGCAAGGCGACCGTCGCTTCGCTGGGCGGCGGCGCGTTTCCGTGGCCGGGTAATCGAGAGAAGTTGGAGGATTCCGGCGTGAGCATTTGGCTCGACGCTCCGCTGGCCCGCATCGAAGCCCGCATCGCGAAACAAATGCATCGCCCTCTCGCCCGCGATCCGGAGCGATTCCGGCAGTTGTACGCCAGCCGGAGGACCGAGTACGCCAAGGCGGATTACACGATCGAAGTCGATACGGATGACGCCAATTCGGTGATGCAGAAGATTCTGAAGCTCGGCCTTTTCGATTAGCCATGCGACTGCGCGAAGACGCTCTCGAGATTTTCAACTCGGCGGTCGCCGCGGCGCATCCGCTCGAAGCCACGGCGGCGCATCTGCCAGACGTGGACGACGCCGTTGAACGCGTCTTTGTGGTGGGCGCGGGGAAAGCCGCGGTCGCCATGGCGGTGGCCGTGGAGCGCAAGTACGGGTCGCGCATCGCCAAAGGGCTGGTGGTTACCAAGTATGGGCACGGCGGCAAACTCGATCACATCGATTGTTGGGAGGCGGCGCATCCGGTGCCCGATGCCGCTGGGGTCCGCGCGTCGCACGCGATCAGCGAGATTTGTCTTGGCGCGGGCGAACGCGACCTGGTGATTTGCTTAATCAGCGGCGGAGCTTCGGCGCTGCTGCCCGCCCCGGCGGCGGGTATCCGGCTAGAGCAGAAGCAGGAAGCGACGCGGCTGCTGCTAGCGTGTGGCGCGAATATTCACGAACTCAATTGCGTCCGCAAACACTTGAGCACGATTAAGGGAGGCCAGCTGGCGCATCTCTGCGCTCCCGCGCGGCTTCAGACCTTCATCCTGTCGGATGTGATTGGCGATCCCTTGGACGTGATTGGCAGCGGCCCGACGGTGCCGGACGAGACGAGCTTCGCCGACGCGTGGGCGGTGATTTACAAGTACAACCTCGAGACGAAGATTCCGGCGGCGGTGCGCCACCATTTGGAAGATGGCGTGAACCATAAGGCACCCGAGACGCCCAAGCCAGGCGATCCCATTTTCGACCACGTTACGAATACGCTGATCGGCTCCAATCGCATTTCCATCGAAGCGGCGGCGGCACGAGCGCGGGAACTCGGCTACGCTCCTTTGGTTTTGTCGACATCGCTAGACGGCGAGGCGCGCGAGGTGGCGAAGGTTTTCGCCGCGATGGCGCGGGAAGCGCGGCAATCGCATCGGCCCGTGCCGCCGCCAGTAGCGATTTTGGCGGGTGGGGAGACCACGGTTACGCTCACGCAACATCATGGGTTGGGGGGGCGGAATCAAGAGATGGCTTTGGCGGCCGCCTTAGGAATTTCTGGGCTGGAGAACGTGATCTTTTTCGCGGCGGGGACGGATGGCACGGATGGACCGACCAATGCGGCGGGGGCGCTTGCCGATGGGGACACGGTGGCGCGCGCGAAGTCTCTCGATTTGATACCTGAAGAGTTTTTGGCGCGTAACGATTCCCATCAGTTTTTCGAGCAGCTTGGCGACCTCGTCATAACGGGGCCTACAGGCACGAATGTGATGGATGTCTACTTACTATTGGTACATTGAGCGTCATGTGGCGGAATTTGGTCGCGTCGCTCGCTCTTTTCGCGTGGCCCTCTCTCGCTAGCAACGACTACACACCGTTAAGCGCAGCGGAGCGTTCGCGACGCTTTCCGTTGAAGCCGGCTCGGGGGATCAATTTCGATGAAGGTTCCGAAACGGTTTCCTTTCGCGGAAAGGACAAAGCCGGCAACGCTTGGAGCGTTTACGCTTACTCAAACACGCCCGGAAGGCTTTACCAGGGGGACTTGGACCGGAACGGCGAAATGGATCTCGTCTTTATCGCCATCACCGGCGGCGCTGGGATGGCGCCAGGACAGCGCATTCTTTTTCTCTGCTTCGATACGCAAGGCCGGCCCGTGACCGCCGCGTTCGAAGCCGATACGGCTTTCGACGATTCGGGAATCGAGGACATGCTCGATCTCGATCGTAACGGCCAAGCCGAGTTTCTTCGGCAAGAGTTAAGCGACGGGTATTGGGTCACGACTCTTTACGAGTTCCGCGAGGGTAGGATTCATCTGGTGCGAACGGCGCATGCGGGCAGGACGTATCCGCTCTATACGCGCTTTACGAACAAGTTGAACAACCACGCGGTGACGCCAAAAGCGCCGCGCAATCCACGCGCGAGCGACCTTTCCAACAACGTGGAAGGCGGGGCGGCTATCCGCTTGAGCCGGATTGAATTTGAGAAGTCGGGCTTGCGCATGTGGCTGCATTCCGACGCCGGAGAGAAGTTCTGCGTTCACCAGTTCACGCATACTTTCATGATTACGATCGACGACGCGGCGACGCGGCGATCCGCGACGATTGGCCTCCTTCGCCGCGCACGCCCACTTCTCGACGAGATCGTACGCAAAGGGTATGCGGTGCGGTTGAGTGGACAGCGCTTTGCCCGCGGCGAACCCGGCGGGGCTTGCGTGGAATCGATTTGGGCGGATGGGAAGCTTCCATGAGAGGCTCGGCAACGACGGCGTTATTGATCGGCGCCTCCTCGTTGTTCGCTCACGTGGGATGGATGCCGCTGACCGACCGCGAACTCTCCAAGCGTTTCCCGCTCGCGGTGATCGAAGACCCCTTCTACTGTCCGGCGCCGGAATACCCACTGGTAACGAGGTTCGCGGCGGGCATTCGTGTGCGGGTGGGTGGACCTAGCGGCGACCTTGTTTTCTCAGGCAAGGATTCCTCTGGCAATCGATGGAGCGTGCACGTTAATCCGAACATGGGGGGCACGCTCTACCGGGCGGATCTTGATCGCGATGGACAGCAGGATCTGATCTACGCGGCGGCGACGGGCGGCAACGGAATGGCTCCGCCGTCCACGCTGTTCTTCCTCTTGCGCGACCGGGAAGGGCGCCCGGTCGCGATCAAGATGGAGGGCTACTTCCGGTTTGGCCGAAATGGGATTGTAGATCTATTGGACTTGGACGGAGATGGGCGCGCCGAAGTGATCCGGCAGGATTACGATGACGGCTATTGGGTGACGTCACCCTATGAATTTCGCGCGAGTCGCGCCCGCTTGGTTCGAGGGCGGCATGGCGGGCGTGAGTTCCCGCTGTATACGCGCTTCCTCGAGCAGGGACGCCGACAAGCCGACCGGCCTAGACCGAATCGCCATCCGCGCGAGACGGATCTATCCAATGCTGTTGGCGCGAGTGCCGTTGTGAAGCTTGCCGCCTTTCGCTTCGACCAGAAAGCTTACCGCTACCGGATTTCGACTGTCGAAGGCGAGACTTTTTGTATTGACCGCGGAAGCGGAACGGCGATGGTCACAGTCGACTCGAGGAAAGAGCGCCGGTCGGTGGTGATTCGAGTCGAAGACCGAGCGGAGGATTTGCTCCGGCGCATTGTGGCGGGCAAGTTTCCAGTTCTCCTTGCGGGGCAGCGCTACGAACGTGACATTGGTGAAGGTTGCGTTGAAAGCATTTGGGCGATGGACCCGCGCTAGAGCTTATCACTCTTTAGAAAGCGAAGGGGGCGTTCCGCGATTCTGGAGTAGATGAGTAGCTCGCCGCCGGCCATCTCCCACCTTGACGCCTCCCCCAGCAACTCCAAATAGCGCCGTTCCTGACGCATCAATTCGGTGGCGCAAGCTTTACGCGTCATGCGAATCGGCCCGAAGATCAATGTTTGGCTCTCGACTTTGACCGTGGCGCTAAATCGATTGCAAGAGCCGTTCCCGCCAACATCGGTGGCGCTTTGAAATTCTAGCGTCGGAGTGACGCCGTCCACGACCTTCAACCCATCCATTTCGGCTAGGATCCATATCGTTCGCGCGAGGCCCTTGCGTTCGCCGGCTCCCTCGATCGTCGCGATCTCTAGCACCGATCGCTCACCGCGTTCGACGCCGGTGCGTCTGGCCAGCCGGGCGGTCATTTTCACCCGTTTCCCACTCCATTCGCGCAACTTTGCCTGATTCGGGAAGGTGACCTCCACCTCGCTCACAGGCTTCCCGTCCAGTTTGGAGCCCTCGTCGAGTTGCAGCGCCCAACCCGTAGTTTCGCCACCGATCGCCATCACTCGATTCAGCACGCCTGAGACGGAAACCGCGTCTTGGGCCGCGAGGGCCAAAGCCATTGTGGCCAATATCAAGATGCGTCCCATACCCAAAGGACGTTTTCTTGACGCAACTTGATTCATGCCGGCGAAAAAATCCGCAACTCTATCCCGTCCCGTGCGTAGAACGCGTTGAGGAGCATATGCTTTCCTTTGTCCTAACTCTGCTGCTTGCCCAGGACGGCGCCGCGACCCTCGAGTTAATGCGCCGCGTCGCCGAAAACGTCGAAAAGCCGAACCCGATCCGCCGCGAATTCGTTTACACGCAGAAGACCCACGCCAGATTGCTCCGCACCAATTCCAAGGTCGCGCGCGAAGAGCGGCGGGAATATCACGTGCTCCCCAAGGAAGACGGCGTGGAGCACAAGATGGTGGCCTTCCAGGGCTTCTACGAGAAGGACAAGAAGCTCCACCCCTACGACGACCCGGAGTTCCGCCAGAAGAAGCTAGACCTCGACGGCGAACTCATTGAAGACTTTATCGACGACCACACGGCGGACGGCGGCAGCCGCGACGGCATCAAGCTCGACTACTTCCCGATCCGCACGAAGGATCTGGAGTTCTACAACTTCGAGTTCGTCGCCGAGCAGACAGTTGAGAACCGCCGGACCGCGCGAATTCGCTTCGCTCCGAAGTCGAAGAACTGGCAGCATCTCTGGGAGGGCGAGACGATCATCGATCTCGAAGACGCCTTCCCGCTGCAGATACAGACCAAGATGGCGCGCAAGTTGCCGACGGCCGTGCGGACGCTCATGGGCATCAACCTGAAGCAGTTCGGCTTCAACGTCACGTTTACGCGTCTCGAAAAAGATCTTTGGTTTCCCAAAACCTTCGGCACGGAGTTCCAGATCGATCTCTTCTTCGGCTACAAGCGAGTGGTGGCGATGTCCATGGAATCGAGCGAGTTCCGGCGGGCGAACGCCGCGTCAACGATCGCGTTTGAGGGAGTAGAGTCCAAACCGTAGTTGCGGCGCCGGGTTGCCATACTAGAAATTCATGGCAAAAATCACCCGCGCCCTGTTGAGCGTTACGGATAAGACCGGCCTCGCCGATTTCGCGAAAGGTCTGGCCTCGTTGGGCGTCGAACTCGTTTCTACCGGCGGCACGGCGAAACTACTCCGCGACGCCGGGCTCACAGTGCAAGACGTAAGCGACCTCACCGGCTTTCCGGAAATGCTCGACGGCCGCGTTAAAACCATTCATCCTCGCGTGGCTGGAGGCGTGCTGGCAATGCGCTCGAACGCGGCGCACATGGCGGCGATCACAGAACACGGGATTCCGCCGATCGACATGGTGGTCGTCAATCTTTACGCGTTCGAGAAAGTCGCGGCGGACCCGAACGCGCCGCTTGACCATCTAATCGAGAACATCGATATCGGCGGGCCCACCATGATTCGCGCCGCCGCTAAGAACTACCAGGACGTGGCCGTCGTGGTGCGGCCCGAGGATTACTCGAGCCTTCTGATTGAGCTCAAGGAACATCAAGGCAACCTCTCGCCCATGACGCTCTGGCGCTTGGCGAAGGAGGCATTTTCGCTGACGGCCGCCTACGATTCCGCGATCACCAATCGCTTGAATCAAATCCCGGCGCCGCCAGAGAACGCGGCTCGTCTGGTGATCAACGCGCCGCTCAAGATGCCGCTTCGCTACGGCGAGAATCCGCATCAGAGCGCCGCGCTGTATGCGAGCGGCGACATGGGCATTGCGAACGCGGCACAGCTCCAGGGCAAGGAACTCAGCTACAACAATCTAGTCGATCTGGACGCGGCGTGGCAGTTGATTTGTGAGTTCGACGAACCCGCCAGCGCCATCATCAAACACACCAATCCCTGCGGCTGCGCGACGGCGGGAACGCTAGCGGAGAGCTACCGGAAGGCTTTCACGGCGGACCCGGTAAGCGCCTTTGGCGGCGTGCTGGCGTTCAATCGCGCGGTTGATGGGGAAACGGCGACCGAGATCGCGAAGACGTTCATTGAAGCGATCGCGGCGCCGGGCTATAGCGAAGAGGCATTGGGAATTCTGGCGGCGAAGAAGAATCTTCGCTTGTTGGCCGTGAAGCCCGGGGGCCTGGATGCCCCAGTAGTGAAATCGATCGCGGGCGGCTTCTTGGTGCAGGGCGCGGATCGAAAGAAGCTGTCGAGGGCTGAGGCGAAGGTGGTGACTGCCGTAGCGCCGACGGAAGAGCAGTGGGCGGCACTGGAGTTTGCCTGGCGTGTCGTGAAGCATGTCAAATCCAATGCCATTGTCTATACCCAGGGCACGCAGCTGATCGCGGCGGGCGCGGGGCAGATGAGCCGGGTGGATAGCGTGCGTTTTGGCGCGGCGAAGGCGGTGTTGCCGCTGGAGGGATCAGTGGTGGCCTCCGACGCGTTCTTTCCGTTTCCGGATGGTCTCGAGCAAGCAGTTGCGGCGGGCGCGCGCGCGCTTGTGCAGCCGGGCGGCAGCGTAAAGGATCAGGACGTCATTGATGCGGCCAACCGGCTCGGTGTCGCGATGGTGTTCACAGGCTTCCGGCATTTCCGGCACTAGTACATAATGTAGGCATGCCCGCCACTTTGGAGCCGATCGAGGCGCTTGTCACGCCGCCTCAGAAAAAGTGGACTCGCGACGAATGCGCCGCCTTGGAACAAGCAGGCTTCCTCGAACTGGCTCAGTACGAACTAATCGAAGGGGATCTGCTGCTCAAAATGGGCAAGAACTACGCTCATGGCCTCGCGCTCTTGCTACTTGCCAATTGGCTGCGTGAGATATTCGGAAATCTCCAGGTCATACAAGAGAACGGATTGGACCTACGGCCTGAGGATTTTCCGGGCAGTGAACCGGAACCGGACCTTATGGTGTTGCGGCGGCCATATCCAGAACTGGGTGGGAAGCCTACGTCCAGCGATGTCCTTCTCGTCGGCGAGGTTTCCGGTTCCACTCTTCATTTCGACTTGACGCGAAAAGCCAAGCTTTACGCTCGCTCGGAGGTTCCCGAGTATTGGGTCCTCGACATTGGAGCGCGCCGCTTGATCATCCATCGGGATCCCTTTCAGGGGGCTTACACGACTGTAGCGGTGTACTCCGGTCATGAGGAAATCGCCACACTAGCTCGACCGGATGCACTAGCGAGTGTGGCTACCTTTTTTCAAGTTTAATTTTATCCGGGTATAATAAATGCACCCGGATAAAATTATGCCAGTTGCCGCTTTCTCCTCCCAAACACTGATTGCCCAAGGCGATGTACTCTTCGTGACCAACGAAGCCAAAGCGTATCTGGCTACGCATCCCACCGCTCAGATTCTCGCTTTCGACTGCGACACGAGCGATCCAGTCGAACTCGATTTGCGCACCAGCATCTCGGTGTTTCTGACGGAAGATCCGCCAAAGCGTCCGGGCAGGCCGAAGCTTGGCGTGCAACCGCGTGAGGTCACCTTGCTCGGGCGGCATTGGGATTGGCTGAACGCGCAACCGGGTGGCGCGTCGGCTACTTTGCGGCGCTTGGTGGAACAAGCCAGACGCGACCCGGCCGAGCTTCGCAAAAGTGCCCAAGCCGCAACTTACAAATTCTTGTCGGCGATGTTGGGGAACGCCGAGAACTTCGAAGAAGCGGTGCGGGCGTTGTTCGCGAATGACCGTAAGGGATTTTTGTATTGGTCCGCGACGTGGCCGCCAGCTTTGCGCGAACACGCGCGAGGGTTGGCGGAGAAATCGTTCAGCCCGTCAATTAGTTCAGAGCCCGCCGCAACAGGTTCCGCGTAATCTGTTGCACGCGGCGGTCCGGGCCGGCCGGGCGGACATAGTGCGACCACGGCAAGATGTGGCCGGGCGGCGATGACAAGCCTTGCGCCCACCAGATAGTCGAGGCGCTGAAGACGAAATTCTTCTTCGGCCCTTGATAAATCGTCGAGCACCATTCAACGGGCTTCGCGCCATTCGAAAGCGCTTCGCCGCCCGCGACAACTTCGAGCGTGGGGATGTCCGCGGGGTCGCCATGAAACTCCCAACCCACCAAACCGGGAATGCCTTCGCCTTGCTTCATTCCCGTGCCGGCGAAGATCCAATGAGCGGGCTTGCGGCAGATCCAATCGCCGCCGCCGTTGAAGGGGTAAATCGAATGGCAACCCATCAGCTTCTTCGCGCTGGGGCCTTCCCTGGCGAAGGGCAGCTTCAACCAATCGCTGAAGCCACCGTAGATTCCGCCGTAGACTCCTTCGCGGCTGATGCGGCGCTTGGGGCGGCCATCGTGCGCAGCGGCGAATGGCGTGACGCCCATGATCGAGTTCCCACTGAGGTAGAGATGCGTGACACCGGCTTGCACGCTGGCAAGAGCCGCGTCGTATTGCGCGGGGTCCCAGTATTCGTCGTGGCCGACGCTTAGGAAGACCTTGGCGCGTGTGAAGTTCGCGGGCTCGGTCATGCTGGCGTTGCTCGTGTAAGTGACGTCGTAGCCCTGTTGCTCGAGCCAATAGGCGAGTGGAAATTCCCACAAGAGGAATTCGCCGCTTCCCATGCTCAAGGCGTGCTCGGTGAAGATTTGCGAGTACTTGGAATAGGGCCGGTCAAAACTCGCGGCGACGCCTGGGGCCCAGGAGTGCCGTGGGTCGGTGTAGAGCGAGTACTTGTCGGGCCAGCGGTTGTAGGCGGCCCAGGTGTTGTCGCTCACTTGGAAAACGATGTCCGCGCGGCGGCGGTCTTCGACGACGAAGATCACGTAGCTTTGCCAGTTCAACTCTAGGCTGCTTTCGGCGAGGAGCGTTAGCTTGCCGAGGTAGACGCCGCTGGGCCAGTCCGTAGGGATCTTGTGGGTGACGCTGGGTTCCCAGCGGCACTCGCGGAGGCGATTGGCTTCCTCCGGCGGGTCCGGCTGCGTGACGCCTTCGAAAGGGCCGAGCCTAGTCATCAAGCGCGCGCCGTTGCCGCCGTAGTAACCCATGCGGTAGACGTCGAGCGTGAAGCGGCGGGCCGGGTTCGTACTGACGCAGACTTCCAGCGTCTCTCCGGCGCGATAGGCTTGCGCGCGGCAGTAGCCTTCGATCAACGCGGTGCGGAAACCGCCTTGGCCGGTGGGGCGCATGCGGTTCAGTTGCCAATCCGCCGCGCCGGGCTTCAGGTTTTCACGAGCGATGCCGCCGCTGAGCGCCAGCGCCGCAGGTACTTCGAGAAATTCGCGCCGCCCGATCATGAAGAGCCATTATAGGAGTGTGCGGCGATCCACGCTCCTCGATGTCTTCCTAGACTTCGCGGACCTGCCAGACAAGTTCCTGACTTTCGACGACGGCTTTCGCTCCCTTACGATGAGCTACCGCGAGGTGGCCCAAGGCGCCTATGCGTTCGCGCGTGAGTTAAAGCTCGCGGGGATCGGCAAGGGAGACAAGATCGTCCTTTGCGGCGAGTCGCGTCCCGGTTGGGTGATCGCTTTCTGGGGTGCGTTGCTTGAGGGCGTGGTGCTGGTTCCGCTGGAGGCGTCTTCGAGCGAGGGGGTGATTGAGCGGATCCAACGGACCACGGAGGCGAGACGGATCTTGCGCACGCTCGATTTTGAGGCGCTGGAATCCGCGCGGGCCGCGCCCACCAAGCTTGCCGGGGCGAAGGAGGACGACCTAGTCCAAGTTCTTTTCACTTCCGGCTCCACGGCCGAGCCCAAGGGCGTGCTCATAACGCACAAGAACATCTTGGCGAACCTGCGCCCGGTGGAGCAGGAGATCTTGAAGTACAAGCGCTGGGGCACGCCCTTCTATCCGCTGCGCTTTATCAACTTGCTCCCGCTGAGCCACATGTTCGGCCAGGCGATGACAACGTTTATTCCGCCGGTGCTGGCGGCGGAAGTCGTTTTTCTCCGCTCGCAGAATCCGCGCGACGTCGCGCGTCAAGTGAAACGGCGCCGGGCCAGCGTTATCGTGGCGGTACCCAAGATGCTGGAGCTCTTGGCGGATGCAATGCAGCTTGATTTTCCTGAGGCGAGCAAGGTCCGTCGCGGCCAAGGCTGGCTGCGGGCCTGGTGGCAATACCGGCGCGTGCACCGGCGCTTGGGGTGGAAGTTCTGGGCGTTCGTGGTGGGCGCGGCTCCGTTGCCCGAAGACGTTGAGGCCTTCTGGAACAAGCTCGGGTACATCGTCATACAGGGCTATGGACTGACCGAGACCGCGCCGATCGTCAGCTTGAATCATCCCTTTCACGCGCGGAAGGGTTCGGTGGGCAAGGCCATCGCGGGCGTGGAGATTCGCATCGCCGGGGATGGCGAAATTCTCGTGCGCGGCGACAACGTAAGCCAGGGTTATTTTGGCGAAACGGACGCGGCCCCGAGGCAGGACGGTTGGCTGGCCACCGGCGACATTGGCGAGTTTGATGCGCAAGGGAATCTGCATATTCGCGGGCGCAAGAAAGAAATGATTGTGCTGCCCGATGGCCGCAATGTCTTTCCCGAGGATTTGGAACAGGCGCTTCGGGAGCAGCCGGGCCTGATCGACTGCGCGGTGGTGGGGATCGAGTTGGAACAGCGGGAGCAGCCCGTGGCAGTGCTTCACTTAGAGGCGGATGCCGATGGCGACGCGATTCTTCGCGCCGCCAATCAGGCGCTCGAATCGCATCAACGGATTGCATCTTGGCGGGCTTGGCCGGGACCCGATCCATTGCCTCGAACGCCCGGCACGGGAAAGGTGAAACGCCGGGCGATTCGCGATTGGGTGCTCAGTGGCGCAACGCAGGGGAGCGCGGCCAAAGCCAACTCGGTCGCCGATCTTCTCGCGCAGTTCGCCCCCGGCCGCAAACTGGAAGCGGGGATGCGAATTGAGGATCTGGGTCTAACGTCGCTGGACCGCATTCAGTTCATGCTCGCGGCGGAGGAGAAGCTTGGCTTGAGCCTCGACGAAGGAGCGCTGCAGCGCGCGGCGACGATAGGCGATCTTGAGCACGCGGCCCCGACGGCGAAAGTCGAGGAGATCGAGTTCCCGCGTTGGAGCCAATCGAAGTTGGCATACTGGCACAGGCGCGTGCATCTGCCGCTGTGGATACTGCCGCTCACGCGGCTCTTCGCTTGGCTTCGCGTGGAGGGAAGGGAGAACCTTGCTCAGGTAAGCGGACCGCGAATCCTAGCTTCAAATCATCAAAGCTACTTCGATACGCCCACGATCTACGCCGCGCTGCCGCCCAGCCTGCGCTACAAGACCGCCGTCGCCATGGCGAAGGAGTTCTTCGAGGCGCACTTCTATCCCGAGCGCCACGCCTGGCATCGCGTTTTCACCAACCGGCTCAATTACTATTTGGTGGCGCTGCTAATGATGGCGTTTCCACTGCCGCGCACGGAGTCTGGCACCAAGCAGGCTTTACAGTACGCGGGGGAATTGACGAGCCTGGGCTACAACATCCTGATCTTTCCCGAGGGCGAGCATACGCATGATGGCGGCATTGGGCGCATGCATCCAGGAGCGGTGATCCTGGCGCAGAAGCTTAAGCTTCCGATTCAACCCATCCGCATTCGGGGGCTAGACCAAGTGCTACACCGGACTTGGCGCATGGCTAGACCGGGCAAGGTAACGATTCGTTTTGGGGAAGCGTTCCGTGTGGAGGGCCTCAGCACGGACGAGGCTGTAAAAAAACTGTACGAATCGATCACATCGCTCTAGGGCCGCCGGTTGGGGACGATAAGCCCTGTGAGAGATATGTTCGCAATTATTGGAATCGTATTGGTGCTGGGCGCGGTGGGTGGCGGTTACGCCATGGCGCATGGAAAGTTTCCCGTTCTTTGGCAGCCATCGGAAATGGTGGTGATCTTTGGCGCGGCGATCGGAAGCATGCTTGTCGCGAACCCACTGGCTAATGTGATCGGCGTGGTGAAAGGGATGCTAGGTGTCTTGAAGGGCAGCCCTTACAACAAGAACGCGTATCTGGATGCGTTGAAGGCGCTTTCGGACATCTTTAACTACGGGCGTAAGAACGGCCTGCAGAAGCTGGAAGCGGACATTGAGAATCCGAAGCAGAGCCAGGTATTCAGCCAGCACAAAATCCTGATGTCCAACCACCATCTGCTGGATTTCGTTTGCGACAGCTTGCGTACGTCGATCGCGGGCGGCATCAGCATGTTTGAGATTGAGCAATCGATGGAAGCGGACATCGACATCATGAAGCATGAGTTGGACCAGCCGGTGTCGGCATTGAAGGAGACGGCGGATTCCTTGCCGGGCATGGGTATTGTGGCGGCGGTCTTGGGCGTGGTTATCACGATGGGTAGTTTGGGTGGGCCACCGGAGCAAATCGGTGAGCACGTGGCCGCGGCGCTAGTGGGAACCTTCATGGGCATCCTGTTCTGCTATGGAATTTTCGGACCGCTGGCGAGCAACATGCAGAAGATCAACGACGGCGAGATTGAGTTCATGCAGTCCGTTCGCGCGGGTGTGGCGGCTTACATTAAGGGCGCCGCGCCGCTGCTGGCCGTGGAGATGAGCCGCCGCTCGATTCCTCCGCATGTCCGCCCGAGCTTCAAGGAGATGGAGCAAAAAGTGAAAGGCGGAGGGGGCAAGTAGGCATGGCCGAGCAGCCGATTTACGTCATTAAGAAAAAGGTTCACGCGCACGGACACCACGGCGGGGCGTGGAAGGTGGCGTACGCGGACTTCGTTACGGCCATGATGGCGTTCTTCATGGTGATGTGGCTGATGGGATCTTCCGACAAAGTGAAGTCCGCCGTAAGCGGCTACTTCCGCGATCCGCAAGGGTTCAAGAAGCAGTCGGGCACGGGCACCACGGGCGAGGGCGAGCAGATCACGGTTTCCAAGGACAACATGGATGCGCTGAAGGAGAAGATCCAGAGCGCGATGAAACAATTGCCGGACTTCAAGCTGATCCGCGACCATGTCAGCATGACCGTGACCGGCGAGGGCTTGCGGATTGAGCTAATGGAGAAAGAAGGCGGGATGTTCTTCCAATCGGGCAGCCCGAGCCCGAGCGACTTTGGCCGGGAGTTGCTGGTGAAAATGTCGGCTGAGCTTGCGAAGCTGCCGAACACGATCGTCATCGAAGGCCATACCGACGCTAAGCCCTTCTCGAACGACCGGGAGTATTCGAATTGGGAGTTGTCGTCTGATCGGGCGAATAGCGCCCGCCGGTTGATGACCGATGCGGGGCTGCGCGCGGATCAGATCAAGCAGGTACGCGGGTTCGCCGATCAGAGGTTGATGGACCCCAAGGACCCGGCGGCGCCGAAGAACCGGCGGATTAGCGTGATCGTGCAGTACTTGGCTCCGGCGCCAGCGCCAGAGAAAGATGGCGCGAAGAAGGATGAGGCGGAGCAGCATCCCAAGCCTTCGGCGGCGCACTAGGCGCGGCGGAGTGAGCGCCGCGTCTAGGCGCCGAAGCCCCCGCTATTCAACCATTCCGACGCAACATCGGCGACTGGCCGCTTCTTGAGGAGCACTTCCCCATTCAAGCGCAGCATGGTGTCGTTATTAATCTTGCCGCTTAAGAGCCGGAGCGTTTGTGCGAATTCGGGCTTGTCTTCGGCTGTTGTGCCGTGCAGGAGAAACGCACAGCGGTTGCCTTTGAAAGTGGATTTATCGTCCTCCAGAGTCCGGTACTTCGCATCCTTGGCGAGCGGATCGGTGCTCGAAGTGATCAGCATGTCGATTCGCTTCTCGTTCAAACCGAAGTAGAGTTGCCCAGTCGGTTCGATGCGCGGCGCGACGCGTTCGGCGATCTGGTAAGAGGTCTTGAGGAGCGTGTAGCCCTCGGGGCTCTGCGCGAAGTCGCTGGTGAAGCCAAGCTTCCAGCCGGTCTTGTCTTCGGAGGCGGCAGACAACGTAGCCTTGCCCGTGAAGTTTTCGTCGTCCGCGCGGATGACGACGCTATAGTTGCTTTCGAAGCCCAGCGGGTCCAGCCATTCCGTCATCGAGTTTGAGCGAAACAGCCCCCGGAGCTTATCGGTGGACATGGCGGCGTCGATCGGCTCTTCGGCCTTGAAGTAGACGCGGTAGCCCATGTGCGAGTATTCCGGATAGAAGTGCACATCGGCGTTTTGCACCGCTTGAAAGAGCGCTTGGGAATTGCCGAGGCCGAGACGGCGCGTGATCTTCGCCTTCAACTTACGCTCCAAAAGCATCGCGCCAATCTCTCCCAAGATCATGCTCTCCGCGCCGTCCTTGGAACCGGCGCTCACCTTCAGCGCGCCGCCGCAGGAAGGCAGGCAAGCGGCTGCAAGGCCGGCCGAAGCCAGCAGGCTTCGTCTCGTCCATCCGGAATCGCTCATTGGGGCGTCTGTTCCTTCCACTTTTTCCAATTGCCCGTCAACTCCCGCACGACGACGCTTCCGACTTTCCACGCGCTTTCGACGGAAGGGATAAAGCCGGCGTAACCGCCAGCCTTGTTCTCGGCCAGCGACTCCCAAGCCGTCAGGCCCGGCCGTTGGCTGTCGAAGTTCGAGGCAGTTCGCAAAACCAGCGCGCGCTTGACATCGGCCTTGCCGGCTTTCGTCAAGAAGTTTAAGGATTGGAGCGTGCCGGTGTCTTCCATGGCGGTGGTGACGTAGTTGCCTTCGCCCCTTGTGTAGTAGCGCACCCAGTCGTTCGCCCATTCGTTGAGGAGCTTGCCATGCCAAAACGTCGAGGCTTGTAGCGTGTCACCGAGAATCACTTTCGGCTTCTCCAGCGCGTTGGGCCAGCCGGGCATTTGCGCGCGGCGCTGGCGCATCGCATCAGTGTCGCCGAGATCGACGTCTTTGGTCAGCCGGTAAGCCCAGTCGACTAGCTTCGAATCTAGTTGGTAGACCTCGCCTTCGTTGTTCTCCTTCAGCGGCAGTTCGTAGGGAACGGCTTTGCGCAGCGGAACGAAACCGGTCTTCCATTCCTTGGGAATCTCGCGGGCGTCGATCTCGTGCGCCAAGTCTCCGTCGACGACGTACTTCGCCCAAGCGGCAGTGCCTAGAGTGCCGTCGGCGGGGTCCACGCCGGCGATGCCGGCAACTAGCCAATAGGCTTTCGTTAAATCGAAGCGCGGGTCCATGCCGAGCGCCATGATGGACGCCGCGGCCTTCGCGGTGCCGACGCCGGTGCAGATGGCGAGTACGCCTTGACCATTGGTGCGGAGGTCGCGATAGCCCTGGGGGAAGGGGAGCTTTTGCGTCAGCTTCTCACGCTCAACCCACAACTGAAACTCACCGGGACCGTCGCCGGTATCTTCTCCGCGTTCGAACATTGTGACGACCACAACTTTAATAGGCATGCGCTTCCGCACTTGCCCCAGACCGCTACCGAGGCCGATGCCCAACAATAGAAAAACTAACAATACTCGCATTGGGGAACTGTCTTCGAGTGTACGGGATTCTTATTCGAACGCGCCGCAACTACGCCCTCGCGACAGGAATACGCGGAGGCCTTCAACGGTGGCCGCGTCGTCGAACGTCGTTCCGCCTACGAGCGCGCGGGTTTCGGCATCGAGGAAGCGCTGGTAGCGCGCGCGGGCCGCGGCTTCGTGCGTGGCGAAGTATGCGTAGAGGGCGCGGTAGCGCGAGAGCAACTGCCCGGGGTGCAAGTCCCAGCCGCAGTAAAAGCCTTCGTTGAGAGCCCGCGTCACTTGGCTCTCGTGCCCCTCAAGCGCGCGATCGATCGCGGCGGTGTCTTGGCCGACGGGTAACTCGTTGTAGGCGCCGTCGCTTACCATCACGCGAAGCGGCGCGAAGGCTTCGAGCATACGGTGCCGCGCTTGAACCGCGAAGGGATGTTCCAGGGATTGCGCGGCGAAAGGGACGCCGATGCTACTTAAGTAATCGTAGGCGCCGAAGTGCGCGGCTTCCAAGCGGTTCTCGGCGGCCTTGGCGATCTCCTCGAGGTGACGGAAGGCTAGCGGATGTTCGACCAGGATCTCGTGCTTCAAAGTGAGCGCGGGGAGATGATAGTTGGCCTCGGTCTTTTCCAACATCTCGCGCCATCGCTTGGCCTCATCGGCCTTCTGAATCTTCGGTTGCGTCACGACGAAGCGCGCCGGAAAGCCTTCGCCAATGGCGTACTTGAGAAAGAGGTTGAGCGTGCGCGCGGCGCGAATCATGTCGCCCTTGGGACGGATACCGATCCGAAAGGGCAATTCGCCGGCCTTGGCCATGGCGTGAAAGGCAATCGCGGCACGCTCGGCGCAGCTGTCTTCTTCGGCCTCGGGGCGGTGGCCGAAGCCATCCTCGAAGTCGATGCGGTAGTCTTCCACCGGCTCGGTTTCCAGTTTGCGGCGCACGCGTTCGGGCGCATGCACGGCTTGGGCGAGCCCGAGGGCTTTCCGCCCCAACTTGCGGAAGAGCCCGACGGCGAACAAATGCGCGCCACCGTACATTACATGCACCGGTTCGCGGCGCATTTCTTCAATAGCGAATTTTGCTTTGGTCACGGTTCCATGCCTCGAAGGGAGCGCAGGGGGCGTTCACATCCAAGCGCTCAATTCGTAGGCGCCGTTCCGCAAAGGGCTTCGCGATCTCTTCATAGAGGAATTGGTCGTCGAAGCCCGCGGCGGCGGCGTCCTCGCGCGAGGCGGCGAAGTAGACTCGGTCCAGACGCGCCCAATAGGCGGCGGCCATGCACATCGGGCACGGCTCGCAGCTTGTGTATAGTTCGCTCCCGCGCAATTCAAAGGAGCCTAGCGCCTTGCAGGCCGCGCGGATCGCGACGACTTCCGCATGGGCGGTGGGATCGCTCGATGCGGTGACTAGGTTCCGTCCTTCGGCCAAAACGACGCCGTCGCGGACAATGAGCGCTCCGAAAGGCCCGCCACCGTGCGCTGTTACGTTTTCGTGCGCGAGCGCAACGGCGCGCTCTAAGTATTGAATGTCGGCCAAACTGTTTTGATTATCGCCCCATCGGGCATGGATCAACCCGCGGCTTCGCGGCTTTTGCCCGCATCCAGCACTTCACGCACCTTGCCTAGCAAGCCGACGAGCGTAAAGGGCTTCTGCAAAAACGCCGTTCCCACCGGGAACTGGCCACCTTCGAGGACGTTCTCGTCGGTGTAGCCGCTCACGAAAAGCACCCGGATTCCGGGCCACTCGGCGACGGCCTTCTGGCTGAGATCCACACCGTTCATACCCGGCATCATTACGTCGGTGAGCAGCAGATCGACGGCGCCGTTCTGCTCGGCGAGCACACGTAGCGCTTCGTCGCCGTTCGAGGCTTCGAGCACTTGGTAGCCTTGCCGCTTCAAGATCTTTCGCACTAGCGCGCGAATCGCGCTTTCGTCTTCGACGACGAGAATCGATTCGAGTTGCGGCTCGGGTTCCGCATCGACGACGGGGAGCGCAGGTGTGCCAGCGCTGGGCGCGGCTTTCGCCGCCGCGCGTTCCGCCTCGCGTTCGGCGCGCGACACCATCGGGAGATAGAGGTGAAAGCCTTCGCCGTCCACTCGTATGTCCCCACCGGAATGACGAGCGACTTGGTAGGCGTTCGCCAAACTGAGCTTGACATCGCGAATCGCGTCGTCGCTATAAAGCCACGGCTCAAGCAAGCGCTCGCGCGCGTCCGGGCTCATGGCGCTGCCGCTGTGGGACAAGGTTATGCGGACATAGTCGCCGGCTTCCAAACTGCCGCTTCGCCCGGTCGATTCACCGACCGCCGCGTTGACGGCGCGCAAGACCATCAGGCCAGCGCCGCCCATCTCGAGAAAGGCATGCTGCGCGAGCGCTGCGAGCGCATGTTCGACGTGTCCCGCGTCCATCTTCGCGCGTCCGAGATTTTCCGCGCATTCGACGCGCAGCTCGACCTTGGAAGCGTAGCCGGACCCAAAGCCGCGCTCCAGCAAAGGCCGGACACCTTCGAGGAACTGCGCGACGTCGGTGCTTTTCGGCGTGACCATCGGCCGTCGCGTATACGTCTGCAACTGGGTCGTTATCGAGTAGAGACGCTCCGTGGCCTCTAGAATCTGCCGCATGTCGCCGTGCAGCGGATGTGTCACGGGAAGCGCCGTCTTTAGTTCTTCGCCGTAGCCGGCCACGATCATGAGGAGATTGTTCAGGTCGTGCGCGAGTTTCGCCGATAGACGATAGAGCGCCTCGGACTTGACGAATGTCGCGTGCTGATCTTCACTCTCGCGGCGCTGGCTAATGTCGGTGGTGCAGCCAAGCAGTCGCACGGGCTTCGCATTTTCATCGCGGACAATGCGGATGCTTTCGCGGGCGATCAAGGTTGCGCCGTCCAAACGCCGCCCCTCGAACTCAACCGTCAATTCCGCCGCTTCGGTATCGTGGACGGAGGCGTAGAAGCGCTTCACGCGCTCGCGATCTTGCGGCGCGACGCGTTCGGTCCAAATCTCGTCTTTCTCTAGCCACTCCGCTTCGGGATATCCAAATAGCTTTTCAGCTTCGCGGTTTACGTGGGTGAGTTTGCCGGAGGCGAGGTCCGCTTCCCAGAGCATCGCTCCGACGGCGTCGCTCAGTTCGACCGACTTAAGTTCCCGAGGCGTCCGCGGCAGTTCCACCGGCGCAGGGACAATCCGCTCCTCCAGGAGGAGCAGGGCTTCGGCTTCGGAGTCTTCTTCCCAACTGCGTAGGGGCAGGGCATGGACGCTGACCGGGTTCTCCCGCCAGGTGGCTTCTAGGCGTGGCGCGGGCAGGCCGGACTCGACTACTTGCTTGGCTAGCCCCGCAACGCCTTCGATTTCGAGAAGCCCCGCGAGTTCTTGGCCGAGAACTTCGTCGTTCTTCTTACCCAGCTTGCTCCGAAAGTGACGGTTAGATGACAGAACCTTCAGGTCTGGCCCGACTATGGCCAAGCTCACAGGAAGGTTAGCTACGATTTCCTGGTAGTAACGGCGCTCCGTCTCCACTAGGGCTAGAAGGCGCGCGACTTCCTTCGGTTTCCATTGATCAAAGTCCGCGCGTTCCATGCACTTCTCCCATAATCAGCCTATTCACTGCACCGTGCCGCTGGAAAGGTACTAAACGGCCCTTGGTATCAGTACCACTAGACTGATCGACGCGAGAGCGTCCTGGGTATGTGCTGGAGTTGCGGGTTTCCCCGCCCGCGTGTGCGGGTATTGCGCTATTTCTTCGCTAGTTCTGCGGTGGCGTGGCCTGCGCAATGCGGCCCTGGAAGTCGGCCAGTTGCTTCTTCACATTCTCCGCGTCGCCCGCTCGCGGCGCGAACTTCAGGTAGGCCTGAAGGTACTCCGTCGCACCCTTGAAGTCTTGCTTCTCGGCGAGCAAGATGCCCAGGAGGTGCGACATTTTCGGAATGCGGTGGTACGTGTCGGCTTCAATGCCATTCCGGCAGAGCTTCTCCGCGGCTTCAGAGTCACGCATGTTGTAGCTGGCGACGGCGCCGTAGAAGTAAGCCGCGGGAAAATCGTATCGGTTCATTTGGAGCACTTTGTCGGTCATGGCCTTCACGGCGTCCCACTTTTGCTGTTGGGCCTCCAGGTTGGCTATGCCGAGATAGGGCGAAATGAACTTGGCGTCCGCTTCGATGGCCTTTTCGTAGCCCGAGCGCGCGGCGTCGTTGTTCTTGTTCATCAAGTGGATTTGCGCGAGTTCATAGTGCGCTTCGGCGAACTTGGGATGCAGGCTCAGCGCCGTTTCGAGTTCTTTCTGGGCGTCGGCCGTCTTATTCTTCTTGAGCGCGTTCTTCGCCTTTTCAAAGGCTTTCTTGGCATCCTTCGGCGCCATCATGGTTGTGGCGCTGGTGGTGAAGCCGCTCACGTCGGCCAAGCGGCGCAGGATGATCGTGCCGACGTCGGGGTTGTCCAGGGCACGGCGGCCCGCTAAGTTTACGACGGTGGAGCGGAAGCCCGCGAGCGAGGCTCTGAGCTCGCACATTTGCAGATCGCGTTCGCTGACCTGTGGCATGTTGCCGCCGAAGCCGCCCATGCGACTCGCGTTGCCCATACCGGGGCGCGATCCGAAGCCCTCGTCGGCGTTGCCCACGCTAGCGTCCTGCATCATTCCCATCCGCTGGCCCACTTGAAAGCTGAAGCGGCCTTTCGAATCGGTATAGGCCTCTTGAATTGGAGTGCCGCGGCCCATACAGATACGTTCGATCACAGCCGACTCTTGCGGGGGGCCGCCGTCTTCCATCATCACCTTGCCGGAGAGAAAAATAGGACGGTTATCCATGCGGTCAAAATCCGGCTGACGATCAGGCGACGGAAAGGGGTTGTTGCCGGGACGGCTGCCGGGAAGACCGACGCTTCCGCCAGGGACGCCACCGGGAGTTCCGCCGGGTGTGCCACCTGTGGTCGCACCGCCGGTCGTCGCGGCGCCGCCACCTTGGCTAGCCCCGCCTTGGCCCGCTTCTTGCGCGAAAAGAGTCGAAGTACAGAAGAGTGCTGTTGAGAGAACAGCCAGGACGCTGCACCGGTAATGCATGTGTGCCCCCTTGGGTGATGTCACAAATTGTGCTGGCGGTATTATGTCATAAATGCGCAAAACCTCGTTCGCACTGCTCGCCGGCGCGCTGATCTTCCTGGCGAGCTGTAGCTCTCCCGCGCCAGTGGAGAAGAAAGCGGAGGCGCCGAAGCCGCCGCCCGAGCCCGTCACGGGCCTGACCGGGATTTTCCGTTGCTTTGGGCCGACGCGCCAGTGGTCCCAGGACATTTTGATCCTTCGCGCGCAAAACATTCACATCCCCAATATGCCCGCCCCTCCGGGCAAGGCCTACGCGTGGCGGACAGAGTTCGTCTCTCCTTCGAAGCAGCGGGTCAAGACGTGCACGTACAGCGTGGTTGCGGCCGAGGGCATCATGGAGGGCGTTTTCAATTCTGGCGACGAGCGATTCGGCGGGGCGACGAAGATGGCGCAGCCGTTCGTGATCCAAGCCGTGAAAAAGGACACGGACGCGATCTGGAAGGCTGCCGAGGAGAAGAGCCAGGATTACGTCAAGAAGAATCCGGATACGCCGATCACCATGTTGCTCGAGTTCAACGACCGCAATCCCGTGGCGGCATGGCGCGTGCTCTGGGGCATGAGCGTTGGCGGAAGCCCGTATTCGGTGTTTATCGACGCCGCCAACGGGCAGTTCTTGAAGAAGGCCTTCTAGCCGAGAATCTCGTCTTGCCGTGAGGCGATGATGAGCAGCTCACAGCCCTCGCGGCTGGTGACGAACTGGTGCTCCGTTGACGCTTCGGCCCATTCGAAATCGCCGGGGCCCATTTCGACGCCCTCGCCCACGCTGACATCTCCACGTAGCACCAAGCATTGTTCGGGCCGCTTGTGGCGATGGCTGGGATAACGCGCACCGGCGGCCAAACGGAGAATGACGGTCTGCATGGTGGTTTCTTCGTCATAGTAGAGAGGTTTATAGTCCACTCCCTCCCATGGAGTTGGCTTCCATGCCCCGCCCCCGCCCCGGATGACGAAAACGCCCTGAATGGGATTCTGCGGCATCCCCGAAACCGCCGCCATTAGCTTTTCCTTGAGCGCCGCGGGCGGCCTCTGGAGAGGCAAGGCCAGCCCGAACTCCGCCGCCAGCTCGCGGAACTCGCGCGCTTCTTGTTCGTTTTCGGCCCCCATGAAATTGTCCGCCTTGTCGCTCATGTGCTTAGTACTTCTTTCATTTTCAACATCGCCGTCCGGATGCGGCTCTTGATCGTCCCCAATGGTTCTTGCAGTTTTTCCGCGATCTCCTGGTGCGTGAGACCGCCGAAGAAGGCGAGGTCCAAGACTACCCGCTGCGCTTCGCTCAACGCTTGCATGGCGGCTTGCACTCGCCTGCGCCTTTCGGCGTTCTCCAGGATTTCCGCGTTCGAGGTGACGCCCGCTTGTTCCGCCGCGACACCACTATCTTCGAGCCTCGTCCTTGAGCGCCGCCAGCGCAATTTGTCCAAAGCCCGGCTCCGCGCTAGCAACACCAGCCAAGACGTTACGGTGCCGCGTTCGGCATTCCAGGAGCCCGAGCTCTTCCACACCTGCGTGAAGACATCGACGGTCACTTCCTCCGCGTCCGCCCGGTTCTCGACGATCCGGAGCGCGATGGAAAACACCAGGGGCGAAGCTTCGTCGTAAAGCGCCGCGAGCGCCTCCGCGTCGCCGGCCCGAATCTGGGCCATTCTGTCAATCCACGCCATTTCGCTTATATGCCGTTACGCGGCGAAGCCACGGCTTGGATGGCCCCGCCACAAAAATTCCCGGCGGGGCCGCTCAATGGCGCTTCCATCCCGCTCACGAGGAATTCCTCGGCGATTCTCGCCCACCGCCATATTCTGAGGTCTTCTCGCATGAAAATCCAGGCAAAACTGCAGGGCAAGTTGATTCTCTGGCATCGCTGGCTCGGAATCGGCAGTTGCGTTTTGTTCCTTCTTTGGTTTGTAAGCGGGATCGTGATGATGTATTGGCGCATGCCCGATCTTCGGGCCTCCGAACGCTTGGAAAAGCTACCAACGTTGCACCGCGCCGCTGTCACACTCTCCCCCGCCGCCGCGTGGGCCAAGCTCAACCTCGCCGGTCCTTGGACCACGGCGGCGCTGACGACGATTGCCCAAAGGCCAGCGTACCGCTTCACCCAGGGCATGAAGAAGCGCGTGGTTTTTGCAGACACAGGTGAAATCGCAAGCACCTTTGGCCCTGGCGAAGCCGCCCTTTCCGCGCAAGACTTTCTCGGCGCCGAAGCACACTTCGCCGAAACGCTCAGTAGCCCGGATCAATGGACCGTACAGAGTCTCTATGTGCCACATCTACCGCTCCACCGCTTCGAAGCGGGAAACACGGCCGGCACGGAGGTCTACGTGAGCTCGCATACCGGCGAAGTGATTCTGGACACCGACGCGAAGACACGCTTCTGGGCTTGGTTCGGCGCGATCCCACATTGGCTGTATTTGCGCGCGATTCGCGTCTACGCGGAGGAGTGGCGGCTTGGAGTGATCTGGGCGTCTGGTATTGGGACGGTGATGTCGATCCTTGGAATCGCCGTGGGAATTTGGCGGCTTTCGCCAAGCCGCCGTTATCGGAACCGCGTCGAAGGCCCGCGGATGACGCCTTACCAAGGCCCTAAGCGCTGGCATCACGTTTTCGGCCTTGCCTTTGGCGTCACGGTTGTCACTTTCACCTTCAGTGGCATGCTCAGCTTGAACCCCGGACGGTGGTCGACCGGATCTTCCCCAACTTCCTCACAGCTTGCGTATTTTCAGGGCGGCGCCATACGGCCCGCCGCGTTTGTGACACTACCGGACTTGCCGGCGAAAGAGATCGAGTTCCTCCAGATGTGGGGTGAGCCCGTCGCCCGGATTGGGAAGACGGTATATCGCTTGAACGGAGAGCGCTTTGCTCCGCCCAGCGCCGAGGTCATTAACGCCGCCGTTGCCCGAGCCACCAACGCCGCCGTCACATCCTCCGCGACATTGAACGACTACGCCACCTACTATTACGACCGCCGCAACGAAAAGCCTCTCCCCGTCATGGAAATCAAAACGAACGACCCCGCACAGACCTGGTTCTACATCGACCCCGCCACTGGCATGCCCGTTAACCGCTACGAACGCTCGGGCCGCTGGGAGCGATGGCTTTATCATGCACTTCATAGCGTCGACTTGCCTTGGCTGTGGAAGCAACGCCCGCTTTGGGATATTGTCGTGATTCTTCTGAGTCTCGGTGGGATCGTCGTAAGTTACACCGGGGTCCAGATTGGCTGGGAGCGCTTGACGCGCAAGACGATGGCCGCGCGCAAGACAATGCTCGCCCGTGGGAAGCAGGCGGTAACCGCGAGCTTGGTCCTGTGCATTGGCATTGCGGCGCACGCACAGACTTCAACGATTTCCGGGACGGTGCGAGATTCCGCGGGCGCGGTGGTTGAAGGGGCCGTGGTCACGCTCAAGCAAACGGGACTTGGCCGCGCGATCAAGGAGGGCGTCACGGATGCCCAAGGCGGCTACAAGTTCGACCGTCTGGCCACGGGCCGCTTCGATGTAACGGTCAGCAAGCCCGGCTTCGCGTCGATCACGCAGAACGTTGTTTTGGGTGAGGGTTCCGAGCGTCTGGATGTCGCGTTGAGTGTCGGCCAAGTGGAAACAAGCATGACCGTGCAAGCGACGGCGGAAGTCGCGGCGATTCGGCTCGATTCGCCGGCGACGGGCGGCACACGGCTGGATCTGCCAATTCGGGAGTTGCCGATGACACTCTCGATCGTGAGCCAGGAAATGATGCAGGAACGCGGCGTCCGTACCGTAAATGAAGCCGTCGACACGGCCGTCGGCATGTTGTCGGGCACCAGCGTTGGATCGATCCCTAGCTATGCGACGCGCGGCTTCAGCGGCAACAACATCACGGTCATGCGCGACGGCATGCGGCAGAACACTTCTTCACAGAGCGCCCGTCCTCTCGACAGCTATCAATTCGAACAAGTGGAAGTCTTGAAGGGGCCCTCCTCGATCCTATACGGTGAGGGCGCGATCGGTGGGGCAATCAATCTGGTCACCAAAACCCCGACCCAGGCGTTGTTGGTGGATGGGTTAGTGTCTTATGGCTCGTTCAACACTTATCGTGGTGGGGTGGGCGTGTCCGGCCCGGTTGGTAAGAATGTGTTTCTTCGCGTCGACGCATCACGCACGGGATCGGACGGCTACATGGACGATTCCGCGCAGAGCCTCGATTCGCTGGGGGCCTCGCTGCGCTGGAACGCGACCGAGCGTCTGTCGGTCCTCGCGTCCGGTCAATGGGGACGGGATTCAACGGAGAGCTACTACGGAACGCCACTCATCGACGGCAAGATCGACCCGCGAACGCGCTTCTTGAACTACAACATGCGCGACAACTTGGCGCGCTCGAAGAACCGCTTCGCCCGGCTGAACTTCGACTGGCGCGTCTTCGGGGACTGGCGGCTGCGTAGCGAGGGATTCCTCGCGACACATACGCTCAATTGGCGAAACTTCGAAGGCTACGCCTTTAACGCCGCCACGCGCTTGGTGGACGTGACGAGCTATTTCCTGATCTGGCGCGACGACCTCTTGCTGGGCAATCGCCTAGATCTTATGGGCAAGAAGCAGATTTTCGGCCGCACGCTGCGGCTCGATATCGGTGGCCAGTATCAAAACAATATGTTGCAACGCGCGGGCACACCGGCGAACTCGCTCCGCGTCAGCTTGGATCCCTTCGCGCCGCGCGCCCACTTCGATCCTGGTCTCAGTTACAACCGCGACCGCGACGTGCAAATCGGCACGAACTCGCTCTTCGCGGAAGCCACGTACGACATCACGGCGAAGCTCAAGGCCCTTGGTGGCATCCGTTACGAGAACATCAACCTCAAGTACTTCACCATCGCGAATCGCGCTCTCGCTCGCAATAGTTATCAGCCCGTAACCGGCCGGGCGGGGCTGTTGTACAACCTCACTCCGACCATCAACGCCTACGCTAGCTTCACGAAGGCCGTGGAACCCGTGACGCAGTTGGTAAGCCTGGCTGGCGCGCAGCAAGTCTTCAGCCTGGTGCCAGGACGGCAGACCGAGGCCGGCATCAAGGCCACGATTTTGCGCGGCCGCTCTGATTTGACCTTCGCGTACTTCGACATCGAGAAACGCGACATTCTAACGACCACGATCGTGAACGGCCTGCAATTCAATCAACAGATCGGCAGCCAGAAGGCGCGTGGCGTAGAGATCGCCGCATCGCTGCGGCCGACATCGCGCCTTACTCTCACCGCCGATCTCGCATTCACCGATGCCTTCTTCGGCCAGTTCAACGAATTCACCGGCGGCAACCTAGTGAGCCGCGCTGGAAATCTTCCGCAAAACGTCGCGCAAACGGTTCTCGGCTTCTGGGCTAACCAACGCATCAAGATCTTCGATCTCTCGGCGAACCTTCGGCACGTTGGCACGCGCTACGCGGATACGGCGAATCTCCGCGCGATGGATCCGTACACGATCGTCGATGCCGCACTGAGCGCGCGGCTGCCTAAGGGTATGCGTCTGCAACTGCGCGGGCGCAATGTGGGTGATGCACTCTATGCTGCCTGGTCCGTCTCCGGCGGCACGGCGTTGCGCCTGGAGGCGCCGCGAAGCGTCGACCTTACGCTTACGATGCGCTTCTAGCTAACCTAGGAAGGTGGACACGTTCCGCGCCATCGCGCTTGTCGCGCTTTCGGCGTCGTCCTGGGCCGCCTCCCCCTCGGATCGCGCTATCGCCGCGCTCTTACCTCCAAATATGCAGCTCCTCGCCCGCGCGCCGGTGGGTGTCGACCTCGACTTTGTGGCGGTGCTGGCCTCTTCGCGCTCGCCCGTCCTGGCTTGGGATCGCGCGGCGAAACTCGGGCTCTTCTTGCAAGGCCGGAGCAATACGAATGAGCTGCACCGGCTGGCGATTCTCGATGGCCATGCCGATGGCGATTGCGAGGCCCCAGCGGCGGTTTTTGTCTCGACCGGCGAGTTCATTCTTGCGTGCACACCAGCGGACAAGACGAAGGCGGCCTTCCACGAGCGCTTTCTCTACGACTTGACGGCCAAGACGCTACGCGGTTCGGTGCGTAGTCCTCGCCAGGCTGTAACGCGTTTGGAACTGCAACATGACCACATCGCGTTTCGCTTAGCGAATGGCGAGTGTTATTCGTTTCTCGCCGACGCGCCCGCCACGCTCTTTCGAGCCCAAGTGGCCGAGCCGCCTAGCAGCGTGCGCTTCGGCCCTCGCAACGCCTTCACTCTGGAACGCAGCGCCCGCAAGGGCGTTTGGAGCATTACCGAACGGTCGGGGGCCAAGCCGCAGTTTCATCCTTTCCCGCCCGAGGATTATTTGAACGCGCCGGAATCGATCGGCCCGTGGCAAGTCTACGGGAACGACCTTCACTTCGCTACGAACTTCGACTCCACAAATACCGCCAAGGGCGCCTACGGACGCTTTAATACGGCTGCGCGCCGTTACGAAATGCAGTCGCCGCCGGAGCTCGCGTCACTGTCAGCCACGGCATTCTATGTCGATTCGACGCACATCTATATTGGCTACGCCGCTGAACTGGCGTCCATCGATAAGGCATCGGGCGCGATCGCGCGATCGCCGATGCCCAGCGCCGTACGAGCCATTCTGGTTCATCACGGGCGGGTGTATGCCGGCACGGACGCGGGTCTAACGATCCTGCTCGATGGCGCGCCGCTGCATTACTTCATCCATCCCGACGGCCCGCAGTTGCTGGAAAATCTGGCGCTCCAAACTAGCCGGTAAACTCTCTATAAACTAGGGGCGTGATCCCTCGCCGCGCCTTCCTCGCCACACCCGCCGCGCTCGCGGCCCAATCCACTAGTGCGTTTGATTTGGTGATCGAGAATGGAACGCTGATCGACGGATCGGGCACATCCGGCCGCCGGGCGGACTTGGGCATTCGCGCGTCGAAGATCGCAGCGATTGGGGATCTATCGAAGACCAGCCGCATGCGCAGCATCGACGCGAAGGACCACATCGTAGCGCCGGGCTTCATCGACATGCACAACCACTCCGATGAGACGCTGATCGACGATCCACGCTGCGAGAGCATGATCCGCCAAGGCGTGACGACGATGATTCTCGGCGAAGGCAATTCCGCGGGGCCGATTGCCGCCGGAATCCGCGAGTGGTCCACGCTCGGCGAGTATTTTGCATTCGTTGAAAAGAAGAAGGCTGCCGCGAACATCGCCTCGTACGTAGGCCAGACGCAAATCTGGACGCACGTCAAAGGCAACGCGCTGCAAACGGCGACGCCGGCGGAGGTGGAGCGGATGAAGGCCGAGGTCGAACGCGCGATGAAGGACGGCGCGATGGGGCTTTCGAGTTCCTTGCTGATGCCGCCATCGAACCTGATGACCACGGCGCAATTGATTGAGTTGGCTAAAGTCGCGCGGAAGCATGGCGGCATCTATTCGACGCACATTCGCGACGAAGGCCAAGGCGTGTTTCGCAGCGTCGAGGAAGCGATCGCCATCGCGCGCGGCGCCCGAATTCGCGTGGACATCATTCATTTGAAGATCGCCGACACGAAGCTGTGGGGCCAGATGAAGGAAGTGATCGCGATGATCGATAAGGCCCGCGCCGAAGGTCTCGATGTCCGCGCCAACGTTTATCCCTACACCGCCGGGCAGAACAACCTCCGTGCCATCATTCCACCCTGGGCGCACAATGGCGGCAATAAGGCCATGCTGGAACGGCTCCGCAACGCGGAGGACCGCGCGCGCATGAAGCGCGAGATTCGCAGCGGTCTGCCCGATTGGTATAACCACTATCTGGCGACGGGCGGGGGCTGGGCGGGCATGTTGTTGGTGGAACTGAAGAGTGCGAGGTACAAGCCTTTTGTGGGCAAGCGCATGAGCGAGTTGATTGCCGCGCAGGAGAGCAAGGACGAAGTCGACGTTTTCTTCGATGTCTTGTTGGCGGAGAACGGCGACGTGCCGACGGTCTACTTCCATCATTCGGAAGACGACATGACTTACGCGCTGCGGCAGCCTTATACCTCGATCGGTTCCGACGGCGCCGCCATCGCCAACGACGGCCCTGCGCGGGCGATAAATCCGCACCCGCGCTGGTACGGGACCTTTCCGCGAATCCTGGGCCGCTACGTCCGGGAGAAGAAGGTGCTGCCCCTCGAGGCCGCCATCCGCAAGATGACGTCGATGAACGCGGAGAAGATCGGCATCAAGGATCGCGGCCTTCTGAAGGAAGGTTACTGGGCCGACGTGACTGTGTTTAACGCCGCGACGGTGATCGACAAAGCGACTTTCGAGAATCCGCATCAGTATCCCGAAGGCATCCCACACGTTGTGGTGAATGGCGAGGTGGTGCTAGAGAATCACAAGCGAACTACCGCGTTGCCCGGCAAGGTGATTCGGCATGCCGCGTTCTTGTTCGCCGCGATCGCGGCGACGCTCCAGGCCCAAGATTTCAGCGCGACGGCGTATCCCGCTCTGGAGAAGGCGGGATGCCGCGCGTGCCATTCGTCCGAAGGCGTCGCCTCCGCCACGCGCTTGCAATTTCCGGAAGCGAATGCAGCGCCCGCGAAAATCGAGGCTTTTGGCAAATCGCTGGTCGAGTTTACCGATACGGCAAAGCCCGAGGACTCTTTGCTGCGCAGGAAACCTACCGGCTTGGCGGCGCACGCCGGGGGCGTCCGGATGAAGCCGGGCTCCGAGGGAGACCAAGCGATTCTCGTCTGGACGCAGCGTCTCGCCAAGCTGAGTAAGGCGGAAGTGGCGGACGCGCTTTTTTACCGCCGCCGCGAGGCCGCCGGCGCCGGCTACGCGCAGACTCGCATTTTCCTCCGCCGCCTTTCGCACCACGAGTACAACAACGTCGTGCGCGACCTTCTGGGCGACACCTCGCAACCCGCAAACCAATTTCCGCCCGAAGACTTCGTGAACGGCTTCAAGAATCAATACCAGGGGCAAACAATCTCGCCGCTCTTGATGGAAGCTTACAGTCAAGCCGCCGAGAAGATCGCGCGGAACGCCCTGCGTAGAGGCGCCATTCCATCCAAGCCCAGCAAGGACTTCGTCGCGAACTTTGGCCGGCGCGCCTTCCGCCGCCCCTTGCAGGCAGATGAGCTGAAGCGCTACCAAGCATTGGAGATCAAGGGCGGCTCGCAACTCGCCGTTGAAGCGATGCTCCAATCGCCGGCCTTTCTCTTCCGCATGGAGGACAGCGATGACCCGGCGCTCAAGCCTTACGCCGCGGCGTCGCGCCTGTCCTTTGCGCTCTGGGCCAGCATGCCGGACGATGCGCTACTAGATGCGGCGGCCCGGCGGGAAGATCTTGCGCCGCATGCCCGCCGCATGATCGACGACGAGCGGACGAAAGAGAACCTCGACGAATTCACCTCGCAATGGCTTCGTTTCGATCGCGTTCTAGGCACCGCCAAGTCCCGCCGCCTTTATCCGAAGTTCAATCGCGAAGCCGCCGTCGCCATGACCGAGGAAGCGCGCCGTTTTGTCAGGGATTTGGCTTGGGGCGAGCGTAACTTTATGGAGCTTCTCACGGACCCACATGGATATCTCACTGCCGACCTGGCAGCCATTTACGAGCTTCCCGCGCCAGCGCAGGAATATGAACGCGTTGCTTTCGACGCTAGATCCGAGCGAGCGGGATTGTTGGGCCAAGCGCTGTTCCTCGCCAGTACGGCCAAGCCCGACGACACCTCGCCCACGGCTCGCGGACTGTTTGTTCGCGAACAGCTTCTCTGCCAGCACGTTCCTCCGCCGCCGCCCGGCGTCGATACGAACCTGCCCGCATTGAGCGAAGACAAGCCGCTAACCAACAAAGAGCGCCTCGCCGTGCACCTTTCGAACGCATCGTGCGCCGGTTGCCATACGCTCGTCGACCCGATTGGGTTCGGCTTTGAGAAATTCGACGCCATTGGGGGGCGGCGCGAGGCGGTTCGCGTCAAATCGATCAACTTGCCGCTCGACACGGCGGGCTATGTCGCGGGGCTGCCGGACGCGAAGTTCTCAAACCCGAAGGAAATCGGCGCGATTCTGGCGAAAACCCCAGTCTGCCAGGAGTGCATCGTGAAGCAAGTCTTTCGCTATACCAATGGCCGTCTGGAGACTCGCGCGGACCACGGCCAGATACACGCGCTGACGGAACGATTTCGCGAATCGCAATTTCGATTCAAAGAGCTTATGCTGGCAGTAGCGCTCGCCCGAGCGGAATGGAAGGATTAACGCATGGCCAACGTTATTACGGCACGCTTCCGGCTTTCCCGCCGCAGTCTACTTCGCGGCTTAGCAGTGCGGGGTTTGGCTCTGCCGCCGTTAGTCTCCATGTTCAACGGCAAGGGCACCGCTTACGCTAGCGGCGCTCCGATTGAATCGCGCTTTGTCTACTGGTTCAACGGCAACGGCGTACCGGAACGCTACTGGATTCCGACGGAGACCGGATCTGACTTTACGCTTTCGCCGTGCCTGCGCCCCTTGGCCCAGTTTCGCGACAAGATTCACGTACTTTCGGGCTTAGACAACTCCGCGGCCGCGCTTCCCGGCCCCGGCAACGGCCATCACAATTCGATGAGCGCGCTGGTGAGTTGCACTACGTTTACTGGGCGGGGCGCGGGTGGCGCGTCGATCGATCAGGCCATCGCCGGCAAGATCGGCGGCGAGTCGCGTTTTCGATCCTTGCAGATTGGCGTCTCGCAAGAATCGTTCGGCGAGAGCATACAGCGGAACATGAGTTGGTCCGGCTATGACCGGTCTCTCCCGCCGGAGATGATTCCGCACCGTTTATTCGACAGGCTCTTTGGCGCGCGCGAAGAGGGTTGGGTGCGGCGGAAGCGTTCCATTCTCGACGCGGTGCGCGCGGACGCGGCGGCGTTGCAGTCGAAGCTTCCCAAGGACGACGCGCAAAGGGTAGACGAGCATCTTTCGTCCGTCCGGGACCTGGAGCGCTCGATTGCGGGCTTGCCCGAGCAGTACCGCAAGGTCGATCCGCCTGAATTCGACGGCGATATGAAGGATTGGCCGCGCATCGCGAAGATTCAGAGCGATCTTCTGGCTCACGCGCTCATTACCCGGCAGACGCGGGTGGCGAGCTACATGTTGACGAAGTGCCAGGGGCTCGCTCGTTTTCCCTGGTTGGGCTACACGGCGGCGCGCCACCACGATTACACGCACCAAGACGGCAAGGCGCCGGGCGCCGACGGCCTCGATGGCCAGCGTATTTTGCGCGACATCTGCAAGTGGCACGTCGAAGAGTTTGCCTATCTCATGGCGCGTCTGGAATCGACGCCGGAAGGCGATGGCACGCTGCTTGACAACACGGTTTTGCTTTTCGTTCACGAGCACGCCGAGGCGAACAGCCACAAGAACAACGGCCTCGCCGCCGTACTTGCCGGTAACGCAGGCCGTAAGCTGGCGTTGGGCCGGCACAGCAAGGTCACCGGCACCGTGGGCGACTTATACTTAACTTTGGCCGACGAAGTCCTCGGCGCCTCCCTCGGCAAATTCCCCACCGCCACGAAGCGGATGTCTGAGATCCTCAGCAGGAGCTAAAGCTTGAACATTCGAAAACCGCTCGCCGCGCTTTGCGTGGCGGCGACGCTATCCTCATCGGCCGTCGCGCAATCCAATGACGCCGCGCTCATCGCCAAAGCGAAGCAGATTCACGACCGAGTCCTGAAGCTCGACACCCACGACGACATCGATCCCGCGAACTTTACGCCCGAATGCAACTACACGAAGCGCCTTACTACGCAGGTGAACCTGCCGAAGATGGTGGAAGGCGATATGGACGTGGCGTTCTTTATCGTGTACGTGGGACAGGGCTTGCCCTCACCTGAGGAATACGATAACGCCTACAAACAGGCCATCGAAAAATTCGACGCGATTCACCGCTTCACGGAAAAAATCGCGCCCGATGTGATGGGTTTGGCGCTAACGCCCGACGATGTGCGCAAGCTGCACAAGCAAGGCAAGCGCATTGCCGTTATCGGCGTGGAGAATGGGTACCCCATCGGCAACGACATTAAGCGCGTCAAAGAGTTCTACGATCGCGGCGGCCGCTACATGTCTTTGGCGCATAACGGGAACTCCCAACTTGCGGATTCCAACACGGGCGAACAGACAGGCTACATCCATAACAATGGCCTCTCGCCGCTGGGCCGCGAAGTGATCGTGGAGATGAACCGGCTCGGGATGATGGTCGATCTTTCGCACCCTTCGAAGGGCGCGAACATGGAAGCTATCAAGCTTTCGAAGGCCCCCGTGATCGCTTCTCACTCAAGCGTCCGTGCGCTGGCGGACCACAGCCGCAACATGGACGACGAGCAATTGCTCGCCCTCAAGAAGAGCGGCGGCGTTGTTCAAATCGTTGGCTTCGCTTCTTACTTGAAAGTCGATTCGAAGGAGCGGACTGCCGCTCTCACCAAGCTGCGGTCGGACTTCGGCTTTAGCGGCACGGGCCGCTCGAGTGGTGCGGGGTTCCGGCGCGCGACGGCGGGCCCGCGCGCTTGTCCCATCGAAGACGCGACCATGAAGCCCGTAACCGGCGGCGAAGGCGCACCGCGCCGTCCTTCCGCGATTCTGAACATGATCCCCGCCGAACGCCGCGCCGAATTTCAGCAGCGCATGGCGGAGATCGACGAGAAATTCCCCACTAGGCGCGCGAACGTGAAAGACATGGTGGACCACATCGATTACGCTGTGAAGTTGATCGGCATCGATCACGTCGGCATTTCCTCGGATTTCGACGGCGGCGGCGGCATCGACGGCTGGGATAGCGCCGCCGAAGCCCTGAACGTCACCATGGAGCTCGTACGCCGGGGCTACACGGAAGAGCAGATCGCTAAGATGTGGAGCGGTAATCTGCTGCGCGTCTGGAGCGACGTGGAGAAGGTGGCCAAGAAGCTACAGAAGAATTGACGCCTCAGAGACCGAACGAAAGCAGCGCGACGCAAAGCCCCAGCCCGCCGGTTGGGGCTTTGCGCGTTAAGCATCGCACCGGGCGGGATGACAGGGAGCGGGGCGGCTTGAGAGACTCTAGGCATGCTGGATTTCTTCCGGAAGCTCTTCGCCACGGACTTCATGCCGCACGTCTACTGCCTGCGGGCGGGCGAGGTGATCTGGCTGCACGTCGCGTCCGACGCTCTGATCGCGGCGGCGTACATGGCGATTCCCGTCTCGCTGTATCTGCTGATCCTGCGCCGCAAGGATCTCGCCTTCTCTTGGGTTTTCGCGCTGTTCGGCGTTTTTATCCTTGCCTGCGGAGCGACTCACATTTCGAGCATCGTCACTCTCTGGCACCCCGTTTACCGCCTGGAAGGATTGATCAAGGCGGTAACGGCGGGGGCTAGCGTTTTGACGGCCATAGTAACCTTTCGGCTTTTGCCAGCGGCTATCAAAATACCGGGCGTCGATCAGCTTCGGGCGGAAGTCGAGAAACGAAAGAAAATTGAGGACCATGTGCGGGAGCTGAACGCTACCTTGGAGCAGCGTGTGGAGGAGAGGACGCGGGACTTGGCTCTTTCCAATGCGCGCTTTCGCGCGGCCGTGGATGCGGTGGGCGACATTCTGTGGACCAATAGCGCGGAAGGGAAAATGACGGGGGAGCAGCCCGGTTGGGCCAAGCTCACTGGGCAGAAGCTGGATGAGTATCAAGGTTATGGCTGGTCCCAAGCCGTACATCCCGACGACGCGCAACCGACCATCGACGCCTGGAACGCCGCCGTGGAAGGCCGTCACATTTTCGTCTTCGAACATCGCGTGCGGCGGCATGATGGGGAATGGAGACGCTTCGCGATCCGGGCGGTGCCCGTGCTCGATTGCGATGGCGCCATCTTGGAGTGGGTGGGCGTCCATCGCGACGTTACCGAAGAACGCGACCGCTTGTTGGAACTCGAACGGGCTTACGATCTGGCGGAGTCTTCGTCGAGAACCAAATCCACCTTCCTCGCGAATATGAGCCACGAATTGCGTACGCCTTTGAATTCGATCATCGGCTACAGCGAAATGTTAATGGAGCAGGCGCAGATCCACGGCCATGACAAGGACGTTCGGGATTTGAACGTGATTCAAGCGGCGGGCAGGCACTTGCTGGGCATCATCAACTCGATCCTCGATCTTTCCAAGATCGAAGCCGGCAAGATGGAGGTGGCGATCGAGGATGTTTCGGTGCGCGAACTGGCCCGGGAGGTGACCCAAATCATCGAGCCGCTGGCCGAACGCAATGGCAGCGAAATTCATGTCAGCGTGAAGGAACGCGTCGGGACGATGCGATCCGACGGAACGAAAGTGCGCCAATGTCTGTTGAACTTGATGGGCAACGCGGCGAAGTTCACAGAGAGGGGCGATATCTTCCTCGACATCGAGGCGGCGGGGGATTCCCTTATCTTCATCGTCCGGGACACCGGAATCGGCATGAGCGCGGAACATTGTGAGAAGCTATTCGAGCCATTCGCCCAAGCGGACGCTTCCGTGGGAAAACGTTTTGGCGGCACCGGACTGGGATTGGCGATCTGCCGCAGATTCGCGGAGTTGCTCGGCGGCGACATACGCTGCGAAAGCGAGCCGGGCAAGGGGTCCACTTTCACGCTCCGCTTGCCCAAGGTCGCGCCGCAAGCAAAGGCGCCGGTCACCGAGTAGCGATCATAAGTTCGCCTGGAGCCAAGCGATCATCTTGGCCTTGTAGCCTTGAAAGGCAGGCTCTTTTTCCCAAGGCCCAACGCCATGCGGAGCGCCCTCGACAGTGAACACCTCGCATTTCGCGCCCGCGGCTTTCAGGGCTTCACAGAGACGCGGTGAGTGCTCATAGGGAACTTGCGTGTCCTTGGTGCCGTGAATGAAGAGGAAGGGCGGGGCGTCTTTGGAAACATAAGAGATCGCGCTGGCTTTGGCGCGGCCGGATTCGGTTTGAGCGAGTGCGCCAAGGAACTGCTTCGCGTTTTCGGATAGCTCGCCTTTGATCTTGAGATTGAGATTCCAGTCCGCGATGCCGTAAAAATCGACGACGGCCTTGGGCTTCAAGTCGCCTTTGGCGGTAAGCCCGTAATGCGCGACGATCGTGCCACCGGCGGACTCGCCCATGATGGCGATGCGCTTAGGGTCGACCTTGTACCGCTTCGCGTTCTTCTTGAGCCAACGCATTGCGTCGGCGAGATCTTCGGCCGGAGCGGGGTGTTGAAACTGAGGCGCAAGGCGGTAGTTGATGGAGAACCAGGCGTAGTTCGCCGCACTGAGCGGAGGGAAAAGAGGCGGTACGAAGGTCTGCTTGTCGCCGCGCACGAAGCCGCCGCCGTGCACAATGATGACGGCGGGATGCGGGCCAGGGCCGTCGGGGATGGAGGCGTCGAGGGTTAAGGCAAAGCCCCCAGGGCGGGCGAACTCGACGTCTTTTTCGAGTTGGGCGCTGGGGGCGCTAAGGGCGAGTGCGAGTAGAGCGAAAACGGGGCGCATCAGAATGCTAGTTTAAGAGCAAACTGAATGACGCGCCAGCTTTCGCCGTTTTGATTCGTCGTGGAACTGCTGGCCGTCGAGAGCGTGACGCAGCAAGCCTGCGCGAAGACGGCGGAGTTGATCGCGGGGGAACCGACGCTCGCATCGCGGGGGTTGCGGAAGTTCGCATGGTTCAGCGCGTTGAACATTTCCGTTCGGAAGGTCAGCTTCACGCGCTCGGTGATCTGGAAGCCTTTGGAAATGCCGAGGTCCAGATTCCAATACGTAGGACCTTGGAATATGTTGCGGCCAAGACCGAGTTGGCCGGGGCCGGGGTTGGCGAACATCGAGGCGTCCTGGAAGAAGACGGGGCCGATCACGCCTGCTTTCTCTTGCAGAGTGGCCTTGGGCAATTCCGTAACGCCGGGCGCTAGAGCCGCGCGGGATTGGGCGTTGTTATTCGCGGTAAGGAAGCCCGAGCGGACGGTGAACGGCTCGCCGGACTGGTACGTAAAGATGCCGTTCAAGCTCCAGCCGCCGATGATCGTGTTGAGGGGACGGCTATCGGTTGAGAAGAGCTTCTTGCCTTTGCCAAAGGGGAGTTCGTAAATGCTGGAGAGGTTGAGAACGTGGCGCTGATCGAAGTCCGAGCGGGCGCGTTCGTTCCGGTAATTGCGGCCATCGGCGGGGGTGCGGGCGTTGGTGGTGGTAAGGCCGCCACCGGAGGTCGCGCCGACGGGATCGATGGAAAGATTGTCGATCGACTTCGACAAGGCGTAGCTCGCGTTCATCAAGACACCCGCCGAGTCGAAGCGCTTACGGAACGTAGCTTGGAGACCATGATAAATCGAGTCTGCTCCGTTATCCAGGTAAAGGATCTGAGCAAACTGTTGATTCGGGCGCAGGCGGCCCGCAAGCGTGTTTTGCTCGAGACGCAACGCCATGTTGCCCAAGGCGTTCTGCTGCGGCGAAAGGTCCGTCGTGGAGGCGGCGGAGTTCGCAAAGGCGCTAGTGATGATGCCCTGTTGAATCCAAGGCACCGCACTGGCGCCCGCGCAAGGCGTGCCATTGGCGAGAGTTCCATCCGCGCGGCAGCCGCCGCCGAGGCCGATGTTGCGCTGCATGGCCTGGAAGCTCGGCAGTAGCGGAGCGCCGTCGATCTGGTTCATGTCCCAAGAACGGTAGAGGCGGGTGCCGCGTCGGCCGACATAACCGATCTGCGCGACGTAGCCTTGGCCGAACTCACGCTGGATGTTGAAATTCCACATGTGCACGGAAGGCAGTTGCAAGCCCTGGTCGAAGATGCGCGCAGGCGGCGCGACGTTCTGCAACGCGGGCGGGGGTGTCAATTGGCTGGAGGGCTTGGCCGTCGGGGGCGCGAGTTGCGTGGGGAATTGGCTCAAGCGAACATCGGGAACCGAGGCGCAACCGGCCGTGGTCGCGCCGCCGGGAACGGCCGTGCAGCGGTAGATCTGGCCGGGAACGGCGCTCGCGATGGAAGTCACTTGGAAGGTGGCGATCGGATCGAAAGCCATGGCGTAACCGGTGCGGATCACCGTCTTGCCCGAGGTGCCGGGCGCCCAGGCGAGGCTCAGGCGAGGAGCGAGCGCGCCCCAGTTCCAGTTCTGATACCAGCGGTCCGACTTCACGAAGCTCACTTGGCCCTGGGAACCATCGATGATCTTGTTGGGGACGTAGACGCGGCCGCCGGCTTCGGTGGGCGGCGGATTGATCTCCCAGCGGACGCCGTAGCTGACGCTCAGGTTGCGGCGCAGCTTCCAGTCCTCCTGGGCGAAGAAGTTGTACTGCTTCGTGCGTTGGCCTTGGGCCCACAGCGAGACGGTTTTGTCGCCGGTCTGGAAGGGAAGGAAAGTATCGGAATTGAGGTCGCCGATGAAGTTGTGAGTGATCTGAGCGGGGATGCCGAGGAGATCGTTGACCATGCCCTGGAGGCGGTTGAGATCGTTGGAGGCGATGCCCGCGCCGGTAGCCGTCGCGAGCGCCGGGAAGGTAAAGCCTGCGGGGGGACGGACCGTGCGCGAGAGCGAAATGCCGGGCGTAATGGTGGTGCCGCCGACGTCGCCGCGACGGTCGTTGTGTTGGTAGAAGCGAATGTTGCCGCCGAACTTGAAGACGTGGGCGCCGGCGACATAGGTGAGATTGTTGATGAGCTGGTAAGTGTTGACCGCGCGCTGCGTGCGGGGCGAAGCGGTGTAGTCCACGTCGGAGTTGTTGAACGTGAAGCGCGGCGTGTTGGGGAAGAGCGGGTTCGTTTCGCCCTGGGTAAAGAGGAAGTCGAAGCGGCTGTAGCCAACGGTGAACTCATTGACTAGGCGCGGGCTCAGCGTGCTGCGCAGGCCGAGCGCAATGTTGTGGGCGGGACGGAAGACTTCGCCACGTGCGGGAAACCCGGGCAGAATCTGAGGACGGCCATTTAAGGGGTCGCCGCCGAGCGTGTTCTGCTCCGCGCCGAGATAGCGGGCGAAGAGATTGTGGTTGTCGTTGATCACGTGATCGACGCGGGCCATGTATTGCGGGCCGCGTATCTGGAATGGGCTGTTCCACGCATAGATGCCGGTGTTGAGGCCATCGCCCGCGGAGTAGGCGTTCGGCGCGGGGTAGCCACCAAGAACCGAACGTACGGCCGGGTCGATGCCGCGGCCGAGTGGATCGGCGGCGAAGATATTGAAGCTAGCGATGCAGTTAACGTCGGAGGTGCCGGCGCAATCGCGCACGCCCGGCGCGTATTGGCCGGTGCGAGGATCGACGAGAATGCTCGAATTCTGCGTGATGCGCTGGCCGTTGACAGTAAGCGCGGAGCCGGCCGAGGTGTTCGCCAGGCGAAAGTACTTGAAGACGCCGTTGAGCGCCGAAGGCGTATAGAGATCGACCGATTCACCGAAGGCCTTGTCAATGGGGTCGGCGAAGTTCACCTTCTGCCCTTGCCAAGAACCGAAGAAGAAAGTCTTGTTCTTCTTGATAGGGCCGCCGAGTTCGACGCCATATTGATTGAGCTTGATGATCGGCTTATCGAGGCCTTGAGCGCGGGAGTAGAACTCGTTGGAGTTGAGCGCGGTGTTGCGGAAAAATTCAAAAACCGTGCCGTGGAACTCGTTGGTGCCGCCGCGCGTGGCGACGGAGACGTTGGCGCCGGAGTTGCGGCCCTCCTCGGCGGAGGGATTGGACGTGGTGACTTTGAATTCCTGGACGTTGTCCGGGTTGAGGCGGAAGATATTGTTGACTGGGTTGGGATTCGTGTTTTCATTGGCTTCGATGCCGTCGATGGTGACGTTCACCGCGCCGGTGCGCGAGCCGTTCACCGAGATGGTGCCGCCAGAGCGCTGCACGACGCCCGGTTCGTAGATCAGCAAGTTGAGAGGATTGCGGCCGTTTAGCGGCAAGGCTTCGATGGCCTTGCGCTCGACGACGTTTCCAATGGTGGCGTTCGTGGTGTTGAGCGCTTCCGTGGTCGCTTCCACTTGCACGGTTTCGCTGGCGAGACCGACTTCGAGCTGCGCGTTCGCCTCCGTGGGCGTGTTGATTTGGAGGACGATGTTCGAGCGCTGGAACTTCTTGAAGCCTTCCTTTTCGACCAGCAGTGTGTACTGGCCGACCGGAATCGAGGGAAAGGCGTAAAGACCGGCTTCAGTGGTGGTCTGGTTGTATTTGATGCCCGTGGATTCACTAGTAGCGGTGACGGTGGCGCCGGGCACGATGGCGCCGGAGGAATCCGTGACCAGGCCGGTGAGTTGAGTAGTGGAAGTCTGGCCGAAGGCGACGAAGGCAAGGACCAACAGAAACGGGACGAAGCGCAGAACACGCAAAGTCATATAGAGAGAGCTCCCTGAGAAAAATGAGTACTTCAAGTATAGGGGTGAGCGGACGGAGATCTTCTCTAGAATAGAGGTTATGAGTGCTGATTTAACGAGCAAAGTGGCGTTGGTGACCGGGGCCAGCAAGGGCATCGGGAAAGTGATTGCTATCGAATTGGCGCGGGCCGGCTTCGATGTGGCGGTGAACTACAATTCGGACCGCGCGGGCGCCGAGGAAACGGTTAAAGAAATTCAAGGGCTAGGACGGAAGGGCGTGGCCATTCAGGGCAATGTTTCGGACATCGCAAGCGCGCGCGGGATCTTCACCGGGTTTGACAAACACTTCGACGACCTGCACGTTGTGGTGGCGAACGCGGCCACCCAAACGTGGAAGGCGCTGCTGGATTTGAGCGTGGAGGAGTGGGACAAGGTTCACAACACGAACGCGCGCGGGACTTTCCTGTGCACGCAGGAAGGCGCGAAGCGCATGGTGGCCAAAGGACATGGTGGCAGCATCATCACCCTGGGCAGCGGTTGCAATAAGCTCGCGTTCCCCCGGCTCGTGGACTATACGGCTTCCAAGGGCGCTATCGAGATGTTCACCAAGGTCGCGGCGGTGGAATTGGGCAAGTACAAGATCCGCGTGAACTGCGTAGCGCCGGGCGCGACCGAAGTGGAACGCACGAAGGCGGAAGCCGGCGACTACGCGGGCACCTGGGCGCCCCATACGCCGCTGGGGCGCGTCGGCTATCCGATCGACATAGCGAAAGCGGTGATCTTTTTTGCAACGGACCAAAGCGAGTTCGTGACGGGGCAAACATTGTTTGTCGACGGCGGCGTCGGCGCGAAGCCGCAGTGGCCCTATGAGTGGTGAGCGCCTTGACGTTCATCTGCAAGAGCTCTATCCGAAGCTAAGCCGGAGCCGGCTGCAAGAGTGGATCAAGAAGGGCCGCGTCCGCGTGGACGGCGAGTTGCGCAAGGCGTCGTACGTATTGAAGGGTGGCGAAGACATCGAGGTTGAGCCGCTCGAATTGCGTCCCTTAAAGGCGCGTCCTGAGAACTTGCCGCTCGAGGTTCTGTACGAGGATGAGGATCTGGTGGCGGTGAATAAGCCCGCGGGGATGACGGTGCATGCGGGCGCGGGAATACATGATGGGACGTTGGTGAACGCATTGCTCCATCGGTTCGCGGCGCTTTCCTCGGCGGGGGGCGAGCTGCGCCCGGGGATCGTGCACCGGCTGGATCGCTTGACGAGCGGCGTGATTCTAGTGGCGAAGACCGACGAGGCGCACCGCAAGCTCCAGGAGCAGTTTAGCGGACGGACGATTGAGAAGGTTTATCTGGCGCTGGTGGAAGGCGTGGTCGCGGAGGACGAGGGCACGGTGGACCGGCCGATTTCCCGCGATCCATGGAAGCCCGTGCGGATGACGGCGAAGCTGGACGACGGGCGTGAGGCGATCACGCATTGGAAGGTGCGGAAACGCTTCGCGGCGTTCACGTTGCTGGAAGTTCGGATCGGGACCGGCAGGACCCATCAAATTAGGGTGCATCTGGGAAGTAAGGGACACCGCGTCGCGGGCGATGCATTGTACGGCGCGAAAGCCCACGAAAGCGGGCGCTTCTTCCTGCACGCATGGCGTATTTCTTTCGATCAACCCACGACCGGTGAGCGGCGAACGGTGGAAGCGCCGCTGGCGATGGAGTTGAAAGAGTGGTTGGAGACCCTAGAATAGGGTTAGATGAACCGCCGGGAATTTTTGGCCGCCCTGCCTGCCGGCGCCGCGATGGCGCAGCAGGCCGATTCGAATCGCATCGTGCTGGACGTGTTTCGCGTGAACTTCCTGTTCACGGTGTCCGACAAGAAGGGGCGCTTCGTCACGAACTTGGTGAAAGAAGACTTTGAGGTCTTTGAGGAAAAGAAAGAACAGAACATCCTTGAGTTCATCGCGGAATCGAATCTGCCTTTGCGTTTGGGAATTCTGGTCGATACATCCAACAGCATTCGCGACCGCTTCCGCTTCCAACAAGAGGCGGCGGTGGAGTTCATTCAGAGTGTGATCCGGCCTAGGGAAGATCGCGCGGTGGCGGTAGGTTTTGACAACACCGTACAGTTCAAGGGTGAACTAACCGGCGACACGGAGAAGCTCTCGCAAACGATTCGCGATATGCGAGCGGGTGGCGGCACGGCGCTCTTCGACGCGATCTATAACACTTCGAAAGAACGTCTGATGCTCGATCAACCTCTCTTCAAGTTCCGCCGCGCGATGGTGGTGCTGAGCGACGGCGACGATACGCAAAGCGTGATGACGCGCGAGCAGGCGATTGAAATGGCGTTGAAGGCGGACGTCGTCATTTACACGATTTCGACGAACATCACACGCATTGAAAGTGAAGGCGACCGCATCTTGAAGCACATCAGCGAGCGGACAGGCGGCATGACCTTCTTCCCGTTCAAGGCGAGCGACCTGACGCAGAGCTTCGAGAACATCGCCAACGAACTGCGAAGCCAGTACAACTTGCTGTACCGGCCCGAACCGATCAAGACGGATGGGCAATGGCATCCCGTGCAGATTCGCGTGAAGGGGCGGAAGGATTTACTTGTTCGCGCGCGGCCTGGGTATTACGCGCCTAAGAGCTAGGTTTTTGACTTGACGCCGAGCGCTACAAGAAAGCGACTGGCGCTCGGCGCTTCCATAAGCCTCGCTACGCTGATTTGGCTCAAGATTTTGCTCATATGCTTCCCTTTTGCGTAGCCGTGTTTTGTTCAGCAAGCTTTGAACGCTTGCGACAGGCGTAGCTTCCCACTGAGACGGTGTTTTCTTTGGCGGCTCAAACTTGAGCGCTTTTGCCACCGCGGATCTTTCAATTAAGAACCAAGTCTCCATGCATTGGACCATACAGAAGAGACGATCATCGGCGACGTCTTGCCCGAGCGCAAGTGCATTCTCCGCCCGCGTTTGAAGAAAAAGCTTAACGCCGGTACCGGTCAATGGCCCTTCGGAATCCACCAAGAGAGCAGGTCCGTTCTCGACAGGCTCATCGCTAAACCGTTCGAACGCATCCTGACAGCCGCCACAAAAAATGACTCTAGGTCTTTGGCGTATTCCCGCCTGCTCCAACAACTGCCCCATTGCTTCTCGAAGCGCTCCATTCAGCCTCGAATTCCCCTTGGCCCCGCCCTCCGCGAAGACAACCCGGATCACCAGCGGTTTCCTCCGAGATACCCGATGCGCCACACTTGGCCCAACGTGTAATCCTCAAGCCAAGACGATAGCCGATCCTTGTCTACAGAATTGACAATAGAACCATCCAAGCCGCGGTCAAAGACGCGGACAACCTCAGGGGTCTCTCCGAAGCAATCAATCAGGTGTTCGCTGTGCGTCGCTACAATGAGCTGCGTACGCGTCGAAGCTTCCATCAGCAGCTGATGGAGCGAGCGCATTAAGTCGGGATGCAAGCCTAGTTCCGGCTCGTCGATGCAAATCAGTGGAGCGGGGTTCGGATCGAGCAGGAGCGCCAGAAGGCAAATGTAACGCAACGTTCCATCAGAAAGTCTCTGCGATCCAATCCTGGCGCCCGAGTCCTCGACTAGATTTAGATCAAGAAATCCGCCAGCCAGCGGGGTAACAAAAGAGTTGATTCCCGGGTAGATCTTTTGAATCTCTTCCAGCAGCCGGGATCCCAAACCCCGCTCCTCTTTGAGCCTGTGAAGGACATGAAAAAGGTTGGCGCCGTTCGACGCTAATGGCGCGCTTGGCAGGTCGGAACGCTCTGGCCCGCGGGCGGCCAAACCGTCGCCAAAGCCTGTGTCGCGGAAGAAATGGATCCCGGAATAGAGATCGGCGAGTTTCCTTAGAACCGGGTAGTTTGCGGGATGCCGGAACGCACTCAAGCCCGATTTCGAATAATCGAATTCTGAATCTTGAATGGTGGAAGTGCTGAGCTTCTGTTCCAGGACGCTAGCTCCTTTACCTTGCGAAACTTCAAGGTAGTTGGGATAGTTATGACCCTTCAAGCGCACGTTCTCCGAGCGAATCAAAAAGGCGCCTCGCGACGCGGCGAATTGCAGATGGTGAACGGTAGGAGCTCCCTCCGGAGCCGATGGCAAGTCGATTTCGACCGAAAGTTCCGCGAGCGCCGCTTTGTCTTTGCTTTGGAATAGAAAATCCGCGAACCCACCGCTTCTTCGGACGCGTCGCCCAAATTCCTCGGGCGCCGATTGCAGAAGACCAAATGCCTCGAGCAAATTCGACTTTCCCGAACCATTCGGCCCGATCAAGACGGTAATTGGACCGAGCTCGATATGTTGTTTTTCGGGGCCGAAGCTCAAGAAGTTTTTGAGCGTGAGAGCCCGAAATGGGTGCATAGTGCCTAGGTTAGAACAATCGCATGGCCGGCAGCCTATTTCGCACCATTCGACACTGCCTGGTGCCTGAACCACTTCGACGCTCCAAGGAGAACTACCGTGATCGCCAGCCATTTGAGCAACAAGTAGGTTTCAATGTCGGGCAGAGGGAACTGGCTAAGTTTTTCCCATCGTTCCCCCAACCAATGCCAGGCCGTGTGCGCGATGAGTGCGCTAAGAACGATCACGATCGTCCGCGAATGAATTCGTTGCAGTAACGGCGCCGCGACCGCAAGAATCGCCAGTTGGCCGATTTCCACGCCCAGGTTGAACGAAAGCAGCGACACAAGCAGATGCGAGCCCGCGAACTGCATCGTCTCACCCAGCGCGAACGAGAAGCCAAAGCCGTGGACGAGGCCGAAGGCGAAGGCAAGGGGCCAGCGAAATTGCGGCTCGCGGCAGATGTTCTCCAAGGCCATGAGGAGAATCGAGGCGGCGATGGCGCTCTCGATGAGTGGTGGGAACCATAGAGCGCCGGGCGTCCAACCATGGGCGGCGGCCGCCAGCGTAAGCGAATGAGCGATCGTGAATGCCGTCACCACCCAGACCAGTTGCCGGAATCCACGCAAAGGAATGATCAGGCAGAGCACGAATAGGATGTGATCCGTGCCGTCGAGAATGTGACGGAAGCCGAGCTTGACAAAAGTAGCGGCGGCTTGCGTCCATGACGGGTCAAGAGTTACCGGTCCAGGATCGTCGGTCCAGTGATAAGCGCGAGTGTTGCCATCGGGCAGGGCGAGGCGCAGATTTGTGGAAACGCTCGTCGCGAGATGGTGCAGGCGGGAAGCTACGACGAGCTTCGTGTTCGCGGAGGGATTCGGCGCCTGGGCGTACACGTCGAGATAAATCTGGTCCCAGCGCAGCGCTTCCTGCGGGGCCGTTCGATGAATGTGCGCAAGCGCCTTGTCGAAGGATTCGAAGCTTCGGTCCGATGGAAGCGCGAACTGAATGCGCTCGACGGCGAAGGGCGGCAGCGTCTGGCCGCCGGTTTGCACGGCAAGTGCATCCAGTAGATTCGTCTTGATAGCCGCAGGCAAACTTGGCAGCAGACGCTCGGTATCGAGATTACCCGCGGCAGTTTCGGGAAACGCGACATCCCGAATCGCGCGCAGGGGAATGCGAAGAAGCAGATCCAGGCGTTGGGATTCCGGCCGCAACCAGATATGCGCGTCCACCGCCGCCGGAACCTCATGTGGCGCGGCGGGAAGACATATCAGGGCTAGAAGTAGGAGGCGCCGAGGCACGCGCAATAGCATATACTGCTCCGCATGATGCCCACGAAGACGCTTCGATTGGCCTTGTTCGCCGCGGTAGTTCTGAGTTTGGGCATCGCGTCGGTGGCGCTTGATCGCCGGGCCGCCGAAGCCGCTACGGTCGACGCCCCAAAGTTTGAAGTCGATCCCTTCTGGCCGAAGCCCCTGCCAAACCACTGGGTCATCGGCGCAACGATCGGCGTGGCCGTCGATTCCCGCGATCACGTTTGGATCCTGCACCGGCCTTCGTCCTTGGAAGCTAAGGAGCAATACCTAACGAATAAAGAAGCGCAATGTTGCGCGGCGGCGCCGCCGGTGCTCGAGTTCGACGCGGCCGGAAATCTTGTCGGCCACTGGGGCGGACCAGGTACGGGCTTCGATTGGCCGGCATCGAATCACGGCATCGATGTCGACCACAAAGGCAACGTCTGGATCGGCGGCAACGGCCGGGGCGTACGCAACGCGGCGCTGCCGGCCGACGAGAGCCGCATGGGCGCGGGCCCAGTTTACGACAGCATGCTGCTCAAATTCTCACAGAGCGGGAAGTTCCTCATGCAGATCGGCAAGCCCAACATGAGCAAGGGCAGCAACGATACGGAGAATCTTCGTTTACCCGCGAAATCGATAGTCGACCCTAAGACCAACGAGCTCTACGTCGCCGATGGCTATGGCAATCGCCGCGTCATCGTTTTCGACGCCGGCACGGGCAAATACAAGCGCCACTGGGGCGCCTACGGAAACAAGCCCGACGATACTCAGTTGCCCGCTTACAACCCGAAGGACCCGCCCGCGAAGCAGTTCCGCACACCGGTGCACGGAGTCGCGCTGGCGGACGACGGGTTGCTCTATGTTTGCGACCGCACGAACGACCGGCTGCAGGTCTTCAAGGCCGATGGCACGTATGTGAAAGAAACCCTGATCGAGCCGAATACTTTGGGCGACGGCGCGGTGTTCGATGTAGCTCTATCGCGCGACGCGGGCCAAAAGTTCCTCTACATCGCCGACGGCTCGAACATGAAGATCCACGTTCTTAAGCGCGACAGCTTGGAGTATTTGACGTCTTTTGGAGACGGCGGCCGCCAGCCCGGACAGTTCTATGCCGTGCATAGCGTGGCCACGGATTCCAGAGGCAATCTCTTCACCACGGAAACGTACCGCGGCCAGCGCGTGCAGAAGTTCCTTTATCGCGGCATGGGAAAAATCGCGAAGAAGGACCAAGGCCCGGCCTGGCCGGAACGCAGGTAGCCGGTTAGCGGCTAGTATGAGGGCATGGCACAGATTTCCCGCCGTTCCATCCTGAGCGGATCCCTCGTTTACAGCCTCCACGGCGCGGCGCCCGCTCCGGCAATCCCCGACGCGGTACGCATCGGCTTTATCGGCTCCGGCATACGCGGCAAGCAGTTGATCGATGAGTTCATGGCCGTGCCCAAGATGCAAGGCGTAGCCGTCGCCGATCTTTACGACGGTTGCCTCGAGCGCGGCAAGGAACAACTCGGCGACAAGATCCAGACGACGAAGGATTACCGCGCCGTTCTCGACAACAAGGACGTCGACGCCGTCGTCATCGCCACGCCCGACCACCTGCACGAGAGGATCACCCTCGATGCGCTATCGGCGGGCAAGCACGTCTACGTCGAAAAACCGATGACTTGGTCCCTCGAAGAAGGCCCGCGTATCATCGCCGCCGCGAAGGCTAGCGGCAAGGTCCTCCAAGTTGGCAGCCAAGCGAAGACATCCGCGCTCACCGCCAAGGCCAAGGAACTCATCGCCGGCGGCGCCCTGGGCAAGGTCAACATGATTCGGATGGCCGGGCATCGTAACAATGCCGAAGGCGCCTGGATTTACCCCATCCCGCCCGACGCCAGCGAGAAGACCATCGACTGGCCGCGTTTCTTAGGCAAGTCTCCCAAGAAGCCCTTCGACCCCAAAATCTTCTTCCGCTGGCGTTGCTGGTGGGACTATTCGGGCGGAGTCGCGGGCGACCTCTTCGTACACCAGTTCACGCAGATGCACGAGTTCATGGGCGTGAAGACCGCGAAGTCCGCCGTGAGTCAAGGCGGCATTTTCAAGTGGAACGACGGCCGCACCGTGCCCGACATCATGAACTCGCTGCTTGAGTATCCGGAGGGCTTCCTCGTCGACGTCTACGTCAACCAGGCCAACTCGCAGCAACCTCGCGGCATCCTCGTGATGGGCGACAAGGCGACAATGCAGATCGAGACCAGCCGCATCACGATAATTCCCGAGCCCAACTTCGGCGAAGCACAGCAGTACGGCAGCCTCAATTTCCCGAAACACCTTCGCGACGAGTATTTGGCGAAATTCAAGGACGAACAACGCACAGCCCGCCCGCAACCCGAGGAGATTCGAATCGAGCGCGGCCCGAGCCACAATTGGCACTTCGTCGATTCGATCGTCAACGACAAACCCAGCAAGGAAAACGCAGAGGAAGGCCATTACGCCGCCGCTGCGGCGCATGTCGCCAATTGGGCCTACCGCAAGGGACGCCGCGCCGAGTACGACATCGCAACGAACAAGATTCGCTTCCGCTAGTCCGCGAAGCTATCCCCCCAATCGGCTTTTCGCGCGCGGCGGAACCCGTCTTTGTCGCGCGACTTGATCACCATGCGCCGCTCACGCTCGGGCGCCCGGCAAAGCTCTAACTGAATCCTGCCCGGCTCAACGAAGGGATGCCGCAGTATTCGCGGCGGGCCAACGGGCACTTCCCGTCGCGAGACGGCGAGAAACGAGAACTTTTCGTCCTCGTACCCCAACGTGCCCTCCTTTAAACGCTTATGCAGCGCGCTCCTTTGCACACGAACGGCGAAGTGACACCAATCGGGATCGCGCACCGGACAGGCGGCTCCGGACGGGCAGGGCGCGACGATACATCCACCCGCTCCCAGCAGGAGTTCGCGCGCGCGAAGAATGCGAGCGAATGCCTCCTGCGTTCCTGGTTCAACGATCAGCAACAATCGCTCCGCCGCCGCCCAAGCTCGCGACAATAAAGCTTCTTCGCCCGCTCCCGCCTCATTGAGCGAGTAACTCAACACCACGACATCATGCGGCGCGAACGAGGTTGCGTTATGAAAGCTAGCGCTGCGCCAACTTGCCTCTGGCAAGAGCCGCCGCCCCAAGGCGCTAAGCGCGGGCACTTGTTCAACGCAGGTGATGGCATCCAGACTCGGCCACTGCCGCGAAAGCGCCAGCGCCGCCGCGCCACAACCGGCCCCAAGATCCAGCAAGGATTTCGGTTCGAAGGAAAATCGTTCCGACGCCAACTCCGCGCACCGCGCCGCCGCCGCGGAAGTAGCCGGAAAGCGCGTCGCCAAGTATGCCGCCGCCAGAACTTCCGGTTCCAAATTCGGCGATTTGGTATCCCGGCCCCGCCGGTAGGCCTCGCTCAAGCCCCGCGCCGCATCACGCAATCGCCCAAACCCGAAGCGCTGCAAGTAATCGTCCAATTCCTCGGCCGGAGTACTCATTTCTTCCCGAGGATAACGGGAACCTGGACGGCGGGCATGGTGTCCAAGCAAATAGCAGGATAAAATCCCCACAGGAGGCCCTCATGGTCGAAAACACGGCCGGGCAACATTTGGGATTCAGTAACGGGTTTGCCGAAGGCGCGAACGTAAGCGCGAATGAGGCACACAAAGCGCAAGTCTATAAGGACGCGCTACTGGTGGAGCGGTTGCGCCAAGGCGAAGACGCCGCGTTCGAGGAATTGCTCGCGCAATATCAGGACGCCGTTTATAACTTGGTCTACCGGCTCTTGAACCAAGCGACGGACTCGCAAGACGTGGCGCAGGAAGTCTTCCTGAAGGTCTTCCGTAACCTTGGGCGCTTCGAAGGGAAGTCCACCCTCAAAACGTGGATCTACCGGATCGCGATCAATGAGAGTTACAACCACCGCCGCTGGTTTGGGCGGCACCGGAAGGGTGAAGTGAGTTTGATGGCGGAAGAAGAACATTCGCGAAACTTGTGCGACGTTTTGCCCGACCGCTCGCGCAGCCCCTTCGATTTGGCCAGCGACAGTGAAACCCGCACGCTCATCGAAGACGCGCTGACACGGATAAACCCGGTCTTCCGCGCCGCTGTGGTGTTGCGCGATCTGGAGGACCTCAGCTACGAGGAAGTAGCGGAGGTTCTAGAAGTTTCACTCGGAACGGTAAAGTCGAGAATCTTGCGCGGGCGCGACGCCTTGCGTCATGAGCTGGAAGCCAAGCTGCACGCTAACGAAGGCTACGCTTGGCCCGCTCAGGCGGCGCCCGGACACTAAGGAGGAAATCACGATGCACTCCGAACAAACGCAAAAGGAAATTCGCAATCTCGTGCGGGGCCTTCCCGCGCGGCGCGCGCCGGAAGAATTCCGTCTCATGCTCAAGATCAACGCGAGCAAGGAGGCCTCGAAGCGCCGCAAGTGGGCGGCCATGCCGGCCGTTTTGGGCCGGGCGCGCGAGGCGTTCGTTTTGTGGCGCCGCAACATGATGCGCCCCTTGGCGTTGCCTTGCGCCGGCGGTCTCACGGCCGCGATCCTTGTATTCACGATGTTCGTCGAAACCTACCCGGTCCGCGCGAACTCTCTCGCCTCCGACACGCCCACTGCGCTTTACACCGCCGCCAAGGCCAAAACCCTCGCACCCTTTGAGCCTCCCACGGTGGACGCCGAAGTAGAAGTGGTGGTCGATGATCAAGGCCGCCTGGCGGATTATTGGGTCGTGGGCGAGAACATGGAGTTTAAGGGTGAACTCAAGGCCAGCGTCGAGCGCACGTTGCTCTTCACCGAATTCACCCCGGCGACGAGCTTCGGGCAGGCCGTCAGTTCCCGTATGCGGATTTCCCTGCGTCGTGGCCATTCGGCGATCACGGTGAAAGGCTAGCCTAAGCGGGATTGCCGAGACCCTACGGGCAACACTTCCTTCGTAGCGCGCCCGTCCTGGATCGCATCGCGCAAGCGGTAGCGCCGGACGGCCGTGAAGCGCACATCGTCGAGATTGGACCGGGCCGCGGCGCCCTCACCAGGCACCTGCTTCCGCGAACGGATCACTTAACCGCCATCGAGGTCGATCCTGAAATGGTCCAGGCTCTTGCCCAAGAGTTCCCCGAACATCCCACGCTCGAAGTCGTCCCAGCCAACATCCTTGAGATCGATCTCAAACAGTGGAGCCGCTACGCGCTTGCGGGCAACCTGCCCTACTACATTTCCAGCCCCATCATGTCCCAGGTATTCGCGGCTCAGGGCGCTTGGGCGCGGGCTGTTTTTCTCGTCCAGTTGGAAGTCGCCCAGCGCATGGCCGCCTCACCCAACTCGCGCGACTATGGCTACCTCAGCGTCCTCACCCAACTCCACGCCCGCGCGAAAATTCTCTTCCATGTGCCCCCCGGCGCGTTTTCCCCGCCACCCAAAGTAAAGAGCGCCGTCATCCTCTTGGAGCCGCTCGAAGTGGACCGCGAATGGGCGAAGGGCTTCCTTAAGTTCGTCTCCGCCGCTTTTCAGCAAAAGCGCAAGACGTTGCGTAACAACCTCGGGGCGGTTTTTTCGAAAGAACGCGTCGAAGCCCAGCCCGAATCGGGCCTCCGCGCGGAACAACTCAGCATCGAGCAATTGAAGGCCTTATACGCCCGCTTGCTATCCTGACGCTTTGATGACTCGTGTTCGTTTTGCCCCGTCCCCCACGGGGTATTTGCATATCGGCAGCGCCCGCACCTTCATTTTCAATTGGCTTTACGCCCGCCACGCGCAGGGGACGATGATCCTGCGCATCGACGATACGGACCTGGAGCGCAATACCGAAGCCTCGCTCCAATCGATCTTCGACGGACTCAACTGGCTCGGCCTCAATTGGGATGAGCAGTATCGCCAATCAGACCGCTTGGATCTCCATCGCGCCAAGGCTTGGGATCTCTTCGAGAAGGACCTCGCCTATCGCGATTTCACTCCCGCCAGCGCCGTCGAGGAAGACCACGCCCCTACTGAAGGAGCCGCGGCATGGCTCTACAATCCAGAGGCCCGGGCACTTTCGCGCGAGGAATCCGACCGGCGTGCCGCGGCCGGCGAGCCCTTTGTTCTACGCTTCAAAGTGCCGCGCGAAAACCGCAAGAGCATCGAGTTCGTGGACGGCGTTTACGGCCCGCAATCGAAGGAAACGAAGGACATCGAGGACTTCGCCCTCCTGCGCTCCAACGGCATGCCGACCTATCACATGGCCTCGTGCGCCGACGACGCGGATCTGAACATCACCCAAATCATCCGCGGCCAAGATCACCTCACCAACACCTTCAAACACATCCTCATCTTCGAAGGCCTAGGCGTGGCGCTCCCCAAGGTTGCCCACCTGCCCCTGTTGGTCGCCCCCGACGGCGCCAAACTCTCCAAGCGCAAGCACGGCCCCGTGGTGAGCGTGATGACTTACGCGGACGCCGGCTTTCTTCCGCTGGGCTACATCAACTTCCTCTGCCTCCTCGGGTGGAACCCCAAGGACAACCGGGAGCAACTCTCCCAACGCGAACTGATCGACCTTTTCAGCTTCGAGGGCATCAACCGTTCCAACGCGGTGGTGAACTTTTCGGAAGCCGATCCTATCGACCCCAAGGCGCTCTGGCTCAACGGCCAACATCTGCGCTCGATGCCTATCGATGAACTGGCGCCTCTTGTGCGCGCGACGCTCGACAAAGCGGGTTGGCCGATACCGCAAAGCGCCGAAGACTTTCCCCGCGTGGTGGATGTGCTGCGGGCCCGTTATTCCACGCTCAACGACTTCTTGACGCTCGGCCGCCCTTACTTCCGCGACGATTTCGAGATCCAAGCGGCGTCGCAGGAAAAACTCGACGCGCCGCAAGCCCGCGAACTCTTGCGCGAGTTGGGACGCCGCCTCGAAGCCACCAGCGAATTTTCGGAAGCGAGCGTCGAAGCCGAACTGCGCAAGCTTGCCGATGAGAAGGGCGTCAAGGCCGGGTTGCTCATCAACGGCTCGCGCGCCGCCCTCACGGGCCAAGCGGTCGGCCCGAGCGCCTTCGCGCTGTATTCATGCATCGGGCGTGAGCGCTCGATCCGGAGACTCCAAGCGGTATGAATGTAATTGGATTGGGTGGTTTACTGGATGACGCGGCCTGCGCCCTCGCGGTGGACGGGCGCATCGTCGCCGCGATCGAACAGGAAAAGATCTCGCGCCGCTACGCGCCCGGTGGTCTGCCGCGCGAAGCCATCGACGAAACGCTCCGTCTTGGCAAGTTGCAGCCCAGCCAGATCGGCGTTGTCGCCCTTGCCCGGCCTTTCGCCGCCGGCGCCGATAGCCTGATTACTCTTCGCGTCAAGCAGATCTTCCCCAACGCGCGCTTCGTCGTGGTCGACCACCACAAGGCGCACGCGATCAGTGCCGCTTACGCCGTCTCGGTAGCCAGCGAGGGCGCGACGATTTTAACGGCCGACCGCGCGGGCGATCTGCGCTGCAGTGCGCGCTGGCGCTTTTCGGGCGGCGACTTGCATTTGGAGAAGGAAAGCTATTTCCCCGATTCGGTGGGCGACATCTACGGGCGGGTCACGGAACTACTAGGCTTTACCGCGCGCGCCGACGAACACAAAGTGCAATGGATGAGCGCGGCCGGAAGCGCCGGCCTCGTCCCGCTATTCGAAGAGATTCTCGGCTTCCGCTCCTCGGCTTGGCCTTCCATTGACCGTAGCTTTTTGGATCTAGACCGCATGGGTCACGGCGGTTTTAGCGCGAAGTTCTACGAAGCCGTCGGCCTCAAGGACGGCCAGAAGCTGCCCGAAAAACTCGCCATCGAAGTCGCCGCCGGAGTACAGCGCGCCACCGAAAATTGCATTCTCGCGATGTCGGGCGAAGGGGAGGAATTGCGCCTCGCGGGCGGTGTCGCCTTCAATGCGTTGCTAGTGCGCACCTTGGAGAAGAGCGGCCGCTGGAAGCGCGTGATCGTGCAGCCCGCCGCCGGCAATGCCGGTACGGCCCTTGGCGCGGCTCTGCTGGGTAGCGCGAAGCCTCGGGCCATCCCCTCTTTGGGTCTTGGTCCGGACTACGCCATGGGCGAGATCAAGCAAGTCCTCGAGAACTGCAAACTCAGCCCCAAGCTCATCCTCACCGTCGAAGAACTCGTGCAGACCGCTCTGTCGGATCTAACCGACAACCGCATCATCGCGTGGATGCAGGGTCCCATGGAGTTCGGCCCGCGCGCGCTCGGCAACCGCAGCATTCTCGCCAGCCCGCGCGACCCCTACGCCACGGAAAATCTCAATAGTTTCATCAAGCATCGCGAAGGCTTCCGCAAGTTCGCGGCCTCGATCCCGGCAGAGGCGGCGGGGAAATATTTCGAGTTCGGCGAGAACGCCCGCTATCTATCGAGCGTCGCCGAAGTGAAGCCCGAGTACCGGGAACTTTTCGCTCCAGCGTTGTTGGGCGATCGCGATGTTCGCCTGCACGTCGTCCATAAAGAAGAGAACGCCCTCTTCCACAAGCTGCTTACGGCTGCTGGCGAGACGACCGGTCTGCCCGTTCTATACAACACCAGCTTCAATCTCTTTGGCGACCCGCTAGTCTGCTCGCCTCGCGATGCCGTGCGGAGTTTCTTTTCTTCCGGCATCGACGTCCTCTTCGTGGGCCAGTACGCCATTCGCAAGTAGACATCGAAAAATCCGCCTCGCCCGTGACCAAGTTCCGGCTCGTTTTGCGCGTACCTAATTGCAACGGAGCGAAACGATGTACCTGGAGTTTCAAAAGAGGAGGGATGGAAGGGTTCTGCTCACGGTCGTGGAGGAGGACGGCGTACGCCGTTCCGCGATCGTGAGCGGCGCTTCCGAAGACGTATTGCGCTTACCGGCGCCCGTACGTGAAGCTGCCGAGTCGTTGCGGGGGATCTGGAGGGATCTCCCGCACGGCGACATGTTGACGTTTACGATCTAGGCGTTATTGGCCTTGGATCACAAAGGGGCTGGCGTTCGTAACCGCCACCGGGCTGCGCAATTCCGGCATTGGCTTGGCCTGGAAGATCTTCACGAGCGGCTTAGCCAGCATACGCGCCCAACGGTTCGCACTCTTACGGCGCGCGCTGTCCGTGGCGATGCCCGTGTTCGCATACATCTGCCGGTACAACTTCGAAATCAACACGAACGCTAGCTTCGCCTTAAGGGACTTCACGCAATCCGCGCGCTTCAGGATCGCGGGCATCGCGTAGAAAATGTCCCAGACGCCTTGCGTACGCATACGAATCTCTTCGGGCGACATCGTCGGGTGCGGCGTGTAAAGCTTCGGCCGCTTGTCCGGTGGGATCAGCCAGTAGCGCGTGACGGGCACGCCATCGATCTTCTGCACGCCATCGCCGAGGGACTTCTCCCAACGTTGGAAGTCCACAGTCCCGGGGAACGGCGTCATCATGACGAATTGCGCGAACGTGATGTCTGCCTTCTTCGCCAATTCCGCCGTGGCGTTGAAGGTATCGGCGCGGTCCGAGGACAAACCGAAAATAAACGAGCCCAGAACGTGAACGCCGTGCTCCTTGAAGCTCTTCAAGCGGGCGATCAAGTTCTCTCCGGCGTAGTTGAAATCCTTATAAACCGTCTTCAGGCCTTCCTCGGTCACGGCCTCCACGCCCACCAGCGCGCCTTTAACCTTTGCGCGCTTCATCGCGATTAGGAACTCGGGATCCTCCGCGGCCTCCATCGTGATCTGCGTGAAGAAGACCATATCGTCTGGCAGTTGCGCCAACTGGTCCATCAATTCAAAACGTTCCTTGCGCAGGCGCTTCAACTCCGCCACGCGTGGAGCGTTGTTCTGCCGCTCCGCAAGCTGAATGTCGGTAAGCGTTACGGGATAAAAGTTGTCGTCGGCTAGCACCACGAAGCGATAGCCTTGCTGGCGTAGGGCCACCAGCTCGTTGATCACGGCGTCCGTCGTGCGCTGACGCGGCTTCTGGCCGTCCGTCCGCCACACGGAACAGAACGAACAGTGCTTCGGGCAGCCCCGCACGGTCTGCACCGATGCCCACATGTAGCCGCCCTTCGGCAACAGATCCCAGCGCGCTTCCCGGAATTCTTCCGGGCTCACCCGGCCGCCGTCGTAAACTTTTTCCGGTTTGCCGTCCAGCACGTCTCGCAGGACCTTGGACCAAATGACGTCGCCATCGCCCTTCACCACGGCGGTGGCCTGACCCAGTTCCAGCGCCTCTTCTGGATACAGCGTAGAGTGGATGCCTCCAAACACGGCATGCGCGCCCTTCGCGCGGACTTGACGGCCTAGCTCAAAGCCCCGCCTGGCGTTGGCCGTGTGAATCCCGATGCCAACCACGTCGCCCGGTTGAACGAGGTCCATGTTAAAAGACTCTAGCGTTTCATCGACGACAACGGGGTCCCCGAAGCTCCGGGGCGTCGCGGCGGCCAGTACGTACAGCCAGCGTGGAGTGATCACGCCGATTCCAAATGCGATGTCACTCGGGTTGATAAGGTATACGCGCAAAGAACAACTCCTGCCGAATCAAGCTGTAAAGCCCGTGGGGACGGGAACGATCAAGTTTATCAACAAACGTGTCCCTCTACGGCAAAATCGTACATCAAAGTCCCAAGCGCTCCCGCAGCTCCTTCGCCCTTTCTTTGGCTACAGTGATTTCCGTTTTGCCCGCGTCGCGTAAACGGAGGATCCACTTCCCTCCAAAAAAGCTATACAGCTCTTGCACGTACGCCACATTCACCAGCGTGGAGCGGTGGACACGCACGAACTGCTTCGGGTCCAGCTTGGACTCAAGCTCCGAAATCGTCCAATCGACGACATAATTCTTGGCCGCCGTGGCGGCGTAGCTAAGTTTGTCCTCGGCAAAAAAGTGGGTCACAAGTGAAAGCTCGACGAACTCCACGCGATCCCCAAGTTTGGACGAAACGCGTTGCGGGTACCGCGCCTCCTCCACCGGCTTGAGCCGTTGCGCCAATTCGCGCAGTAGACCGTCCATGTTGGGCGACTTTTCTTGCCCTTGATGAATCCGCTCCACCTTATCGAGCGCCGCTCGAAGCTTCCGGGGCTCAATCGGCTTCAGCAAATACGCCACGCTGTTCGTCTCAAACGCCTGCAGGGCGAATTGATCGAAGGCCGTCGCGAAAATCACTAACGGCTGCCGGTCCAACTTGCCGAGTACCGCGAAACCATCCAATTCCGGCATCTGAATGTCGAGAAACAACAGGTCCGGCGCCTTGACGCCAATTTCATCCAGCGCCGCCACCGGGTCGCTCTGCCGCCCCACCACGCGGACCCGGCCATCCTCGGCCAACAGGCGTTCTAGCCGGTCCAGCGCCAGCGCCTCGTCGTCCAACAAGTAAGCGGTCAGCATGGAATGCGGAAGCTCACTGCCATGCCAGGCGACAGCGTCTGGATTTCTAGCGTGGCGCTCGCGCCGAAAAACGCTTCTAGCCGCTGGCGTAAAGTGTCGAGCCCATGGCCTTCCGGCATCGGCTGGGCCGCGAAGCCCGGCCCGTCATCGCGCACTTCCAGCCTGACTCCGCCATCGCCTTCCCTTGCCTCAATGAGAATCGTCGCGCCCTGCCGTGACGCGGCTACCGCATACTTGACGCTGTTTTCGACCAAGGTTTGCAAACTCAATCCCGGTATACGCACGCCCAAAAGTGCGCTCGGTACCGCCACTTCGTAACGCAACCGGTCTTGAAATCGAGCCTTTTCGATCTCGAGATAATCCAACGTGATCTGCAATTCTTCCTCCAGGCTCACCAAACTCGCGTGCCGGTCCAGCGAGAATCGAAGCAGCGCCGCCAGCCGTTGGATGAGTTCCTCGGCCGCGGCCGGGTCTTGACGCACCAGCGACGATATCGAGTTCAGCGTGTTGAACAGGAAATGCGGATGCACTCGCGACTCCAGGCTCTGCAGGCGCGCCTCGCTGGCGGCCTTCAAGGCGTTGGCCCGCTCCAACTCCTTCGTTCGCAATTCCAAACTGGTCTCTTCCAGTTGCCGCCGCGCCACCTCGGAGAACGTCGAGACTACCCCGATCAACACCGTGAAAACGATGTTCGCGCTGATTGATTCCACGTAGTTGATCCGCAAGGGATAGAAGGGCTGCGCGCGCAGCAGGAAGGTGCCGATGCTCCCGCCGCAGACGCCGATGAGAGCAAGCAACAGTATCAATTGCGTCCAGGTCCACCACTTCGGCCCTCGCACGAAGCGCCCGACGCGCGGCAGAATCGTCCACGCCAGCCCGCCCGTAAGGTTCGCGAAGACGAAAGAGATGCCTCCCGCGACCGCGATCACGTCCCACCGCGGATGGCGCATGTTCGCGTAGGTCAGCACCGCCACTAATGCGGCGATGCCGAAGTTGATGGACAGAAATCGAGGTATTGCGCCCATCTACTTTCCAATCTACTTTGCAGTGTGGCACCCGAAGCACCCCGCCTGCGCCGCGGGCAGTACTTGTTTCGTCTCGAACCACTTCGCGGCGCTTCGCGCATACGGTGAATTCTCGGGCAGCTTCTCCCGTACCAGCGTGAAGAACTCCTCCGCCTTGGCGGCGTCGCCTTTCCGCGAATACGAATCCGCGATTCCCAGCAACAGTTCGCCGCGCGGGTGCGTACCCAGTTGGTCCAGCGAACTTTTCTGCATCTCGTAAACCGTCAGGTAATCGCTCAAGGCATCTTCGCGCAACGATTCGGCCATCTGCGGCGGCATTTGCCGGGCGGCGCTCATCAAGATCGCCCCGCGCGGAATCCGCACCCCGATATTCTTCGGAGCCAGCGCCACGGCCTGCTTCATCATCCCAATGCCCTTCCCGTAGAGCTCCATTCCTTTCGCCTGATCTCCTTGCCGGAACAGTTGCCCAGACAAGAAGAACAGCCCGCCGCCATGCCAAACCATAGCCTCGGCATGTTGGGGCTCAGCCGCCAACACAGCCTCCGTTTTCTGCATGGCGCGCTCTAGCGCGGCCTTGTCGCCGGCGAAGCCCGCGAAATAGTCGTTACGAACCTGGTGGTCGAAGCGCTCGGCGCCCCCAAGGCTCGAGAGTCCGAGTCCCAGCAGCGCGGCGGTTGTTAACAAAATCGGTTTGGCGTATCGCATGTTCCCAAGTTAAAGACTCATCGCCGCCCGCGCCGCTCATTTCCGACGAAAGCCTCCGATTCTCCGATGAAGCCCCGCCCTCGCCGGATAGAATGAAGAGCTTGCCGCCAAGTCCCGGCCGGGGCGGAGCCTGGATTCCCGCCATTTCCATGCTGCTCGTGTCGACGCTCAGCTACGTCGACCGTAACGCCATCGCCGTTCTCATCCCGACCATCCAGAAGGAAACTGGCCTCAGCGCGCAGCAATACGGCTGGATCGTCGCCGCGTTCAGCTACGCCTACATGATCGGGAATCCCGTGTGGGGCATGCTTCTGGACCGGATGGGCGTCCGCCGAGGCATGCTGGCCGCCGTCAGCGGCTGGACGCTGGCCAGCACCGCCCATGCCCTCGCCGGAGGTCTCTGGAGCTTTGCCATCCTCCGCACCGCCCTCGGCTTCTTCGAAGGCGCCACCTTTCCCGGCGCGCTCCGCACGGTCGTGCAGAGCCTAGCCCCAGCGGAACGCAATCGAGGCCTTGCACTCAGCTACTCCGGCGGCTCGCTGGGCGCGATCTTGACGCCTTTCATCGTTACGCCTATCGCGCTCGCCTTCGGATGGCGCGCCGCCTTCTGGGCCACCGGAATCGCGGGCATTGCATGGCTGATGTGGTGGGCGGCTATCTCACGCTCTGAATCGTTGCGGGGCTTGCCCGCCGAAGAAATCCACGACGGTGAGGGCTTCCGCTGGCTCGACCCAAGAGTAACGGCCTTCATCGCGATCTACGCGATGGGCTCCATGCCGATTGGCTTCATTCTCTACATGTCCAGCATCTACCTGACGCGCGTCTTCGGCATGACGCAAGCCGAACTCGGCAAGGTGCTCTGGATTCCGCCGCTGGGCTGGGAATGCGGCTACTTCTTTTGGGGTTGGCTGATTGATCGCTGGGTCCGCGCGGGCGTACCCACCGCCACCGCGTGTGCGCGCGCCTTCGGCGCCGGCGTACTGCTCGGTCTGCCCATGTCCATGGCGGGCCACCTCGGCAGCCCCGCTCCTTTTCTTTTCTCGCTCTTCCTCCAGATGTTCGTAACGGGCGCCTTTATCGTCGGCGGCATCGCCTACGCCACCGGCGTCTTCGGCAATCGCCGCTCGGGGCTGATCGCGGGTCTGGGCGCGGGAAGCTTCTCCGCCGTCACTGCGCTCACGGCGCCCGTCTTCGGCGCGTTGTTCGACGCCTCCCGTTTTCGCGAGTCCTTTTACGTCGCCGCGCTGTTTCCCGTTGCGGGTTACGCCATCTGGCGATCCCTTCGCGGGCGCTCCGTTACTGCGGTGTTAAGCTAGGGAGCGTTCTTGTTAGAACCACTGTTCCCATATGGCTGCGCGCGCCGCATTGCCTAAGGTCTGCATCGCCTTAGGTCTACCCACCAATGAAAAGCTGATTGAGCAGGCCGGGAAGGAACTGGCCGCCGGTGAGCACTTTCTAGAATTCCGCTTGGATTACTTGAATCGTCCGGAGCAAGGCGTCAAGGCGATTCAACAATTCCTCGCCAAGCATCCCGAGGCCACGATTCTGGCCACTTGCCGCCGCCATCAAAACCACGGCAAGTACGACGGCTTGATCGAGGACCAGCTTAAAATCCTCGACGCCGCCATCGACGCGGGCGCCAAGGCCATCGATGTCGAAATCGAGACCGCCGAGAAAGTGATCGACAAGGTCGAGCACCTGCGCGCGAAAACCCAACTCATCGTAAGTTGGCATAACTACGAGGGCACGCCGCCGCTCGAACCCGTGCTGCGCCGCATGCTAAAGGTTCCGGCGGACGCCTACAAGGTGGTCACCACCGCCAAGAAACCCAGCGATAGCGGTAAAGTGCTGGCTCTTCAGAAAGCTCACCCCCGCGTCCCCCTCATCCTCCTAGCCATGGGCGAGACGGGATTTCCCACCCGCGTGCTCTGCAACGCGATGGGCGGCATCTATACATACGCTTCGCCGAATGCCGTCGAAGGCACCGCGCCCGGGCAAGTCAGTTCGCGCGTTCTGCGCAACCTCTATCGCATCGACAAGCTCAGCAAGGGCGCGAAGGTCTACGGCGTCATCGCCGACCCGGTCCGCCACTCGCTTAGCCCGAACGTTCACAACCGCGCCTTTCAGGCCCGTCGTCTCGATGCCGTTTACCTGCCCTTCCTCGTAAAATCGACTCAATTGAAGGACTTCATTCAGCTCTGCGACGCCTTGCCGGTGCAGGGCTTCAGCGTCACGATTCCGCACAAGCAGCGCATTCTGAAATACCTCGATCACGTCGACCTGCTCGCCCGCCGCATCGGCGCTGTCAACACTGTCTGGAAGAAAGCGGGCAAATGGCGCGGCACGAACACGGACGCGGCGGCCGTTACCAAACCACTCGGCAAGAAAATAAAGCTCAACAAAAGCAAAGTGCTCATCGCCGGCAATGGCGGCGCCGCGCGCGGGGCGGCCTTCGCCCTAGCCGACGCCGGCGCGCAAATCGCCATCGTTGGCCGCAACCCCGATCGCGTCCGCGCCCTCGCGAAACTCTGCGGCGCCGAAGCGCTGATTCGCGAGCAAATGAACGGCCGCCGCTTCGACGCGCTGGTGCACGCTACGCCCATGGGCATGTGGCCACATGTCAACGAGTGTTTTTTTCCGGACAGCGTCCCCGCCGACTTGGTCTTTGACATGGTCTACAATCCTCTCGAAACCGAACTTGTGCGCCGGGCGAAGTCGCAGGGCGCTTCCGTCATTCCAGGCCTCGAAATGTTCTTGACTCAAGCGGCGCAACAATTCGAAATCTGGACGGATGACAAGGCGCCGATGAGCGTTATGGAGAAGGCGGCATTGGAGGCGCTAGGGAAATGAGGAAGACATCGCGCCGGGTAATGCTCTTGAGCCCGGCGGCGATTACGGCGGCGTCGCTCGCACAGAATGAGCCAGCTCCAGAGGAGCTCCAGAAAACGCGGGCCGCCATGGATGCCGCGCGCGCCGCGCTGCGAAAAGTCAAGCTGGAGCGGGAAACGGAGCCTGCCTTCAGCTTCAAGGCTTGATATTGGAGTGTTTGCAGTAACGGAGGGTTGATGGCGATCACGGGAGAGGACATTTTCTTCGCCACGGCGGCGGAATTGAACGCGGGTTGGAAGAAGGGCGACTACTCCGCCAAGGAACTCGCCAATGCGTTCTTGCAGCGCCTCGAGAAACTCGGGCCACAATACAACGCGCTCGCGTTGAGCTTGCGCAAGGAAGCACTGGATCTGGCGGGCGAAGTGGATGGTGAACGCAAACGCGAGCGCTTCCGCAGCCGGCTGCAAGCCGTGCCCTTCGGCGCCAAGGACCTGCTCGCTTGGCCTCAACATCCCACCACCTGGGGCGCGAAACCGTTCGCCACCCAGACCTTCACCGAGCCCGCGACGGTGCTCAAGAAACTGCGAGGCACCGGCGCGATCTTGATAGGCAAGCTCGCCATGATCGAACTGGCCGGCGGCCCCAGCTATCGCTACGCGAAGGCCAGCCACACCGGCCCCTGCCTGAATCCTTGGAACAAGGAACATTGGGCCGGCGGCAGTTCGAGCGGTTCGGGTGCGGCGGTCGCGGCGGGCCTGGTTCCCTTCGCCTTGGGCAGCGAAACCAGTGGTAGCATTCTCACGCCCGCGTCCTACTGCGGCATCACCGGCCTCCGTCCCACTTACGGACTCGTCAGCCGCGCCGGCGCGATGGCCTTGAGTTGGACGCTGGACAAAGTTGGCCCCATGGCCCGCTCCGCCGAAGATTGCGGCATCGTGCTGGAAACGATCGCCGGCGGCGATGGACGTGATCCCGGCAGCGCGGGCAAAGGCTTCTACTTCGCGCCGCAGTTCGCCAAGGCCTTCGTGGACACGACGGTCGGCTATGCGCCAGTCGACTGGCAAGAGTGGACCGATCCCGAGACCCGCGCCGCCTTCGCCGAAACGCTCGATGTCTTCCGCTCACTAGGTATCAAGTTGAAAGAGATGGATCTTCCGGACTTCCCCTACGGTCCCCTGGTCTCGACTGTTCTCCAAGGAGAGGCTGGCAGCATCTTCGAAGACCTCGTGGAAAGCGGCCAAGTCAAGGAACTCGCCGACGAGAAACAGATCGCTGGCCTGCAAGGCACGCAGGAAATGCTCGCCAAGGACTATCTGCGCGCCATGCGCATTCGCCGCCTTGTCGTCGAAGCCTTCCGCGACTTCTTCTACGAAGTAGACTTCGTCATCGCGCCCAGCCGCACCGGCGTCGCCACGAAGATCACCGATGCCCTCGACGCGCCCCGGCAGAATCCGCCCGCGGATCGCAAGCGCGGCCTCATCCAGCACATTCCCGCCGGCAATCTCGCTGGCCTGCCCGCCCTCAGCTTGCCGTGCGGCTTCGTCAATGGCTTGCCCATCGGCGTTACGCTCATGGGCCGCCCGTTTACGGAAAACGCGCTCCTCGCCGCGGGCATCGAATTCCAGAAGCGCACGGATTGGCACAAGCGCCGCCCACCCGTCGCGGGAGGCTCCCATTAGTCAGACGCAATTGGCCGTCGTCGCCATCTTTTGCATCGCCTGCGCCATAACGGACTGGCGCAGCCGCGAAATCCCCAACTGGCTCACGGGCCCCGCGATCCTCATCGGCTTCCTGGTCTGCCCTTGGCCGTCGTCCATCCAAGGCTTCGGCCTAGCCGTCCTCATTCACATTCCATTCTTCGTCATGCGCTACACAAGCGGGGGTGACGTGAAGCTCATGGCCGCCCTCGGCGCGCTGATGGGCTATCCCGAATGGCTCACTTTCTTCGTGCTGCAAGCGATCCTCGGCGGCCTCGTCGCGCTCGTCGTTAGCATTGCCAGTGGCAAGCTGCGGCAAGTGATTCGCCGCACCCTGCACTGGGGCGACAAGCCGCTAGCCGTGGACGATCCAAAAGCGATCACCATTCCCCGCGGTGTTGTTGCTCTGGGCGGTCTTGGCCTTTGGCTGCTCGCGCGGCCCTAACGCGAAAACCGATAGACCGGCGCTAAGGGCACTCGAAGTGGAACTCAAAGCTAAGGTGCACCGGGCGCTTCCTCGCATCGCTGCCCGGCGACACGCGCCATTTTTTTGCCGCGTCCTGAACCGCCTCGGCTAGCAGCGAATTGCCCGAAAGAATTGTCACCTCCGCCACTGCGCCACTCTCGGCATTCGCCCGGAACTCCATTTCCACCCGGCCGGTGAGTCTTGCCATCTTCGCCAGCGGAGGGGCCGAAGGCTCTTCGTAGTGTTCGAAGCCGGGAACTCCATCGTGCTTCAGCCTGACCGTTGAGCCATCTCCCGCATTGGTGGATAGGTTCGCGACGTCTTCTTGGAATGTCTTCGCGCTGATCGCTCGCAACCCGGCATCATAGCGCCCAGTCTTGAGTTCCCGCAGCACCGCTTCATCCGCCGGCCGAAGTTTCGCCTGCATTTCCGGCGGAACGATGTCGTAGCTTGGAAACGTTCCGAACGCACGAGTGCCGGCCAGGAACTCCAAATTGACCAAGCTTGCCAGATCGGGCCTTCTCCTGCTCAGCCGCTCCACGTCCACTTTCCAGTCGTCCATCAGACGAAGCACCTTGCCCTGCTTTCCACATTGCGCGAAAAGCGCGAAGGAATTGCCCGCTCCTACCTTCGTTGCCGGGAAGGCTTCGAGACTCCGCTGCAACGCCGCTTGAGTGGCAGAGCATATCCGGGCTCCCCCTCCAATCGCGGCTATGGACCGGTTCGCCAATCGCGCATGGGCCACTTCGATTTTCGTGGCTTCGCTACAGTACTTCTTTGCGCTCGAGACTCGAATATATCTCGCCAACACATCGTCGCCGTCGGGCCGGAACTCCAGGACCGATCTGTGCCAGCCGGGCCAAGCATCGCTGAATCCCTCGGAGACGACATAGAACTCGGAAGGGCGCTGAAAGCAAAATAACGCCGCGGGACAAAACAACAACAAGCAAAGCGGCTGTAGTCCCGCTAACCCGGCGCGTTCTGGCATCGTCCTAACCCAAAATCGACAGCGCCGCTTCCAGTTCCGACCGCGTGTGCGCGTCGCCGTTCCTTGTGGTCGCCTCGATCCCCGCGACGTAAAGATTCTTCGCTTCCTCGACGTTTCCCATCTGCTCCAGCGTCTGCCCGCCGTGATAATACGCCGGCCCATAAGCCGGATCCACTTCCAGCAAGGCCCGGTACTCCGTCACCGCCTCCGCCAGCTGCCCCGCGTTCTTAAACTCGTTGGCCAGCATGTAGCGCAAGCGGCTATCGTTCGGGGATTGCGTCAACAGGTTGCGAATGGCTTCAATGCGATTGGACATCTTTTCCCATGGTAAGTCGTGACGGGCGCGTGCAAGGCTATTCTGAAGCGTATGGAAAGTTGGAAGATCGCGCCGGAAGCCGCGGCCTCGGCCGCGCCGAAAGAACCCCGCCCCGTGCGCGAAAGCATGAGCGAGATCTCGGAACTCGCGCTGCTCAACGACGCCAACCCCCTAGGCAATCTCATCGGCGGCCGCGTGATGCATCTTGTCGACATCGCCGGCGCCATCGCCGCTAGCCGCCACGCCCGCGCCCCCGTCGTCACCGCCAGTGTCGACTACATGAACTTCCTAAACCCCATCCGCATCGGCGAACTCGTCATCGTCAAGAGCGCCGTGAACAAGGCCTGGAACACGTCCATGGAAGTCGGCGTGAAGGTCTACGTCGAAGATCTAATGACGGGTCAAGTGAAGCACACCACCACCGCGTACCTGACCTTCGTCGCCGTCGATGGCAAAGGCTCCAAAGTCAAGGTCGCGCCCATCCTTCCCGAAACCGAAGAAGAAAAACGCCGCTACGATCAGGCCGAAGAGCGCCGTAAGATCCGCTTGGAACTCAAGGCGCGTCTCACGGCGGGCAACTACTAGCCGGGCCTTCTAGACCTCGTCCTCTTTCTTGTACATATACTTAACCGCCGATTTGAACACCAGTAGATTCGGCGCTCCCTCGCGGTTCAGCTTGATCGAACCCTTGTCGTACCACTCAATCACGCCCTCCAGGCGCTCGCCATCCTTCAGCAGAACCACCATCGGCGTCTTCGCCGACATTTGCTTGATGTAGTAAAAATTTTCCGCGTTGGTTTGTTCCGGGGGAACCTGTTTTTTCGGAGCGGCGGAGAGGGCCTTGGGGGCCGAAAATGGCTTTTCGCGAGACTCCGGCACGGGAGCCCTCAATGTACGGCGAACGGGTGTTTCCAAGATGAATCCTCCAAGTAAGACAATTATGACAGGTCGAGTATTAAACTGAAGACGCCGCCAGGGGGCAAAAGGTTCATGCCCCAGGGCCTAAATTAGGGCTTTTTCGCGCAGTTCCATTGCGAAGGCGTCCAGCGCAATACCCTTCTGAATGTTTCGCCGGAGTTGCCGCACCATCTCATCGGTCAGGTGCACCGCGTGCCGTAACCAAGAGAAACTCACCGAGTCCGCGATCCCCTTCAATTGCCCCGCTACGTCGGCGTTCCGCAACTCGCCCACCCCGTGCCCCAGCAATAGCAAGTCTTCCAATAGCAGATACAGAACGTCTAGATAGGCTTCCAACTTTTCCGATTTCGACGCCGAGATCGACTCCACATGCTTGATCCAGCTTCCAAACGGCGCCCGCCGGCTCGCCACTTCCAGTAACGCCAGCATCGCCGCGCGGCGCTTGTCGTAGGCCTCCAGATCCCATGTAATCGCCATCCCCGGCGACCCCGCGCCTAGCCGTACCCGCCGCTCCGGATGATCCGCGCCCCGCTGCTTCAGGAATCCAAGAATGCTCTGCTCGTCGAGCGAATGCAGTGGAATCGTCACCGATCGCGAGCGGATGGTCGGCAGCAAATCGTAAGGATTCTCCGCCGTCATGAAAATCAACAAGTGCGGCGGCGGCTCTTCCAACACCTTCAACAGCGAATTCGCCGCCTGTTCATTCGCACGGTCGATCTGATCGATCAAGAACACCCGCCGCTGCCCCTGCGAAGGCATCAATTGCGATTGATCCTTCAGCAAGCGAATCTGTTGAATCGAGATCTGCCGCAACGGCCCTTCGGGCGCGAAGGTCACAAAATCCGGATAGCTCTGCAACAAAAACGGATCTTCCGCCCTCTTTTCGCTAGGCAGTTTCTCGCGCTCGGCGATCAACTCGCGATTGTGCGCTAGCGACAGATCATCTTGTTCGATCTGAGCCACCGCCGCCTCGCTGGCCCAAAGCGTCAGCGCCGCGAAGCGCCGCACCAGCGTTGCCTTCCCTACGCCCTGCGGCCCCGCCAGCAACAGCGTCTGCGGAATGCGGTCCGCCTCACGCATTTCCAGGAGCGTCGAAACCGCCGCGTCGTTACCGAAAAAATTCTCAAGCACGCGCGCTCCACCTCTCACTGACCTCGCGCCAAACGTCGGCGGCCACCGCCTCGGCTGGCCTGTCCCCGTCCACGGTCACAATGCGATGCGGCTCCTCTTGCGCCAATCGTTCATAGGTATCGAACACACGCTGATGAAATGCCGCCGTCTCCGCTTCCAGACGGTCGTCGGCCAAGCCCGCCCGTCGCGCCCGGCTCACCTCTGGCGTTACGCGAATATAAAGCGTCAACGAAGGCTCCGTCCCCCGGCAGGCAATGCCATGCAAGGTCTTCACGGTCTCCGAGCCTAACTCCCGCGCCGCGCCCTGATAAGCCAATGTCGAATCCGTAAACCGGTCGCTCACCACCAGCTCGCCGCGCTCCAGCGCCGGCCGTACCTGCTCATCGATGTTTTGCGCGCGATTCGCGAAGTACAAAAGCAACTCCGTCACCGGTGACAGCGTCCGGTTCTCCGGGTCCAGCAAAATCTTCCGGATCTGCCGCCCAATAGGCACACCGCCGGGCTCGCGGTTCACCAAGAACGGGATCCCCTCGCCGCGTAGCCGCTCTTCCAGCAGCGCCAGCTGCGTCGACTTCCCGCTCCCATCGATGCCTTCCAAGCTGATAAAGAGTCCAGGCATCTATTCAGGTTCTGTCCGCGACTCGTCCAATACAAAATGGAAAAGCTTCCGCAAATCCAGCCAAGCTTCCTTCTTCGCTTCCACGTTATAGGCGCGCAGCAAGTAGGACGGATGATAAGTCACCATCACTGGAATCCCATGCCAACGGTACCAGTTGCCGCGCATCTTCGTCACGCCTTCTTTCGTGTTCAACAACGCCTTCGCCGCCGTCGCCCCGAGCGCGCAAATCGCTTTCGGCTTCAGCGTCATCAATTGCCGGAACAAGAACTGCCCACAGACCTCCATCTCGTCTGGTTGCGGCGTGCGGTTGTCCGGCGGCCGGCACTTCACCACGTTCGCGATGTAGCAATCCTCGCGCCGCAACGGCAACTTGTCTTTCGCCGCGGTGCCATCGATCATCTGTGTCAACAGCTGCCCCGCGCGTCCCACAAAGGGTAGCCCCTGCTCGTCCTCATCGGCCCCTGGGCCTTCCCCAACAAACACGAGCCGCGCCTGCTCATTCCCGGAACCAAACACGATCTTGCTGCGCTTCTCGCAAAGCCGGCAACGGCGGCAATCGCCAATATCCTCTCGAATCTTAGCGAGCGTATCGCCCTCGGGAGCGAGCGTGGGAAGTATCAAGTCCATGGCGGGTTTCGGAGCGGGTGGCGCTGCGACTCGAGGCGTTGCTACGGCTGGAGGCGGCGGCGATGCTGTCGCCAACGCCAATCCCTCCGGCAACCGCACATCGCGAATGTGCAGATCCTGAAAATATTCGAGATATTGGCGCAACAGTTCCGGCGACATGGGCGAATTCACGATGCCACGCTAAGCGCGCGCCACTTCATCGAGGATACGATGAGCGATTTCGATTTTGGGCGCCGGACCCGCATTTACCGCCTCTCCCTTGCGCGAATAAATCGTCACCTGATTCGAATCGGACCCAAACACCGACGCCCGCGCGTCCACCAAATTCGCCACCAGCAAATCGCAATTCTTCACCGCCATCTTTCGTTGCGCTTCGCTCGCCAAATTGTCTGTCTCCGCCGCGAAGCCCACCACCACTCGCTTATCCTTCTTCTTCTCCAGTTTCTTACCCATAGTCGCGAGAATATCGACGGTCGGCGCCAACTCAATCCGCAGCGCTTCACTCGACTTCTTGATTTTCCCCGCCGACACGTTCACCGGCGCATAGTCCGCCACCGCCGCCACCGCCACGAACACGTCGCAACGCGGCCACTGCGCCTCCACAGCCTGCAGCATCTCCGCCGCCGTCCGCACATCATGCCGCTCAACGCCCGCGGGCGTGGCCAAACTCACCGGCCCCGAAACCAAGATCACCTTCGCGCCCCGCTCGGCCGCGGCCTCGGCGATCGCGTAACCCATCTTCCCGGACGAACGATTCGTAATCACCCGCACGGGATCGATCGGCTCTTCCGTCGGCCCCGCCGTTATCAAGATCGTCCTCCCCTCAAGATCCCGCTTTCCCTGCAACATCGCCGCCACCGCCGCCGCGATCTCCGCGGGCTCCGCCATCCTTCCCGGCCCCACCATCCCACAAGCCAAATCCCCCGCGTTCGGCCCCACCATCCGCACCCCGTCAGAAGCCAACTGCCGCACATTCCGCTGCACCGCCGGGTTCTGCCACATGTTCGTGTTCATCGCGGGCACCAACAAAACCGGCCCACGAAACGCCAGATACAGCGTCGTCAAAAAATCGTTCGCCAACCCATTCGCGAACTTCCCAATCAAATCCGCGGTCGCGGGCGCCACCACCAGCAAGTCGTTCTCCAGCGCCACATTGATGTGCTCGATAGCGCTCGAAAGCACGGCCTCGCCATCCTGCCGCTCCGCGAAAAGATGCGCGATCACTTTCCGGTTCGCCAGCGAAGCCAGAGTGAGGGGTGTGATGAATTCGGCGGCAGCCTGCGTCATGACCGGCTGCACGGACAATCCTTGTTGGGTGAGAAGCCGCGTGAGTTCGGCGGACTTATACGCTGCGATGCCGCCGCCTACGCCGAGAATGACGCGCCTGGCAGCCATGGTCTTTAAGGAGGGAAGCTATTCCGTCACTTCGGCGTTTTCCGCGCCGAGAATGTGATACTGCACCAGTCCGCGCCGCGTCTCTTCCATCGCCACCACCGTCGACTTGCGCGAGATCGTCGGCAGGAAAGAACGCTGGCCGCTCTGCAGTTGCCGAGCCCGCTTCGCCGCCACAATGATGAAGCGGTACGTCGAATTCTCGGGGTCGTCCGGAATGATGAAATTCGAGTTGACGCGCGGAGCGAGCTTGGAATCCATAAATCCCATTATCCCGCTTTCTCATTCCAGGTTCAACGATTGCTCCCGGATTCGCTCAATCTCGGTCTTGACCGCCAGCCCCATCTCGGTGATCTCTAGCCCGATGTCCCCTGAATTGTTGGACTTAGAGAGAATCGTGTTCGCCTCCCGATTCATCTCCTGAAGCAAAAAATCGATCTTCTTCCCCGTCTCGCCCTGCCCGGCCAGCAGCTTTTCGAGGTGCTGGCAATGCGTCAAGAGCCGCGTAATCTCCTCCTCAATGTCGCCCCGGTCCGCCAGATAAGCCGCCTCCTGGGCCAGCCGCGTCGGGTCCAAATTCGCCCCGCTCAGCAATTCCTGCAGTTTCGTCTGAATCCGCTCCTTCAAGGCCGGCAAGATTCCCGCCCGCCGCGCGCGAATTTCCTGCGCCTTTGTGCGAATGCTGGAGTTGTACTCCCGCAGTTGCACGCCCAACGCCGCGCCCTCCCGGTCCCGCTGCTCATTCCACTCCTGCAACAGCGCGCCCAGTTTCTCCACCAGCTCCGCCTGAAAATCCGCCGGCAAATCGTGATCGCGCGATTCCACCATCATTCCCGGCAGCGCCAGCGCCGCATTCAAATCCGGCTGGCCCATTGGCCCAAAGCTCTTCTCGACTTCGCCGAACAAAGCCCGGTACGCGCCCAGCAAATCGCGGTTCACCTCAAGCGAAGAAGCCCCATCCTGCCGCGCGAAGTGAATCCGCACGTCCACGTGCCCGCGATTGGCGTGTTGCTTCACCAGATTCCGCAACGCGTTCTCCACGGGATCGAAAAACGAACTCATATGAAAGTGCAAGTCCAGCGCCCGGTGATTCACGGACTTGACCGACAGCGTAATTTCCCCCGCCAACTCCGGACCGGGCCGCGAATAGCGCAAGCGCCCGAACCCCGTCATGCTGCGTAAGCTCATAAGTTCTTTAGAGTATCCAACTCGCGGCGCCCGGCGCGCCCCCAATCCGTGCGACACTGAAAGTTCCCGCCAGTTATGCCGCGCTCCGGGAGGTTTTGTGCCGGCGCGTTCGGAAATCGTTTCTTACCAGGAAAAGTTAGATCAGGAAAGAGCCGTCTACGCTCATGTCGAAAACGTGCATGAGTTACCGGAGATCTTTCACTATTGGTCCAACCGCTATTTGAAGCCGAAGCTAGAAAGCCTGGGTTTCAATAGCCCCGAGGACCTCTTTCTCACTCAAGCCAGCGAGGCACTGCGGGATCGCGGCGGCGCGGGCCTGCGCATCTTAAGCGTCGGCGCGGGCAACGGCGGCCTCGAAATCGCGATACTCGACAGACTACGCGCAGAAGGCGGTCGCGACCTGCATTGCGATTGCCTGGAACTCAACCCCGCCATGATCGAACGCGGCCGCCGCGCCGCCGAAGCCAAGAGCCTGTCCCGCGAGATCCAATTCATCCAGGCCGACTTCAACGACTGGCGCGCGGAGGGCCGCTGCTACCACCTCGTCATCGCCAATCAGTCCCTCCACCATGTCCTCGCGCTCGAACATCTTCTCGCCGAGATCCGCAAATGCCTTGCGCCCGACGGCCGCCTAGTCGTCTCCGACATGATCGGCCGCAATGGGCACCAGCGCTGGCCCGAAGCGCTGGAGGAGATCTGGAGCTTCTGGCGTGAACTCCCGCCCGCCTATCGCTACAACCACATCTGGGGCACTTACGAAGATCTCTACGTGGATCGCGATTGCTCCCAGATTGGCTTTGAAGGTGTCCGCGCCCAAGACATTCTCCCGCTCCTCCTCCGCAATTTCCACTTCGAGGTCTTCCTCCCCTTCGCCAACGTAATCGATCCCTTTCTCGACCGCGCCTTCGGCCCCAACTTCAATGCGGCCTCCTTCACGGATCGCGAGTTCATCGATCGCATCCACGCGCGCGATGAAGAAGGTATCCGGCGAGGCGAATGGCCTCCCACGCATCTGCTCGCCGTCCTGCGCACCGCGCCCACCGGCGCGCTTCTCTCCCATGCTGGACTCACGCCGGAACACTGCCTGCGCCGGGGCACGAAGACGAAAGCCACTCCACCCGCGATCACCAATCTCCGCGCCCCTCACGCCGAGGACATCCCCGGTCTTCTGGCTACCTGCCGCCGTCTCAGCGCATCTCTCGAAGCCGAGCGCGAACGCAGCGCCGCACTCGCCGGCGAATGGCGCGAACGTACCGAATGGGCGCTCAGCCTGCAATCCGATCTCAACGCCGGACTAACGCACATCGCAATCCTCGAAACCGAGGTCGAGAAGTTCCGCCAGTGGGCAGCACAACTCGATACGGAAATTGAAACCAAGGACGCCGCCCACGCCCAACTCCAGCGTGAGTTCGCCGAACGCACCGAATGGGCCCTCAGCCTCGACGCTGAGCTGAAACGCGCCTACCATTGGGGCGAAGACCTCGGCCGCCGTCTCCGCGCCTTTGAATGGGCCGAGCGCCTCGAAAGCCGCTATCCCCGCCTCACCGCCTTCTTGAAATTTCTAACCGGCCGCGCATGATTCTCGCACTGGCTCTTTTCGCCGCCGCGTGGATCGTCTTCCGCGCCGCCACGCAATCCATCACCCTCGACGAAGCGCACACCTTCCTGCATTGGGTTCACCGCCCCGAAGCGGCCCACTGGGAGCCGCATTCCAATAACCACGTCCTCAACTCCGCCCTCATGCGCCTTTCACTCTTCCTTGCCGGTCCTTCGCACCTATCGCTTCGCGCCCCGGCTCTGCTCGGCGGCTTCCTTTACATCGCCGCCGCTACCAAACTCACCAAACTCCTCACCGCAAATCGAGTCCAGCAACTGCTTCTCTTCCTCTGCCTCGTCTTCAATCCCTTCGTCATGGATTATCTGGTCGCCGCCCGCGGCTATGGCCTCGCCGGCGCCTTCTTCTGCCTCGCTCTGATCCAAGTCGTGCAGCCCAGTAGCAACCCCATTCGCTCCGCCCTTCTCATCTCCACCCTCACCGCCCTCTCCTTCTGTTCAAACTTCTCCACCGCCTACCTCAACGCCGTCCTTTGGATCGCCAGCGTGTTTATTCTCTGGCGCAAGCACGATATCGCCAAACCAAAACTCCTCGCCTCGCTCATCCTCCCCGGCGCGTTCGTCACCTTGGCCATCTGCGGTCACGCCCTTTCCGGCTACGACAAGAACCAGCTCATCTGGGGCGCCGATTCCCTCGCCAAGATGCTCATCGAAATGCGCGACGCCTCCTTCGACGAAATCAACCCACACATCGCCAACCCCATCTTCAACAAGCCCTTCCACCTCATCAAAAAACACATGCTGTGGTTCATCCCCGTGCTCTTCGTCATCGGCCTTTGGCGCTACCGCAACGCCACTTCGACGCTATTGGCCGCCCTCTTCATCGCCGCGCTAGCCCTGCACTATCTGCAGTTCCGCTTCTTCGGCATCCTATTGCCCTACGAGCGCACCTCGCTCCTCTTCGTCGTCTTGCTCACCCTAGCCCTCGGCGCGCAAAGCCCCAACAGAATCACAAACACGACCCTCGCCCTCTGCGCCTTCTATTTCGTTGGAACCTTCCGCCACCACTTCTTCCGCGAATGGGCCATCAACGCCGACATCCGCGCCACCTATTCTCTAATCCTCGAAGAATCTCGCCGCCTAGGCACCCGCGAAGTCGTCAGCAACCTCAACTACACCCCCAGCCTCAATGTCTACCGCATCCTCGAAAACACGAAGGAAATCGACGAACTCGCCAACCACGTCGAGCCCATCCCCTGCAAGGACATCTACGTCCTCCCCGCCGATCTCTACACCGGCTTCGCCCAAAGCGAAGGGCTCACCCTCCGCTATCGCAGCCGCATCTCGGACTACTCCATCTGGGTCCGTGAACCGAAATAGCCGGAAATCAGTGTGCGCGGTGATCCATTCTCTGGAATGCCAGAAAGCGGTGCACCGCTTCTACCAACTTTGCGTCGGCCGTCGAGACGTTCACGCGGGCGCCCTTTTCCATCTCTTCGTAGCGATACTGCACCCGTTTCCCGCCGGCTTTCATTTCGGCCGCGCCATCTGGCAACTTGCCGTGTATCGCCATGGGCATTGAGAAATCGCCGTGCGCGAAGCGTTGCGCGATCAGCTTGAAATGCTTGCGGATAGCGGCCAGTTGCGCTGCGTCGGATTCGTCCTTGACCGTCGCCTCGATAGCGCCGCCGTCCTTCGCGTCTACAAAGCGATGCGAGGTTTTCTCATGAGAGAAACCCATCACCTGATCGCCCCGCCGGTCCACCATTTTGTGATGGTCCATCTTGTGTTGGTCGTGATCGTGCTGCGCGAAAGCCAGCAATGCCGCGAGAAGGATCATGTCCTTAAAATCGTAACCCGACCAGGATCTCCGTCTGATTTTGACTGCGCGGCAAAGTCCCGCCCGGATACCTCGTGTACCTCACCTCCGGTTCCACCTTGATCAGCAATGCGTTAAACGTCACCCCCGCCCCCACCGTGAACCCCGTATCCGTCCTCTGCGCGTTGCGAATCGTCGCGCCCGCCGACAAGAATGGCTGCACCGGAAAAGGGCCAATACGTTTCTTAAGCAAAATCGGAATTTCATACGCCGTTTGCTTGCGTCCTGCATATTCGAAGCGCTTAAACAGCACCCCACTCTCCACGCTGATCAGAGATGGAATCTTCACCTCAAGATAAGGCCCGCCGGTGATCGCCGGCGACGCCCCTTCGGCCCGCACTGCGCCCCCCTTCAACCCAAAGCCAAACGGCAATTGTCCCCAACTCATCGGGGCCATAAGCAAAGTAAACAGCGCGGCCAAAAGCAAATTTCGCATCTCTACTCCGGGATGCCTACTCGTCGCCTTTCGTTTCCGCAATCGTTCTCCGCACTTCGGTGGTAGTGATTTGCATGATCACCTTGCCGACAAGCCTGGTATTACTATCGATCGTCAAAACGCTCTCATAAGCCTGCCCGCCCTGCAGTACGAAGTCCTGCGTAAAGTCGTTCGTCTTAAAAATCACCGAAGGATTCTTCACCAGCCGCCCCGTGAAGCGCAGCGGCAATCCACTCTCGGGATCCAACCAAATTTCACCCTTAAACAACCCCACCGCCGACTTCCTCGGTGCTACTTCAAAAACCTCCGCCGCTTTCCCCGCCAACTTCTCCGCGCGTTTGTACTTGAACTTGTAATTCTGCGGTTGAATATCCGCGCCACCGTGTCCCGTGTTGCTCGAATCGACTTCCGCGCTGATGTACCGGGCGATCACCTGCTTCTTCACCGTGTCGTCCCCCTGATAACTCTTCATCTCGTAAGTGACGTGCCCCTTGTCGTCGATCCGTTTCTCGGTCTCCATCACGCCCTGTTTTTTCATGCTCGGCAACGAAGCCTCGAACTTCGCTTTCATCACCAGCCCCGCCCGCTTCATCGGCCGCTCGAGGAACTTTTTCAATACATTCCCGGCCGGCCCCAAGCTCAACGGATCGAAGGGAACGTTCGGCGCCGTCCCGGCGGATCGGCACCCGCTCATCGCCAGAACAATCACGACCCACAACCCCGTTAACCAACGCCGTCTCTGCAATCTGTTTTGTCCCCTCATGCCAATTACGCGTGATCCAGCTCCAAGAGATATCCTCGCTTCCCCAAATTGATTCCGGTCGTCGCACCGAACTGGTCCCGCTCCCCCTCCGCCTCGTGAATGTGACCGCAAAAAAACCACTTCGGCTGGATACCCCGAATCGCCGCCGCCACCGACGCCGATCCGAAGTGTTTGCCTTCGCCCGCCCGGTCCAACAATGACCCTTGCGGCGGACAATGACAAATCAGCACCTCCGGCCTACTCTCGCCTAGCCGCGCCAGCCGCGCCGCCAATTCTTCCTCGCTATATTCGCCCGGAGTATTGAACGGCGTCGGGTTCGAATACCCCAGCGCCGCGAATCGCACGGCGCCCATTTCCCAGGCAGTATCGTGTACGTTCACCAAACCGAATTTCTCGCTCATATGCTGGATGTTCGAAGCCGACTCATGGTTGCCGGGTAAAATCCAAACCTTGCCCCGCCGCCGCGCCAAAATCTCTCCAGCTTGATCCAGATTCCGCGCCCAACTCACCACATCCCCCGCGCAAATATACGCGTCCGCCTCCCGCGCCATAAGCGCCTCCAAAGCCTTCCAGTCGCAATGGATATCCGAGAACAAAAGCACCTTCATTCGCGCAACTTCACTATTTTACAGATCGTTCGGGGCACGAGACGCATCTACCCAATAGTAGACACTGTCTACCACACGACCATGATACGCCTTAGCCTTCTCCCACTCCTCTGCCTCGCCGCATTCCCCGCCGAACTCCTCGTCAAAGTCACCGGCTTCCCGCGCAACCAGGGCCAAATCGGCTGCGCTCTCTACGCCGGCCCCGATGGCTTCCCTATGGAACCGGCCAAGGCCCAAGCCCAGCGTCACCCCACGACAAGCGCAACGGTCCTTTGCCGCTTCGAAAATCTCAAGCCCGGCCTCTACGCCGTTGCCGTATCCGCCGACCTCAACTCCAATGGCAAAACGGACAAAAACTTCCTCGGCATGCCCACCGAACCCTGGGGCGTCTCCCGCAACGCCCGCCCTCGCCTGCGCGCCCCCCGCTTCGAGGAAGCCTCGATAAAGGTCGAGGACGGCCCCGCCTTGACCATCGAAATTGAGGTGGCCAAATGATCGCCGATTTCCCCCAACGCTACGGCGAGTGGGCCGTCGTCACCGGCGCTAGTTCCGGCATCGGACGTGAAATCGCTATCGCCGCCGCGCGAGCGGGTCTCAAAGTCGCGCTCGTCGCACGTTCGGAGGAAAAACTCAAGAGTCTCGCCGTGCAACTCAACGGCGAAGCCATCCCTCTCGACCTCGCGCGGAACAACGCCCCCGAGCGTCTGCTTGCCGCCCTCGGCGATCGCTCCGTGGGCCTTCTGGTCAATGCCGCCGGTTTCGGCTCCGGCGGTCCCCTCCTCAAGGCCAACCTGCCCACGGAACTCGAAATGGTCGACGTCAACTGCCGCGCCGTCCTGGCTCTCACCCACGCCTTCGCGCAGCGCTTCGCCGCCCAGCGCCGCGGCGGTATCGTTTTCATTAGCTCCATCGTCGCCCGGCAAGGCGCGCCGCTTGCGTCGAACTACGCCGCCACCAAAGCCTATATCCAATCGCTCGGCGAAGCCCTCGCCCACGAATTGAAATCTCACGGAGTCGATGTCCTCACCGCCGCTCCCGGCCCCACCGCAAGCGGCTTCGCCACCCGGGCCGCGATGAAACTCAACAACCCCGAGCCCGCTTCTCGCATCGCTCGCGATATCCTAAACGCCTTAGGCAAGACATCGAACGTAGTCCCCGGCATTCAAGGCAAGCTCCTCACCGCCGCCCTGTCCACCGCCCCGCGCCACTTGCGCGTCAAGATCATGCAAGCCATCATGCAAGGAATGACCCGCCGCGACAAAACCGGCTAAGCCACCCCCATCGCCGCTCCAATCCGGGCCAGTGCATGCGGCAACGCCTCGCGCTGCAACTTCGCGTCCATGCCCAGTTGCTCCATCACGCTCGTCTCTTGAATTGTCGCGATGCCATGCACCGTCGCCCAGACAAACAACGCATCGAGTTTGGCTTCCTCCTCCCCCTGCCCGCTCTTCACTCCATGGATCGCTCGCAACAAAATGCCGAACGCCGCCCGCGCCGCCGTCATCGTCTCCGGATACCGCTCCGGTTGCGGAAGCAGCGTCCCGAACATCAGCCGGTAATGCATCGGATGCTTCCGCGCGTAGGCTACGTACGCTACCCCCAGCGAATGCATGTCTTCGTGCGCCACACCCGTCTTGGGCCGCTTCTCCAAGCTGGCCGCGAACTCTTCATAAGCCCGCCGCACAATCTCAGCCAGTAACGCGTCGGCGCTCCCGAAGTGCTTATACGGCGCCTGATGCGACACCCCCAATCGCCGGGCCACCTCCCGGATGCTCAGGCCGCCTACCCCCACCTCTCCCACGATCGCGAAGGCTTCTCGCACGCATGACTCGCGCAGATCCCGTCCCATTCCCACAGTATGAGCGTAAGAAATCCGAAAACATACACCTTGACATTCTACATATGTTAATTGACGATACGTGTAGAGCGTCTATCTATGCCAGCCGAAAAATCCGACCTCCTCCAAGGCACCCTTGACCTTCTCCTCCTCAAAACCCTGGCCCCCGGCGCCCTCCACGGTTACGCCATCGCCCAGCGCATCCTAGTCACCTCGCAAGAAGTCCTGCAAGTCCAGCAAGGCTCCCTCTACCCCGCCCTCCACCGCCTCGAACGCAAGAAGCTCATCCAGAGCGAATGGAAGGAATCGGATTCCGGCCGCATGGCGAAGTACTACTCGCTCACCGCCTCGGGCCGCCGCCAGCTCAACGCCGAACTCGCCCAATGGCGCCGCTACACCAACGCGATCAGTCTAGTTCTCGAATCGTAGACAGGAGTCCCAACATGCGCTTCCCCTGGCAAAAAGCCGACGACGATCTCAACCGTGAGCTCAACCACCACCTCGCCGAACTGACCGACGAGTTCATCCGCCGCGGCCATTCCCCGCAAGAAGCCGCCAGCTTAGCCAAGAAGGAATTCGGCGGCCCCGCCCAAATCGGCGAACGATGCCGCGACGAATCCCGCTGGGCTTGGCTCCAAAGCCTGGCGCAAGACCTCGCCTTCGGCTGGCGCATGATGTGGAAGACTCCCGCCGTCACCATTGCCGCCGTCCTCTCGCTCGCCCTAGGCATCGGCGCCAATACCGCCATCGTCTCGCTCATGCACACCGTCCTCTGGCGCAATCTCCCCGTCCCCCAACCCGAACAACTCTCTCTCGTCCTTTGGACCGCCAAGTCCCGCGACCACGGCCTCTACCGCGGCTCTTCGGGCAGCATGTACCCCGCTCCCGGAGGCGGGCTCCTCGCCGACTTCTTCTCCTACAGCGGTTACCAATCGATGCGTGCGAGGCTTGCGGATACGGCCACGCTAGGCGCCTACAGCTACGCCAGCGACGTCAGCGTCGCCTTCGAAGGCCGTCCGACCGTCGCCAAACAACGCCCCGTCGACGGCGGCTTCTGGAAGGTCCTCAACGTACGCCCCGCCCATGGCCGCATCCTCACCGATCAAGACGACAACCCCGCGGCCCCCGCCACGGTCCTCCTCAGCCACCGCTTCTGGAAAACCTTCCTCAACGAAGACTCCTCTGTCATCGGCAAGTCGATCCGCGTTAACAACCAGCCTCATGTCATCGCGGGCGTCCTCGATAACTCGTTTTACGGTCTCATCCCCGCCGATGGGACAGACTTCTACACCCCTCTGCTCCATAGCGCCGGCGTCCAGGAAGACCGCCGTAACGGTTTCGACCTTATTTCGAACGATCAGGTCTGGGCTTTTCAAGTGCTCGCCCGCCGCCAACCCGGCATAACACCGGAAGTCTTCGAGTCCCGTGCGCAAGGCGCCTTCCGCTCCTCCTGGGCTCGCGCCCCAAAGTCGGAAGCCGCAGCTCCCGTAATCAAGATCCAAGACGGCTCTTCAGGCCTCGGCAGCCTTCGCCGCAACTTCGGGCAACCGCTTCTCATCCTCGCCGGTCTCGTCGGTCTCTTGCTCGCCATCGCCTGCGCCAACATCGCCAATCTATTGCTCGCTCGCGCCAACTCGCGCCGCAAAGAAGTCGCCCTCCGCATCAGCCTGGGCTGCGCGAGAGGCCGCCTAGTCCGTCAGTTCTTGACGGAAAGCACGCTCCTGGCCGTCCTAGGCGGCATCGCCAGTCTCTTGGTCGCCTACGCCGCTTCCAACGTCCTCGCGGCCTTCATGGCCGACCGCCGCAGCCGCGCAGCCTTCGAAATAGCGATCGACCTTCCCATGGTCCTCGCCGCCATCGGCATCTCTCTGCTCACTGTTCTGCTCTTCGGACTCTATCCCGCCTTTCGCAGCGCCAGCATCGACACCGTCACCGCGCTCAAGGAAGGCGCCGGTAGCCTCGGTGCGGCGGCTCGCCATTGGTGGACTCCCGGCAAAGTCTTGATCATCGGTCAAATGGCGCTATCCATTGTGCTCGTCGCCGCCGCAGTCCTCTTCGTCCGTAACCTCCAATCCATTCAGAATCTCGACCCCGGCTATGACCGCCACAACCTTCTGGTCTTCGGCCTTCGTCCCGGCACCGCCGGTCATACGGAAGACAAACTCCCCATGTTTTGGGAGAACCTGGAACGCGCCGTCGCCGCCACGCCGGGCGTCGCTTCCGCCGGCCTTGCTCGAATCCGCCCCATGGACGGCGGCGGCTACTGGGACGACATTAAAGTCCCTGGCCGCTCGGAGAACTTTTCCGTCGCTGTCAACTTCATCACCCCCGGCTACATTCCCACCCAGACGCCCAAAGCCATCCAAGGCCGCAACTTTACCCGCGAAGACATAGCGACCGGCGCCAAAGTAGCGATGGTCAGCGAGGACCTCGCTCGAAAGATCGACCCCGCCCATTCCGTGTTGGGCCGCTCGATATACTTCCCGGAGAATGACAAGCAAACATTCGAGATCGTCGGTGTAGCTCCCGCGATCGCATATGGCTCATTGACACACCGTCCGCAAGTACTCTGGCGCCCCTTCAGTCCGAAGAGGGCCGAGGCTGAGATCCTCGTCCGCACCACCCTCGCCCCATCCGCCATCCTCCCCGCCATCCGCGAAACCGTCCGCCGCATCGACCCCAACCTGCCCCTCGTCGACCCCATCACCATCGAAGGCCAAATCGCGAAAGGCCTCCAACGGGAACGCATGTTCGCGACCCTATGCAGCGCCTTCGGCGTCCTCGCGCTCATCCTCTCCGCCGTTGGCCTCTACGGCGTCATGAGCTACAACGCCAACCGCCGCCGCAACGAAATCGGCGTCCGTCTCGCCCTCGGTGCCCTCCCGCGCGATGTCGTCCGCCTCGTAGTGAACGAAGGCCTTCTCCTCACGCTACTCGGCCTCGCCCTCGGCGCGCCCGCCATCTACTACGGTGCGCGGTACATCCAAAAGATCGACAAGGAATGGAAGCCCATCGACGCCCCCGTCGTCCTGCTGGCCGTAGCGGCGCTCGCCCTCACCGCCGCCATCGCCGCTTGGCTCCCCGCCCGCCGGGCTGCTCGCCTCGATCCGATGTCCGTCCTTCGAGGCGATTAGACGGGGGGCCGAATCAACTCGCGAGCCCTCCAACGGCGTTCCCGTCCCAAGCGGCAAGTGGCGCTACCCGAGCTGCGTTCCGGCCCGACCAGCGCTTCCGGCTAGACGTTGCGCAATACAAGCTTGAGCTTGTTTGAATTTTCGCGGTCGAGCGGCTTGTGGCTCGCGACGCGCGCCTTGGGGACCACGACGAGGACGTTGTAGTCGTCCTTGGCGACGGGGAAGAGTTCGACTTCGGGGAGGTTGCCGGTTTTCATCTTTTCGGCGAAGTCCGGGGTGGTGTAGCCCAGGAATTGCAGGCCGCCGTCGGAGAGCTTGTGGAATTCGAAACTAAGCAGGGATTCCTTGGCGAAGATACCGCCGTCGGTGTCGGCCGGGGTGTAGGTGAAGCCGAAGACGCCGTTGGAAATTTTCGACCAGCTTAGGCCTTCGTCTTCCTTGGAGACGGGGACGAGGCGGTTTTGGGCGCGGAGTTGTTCGCGATCGGATTGTGACATAGGTGCCAAACTTTCAGCATAAGGGTGGCGGGGGCGAGGGAGCAAGGCCGAGTCAATTGAGGAGTTTGAAGAAGGGCTTGCCTGCAAGCACAGTGCGGAAAACCCAGACTGTAAGCGCCGTCCAAAGCAGGCAGAATCCGGCTACGGCGAAGGAGGCGGCCCGGTCATTGACGGCCCTGGAGATGAAACACGCGAAGAGAGGACCGGCCTGCATCAGGTGCGTGGCGAGGAAATGCGGAGGGCGCATGTCCCCCACGGTTAGCGACCAGCCAGCTAGCGGTAAGCGAGCCGCGCCCACCGCTTCGACGCCGGCATGGTGGGTAAGGCGGCTGCCCATGGTTAGGGCAGTGAGAACGGTGAGCGCGGTGCTAGCGGAAAAAGCGCAAAAGAAGCCAATGCGTAGGGGATTCGAAAGGTCCGCCGCTTTGTCGAGAATCGCCAGGATGCCGAAGCCGCCTCCAGCGAGCACCAAGACGACGGCGGCGATGGCCATTGCGGAATACATCGCGGCAAAGAATGGCGTGGCTACGTTGAAGTGTGAGGGCTGCGCGCGCGCGGCCTGAAGGCCGATGTAGGCGAGTTCAAGCATAGTGCAAAGACAAAGCGCCACGGAGAGCAGAAAGGCGGGTTTGCCTGCTTGCCAAGACGGGCTGAGCGAGGTCAGCGCCCAATGAACGGTCCCAAGGTAGATGGTCAGCGAAACTCCAAACTTTATGGGCTTAAGCCATACTTGCTCCGCATTGACGAGGCGATCGTCGAACAGGGCGCCAAGGAAGGCCAGCGCGGCGTAGAGCAGGCAGAAGGCGATGGTGAAACGGAGAATACCTGACGCCGTTGCGATTTTCACTTGGAGGTCCTATCTGCTACCAAACTTGAGAACGGCTCCGAAACTCAGTGGAGTGGTCAGATCGAACTTGGTCTCTCCCTCAGGCGCGGCGCGGCGAACGAAAGCTAAGTCGGGCTGGATGCGAATTGCAAGCCGCTCCGTGATCTTGATGTCGATCGATTGGCCAAAGCCGAAGGTGAAGTGGCTCTGGGCCTGGTAGACGTTTGGTGGGAGCACGGTGGGGTTCCATCGGCCGGCGCCGGCCAGAATGCGGCCAGTGAGCGCGAAACGGCGCTTCTCGAAGCTGCGATAAGTGCCGCCAAAAAGGAATGATTGGGTCGAAACGTCGAGGCCTTCTCGATTACGCGACTGCCCAGCGAGCTCAGCGGCCAGTCCCCAACGGCGGAAGAAGTGGTAGCTAGTAATGCTGGCCGCCCAGCCATTCAGGCGTACGCCGTCGAGTGCCTTGCCGTCGGCGCGGCCCGGCGAGACCGGGGCGGTGGAAAATCCACCGAAGACTTCTGTTTTAAGATGAGGCGCTTGATAAACGGATTGGGCCGCCAGCGGCGCAATCGGGAGGCTGACGAGGAAGAGCAAGAGCGGAATGGATTTTGCGAGCACGCCTCAAGCATAAAGGCCAAAGTAGACACTGTCAACCAATTAGATTGGCTACTTTCGGCGAGGCCGGAAACCGACAACTGCAAACCGTTTGCCGTTGGCGCGAACAAATATGAGAACCTAAGAGATTCAACATGTCTCAAGAAGCCAAGCCGGCCCCGGTTATGGCCAGTGAAGCTTGGGAAGACCCACTCACCGCACGTCTCGCCGCCGCTTTTCCGGATGCGAACTTTTCTTTCGCGCAGTTCCGGGGACAGCCTTTCGTCCTGGTTGCAGCAGCCCAAGTTCCGGCACTCGTCATGCACCTGCGTGAGCGGGAGGGGTTTGGCTATTTTTGCGATTTGACGGTGGTGGATCATCCGAAGGAGGCGGAACGGTTTGAGGTGGTGGTTCATCTTTACTCGCACGCTTCTTCGCGGCGGGTGCGGATCAAAAGCCGCGTGGCGGAGGATGCCGAGTTTCCGACGCTGAGTGGGATCTTTCCGGCGGCGAATTGGCTGGAGCGCGAGGCTTACGATATGTTCGGCGTGCGCTTCGCGGGGCATCCGAATTTGAAGCGGATCTTGATGCCGGAGGATTGGCAGGGCTTTCCTTTGCGGAAAGAGAAGTCGATTCTCGCGATGGATAACGAGTGGGTGGCGACGCACTTGGGGATTGAGAGCGGGCAATGAGCGCGGCCGCTTCACATCTTGAGAATCAAGAGCTGACGCTGAATATGGGTCCGCAGCACCCGTCAACCCACGGCGTGTTACGGCTGGTGTTGCAGTTGAACGGGGAGCGCGTAAAGAGCGTCGAGTGCGTGATCGGGTACTTGCACCGGGGCGTGGAGAAGATTGGCGAGAACCGGACTTATGGGCAGTTTGCGCCTTATGTGGACCGCATGGATTATGTTTCGGCGGTGTCGAATGGGTTGGGCTATTGTCTCGCGGTTGAGCAATTGATTGCCGTCGAGGCGCCGGCGCGGGCGCAAATGGTGCGGGTGGTGTTCGCGGAGTTGAACCGGATCGCTTCGCATTTGTTGTGGCTGGGGACGCATGCGCTCGATATTGGCGCGATGACCGCGTTGTTCTACACGATGCGGGAGCGGGAAGACGTTCTCAAGATTTTCGAGAACTACTGCGGGGCGCGGCTAACGACGCATGCGTTCCGGATTGGCGGCTTGCAGTACGACTTGTATGAAGGCTTCGAGGCGGAGACGAAGGCGTTCTGCGAGAACTTCAAGCGGCGGCTCGATGAATACGAGAAGTTGCTGACGAAGAATCCGATTTGGCTCGAGCGCTTGAAGGGCGTGGGTGTTTTGAGCGCCGAGGATTGCTTCGCTTACGGCGTTTCGGGGCCGATGATCCGGGCTTCGGGGGTGAAGTGGGATTTGCGGAAGTCGAATCCGTATTCGGGGTATGAGCAGTTCGATTTCGAAGTGCCGACCGCGAATAGTGGCGACAGCTACGACCGCTATCTGGTGCGCATCGAAGAGATGCGGCAGAGCGTGCGGATTATCGAGCAGGGCTTGAGCAAGATTCCCGCCGGACCAATTATGGCCAAGGTGCCGAAGGTGTTGAAGCCAGCGGCGGGCGAAGTGTACACGAGCATTGAGGCGCCGAAGGGCGAGCTGGGTTATTTCCTGGTGTCCGATGGAAGTCTGCATCCGTATCGCGTGCGGGTGCGGCCGCCGAGCTTTATTAATTTGGCGACGCTCGAGAAGATCGCGGTGGGGGCGCTGGTGGCGGATGTGGTGGCGATCATCGGCACGATTGATATTGTCTTGGGGGAGGTGGACCGCTGATGAGCTTCTGGCAGCATGTGAAGCATTTCTTTCTGCTCGACCTCTTGGAAGGTTTGTGGGTGACCTTCCGGGCGCAGCGGACTTCGGAGATCGTAACCGAGCAGTATCCGAAGGAACGGCCGAAGGTGGCCGAGCGTTTTCGCGGCGCGCCGCGTTTGAACATCAATCCCGAGAACAACGAGACGCTGTGCATCGGTTGCGATTTGTGCGCGAAGGCGTGCCCGGAGAATTTGATCGTGGTGGGCACGGTGCGCAATAAAGAGACGCGGCGTTTGGACTTGACGACGTTTACTTACGACTTGTCGCGCTGCATGTTCTGCGGCTTGTGCGAGGACGCTTGCCCGGTGGATGCGCTGGAGTTGACGCAGGATTTTGAGATGGCAAGCTATACGCGCGAAGGGTTGATTTGGGACCGGCAGATGCTGGAGGAAGGGCCGCGGCCGACTCCGTATAAAAAGTGATGGAGGCGATCCTCTTCTACATCTTCGCGGCCATGACGCTGGGCGGAGCATTGGTAACGGTGAGCAAACGGAACCCGGTGCATTGCGCACTAGCGCTGATCTTTTCGCTGTTGGGCGTGGCGGGGTTGTTCCTGGTGGCTTCAGCGGAATTCTTGTTCGCGGTGCAGATACTGCTCTACGTGGGCGGAGTGATGGTGCTGTTTTTGTTCGTGATCTTCCTGATTCATTTGGAAGAGGCGACGAAGCAAAGGCAGTACAGCCGGCAGTGGCCGGTGGCGCTAGTGGGCATGGGGTTGTTGGGCGCGGTGATGTTTGCGTTCTTGCGCAGTGGACTGGAGGGATTGCCGCCGAAGCCGCTGCCTCGTTTGCGGTTGCAAGGGAATACCGAGCGGCTGGGGGACGTGCTGTTTTATCAGTACGCGTTGCCCTTTGAGGCGGCGTCGATTTTGTTGCTGGTGGCGATCGTGGGCGCGGTTTGGATGACGAAGGCGCGGGGTAGTGAGCGGTGATCACGACGTCGCATTATTTGGCGGTGAGTTTGGCGTTGCTGCTGATTGGCAGCGCGGGGATTTTGATGCGGCGGAACGTCATCGTGATTTTGATGTCGGTGGAACTGATTTTGAACGCGGTGAACATCAATTTGATTGCGTTCTCCAAGCATTGGGGGCAGGTGATTGGGCAGGTCTTCGCGATCTTCGTGATTACCGTGGCGGTGGCCGAGGCGGCGGTGGCGTTGGGGATTTTGATCGCGCTGTACCGGAACCGAGGGACGACGCAAGCGGACGAACTTCGCTTGCTGAAGTGGTAAGGCGACGATGGATCTACTAGCCAGCTTTTGGTTGATACCGTTCTATCCGCTGATTGGCGCGGCGCTGATTGGCGTCCTGCGCCGCGGCGCGGCGTTGATCGCGCCTTTGGCGGTGGGCTTGAGTTTTCTGCATAGCGTCGCGGCGACGTTGAGCGAACGGCCGGCAATGGTGACGCATACGATCGGTGGCTGGCTGCCGGGGATTCCGTTCGCGCTGCAGTTCGATAATTTGTCGGCCTTCATGTGTTTGATCGTGAGCGGGATTGGGTTGCTGATTCATCTGTACTCGCTGGGCTATATGGGCGGGCAGGAGAACTTCACGCGCTACTTCGGCAGCTTGAATCTGTTCGTGTTCTTCATGCTGCTGCTGGTGATGGCGAATAATCTGGTGCTGCTCTTCGCGGGGTGGGAGGGCGTGGGCCTGGCGAGCTATTTGTTGATTGGTTTCCACTTCGACAAAAGGGCGGCGAACCAGGCGGCGAATAAGGCCTTCCTGTACAACCGCGCGGGGGACGCGGGATTCTTGGCGGGCGTGTTTGTGCTGCTGGCGAATTATGGGTCGGTCGAGTTTTCGCGCTTGCAGACTATTGAGCAGGGGCCGATGTTGCTGGCGGCGGGATTGTTGTTGGCGCTGGGGGCGAGTGGGAAGTCGGCGCAGTTGCCGCTCTATGTTTGGTTGCCGGATGCGATGGTGGGGCCGACGCCGGTCTCGGCCTTGATTCACGCGGCGACGATGGTGACGGCCGGCGTTTATCTTTTCGCGCGCTTGGAACCGATGTATGCGCTGATTCCGGAGGCGGGTTTGGTGATCGCGGCGGTGGGGGCGTTGACGGCCTTGATCGCGGCGACGATTGCGTTGGTGGAGTTCGACATCAAGCGGATCCTCGCGTACTCGACGATTAGCCAGTTGGGCTTGATGTTCATGGCTTGTGGCCTGGGCGCGCCGCGGGTGGCATTGTTCCATGTGGCGACGCACGCGTTCTTCAAGGCGTTGTTGTTCCTATGCGCGGGGAACGTGATTCATACGTTGAAGGGCGAGCAGGACCTGCGTTACATGGGCGGCTTGAAGCGGTCGATGCCGTGGACGTTTCGCTTGATGACAGTAGGCGCGGCGGGACTAGCGGGCGTGCCGGGATTGGCGGGATACTTCTCAAAGGATGAGATTTTCGCGGTAGCGGCGCGGTCGCCGTACTTCCTGGGCGTTGGTTTTTTGGTGGCGTTTCTGACGGCTTGCTATAGCAGCCGGATGATCTGGCAGGTGTTCCTCGGGGAGGAGCAACAAGCGGGACACGATCCGCATGGGTGGGAGCTGCACACGTTGTGGCCTTTGGCGTTGGGCACGGTGATTGCTGGGTACTTCTATCCAGGGGCGCAGCATGTCTGGTGGATCATGTTGGTTTCGGCGGCACTGGCTTTGGGCGGGCTTTGGGTGGGTAAGGGGCTCGAGAACAATCGCGAAGTGGTGGAGCCCCTGCATACGTTGTTCAAGCACCGTTGGTATGTGGATGAGTTGTTTCGCGCGGTTTGGTTGCGGGGCGTGGGGATGAAGGGTTCGCGTGGGCTGAGCGATTTTGATGCAAAGGTGATTGGGGCGGGGCCGGCTTCGGCGGGAGTGGCGACGAACGTTTTGTCGGCCGTGGGCGGCTGGGTGGATCGCTATCTCGTCGATGGAGTGGTGAAGTTGGCGACGGTGCTAGTGGAGGCGCTTTCGTATCCCGTGCGCTTGGCGCAGACGGGCGGGATGTTGCAGTACGCGCTGGTGGTGGTGTTGACGCTAGCGGGATTCTTCGGTTACTACTGGCTGCGATTGGGAGGACGGCCTTGATTAGCGTCCTTTTCGGGATTCCTTTGGTGGCGGTGCTGGGGCTTTGGCTGTTGCCGCGGCGCTGGGCGGGCGCGGCTTGGACTTGGGCGGTGATCGGGAGTCTTGCGACTTGCTTGACGGCATTGCGCTTGGTGACTCTGCCGCTGCCGAGCGTCGAGCGATACAAGTGGATCCCCGCGATCGGCGCGGAGTTTCATTTGGAGCTCGATGGGGTGGGGTTGCTGTTCACGATCTTGACGGGTGTGATTTTCTTTCTCGCTATCTTGTCGAGTCCGGGTAAGGGGAAGAGCTTTTATGCGCTGCTGCTCTTTATGGAGAGCGCGGCGATGGGCGTGTTTCTGACGCGGGACTTGTTGCTGTTCTTCATTTGCTTTGAGGCGGTGTTGATCCCGATGTATTTCGTGATTGGCGTGTGGGGCGGGGCGCAAAGGCAGAAGGCGGCGGTGCAGTTCGTGGTCTATACGGCATTGGGGAGTGTGGGGTTGTTGTTGGGGATTTTGACGCTGTATTTGAGCGCTGGGGCCGCAAAGTCTGGGATGGTGACGTTTGAGATGGCGGCGTTGCAGAAGGCGGCGGTGGGTCCGGCTCAGTTCGCGTTTTGGGCGATGTTGCTCGGCTTTGCGATCAAGGTGCCTATGTTCCCGTTGCATAGTTGGTTGGGGGACGCGCATACGGAGGCGCCGACGGCGGGAAGTGTGGTGCTGGCGGCGATCATGTTGAAGCTGGGGTCTTATGGGATCTTCCGGGTGTTGTTGCCATTGAGCGGCGCGGTGGATCCGGTGGCGCTCAAGGTATTGATGGGCTTGTCGGTGGTGGCGATTTTGTATGGGGGCTTCGTGAGTTTGGCGCAGCGGGACGCGAAGCGCTTGATCGCTTATTCGAGCGTTAGCCACTTGGGATTCTGTACGTTGGGGTTGTTTAGCTTGAACGCGACGGCGGTGAGCGGGAGTTTGTTGCAGCAGATTAACCATGGGATCTCGACTTCGTTGTTGTTCTTCTTGATTGGATTTTTGTATGAGCGGCGCGGAACGCGGGACCTTGAAGAGTTTGGGGGGCTGGCGAAGCCGATGCCGCGGATGGCCGTGGTGTTTGGGATGGCGATTATGGGGTCGGCGGGCTTGCCGTTGTTGAATGGGTTCGTTGGTGAGTTTACGATTTTGCGTGGGACGTATCTTGCGGGGCCGTACTTCGCTTACGCGGCGGTGTTGGGCGTGATCGTGGCGGCGGCGTATTTGCTGGTGTTGTTTCAGAAGACGATGCTGGGGCCCTTGCATCTAGACGAGAACAAACGGCTGCCGGATTTGAGCGCCCGCGAGTGGGCGATTGTGTTGCCGCTGCTCGCTTGGAGCGTGTGGATTGGGGTTTCGCCGGGCGGGCATTTCCGCTTGATTGAAGGGAGTCTGCGTCCTTGATTCCCGTCAACGATTTGTTCACGATTTTGCCGGCGCTGGTGTTGAGCATCTTTGGGTGCGCGCTGCTTTTGATGCGTTTGGACGAGGCGAAGTTGAACGTTGGCTTCGTGGTGGCGGGTGAGGCCCTGGCCGCGATTTCCTTGTGGCGGCAGAGCGATTACGCGGGGCTGCAAGGATTCATGGGCTGCGTGATGTTGGATCAGTTTGGGATCTATCTGAACGCCGTGTGTTTGGCGGGGGCGCTGATGGCGGCGTTGGGCGCTTACTTGTATTTGGAGCGCGAGGAGGAAGAGTCGGCGGAATTTTATGCGCTGTTGCTCTTTGCGCAGGCGGGAATGTATTTGGTGATCAGCGGCGTCGAGTTGATGACGGTTTTCATCGGGCTGGAGACGACGGCGGTGAGCTTTTATGTGTTAACGGGCTTCCTGCGTTCGAAGGCCACGGCGAACGAGGCGGCGCTCAAGTATTTGTTGTTGGGGGCTTTTTCGAGCGCGCTGTTGCTCTATGGGTTTTCGATTCTGTATGGGTTGAGCGGGTCAACGCGCTTTGGGAACATCATCGCGGCGGTGGCGCAGCGGGATGCGAGCGATCCGTTGATCCTAATGGCGACTGTGCCGATCGTGGTGGGCTTGTTGTTCAAGGTGGCGGCGGCGCCGCTGCATATGTGGGCGCCGGACGCTTACGAGGGCGCGCCGACGCCGATTTCAGCGTATCTCGCGACGGCGTCGAAGGCGGCGAGTTTTGCGTTGCTGTTGCGGATGATGCTGGGTCCGCTAGCGCAATTCCGTTCGGCTTGGGAGGGGATGGTGATGTTCGCAGCGCTGGCGAGTTTGACCGCTGGCAACTTTGGCGCGCTGACGCAGCAGAGTGTGAAGCGGCTCTTAGCTTATAGTTCGGTGGCGCATGCTGGGTACATCTTGTTGGGCTTGGTGGCGGGGAACCAGACGGGGCTCGAAGGGATGCTCTTCTACCTGTTGGTCTACACGTTTATGACGACGGGGGCGTTCTTGGTGCTGGCGGCGTTGCCTTCGGATGAGATCGGTTCTTTCCGTGGGTTGTTGTTCCGGAGCCCGATCCTGGGCGGCTTGATGATGATCCTGCTGGTGTCGCTCGCGGGGCTGCCGCCGACGGCGGGCTTCATGCCGAAGTATCAGATTTTTTTGAGTTTGATTCAGACGCGGAATTATTGGCTGGCGGTGGTGGCAGCGCTTTATGTGGCGGTGTCGCTTTACTACTACTTCCGCATTGCGCGCGAGATGGTTATGGAGCCGGAGGATGGCGTGGCGGAGATTCCGATGAGCACGGGTTGGCGGGCGGCGGTGGGGACGGCGGCGATTCTGAGTCTGGGGCTGGGCTTGAATCCGCAGCCGGCTTTTGAGTGGGCGAGGAATGCGCTGCGATGATGGAACTGCAAGCCTTAGTTTTGGAGTATTTGCCGTACCTGCTGGTGCTGGCCTTTGTCGCGGTATTTCCGCTGGTGGCGGGCTATATGGTGCTGGCGGAGCGCAAGCTGCTCGCGGACTTTCAGGCGCGGCTGGGGCCGATGCGCGTGGGGCCGCATGGATTGTTGCAACCGATCGCGGATGCGTTGAAGCTTCTAATCAAGGAAGACCTCGTGCCGAAGGACGCGGACCGGGCGCTGTTTTATGTGGCGCCGATTGTTAGTTTGGTGTGCGGCTTTGGGGCTTTCTCGGTGATTCCGGTTACGAAGCTGCTGAACATCGCGGACGTCAACGTGGGCATTTTGATGATTACGGCGATGGGCGCGGTGGGGGTTTTCGGGATTATTTTGGGTGGCTGGAGTTCGAATAGCCACTATGCGTTGCTGGGTAGTTTGCGCGGCGCGGCCCAGTTGATCAGTTACGAGGTGGCGTTGGGCTTGGCGATCGTGTCGGCCGTGATGATGGCGGGAACCTTGAGCATGGTGGGAATCGTGGAAGCACAACTGGCGCGTGGGGTTTGGTTTCTGTTTGGCAACTACGGCTTCATGATCTTGAGCTTCTTCGTGTTCTTGCTAGCGGCGGTAGCGGAGACGAACCGGGCGCCGTTTGACTTGCCGGAGGCGGAGAGCGAAATCGTCGCCGGCTATCACACGGAGTACAGCGGCTTCCGCTGGGCGATGTACATGCTGGCGGAGTACACGAACATCTTCGTGATCTGCTGTGTGGCGGCGACGTTGTTTCTGGGTGGGTGGCTGCGGCCGTTTCCGAATGTTAGGTGGCTTGAGTATGTATTCGCGAGCGCCGTGCCGGCCTTGTTGCTGCTCGTGTCCGCTTATGGGACATGGCGCATGAAGTTGTGGCCGATTTCGGCCGCTTTTGTATTACCGGCACTGTTATTTCTATGGCCCGCGGCGGCGGAGTTGATGAGTCCGGTGTTCTGGTTCTTCTTGAAGGCGGGGGCGTTCTTCTACGTGCTGGTGTGGTTCCGGGCGACATGGCCGCGCTTTCGTTACGACCAGTTGATGGACATCGGTTGGAAGCGCTTAATACCGTTGGGGCTCTTTACTTTGTTGGGCAACGCCGTGTTGGGGTTGTTGTAGGCCGTTTTGGCCCAGGCATGTAAAGATTTATTTTCGTTGGAACTTAACGTTTGCCGCGCTCGTTCGTTTTATTAACAGAGAGAGACGGAGAGCGCTTCCCAACCACCCCTTTCCCTAATCAAAGCGGTTGGGAAGCGTTCTCCTGATATTCCCCGAAGACACTCCGTAGAATGTTGGCAATCTCTCCGACGGTCGCGTGGGCGCGCGCGGCGGCCACGATACGCGGCATCAGATTTTCCCCACCTTCGGCCGCTTGTTTCAATTCCCCTAGTTTTCGATTCCAGTCTTGTTGCGAGCGCGAAGCGCGTACGGCGCGCAGGCGTTCGAGTTGGCGCTTCTCGACTTCGGGGTCGATGCGGAAGACTGGTGTGACTTCCTCATCTTCGCTTGTGAAGCGGTTGACGCCGACGACGATGCTTTCGTTCTTTTCGACGGAGCGTTGGTAGGCGTAGGCGGCGTTTTGGATTTCGCCTTGGATGTAGCCGTTCTCGATGGCGGCGATGGCGCCGCCGAGTTTGTCGATGCGTTCGATGTACTGCTTCGCTTCGGACTCCAGTTTGTCCGTTAAGGCTTCGATGTACTCGGAACCGCCGAAGGGGTCGACGGCCTGGGTGACGCCGCTTTCGTAGGCGATGACTTGTTGGGTGCGGAGGGCGAGGCGGGCGGCGTCTTCCGTCGGCAGCCCCAAGGCTTCGTCCTTGCTATTGGTATGAAGGCTTTGGGTGCCGCCGAGGACGGCGGCGAGGGCTTGGATGGTTACGCGGACGGCGTTGACTTCGGGTTGCTGCGCGGTGAGGGTGGAGCCGGCGGTTTGGGTGTGGAAGCGGAGCATCAGGCTGCGCTTGTCCTGGGCGTGGAAGCGGTCCCGCATGATGTGGGCGTAGAGGCGGCGGGCGGCGCGGAACTTGGCGATCTCTTCGAGGAAGTTGTTGTGGGCGTTGAAGAAGAAGCTGAGGCGAGGGGCGAAGGCGTCGATGTTTTGGCCCGCATGGAGAGCGGCTTCGATGTAGGCGATCGCGTTGGCGAGGGTGAAGGCGATTTCCTGCGCGGCGGTGGAGCCGGCTTCGCGGATGTGATAACCGCTGATGGAGATGGTGTTCCAGCCGGGCACTTCGCGCTGGGCCCAGGAGAAGATGTCCGTGATGATGCGCATCGCGGGGCGCGGGGGGTAGATGTAGGTGCCGCGCGCGATGTATTCCTTCAGAATGTCGTTCTGGATGGTGCCGTTGAGCTTGGCGCTGGGGACGCCTTGCTTTTCGGCGACGAGGACGTAGAGGGCGAGGAGCGTCGAGGCGGTGGAGTTGATGGTCATCGACGTGGAGACCCGGTCGAGGGCGATGCCGTCGAAGAGGACTTCCATGTCGGCGAGGGAGGCGATGGAGACGCCGACGCGGCCGACTTCACCGATGGCGAGGGGATGGTCGGGGTCCATGCCTATTTGGGTGGGCAGATCGAAGGCGACGCTGAGGCCGGTGGTGCCTTGGCTCAAGAGGTAGCGGTAGCGTTGGTTCGACTCTTCGGCGCTGCCGAAGCCGGCGTACTGGCGCATGGTCCAGAGGCGGGAGCGGTACATCTCCGGGTAGATGCCGCGCGTGTAAGGAAACGTGCCAGCGGGAGGCAATTCGCGCATCAGGACTTGCCGATCTTGCGGGCTTTCAGATAGCTTTGGAGCGCGTAGCCGCCCATGACGAGGAAGGCGAGGCCGAGGAGGACAATACGGAAGAGACCTTCGGAATCGCCCTTGAAATTCATGAGGTCGCGGGCGAGGGAGATGCCGATGAAGAGGGCGAGGACGCCGAAGAAGAAGCCGATGATTTCATTCCAAAGAATGTGCAGGGGCTTGATGATGCCCGGAAGAACTGATTGGAAGAATCGCCGCATGCCCGCCGAATTTCATGCTATCGCAGTGGGCCCATCGCGACGATAAGCCAAGTGTTACCCTGTGAGTGGATTTCAGCATGGATGAGAATCTCAAAGACTTGATGCAAGAGCTGGGCAACGCGATTAACGAGTCCCTGTCGGATTCCGAACGCATAGCCGGGGCGATTGGGGAGATCAAGCGGGCTGGTTACGACGTGTTTCTGGTGCTCGAAGCGACGATTGGCTTTAACAAGCGGGAAGAGGACGACGATTCCTCCGAGGCTTCGACCGAGATGCCGGAGACGTTTGAGGCGACGGGGAAAGTGAAGTGGAATTCGCAGGATACGAAGTTCTTGAAGGCGCTGAAGATTTCGGTGGAGGATGAGGACCGCTAGACCTTTTCGAAGGCCTGGCGGAGCCTCTCGAATTCGGCGGCTAGTATCGGGTGCGGGTCGGTGAGTTGGTTGTAAAGGCGGACGGAGAAATCTAGGTATTCGTGTTTGCGGGCGCTGTCCCAGTCGGCAGGTGGGGATTGGAGGATGGAGCGCAGGTTGGAGATTTTGTCGGCGAGTTTGATGGTTTGGGCGCGCGGACTGCGGTGAGTGGCATGTTCGACTTGGAGGCGCTTGCGTTCGGATTTTGGGAGGGAGCGGTCGTCTGTGAGTTCCATGACGAGGGCGGCTACTTCTTCGCCGAAGAGTCCGGCGAGTTCTTCCTGGGTAACGCCACAGTCTTCGATGGTGTCGTGCAAGAGGGCGGCCATTAGGATGGCGGTGTCGGGTTGTTCGAGCGTGAGGGAGACTAGGTGCGCTACTTCGAGGACGTGGTTGACGTAGGGTTCGGAGGCTTCGCCTTTGCGGCGTTGGGTGGAGTGCTTCTGGGCGGCGAAGAGGGCCGCGTGCATGAGTTGAGCGAGATTGGGGCTCATGCTTCAGGATAGCTTCGACGCACAGCGGTCATGGGTGGAGCATTGCTGGAGCAACTCATCGGCATTGCGTCTCCTAGCGTCTGCGGTTTTTCGGGGAATCGAAGGGAATTTCTACTTCGGTATAGCTTCCTGGCGTGGCAGCGTTCACGGCGGCCACTACGCGGTCCAAATAGTTCTTAAGCGTGGGCCATTGCTGGTTTCCGATTACAACGAAGGCGATCTTCCGATCCTGGAGGTTCTGCTGGTACCGCATGTTTTTGTCGGTCGTGAGAAGGAGATCGAATCCGGCCTCTTCCGCAGCGGCAATCAATTCGCCGTTAACTAGGCGGTCCCATCCCTGGTGAATCGCTTCGACAACGGTATGCCCCTCCAGCGCCCGACGCAGCGGCGCTGGCGTGCCGTTATCGAAGAGTATGAGCATCAGCCAGATGAGAAGGCGGTTGTGGGGGCACGGGCGCGTCAAGGCTGCGGGCTGCAAAGTCGATAACGGAGACGACTTGCTCGCGAGACAGGTGGAACCATTCCATAATTTCCTCGATTGTGGCCCCAACTTCAAGATTGTCGAACACGACCGAAACGGGCGTCCTCGTATCGCGAAACACCCAAGCGCCGCTTCGTTTCCCGGGGATACTTTCGACTGCGGGGCAGTCTGACCAATTCAGTGTTGCCATGATGAAGCCTCCTCCCTACTCTCCACACTAGCGGAAATAGGGTCTTCTGTCACGGAGTTGGAATTTCGCCGCACTCGCCCACAAGTCATAGCGCGACGGCTTTGGCGTACACGGCGAAGGTCTTTTGAGCGGCATTGGCCCAGGTGAAGAGTTTGATGCGTTCTTGGCCGCGTTGGGTGAGTTCTTGGCGGAGTGCGGGGTCCGTTAGTTGGCGAAGGCCTTCGGCGATGGCGTCGGTTTGGAAGGGGTCGACTAGGAGGGCGGCGGCGCCGGCGACTTCGGGTAAGGACGAGCGGTTAGAAGTTAGGACTGGGAGACCGTGGGCCATGGCTTCGAGGACGGGCATGCCGAAGCCTTCGTCGAGGCTGGGGAAGGCGAAGATCGCAGCCTGTTGGCAGAGGCGGCGGAGTTCTTCGTCGGAGACATAGCCTAGGAGGCGGATGCGTGGGTTTGTTTTGGCGGCCTTCAGCATCTCCTCGGCTTCGAAGCCGAGGCTGCCGGCGATCCAGAGTTCCCAGGGCGATTCCAGTGCGGTGAAGGCTTCGATGAGGCGGGCGGTGTTCTTGCGTTTCTGAACGGCGCCGACGGTGAGGATGGCGGGTTGGCGGGATTCGAGGGGGGCGACGTTCGGTTCGGGGTGGACGCCGTGGGGGACCACGTGGATGCGGTCTTGGGGGAAGTCGAGGTACTCGGCAACTTGGTTGGCCGTGAACTGGCTGACGGCGATGATGTGGCTGGAATGCGCGGCGGCGTGGCGGGCTTGATCCTCGAAGCGGCGGCGAAAATCGGGCGAAGAATACTCGGCACTGAGGACGAAGAGGTCGTGGAAAGTGGAAACAGCGGGAATTTGGGTTCGTTTGGGCAGGCGCTGGTTGAGGCCGTGGAAGAGCTGGCATCCGCGTGGCGTGGCTTCGAAAAGGAGGCGTTTGGGCCAGGGGGCGCGAAGGAAGCGATGCGGTCTATAGTATAGATTCCATTGAATTTGCGGAAACTGTACCCTTAGCGACTGGATGAGTTCGACGCTGTAGCGGCCGACGCCGCTGAGGGCGGAACCGATGGAGTAGGTGGCGTCGATCCCTATGGTGGTGGACAAATGCGACCTTAATTGTCCCATAGGCTTGACGTTCCTCAGTGGTTCTGCCTAGAATTGAACTTGGACTTCATCGGTCCGCTTTTTCCGGATTTCAAAGATGCTCAAACTTACCAAGAAGGCCGACTATAGCTTGATTGCCCTGCGGCACATGAGCTTGGCGGGGGAGCGTCCAGCGAGCGCCAAGGAAATCGGCGATGCGTACCATATCCCACTGCCGATTTTGTCGAAGGTGCTGCAGAAGTTGGGAAAGAGCGGTTTCGTGCTGTCCGTGCAAGGAACCAACGGCGGGTACAAGTTGAGCCGCGACGCGAATTCGATCAGCGTGCTGGAAGTGATTCGCGCGGTGGACGGTCCGGTGATTTTGACGGCGTGTTTCACGCACGACCGGTGCGACCAGTCCGGAAGCTGCACGGTGAAAGAGCCGTTGCGGAAAGTACATGAAGGAATCCTGCGGCTGCTGGACAGCATCACCATAGCAGCCCTGACCAAAGACGATCCGATGCCGGAGCCTGGAAGCGGCACGCCGCCACCCGCAAGAGGACATGGCTTAAGCGGTATCGTCAACATTCTGCCCAGCTAGGAATCATTTTTGCCATGAGTTTGAAGTTCCCCATCTACCTTGACAATCACGCCACGACGCAATGCGACCCGCGCGTGGTGGAAGCGATGCTGCCGTATTTCACGGAGCATTTCGGCAACGCGGCGAGCCGCAACCATCCTTTTGGTTGGGAGGCCGAAGAGGCCGTCGAGAAGGCGCGCAAGCAGATCGCCGATTTGATCGGCGCGACCTCGAAGGAGATCGTTTTTACCAGCGGCGCGACGGAATCGAACAATCTCGCGATCAAGGGCGTGGCGGAGATGTACGCCGAGCGCGGCAATCACATCATCACGGCGGCGACGGAGCACAAGGCCGTGCTCGACACCTGCAAGCACTTAGAGAAGCAGGGCGTGCGCGTCACCTACTTGCCGTTGCAGGGCGATGGTTTGGTGGATCTCGACATGTTGCGCGACGCGATCACGGACAAGACGATCCTGGTGAGCATCATGTACGCCAACAACGAAATCGGCGTGATTCAGCCCGTGGCGGAGATCGGCAAGATCTGTAAGGAGAAGGGCGTGCTGTTCCACACGGACGGCGTGCAGGCGGCGGGCAAGATTCCGGTGAATGTCCTGAAGGACAACATCGACATCATGAGCTTGACGGCGCACAAGATGTACGGACCGAAGGGTGTGGGCGCGTTGTACGTGCGGCGCCGCAACCCGCGCGTGCAGATCTCGGCGCAGATGGACGGGGGCGGGCATGAGCGCGGGATGCGCTCGGGCACGTTGAATGTGCCGGGCATCGCGGGTTTCGGCAAGGCCGCGGAGTTGTGCCAGCAGTTGATGCCCGAGGAGATGGTGAAGCATCGCGCGATGCGGGACCGCTTGCGCGCGACGCTCGAGAAGAATTTGGAAGAGACCTATATCAACGGCTCGATGGAGCACCGCTTGCCGCACAACTTGAATATGAGTTTTGCGTACGTGGAAGGCGAGAGCCTGTTGATGGGAATCAACGACGTGGCGGTGAGCTCGGGTTCCGCTTGCACGTCGGCGACGCTGGAGCCGAGCTATGTGTTGAAGGCTTTGGGCCTGGGCGACGACTTGGCGCACACGTCGATTCGTTTCGGTATCGGCCGTTTCAACACGGACGAGGAAGTGGACTACGTCGCCAAGAAAATGATCGACGTGGTGACCAAGCTGCGCGAGTTGTCGCCGCTTTGGGAAATGTTCAAGGACGGCGTCGACCTGTCGAAGGTCGAGTGGACGGCGCACTAAGCGAAATTCAAGCACAGGAGAATTCACATGGCTTATTCGGAAAAAGTAATCGATCACTACAACAACCCGCGCAATGTCGGTTCTCTGGACAAGAGCGACCCGACGGTGGGTACCGGCATGGTGGGCGCGCCGGAGTGCGGCGACGTGATGAAGCTGCAGATCAAGGTGGACCCGGTGACGGGGATCATCGAGGACGCGAAGTTCAAGACCTTCGGCTGCGGTTCGGCGATCGCGAGTTCGTCGCTGGCGACCGAGTGGCTGAAGGGCAAGACGGTGAACGAGGCCGAGCAGATTAAGAACACGGAGATCGTGAACGAGCTGGCGTTGCCGCCGGTGAAGGTGCACTGCTCCGTGTTGGCGGAGGACGCAATAAAGGCCGCGATTAACGACTACAAGGTGAAGAGCGGCGCCCCCGCGAAGGAGACCGTGCACGCGTAATGACCACGCTCGTTGAGAGTCCGGTTGACGTGATTCCGGCGGGCAATCCGCCCGCGCCGCTAATCCACGTTACGCCGAAGGCCGTCGACAAAATCCGCCAGGCTTTCGCCAAGCAGGGCGTCTCGGGTGGCCTGCGTTTGGGTGTGCTGGGTGGCGGGTGTTCGGGCTTAAGCTATCAGTTCAAGTTCGACACCAAGCCGCGCGCGAACGATCACGTTTTCGAGTATGGCGACGTGAAAGTGTTCGTGGACCCGAAGAGCATGCTGTTCTTGAAGGGCATGACCTTGGACTACAAGGAGAGCTTGATGCAATCCGGCTTTGCGTTCGAAAATCCGAACGCGCAAAAGAGCTGCGGTTGCGGCACTTCGTTCACTTCTTGATGGATTACTATCGCGTAATGGGCCTACAGCCCCGGCTGCAGCTTGATTCCAACGAGCTGCAGCAAATTTTTTATGGGCGGAGCCGCGAGCTGCATCCGGACCGCTTCGCGCGGGCGAGCAAAGAGGCGCAGGCGGCGGCGCTGGAAGAGAGCTCCTTGTTGAACGACGCCTACCGGACGCTGCGGGATCCGGCGGCGCGGGCCGAGTACTTCTTGAAGGCCAAGGGCATGGACATTGCCACGCAGGGGACGAAGAACGTGCCGGCGGAGTTGCTCGAAGAAGTCTTCGAGTTGAACATGTTGCTTGAAGAACTCAAGGAGGGCGGCGCGGGGGCGAAGCCGCAGGTGGAGCAGGCGCGGGAGCAATTCGCGGGATTGCTGGCGAAGGCGGACGCGGAAATGGGGACGTTGTTTGGAAATTACGACGCGGCGCCGGCAGACGGAACTTTGCAGGAGTTGCGGCAGTTGTTGAACCGCCGCCGCTACATTACGAACTTGTTGCGAGATATCGATGGGCACCTTTCAGATTGACTTCAGCGCGGCCGGCAAGGAGCGCATCATTGGGATCGACCTGGGGACGACGAACAGCCTCGCGGCGTTCATGGACTTGACCGGGCCGGTAATCATTCCGACGGCGAATGGCGGCAGGATCGTGCCGAGCATCGTGAGCGTGGAGGAGGACGGCAGCTTCGTGGTGGGCGAGGCGGCGCGGGCGCGCCTGACGACGCGGCCCGAGGCGACGGTATATAGCGCGAAGCGTTTGATGGGGCGGAGCGCGGAGGATGTGGCGGGGGAATTGAAGACGCTGCCGTTTCGGGTTGCGGAGCCTTCGGGAAATGTGATTCGGCTCGAAGTTGGCTCGCGCGAATTGACGCCGCCGGAGATTGGCGCGCAGGTGTTGGCGGAGTTGAAGCGCAACGCGGAGGCGTTCTTTGGGGAGGAGATCGGCAAGGCCGTGGTGACGGTGCCGGCGTACTTCAACGATGCGCAGCGGCAGGCGACGAAGGACGCGGGGCGAATCGCGGGGCTCGAGGTTTTGCGGCTGGTGAATGAGCCGACGGCGGCGGCGCTGGCTTACGGGCTCGATAAGCGCAAGAGCGGGATCGTCGCGGTGTACGATTTCGGCGGCGGCACCTTCGATATCTCGATCTTGAAGATCGAGAATGGGATCTTCGAGGTGCTGGCGACGAATGGGGATACGCATTTGGGCGGCGACGATATCGACAATCTGCTGATGGCGATCGCGCTCGAGGATATTGCGAGCGAATGGGGCGAATCGATCACGGGGGATGCCGCGGCAGTACAAACCGTGCGGCAGGCCGTGATCGCGGCGAAGGAGCGCTTGAGCTTCGCGCCGGAGACGAACATCGAGGTGGATTGGAAGGGCAAGAGCTACCGGCGGCAGATCGATTGGGGCGTCTACGACAAGCTGATCGCGCCGATCGTGGAACGGACGTTGGGGCCTTGCCGGCAGTGTTTGAAGGACGCGGGGCTGAACGCGAAGCAGATCGACGAGGTCGTGCTGGTGGGCGGGTCGACGCGGATTCCGTATGTGCGCAAAGTGGTCGAGCAGTTGTTTCAGGCCAAGCCCCATACGGAGTTGAACCCCGACGAAGTGGTGGCGCTGGGCGCGGCGGTGCAGGCGGGGATTTTGTCGGGCGATGTGCAGGATACGCTGCTGCTGGATGTGACGCCGTTGTCATTGGGTATCGAAACGATGGGCGGCGTGGTGTCGAAGATCATTCATCGCAATTCAACGATTCCGGCGAGCGCGACTGAGCAGTTCACGACGGCGGTGGACGGGCAGACGAATGTCTTGATTCACGTGCTGCAGGGCGAGCGCGAGATGGTGCGGGATTGCCGGAGCCTTGCGCGTTTCGATTTGAAGGGCATCGAGCCGATGCAGGCGGGTCTCGCGCGGATCGAGGTGAAATTCCTGATCGACGCGAACGGAATCTTAAACGTGTCCGCGAAGGATTTGCGGACCGGCAAGGAACAAAGCATTGAAGTGAAACCGTCCTATGGGTTGACGGACGAGCAGGTGGAGGCGATGATTAGCGCGTCGATCGAGAACGCCGAGGCCGATATCCGGGAGCGGCAGCTGCGTGAGGCGCGCGTTGAAGCCGACCGGATTCTGGCGGCTGTGGAGAAGGCGAAGCAGAACGACGCTTGGTTTGCGTTGAGCGGCGAAGAGCGCGCGGCGATAGACCGGGCGATAAATGAGCTGCATCTGGCGTACCACGGGCAGGACCACCGCTTGATTCAGGCGCACATGGAAAAGCTGGACGAGACGACGCACAAGCTCGCCGAGACTATGATGAATACAGCGGTGAGCGGAGCGTTGAAGGGAACCAAGCTATGAGTTTCAAACTGACGTGGGATAAGGCGGAGGATATCGGCATCGAATTGTACGACGCGCATCCCGAGACGGATCCGCTGCAGGTGCGCTTTACGGATTTGCACAAGATGGTGACGGAGCTTGAGAACTTCGAGGACGATCCGATGAAGTCGAATGAGGGAAAGCTCGAAGCGATCCAGATGGCTTGGTATGAAGAGTGGAAGGACAATCAGTAGGCGCCTAGCGCCGGCCTTCGCTTCATGGACTTCAATCTTCAGTTTTTAGCGCAAGTGTTCACGATTATCGTGAGCGATATCATCCTGGCGGGCGATAACGCGGTGGTGATCGCGATGGCGGTGCGCTCGCTGCCGGAGCGCGAGCGGCGTATTGGCACGATGTTGGGCGCGGGCGTAGCGGTGGCGTTGCGGATCGTTCTCACCTTCTTCGCCGCACAGTTGATGAATTTGGCTTGGGTGAAGCTGGTGGGCGGCGTCTTTATTCTCTGGATTGCGGTGAAGGTGCTGCTGGACGCGGCCCCCGAGACGCATGAGGAGAAGAAGGCGGGCGGATTGATGCACGCGATTTGGATCATCCTGGTGGCGGACTTCACGATGTCGCTCGACAATGTGCTGGCCGTGGCGGGCGCGTCGCATGGGAATATCTGGCTGTTGTTGTTTGGATTGGGACTGAGCATCCCGCTAGTGGTTTTCGCAAGCGGCGTGTTGTCGAAGTTGATGGATAGTTATCCGATCATTGCGTATTTGGGATCGATGGTCTTGGGCAAAGTGGGCGCGGAGATGATTCTGGGCGATCCGGTAGTGGCGGCGCGGTATCCGGTTTCGGACTTCACTCGCTACAGCATCGAGTTCTTGTGCGCGGTGGGTGTGGTGCTGGTGTCGCGGGCGATGTTGAGCGCGAGGAAACGCGAAAGGGATCCGAGCGCTTGGACGGATCCGGCGAACTAGACTGGATTGCGGAAGCCCGAGGCGATATGCATGGAAGCCGCTCAATGCCGGGCGGGACGCGCAAAGACGTCCGCCATACGTCGGTTTGATTCCCGTTAGAGTGACGATGAGGTTGGAGGTCACATCGCCAGCGCAATCATGAAGACTGTCGGGCACTGCCGGAAAAATAGACCAGCATACAAAACGCCGGGCCGTCCTCTTCCTCTGCTGTTCCACCGCTGGTGGCTCGACCGGTATCGGGTCAAGCCGCTCGAATGGATCTGTCGCGGCGGCGCCTATGGAGTCCTCCAGCCGCTCCGCTTGAGCACGGCCGAATTTCCGGCGGTAGAGGCGAGTAGGTAACGTTTCACGCCATGGTGTTTGGTGATCCTGTCCAGATCGCCGGCGATATGGAAGTTGGGCCCTGATTCATCAATACGCAGGTCAAAAGTGACTTCCAATTTGGAGCCGGAAATCTAAGCCCATGGCATGGACAAGCACCGGTTCCCTTGCCCGTCTCCAACAACCGCCTCTCCTAGCCCTCTAGCCTTGAATTGGTCTCCGCGCCCGTTCGGCGCATACCTGAATCCCCTACCGCGCCCCAGTCCGGAACAAAACCGCCTTCACCGTATGAAACACGATCGTCGCATCGAACAGCACGCTCATGTTCTTGATGTAGTAAAGATCGTAACTCAACTTCCGCGCCGTCTCCGCCGCCGTCAACTCCGGAATATGATGCAGTTGCGCCCAACCCGTCAACCCCGGTTTCACCCTTAACCGCTGCGGATACAACGGCACCGCCGCCGTCAGCTCCTTGACGTACACCGGCATCTCCGGCCGCGGCCCCACGAAGTTCATGTCCCCCCGCAAGATATTCACAAACTGCGGCAATTCATCCAGTCGCGTGATCCGGATCCACTTCCCCACCCGCGTAATCCGCGGATCCTCATTATCCGCCCGCGTCCTGCCGAATCGCTGATCCGCGTCCACATACATCGAACGGAACTTTAAAATGAAAAAATGCCGCCCGTTCAATCCCACCCGCTCCTGCCGCAGTAACGCCGGCCCCGCGCTATCCAGCCTCACCGCAATCGCCGTCAGCAACATCAACGGCCAGGTCAGAAGAATCCCCAGCAACGAAAACACCCGCCCGTAAATCGCCTGAAGAATCTCCGTGCTAATCGGAGCCCGAAACGCCGGCGAGAAAATCAGTTGGTCCGTCGTCACCGCCTCCAGCGCCACCCGCTGAAACACGTTCTCATGCAACTCCCCGCTATTCTCGACGACGATCCGCTTCATGCTGCACAACAGCAAGGCGCTGTAAATCGGAGAATCCGCCGGATACTGCCCCGCCACGCTCACCCGGTCGGGCCGCAGCCTCTCAATCTGCTCTTCAAGATTGGACTCCAGCGGATACGTCAAGCCACCCGGAAAAGCTTCCGTGCCTTCGCCGGTCTCAATGCAACCGATGTTCTCGAAGCCCTTCTCGGGATGATCGATCAAATGCTGCGCCAACAAGCGGCTCAAAGCCGTATTCCCGAGAAACAAAATTCGCTGCCGCCCCACCGACGCCACCAAGGCGTGCGAATACGCCACCCGCCAAACGATAAGCAGCGCACCCGCGAATACGCTGCCTAGCAGCATGATGAAGCGCGACATCATCACCGCGCGGTTCAAGTAGCTGATAAAGGCCTGTAGCAGAAACGCCAAGCCGAAGACCAGCATCAGATCTTCCGCCAGGCGCCGCCGGGAACGGACCCGGACGTTCTCGTACAACCCAACGAAGTAGAAACCGAAAACCAACGTCACAATCAGCAGACCGACTTTCGTCCAGCCGTTCTCCGCGTTGAAGTAAAGTTCGAAGTTGAGATCTGGAACCAGATTGCTTTCGAGAATGACGTAGCAGGCGGCGAGGTAGGAAACCCACAAGACCACCCAGTCCCCCGCCAGCAATAACAATGTCCGGATTCTCGGCATATCGTGAAGATCTTCGAGCTTCGAAACCCCGCTCCCGTTTCAGGTGCGGCCCCTAAAGTTCGTAGCGCCTCCGGATCAGCAGCAAGTCCCGTAGCGCCTTGAAGAAGTCCTGCGGCTTCACCTTGGAGCCGTCGATATCTTTCCAAACGTGCAAGGGAAACTCGAATATCCCCTTCGCCGCGGCGTCCGCCCCCCCTAGCTTGATGTAGCGCGCGATGATCTCCACGTCGAAAATCCACCGCGAAACGAAAGCCTCTGCAAACAGCGGCCGCAGGCGCGGCGCCACCCGGAACAGCTTCGCGCCGCACTGCGTGTCGTACACCGGCAAGCGCAAGATATTCGACGCCACCGTCGCAAACACTCGTCCCAAATAATGCCGGTAAGCCTTCCGCTCGATGTGCCTTCCCAGCAGTTGCACGCGCGCGCCAAACACCATATCCAAGCCAGGCCGCTCTTCCAGAATTTCCACCATCGGCAACACTGCGTCCAACGGCGTCGCCAAATCCGCGTCCCAATAACCCGCGTAGCCGCTTGTTCCCTGCTCCAGCGCCCACAGCATCCCCTGCCGCACCACTCCCGCTTTCCCCTGGTTCACCTTGTTGTCGAATAGCTTCGCCTGCTCCGGTATACGCGCCACCAAGTCGCGCAGGGTTTCACTAGTGCCGTCCTTGCTGCCATCGTTCAAGAACACGTAGCGAATTTGGGGCGTCTCCCGCGCGAAACGCAGAAACTCATCCCCCGGTAGCCGCGCCGCCTCGTTGTAGCACGGCACGATCAGAGTGCAACTCGCCTCTCGCGCGCTCATTTACGCCCGATCACTCCACAAGGCCAACTCAATTTCATTCTTTTTCAATAGTTTAACCGCCCAGGCTCGCATTCTCTCCGCGTCCGCCGCAAATACTGCGCTCGCCCGCGCCTTCATCCTAGGCCTCAATCGACAGCCGGGCAGGAAAACTACGCATGGATCTCGTTTTTGTTCATGGCTGGAGCGTGCGCTCCACCGCCACCTACGGCGAATTGCCGCAACGCCTCGAAAAGGAACTCGGCCTCGCGGCCAAGCACATCTTTCTCGGCAAGTACGTTAGCTTCGACGATTCGCTCACTCTGGACGACCTCGCGCTCGCCTTTGACGCGGCGCTCGCCGCGAACGGCATCGCCGATTTCGCCTGTTTCACCCACTCCACCGGTGGACCCCTGCTCCGCCACTGGTATCTCAACCGCGCTGAAAACCGCGCCCGCCTCAAAAAGCTCATTATGCTCGCCCCGGCCAACCATGGTTCGGCGCTGGCCCAACTGGGCAAGGGCCGCCTGGCTCGCATCAAGGCCTTCTTCGAAGGCGTCGAGCCCGGTCAACGCATCCTCGATTGGCTCGAACTCGGCAGTGAAGAACAATGGGCGCTCAATCTCCAGTGGCTCGATCTCGATCCGAAACTCGAAGGCCTCGAAACCCATGTCCTTGCGGGCGATGCCATCGATCCCAAACTCTACGACCACTTAAACTCCTACACCGGCGAACCCGGAGGCGACGGCGTTGTGCGCCTAGCCGCCGCCAACCTCAACTACGAGTACGTCCGCCTCGAACAATCCAGCCTCGGCGAACTCATCCCCGTGGCCTGGAAACGCTCCCCCAAAACCCCGCTACGTATTCTTCCCGCCTCTCACGGCGGCGATCGCATCGGCATCATGACCAGTGTCAAGAGCGACGGCGTCCATCCGACGCTGGACGCGATCCTCGAAATATGGAAATTACGAAACGAAACTCATGGCGATCAATACTGGCGGTATTTCCCTATTCACGAAAGGCGCGAATCCGCGCGCTCCTCCGCGCGCTCCATGGTCGTTTTTCGCGTCGTCGACGACCGCGGTGAGCTGCTTTCCGACTACGATCTCTACTTCACGGCGGGGCCGGACGCCTCACCGGACGCTCTACCTAAGGGCTTCTTCATCGACCGGCAACGCAACTCCAAGCACCCGGGCAAGCTCACCTATTTCCTTGACCACTCCAAAATCGCGAATGTCCCCATCGGCTTCCGCGTCGATGCCCGTCCCGATAACGGGCTCGCCTATTACAAACCCGCTTACATCGACCCCCAACGGCTCGAAGGCGTCCTCCGCCCCCACGAAACGCTCATGGTCGAAATCGTCCTCCGCCGCGAATTAGATCGCGCCTGCTTCCAACTCACCAAGAATCCGCTGCCCGAAAACTTCGGTCGCGAACCGCTAGGCGAAACCCTGCCCAAGGCGGCCTAGGAACCCCGCGAACCCCCACAACATCTTGTGGGGGTTCGCGAATCTTCATCCATTCGGGGTAGTGCGCTTTACTTGCGGACGCATCTGCGTTAGCATCAAGAACGTCTCCCCCGACGCTTGGCTGCCTGCCTCCTTAGGCGTACAACTGCGGCCAGATGTACTAATTTTCTGCTTGGGGGTTTTCTCCGTTGCTAAAACTCAAACGCTTGGAACTGCAAGGCTTCAAAAGCTTCTGCGACCGTACGGAGATGCGTTTTCACGGCGAAGGGATCGCCGCTATCGTAGGGCCGAATGGGTGCGGCAAATCGAACCTCAGCGACGCCATCAGTTGGGTCCTGGGCGAACAATCCGCGAAGAGTCTTCGCGGTGGCCGCATGGAAGATGTCATCTTCGCGGGCACCCGCGACCGTAAGCCTTTGGGTCTTGCTAGCGTCACCATGACGCTCATCGATCCCGACGGCAGCTATCTCGACAAAGTTCTGCCGCTCGAGAAGCCCACTGCGGAAGGCGAGGAGGAGAACCCCGCTCCGAAGCCGGCCAAGTCGCGCGAGATCACCATCACGCGCCGCCTCTATCGCTCCGGCGATAGCGAATACCTCATCGATGGCAAACTCGCCCGCCTGCGCGACATCCAGGACGTCTTCATGGGCACTGGCCTTGGCCCCGAAAGTTACGCCATCATCGAGCAAGGCCGCATCGGCCAGATCCTCTCGAACAAACCGATGGACCGCCGCGCCATCATCGAGGAAGCCGCCGGCATCACGAAGTTCAAGACCCGCCGCCGTCTCGCCGAAAGCCGCCTCGAAAGCTCGCGTCAAAACCTGAACCGTGTCTTCGACATCTTGGAGGAGGTCGGCCGCCAAGCGAACAGCCTCAAGCGCCAAGCCGCCAAGGCCAAGCGCTACGAGGAACTCAAGAGCGAACTCGACATCCAGGTCAAGCTCGTCCTCTCCAACCGCTTCCGCTATCTCGAACGCGAAGCCACCAAGGTCGCCCTCGAACTGAGCGAAACCACCAACGCCTACAACGAGCTCGCGCAGATCCTCTCTGAACGCGACGCCGAACAGCAAAAGCTCCAGGCCCAATTCTTCGAAGTCGAAGAGAAGCTCACCGGCGCGCGCAAGTCGCTTTCGGAATTGCAGCTCGAAGCCGAACGCACCCGCGGCCGCCTCACCAGCCAAAGCCAACAAATCGGCAACATAGACCAGCGCCTCACGCAGAACGAGACCGAAGCGCAAACCCTCGAGCAGCGGCTCACCGAACTGAACGCCGAGCTCGAAAAGGCCCGCCTGGAAGCCGCCGAGTTCCAGCAAGCCGCGACGCAACTCCAAGCGCAAGTCGCCGAAAAAACGCAACAACGCGACGCCCTCTCGCAGCAACTCCGCGAGCGCACCTCGCAGCTCGAACGCAATCGCCAGGCCATCTTCGCTCTCCTCGGCGAAGTGAACCGCCTGCGCAACCAACTGACGCAAGTCGAAACACAGCAGCAAGGCATCGCGAAAAACGCCGAACGCGCCACGCGCGAAGAGACAGAAGCCCAAGCCGAGACCGAACGCCTAGAGAAGGTCAAGGCCGAATTGAGCGAGAAGCTTAGCGCCCGCCAACTGACCCTAGAAAGCTTGGTGGACCGCCGCAAATTCATCGAAACCGAACTCACCACGCGCCGCCAGCAGGTCGTCGAATCCCGCCGCGCGCTCGATCAACTCCGCACCGACACCTCGCGCTTGAAGGCCCGACGCGATTCGCTCGAAGACATCATCGCCCACCGCAGCTACACCACCGATTCGGTGAAGCGCCTCTTCACCGCCATCGGCCAAGGCGCCGCCACCGGACTCAAGCCCATGGGCGTCCTCGCCGACTTCATCGAAGTCGACCCCACTTACGAGAAAGCCACCGAAGAGTTCCTCGTCGAAGAGCTCGAATACGTCGTCGTCGACCGCTGGGAAGACGCCCAACGCGGCATCGACCTCATGCGCCAAGACCTCGACGGCCGCGCCACCTTCCTCGTCCATCCGGAGCCCGATTCGCAAATGAGCCGTGGCCGCGTCGCCGAGCCGCCCGTCGGTCCCGAGACCGGCATCGTCGGCCGCCTAAGCGACGTGCTCAAGATGACCAACGGCTTCCGCTACGCGCCCACCGAGTTGCTGCCGCGCGTTACCCGCTGCTTCCTTGCCGAGAATCACGAAGCCGCCCAACGCCTCGCCGTGCAGTATCCGGATGTATACTTCCTCTGCGCCGATGGCGTTTGCTACCACGGCTACGCTGTTTCTGGCGGCAAGAAGAGCTCCAGCGGACCGCTAGCTTTGAAGCGGGAACTCAAGGAACTCTCCTCGCAATTCAACTTGAAGCAGATCGAAGTCGAAAAGCTCTCCACCCAACTGCAACAGTTTGAACACGAACAAACCGCCCTTACCGCCGATCTCGAACGCCTCCGCGCCGAGCAGCAGCAGGAAGAAAAGAGCGCGCTAGTTCTCGATCAGGAACAACGCCAACTCGCCAACGACATGCAGCGCGCCGCGCGTTTCCTCTCGAACGCCCGCGTCGAACTCGAACGCCTCACCGGCGAAACCAAGCGCCTCGCCGACTTGCGCCAAACGCTCGAAGCCGGCGTCACCGAAAAAGACGCCGCCCGCCTCGCGATGGAAGCCGCCCTCGAAACCGAACGCGGCGCCCTCGAAGGCTTGCAGCAGGAATCCGCCGCTGCCAACGAAGAACACGCGACGCTGCGCGCCCAAGTCGCCGGCATTGAAGAACGCCTGCGCAACGCGAACTCCGCCGTCCACCGCCTAACGCAATCCACGGGCGAACTCGGCCGCCGCCGCGAGTTCCTGCTCGCCGACGTCGAACGCCTCGGCGTAGAACGCGCGCGCCTCTTGAGCGACAACGTCGAACTCGACCAGAAAGCCGCGGAGCTCGGCACGCTCATCGAAACCGCGCAAGCCGAAGTCGCCGAACTCGCTAAACACGAAGAAGAAACCCGCACGCACTTGGCGGCCCTCGAAGAACAACTTCGAGGTCAGCGCCAGGAAGCGGCCACGCTCTCCGAGAAGCGCCAGCAGACCGAGCTCGTCCTGGTCCGCAAGCAATCGGACTTGAAGCACCTCGACGAGACCTGCCAGAAGGAAGCCGGCATCGCCGTCGCCGAACTCGCCGCCGCCGAAGAGACCGTGCTTGACGAAATCCAACTCGCCGAAGCGGAAGAGAAGTACAACGACGTACGCCGCAAGATCGAGGCATTAGGTCCGGTCAACGCCGCCGCGCTCGAAGAGTACGAAGAAGCGCAACAGCGCTACGACTTCCTCAACACCCAACGCCAGGACCTCCTTGATTCCATCAAGGACACCGAAAAGGCGATCCAAGAAATCGATCAGGAGTCGAAGAAGCGCTTCCAGGAAGCCTTCGACAAGATCAACGAATACTTCAAGGGGATGTACCAAATCCTCTTCAACGGCGGCTCGGGCGAAATGCGCCTCACCGATCCCGCGAACGCGAACGAAAGCGGCATCGACATTGTCGCCTCGCCTCCCGGCAAGCGTCTGCAAAACGTCTTGTTGCTCAGCGGTGGCGAACGCGCGATGACCGCCATGGCGCTTCTGATGGCGATCTTCAAGTACCAGCCCAGCCCCTTCTGCGTGCTCGACGAAGTCGACGCGCCGCTCGACGAAGCGAACATCATCCGCCTGACGAAACTCGTCAAGGAGATGAGCGACGTCACGCAATTCATCTTTATTACGCACGCCAAGCGCACCATGGAGGCCTCGCAAACGATGTACGGCGTCACCATGCAAGAGCCGGGCGTATCCAAGCTCGTGTCGGTGAAGTTTAACCAAGCTGCACCGCCACCCGTTCCACCCCCCACCCAGGATATGGCCGCCACCGCGTAACCTGTGCACAAATAAACGCCGCGGCGGCCAACCTGGCATCTCCTAGGATGTGAACCTCGTTTGCGTCTTGGGCGACCAACTGGACCCCAATAGCTCCGCCTTCGATGGCTTCGACCCTGCCCATGACATTGTCTGGATGGCCGAAGTCCACTCGGAGGCGGTTGCCGTTTGGTCGCACAAAGCGCGCATCGCGCTGTTTCTAGCGGCCATGCGCCACTTCCGTGACCTGCTCCGGGAGCGTGGCTGGAAGGTGGACTACACAGAATTGAAGCGCTCAACGCTAGCGACGGAACTCGCCAAAGCGATCAAGCGCCACAAGCCGGATCAAGTGATCCTGGTCGAGCCCGGCGAATACCGCGTGCGCGAGGAACTACTCGCCGTCTCGGATCGGATAGAAGTCCGTATCGATAGACACTTCCTATCGACGGTGCAAGATTTCCGCGAGCACGCCGAAGGCCGCAAGCAGCTTCGCATGGAGTACTTCTATCGCGAGATGCGCCGCCGCTACGGCTACTTGATGGAAGACAGCAAGCCCGTCGGCGGCGATTGGAATTACGACGAAGAAAATCGGGGAGCCTTCCCCAAGAGCGGCCCGGGCCTGTTACCTGCGCCGCTGCACTTTGAGCCGGATGCCGTCACCCGCGAGGTCCTCGACCTCGTCGCGCGTGAGTTTAAGGATCATCCTGGCAGCCTCGAACATTTCGATTGGCCGGTAACGCCGGAGCAAGCCAAGGCCGCGCTGGATGACTTCATCCGCAACCGCCTGCCCTACTTCGGTCTCTATCAGGACGCGATGTGGACCGATGAGCCTTGGCTCTATCACTCGCGGATTTCGAGCGCGATGAACCTGAAGCTGCTCGATCCGCGCGATGTCTGCGCCGCCGCCGAGCACGCCTACAAGAAAGGCAAGGCGCCGCTCGCCGCCGTCGAAGGTTTCATCCGCCAAGTACTCGGCTGGCGCGAGTATGTTCGCGGCATTTATTGGCTCCACATGCCTAACTATCTAGAGAAGAACGCGCTCGACGCGCAACAACCTCTACCCAAGTTCTATTGGACGGGCGAGACCGACATGGAGTGCTTGCGTCAGTCGATTGGACAAACGCTCCAGTATGGCTACGCGCACCACATCCAGCGGCTGATGGTGACCGGCCTCTTCGCCTTGCTCTTGGGCGTCAACCCAAAGCAAGTGCACGAATGGTATCTGGCGGTTTATGTAGATGCCATCGAGTGGGTCGAGTTGCCAAACACGCTCGGCATGAGCCAATTCGGCGATGGCGGCATCATGGCCTCAAAGCCTTATGCGGCGACCGGCAAGTACATCGACCGCATGTCGAACTACTGCAAGCATTGCGCCTACAAGCCCGATAGCTGCGCCTTCACGACGCTCTATTGGGACTTCCTGATGCGCAACGAGAAGAAACTAGCCCGCGTGGGGCGCATGGACATGCAACTACGCAACCTCGTCCGCATCACCGACGAGCGCAAGAACGAAATCCGTAAGGAGGCGAAGGCAGTGAAAGAAAGATTGAAAGAGAAATTCGCATGAAGACGGTAATCGCCGCCGCCTACGGCGGCATCGGCTCGGCGCTAGCTCGCCAATTGGCGGCCGCTGGGCACGAGCTTCTATTGCTCGGCCGCGACGGCGACAAGTTGGTTGCCTTGGGCTCGCAGATAAACGCCCAGCACGCCGTGCTCGACCTAACAAACCTAGAAGCACTCGAAGCCGCCGTTTCCGGCTTCGGCCCGATTGACGCCTACGTGAACTGCGCCGGGAGTATTCTCTTGAAGCCCGCGCACATCACGAGCGAAGCCGAGTTCGACCAAACGGTTGCGACCAATTTGAAGACCGCGTTCCTAGCCGTGCGAGCCGCGACCAAGAACATGCCCAACGGCGGCAGCATCGCGCTGGTGGCAACCGCCGCCGCGCGAGTCGGCTACGCGAATCACGAAGCCATCGCCGCCGCCAAAGGCGGTGTGATTGGTCTAACGCTGAGCGCCGCAGCGACCTATGCGAATCGCAACATCCGCGTCAACTGCGTGGCGCCGGGCCTAGTCGACACACCGTTGTCGGCAAAGATCACCGGCAACGAAGCGGCGCTGAAGACGAGCCTCTCGCTACACGCTCTGAACCGCATCGGCAAGCCGGAAGACGTAGCTAATATGCTCGCCTTCCTGGTGAACCCGGAGAACTCCTGGATCACCGGCCAAGTCTTCGGAGTGGACGGCGGTCTCGGCACTCTACGCGCGCGATAGACGCTGGTAAGCAGCCTTCGCGCCTTCGACGCCGCGATACTGTGCTTCTTCGAAGATCGACATGCCGCTGATGTCGGAGTTGGCAAAGTAGAGGCCAGCTTCGGCGTCGACTCGGCGTTCGCCCGGCGTCGGCCGGATCATGGCGTGGCCGTTGCGGAAGACCTCGATTCTTGCGACGCAGTCGGCAATGTCGGGATGGGGGCGCGAGAGGTCGCGAAGGCATTCGTCGCGCCAGTATTCCCATGGCTTGTCGAGCAGTAGCTTGCGCGCGGAGGCGGGTTCCATTTCGGCTAGCGCGTAGTACCAAGTCCAGACCGTCTTCTCGCGGTGCATGGCGACATCTTGGTGCGTGGCGACGACGTAGCCTAGGCTCTTCGAGCCGAAGACGACGTTGTCCCAGGCGTATTCTAGATTGCCGGATTTGGGGATGCGATCGAGCGTGATGTTAGCCGTGACCCATGGCGAGTACGTGAAGCCCGTCGGCTTTTTCTGGCCTTCGATGAGATACGGCGCCAGGAAGACCGGCGCGGCCCAGACTACGCTTTGCGCGAGGTAGGCCTGCTTCGGAGTGATGACATGCCAGGCGCGATCCAAGAGCCGGACCTTGTAGACAGGGCTTTCGGTGACGATGTGCGCGGCTAGTTTCTGGCGTAGGCGCTTCAGGATCCAGCCGTTGCCTTCGGGCCAGGTGAAGGGGCCTTTGTCGTCATGATCGCGGGCGGCGAAGTAGTGCAGGCCCGCCCAGGCGCTGGTGGAGGCGAGGCTCGATCCGTAGTCGTCGCGCGTTGAGTAGTCGAGATACCAGAGCAAGTCCGGCGAGTTGTAGCCATTGTCGTTGAGCCACTGGGCGAAGGAGATTTGGGCCAGCTTCGCATCGACCTTGCCCAAGGCGTGCGGGATGGTCCATTGCCCGGTCGCATGGAGCTTGGCGATGTGGTCGTTGAAGCGTTTGGCTTGGTCGTTCTCGACATCGATGCCCCAATGCCAGCGGCCATGTTGGAAGAGGCGCTCTTGCGGCGAATGGCAGAGATGCCGTTCGTTCCAGACGCCGTCTTCGATCAAGCCGAGCTCCTCGCAAAGCTCGCGCACCAGTGGCGAGTTGCGATTGGGGACAGGCAGATAGTGCGCGCCCCAGGGATAGGCGGAGACCTCGTTCTGTCCGAAGCGCGAGTTGCCGCCGGCTTCCTTCTCCATTTCGAGGATGACGAAGTCCTTGAAGCCGCGTTTCTGGAGCCACCATCCGGCGGAAAGGCCCGCCATGCCGCCACCAACGATGACGATGGGCATCTTGCGGCGGCTATCGGGGAACGTGAATGAGCCATGGTCGCGTAGCTTGTGACCAAGCGGAAACGCGTCCATGACGAAGCCGCCTTGGATCGGTGGCCGGGCCTTGCGGCCGAGCTGTAGCATCGGCGCGGCGAGCGCTTCGCGACGGGTCATTTAGACAACCAATAGCCGAAGGCGGCGGCGGCGACGCAGAGCGTGGCCGAAGCAACGACATAGAGGCCCGCGTGGAGGAAGCGGCCTTGTTCGAGCAGGTTGACGGTCTCTAGAGAGTAAGCCGAGAACGTAGTGAAGCCGCCGCAGAAGCCGGTGATCCAGAAGTAGCGGGCGTCACCCGCGAGTCTATTGGCAAGCCAACCGATAAGGAGCCCGCCGAGCAAGTTGATCGCGAAGGTCGCCCAGGGAAAAGGCAGTGGCAGGCGCGCGCCACAGAGGTAGCGCGCTACGCCTCCTAGTCCTGCACCGGCTGCTATCCAGAGATACTGCATTAACGGACGAGCGGCGTCACGGTGAACTTACGGAACTCGATGAGGCCGTGATCGCCTTGGATCGATAGCGGACCCGGTTGCGCCTCGTTAGGGTCAAAGCCCATCGCTGTCAAGCCTTCGGCGACGCCTTTATCGATAACTGTCTTGCCGTTCAGCTTGACGGTCAGATAACGGCCAACGAGACGGACGTCAAGCGTCTGCCATTGGCCGGGAGGGTTGGCGGCGTCAAGGCTTGGAGCGATGCGGGAGTAGAGCGCGCCGTGGGAATGGACGTCGGGCTTGCGGCCATGCGAGTCCTCGATTTGCACTTCATAGCGGCCACGGAGAGCGATGCCGGAGTTGGAGCCCTTTTCGTAGCGGTACTCGGCGTGCAGCTCGAAGTTCCAGAAAGTCTCCTTAGTTTTGATGTCGCTGACCTTGCCGGCGTTCTTGAAGACGCCGTTCTCGACGCTCCATTGCATCGGGCTGCCGGGGAAGCGGGAGACCCAGTTGTTCAAGTCCTTGCCGTTGAAGAGCTCGACGGGCGTACCGGGCTTCCAGCGCTCGTCGTCGCGGTCTCGGATCTCCGGGGCGCGCACGCCGCGAAAGGTGTGGGTGACTTTACCGTCGACTTCGGCCTTACCGATGAGTTCATTCTTCTCGAAGCGCGCGGAGTAGTGTTGCTTCTTGCCGCCCTTCTCGAAGTACCAATGCAGCTCTTTCGCCTGGAACCCCATCTTCGGAATGACATCCACTTGGCCGCCGGGCGCGCCGACGAATTTGCCGTTCAGCTTCGGCGTGCCGGCGTCGTTGACCTCGAGCCACCAGGCGCGGCCGCGGCCTTCGTTCTCGACGGTCAGGTTCCAACGGCCGTTGAAGTCCTTGTCGGCGGCGAGGGCGAGAGCCGCTGTGGCAAAAAGCAGAAACTTCTTCACGTTCGCTATTATCTAACTAGCAGTGCGATTCCGGCGCCACATCCCGCTTTTCTGCGCCGCGCTGATCCTCTTCGCGGTACAGTGCAGGGCGCAGTGTGTTGCGATTCCGCATGCCGTTGAAAAGCACGCCCCCGAGTGCCCGTTGCATAAGAGCAAGGCACCGGTGGAGTCTAAGTGCTCGCACGCGCCGCAGTGGGACCTCGACGACTCGCGGCAATTTGTCGCGATACTGCCCGAAGCGCCGGCGCTGGTGGCTTTCGATGAAGCGCCGTTGGCGCTCACCGCGCTCACGCCCGTATCGCTGCGTCCCGCACCCGTATTGACCTCGCTGCGACTCTGATCGCGCGCTCCCTCACTCGTATCAGCTTTTGATTTCGATTTAGGAGAGAGCGATGTCGCGTACATTCTTCTTGTTGGCGGCCATGAGCGCCGCGGTTGTATATTCCCAGACGCTAGTGCAAAAGTCCGGCGTCTATCAAGTAACCCTCAGACCTCCCGCCGATGGATTGTTCTCGGGCGAGGAGATGCAGATAGAATTCCAGGTCGCCGACACGTCGAAAGAGGATCCGCTGACGGGCTTCGCGCCGGTGATCCGCGCCAAGATCGAAAGCGAGATCGACATGCCTTCGATGACCGGCATGCCGGTGATTCGTGAGACAAGCCATCCCGAGGGCGTGCCCGGCGATTATGGCTTGCATCCCGTCTTTGTGCACGGAGGCGAGTATCGATTGCGGCTTCACATAACGCCGCCGGGAGCAGACAAGTTCACCGTCGAGTTCAAGTTGAACGTCGGTGATGAGAGGCCGAAGGGCGCGAAGGTGGAGAGCCCGTACAAGTTGAAGGTCGATCGCAGCGGGGATGGATTGAAGATTCGCGTCACCGACGTTAGCGGCGCGGTGAAGGACTTCGATGTGGTGCATGAAAAGACGATGCACTTGATCGTGGTGAGCAAGGACTTGAAGAGCTTCGCGCACGTGCATCCGGAGCTCGACGCCGATGGAACCTTTGAATTGAAGCGCGTTCCGTTCTCCGGCGACTTGCGTCTCTTCGCGGACTTCGCGCCGAAGGGCAAGGGCGCGCAAGTTGTGAGCTTCGATTGGAAGCAAGGTGGCAAACGCGAAGCCGCGCCCGACAAGGTGCTCGCCGCGGCTAAGCTATCGCCGGTGAAGGGCGCCTGGCGTGCTGGCCGCACGCAAGAAGTGGCGCTTGAAGGTGGCGCGCCGTTGAAGGATCTCGAACCTTACCTGGGCGCGATGGCGCACTTGGTGATGATCCACGAAGACGCGACGACCTATGTTCACGCGCACCCTCTCGACAATCCCGAGCGCATCGTGTTTCTCGCGCGTCCGCCGAAGGCCGGAAAGTACCGGGCGTGGGTGGAGACGCAATCGAAGGGTCAGGTTTACCGGCAGAGCTTCGACGTAGAGGTACCCGCCAATGCCGCGCCCTAAGCGAATTCTGGCGATGTTGGTGCCGGTGATCTTGCTCGCTCACGAGGGCGACCGGAAGAACACGAAGCCATCGGCGGCGGATCCGCAGTTGCGAACCGCGCGCGTAAAGCTGGAGGCGATCAAGAAGAAGTCGCGCTATGCGTGCTGTATCAAGAAGAGCTGCGACTTGTGCGCGATGCGCTACGGCAAGTGCGAGTGCGCGAAGGACCTCGGGACCGAGAAGAAGGTCTGTGGGCAGTGCCTGCCGCAGTGGAAGGATAAGGGCGTTACGTTGAAGCAGCCACGGCCGGCCGCGCCGCAGAGCGCCGAGACGGCGGAAGTGGCGAAGATGCTGCTTGAAGCCAAGCGCACCTTGGTGAAGGAGAAGCGCTACGCGTGCTGCAAGCGCGGCGGTTGCGAGGAGTGCGCGTTCGAGGCCGATTGCCCTTGCGGCAAGGACTTGGCCGCTTCCACGCCCGCGAAGCCGAAGGGCGTTTGCGGTACTTGCTACGACGGCTGGCATGCGGGAGAGGGCAGCTTCTCCGGTATCGCCAAGGAAGAAGTGACTTTGGCCGAGATGGGCGCGGGCGACATGCCCATGATGTTCATCTCAGGCACGGGGCAGCTTCCAGTCCAGGCGCCGATGTACATGACGAGTGTTGGCAAAGGCGATTGGACGCTAATGACGATGGGCCAGGCGTTTCTGACGGCGACGCAGCAATCGGGCCCGCGCGGCGGCGACAAGATCTTCGCGGGGAACTGGTTCATGCCGATGGCGAGCCGCCGCGCGGGACGCGGGACTTTGACGTTGCGCGGCATGGTCAGCTTGGAACCGGCGACGGTGACGCAGGGGCGTTATCCGCAGTTGTTCCAAGCGGGCGAGACTTACAAGGGCCAGCCGATCGTCGATGGGCAGCATCCGCACAGTTTCTTTGTGGAGATGGCCGCGTTGTATCAACTGCCCGTCACGGATCGCTTGGGCTTTCACTTCTATGGCGGGCCGCGCGGCGAGCCGGCGTTGGGGCCGATTCCGTATCCGCATCGCTTAAGCGCAAGCGAGAATCCGCTGGCGACTCTCGCGCACCATTATCAGGACTCGACGCACATCGCGAACAATGTGATCACGTCGGGAATGACCTTCGGCAAGATCACGGTGGAGGCGAGCGGATTCAATGGCCGCGAGCCGGGCGAGAAGCGTTGGCAACTCGAGAAAGGCAAGCTCGATTCTTGGGCGACGCGTGTGCAGTTCAAACCGGCGGGGCGTTGGCTCGCGCAGTATTCGATGGGCAAGATCACGGGACGCGAAGCGCTGCATCCGGAGAAGAACTCCGAGCGGCAAAGCGCATCGTTGACATACGTGCGTCCGTACGCGGGCGGTTATTGGGCGTCGTCATTGATCTACGGGCGCAACGTCGATGTGGAAGAGCATCATGGCTCGCGAGAGAAGTTTAATTCCTATCTGGCCGAGTCGACGGGGCTCTTGCGCAACAAGCATTGGGTTTGGGGGCGCATTGAGCATACCGATAAGGATGCGACGTTGCTGGATCGAGCCAACGAGGAATACCGGCTAGCGAAGGTGTCGGCGTTCACGGCCGGGTATGGTCATGAGCTGCCGAGTCCACGGCCTTGGTTGAGCTTGAGCCTGGGAGGGCAATTCACGGTGTATCGAACGCCGGATGTTTTGAAACCCTTCTATGGTTCGAGCCCAGTAGGCGCGCAGGTGTTCTTGCGGCTGCGCCTAAAAAGCTCCCGCATGACGTTTTAGAATCTGCGGAAGATTCACGCTGAAAGCGCTGCGGGCCACGACGGTGTCGCAACCGGCATCGGTGGCCTGCTGTTTGCGTTCGGCGTCGACGTGCGAGATGAAGCCGAGGACGGGGACCTTGTAACTCTCTTCGTCCTTCTTCAAAGTCTCGATAAGTTCAATGGGGTCGAGCTTCGCGTGATTCAAGTCCAGGATGACGAGCGCGGGTTTTTGGCGGGCGGCCGTGAGAGCGGCGTCCGCCGTTTTCGCATATTCCACTTGGAGGGCGGTCTGGCGGGCGGCGGCGTCGATCTTCACGCCAAACATCAGGTCGTCGACGACAACTAGAATTTTCTTGGAAGGCAACTTTGAGATTAGCACTCGTGGTTTTCATTGCGGTGACACTTCATGGCCAAGCGCCGTGGAAGCGGCACACGATCGATTCGTCGTTGTTGGGCGCGGATGGAGTGAGGCTGGCGGACGTGAACGGCGACGGGTTGCCGGACATCGCGACGGGCTGGGAGGAGAGCCGGCGCGTGCGGATTTACTATCATCCTCCGAAGCGGGAGGCGCGCGGCGCGACGTCGTGGAAGAGCGAAACGGTGGGACAAGTGTGTTCGCCCGAGGATGCGGTGTTCGTGGATCTCGATAGCGATGGGCTCATGGACGTGGTGAGCTCCTGCGAGGACAAGCAGCCGACGGGCGTTTACGTGCATTGGGCGCCGGATTGGAAGACGGAGCGCTTTTTGTTGCCCCGGGAGAAGCGTTGGATTTATGCGCTGCCGATGAAGTTGCAGGGGCAGAAGGAACCGGTTTTGTTCTTGGGCGGCAAGGAGCCCGACGCGGATTTAATCATCTTGCGGCGGCCCGTGTTCGGCAGCCCGCGGGAACTCGCGAAGTGGCAATCGAAGAAGATCGGCACGATGGGCTGGACGATGAGCCTGATCGAGCGCGACATGGATAACGACGGCGACTTGGATGTTTTGATCAGTGACCGGAAGGGCAAGCAGTCTGGAATCTTTTGGCTGGAGGCGCCGTTGTGGACGCGGCATGAGGTGGGGGCGGATGGGGAGGAAGCGATGTTTATCGATGTCGCGAAAGACCCGGCGAAGGAACGGCGGACGGGCGATGTGATCGTCGCGGCGATCCGGCCGAATGCGATCGTCATGTTTACGCGGCCGAAGGACCCGCGCGAGCGGTGGGAGCGGAAGGAGATTCCGTATCCGCCGGAGGCGGGCACGGCGAAGGCTGTGGCATGGGGCGATCTCGATAACAATGGGCGCTTGGATATCGCGTTGACTTGCGAGAACTCGGAGGGCGGTAAGGAGGGGGTGTGGTGGTTGGAGGGGAAGGCGGATGGCAGTTGGGCGCCGCATCGAATTAGCGGGCGGGAGGGGATTAAGTTCGACCGGATTGAACTGCTTGATATCGACGGCGATGGGGATTTGGATTTGCTGACGACGGAGGAGCGTTTTCCGCTGGGTGTTATTTGGTACGAGAATCCTCGGAAGTTGTAGTGATGTTACGTTGAGAACAGTAGCCCAGCGCGCGTCCCAGGGTTGCGGATTGGGAGTTTTATGCGCGTATCGCTTGCCCTTTTCTTCTCGAGTGTCCTGTACAGCCAAGTGATTGGACTGGAGCCGAACCGGGGTGCCGCGCCGGCGAAGGTAAAGTTCTTTAGCCGGGACACGACTGGCAGTTGGAGCGGCGTGTATGTGACCTCGCAGGGTGTGGTGTTGCGCAACGGGTTGCGTTTGGAATTGGTGGACGGCAATGCGGCGCCGGAGATGGTGGGGGAAAGTCCGTTGCCAGCCACTTACAACTACTATTTGGGCTCCGATGCCGCAAGGTGGCGCGAAGGGGAGAAGCGGGTGGCGGCGGTTCGCATGCGGAGTGTGTATCCCGGGATCGATGCCGTTTGGTGGCCGAGCGGCGATCAGTTTGGGGAAGTGCAGTTAGAGGTGGGAACCAGCGCTTTGCCCTCGGCGATTCGCTTTCGCGTAAGCAATGGGAGGCGAGTGGAGATTGACGAAAGAGGCGGGCTCGATTTAGGGGGGCCTGGTGTAACGCGGGCGACGGTGAGCGCTGGGCAGGAAAGCGGGGGCCCAAGCGTGGAGTTCGCGCGGATTGACGACAACACATTCTCGCTCCGCGTAGGGCCATACCTCAGCACCGGAAGACTAACGGTAACGATCCGTTTCTCTAACTTCAACTCAGGCGTTGGGCAACTGACACCGAATCGGCTTTACTCTCGAATGGTGACGATGCCCCGGATCGCCCAGCAGGACTTCGATGGAAGCGATGGCGCGCAGTTGCCGAACGCCGATCACTTCGTGGGGCAAACTGATGCGCGGGGCGAGTTGGTTTGGGGGAGCATCTTGGGGGGCGGACTAGACGAAGATGCGTCAGGCGGGTTGAGCGCTACGCTGCCGGATCGATACGCAATCGCGATTACGACGCGGAGTGGGGACTTTCCGGTGACGGCGAATGCGCCCCAGCCCCGGCTTGGTTCCGGCGTGTCGAGCTTTGGCCCACCTCCGGCGGATTTAGCGCTGCTGGCATTGCGGAGAGCCGACGGGCGCTTGGAGGCTTCGACTTATTTGGGGGGACTGGGCGAGGAGAGGCCGACGGCGATGTTGCAGGATTCCGCTGGAGGCGTTGTCGTGACCGGAACTTCTTCACGCGGGATGCCGGCAACGCCCGGCGCAATCGCGGAGACTCCCGAATCGGCGCAAGGCGGTGGGTTCGCCGTGCGTTGGGATTTTTCGTCGAGCCGCTTTGGCTACGTGGCTTCGCTCGCCCGACCCGCGTTTAGCGCGGTGGCCGACGCGAGCGGTAACGTCTACGCGGTGGGCGTCTCGTCTGAAGCGGCGGGACGCGACATTGTGCGCAGTTGGAACACGAGCGGGGCCCAAGTGTTGTCGCCGTTCGAAGTTCCGAACCCGGCGGATTTTGCCTTCCGCAGAAAGAGCATTCCGAGTTTGTTGGTTGGGCCAGATGGAGATATCGCCATTCGAAATGTCTACGGCGCAGATTCGGCCGTGGGATCCCAGGTTGAGCGGATTTGGCTGAGTCTATACGCGACGCGGGAGAGACGCTTTCGCTTTCAACGTTTCACGAGTGAGCTAGGTTCGGCATCGGTACTGCGCTTCGGGACGAATGGAAGCTTGGAGATGGTTCAGGCGGGGAGTTATGTAACGTCCGTGACGACAACGAGCGCGATTCTAACGGCAGCGTGCAGCGAATACTATTTTGTGCGCTTCTCGCGCGACGGCGAGTTGCTGGGCGCATCGTATTTGCCGGTCCGCCCTCCGCCGATTATGGGTCCGGAGTTTCCGGACTTTGATCCCTTAGATCCGGCGGGGCCAGCTCAGGTTTTCTGCTTTTCCAGCACGGCGACACGTGCGTCGGCCTTTGGCGTGTCCGCCGGAAGTTTCATTACGATCACCGGTGGCCGATTTGGGCCGGCGGCGCCGTTGTACGCCGCGCCGGGCACAGATGGCAAGTATCCGCTCGCGCTGGGTGGGATTGATGTGAAGATCGGCGGCATTCCCGCGCCGGTCATCGCCATTGCGCGAGGCTTGGTGGCGGTGCAGGTTCCGTTTGAGCTGCCGCAGGGACAGGGCGAGGCGACGCCGATCGTGACGCGAGTGGATGGAAAGGAACTGGCGACACTGCCGATGGTGATTTCCAATCCGGCCTTAAGTCTATTCAACGTGGGCGGATTGGATAGCGAGGCCTCGTTGTCCCCGCTCGCCGCGCTGAACCAAGATGGCAGCGTCAACAGCCGGAGCAATCCCGCGGCGGCGGGCAGCTATGTGAGTTTGTTCGCGACGGGATTGGGACCTTCGGCGGACGGAACCTTGACGACCGGCGGTCTCGCGCCGCTGGACCGGATTGTGCCGCTGGAGTTTCCGTATCGCGTGAATCTGGCGGGCGCAAGCATCTCGTTCGCGGGCGCGGCGCCGGGGTTGACATCGGGATTGGTGCAGATCAATCTACGCTTACCTGAGGATGCGCCGAAGGGTCCGGTGGGGATTTCGTTTGGGCCGATCACGACGCCAAGGCCGACGCCGATTCCTTCGCCAAGGGCGGTGATTTTTGTGAGATAGCGTATCCGGCGTTTATCGCCGCAAGCGGTGTGCGATCGTTTCCAAGTCGCAGACCTTGACTCCCTTGGCTATTTCGTATTCCATCGGCTTGCCGCTTCGGTTGGCGGTGACGATGAAGCACTCGTCGAGGCGCAGGGCATCGATGGCGGATCGCAAAGACTTGGTCATCTTCGGGGCGTCGCTGTATTTGACTTCGATGCCCAATCGTTTGCCTTCGTGGAGAAGCAGCAGATCGATCTCGGCGCCGCTATGCAGGCCCCAGGAATACGCTTCGATTTGCGCATTGCCGGCGTAGCGGAGAATCTCTTCGATGACGAAGCCTTCCCAGGAGGCGCCCAGCTTGGGGTGGGCCTCGATGTCGCGCCATTCCCGGAGTTGCAGCAGGCCGTGAAGGATACCGGAATCGCGCAAGTAGACCTTGGGGGCGCGGCGGACTCGCTTGCCTACATTGTCGTGCCAAGCGGGGAGTTGGCGAACAAGGAGGGCGCTCGTCAGGAGATCGAGGTAGTTCGAAACGGTGTGCGAGGAGACGCCCAGGGATCCTGCGATCTCGCTCGCGTTCCAGACTTGACCGTGATAGTGAGCAACCATCGTCCAGAAGCGGCGCAGGCGTTCACTGGGAATGTTGAGCCCGAGGGCGGGTACATCGCGCTCCAGGAAAGTGCGGGTGAAGTGGAGGCGCCAGTCAAAGCTGACTTGATCGTCTTCCGCTAGAAATGACTTCGGGAATCCGCCTCGAAGCCACAGACGGTCTATTTGCTCAAAGCCAAATCCGACTTCCGTGGCGTCGAAGCCGGCTAGTTCGACATAGCGGATACGACCGGCCAGGGATTCCGCGGCTTGGAAGCGAAGCTCTGGCACGACGCTGCCGAGGATGAGGAAGCGGCAGGGTTGCGTGGGCCGATCCGCGAGAACGCGCAAGACCGGAAAGAGCTCGGGTTTGCGTTGGACTTCATCGATGATGACGAGTCCTTGAAGACCCTCCAGCGCGAGTTTCGGTTCGCGCAGGCGAGATTCATCGGTGGGGTCTTCGAGATCGAAGAAGGTTGTTTCGCCTTCCTGTTCCGCTGCAAGTTGACGGGCGAGCGTGGTTTTGCCGCATTGTCGCGGGCCGATCAGCGCGGTAACGGGGTAGTGACGGAATCCAGTCCGTAACTGATTGATATAAAAGGCTCTATTCGTCATACTGGAAAAATAGAAGTCTGGGTTCAATATTTCGAGTATAGTGGTTAAGCAGTTGAAATGGAGGAGATTATATCCTGTACCTCCCCCGCTCGATTACTCCCACTCGATAGTGCCGGGGGGTTTGTGGGTTAGGTCGTAGAAGACGGCGCAGATGCCGGGGATGGCCAGGACTTCTTTGGTGATTTTGTCCAGGAGGGGCTTCGCCATGGGGACGGCGCGGGCGGTCATGCCGTCGACGGAGTCGATGGGTCTTAGAACAATTGAGTCTGGTAATGTTTCGGTGCCTAGAGGCAACAGCACCACCGGGAATTGCCAGACTTTTTCTTCGAAGCCGCTTTCGGCGGAAATTCTGCGCACGATGGCGTCGGCTTGGCGGAGGCGTTCTAGGCGCGGACCGTCTATGGAAGAGGGTTGTGAAGAAAGAGCGTTGAGGGGTACGTGGGAAGAGACTAGGGCGATTACGCGATTGATTTCGCGGATCGAGTTCGCGAGTTCGGTGGCTTGGTCAAAGGCGGTTTCGTCGTAGATCTCGAGCGCTAGGGCTTGCTTGTAGGTGCGCGAGTCGCCTTGGACACCTACGCTTTCCACCGGAAGCAAATAGCCTTCGGCTAATTTTGTGACGGGTTTCGATTCGGTGGTTCCTAGGCAGCGGATGGCTAGGCCGGGGCCGGGGAAGGGGTGGCGGTCGAGGAGTTCCGAGGGCAGGCCGAGTGCGCCGCCGACGCGGCGGACTTCGTCCTTGTAGAGCTGCGCGATGGGTTCGACGATGCGGCCGGATTCGATTAGGCGTTGGATGCCTTCGACGCGGTTGTGGTGGGTCTTGATGAGGTCGGCCTTCGCGGTGCCGCCGCTTTCGATGGTGTCGGGATAGATGGTGCCTTGGCCGAGGATCCAGGCGCCGTCGAGGAAGCTGCCGGAAGACAGGACCTTCTCTTGGACGGCGACAAATTCCTCGCCGATGATTTTGCGTTTCGCCTCGGGCTCAACGACGCCGGTTAGCTTGCCCAAGAAGTCCTGGCGGGCGTCGACGACTTCGAAAGAGCGGCCGGCCATCTTCTCGAAGACTTCGCGGACGAATTCCGTTTCGCCTTCGCGCATGAGACCGGTGTCTACGTAGGCGGCGTGCACGCGGTCGGGGCCGAGGGCTTTGAGAGTGAGCGCGAAGGCCACCGTGGAATCGACGCCGCCGGAGGTAAAGAAGAAGACGTTGCGGCCGCGGGCGGTGCGGCGGATTTCGTCTAGAAGCTCTTCGAGTTGGCGCGTGGGCTCCCAATCTTGTTCGCAGCCGGCGATGGCGAAAAGGAAGTTGCCGAGGAGGACCTGGCCGCCCTGGGTGTGGACGACCTCAGGATGAAACTGGATGCCGTAGAGCTTGCGCCAATCGTTGGCCATGCCGGCGATGGGACAGGTGGGCGTTTTGGCGGTGATGATGAAGTCCTCGGGGACTTCGGTGACGAGATCGCGGTGGCTCATCCAGACTTCGGGGCCCGAACCGAAACCGGTGAAGAGCTTGTCGTGTTCGAGCACTTGCAACTGCGCGAGGCCATACTCGCCTTTAACGCCTTTCGAGACCTGGCCTTTGAGGTTATGCGCCATGAGTTGCAGGCCGTAGCAGATGCCGAGGATGGGGGTGCCGAGCTCGAAGATCTCGGGATCGACGGTGGGGCTGCCACTTTCGTAAACGCTCGCGGGGCCGCCGGAGATGATTATGCCGCGACGGTCTTCGAGTTGCGAGGCGGGCGTGTCGCTGGGTTTGACTTCGGCGTAGACGCCGAGGTCGCGGACGCGGCGGGCGATGAGATGGCAGTATTGGCCGCCGGCGTCGAGGACGGTGATTTGGGGCGTTTTGTTCAAACTAACAGGATAAATCCTGGGCCGTGAAGCTTAACGAATCGCCGCGCGGGCTTGCGGAGTCATGCGCTGGACGATGGTCTTCTTGGCCTTTTCGACGAGTTCTTTCGCCTTGGGCAGAGAGTCAATCGCCTTGGTGACTTCGGGATCGATCTCAATGTCGAAGCGGCCGGCTTCGTCGATGTCGAAGGCGGTCTTGTAGATCTCGGATTGCAGTGAGTTGCGTACCCAAGTCTCGTTCGCTTTGAATTCCTCTTCGGTGAAGGTGGCGTTGTTCTTCTTCAAGAAAGCCTTGAAGTTGTCCATGACCTTCGCGTCGGGCTTCCAACCGGTGGGCAGCTTCGCGTCGCTTTCGCCGAAGAACTGCGCGGTGAACGTGAAGAAGGCGGCGCGGCGTAGCAGTTCGATTTGGAACTTGTTGTAGGCGGGGACGCTGAACTTCTCGTCGGGCGCGATGCCGTTGCCGCCATAGACGGGGCGGCCAGAGTCGGTCATCTTGACGTCCTTCGGGTTCTTCAACTCGGTCTCTTTGCGGTAGTAGTAATCGAAGAAGCTGACGTTGGAATAATCGCGTTGGATGAGGCGACCGCTGGGAGTGTAGTATTTCGCGGTGGTGAGCGCGAGGGCGGTCGTTTCGCCGAGCGGGTAAACGGTTTGGACGAGGCCCTTGCCGAATGTGTCTTCGCCGACAACCCAGGCGCGGTCGTGATCTTGGAGAGCACCGGAGACGATCTCGGCGGCCGAGGCGGAGTACTTATTGACGAGCACGACGATGGGGTAATCGTGCTTGGGGCCGCGGGGCTTCGCGGTGTAGGTGCGTTCGGGGTTCGCGCGCCCACGATGGCTGACGATGAGCTGACCGCGTTCGAGCCAGCGTTCGGCGACGGCGACGCCTTCGTTCAGGAGGCCGCCGGGGTTGCCGCGCAGGTCGAGGATAAGACCTTTAACGTTGGCTTCGCCGAGGCGGCGGAAGTTTTCGTTGACTTCGGAACTGGTGTTTTCGTTGAAGCTTTCGATGTCGAGGTACATGACGCCGGGCTTCAACCAGAACGCATCCTTCACGCTCTTGCGGGGAATCTCGTCGCGCGTGACGTTGAAGGTGAGCGGCTTAATTACGCCTTCGCGCTGCATGACGATTTGCGCCTGGGTGCCGCGCGGGCCGCGGAGCAGGTCGGCGACATCGGAGGTCGTCATGTTATCCGTCTTCTTGTCGTTGACTTCGGCGATGACGTCGCCGGGACGGATGCCGGCTTTGTACGCAGGCGAGCCGGGGAAGGGAGCCATTACTACTATGCGGCCGTTGCGGGGACCGATTTGCATGCCGACGCCGAAGTAGCGGCCGCGCTGGTCTTCTCGCATGGCCTGGTACATCTTGGGGTCGTAGAAGTTCGAGTGCGGGTCGAGCGTGCGCAGCATGCCGGGGATCGCGCCCTGATAAATGGCCTTGTCCGCGGAGAGTTTGTCGGCGAAGTTGTCCTCAACCGCTTCGTAGACTTTCGAGAAGACGCGGAGACCGCTCTTGATCTCGTCTTCGCTCGACGCGGCGCTTACGGAGTCCATTTCCGGACCGAAAACGCCCCCGAGCAGGGAGCACATCCCGATCAAAACCGGGATCGCTAGGAAAGAAATACGGCTAGTCGCCACGAATACGGCCTCCAGACTTGACTACAGTATAAGCCACTGCCTTGTAGACGCAGATGAGGGCTTATCGGCTCCATTCCCTCTCGAATTTAGGTGTCCAATTCGGACCCGGAATTTAGCTGGATTTGGATTTCTTGGGAGCGGCGAGGCGCATGCTAGCGCCGACTTCGCGGCCGACGGGCTTCTTGGCGGCGGGCAGGGTGCCGGAGATGCGGCGGATCTGGTCGCTCAGGCAAACGAGGAATAGAGGTTGCCGCGCGTTCTTGAAAATGTCGATGATGCGCGACTGATTGTCTTCGAGGTAGATTGTCTTGCCGTCCGTGACGAGGTGGAGGTCGGTTTGGCCGCTGACGATCTCGCTTAACCGCTTGCCCACTTCGCGTTGGAGGAAGCGCAGGACGCGGCGGATTTTTTGGAGGCTGAAGCCTTTGCGGCGGAGTTCGGCGATCACCGAGATCTCGAGAACCTCTTCTGGCAGATACAGACGCCGATGGCCGATCTGGCGCGGCGAGACGACTTTCTTCTCGTCCCACCATTGGAGCTGGCGGAGGCTGACGCCGCTTAGTTCAGAGACGTCCGCGGAAGTGAAAGAGGGCGACGGTTCGAATAAATCAATCTTGCTCTTTTTCGTTTTAACCATTTTTGCCCCTTTCTGTTTTGGCCCGTTTGGACCTTCTCACTATGACGGAGATCCCAGGAAGGGTCAAGGCACCAGATGTAGGGGCGAAACAAATTCGAACACAAATAGTATGGGCGTGGTGGAAGGCCCCAATCGCCCTCCATCACGCCCGGGTGAGAGTTCTTATTTTTGTGTCGAAGTCTTGTTAGTTCTTGGGTTTGGCGGTCATGCGGTCGTAGATGAAGCCGGCGGTGCCGCCGGAGGCCGCGCCAATCGCCGCGCCTTTACCGCCGCCCGCGAGGGCTCCGATCGCCGCGCCAGCGCCGGCCGAGCCAGCCACGATGGCGACGCTCTTACCGGTGGAGCGGTTCTTGCGGCTGCTTACGGCCTGACTGGAAACCGGGGCCGCAGTGGAGGGCGCGAAGGCACTGGTCTTGCGTTCAGCCGAGACCGCGACAATGCGTCCCTGCGCGTCGTAGAGCGGGCCGAGATAGCCGGGCACGGTTACCTCAGGGGCGGAAACGACAATCGCCGGAGCGGCTGCTGCGGCAGGACTCTGCGAGTTCGCGCTCGCTTCATTGCGGTTGCTAACAACCATCGCGACACCGGCGGTCAAAACGCTCCCCAGCACAGCGCTCAGAACGCCCATTCTCAACATCTTGTTATCGGTATTCATGAGTTTCGATCTCCTCGTGCCGATTCCGATGCACGAGGCGTGCCAAAGTCTAAACCGTTGAATACAAACGCATTGAGGGGGCGAGCTAGTATGTAAGTCTTTCTCAGGGCCCCAGCGGGCGGGCAATTTCGCGGTAGGAAAAATGTGCCTAGCGGCGCTTCCAATAGACTTTGGCCGTAGGGCGCCAGAGGTAGAAGACCTTCTTCTGGTATTTGGCGGGGAGTTCCGGGAGCTTGACGAGCACCTGGCCTGGGATGTCTTCGAGGAAGGGGGATTGCTTGCCAAAGCCCGTGACGTGGGCGGCTTCAACGGTGGGGTAGGGACTGGCCGGCCCACTGGCCTGCGCTTTGAGTTCGGGCCGCAGCATCTCGTAGGTGAATAAGGCTCCGGCCATCATGAGCGCGACAGAGCCTAAGGACCAAATCATCTTCTCTGTCATCCTCTCCGAGACCAGTTCTTCCAGGCGCATGGCCTTAGATCGACGGGTCGGGGGAAAGCTTTAGAGTGGCGCTAGGGTTCAGCGCGGGAGTTGATATGCTCGGCGTATGGGAACCCGACGCAAATTCATACTTTTGATTTCCGCGCTTGGCGTTAGCTCGGCGCAGGCGCGTAAAACGATTTACGTGGACAAGATGGACGGGCTGGAGCCGTTCGTCGAAAAGGCGCTGCTAGCCGCCGAGCTACCCTTCGAGTTTATTGAAGAGAAAGATAAACCCGAGATGAAAGCGACGTTGGCCAAGAAACACAGCGCCTACGGTGAGATTCTGTACAAGGGCAAATTGGGGCGGAATGAGGACCATGTGCTGGAACTCGTGGAAGTGGACACAGGGAAGGTGTTGGCTTCGTATTCGTTCGCGCTGAAGGCCGATCAGGCGGCTCGGGTAAAGATCGCCGAGGCCTTTGCGGCGCAGGTGAAAAAGGGCGCGGGCAAAAACGCTGGCAAGAAATAGAAACGCCGCCGAGGGCGCGAGGATTCCCGCGCACCCGGCGGCTGCGTTTCTTATGAGACTGGTGGCTAGTTCGTCAACTCGTTCCAGAACTTCTTGATCCCGGATTCGGCTTTGTCGAGACCTTCTTCGACATTGGCCTTGGTCTTGCGCCACGCGGACTCTGTCTTTTCGTCCCACGTGGACATTTCTTCGCGAAGTTTTTTCGCTTCGGCCTTCAACTCGCGGCTTTCGCGTTGAATCGCGGCTTTGGACTTGGCGGAGGCTGTCTTCGCCTTGTCTTCCAGCTTTTCGACTTCCTCGTCCAGGGCGTCGATTCGCTTGTTGATCGCAGCCTTGGCGTCGGCCATTTCGGCTTTGGCCTTGGCGGCAAGTTCATCGGCCTTATCTTCGGCCCGCTCGGCGGCGCGTTCGGCCTTTTGTTCGGCTTGGGTGGCGCGCTCGGAGGAGCAGGCGGAGATGAGGAGGCCGAGGAAGGCGGTGGTGAGAAAAGATTGAATTCGCATGCGCCTGACTGTGCACGGCAGGGGCCAAATGAAGTCAAGCATTGAGAATCCAGTGGGAAAGGAAACGATAGTACAGAAGAAAAAAGGCTGTTATAAACGGGGGATGCGTGCTCTGATTGTTCTCTCGATCTGCGTAACGGGTGCTTGGGGGGTCGAAGGGGGCACGCGCATGCTGCGGCAGCCATCGGCGAGCGCGACGCATGTGGCTTTCGCCTATGCGAATAACATCTGGACGGTGGAACGCTCCGGCGGCATGGCGCGGCGTTTGACTTCGTTGGCTGGGTTGGCTGCGAATCCGCAGTTTTCGCCGGATGGAAAATGGATTGCGTTTAGCGCGGACTACGCTGGGAACTTGGATGTCTACGTCGTAGCCGCGGAGGGCGGCGAGCCAAAGAGGCTCACTTGGCATCCGGCCCCAGACACGGTGCAAGGTTGGACGCCGGATGGCAAGGCGGTGTTGTTCGCTTCGTTACGCGGGGCTGCCGCGCCGAATGCCACGCCGCGCTTTTGGACGGTTCCCGCCGCGGGCGGGATGGAAGAGGCGCATCCGTTACCGCGAGGATTTCAGGGGAAGATTGCGCCATCGGGGACCAATATCGCGTACCGGATGAATGGGTCTTGGGATGAGGAGCGGCGGAATTATCGTGGGGGGCAGAACCGGCCGGTGTGGATTGTGGATTTGAAGAGCTACGACTTGACCACGCCGCCGTGGACGGATTCGAAGGATGTGGATCCGGTGTGGGTGGGTTCGACGGTGTATTTCATTTCAGACCGCGACGGCGTCGCGAATGTTTGGGCTTATGAGACGAAGTCGAAGAAGTTAATGCAAGCGACGAAGTTCACGGACTTCGATGTGAAGACGTTGGGCGCGGGGCCGGATGTGGTGGTGTTTGAGCAGGCTGGATACATCCATGAACTCGATGTGAAGACCGGCAAGTCGCGGGTGATACCGATTACGGTGCGCGGCGATTTTCCTTGGATGATGTCGCGCTGGGAGGACGTGACGGCGCGGATGACGAATCTGGCGATCTCGCCTTCGGGGAAACGCGTGGCGGTGGAGGCGCGCGGGGAGATCTTTACGGTGCCCGCCGAGAAGGGCGATGTGCGGAACTTGAGCGCGTCGAGCGGCAGTGCCGAGCGCGCGCCGGCTTGGAGCCCGGATGGGAAGTACGTTTCGTACTTCAGCGACAAGAGCGGCGAGTACAAGCTAGTGCTCGCGCCGCAGGATGGCGTGTCGGGCACGCGTGAGATCGCCATCGCGAATCCGAAGCATTACTACACGCCGCAGTGGAGCCCGGATTCGAAGAAGATTCTCTTCACCGATACGGACATGAAAGTTTGGGTGATGGATATCGCTTCCGGCGAGATGAAGCAAGTAGGGAGTGAGCAGTGGATGGTGCCGGGGCGGACTTGGGCGCCGGTGTGGAGCCCGGATTCGAAGTGGATCGCCTATTCGGCGCGCCTGCGTTCTTTGCTGCATGCGGTGTTTATCGTGAACGCGGCGACGGGAGAAATGAAGCAGGTGACGGATGGCTTGGCCGATAGCGTTTCGCCGGCCTGGGATGCGGGCGGGAAGTATTTGTGGTTCTTGGCGTCGACCGATGTCGGGTTGCGAACGCAGTGGCTCGACATGACTTCCTACGATCACCATCCGAATTATGGTTTGTACGTGGCGGTGCTGAAGAAGACAGAGGCGAGTCCATTGTTGCCTGAGAGCGATGAAGAGTCTGCGGCGACAGTCGCAAAGCCGAACGGCGCGGTGAACGTAGAGATCGACTTCGACAACTTCGAGCGCCGCATTCTCGCCGTGCCCGGCGTCCCGGAGCGCCCTTATCGTTCGCTGAAGGCGGGCGCGGTAGGGACGGTGTTCTATTTGGAGGCCGCAGGGCGTGGGCCGCGCATGGTGCCCGGCCAGGGCGCGGCGGCGTTGCATCGATATCGCTTAAACGACCGGAAAGCGGCGGCTTTCGCCAGTGGCGTGAACGACTACGCGGTGAGCGCGGATGGGAAGAAGCTCGTCTATCGCGCTGGCGCGGCGCCGACGCCGGAGACGCCGTTGCCTCCCGCGTCACTGTTTCTGGTGGATGCGGATAAAGCCGCGCCAACCGCCGGGCAAGGGCGTTTGCAGGCGTCATTGCGAATGTACCTGGAACCGCGCGACGAATTCCAACAGATCTTCTACGAGGGCTGGCGGAATCAGCGCGACTATCTCTATGTGAAGAACGCGCAGGGCTCGGACTGGCCTCGCATGAAGGAGGCCTACGGCGCTCTATTGCCGCATGTCATGCATCGCGCGGATCTCGGATATCTGCTCGACATGATGGGCGCGGAGATCGCGATCGGGCATTCCTATGTGCGAGGCGGCGACATTCCCACCCGGCCAAACGCGCGCGGAGGATTGCTGGGCGCGGACTTCATCGTCGAGCAAGGGCGCTACAAGATCACCCGAATTTACGATGGCGAGAGCTGGAATCCAGAGTTGCGCGCGCCACTCGCCGCGCCGGGAATCAACGTGAACGCGGGCGATTTCGTATTGGCCGTGAATGGCGTGGAGCTAGCCGCGCCGGATAACCTGCATCGCTTGCTCGATGGGACGGCGGGGCGGCAAACGGTGTTGACGGTGAACGATCGTCCCGTGATGGAGGGTGCGCGAAAGATCACCGTTACGCCCGTGCCCAGCGATGCGGCGTTGCGTTCCCGCGCGTGGGTGGAGGATAACCGGCGGAAGGTAGAGAAATTATCCGGCGGCAAGCTTGCCTATGTTTACGTTCCCAATACCGGCGAACCCGGCTACACAAGCTTCAACCGCTACTACTTCGCGCAGCAAGACAAGCAAGGCGCGGTGATCGATGAACGCTACAACGGCGGCGGCTCGGCGGCGGACTACATCATCGAAGTCTTGCAGCGGGACTTCGACGGTTACTTCAACAACGTCGCCGGCGACCGTTATCCCTTCACCAGCCCCGCGGCTGGAATCTGGGGCCCGAAGGTAATGATCATGAATGAGATGTCGGGTTCGGGCGGGGACTTCTTGCCTTACATGTTCCAGCGCCGCAAGATTGGCCCGTTGGTGGGCAAGCGCACCTGGGGCGGCTTGGTACACACGGCGGATTCGCCCGTGCTGGTGGATGGGGGCACCATGATCGCGCCGCGCGGCGGGTTTTTCACGCGCGAGGGAAAATGGGCCGTCGAGAATGAGGGCACGGCTCCGGATATCGATGTCGAAAATTGGCCGAAGGATCAGATCGCCGGCCGCGACGCGCAATTGGAGAAGGCCGTGGAGGAGGGGCTGCGGCTACTAGCGTTGAAGCCCGTGCAGCGGCTAACGACGGAACCCGCGCCGCCGACTTGGGGCGCGCGAAAGGTTCCTCTCGGCAAATAATGCGATGGGGGCTAAGCGCCTCCGGGACCGATGCGCGGACGAAGGCGACGGTCGAAGCGAAGTTCCACAAACGCGAACTCAAGCTCTGAGAAGTCAGGATGATTCGGGTTGATGATGTAGTTGAAGCCAGCTAGCGACATCGTGGCGGACGGGACCTTGAGGATCGCCGATTCCCCACGCTCGACCCATTCGCTTCCCTGCAAAGCCGTCGCTTCGACGGGCATTAGGTCCGTCCATCCGTCGGCAAGTTCCAGTTGAGCTATGTGCAGGCTAGCCGGGATCGAGACGCGGATCGCAATGTAGTCCTCAGGAATAGCGCCGTGATGAACCATAACTTCGAGCGCAGCCAGGGTGGGAGATTCCGAAGCGTAGATCACCGGTGTGCCTTTCAAGTTCCAACGGCCGCCGGTGCGCCTGGCGCCTTCGCTAGTTTTTAGAGCATGTCTGCGATGCTGAAGACGCCAAACGTCCACTAGTAAACGCCATGTTCAATTTGGAGTAGCACCCTCTCCACGCGGCGGCGGCCCTCAACGGATTGCATCAGGTTGTAAGGAGTTTCTCCGCCAAGCGACTGGACTTCCGTTCGCATCCAAGAGGCAACCTGAGCGGCGCCCAGGACGGCCGTTGCATGCTGGACAAGTTCTATCTCATTTGGCACGACGTCATGATCCAGTTCGGGCGCGCTGGTCCGCGCGGCCGACTTTGAAACGATCCCGGTGGGATAGGCGGACCCGACCTCCATCGCCTTGGGCTTGACTCGGGCTTTGGACTCTCCACGGCCTGGCACATCCTGAGTATAGCCGCCGCTCTCTGGGTGGCGTTCCGGCCCGTGGACGGTTAGACCGCGACACTAGCGTGGAGGAGAGAACGTAGCGGCAAGCCCCAAAGTGGCGCGGGGAAGATTGGATTCTCCGGCGGACGAGCCTCGAAGCATGCCGGCGGAAAGATTTACCCTTGGCGGAGTGATTCGTTTCGCCTCAAACCGTCACGATGGAAACAAATGAGGCGGTGGCGAGCGGACAGCTTCGGGATGCAAGGAGGGGAGAGGGTCGGATAAAATCAGGCGCGAGACGTTCATGGCCAACCTGGACTTCAACTTACTAAACGGGCCGCAGAAGAAGGCGCTGCGGGGGGCGCTAGTGGCGGCGTTCCGCCGGGCGGAGTTCGATGGGCTGTTACAGGATGTGGGATTCGCGCCGCTGGAGAATTATGCGCGGGACTTGGAGTTTCCGCTGCAGGTACAGGATCTCCTCGGCAAATTCTCGCGCCGCGGCGAGTTGAACGAGTTGATGGCGAAGGTGCTGGAGGAGCGCGGCGGGAATCCGGCGCTGCGGGATTTGGGCATGCGGCTGTCCTTGCTAGAGGACCCGCGGGCCGGAGCGATCGATTACGAGACCGCGGTACAGGACGCAATCGCACGAGGCGCGCCGGACCGGGTGCGAACGCAGCAACTCGAGTTGCAGAAGCTGGTGCGGGACGGGGGCTTCTTCGATACCTACTTGTGGATCGCGTTGCTAGAGGACGCGGTGGCGCGGGTGTGCAGGATTTCCTATCCGGTGGATGGGGAGATGGGCCACGGCAGCGGTTTCCTGGTGGGGCCGGATTTGGTGCTGACGAATTATCACGTGATCGAGCCGCTGCTGCGGGGGAGATCGAACGCGGACACGGTGCGGTGCGTGTTTGGCTTCGCGGAGATGGAAGCGGGACCGAGCGCGGGGACGGCGTATCGTCTCGCGGCGGAGTGGGAGTTGCTGAGCAGTAAATACAGCGACACCGATATAGGGAAGCGGGATGGGGCGCCGGCCGAAGACGAATTGGACTTCGCGCTGGTGCGGCTGGATGTGGCGGCAGGCGGGAAAGATGGGCGCGGATGGGTGAAGTTGCCGCGTTCGGCATCGCCGGATTGGCGGGCGAAGGAGTTCTGCTTTATATTGCAACATCCGCGGGGAAGGCCGTTGAAGCACACCATGGGCTTGACGCTGGAGAGCCCGACGGCGCTGCGCGTACGGTACGACGCGGATTCGGCGAAGGGTTCGTCGGGAGGGCTGGTCTTGGACGCCAAGATGCAGCCGGCGGCCTTGCATCACGCGGGAGATCCGCGAGAAGGAGTGAAGGCGGAATACAACCAGGGGATTCCGCTGTACTTGGTGCGGCAGTACATCGAGGCGCGGCGGCCGGGAGTATTGGGGTGAGCGTGACGCTACGGAACGGCGCGCGGCGAAGGATGATCGAGGTGCTCGATGTCATCTTCGACCGGGCGGATTTCGATGGGGCGTTGAAGGATGGGACGCCCGCGCGGCAACTGGAGAACATCGCACGGTCGAATCAGAATTTTCTCGGAGAGCTTGGCGATTGCGTTGATGTGGCGGGACGGGAAGGATGGCTGGCGCAACTGTTCGCAATCGCGCGCGAGAATACGAAGCGGCAGGATCTTTGGGATGCGTTGACCGAAATTGAGAGCTCTTGCGCGGCGATGCAGTTTCAATCGACGCCCGGGGATCACTGGGGGCGGGCCGCGGTGCGGCTGGTGAACCGGCAAGAGCAAGAAGAGAGGCTGCTCGAGAAACTGAAGTTGCCACCGACGCCCGTTCATTTCTTCTTGCTGCCGGGAGATGAGCAGGCGGCCCACGACAGTTACATGGAGCGATTTCGCTACGCGACGCTGCCTTGGCTGTTGCGGCAGCCGGCGGAGAGTATTCGCGACGTCACCGAATTGGTTTCCGCGGAGTGGCTGCACCGGCCACCGCGCGGAGGGGAACTGCCGTTTATCGTGAGTAAACTGCGTCACAAGCTGGACCCGCGCTTGGAGGAAGAAAAGGCGCAGGCGTTCCGGAGGATTGAGCGTTTCCGCGGCAAGATCGTGTTGGTGCAGCATCCGATCTGGGAAGCAAACTGGTCCGAGGCGATGTTGCCGCTGGTCGACGAGTACGTCCGCTTTTGGTCCTACGGCGAGAATCCGACGGCGGAACGGCCTTGGTTCTTCATCTTTCTGCATTTGATTTTCGATCAAGAAGAGGGACCGCCGGCGATGATGGGTGAACTCGAAAAGTTCGAGAAGCAAGCGCACTGCCCGGGGTGTTCGGTGACCCTGTTGCCTTATCTGCGTAAGGTGCGCAAACAGGACGTTCGGTCGTGGCTGATGGAGCATCTGCCGGGGCAGAAGAGAATCGGCGCGGAGTTGATGCGGCGGCTCTTCCCGGAAATGCGCATGGAAGTCGATATGGCGGAGTTGGAAGAGGTACTGCTGAAACTCGTGGAGGAGGAAAAATGAGCGTGAGTCATTTCAATCTGTTTCTCGGTAGAGGCGTGGAACAGAGGCGGGAAGCGGCGCTGCCGCCGCTGGCGGACGATTCGATCCGCACCGATCCATCGGCCTACGTTTCGAGCGACGCGATCCGCCACGCGGTGAACGCGGCGGTGGCCTTGGGCAAGCCGTTACTGGTGACCGGCGAGGCGGGAACCGGCAAGACGCAACTCGCTTCGCGCGTGGCGTGGGAGTTGACGCCCCAATACGCGAAACCGCTTCGCTTTCAGGTTCGTTCGCGTAGCGAGGGGATGGAATTGTTCTACCGCTACGATTCGCTGCGGCACTTTCAGGACGCGCAGACGCAGAAGGCCAAGGAAGCGCGCGACTACATTCGGATCGAGGCGTTGGGCGAGGCGATCTTACGGGCAAACCCGGGCCAAGCGCACGCGCGCGAGTACACAACGCGAGCGCCTCTGCCCGACGCGCCGATGCGCTCGGTGGTGTTGATCGATGAGATCGACAAGGCGCCCCGGGACTTGCCGAACGACATCTTGGCCGAGGTGGAGGAGATGAAGTTCACGATCGCCGAGACGGGGCACGAGTTCCAGGCGGAGGCGAGCCATTTTCCCGTGGTGATTTTGACGAGCAACTCCGAGCGGGATTTGCCGGACGCCTTCTTGAGGCGCTGCGTGTATTTGCACATCGATCCACCGAACGAAGCGACTTTGCTGGCGATCATCAAGGCGCGCGTGAAACCGCTGAGCCACTTTAGCGAGGATGCGCTGCACGATGTCATCCAGCGCTATGAGGAGATTCGCTCCCAGGTGAAGCGAAAGAAGCCCGCGACGGACGAGCTGCTTTCCTGGGTGAAGATGCTCGATCATCTGCGGGTGAATCCGAAGCGGGTGGAGGCCGGGCAGAAGGAGGCGCTGGCGTTGAGCTACGCCGTCTTGTTGAAGGATAAAGAAGACCTGGAGCGGATCCGGAAAGGCGAGTAAGGAGTGGAGCGGCGCGTACTCTTCGAAGTGTTGTTCACGCGATTGCGCGCGGAGGGTTTTGCGCTCGGCTACGACCATCAACTGCGGCTCTACCAAATGTTGGAGCGAGTGGATTGTAGGCCCGAAGACGTACGGGAGGTATTGTGCCCGCTGTTCGCCACTTCGCCTTGGCAGCAGAAGCGATTCCGGGAGGTCTTCGACGAGAGCTATCCGCAGTTCGCCGCGACGGCGAATGCCGCCCCGCGCAGGCCTTGGTGGTGGATGGGGTTGACGGCTCTTTTGGTGAGTACATTCTTGGCGCTGGCGCTATGGTTCGGTTGGCGGATCTGGGAAACCCAGGCATTGAAGCCGCAAATGTCCGAGCTGCCTTCGAAGGGCCCAGATCCGGACGACGGCCGGCAGACCTTGAGTTATCGCAGCCAGCTTATCGAGTTCGACGCCTTGGAAGGCAGCGAGCCGCCGCGCAGGGATTGGTGGCCGGTCTTGTCTCCGCTGGGGATCTGGCTGGCTTGGCTTTGGTGGTCTTGGCGGAAGCGGCCGGCAAAGGTAGAGAAGGGCGCCATGCGGCCGCCTCCGCATTACTGGCCCTTACGTGTCGAGCGGGCGGGAGAGAAGATCTACGCCCACGCGGATGTGGCGGCGTTGAGCCGCTTGTTGCGGCGCCGGGTAGCGGGGCAGGTGACGGTGTTGGATATTCGCGCGACGATTGGCGCGACGATTCGCGCGGGCGGGTACACCAGGATTCAGCGGCGTGCTCTGGCCAAGGCGCCAGAGTATCTGGTGTTGATCGAGCGGCGGGCGCTGAACGACCACTTCGCGCACTTGATCGATGAGTTGTGCGAGCTGTTGCGGCGGGAAGGGGTGTTCCTGGAGCGCTTCTTCTTTGAAGGAGACGCGCGGGCGTTGGTGGACGACGCGGGGCGGGCATGGAGGCTGGACGAGATAGCGGGCCGCTTCGGAGGACATCGGGTTCTGGTATTCGCGGATAGTTTGACTTTTCTGCATCCTGTAACAGGACGCCTGGAAACTTGGGCGCGGGGGGTGTGGCCGCAATGGACGGAGAAGGCGGCGTTACTTACGGACCGGCCAAACACGGCGAATCGTGAAGAGTTGCGCCGGGCCGGATTCGTGTTGGGGCCGGCGTCGATGGCGGGCGTGAGAGACGTGGCCGGTTTTTGGAATCGCGGTGGAGGTGAGGAGGGGTTGGCGCCGCCGGCCTTCGCGCCGCTGGAGAGGCCACTCGATAAAGATTCCGATTGGGTGCGGGCCTGCGCGATTTATCCGGAGCTCAACTGGAATCTGTCATTGCATCTGGGCGACGGCGCCATGGACGAAGCGGCCGTGAGCCGTCTAGCGCGCAACGAGTGGTTCCGCGGCGGGGTGATGCCGCCTCCGGCGCGGGAACGTCTGCGGCGGGCGCTGCCCGAGGAACAGCGGGGCGTGGTGGCGGGCAAACTGCGCGCCCTGCTGCAGGCGCATCCGGCGCCGCCCGAGGGTAGCGCGGCGCGGGCGGCTTGGGATGCGCAATTGCGCTTGTTTGACGGGACTCGTGGCGCCCGTCATGAAGAAGCGAAGGAAGCGATAGAAGATGTCACCCTATTGCGCTTCTTGGAAGATGGCGAGGAACCTGAGGCTGGCTTGGGGCGGAGGATTTCGGCGCATCCGTTGGCGGTGCGTGTGGCGACTGGGCTGGTGGCGGTAGCGTTCGCGGTGGGTCTGTACTTCCAGATGGCGCCGCGCGTGGAGCGGATTGAGAGTGTGCGGATCGTAGCGGAGGGCGGCGGCGCGGCCGGCAGCGTGCAGTTGGAGGTGAATGGCGTTGGGCATGATCCGTCGCGGAACTTACCGGATGACGCGCGGAGCGTGGTGGTGAAGACCGTGCGGCCGCATTGGACCCGGAGTTGGCGGCGGGAGGGCAAAGTGCTACGCGTGAACGTCGGCAGAGGAAGGCCGGTGGATTTGCCGTTCCGTTTGGAGAGCCGGACCTCGGGGCTCGTTTTTCGCGAGAGTGGGGAGCGGTATGGCATCGATGTCGATTTCGCCGGGCAGGTGTCGAGTGTGCGGATGGATGGGTATGGATCAGCGGAGTTGCCGTTGAATGGGCGCAAGCTGGATTGGGTGGAAGAGACGGAGGATGGGTTGCGGTTGACGGTGCGGCTGCGGCGGCCAGGTGTCGTCCGGTGGAGCTTGACGCCGGCGAAGGCGAACGAGTCGGCGGGCTTTCCCCGGGATTGCTGCGCCACAACGATTGCAAGGCCCGCGTTGGAGGCCGTCTACGAACTGACGAGCGATAAGGCCATCGTGGCGCCGGGTGAGGAGGTGCGATTCCGTTGGAGACCGGCGGCGGGTCGAGGCGAGTTGCGGCTTGAGTATGGCGGGCGGCGGATCGCGCTGAAGCCGGCGATGAGTTCCGTAACGTTGCGCCCGGCGGAGACACAGACGTACAGGATCGTCGAGTTCGGGAACGTGTTGTCCAACGAGGTGGTCGTGACGGTAACTGGCCGGGCGCCGGAAGCTCCGGTGATATCGTACTTCCGGCAGAGCGAAGGAAGCCTCAGGAATCCGGGGGTGATTCAGTTGGAATGGCAGGTGACGAACTATAGCGGCGAAGTGGAGATCCGCGGTGGCGCGGGGCCCGTTGTCAAGGGTAAGGCGGCGGGATTCGCACGCGTACCCGTACCGATGGGGCGAACGACGTATACTCTGCGGGCGGGAACGGCTCAACAGCAGCTTGTTCTGGAGGGCGCTGGAGTATCGAGGATCACAAGCTTCGAAGTGAGTCCCCGAACTCTCAGCGGCGGCGGGATGGTGACAGTGGCATGGCAAGTGGAGCGGCGTGGCCGGGACAAAGTTTATCTCTTAGTGGAGCCGCGCCAGCGGCCGCAGGGCTACAGCGACCCGGAGCCCGAAGAGGTTTCTACTCAGGGACGGCGGATCATCGCCGCCACCGTGACAACGCAGATTACGATTTACACCGAGGATGATAACGGAAACAAGACGGCGCAGAGGTCGGAAAGAGTGATCGGACGCGAAGCAGACATGCGCGGGACGATTCTGCTGCGGCAAGTGAAATGTCCTAGCCGCCTGCCGGCCGAACTGCAAAAGAGCGTCCTGCGGCTTCGGCTGGAGGAGGGAAGGCCCGTGGAGATTCCGCTCGCGGAGTGCGAGAAGGCTGGAAAGCAGACCTACGCACTGGGAGACGGCGGTCCGCTCATGCGGATTCGGATCGAGATCGACGCCCGCTCGCGGGAGGAATTGTCCGTCGCGAACTTATGGAGCGACACTGGCGAGCCGCGAACGATCCCGTACTCCATTCAGATCGATAAGAGCGTTTACGTCTTTGAATTGACATGGCAGGCGCGATTTAGCGCGCCCGCCATGGCCAAGTAGTGGATGCTAGACGCGAACGTCCTCGACGCCGCTGAGCGCCTCTTCCAGGCGCGTTCCGGGCCTTTCGAGTTCGTGCTGGGAGAAGCCGTCGTAGTCCAGCAGCGCGCTGAAATCGATGCCGGTGTCTTCGGCGATGGAGGCGATGCTGATCTGGTAGGTCTTGAAACCAGCGAAGACGAACTCGAGGTCTTCGAGTTCCTTGCTTTGGCTGACCTTGTAGCCCGTGGCGGAAACGTAGCCATCGTCGTCGACGAACGCCACAACTTTCCAGAAGGCGAGCGGGACGAGGGCGCCGCGGTACTCGAGGTCGCTAGCGGAGAAGTAAGGACCGGTGAATACGGAAATCTTCATGCCGTCGGCCTTGGCGTTGTGGAGCAGATAGTTCTCAAGACTCAGCCAGGTCTTTTGATTCATGGCGCCCATTTGGGGGCAACTATTCGTGAAGTGGAAGGTGTCGAAGTTAGCCTGCTTCGCTTCGGCGACCGTGCCCCAGTTGGGATCTTCGCGGCGGACCATGTGGCCGCGGTCGAGGGCGTTGGAATCGTAGAGGGCGTCTCCCCATTGCTCTTCCTTCTTGAGGCGCCCGTCGAAGCTCCACGTGCTGATGCGCGGAACCGAGCGCGCCTTCTCACCATTGATGTTGACCGCGGTCAACAGAGGCAAGCGGCGCGATCTGGACATTACCACCGAGAAGTGTGTGTACTTCAGTTCGGGTGAAGAGGGGCCGTCGAAGGAAAGCGCGTCGGGGTGACTTGCGGGAAGCGGAATCGTCCAGCCTTCGATGAAGTCCGGGTCGTATCCTTGGCGCGCGGCTAGCGCGGACTTTGAAGTGGCCGGTTCGCGTCCGGCGCGTTCGAGGCCGTCAAGATTCTCGAGTCCTTCGGGCGGAATGGGGAGGACCTTTTTCATGGTGGCCAGGGAGGCTTTGCGGTTGAGCTGGGGCTGCATGGGTTTTCCTTTTCGTGAGGCTTTCGGGACGGCTGAGACTTTAGTGGCCGAAAGGTTCAAAGCGTTTCACTTGAAAAGCGTCGAAGACCTCGGAGAGTGTTCCGCGCAAAGGGAAGTCCTCGATTGTGAGGGCGCTGGAGAGCGGATGGGCCCAGTTCGCGCGCGGTTCGCGGCGTGTGCCGCCGTAGTGGATGGCGGCGGCGTGTTTGGGCTGATCGAGATTGACCAGGATGGAGCCAGAATTGCCGCCAAGAGTAGTGGCGTCGTGCCGGATGCTGAGGGGGCCTGGGCCGGAATCCAAGATCCGTCCCGGAGCGAAGCGCTTGTAGTTGTAGGTCAAGCGGAAGAGTTGTTCCAAGAGATTGGGAGGATAAGCGCCGGGGCGGGGCCGGGCGGCGTAACCAATAGTGAAGATCTGAGCGCCTGGGGTATTCGCCCAGTCCGTTGTGACATCGATCGCGACAAGGCCGGCGTCGTCATCGGCGGCCGCGGGCTCCAGTTCGATAAGAACGAGGTCGAGGATGTTGTGGTCGATGCTCTCCGGGTCGACGTGCGCTTCGGCGGCGAACGCGACGCGGCGCACGGCCCGGGGACTTAGCGACGCGATGGCCCGGTACTCGTGGCCGAAGTCGATGTGAACGCCGGGTTCGAAGATCCATTCGCCGGTCGCGTTGCGTTGAGCAATGGCCTGCAGTACGTGGCGATTGGTGGCGATCAGGTTAGGCGCGACGCGAAAGCCGGTGCCCTCGAAGCCATAAGCGGCGGAGGGGCAATTGATGCGCCCGGTGGCGGCGATGGCGGCCTTGATTTCGTCTTGGGCGACGGCAATAACTTCGGCCCAATCGCCCTCGGGGCTGGTGCTGAGGTCGGGCTCGCCATGGCGCACGAGAAAGCTCGGGCGGGAGCCGTCGGCGTGGACGACCACCTCCAGCGCTTGGAGCGCGGCGGGATGCCGCGCTAGGTACTCCGCGTCGTCATTCTCGATGATGCGGTAGACCTCCCGGCTTTCGCGCGCGATCTGGAGAGCGATTCCTCGAAGACCGGAGTCGTTATCGAGATGGTCTTCCACCACGCGAAGCAGATCCGCTTCCAGTTTCTCCGCGCGGCCTGAAATGTCGATGCGGGTCCCGCCAGCGGCGGCGGATTCGAGGTGCGAGCCCGCTGGTTTCGCCAAGCTTTTGTAATATTCGAGTTGACTTGAGGCAGAACTCATAAATGGCGCCTTCAGTAAGTTACTGGATACCTGGAGCGATCGCAAGCCCGGCAATACGCTGCTAGGAATGAGCCAGCTCATGATTGCCGTGTTGGTTCTCGCGGTCCAAGCTATCGCCGCGTCTTGTGTGGACAGCGTCGCGATTCGCAAGGGCGCACCTCGTGTCAGCGCGCTGCCAAGGAATGCCGGGTCAGTGCGTCTTGCGCTGGCCACGTCCCGTCGATTCCTTGTGGCATCTATGTCGTTGAGCTTCTAGCCATCTCCATCGCGCAGCCCTACTTCTTGGTGCGAATCACACCGGAGTTTCGCGCCGGTCCTTGTAGCTGGCCGCCAAGAGACGCGGGAGCGGTCAGGCACGGAGTGGGGCCCCGCTGGCTGGACTCTGGGTAAAGGCCATCTCGGCCCGAGAGGACTACCCGCGCGAATACTAGTTAGGACCAAATGGACACTCTGGCTTCTCCGGCTTTGCCGAAGCTAGGCTTACCAGCCGAAAGGGCTCGGCGCGCTAAGCTCAAACCCGGGCGATTTGGGGAATGGGCGTGCCGTAGACATCCGTTAGGCGCATATTGCGCCCTTGGTAGGCGTAGGTGAGCTTGGTGTGATCGAGGCCTAGGAGATGCAGAATCGTGGCGTGGAGGTCGTGGGTGTTCACCACCTGCTCGGCGGCCTTGTAGCCGAAGTCGTCCGAGGCGCCGATGATCTGGCCGCCCTGGATCTTCGCGCCGGCCATCCAGATGCTTTGCGTGCCGGGGTTGTGATCGCGGCCGACGCCGCGCTGCGAGATCGGCATGCGCCCGAATTCACTCTGGAAGATTACTAGCGTGCTGTCGAGCAGGCCTTGCGCGGCGAGGTCGGTGAGCAGGCCCGAAATCGGCAGATCGACTTCCGCCGCGTGCTGCGTGTGGTTCTCCTCGACGTTGCCGTGGGCGTCCCAAGTATCCGTGTTCTGGTTGCCCAGCCCGCCATGGAATAGTTGGACGAAGCGGACGCCGCGCTCCACCATGCGCCGCGCCATCAAGCATTGCCGGCCGAAGGGCGCGGTGATGGGCGAGTCCAGGCCGTAGAGTTTCTTGGTGGCAGCGGATTCGTTCTCCAAGTCCACCGCTGCGGGAGCGCAGGACTGCATGCGGAACGCAAGCTCGTAGGCGGCGATGCGCGCGGGCAGCTCCGAGTGGCCGGGATTCTTCGATTGATCGAGCCGGTTGAGTTTGTCGAGGAGCCCAAGCCGCTCTTGCATACTCTCGCGCGAGATGCCTTCGGGCGCATCGAGGTCCAAGATCGGCGGATGTGAACTCCGGAAGACCGTGCCTTGATACTTCGCTGGCATGTAGCCGGAGCTCCAATTGGCTGGGCCGCCAAAGGGCCCGCCATGCGCGTCGTAGACAACGACAAAAGCCGGCAAGTTCTGATTCCCGGTGCCTAAACCATACGTGACCCAAGAGCCCAAGCTAGGCGCGCCCATGCGCACGGAGCCGCTGGCGAGTTCATAGTGCGCCATCACGTGATCGTTGGACTTGCCCGTCAAGCTGCGCACAAGCGCCAGCGAGTCGGCGTGCTTAGCGACGTTCGGGAACAGCTCCGAGATATCTAAACCGCCCTGCCCATACTTCTTAAAGGCAAAAGGCGACGGCATCAGCGGGCCAGGATGGCCTTGGCGGACGACGACATTCTTCTCGAGCGGCAAGGGCTGTCCCGCGTACTTGGCGAGCGCCGGCTTCGGGTCGAAGGTGTCCATGTGCGAGACGCCGCCGGACATGAACAAGCTGATGACGGCTTTCGCGCGCGGCGCGAAGTGCGGCGCTTTGGCGAAGCTGCCGTCGGGCTTGCAGTCCGCGCGCATCAGGTCGGCCAAAGCCACGGAAGCCAAGCCGCCGGCGGCGGAGGAGAAGAACGTGCGGCGATCGATGGGCGCGGGCATGGCTATCGGAGGTAGATGAACTCGTTGAGGTTCAAGAGGACGTGCGCGAGCGCGCTCAAAGGCTGCTTGCTTAGAAAGCGCTGGGTTTCGGCCAATTCCTCGGCGTTTGGCAAGCGTCCAAGGGCGATGCGATAAGCGTGGCGGATGCGCGCATCGGGATCGGCGCCCGCTTCCGAGGCGACGCGATCCGCTAGCCGCGAGGCTTGCGAAATCACGAAGTCATTGTGCATGAGAGTCAGCGCCTGCGGCGCTACGGTCGATACGTTGCGGCGCGCGCAGGTGATGTTCTGATCGGGCAGGTCGAAGACCTCGAAGAAGGGCAGCGGCAAGCCGCGCTTGCGGTAGACGTAGACGCTGCGCCGCCAAGTCTCGGGGCCATCGGGCTGCTTTTCATAGATGCCCTTCTCCATCGACTTCAAAACCTCGGGAGGCAAGGGCGGAAAGATGGCTGGCCCGAATTGCTTCGCGTTTAGAGAACCCGAGACCGCGAGGATTGAGTCGCGGACGATCTCGGCCTCAAGGCGCTGCGGCTCGTAGCGCCACTGGAACTGGTTGGCGGCGTCTTTCGCTTCATTCGCCGGATGGGTAAAGGCACTCGCCGATTGATAGGCCTCGGAGGTCATTAAGAGCTTGTGCATCCGCTTGAAGCTCCAGCCGCGCTCGCGGAACTCGACCGCGAGCCAATCGAGCAACTCGGGATGTGTGGGCTTGTCGCCGGAGCGGCCGAAATTGTCGAGCGAGGCGACGAGGCCGCGGCCGAAGTGATGATGCCAGATGCGGTTGACGGCGACGCGCGCCGTGAGCGGGTTGTCTTCCGAAGCAAGCCACTTGGCGAGCGCGAGGCGGCGGCCGGAGGTGCGCTGGTGCGCGGGCGGCAAAGCTGTCGCGACGGCTTTGGTCAAGAGCACTTGCGGAAAGCCAGGTTGCGAGAGCTTGCCGGGCGCGCCGATGTCGCCATGATGCAGGAAGTAGGATGCGGGCGCGGCGTAGGGCTTAGAGCCGTCGCTGAGGAAGGTCCCGTCGATGGCCTCGCGCTGTATGCCTTTGCCTGGCGCGGGTTCGTCGCCCGGCCCGTCGGGCGCGAGACGATAGTCACCGTCCGTAATGCCCATCGCGACGGCGATCGGCGCGGGGCGCCGCTTCTGAAGCGCGTCGATCTGATGCAGCAGGCCGCGGCGCTCCGTGCGTTGTGGCTCGGGCAGAGCGCGATCCATCTCGGCGGGGCTGACGTTGGTGGTGCGGATGATCTGATTGGCGAGCAGCACTTGACCGGGCGTGCGTTGCGCTTCGGGCGTGAAAATGGCCTCTTGGATGTGCGCGGGCCAAGCGCGGTACTTCTTCTCCAGCAACGCCGGGCGGAAGGGCTCTTCGATGGCCTTGACCTTAGCCCGCAACGGCGCAATCTCTTCGTCGATGGCCTTGTTCTTGGTTGCGAAGGCGGCGGCTTCGTTGGCGGGCACGAGTGGATGATCCACTTCGACGTAACCCCAGAGGCTCGCTTGCAAGGCATAGTAGTCGCGTTGCGGGATGGGGTCGAACTTATGGTCGTGGCAGCGGGCGCATTGGATGGTGAGACCGAGGACGCCGCGTCCGATGGTCGCGATCATGTCGTCGAGATAGTCGTAGCGATAGTGCGGATTGTCCTTCTCGCGGTAGTTCACCTTGGCGTGGTTGCGCAAGAAGGCGGTGGCGATCAGGCGGTCGTGCGTCGCGGGCGTCAGCTCGTCGCCCGCGAGTTGTTCTTCGAGGAAGACGTTGTAAGGCTTGTCGTCGTTGAAGGCGCGGATGACATAGTCGCGATAGCGCCAGGCGTTGGGCCGGTCCATGTCGTGCTCGTAGCCGCTCGAATCGGCGTAGCGTGCGACGTCGAGCCAGTGGCGTCCCCAGCGTTCGCCGTAGTGGGGGGAGGCTAGGAGCTGGTCGACGAGATTCTCCCAAGCCTTGGGCGACGTGTCCGCGAGGAAGGCGTCGACTTGCGCGGGCGTGGGTGGCAGGCCGATGAGATCGAGATAGGCGCGGCGGACTAAGGTCTCCTTCGAAGCGCGCGGCGCGGCGACAAGACCGCGAGCGGAGCGGGCCGCGTTGAGGAAGTAGTCGACCGGATGCGCGCCTGCGGGAGCTTCGGCGCGGGCGGCACCGGTATTGGATGCTTGGGCGCTGTGGGCCGCGTAGTGGGCGGCGTCGCGCGGGCGGTCTCCGGCGCCGGGGATCTCAACACGCCGCGGAACCTGAAAGCTCCAGAAGCGCTTGGCGGCATCGGGCACCGTTCGGTCCTCGGGCGACTCTTGCTTCTTGACGACCGGCACGAGCGGGCTCGTGGGATAAGGCGCCCCGGCGGCGATCCAGTTGGCGAGCGTCGTGATCTCGACCGCGCTGAGCTTGCCGTCCATCGGCATCGTGGGCTTTTCGGCGCCGCTGATGAGCTTGTGCAGGCGGCTCGCCGATGGGTTGCCCAAGACGAGGGCCGGGCCGTGCTCGCCGCCCTTCAGGGCCGAGGCTTGGGTTGAGAGGTCGAGCTTGCCCAACTGCATCTTCGCGTTATGGCAAGGCAGACAGCGCGCCGACAAGAGCGCATGCGCGGGGTCCTGCGCGAAAGCGCCGATGGCGGCCAGAATTAGAGCGGCTAGACGCACGACAGTAGTAAGTGACTGTGGTGAGTCTATCGCAAGCGGGAACCTCGGGAAAGGCGGGATCGAGGCGCGCTTAGAGCAGCTTCTCGATGGCGGCGCGGACGGCCTTAAGGTCGCTCTCGCCAATCCAGACTTTGCTCTTCTTGCCGGTCTTATCGTAGAGCACCAAGGCCGGGAGCGCGCCCGACCACTTCGGGTCGATCGAGCTAATGAACTTGTCGTCGTTCTTGGCTTGCTTCAGATAAGCCGGGGCTTGGATGCCGGACTTGTTGAGGAAGGCAAGGGCGGCCTTTTCGTCTTCGGGTTCATCCGCGGAGACGGTCAACAAGACAAGGCCTTTGGCGGCGAGCGCCGCTTGCATCTTGGCGAGCGCGGGCATCTCTTCGCGGCAGGGTTCGCACCAGGTGGCCCAGAAGTTCACCAGCACGACCTTGCCTTTATGGGCGGCGACCGTGGTAGGTAGGGTGGTCTCGTTGACGGGCGAGAGCTTAGTGGGAGCGGCGCCCGAGAGGCAGAGGGCGAGCGCCGCGATGAGGATCAGAGAACGCATTAGCTCTTGCGGGCCCTCTTGATGGTGCAGCCGAAGGCTTTTGTGGTGGGGTTCGCTACCGCTTTGCCGGCGAGGGTCGCGTCGATGGCGTCGCGGAGGCCGTGGTTCTGGACGCGGGCGGCGTTGCGGGCGTCGTCAACGTAGCCGTGATAGACGAGCTTGCCAGCCTTATCGAAAACAAAGGCTTCGGGAGTGACTTGCGCGCCTAGGAGGTCGGCCGCAGTCTCGTCCTTATAGACCTCGAAAGGGAAGCCCGCAGACTTCTTGTGCTCAAGCATGACGTTCATGGGCTCGGTGGAGTTCGCGTTGAGGAAGAAAAACTTGACGCCTTTTGCGGAGTAGTCCTTATATACGGCGCTCATGCGGTCGTTGTAGTCGTTGGAGATCGGGCACTGCGTGGAGATGAAGGTGACGACGGTGACGTCCTTGCCAGGCGTTAGTTCGATGGCCTTGCCGGCGGGGTCGCTGAACTTGAGCTTGGGGCCGGGCGCGCCAATGGTGGCGTCGGCTGCAAAGAGAGTCGCGGCGCTCAGGGTGGCGGCGGCGAGGAGATGGCGCAATGTCATGAGGACCTCCAAGAAGCCAGCTTAATTCTTGGCTTCGATTTTTAGGTTGATAACGGCCGCCTTGCGGGTGTCGTAGACGGTCAGGATCTTGGTGGCGCTGGAGGCGCCGTCGCGGGTTTCGGCCTTAATCTCGTAGTCGACGGAGGCGGAGAGGCCTTGGAAATTGTAGGCACCGTCGTCCTTGGTGATGAAGGAGCGGATGGCAAGGGACTTGGTGTCTTTCAGCTTGACGATGGCGCCGGCGAGGAGCTTGTCGTCGGCGTCGCGCACAGCGCCGCTGACGGCGCGCGAGGCGTCGTCCTTCTTGGGCTTCTCGCCCTTGAAGAGAGGGGGGTTCGGCGTTTGGGGCGCGGGGTTTTGCTGCGCGACAAGCGCAACGGCCGCGGCGCACAGGACCAACAGTAAGGCGCGAGTCATGACTGGGACAGAAACTCCTTAGCGAGCGCGCTCGAGCAGGAAATTCTCGTCGACGCGTTCATCGCCTACTATTTTGACGCGTTTCGACTCCGGACGGTAACCGGAAACGGACACGGAAACTTCGTACTCCATAGCTTCGGCGGGCAAACGGAAGGCGTACTCGCCGCGCGGGGTGGTGCGAACGGACTGCGGCTTGAATTTTTTGGACTTCTGGGCTGGGGCAAGCTTCACTTCGACGCCGGGGAAGGCGTGGCCGGATTCGCGGAAGACGGAGCCGGCAATGAGGGCGTAGGCGTCCTGGCGCTGGGCTAGAAGGGGTAGAGCGGAACTGAGAAGTAGCCGGCGGCTAATTCCAGTCGTCTTCCTCATCCTCTTCTTCTTCCTCTTCCTCGTCGTCTTCGTCGAATTCTTCTTCTTCCTCTTCGTCGTCGTCGACGTCGTCATCGTCCTCGCCGCCGCCGAACTTGCTTTCTTCGTCGGCTTCGAGCTCAAGAGGACCGGTGGAGGCTACCTTGATGGAGCCACCGCATTCATCGCAATTAAAGACGTCGCCTTCGTCGAGTTCATCTTCTTCGATGTCGAGGTCGGCGGCGCAGAGAGGGCAATTAATCATAGAGGCAATCGGATTGGATCTACGGTTTTAGGTTGCCACAAAACCGCGCGGCGTGGCGTAATTGGGCTCAAGCGAAATGCCGGGGCGAATAGGACTTTTGCCGTGACAGTACGGGTTTGTATTGCGCTTCACACTGCCAGGCCCTACGCTATGTAAATCATGTTGCGCTTCAGCCTCTGCTTGCTGCTTTCCGTTTTGACGGTTTGGGGGCAGGCGACCGACGCCTCGATTCGCGGGGCGGTGAAGGACGCCTCGGGCGCCGCGGTGCCGGGAGCGCGGGTGGAGGCCAAGCACACGCGGACGGGCGTGGTAAGCAACGTCAAGACAAACGACGACGGGCTCTATGTGTTTCCGGCGCTGCCGACGGGCGAATACTCGCTGAGCACTGAGGTCTCGGGATTCAAGAAGAGCACCTTGAACAAGGTGATCTTGGAGGTGGGTGGGAGGCTGAGCTTGGACTTCGCGCTGGAGATTGCCTCGACGGCCGACAGCATCGAGGTGGTGGCCGACGCGAAGATGGATCTCGCTTACGCGACCAGCACGGTGAGCGGCGTGGTGGAAGGACGGCGCGTCGTCGAGTTGCCCGTGACGAGCCGGAACGCCTTGACGCTGGCGACGACGATGGCGGGGAGCTACGGCGGCAATTACAACGGGGCGCGGATCGGCACGCTGAACATTCAGTTGGATGGCGTGAACGTCCAGGATGCGCGGGTCAACGCGGGCCGGAGTTCGACGTTCTTCTTGAGCACGGATCGCATCGAGGAGTTCCGCATCGTCACGTCTCCGGCGGACGCTGAGCTGGGGCGCGGCAGCGCGCAGTTGCAGATGATCACGCGGAGCGGCACCAATGAGTTGCATGGCAGCTTGTTTGAATACCACCGCAACACGGTGCTCAACGCGAACACTTTCTTCAACAACCTGCAAGGTTCGAACGCGGACGGATCGCCGATCGCGCCGCGGAATATCCTGGTGCGCAATCAGTTCGGCGGGCGCGTGGGCGGCCCCGTGGTACTGCCGAAGGTTTACGACGGGCGGAACAAGACCTTCTTTCACTTCCTCTACGAGAGCGAGCGCGTGCGGCAGAAGAACCGGGTGACGCGGACTGTTTTCACTGACACGGCGCGCAGCGGGATCTATCGATACTTTCCCGGACAGCAGAATGGCAACGCCAGCGCGTTGATTCCAACGGTGGACTTTCAGGGCAATCCCTTGCGCCCTTCGAACGCTTCGGGCGGCTTGCAGAGCATCAATCTCTACAGCTACGACGCGAACCGGACGGGGCCAGACAGAACGGGTCTCGTTAAGAGCATGCTCGATTTGATGCCGTCGCCGAATGTGTTCAACGTGGGCGATGGATTGAACACGGCGGGCTATAGCTGGATACAGCCGGCATCGAGCGACCGGGACCAGTTCAACGTGAAGATCGACCATAACTTCAACGCCCAGCACCGGGCGATGTTCAGTTGGAACAAGGAGACGTCTTCGTCGTTCAATGGCTTTCAGAGCCAGCGCTTTCCCGGCGCGCCAGGCGGCGATCTTAATCAGCCCGACGCGAGCTATGCGTTCAAGCTCTTCAGCGTGGTCAGAAGCAACATCACGAACGAGTTCAGCATTGGCGTATTGCGCAGCCGGAGCCAGAGCCTCGCGCCGTGGGAGGTACCCGGCGGGCTGGACGCCTTGCCGCGCATCAACAACACGCCGTTTCTGCTGGACTTTGTGTCGGTGACCGATCCAATCTTGACCGATAACGATCCGCAGGGGCGATTTACGCCGAACTACCAATGGAGCGACAACCTGAGCTGGATTAACGGCAAGCACGCCTTCAAAGCGGGCGCGGCCGTATGGTTCGTGTCCTCGAATGGCTACAACTCCTTCGACGTGATGCCGCGCGTGAATCTGGGGCAGGGTATCGTGCCCGTGGCCAACTTCGCGAACATCCCGGGCTTGGGCATCAACCGGACAGGCGCGGAGAACGTGTTGAACGATTTGGCGGGATCGGTGAACCAGACGATTCAGGCCTTCAACTCGCCGGGTGGCGCGAACCCCGTCTATTTGAACGGGGAGTACAAGGCGCGGGTGTGGAAAAGCCGCGAGCAGTTCTACTATTTCAAGGACGACTGGCGCGTTTCGAAGAGCGTGACGCTGAACCTTGGCGTGCGCTACGAGTATTACCAGCCGACTTACGACAAGAACGGGAAGACGGCCAATGTGGTGGGCGGCGTGGCGGGGATCTATGGCATTTCGGGGACGGACGCCTCGGCGTTGTTCCGGCCGGGGGCGACGGGCGGGTCGTTGACGAACATCGAGTTGGTGGGTCCGAGAACGCCGAACGAGAACCGCGGGCTCTTCAAGCCAGACCGCAATAACTTCGCCCCGGCCGTGGGTTTGAGTTGGGCGTTGCCTTGGTTCGGGCTCAATAAGACGATCTTCCGCGCGGGCTACAGCATGGGTTACGAGCGGCACTCGCTGCGCGTGATCGACGTTTTCAGCGGCGACCAGCCGGGGCTGCGCAATCGCGTGGTGCGCAACACTTCGCAGTTCACGCAACTCGCGAACGTTAGCCTTCCCGTGGTGCCGACTGAGAGGCCCTTGCAAACCGTACCGGTGACGGACCGCTTGCAAACGGTGCGGGCGATCGACGATAACCTGCGCCAGCCTTACGTCCAGAACTGGAATGCCAGTCTGCAACGCGAGTTGCCGGGGGGCTTGCTGCTGGACTTGCGTTACGTCGGCAACAAGGGCACGCGGCTCTTGCGGGCGACGAACTTGAACGAGACGAACATCGTCGAGAACGGGATCCTCGACGCCTTCATGCAAGCGCGGAGCGGACAGGAGAGCCCCTTGCTTAACCGTTTGTTGCAAGGGCTGCGCGGGACGGCGACGGGGTCGACATTTATGCGCACGAACGCGACGCTGGCTGGGTATCTCGCCAACAACAGCGTGGGAGCTTTCGCCAATTACCTCAACTCGCAGAACGTAGGCGGGCGCAATGGCGGGTTGCTCGCGACCGGCGGCTTCCCGGAGAACTTCGTCGTGGTGAACCCGCAGTTCGCGGCGGCGACGGTGTTGGGCAACTTTGCCAGTTCTACTTATCACAGCTTCCAGGTCGACGTGTCGAAGCGCTTCTCGAAGGGGTTGTCGATGCAGGCGAACTACACGTGGGCAAAGGCCCTCGGCGAAGAAGAAGGCGCGGGGCAGGAGATGCTCGACAGTTACCGCACGCTGCGCGACCGCAGTATCGAGAAGCGGCTGCTGACGTTTTCGGTGCCCCATATCTTTCGCTCGAACTGGATCTACGATCTGCCCATCGCGCGTGGGAGCAGCGGCTGGAAGAAGCAAGTGTTCGGCGGGTGGCAGGTGGGTGCTTTGTTCAACGCCTTCGCGGGCGAGCCGATCACCTGGACGAGCGGACGCAGCTCGTTCAACAACTTCTCGGGCGACAACACGGCGAGCTTCACGACGGCGCTGCCAAGCAAGGTGGGCAGGATCGAGAAGCGAGGCAACGGCGTTTTCTTCTTCCCGGATTACGAGGTCGTGCCGGATCCGCAGGTGGGCGGCATTACGGACTTGAACGGCGTGCGGGGCCGAAGCATTATGCTGGCGGTGAAGGATAAGCGCACGGATCAGATCGTGGCCGTGAACCCCGCGCCGGGGACGTTGGGCAACGCTCCGCTCGCGTACTTCCAAGGACCGGGATATTTCGCGCTCGACATGAATTTGCTCAAGACGGTTACGATACGGGAGCGCTACCGCTTGCAGATCGGCGCGACGGCGGACAACGTGTTGAATCGAGTGTTCTTCACGGATCGCGATCTTTATCAGACGAGCATCAACGCGACGAACTTCGGGCAGATCACGGGCACGGACACCGGGCCGAGGATCATTATTGTGAGTGCGCGACTGAGCTTCTAAATGCATGAGCTGACCCGTTACATCCCGAAGGCGCTGGCGGTGTTTGCGTTGGGGCCTTTCGCGGTGGGCGTTTGGTGGCTGACCTGGGTGGTGACCTCCGAGGCCGTGGAGCGGAGCAAGACTTGGAAGCCTTGCGTCGCGACGCTTGTGCAATCGCCGGACGACAAGCGATTTCTGGAGTGTGAGCTCGAGGGCAAGAAGGTGCGCGTGGAGGCGCCGGACTCAAAGCCGTTCCGCTCGATGGATGTGGGTGGCGCGATGGACGTCATGATGAACCCGGCGAATCCGGCGGAGTTGATCAACGGCGGGACGGCGGAGATGTGGGCTTCGACGGGGATGCTGAGTTTGCTGGGGCTCTTTCTGACGGGGTCAATGGTGTTCTTGTGGAGGGTCAATCCCGGTGCGGCTGTTGCGAGCGTGCCGGCGATGACGCGGCCGCGGGGAGTGCCGGAGATGGAGGCGCCAAGGTCCAGCGGAAGGCTGATCGAGTTGCGGCAGCCACCGATGGCTTGGAAGGCGAATCTCTTTTGGGCGGCGCTGTTCGGGTTCTTGGCGCTCTGGTGCATCGATGGAATCGTCGATGGCTCTTGGGTAGCGGGGTTCTTCCTGGTGGTGTTCGCGGGGGCGATCTGGTGGCTGGTGCGGGAGTCGCAATACAACAAGAGTTTCGTTTTGAGGTCGCAGGGGAGCCAGGTATGGATTGAGTCTTGCCGGGGGGGAACCCGGATCTCGGCGGATGACGTACTGCGGGTGGAGGAAGTGAATCCCGAGGTGTACCGGTTCTTAGATGGCAAGGGTAAGGCGTTGCTGACGCTTAGCCCGGAGATGGGTTCGAGCGAGGATGTGATGGAAGTCGTGCGCAGGTTGAACTCCGTCAGGGCGTCCGGTTAAAGCTGTGCGCGTGGAGGGGTTGGCCCTTGACGTCGCAGTGGGTGAGCGTGAGCTTGGCGCCGGTTGACTCGATCTTGAGGAAGCCGCCGAGGACGCGGTGGAACTTGTGGAGTTCGGGGTTGAGGCCGGGGGTGCCGCCGGCGTGTTCGTCGGAGGCGGCGCCGCAGCCGAATTCGTGGAGGCCACTTTCGGGGTCGACGGAGTGATACTGCCAGTGGCGGTCGCCGCAAACCGAGACAACATTCGCGGGGAAGTTGTTCTTGAGCCAGCGGCGGAACTCTAGACTTTCAGTGGCGAAACCGGCGTTCGCGTGGTTGTCGTTCTTGTTCTTGCGGTCGGGGCCGACTATGGGGTTGGGGTTGACGATGACCTTGAAGGTGGCATTGCTCGATTCGAGAGTGCGCATGAGCCAGCGTTTCTGGGCTTCGCCCCAGATGGACTTTTGCGGACCGTCGGGGATGTTGTTGGGCGAGCGGTGGTCGCGCGATTCGGGGAGCCAGAGTTCGAGGTGGCGGTTGACGCGGACGGTGCGGTACATCGGCTGTTGCGGCAGGGGCGCGGGGACTTGTTGGCGGAAGATGCGTTGGCCTTGCTCAAAAGTGAGCGGCGCCATCTTGCGCGGGGTCATGCCGGGCCAGGCGTCGTCGGAGAGGACGTCGTGATCGTCCTTCTGCCAGAAGCCGCCCACCTTGCTTAGGCAGGAGACGAGCGTGGGGAGCGAGTACATGCGTTCCCAATGGTGGCGGGCGAGGGCTTCGTTGTTGGCGATGGGATCTTCGTTGTCGTAGTAGACGTTGTCGCCGCAACTGAGGAGGAAGTTGGGGTTGAGGCGTTCGATGGATTCGTAGATGTGGAAGCCGTCGGGGCGGTCCATGTGGCAGTACATCTGGCAACTGAGGAGGGCGATGGTGGCGGGGGTTTCGGCGTTGGGCGGGGAGAGGGTTTGGAAAGCGCCGCTGAGTTCGCCGTCGACGCGGCCGTTGCGGGTGGCGCGGGTCTCGATTGCGTAGGAGTAGCGCGTGCCGGGCTTGAGGCCGGTGAGGGTGTGTTGGGTGGTGAAGGCGGCGGTGGGGTCGACTTCGAGCCAGCGCGTGGAATGGCCCTGGATGCGAATGCGGCAGTAGCCGGGCGCGCCGGGGGCGGCGCCTTCGAGGAGATCGGCGGAAGTGTTGGGATCGAGGTGTTTGGCTTGAGCGCCTTGGCCGCGGCGGACGATGCCGTTGGCTAGGCGTTGGGAGGAGGCGGTGCGGCGGAGCCAGAAGCGGGCGGACTCCGGCGTTAGCTCGCCGACTTTCGCGCCGGTCGCTTGGTGGGTTTCGTTGGGGGTGGCGGAGGAGGAGGGCAAGGAAGAAAGGCCCAATGCCAGGAGTTCGCGACGGCTTAGCATTGGGCCATTCTATTTGGGTTGCTTCCGATCAGAAGTAGAACTTCAGACCGAGCTGGATGTTCCTCGGGTTGCGGGTGGCCGTGAGGGCGCCGAAGCCGAAGCGGCCGCCGGTGCCGCCTAGGGCCGAGGAGGTGTTGATGATTTGACCGGTGGTGCGGTTGAAGTTCATGTTCCGGGCGAAGTCGGAGAACTGCACGTTGTTCAGGGCGTTGAACATCTCGACGCGGAGTTGGAGGTACTTCTGCTCGGTAAACCTGATGTTCTTGAAGATGGAGGCGTCCATGTTCCAGAAGCCAGGAAGGCGGACCGGGAAGTTGCCGTGCTCGTAGCCGGTGGCGCCCTTGACAGTGGGTAACGAGAACGCAGTGGGGTCAACTTGCAGGAACTGCGTTTTCTCCGTGGCCTGCGGATTCTTGTTGATGAAGACACGGGGTGCAATGTTAACCGAGCCTGTGTAGCGTTCGTTGATATTCCCGAGACCGTCGATGCTGAAGCTGACATTTTCGGGACGGCCGCTGCGGGCTTCGAAGATGCCGGAGACTTGCCAATCGTTCAGGATCGTGCGGGTGACGGGATTATTGAAGGAGCTGCCGGGGCGGGCGGCTTTCGGGAGATCCCAAACCCAGTTGACGGCGAGGACGTGGGGCAGGTCATAGGCGAGAGGGCCGTAGTTGGTGAGGCGCGCGTTCGTCGGATGCACGAAGTCGCCGTCGCCGCTCACTAGGCCGAGAGTGCGCGACCAGGTGTAAGCGAGCCCGTAGCTGAAGCCCTTCGAGTAACGCTTGGTGGCGCTGACCTGGAGGGAGTTGTAGTGGGACGGGGCGCCGAAGCCGAGGACGTTGACGTTCTCGTAGCCTTGGTAGGGGCGATAGAGGTTCGGCGCTTTCGTAGTGGAGCCATCGAAAGCGGGCGCGGGATTGGTGGGCTCTTGATTTTGGGGCAGCCAGGCCGAACCGAGCGGCGTGGAGTTCCAGTTCAAGCGGTAGATGTTGTACAAGCTGCGGCTGCCAACGTAGCCGACATCGAGAAGGATGCCCGTGGGCAACTCGCGTTGGATGGAGAAGTTCCAGTTGTAGGTGGTGGGGATGTTGCCGTTGATATCGAAGCCGTTCACCGAGGGCGGCGCGAAGACGCCGGCGCTAGCGGGAGGGATCTCCGCCAGGTTGCCGAAGTAGATCGTGGGACGGATCGTGGAAGGCGTGTTGGGCAACATGTCGAAAACGGGATTGCCTTGGAAGCGGTCGTAGAAGACGCCCGCGCCGGTGCGGATGACGGTCTTGTCGAAGATCTGATAGGCAAGACCGATGCGGGGCGCGTAGTGCAGTCCGCGATCGTTGATGAGGCCCTTGGGGTAACCGTTCTGGCCGGCGCGGCCCATGCCGTTAGCGTAGAGCGGACCGACGAAGGCGTTGCCGCCGGTGTTGACGATGGTGCCGATCAGCGCCGCGGGACCGACTTCGCCATTGACCGGATTGACGGACACACGCGCGCCGTTGCGGGTGGCGGGTTGGCGCAGGCGGGCCGCCTGAGCGGCGTCAAAGAGAGCTGGATTGAAGGAGCTGGTTTGGAGCGCTTGATCGAATTGCGGGCGGATGATGTAGAAGCGCATGCCAAAGTCGACGGTGAGTTTGCGGCTCACGCGCCAAGAGTCTTGGATGAACCATTCGTAATTCCAATAGCGGTATTGGCCGTTGAGAGCGACGTTGGACTGGGCGATGCGCTGGAAGTTGCCGAGAAGGGCGTTGGCGAAGGCCCAGTTGGTGTCGCCGGGGTTGGAGGCGTCACGATCAAACCAGATGTCGCCGTTGATGGAGGTGAAGGCCGTCTGGTCTTTCTGCGAGTGGTGCAAATAGATTCCGGCCTTGAAGGTGTGGGCGCCCCAGACCTTAGTGATGTTGTCGGTGAAGTCCCAAGTGTGGTTGAAGTTGCGGAAGGGGGTGCCGGCGAAGTTCGAGAAGGGGGCGTTGGGCACGCCGCCGAAACGCCAGTTCTGCACGAGACCGAGTTTGTCGGCGTCGGGGAAGGGCATCTTGTAGGAGAGGCCAAGAGGCTCGCGCTTGAAGGCGTTGTCGACGGGGTCGATGTTGAGAACGTTCTTCGAGGAGCCGAAGATGAACTCGTTGGTGAGGGTGGGGCTGATGGTGGTGGTGAGGTTGGTGATCAAGCTCCAGCCGGGGTTGCCAAAGTTCATCGGGCCGAAGGGAATGTTGTAGTCGGCATTCCATTGGCCGTAGGGCATGTTCTGAGAGCTCTTGGTGCGGAGGTAGCGCGCGTAGAGGCGCCACTTGTCGCTGATGTTGTAATCGCCGCGGTAGATCTCTTCGCGGCGAGGGAAGGAGTGGGAGACCTGGGTTTGGTAGTTGAACATGGGGTCGGCGCCGGCGGCGTTGGGCAGCGGATAGAAGCCTAGAATCTTGCGGCCATCAGCGGAGATGCGATTCTGCGGGATGATGTTGCCAGGGAATTGGGTGTTGTTATTAAGGGGGTCGCGAACGATCACGGCGCCGCCACCGCCTTCGCGGGATTGCGAGAAGTTGCCGGTGCGGTCAAGAGCGCTAGGAACGGTAACGTTGCGCAGGTTATTAGCGATCAACTGGTTCTGCCACTCGGTGCCGACAAAGAAGAAGAACTTGTCCTTGTTCTTGTTAAAGACTCCGGGGATGTAGGCGGGGCCGCCAATGTTAAAGCCGGGGTAGTTGCGGCGGGAGAGGGGGCGCTGGCGGTTCTCGATGTTGTTGCGCCAGAGGTTCGCGTTGAGGCTTTCGTGCTGGTAGAACCAGTAGCCGGTGCCGTGGAACTCGCGGGTGCCGGACTTGGTGACGACTTGGATTTGGGCGCCGGAACTGCGGCCGAACTCGGCGGGTTGGGAGTTGGTGATGACCTTGAATTCGCCGATTTGGTCCATGTTGAGAGTGGCGAGAGCGCCGCCATTGGAACCGGTGTCGACGTTGGTGACACCGTCGACGGTGAGGTTGTTTTGATTGCCGCGGTTGCCATTGGCCTGGATGCCGCCGAGGCCGCCGGTGTAGACGATGCCGGGGATGACGCGGACGAGGTCGAGGAAGTTGTTGCGGTTCATGGTGAGGTCGACGACTTGTTTGGAGTTCAGGACGCCGCTGCGGTCCGCGCCAGTGGTTTGGACTTCGGCGACCGCGGCTTCGACGGTAATGGTTTCGGTGACGTTGCCGACTTCCATGGTGACGGGAACATCGAGACGATCCGACGCGAAGAGTTTGATTTCCCTTTGCTCGAACTTCTTGAAGCCGGTTACTTCGACGGTGAGTGTGTAAGTTGAGGGTTGGATGGCTTGGAAGAGGAAGACGCCTTCCTCATTGGTTTCCACTTCGCGGGCGTTGCCTTGGAGGGCGTTGACGAGGCGGACTTTGGCTTTGGGTACGACGGCTTGTTGGTTATCGCGCACGACGCCGGAGATGGAGCCGGAGATTTGTTGTGCGTACGAAAGAGAGGTGAGAGAGAGTATGGCGGCGGCTGCCGTTAGGAGCCGGGCCAGGGAAAATAAAGCCTTCATGGAAATTCCCCTTAAGTTGACGGTTGCGAGTTATTTGATAACTACGGACTGGGACGACCGGGCCAGCCCAAATTGGCGCAATCATATCGAAACCGCACATTGAAGGGAATGGGTCAAGGGGTGGAATGTAAAATTAATGATTTTTCTTGTCTGATGACCTTATGCACCGAGGGTGTGGCGGCGGATGTAGCGCTGGAAGGTGTTGTTGTCGAGGGAATGGCATTGGAGCCAGGTTTTTCGTTCGGGCTGGGCGGGTTCGGCGAGGAGTTGGCGGCGGGTTTCGGGGTTGAGGGAGGCCCAGAGTTTGAGGAAGGCTTTTTCGTCGAGCGGTTTTGCGTTGGTGGGGGGATTCGTTCCTTGTATTTGTGGCTTTTGTTCGCTTTTGGTGGATATTAGCTCGGGATGGATAGGTAGGGCTGGGAGGTAATGTTCGTAGTGCGCGGCGTCGTCGGAGGAGGAGCGATGGTCGGTTTTGAGGCGGAAGAGGCGCTCGATTAGCCGGAAGATGCGGTTGGGGAGACGGTCGAGTTCGTGGAGATAGAGGCGGAAGGCGGCGGAGCTTTCGATGAGGCGGGAGAACACGCGAGTTTCCTGGGTGTTGGCGGTTTGGGGGCCTTCGAGGGGAGGGAGAGTGGGGTTGGAGGATTCCTCGGCGAGGGAAAGGCGGAGGATATTGGCGTAGGAGGCTTGGACTTTCAGATATCTGTATTGCAGGGCGGCGAGTTGTTGGACGAGGACGCAATCGGAGGGGAGGACGGGGCGGTATTCATTTTCGAAATCCTGAAGAATTGTGTGGTATTCGGCTTCGGCCTCGGGGGAAGAGAAGCCGAGGGTGGAGGAGTAGAGGCCGTGCTTGAAGGCGTTGGAGGCGCTGCGGCGCTTTCCCTCTTCGGTGCGGGGGCCGGGTTTGGCTAGCGAAACGGCGAGGACTGTACTAGAGGTCATAGGCCAATGTAGATATATTGGCATACGAGACTAAAATAGGCAAGGAATTGTTTGATCTTTTATAAATATGTCGTTTTTGAATCGCTTAGGGAAGCCAGTTTTCGCAGAGCAGATTCCTGACCCGCTTGAACTCCCGGACGTTGCGCTTACAAGCGTGAGGCCGAGCGAAATGGCTTGGGCGGCGATCAGAAGGCCGTTGGCGCCGACGATGTGTCCGTTCTTCTCTTGATGGGTGCGAAGTACACCGTAGACATGATCGACTGGCGCTTCGAGCGGCAGGACTTCCAAGGCATCCAGAACCGACTGCACTTGAGCGGTGAGACGCTCGGAGCCTTTCTTGGCGGCGCCATACCTTAGCTCAGCAGCAACGACAATGCTGGTGGCTATGTTGGATTCCCCGACCTGCCGGATGCGGGCGGCGACCGGGCCCTGGGAGCTGCGGATGAGGTCTGAAACGATGTTGGTGTAGCGCATTAGAGCTTGACGGGACGGGGGCGGGAATCCTGGATGGCCGGAAAATCTTCCTTGAGGGGCGAAAGACAAGCGAGGACATCGAGCAGCGATTTTTTGGGTGCAGGCTCCACGATTGAGCGGTCGCCTTCTTTCCGCATGACGGCGTCCTTGCCGGGAAGTTCGAATTCGCGGGGGATGCGCACGGCTTGGTTTTGGCCATTGCGGAATAGACGGACTCGGCGTTCGGAGATCATGGCTTTTCTTGAAGCCTGCGTTAACGCATATGCTTTCCACTTGAAGGTAAAGCGTTAGGTGGTAGGCGTGGGTTTGGGTTTCTTGAGCAATAGGCAGAGGGCGGGGAGGGCGAGCAAGGTTAGGAAGAGAGTGGAGGCGAGGCCGCCGACTACCACGGTGGCTAGGGGGCGTTGGACGTCGGAGCCGATGCCGGTGGCGCGGGCGGCGGGGACCATGCCGATCATGGCGACGACGATCATCATGAGGACGGGGCGTAGTTGGGCGAGGGCGCCGGAGACGACAGCTTCGTGGATGGCGTCTTTGCCAGCGATGTTCTCGAAGCGGAGGCGGCGGTTGATTTCCGATACGACGAGGACGCCGCTCATGACGGCGACGCCGAAGAGGCTGACAAAACCAACGGCGGCGGAGACACTTAAGTTGATGCCGCGCAGCCAGAGGAAGAGGATGCCGCCCACTAGCGAGAAGGGGACGTTGAGCAAGACGATGCCGGCGTCTTTTGTGGAACCGAAGGCGAAGAAGAGGAGCACGAAGATGATACCGATCGTCAACGGCAAGACGAGGGAGAGGCGTTCGCGGGCGCGTTCGAGATTATCGAACTGGCCGCCCCATTCGACGCGGTAGCCTTCGGGGAGATTAACGGCCTTCCGCCATTTGTCCTGCAACTCGACGGCGAAGCCGCCTTGGTCGCGGCCGCGGATGTTGGTGCGGACGGCGATCTGGCGGCGGTTCTCGCGGCGGGCGATGATGCTTTGGCCGTTGACGACTTCGAGGCGGGCCATTTGCGAAAGAGGAACGCGAGCGCCGGAGCGGGTGGGGATCAACATGCTCGCGATAGCGTTGGAATCGGCCCGCGCTTCGGGTGCAAAGCGGACGGAGATATCAAAGCGACGTTCGCCCTCGAACAAGCTGCTAACGACGCGGCCGCCGACGGCGAGTTCGATCAAGTCCTGAATGTCACGCACGCGGACTCCGAAGCGGGCCATCTTTTCGCGATCCAACTGAATGGTGAGCTGGGGCTGTTCGGCTTCCTGCTCGATGGCGCTATCGGCGGCGCCGGGGATGGCGCGGACGACTTCGAGAGTCTGTTGGGCGTGGCGGCGGAGAACGCCGAGGTCGGGGCCGGACAGGATGACGGCGAGATCGGCGGAGGAGCCGGTGACGACTTCGGTGACGGTATCGATGATGGGTTGGGTGATGTTGAAGGTGGCGCCGGGGATGACTTCGGGCATAGTGCGCGAGAGATCGTTGACGAGGTCGGCTTTGCCGCGGCCCGCGGGCCATTGGTCGTAGGGATTGAGCGTGACGAGGAGCTCGATGCGGTTGGGGCCGAAGGGGTCGGTGCCGGCGTCGTTACGGCCGGCCTGGGAGGCGACGGCGCGGATTTCGGGGAAGCGCTTGAGCGTTTCTCGCATTTGCGCGGCGATTTGGGCGCTCTTCTCTAGGGACGTGCCAGGAGGAAGGTTGGAGCGGATCCAGATGGTGCCTTCGTCGAGAGTGGGCAGGAATTCCGAGCCGAGGTTCGCGGCGAGGAGGAAGGCGGCGAAGACGATGGCGCCGGCGACGCCGACGACGGCCCAGGCGCGGCGCAAGGTGAAATCGAGGGTTCGGCGGTAGAGCGCGGCGAGGCGCGTGACGAGAGGGTTATCCCAAGCATGCGAGCCGTTGCGGAAGAGGAAGGAGGCGAGAACCGGCACGAGCGTGAGCGAGATGAGCATTGCGCCGAACAAGGCGAAGCAGACGGTGAAGGCCATGGGCGTGAAGAGGCGGCGCTCGACACGCTCCAGCATGAAGAGAGGCAGGTAGGCGGAGATGATGATGATGAGCGAAAAGAAGAGCGGCGATTCGACGTCGAGGGCGGCATCGCGGACGGCGCGGAAGACGTTGGGGGATTCTTCGTTCTTGCGCTCGTGGAGCGTGTGGAGGATGCGCTCGACCATGATGAGGGAGCCATCGACGATGATGCCGAAATCGAGGGCGCCGAGGCTCAAAAGGTTAGCGGGGATGCCAGTGAGATACATGCAGCCGAAGGCGAAGAGGAGCGCGAGCGGAATGGTGACGGCCGTGAGGATGGCGGCCTTGACGCTGCCGAGGAAGAAGAGAAGGACGAGGACTACGATGACGAGGCCTTCGAGGAGCGTCCGGCTGACGGTGAAGAGCGTGTTGTTCACAAGGTCCGTGCGGTCGTAGATGACGTTCATCTTGACGCCGGGCGGGAGCTTGGAGGAGTTGATCTCATCCACGGCCTCGTGGACGCGGGCGAGGACCTCGCTGGGATTCTCGCCGCGACGCATCAGGACGATGCCTTCGACACCACCGGTGCGTTCCTGGAGGCCGAAGATGCCGGTGGGCGGCGCGGCGCCGACATTGACTTGGCCGAGATCGCGGACGAAAACGGGGACGCCGCGATTTTCGCTGACGACGCTGTTTTCGATGTCGGCGACGGACTTGAGCAAACCGACGCCGCGGACGGCGAGGGACTGCTGGCGATTGTCGAGCAGCGCGCCGCCGGCGTTCTGATTGCTTTCCTCGACGGCTTGGGCCAGGTCGCGGAGGGAAATCTTATATTTTTCGAGGGCGAAGGGATTGATCTCGATCTGATATCGCTTGACGAGGCCTCCGAAGGGCACGACGTCGGCGACGCCGTTGGCTTGAAGCAGGCGGGGGTAGACGACCCAGTCTTGGAGTTCGCGGAGTTGTTGAGGATCGAGGCCGCCGCCCTCGAGGCTGTAGCGGAAGAGCTCTCCGATGGGAGTGGCCATGGGGGCGAGAGTGGGGGTGAGGCCCTCGGGGAGTTCGGCCTCGCGGAGTTTCTCGATGACGACCTGGCGGGCGAAGTAGTCGTTAGTGCCATATTCAAACGTGAGCTCGTTGGTGGCGAGGCCGAAGATGGTGCGGGAACGGCGGGCGACGACATTGGGGACGTTATTAAGCGCACGCTCGATGGGGATGGTGACTTGCTGCTCGACTTCCTCGGCGGCGAGGCCGGGCACTACGGTGACGACAGCGACGTTGGTGTCGGAGATGTCCGGATAGGCTTCAATCTTCAGTTGGGTAAAAGACCAAGAGCCGAAGACGACGAGGGCGGCGGCAGCCACCAGGGCGAGGAAGCGCTGCTCCAGGGCGAAGCGCAAGAGGCGCGCGATCATGGGACGGTTTCACCAACGATTTCGCCGGGAACAAGGAAGACGAGGCCCTCGCGGACCATGGGGCGGACGATGGGTAATACTTCGCGCAGGCGCGCCAGCGTATCGATGACGGAGATGGTGACGGGGCGGTCGTCCGTGACGCCGAAGAGGCGCTTGCGATGCACGCGGCGGCTGGCGCCGTAGCCCATGATGCCGGTGTGGACGGTGGCGCCGTCGATTTCGAGTTCGAAAAGTTTTTGGACGATGGCCTCGTAGAGAGGCGCGCGGGAGTCGCCCCAGGTGTCGGTCTCGTCGATGTAGATCAAGAGGAGCGCGGCGGGATTCCCGGTGGGCATGTTTAGTATCCCCTCAGCAGCATGGCGCCGTCGACGACAACGCGTTCGCCGGCTTGGAGGCCGGCGAGGACAGGGAGCCGGTCACCGGAGCGCTTGCCGACCTGGACGTCGCACTGTTGGAACTTTCCCTTCGAGATTTCCCGATAAACGATGGTGCGTTTCTGGGCTTGGATGACGGCGGTGACGGGAACGGAGGGCACGCGGTGGAAGGATTCGATGTGGCGGACCTCGCCGAACATGTCGGGGCGGAGGCGGCCTTGGGGGTTTGAGAGTTCGGCCCAGACCTCGATAGTGCGGGTCTGCGGGTCGACGCTATCGGCGATGCGGGCGACGCGGCTTTGGAAGCTTTCGCCGGGGAAGGCAGAAAGAGTAACGTCGAAGCGCTCACCGACTTTGACGAGGCGGATGGAAGATTCGGGGACGTCGGAAGAGACCCAGACGACGCTGAGGTCGGCAATGGTGAGGAGCGGGGCGCTGAGGTCGTTGCGGTACTCGCCGGCCACCACGGTCATTTCGGTGATTTTGCCGGAGAGTGGGGCGCGGACGGCGATCCTCTGGCGGAAGGCGCCGGGTTTGAGGCCGAGCATGTCGAGGCGGGCCTTGGCTTGTTGCAGCGAGACTTGGGATTGCTTGAGGATCGCGTTGGCTTGGGCGACGGCGGTTTCCGCGGCGACGACTTCTTTCTTGGCGATGGCGTCACCCTTGAAGAGATCCTGCACGCGTTCGAGATCGGTTTGGGCCTTGTGAAGGGAGGAATTCGATTGGGCGATGGAGCTTTCGGCTTGGAGATAGGCGGACGCGGCGGCGTCCGCTTCCGGGCTTTCGATCATGAGAAGAGTTTGGTCCTTGCGGACGGCATCGCCGAAGCGGACGAGAACGTCGGTGACGCGGCCAGCGACGGGGAGCAGGACTTTGGAGACGAGGTTGGGATTGACCTCAATCTTGCCGGGGGCGGTGAACTCGTCGGTGGGCATGTCGGCGAGTTGGATTTCGGCGACTTGGATTTGGGCGAGCTTCGGGGAGTCGGCGGGAATCTCGACTAGGGTGGGGTCGGAGGCGGCTTGAGCTTTGGCCGGAGGCGGCGGAGAGGAGGCGCCGCCGCAGGCCGTTAGGCAGAGCGCGACGGTTGTAAGCAAGAGTAGCGGCGCTTTCATTTGGTGGTCCCTTTGGCGTTGGAGGCGCCCGAGATGGAATCGATGAGGAAGAGGCTTTTGGCGTATTCGGCGCGGGCTTCGTTTAGGCCTTGCATGGTTTCATTGAAGGTTCGTTGCGCGTCGAGGAGTTCGACGAAGGTGGCTTCGCCGCGGCGGTAGGAGAACTCGATGACTTCGCGGACGCGGCGGGCTTGGTCCAGCATGTCGGCTTCGATGGTTTGGAGGAGGGTCTTGGCGGTGGAGTATTGCTCGTAGGCGTTGGCGACTTCGGAGGCTATTTCTTGTTCGAGGCTGCGAATGCGGGCTTCGATTTGGGCTTGCTCTTGGCGGGCGCGTTCGATCTCGCCTTGGTTGCGATTGTAGAGGGGAAGGGGGAGAGCGAAGAAGACGCCGAGGGAGTCGCCGCGTTGGCCGGCGCCCACGTTCAACTGGCGGTTGTAGCCGGCGCCGATGGAGTAATCGATTTTGCCTTGCGCGATCTGGAGGCGGATCTCGGCTTGCGAGCGGGCTTGGTCCCGGCGGAGAGAATCGAGGTCGGGGCGGGCGGAGAGGGCGGCCTGAAGGATCTCGGATTGTTGGCGGAGGAGGTTGTCGCGGCGAAGGTCTCCGGCGATGTCGAAATCCGGGCTAAAGATGGCGCGGCCCATGAGAGTCTGAAGGCGGTTCTTGGTGAGACGGAGGCGCATTTCCGATTGGCGGAGTTGGTTGCGGAATTGGAGGGCGGCGACTTCCGAGCGGACGAGTTCGACCTTGGCGAGGTCGCCGGACTCCACGCGGGTGCGGTTGACGGCGACGATGCGATTGAAAGCGTCGAGGCTAGCTTGGGCGAGGGCGAGGTTTTCCTTGGCGAGGAGGACCTCCGAGAAGGCGGTTTGGACGTCGAGGATGAGGTTGCGGGTGGAGTTGAGGAGATCGAGTTGGGCGACGGCCTTGGCGGCTTCGGCTACGGCAATGCGTTCCTGGCGTTTGCGGCCGCGTTCCAAGAGATAGTCGATGCGGGCGTTGACTTCCGTGGGGCCCGCGGCGCTGCGGCCGGGGTCGAAACCGGAACCGAGGGCGTCGAGGTAATTGCCTCCGAGACTGAGGACGGGGTTGGGCTTCAGGCGGGCTTGGATGATGCGGGCTTCGCCGACGCTGATGTTGAAACGTTCGGCGAGGAGGCGGAGGTTGCGGTTGAGGGCTTCCTCGAGGACTTGGTCGAGGGTGAGCTTGGGACTGGGGCTTTGCGCGGCGAGGGAGAGGGCCGAGACTAGCAGTCCAAGCCATGTCAATACTTTCGGCACGACTTCCATCACGGTAACATTGCCGCGTTCAGATGGATGTGGATGTAAGGGACGGGCCTTATCCGGCCGCGGCCGCTGGTGGCGCGTGGAGTGTGGAGACAGCGAGCAGAGCGTTTGGGCATTTTGTCGAGTAGGTTGGATGGGATGGCGGGGATCGTTTTCCGGGGTTCGAGCGACCGGCGTCTGGCGTTGCCGGCATTGGGGAGTTCTGGGAACTTGGGGCGCAATATCGTGCGCGGGCCGGGGACGAATAACTGGGCTGCTTCGCCGCAGAAGAACTTCTGGCTGAGCGAGCAGTTCAACGTGCGGTTGCGCGCGGAGTTCTACAATGCGCCGCATCACTTCTCGTGGCTGGGCGGGGGGACTACGCTGGGCGCGGGGAACTTTGGGCAGATTACGAGCGCTTCTGATCCGCGGAGTTTGCAGTTTGGTTTGCGAGTGGATTTCTAGCGGGGTGGTTCGGCTAGTTCATTGGCGGGTTGAAAGGATTCTGGATCGTTAAGTCGCCGATGCGGAGGCCGTGTTGGAGGTCTTCGGAGTAGAGGGTGCGGCAGTTGGCTTGGAGTGCGGCGGCGACGATGAGAGAGTCGTACCAGGAAAATTGATAGCGGCTATGCAGGTCGAGTGCAGCGTTGACGAGCGCCTGGGAGGATTGAACGCGCCAGAGCGGCCTGAGGACTTGTTGGAAGATGTCAGTGGCTTCTGGAATGGTGAGTGGCGATTTGGCGCGGCGTAGGCAGAAGTGCATCCATTCCTGGACTACTTGATAGCTGATGATACCCGACATGGAAAGCAGGGCCCGGGACACGAGGCGCAGCGCGGCGGCTTGTTTGGCGTGGCTCGGGGAAAGGCATCGCTAGCGCTGATTCAGCTCATCGCGAGTAGGCATTCTGCCAGCACGGAAGTGCTTGAACCGATCGAGAAAGTTCTCGATCTCTTCCCCGGTTTCGAGAGGCTTGGCATAGCCCGCAAGCCAGGTGCGAAATGCTTCGTCGAGTGTGGTGTTGTTGAGACGAGCAAGTCTGCGGGCTCTTTCAATCACTTTGGGGTCCGCGCTGAAGGTAATTCTCCGCATCTCCTTAGCGTACGCGGTTGCAGCTTAGATGTTGGCGAGCGGCTGCGTGGCGTCGCCGAAGGTATCGGCTTTGACACCCATTTTTTGGATGACGCTGAGGAAGAGGCTGGAGAGTTTGCGGTTTTCGTCGCCGGCAGCTAGGTAGTCTAGGGTGCGGCCGGTTTCGATCGTGCCGCCGAGGCCGCCGGCCATTACTAGGGGGACGCGGGAGTTGTCGTGCTTGCGGCCGGACCACATGTTGGAGAGCCAGATGAGACAGGAGTTATCGAGGACCGTGCCTTCGCCTTCTTTCATTGCGTCGAGTTTCGTGGCGAGGTAGGCGAGCTGGCTGAGGTGGAAGCGGCTGATGCGTTCGTAGCCGTCGGAGAGGTTGTAGTGGGAGGCGGCGTGGTGGCCTTCGCGGACTTGGAGGAAGGGGTAGATCATCGCCGAGAGATCGTTGGCGAGGATGAGGGAGGCGACGCGGGTGCGGTCGGTTTGGAAGCCGAGGGCGATGATGTCGCACATGAGTTTGGCGTGTTCGCGGAGGTCTTCGGGGAGGCCGTTGGCGGGGCGGTCCATGGTCCACGCAGGCTTGTTTTGGCCCTTGGCGTCTTCTTCGGCTTGGTGTTTGGTGATGCGCATGCGTTCGACGCGCTTTTCGACTTCGCGGACGCTGGTTAGATACTCGTCGAGTTTGGCTTTATCCGTCGCGGCGACTTGTTGGCTGAGGGATTGGGCGCGTTCGCGCACACGGTCCAGGATGCTGGCGTTGCGGAGCATGCCGCGGTTCTCGAAGAGATTATCGAAGGCGAGCGACGGATAGACTTCGGTGGGGACGGGCGAATCGGGGCTTTGCCAGGAGATGTGCGAGCTGTAGGCCATCGAGAAATTCGTCTCGTGGTAGCCGGTGAGAGGCTGTTCACAGGCGAGGACCATGCTGGGTTGGGCGTTGTCTTGGCCGATGTGGTTGGCGAGGAGCTGGTCGACGGTGACGCCAGAGCGCAGGATGGGGCCGCGTTGGATCGCAGCGCCGGAGAGGAGGCTGCCGGTTTGCGCGGGATGGATGCCTTGGCCGGTGAGGCTCTTGACGAAGAGGCCGTCGATGACGTTGATTTTCTTTTTCAACGGTGCGAGGGGCTCTAGCGTCTTGCTCAACTGCATCGCCTCGCCTTGGCCGCGGGCGGACCAGTGGTCTTCGTTGATGCCGGTGCCCATGAAGAGGACGGCGAAGCGTTTGGGGTTGGCTGTGGCCGCTTCCATCGATTCGAGCCAAGGGAGCGCCATGGTAACGCCGGCGCCGCGCAGTACGGTTCTTCTGGTGATTTTTCGCATGGTTATTTGCCTTTTGCGGTTAGTAGGTACTGGGGGTTGCGTTGCTTGCGGAACTGCGGACTTAACACCACGGATTCTATCAACGCGGAAAAGCGATAGCCGTTGGCGGTGAGTTGCGCGCGCATTTCGTCGAGGAGCGGTTCGTCGCTAAGTTCGAGGCCGCGGCCTAGAGAGTAGACGAGGAATTTGCGGGCGAGGTTATTGAGGAATTCTTTCTCGCGGTGGTTCTTGATGTAGTCGACCAGACTTTCGAGGCCATCGCCTTGTTTGCCGCCGGGGAACTCGGCACGGGTGTCGACGTCGCGGCCGGCGAGGTCCTTCTTGCGTTGCTCGCCGACGGGGCCGTAGCCTTCGAAGGCAAGGCCGAAGCCGTCGAAGCGGGCGTGGCAGCCGGCGCAGCTCGAGTTCTCACGGTGCTTGGCTAGCATTTGGCGAAGCGGGAGGTTCATCTTGGATTCGTCGTCGGGGAGTTCGGGGACTGATGCGGGCGGTGGCGGGATGGGATCGCCGAGAAGAGTCTTCGCGACCCAATAGCCGCGCTTGACCGGGCTGGTGCGAAGGCCGGGGGAGTTGCGCGTGAGGAAGGCGGCCATGGGGAGGATGCCGCCGCGGCCGAATTGGCGGGCGAAATCGACGCGGACCCAGCCGTCGCGGGGTATGTTGAGGCCTTCGATGCCATAGTGGCGCGCTAGGGCGCGGTTGACGAAGGTGTGTTTGCCGTAGAGGACATCGAGGATGGATTTGTCGTTACGGATGATGTCGTCGAGGTAGCGGATGGGTTCTTCGAACATGGCGGCGCGGAGGTCGTTGGTGAATTGGGGGAAGCGGGTGCGGTCGACGGAGTTGTGGTCTTCGAAGCGGCGGAAGTCGAGCCAGTTGCCCGCGAATTCGACGGCGAGCGACTTCGCACGCGGGTCTTGGAGCATGCGTTTGACTTCGGCGCGGATGCCATCGTCGGTGTCGAGTTTGCCGCTGGCCGCAGCGGCGCGGAGATCGTCGTCGGGGAGGCTGGACCAGAGGAGGAAGCTGAGGCGGCTGGCTAGGGCGTAGTTGCCTAGGGGCTTTAGTTTTTCGACCACGGGAATTGCTTTGGGAGTCTTCTTGCGTTTGCTGGTGAGGACTGGCGCGGGAGCAGGTTTCTCAACGGAGTCGACGCGGTAGCAGAAGTCGGGAGACATCAGAGCCATGGCGATGAGTTCGCGCATGGCGTCCTCGTGGGCGAGGGAGTCTTGTTGGCGGAGCTTCTTGTAGTAGTCGCGGAAGTCTTGTTTTTCCTTTTCGTCGAGGGGGCGGCGGTAGGCGCGGGCAGCGAAGTCGAGGAATGACTGCATGTGGATGGGCTCGGAGTCGAGGCGGGCTTTCTCGGTCGCGCGGATGGCAGCGTTGACGCGGGCGAAGTGTTCGCGGATGGCTTCCTTGGCGGTTTCCTCGGCGTTGGTTTTTTCGGCTTTGGCAAGGTAGACGTCGCGCACGCCGAAGATGACTTTCTCGCTGGTGACGGCGTCGTCGCCAGGGCGGAAGCTGCCGGATTCCTGGCCGCGCCCGTCGATCTCGCCGCTTTGGTTGAAATAGAACTGCACGTAGGTGCGGGTGGTTTGGTCGCCGATAGTGTCGAACTCGAGCCAGAGGCGGTCGAGCTCCTCGCGCTCACTGTCGTTCAAGATCATTTCGACGAGAGGCGTGTCGTCGCGGAAGTAGCCCATGACGTTGTGGAAGCCCGCGCTCAAGAGGCGGCCTTTGTCTTCGCTGTCGTCGGGATAGAAGCGGCCGCGTTCCTTGATGTAGAAGGCGTCGGGGAAGACGTTGGCGAAGCGCGCGAAGCTGGCTTCGTATTGGGCGCGTTGGCCGGCGGGGACGATCAACTCGGGGTCGCCGACGCGGGCGCGGATGGCGATGAGTTTGTTGCGGAAGGCGACTTCGTCTTCGCGTGGCTGGCCAGAATCGCGTGACATGGCAGCGCGGGACATGGTGGGAAGCTCCAAGGGCGGCTCGCCTTCAACTTGCAGCGCGGACTTGTCGAAGTTGCGGCGGTTGGCGGCGAAGGCGCGGAGCTTCCAGTTGAAGAGGGGCTGAGAGCGGATGCCGAGCCCCAGCATTCTGGGACCGGCGAATTGCATAGCGGTGAGGGTGCGGATCTTCACTACGTAGTCGCGCATTTTGACGCAGGCTTCGCGGATGAGGGCGTGGGGCTGCATGGCATTGCGGCGGGCGGGGTTAGGCTGGTCGAAGTCGGGCTCTACGACGTTCGGCTGAGCGGCTTTGGGTTTGGCGGCGTTCGCGGCGGTGGGCGCGGGTAACATGCGCCACATTGTCTGGAGCTTGGCGACGGGGCCCACTTCTTCCTGCGCGCCTTCGAGAATGTCCCAGACGAGCGGGAGGTATTTGGGGCTGAGCTTGGCTTCCACCGCGACATCGTTGAGGGTGGCTTCCGGCTTGCCGAGAACGGCGCGGTGCTTGTAGCGCCAGGCGGCGAAGAAGTAATCGGCGAAGTCCGTGGGTTGGCGGTCGTAGAAGTTGACGATGGCTTGGATGGTGTATTTCTCGCGATCGGTTTCGGCGAGCATGGGATGCGGCGCGAAGCCGATGCCCTTCATGCCGAAGACGGCGTGGGTGGAGACTTCGCGGGCGGCTTGCAGATATTTGTTGAGGAGCGCGGGCGACATGGCGAGGGACTCGCCGGAGTTGTCGAAGCCGGCGGCGTTGGAGGGATCGACGGGGAATTCCTTGGCGGGGCGGAGGTCGACGCCGGTGAGGTCGCGGATGGCGTTGTTGTATTCGGCGTTGCTGAGGCGGCGGGTGAGGACGATGCCGGGGTCGCCGGCGTTTTTCGCCGCTTCTTGCTTGCGGAAAGTTTCAACCCAGGTGATGAGTTGTGTGCGTTCGGTGTCGGCGGGTTGCTTCAAGCCCTTGGGGGGCATTTCGCCGGAGTGGAGTTTTTCGGCGACGAGGGCCCAGCGGGCATGGTCCTTGACGACGTCGTTGAGCGTGGCGTACTGCTTCAGGTTTAACTGCGCGGCGGGATTCTTCTCGCCGTGGCAAGCGATGCAGTAGGTGGCGAGAAAGGGCTTTACTTCGGTGTCGAACTTTTTGGTGTGTTCGAGTTCCGTGTTATCGGCGGCGCATAACGAGGCGGCGAGGAGGAAAAAGCGGCGCAGCATTCCTCATTAAGAATATTTCAACCGGAGGACGATTGTGGGGGGCCCCCTAGACGGTCGGGTTTAGGGAAGACGCGGACTTCGCAGTCTTGTTCCGTGTCCCACCAGAGGCTGCCGGGCTTGGAGGTGATGGTGGTGTCGCGGATCGCTACTTCGCCGTCGTAGATGGTGACCGTCATCAAAAGGTTTTCGATCTTTTGAATGCGGGCGAGATAGCGCTTCGGGCCGTAGTCGATCTCGATTAAGTGGTTCGGTGAGTAGTAGCGGCGCAGCCATTTGCTGAGCCCGTCGAGGCCGGGAAAGATGACGCGTTCGGTAACGTTGGCGTTGTCGAGCTTGTCGCGCAGTTCCCACTTGAGGACGGCGGGAATGGTGATTTTGGTGAAGAGATCGGGCTGTTCGATTTCTTTTTCGGCGAGCCATTCTTCGAGTTGGCGGGCGGGGCTGGAGATCATCGAGAAGACCGCCGCTTGGTTGACGATGCGGTCGTCAAGGGAGGGCGGCTCGAAGAAGATCACGCAGTCGCCGGCTTCGCTTTCGACGCGCTTGTCGAACTCTTCGAGTGTGGCTGCGTAGCGGCCGAGCATTTCGGCGGTAAAGAAAACAGCGTCGTCCTTTTTCAGGATGGCTTTGAGGCTGGGCGGGAGGTAGCGGCGGGCCTTGATGAAGTCGATGCACCAGACGACGCCATCCGTCGCGAAGAGGCTGAACTTGGCGGTGACGAAGTGGAGGGCGACGTTGGGCGAGAAGGTCCAATCGAGGAGGCGCGTGGGGAGGCCGTAGTGCTGGCCGATGGCGAGCCAGTTCCACCAGGAATCGTAGGTGGCGGCTTCGTGGCCCGAGGGCATTTTGGAGGCGTACTTGCGGAAGTTGCGAAGGAGGTCGTCTTCGACGGAGGCGTAGTCGCCGCCGAGGCGGTTGAGGGAGGTGCGGCGGTCGTAGCGCCAATCGGGGAGACCGCGGAAGAGATAGGGCGAGCGAAAGCGGCCGTGCGGTTGGTACCAACTGCCGGCGAAGAGGCGTTCGTTGAGTTCGGCCCAACTGCTGACGCGGTGTTCAGCCATGAAGCTATCGTAGCCGGGTGTTGTTTCAGCTCGGCGCCGGGGCGGCGCGGATGGGATGCCGGAGCGTGTCTCGCGGGGTGTTGTCTTAGATCAGCGACGTGGCGGGCACGGGCCAGTCGGGGCTATCGACGCGCGACTTGCGGATGAGGGATTTCATCTCGTCGAGGACTTTCGGATTCTGCGCGGCGAGGTCTTTGGTTTCGCCGAGGTCTTTGGAGAGATCGTAGAGTTCGACCTTGTTGTTCTTCTGCTTGATGCATTTCCAATCGCCTTGGCGGACGGCTTGGGCGAAGCCGCCTTCGTGGAATTCCCAGTAGAAAGGCGCGTGGTTGATTGGACCTTTGCCTTGCCATTGGGATAGAACGCTGGCGCCGTCGATGTCTTTGGGGGCTTTAGTTCCGGCGGCTTCGCAGAAGGTGGGCATGACGTCCCAGAAGGCCCAGGGCGTGTTGTCTACTTTGCCGGCGGGGATTTTGTTGGCCCAGACGGCGAAGGCGGGGACGCGGATGCCGCCCTCGGTGAGGTCCCGCTTGGTGCCGCGGATGGGGCCGCTGGAGCGGAAGAAGTTTGCGTCGTGGCCGCCTTCCTTGTGGGCGCCGTTGTCGGAGGTGAAGACTAAGAGCGTGTTGTCGTAGAGGTTCTTCTGTTTGAGTTTCTGGACTAGGCCGTCGACCAGGCGGTCGAGGCGCGTGACCATGGCGGCGAAGTTCTTTTCGACTTGCGGCCAGGGTTTGGCACCGAAGGGGGCGTCTTCGGGAACAGACTGGCCGTTGCCGGTGTCGCGGCCGAGTTCGTTGTCGGTGTGGGGAATTGTCGAGTTGTAGTAGAGGAAGAAGGGTTTGTCCGCGTTGCGTTTGTCGAGCCATTGCACGGCGCGGTCGTGGATGACGTCGGGGGCGTAGTCCTTATGTTGCGTGCCCCAGTTGCCTTTGAGTTCCACGTGCCGGCGATTGTGGAGCAGCATGTGCGGGTAGTATTGGTGCGCGTGGAATTGGGAGAAGTAGCCGAACCATTCATCCCAGCCTTTGTCGTTGGGGTAGCCGGGATGGCCGAGGGCGCCGAGGCCCCATTTGCCGAAGATGGCGGTTTCGTAGCCGGCGGTCTTTAGGAGTTCGGGGATGACGACGTCTTCCTTGCGGAGGACTTCTTCGTTCTTGCCGTTGCCGCGGATGCGGCAGTGGCCGGTGTGTTTGCCGGTCATCAAGGCGCAACGGGAGGGGGCGCAGACGGTGGAGCCGGAATAAGCGGAGGTGAAGCGCGTGCCGGCGGCGGCGAGGGCGTCGATACGGGGAGTTTCGAACATGGTCTGGCCGTAGCAGCTGAGGTCGCCGTAGCCTAGGTCGTCGGCGAGGATGAAGACGAGATTGGGCTTTCGGGCTTGCGCGGCTGTTGCTCCTAAAGCGGCTGCGCTTAATGTTCCAAGTACGTCGCGACGTCGCATATACGTATAGACTATTCCCGAATGCTCGACAACATCATTATCGGGGTGTATTTCGTTATCGTTTTCGCGATTGGGTTTTATCATTCGCGGAAGGAGCGGACTTCGAAGGACTACTTCCTGGCGGGGTCGAACGTGGGATGGGTGGCGGTGGGCGCTTCGCTTTTCGCGACGAATATCTCTAGCGAGCACTTCATTGGGCTGGCGGGGTCGGGGGCATCGTCGGGATTCGCGGTGGGTTGTTATGAGTGGTCGGCTAGTTTTTGTCTGTTTATCTTGGGCTGGCTTTTCGTGCCGCATTACTTGAAGAGCAAGGTCTTCACGATGCCGGAATTTTTGGAGCGGCGCTTCAACGCGCAGTGCCGCTGGTATCTGACGGTGATCTCGCTGCTGGCTTATGTGTTCACGAAGATTTCGGTGTCGCTCTTCGCGGGCGGGATTTTGATTCGCGAGGTGTTTGGTTGGGATTACATGACGAGCGCGGTGCTGCTGGTGGTGGCGACGGGGATTTATACGGTGTCGGGCGGATTGGCGGCGGTGATCTATACGGATCTCTTTCAAGCGGTGCTGCTGGTGGGCGGGGCGATCGTCTTGACGGTGTTGGGGCTGGATAAGGCGGGAGGCTTTGAAGGGCTGCGCGCGGCCTTGCCAGCGGACTACTTCCACATGATCAAGCCGATCAACGATCCGTCTTATCCGTGGCTGGGCACGACGTTGGGCACGTTGATCCTGGGGATCTGGTATTGGTGCACGGATCAGGTGATCGTGCAGAAGGCGTTGAGCGCGAAGGGCATTGAAGACGCGCGGAAGGGGACGTTCTTTTGCGCGGCGCTGAAGGTGTTGCCGGTGTTCATTCTGGTGCTGCCAGGGCTTTGCGCGAAGGCGATTTGGCCGAATGAGGTGACGGGCGACAATGCGTATCCGCTGCTGGTGACGCGGCTTTTGCCTCCGGGCTTGACGGGCTTGATGGTGGCGGCGCTGCTGGCGGCGTTGATGAGCAGCTTGTCGAGCGTGTTTAATTCGTGTTCGACGCTGATCACGATGGATATCTACAAAAAGATCAATCCGGGGGCGTCCGAGGCGCGGCTGGTCAATGTCGGGCGTTGGGTGACCGGCGCGGTGGTGTTGATTTCAATCGCATGGATTCCGTTGATTCGCGGGTTGAACAACGAGGTGTATCAGTATTTGCAGAGCGTGCAGGCTTATGTGGGTGCGCCGATCACGGCGGTGTTTTTGACGGGTATCCTGTGGCGCGGCGCGACGGGGCGGGCGGCGTTTACGACTTTGATCGTGGGCGGCGTGCTCGGCTTCGGGCGCTTTGCCCTCGACATCTTGCACAACGCGATGAAGATAGATCTGGGGGCGCTGAACGCGGTGATGGAGTTTAGTTTTTTGAACTACTCGATCGTGGTGTTCTTCTTGTGCGTGCTGCTGATGATTTCGCTGAGCAGGGCGCAGGAGGCGAAGCCGCTTTCGGAGATCGCGGACATCACCATTCAGCCCGGCGGCTCGATTGGCGCGCGGACGGGCGACGTTGCTTTTACCGCCGTCGTGGGCGCCGTTATCCTCTCGCTTTGGATATATTTTGCATAACATGACGAAACCCGAGAAGACGCCGTTGAAAACACCGCTATCGCGCCGCGTTGCGCTGCGGAACACCATGGCCGGCCTGATGACGGCAGGCGCCGCGTTCGCGCAACGCCGCGACGTTCCCGTTCCAGCGAAGGACAACTTGAAGATCACCAAGCTTGAGACGATCTTGGTGAAACCGCGATGGCTGTTTTTGAAGATTCACACGAACGCGGGGATCGTGGGCTTGGGCGAGCCGGTGGTTGAAGGCCGTGCTTTGACCGTGGCCACGGCGATCAAGGAGATCGAGCCTTACTTGGTGGGCAAAGACCCGCGGCCCGTGGCGCATCACTGGCAGGCGATTTACCGGCACGCGTTTTATCGTGGCGGGCCGGTGTTGACAAGCGCGTTGAGCGGGATCGATCAGGCGCTGTGGGACATCAAGGGCAAGGCGTTGGGCGTGCCGGTTTATGAGTTGCTCGGTGGGCCGACGCGGAATCGCGTTCGTGTGTACGCCCATGCGGGGACGCCGGAGGTGATGCGCGAGCAGATGGCGCGTGGGTTTACGGCTTTCAAGACCGGGCCCATGGGCAGCCATGGCGCGAACGCATCGGGCGCGAATCGCAATAATTTTCATCGCTACATGGAGCCGCCGGCGGAGGTGGATTACATCGTCGAACGCTTCGCGGATCTGCGCAAGGCGGTGGGCGATAAGGCGGATATTGGGATCGATTTCCACGGCCGCGTGGGACCGGCGCTGGCGAAGGTGTTGATTAAGAAGCTGGAGCCTTACAACCCGATGTTTGTCGAGGAGCCGATCAACTGCCAGGATCACGATTTGATGGCGGAGATCGCGAAGGGCACGCATATTCCGATCGCTACGGGCGAGCGCGTGTTTACGAAGTGGGGCTTCAAGGAGGTGCTGGAGAAGCGCGCGGCGACGATCGTGCAACCGGATCTTTGCCATGCGGGCGGGATTACGGAGGTGCGTCTGATCGCGGGGATGGCGGAGGCTTACTATGCCGCCGTCGCGCCGCATAATCCGCTGGGGCCGATTTCGCTGGCGGCGGGACTGCAGATTTCGGCTTCGATTCCGAATTTCCTGATTCAGGAGCAAGTGTCGCTGGGCGAGGGCTATTTGAAGAGCCCGTTAAAGGTGCGCGAGGGCTACTTGGAGTTGCCGACCGCGCCGGGCTTGGGCATCGAACTGGACGAGAACGCGATGGCGGATAAGATCGGTCACGATTGGCGGAACCCGGAAACTTACGACAAGTTCGACGGTTCGGTTACGGACTGGTAGAGCGGCGGGCGCTAGTCCAAGCGCCGAATTTTGATGGCGCGAAAGGCCGCGCCGGTTTGGTGGTGTTGGATTACGATCGGGCCCTCCGGTGGGCCCGATTCGCTTTCGTAGTCGACGACCTTGACGCCGTTGAGCCAGTGTTCGCGATGGCGTCCGCGCACGACAATGCGGCTCTGGTTGAACTCGCCCAAGGACTTGGGCTTGGCGTTTTGCGGGGCTATTTGGTTGTAGAGCGAGCCGGTGCGCTCGACGGGGAACTTCTTCGCTCCCGGATCGCCGTCATCGTCGGCCAACTGATATTCGTGACCCGTCGCGTCGGAGCTGGTGGCGTTGCTGAACAGGAAAAACAAGTGGTACTTGATACCAGAATTGCCGCGCTGGTTTACTTTCCACTCGAAGGCGAGTTCGAAGGATTTGTAGGTGTCGCGGGTGCGCAGGGAGTGGGAAGTCGTCTCCGGCGAGGTCCGGCGCACGGCTTCGAGCAAGCCATTCTCCACTTTCCAGGACTTGGGGAAGGGTCCTCCGCCTACTTCCAAGAGGGCGTCCGCGGCGTGGCCGTCGAAGAGGGAGATCCAGCCGTCCGGTCCAGGCGCATCGTGTGGCGTGGCGGCCTCGATCGCGACGTAAGGGCTTTCGGAGGACGCGACAAAGAAGCGGAGGGCGCTCAGTTTCCAAGTCCCCGCGTTTCGTACGAATGCCGCGCTCAGCGAGCCCGCGCGATCGTGGGGGCGCATTCCAATGGTGCGAAAGTAGCCGTCGGCAATGGTGACGTCGGGCGTAACCACGTGTAGCGACCGGGCCAAGGCCGTCAACTCGTAGCGCGGAACGCCGGGTGAACAGGCCGCCGCGGCGGCTACCGCGCGGCGAGTGAATTCACGACCGAGGCCGCGGCCGAAGACGTTTGGGTTCAACGCGAAGGCGCTTCGCATGGCCGGAAGGTCGCAGTCGTTGAAGGCTCTGAGATAAGCGCCCAGCGTGACTTGCATGGCGGCCTGGTCCTCGGGAGGTGGCTCCGCCGCGAAGAGTGGCGACATTCCTAGGGTGAGTAGGGAGAGGACACGACCGCGCGTCATGACAGGTTGGGAGTCTATCAATGCGCGCCGATGAGCGCAAGCGAAGCTCCAGGACGCGTTGCGGAGATTCTCTTCGGGAACCTAATTGAGTGGAGATTGCAGTATCAGCATCCCGGCGGGGCTGCGCTGTGGTCTGTGCCAAGCGCGGTACTCTTCCTCGTCAAAAAAGGGGTTTGGGGATCGGGCTCCGGATCCAAACTGCCTCCGAGGGCAACGTAGGCGTCGAACAGCTTCATCGATTCGTTCCAGCGCTCCGTGGGGTTCATGCGGCGCCGCTCGGCCCACCCTTCGCCGGCTAGTGCTACGGCGCAGGGGCCTTGTTGAAGGCTTGGTTCCGCTGCTTCACTTTAGCTAGCGGAGGGCTAGCCGGCAAAATGCTGGGCGGGGCTGTTTTCGCGCTTATCGATACACTAAGCGGTAATGACGAAACAACAGATAATGACGGGGCTGCTCAGTGTGGGCGTGGTTCCGGTGGTGCGGACTTCGAGTGCGGAGTCGGCGATTCGCTCGATTGAAGCTTTGTACGAAGGGGGGATTACGACGGCCGAGATTACGATGACGGTGCCGGGCGCGGTGAAGGCTTTGGAGAAGATCGCCGATAAGTTTGGCGACAAGATTCTGCTGGGCGCGGGGACGGTGTTGGACCCGGAGACCTGCCGGATTTGCATGCTGGCAGGGGCGGAGTTTTTCGTTACGCCGAGCTTGGACCGGGCGACGATCGAGATGGCCAAGCGCTATAGCAAGGTGATCCTGCCCGGCGCGTTGACGCCGACGGAAGTGAAGACGGCGTGGGACGCGGGCGCGGATATCGTGAAGGTTTTCCCTTGCGGCAATGTGGGCGGGCCGAAGTACATCAAGGCCTTGAAGGGGCCGTTTCCGCAGATTGAAATGGCGCCGACAGGTGGGGTGAATTTGGAGACGACGCCGGAGTTTCTGAAGGCGGGGGCGTGCTCCGTGGCGGTGGGCGGCGAGTTGATCGACCCGAAGACGATTAGCGAAGGCAAGTACGAAGTGTTCACGGAGCGCGCGCGGCAGTATGTCGAGATTGTGCGCAAGACGCGCGAGGAAATGAAGAAATAAGTTGAGAGCAATCCCCCGCTCCGCGCTCTATACGGGTGTTGGATCGCAACATCCAGCGAGAGTCTAGGCGAGAGTCTAATTCCAAAACACTGAACGCCCGCAAGGCGTTAACCGAGCCGCTGATCCCGCCCCTCCTCGGGATAATCAGCGGCATTCTTTTTGCCAACGCGCTGGGCGTGGCGTGGCGCGTGGCGCTGTTGGGCGCGGCGGGGTCGTTTGGACTGTTCTTGTGGGCGCGGATGCGCGGAAGCCGCTACGCTCATTGGGTGGCGGGGGCGGCGGTGTTCTTCTGGCTGGCTGCCGCGCGCACGCAGTTTCTGCAATCGGATCCGGCGCCTCTTCTGGACGCAGATCCGCGCGAGGTGGTGGCCGTTGACGTTTGCGTTGTCTCACTGCCGGAGCGGGAGCGCGACAGGACCTTGTTCTGGGGCGAGGCGGCGCCGGGCGCGCGCTTGCGGGTGAGTTGGTACATCGGCGAGGATCAAGTTGCGCCGGAGTTGAAATACGGAGAGCGCTACCGGTTGCCAGTGCGGGTGAAGCCGGTGCGCAACGCGGGGAATCCCGGGAGCTTCGACGCGGAGCGCTACATGCGGCATCGCGGCATTTTTTGGAACGCTAGCGTGGCGGGCCGGCAGCCCGTGCAGCGATTGCCGGGTGAGTGCGGGAACCGGGCGCAGGCCGCGATTTACCGGCTGCGCGCGGGGATCATCTCGCGTATCGCCGCGTTGTCCGGCGACGATGTTTACTTGCGCGCGATGCTGGGGGCGCTGTTGATCGGGGATAACTCGCAATTGGAACGCGCTTGGACGGACAACTACCGCAAGACCGGCACGTATCACGCGATCGTCGTCTCGGGACTGCACGTCACGGTGTTGGCGGCGGCGCTGGCCTTCGTGCTGCGGTGGCTTTTTCTGCCGCGCAACTTGGCGCTGCTGCTGTGTTGCGCTCTCGCGATTCTCTATGCGCTGATTTGCGACTTGAGCGCGCCCGTAATTCGTGCGGCGGGTGGATTTGTGTTGTATTCGCTGGCGCAGTTTTTCTACCGCAAAGCGCGACCGTTGAATTTGCTCGCGGCCGTGGCGATCGTGTTTTTGCTGGCGGACCCGGAGCAGCTTTTCGATGGGAGCTTTCAACTATCGTTTCTCGCGGTGCTGGCGTTGTGCGCGCTGGCCGCGCCACTGCAGGAACTTTCGACGAAGCCGTGGGGCGCGGCGCTGTACCGCTTGGAGGATCCGAAGTTTCGCCCGACGGATCCGGCGGCGGCGGAACTGCGCCTGGAATTGCGGCTGGCGACAGAAGCGATCGCGGGAACGCTGCGCATCCCCGAGCGCTACTGCCGGAGAGCCGCGCGTTATCTGTTGCAGCCGCTGCTTTTCTCATTCGATCTCACGTTGACGAGCGCGGTGGTGCTGGTGGGGCTGAGCTTGCCGACGGTGTTGTTCTTCCATCGTTTGAACTTCGCGAGCCTGACGGCGAATCTGCCGGTGGTGATTCTGTTGACGCTGGGCGTCGTGGCGGGCTTCGTGGCGTTACTGCTCGGGCCGGTGGCGGCGCCGGCGTTGAGCGCACTGCTTTCGATCTCGCGCGACGTGGTGGACTGGCATCTGCGTTGGGATAGCGCGGGGCGGGTGCCGGATCCGCCGGAGTGGCTTGCCGTAATACTGCCCGGCGCATTGCTCGCGACGGCGGTCCTGGCGCGCATGCGGCCACGTTGGGCCTTGGGCGCGGCGGCGGCATCGCTCTCGCTCTTTCTATATCTCACGTTACATCCTTACGATCGTGAGCCGTTGTTGGCGGCGGGGAAGCTGGAAGTAGCGGCGATCGATATTGGGCAGGGCGATGCGTTGTTTCTCGCTACGCCATCCCGGCACCTCGCCGTTCTGGATGGCGGCGGCTCGCGGTCAGACCGTTTCGACCCCGGCGAATCGGTGCTGTCGCCTTATCTGTGGACGAGGCGCATCAATCGGATAGACACCTTGATCGCCTCGCATGGAGATCTTGACCATATCGGCGGACTACTGGCGGCCTACGATAACTTTCAACCGCGCGAAGTGTGGGTGAGCCGGCAAATTCGCGGGCCGTTGTGGGAGAAGCTGAAGGCGAAGGCGGGGCGCGTCCGGTATCTCTCGGCGGGGGATCGGTTGCAACTGGGCGAGGTTCCGGTGGAAGTACTTTGGCCGCCCGCGGACGTAGCGATTGAGAAGCCGAATCTGGCGTCGTTGGTGTTGCTGGTCCAGCATGGCTGTCATCGTTTTCTTTTGACCGGCGACATCGACCGCTCGGTGGAAGCGGCGTTGACGCAGGATGGACGGCTCGGGAAGATCGATGTGTTGAAGGTGGCGCATCACGGAAGCAGGACGTCGACGAGCGAGGACTTTCTCGCGGTTACGCGGCCGGCGGTCTCGTTGATTAGCGCGGGCTTCGCGAATCCGTTTCAACATCCGCATCCCGACGTGATGCGGCGCTTGGGCGAGGCGCACTCGATGGTGCTGCGCACCGACCTGTTGGGGCAGGTGCGGATTCTGAGCGACGGGCGGCGCCTCGAAAGCGATGTGTATGCGTATCGCGAAAAGAACGGGTGGAACTGGCTGCCGATGGGCGCCGCATTAGAATGAAGGCATATGGCAAAAGATACTGCAGAGAACGCCGTTTGGTTCCTGGCGGGAGCGGCGATTGGGGCGACGGTGGGTTTGCTCTTCGCGCCGTATTCGGGCGAAGAGACGCGCCGCCGCATTGGCGGCGTGGCGCGTGAAGGGGGCGACAAGCTTCGCGAAAAGGGCCAAAACTTCTACGAGAAGGGCCGCGATCTTTTCGAATCGGGCAAGGCCATGGCCGATGAAGCGGCCGAAATTTTCGAGAGCGGCCGCCGTTTAGTTCAGGATTAATTCGTTCCAGAAAAGAGGAGGCCGGTATGACCCGCCTGCAAGCTTTGCCGCCCTTCGTGAATGAGGCGTATCGCGATTTTTCGAAACCGGAACATCGCGAGGATATGCAGCGCGCGCTCGCGCAAGTGCGAGCGGAGCTTGGGCGCGAGTACGATCTTTGGATCGGGGGGCAGCCGGAGAAGGGCGGGCCGGATAAGTTACAGAGCTTCAACCCTTCGCACCCGAGCAAGTTGGTTGGCCTGCATCAGAAGGCCACGCCGGAGCAAGCCAATCGCGCGATTGAGACCGCGCACGCTTACTTCGCCGAGTACAGTTTGATCCCCGCCGAGGAGCGTGCGGGAATGGCGTTCCGCGCGGCGGAGATCTTGCGGCGGCGGAAGAGCGAGTTCAACGCTTGGCTGGTTGTGGAGTCGGGCAAGAACTGGAACGAAGCGGAAGCCGATACGGCCGAAGCCATCGATTTCTGCGATTACTACGCGCGGCAAATGCTGCGGCTGGCCTCGCCCGAGGCGCTGGTGCAGATGCCAGGCGAGGCGGGCAAACTGGTCTATTTGCCGTTGGGTGTGGGCGTGATCATTCCGCCTTGGAATTTTCCGCTTGCAATCTTGGTGGGGATGACGGTGGCGGCGCTGGTGACCGGGAATACGGTAGTGATCAAGCCTTCCAGCGAGACGCCGACTATCGCGGCGAAGTTTATCGAGGTGCTGGCGGAGGCGGGTTTTCCGCCGCGAAGTTATACGTTCTTGCCGGGTAGCGGTGCGGCGGTGGGCGATATTTTGGTGACGCATCCGAAGACGCGATTCGTTTCGTTTACTGGGTCCAAGGAGGTTGGGTTGCGGATCAACGAGTTGGCCGCCAAGGCCCAGCCGGGGCAGAAATGGATCAAGCGCGTCGTCGCCGAGATGGGCGGCAAGGACGCGATCATCGTCGACAAGGAAGCGGCGGATCTGGACGCGGCGGCCGATGGCGTGATCGCTTCGGCGTTTGGATTCCAGGGGCAGAAGTGCTCGGCTTGTTCGCGCGCGATCGTGGACGCGTCGATTTACGATGAATTCCTTGAGAAGCTGAAGGCGCGCGCCGCGAAGATCGTGCAAGGGCCGGCGGAAGATCCCGCGAACTATATGGGTCCGGTGATTGGGCCGAAGGCCGAGAAGACAATTCTCAACTACATCGAGACCGGTAAGGCTGAAGGCCGCTTGATTCACGGGGGAAACAAGGCGAAAGGCGATGGGCACTACATTGAGCCGACGATCTTTGCCGATATTGAAGCCAAAGACCGCATCTTCCAGGAAGAGATCTTCGGGCCAGTGCTGGGCGTGACGAAAGCGCGCGACTTCGACCATGCGATGGAACTCGCGAACGATTCCGAGTATGGCTTGACGGGCGCGGTGTACACCGCAAACCCCGACAAGATCGCCCGCGCGCGCCGCGATTTCTTCGTGGGCAACCTCTACATCAACCGCAAGTGCACCGGCGCCATGGTGGGCGCGCATCCCTTTGGCGGTTTCAATATGTCCGGCACGGATTCGAAGGCCGGCGGGCCGGACTACCTGTTGCAATTCCTGCAGGCAAAATCCATCGCGGAGAAGATCTGATGCTTTCGCGCCGTACCGTTCTCGCTACGCCCCTGGCGGCTTTCGCGCAAGCGAAGAAGCCGGTCATCGACACCCACATCCATCTTTTCGCCCTCTACCAGAAGGCGTTTCCGTACCACCAGAATGCCACCTACAGGCCGGAGCCGCAGGACCTCGAGCCGTACAAGATCTTTGCGTTGGAGAGCGGCCTGGCGGGCGCGGTGATCGTGCATCCGGAACCGTATCAAGACGACCATAGCTATCTCGAGCACTGCTTCCGAAACGAACCGCGGAAGGACTTCTTCAAAGGCACCGTGCTTTTCGATCCCCTGAACCCCACGACGCCGCAGCGGATCGACCGTTTGCGCCAGAAGTGGCCGGGGCGCATCACAGCGCTACGAATCCATCGCAATGCGGATCCCGGCGTCCCGCCGAGCACGATGGGCCCGATTCGCGAGCGCGATCTGACGAGCGAGGCCGTGAAGAAGACGGTGCGCGCCTTGGTGGAGCGCAAGATGATGTTGCAGGTGCATTCGATCCCGGTCTACGCGCCACAGATCGCGCGTTTGGCGGAGGAGGCGACGGGCACGGTAGTGATCGTGGATCATTTGTGCCGCAGTGGGCAGGGCTCTGAAGAGCAATGGGAAGGCGTCTTGCGCTTGAGCCGCCGGCCGAACGTGGTCATGAAGATTTCCGGCATCCCATATTCGTCGAAGGAGCCCTGGCCGCATTTGGATGCGAAGCCGCGCGTCCGGCAAATCTACGACGCCTTCGGCCCGGGCCGGATGATTTGGGGCGGTGTGGGGTACTACATGTCCGAATACAGGAGGGCCCAAGAGCAGTTCAACCAGTTCTTCGACTACGCGAGCGAAGCGTCCCGCGATTTGATTCGGGGTGGGAACGCGCTGCGGCTCTACGGCTGGACTTCCTAGCGCGGCTCCCGCGACCTTCCGCTTTATCCCAGAGCTTCGCGTTCTTATGGACACTCTCTCCTTGACGGATTAGGAAAGAGCCGTGTATGCTTCTCCTGAGGCCATTAGGATAACGGCCTGGGAGGAAATTGATGCGTTTTTCACGGGGATTCGTGTGTCTACTCGCCGGACTTTGCGGCCAAGCATGGGGGCAGGTGACGGTGAACGTCGCCGGTACGAGCGTGATTCAGTTGGCCGGACAGCCTGCGGGGACGGCGTCGCGCAACAACTCGCGAAGCGCTCCGGCGCACTCGCCCACGCTGGTGAATCTCGCGATTCAGGCGGGGCAGGCCTATGCGGTGACGGCCACCGGAACGGTGGATGGCGGCGGGCCGGATGGGCGGAGTACTTGTAACGACTCGCTCGTCGCGGAGCATTCCGTGGCGCGCATCGATACGCGTTGCGCGGCGTTGGTGGGCGTCTTTCTCGCGGACACGACACGAGCGGAACCGCCAAATCTCGATTTTCGCGGCGATGCGCGCGATATTCCGGTACTGCGGCCCTTGCTCCAGCAACCGTTCCTCGTGGGAAGCGGCGTGAACGCGCAGGGCTACCGCAAGGCCTTCGTCGCCCCGGCGGGCGCGACGCGGCTTTATTTGAGCGCGGTGGGCTTTGCGAACTCCACGGGCAGCTTTCAGGTAACGGTGGCGCCAAGCGCCCTACCCGAGGAGCCATCCAATCCGGTTCGTGTTTCGGGAGTCAGCGTGATCCAGTTGGCTGGGCAGACGGCGGGAGCGAGGTCGTCCAATAACGGACGGAGCGCCGGGCTTTATAGCCCCGCACAGGTGACCACGCCGCTTGTCCCGGGGCAGGCGTTGCGGATCGTGGCGACGGGATCGGTGGATTCCGGCGGCCCGGACGGACGGCCGACTTGCAACGATTCGCTGGTGGCGGAGTATGCGATCTCGCGCATCGATGCACGTTGCGGCGCCTTGGTGGGTGTGTTTCTCGCCGACACGACGCGGACGCAACCGCCGGCGCTCGACTTTCGCGGCGCCTTGCGAAACACCGCGCGCTTGGAGCCGCTGCTCCAGCAAGCGTTTCTGGTGGGCGGGGGCTACACGGACTCCGGCGAACTGAAGCAGTTCATCGTCCCGCAGGGGGCGACGCGGCTTTATCTATCGGCTTTGGGCGGCATAGCGTCGTGGGGCTTCTATACAGCGACCGTGAGCCCGGCGAGTGGCTCGACTCCATCGATCTCCAGCAATGGCGTTGTGCGGGCCGCGGGATTCGGCGCTGGATCCTTGACGGCGGGTGCGATTGCGTCGTTGTTTGGGACTGCGTTTTCGGCCGGCACGGTGAGCGCGAGTACGGTGCCCTTGCCAAGGGTTCTGGAACAGACGCGAGTGTACTTCAATCTGCGCTCCGCGCCGTTGTACTTTACGAGTGGCGGACAAGTGAACGCGCAGATCCCTTGGGAGTTTAGCCAGGACACGACGGTGCAAGCCGTGGTGGTGCGGAACGGCGCGGCGAGTTTGCCGGTGCCAGTGGCGTTGGGTGCCGCGAGCCCGGGTATTTTCCTGGTGCGGGAGAACGCGGGAGTGGTGGTGAACGCGACGACGGGCCAACTTGTGGACAGCGCTAGCGGCGTGCGGCCGGGCGAGGCGATTGTGATCTACGCGTCGGGCCTGGGAGCGGTGAATGCGAACGTGCAGACGGGCGTCCCTTCATCGTCGACCGAGCTGGAAGCGGCGCGTCTGACCGTCGGAGCGCTGCTAGACGCGGGGGGACAGACGATTCCGGCGCAGGTGTTGTTCGCGGGTTCCGCGCCCGGTTTCATTGGCGTGAATCAAGTGAATGCTTTGATTCCAACAAACGCGCCTAGCGGCGTCGCCCGGTTGCGCTTGCGCGCGGCGGACACGGACTCCAACGAAGTAGCGGTCTTGATCCAGTAGGCGGCAGTTGACAGAAGCGCGCCCGCGCCGCTATCCTTCGCCTAAAGAGATTAGGAAATGGCGCAGGCGATACTTCCGGGAACGCTCGACTTATTGATCTTGAAGGCGGTCTCGCTGGGCAAGGAGCACGGTTACGGCGTGCTCCTGCGCATTGAGCAGATATCCGGAGGGAACCTGGATATCGAGCAGGGCGCGTTGTATCCAGCGTTGTACCGCTTGGAGACGAAGGGCTGGGTGAAGACGGAGTGGGGAATTTCCGAGAACAACCGGCGGGCGAAGTTTTACGAGTTGACGTTGGCGGGGCGGAAGCAGTTGAAGCAAGAAACGGAGACTTGGCGGCGAACGGTGGAAGCGATGACGCTGGCGCTGGGCGCGGAAACGGCATGAGCTCCGATGACGCCGTACGACGAAATCGAAGAGGAGATGCAATGGCATCTTGAGGCGCGCGCGGCCGATTTAGAGAAGCGCGGCTTGAGCGCGGCGGAGGCGAAGCGCCGGGCACGGCTGGAGTTCGGCAGCATCGGCAGGTTTGCCGAGGAGGGTAGGGAAGCGCGGCGCGGCGCGTGGGTGGGCAGGTGGGCTTCGGAGTTCGAGATTGCGTGGCGGGGCTTGCGCCGGCAGCCTTTGCATGCGATGGGGTTGGCTTTGCAATTGGTCTTAAGCGTAGTGGTGGCAAGCGCGGGATACGCCATGTGGCGGGAGGCATTCGGCTCGCCGCTCCCGGTGGCGGGCGCAGAGCGGGTATTGAACGTGCGCACAATTACCCGGGGACTGATCGCGGGAGACACGCCTCATGGAAGTGAGTGGCCGGTAAATTTCGGGCAGTTCCAAGTATGGAGCGCGGAGTGCCGGAGTTGCGAGGCATTGGGCTTGGTGGGCGGGGCGGAGTTACATTGGCTGGACCAAAAGGTGGCGCGGCGTCTGGATGGATTGCAGGTGTCGCCGGGAATCTTTGCAGTGTTGGCGTTACCGATGCGTTTGGGCCGGCCGTTGCGTGGCGGCGAAGAGGATGCCGTGGTGATTAGTAGCGCGCTGTGGCGGGAGCGCTTCGGCGGCGACGAAGGGGCGGTAGGAGCGCGGATGCGGATTAACGGGAAGGAACTGCGATTGGTTGGGGTGTTGGGAGACAACGCGTTCCTGCCATCGCGCGATTCGTTGGGCAGACTCTTGCCACTGCCGGAAAGGGTGGATGCGCTGGTGGCGCTTCCGGCTAGAGCTTCGATGGGAGAGAACAAGCGCGAGGGTTTGATTGGCCAGTTCAACTGGGGCCTGCTGGTGAAGGCCAAGCCCGGCGATGCCGATGTGGCGCAAGAGTTGACGCAAATCGTGGTGCGGCATGGAGTGTTGGCGGAGCAGATTTCGATTCGCGCGCACAGTTGGAGCGAAGAGCTGCGGGAGGCCGCGCAAGGCCGCTGGTCGGCGCTGTTGGCCGCAGCGAGCGCTTGGCTGCTTCTGAGTTTCGTTTGCTGCTGGGGCTTTGCGCAGGCGAGGCGCGCGGCGCGGGAGCCCGAAGAGGAGTTGCAGGCGCAGTTGGGCGCCGGCGTCATGGATCAGTGGAGGCGGCGCTGCGCGGAGGCACTCTTGGTAGCCCTGCCGGCTTGTGCGTTAGGCAGCGCCGTGCCGGTGGCGCTTTGGCGCGTGGGCTGGGAAGGCGTGGCAATCGCCGCTCTGTTAGGCGCGCTGGGGGTGCTGGCGTTGACGGGCGCGCGGCCTCGAGGAAGCCAGCGGTGGGCGATGGCCTTGCAATCGGGGCTGGCCACGCTGTTGGCGGGCGCGTCGATGTTGTGGGCTTCCGGATACATCAAGGCGACCGGACGCGGCGAGGGCTTCGCGCGGCAAGGGGCGATCTCCTTTCAGCTCGCGGCGCCGGAGATGGACGCCGACGGCGGGAAGTTGTGGGACTTAGAAAACGCGGTCCTTCGCGACTTGCGGCGGGATCCGCGGGTTGTAGCGGCGGCAACGGCGAGCCGGCTTCCCCTGCAAGGCGCGGGTGGGGTTTTTCAGGTACGAGTGGAGGGTGAGGGTGGGGGCCGCCACAATGTCCGTGTAGCGAACTGGCGTATGGTGAGCGAGGACTACTTCGCGGCCATCGGCATTCCGCTGTTGCGGGGGCGCGGATTGGAGAGTGGCGACGCTGGACGGCGAGTGGTGGTTCTGTCCGCGGCGGCGGCTCGCGACGCGTTTGGATCCTTGGACGTGTTGGGGCGCAGGATTCACTATGTCTGGGATGGAGAGCCGGTGTTGCTGGAGGTCGTGGGAGTGGCGGGGGATGTGCGCGCGGAGGCCGACGCGGAGCCGGAGGCGATGGTGTATATGTTGGCGCGGCATAAGTTTGCAAGTGCCCAGGTTTTCGTGGTGCGCGGGCGTGGGAGCGAAGAGAGCTTGGTGAATGCCGCGCGGGAGGCGGTGCGATTGGCCAGTCCTGAAGCGCGGGTGCATGAGGCGCGGCCGGTCGAGGACTTGGTGGCCCGGGGGATGGCGCCGATGCGCAGGCAGGCGGCGGGATTGGGACTGCTGGGCCTATCGGGAATGGGTCTGGCCTGCGCGGCGATGGGTGTGATGGTGCATTGCGCGGTGCGAGGGCGAAACTCGGAAATCGCGTTGCGGCGGGCGTTGGGCGCGACAAAGGGCGATTTGGCGTGGATGCTGAGCAGGGAGGCTCTGTGGCCGGCGGCGCTGGGAATCGCCAGCGGAATCGCCTTGTTGGCGGCGGCGGTTTTTTCCGTGGATTGCTGGCCGTGGGCGGTTGTACCGGCGGTGGGGTTGGGGATGCTAGGCGCGACGGGCGTGGCGGCGTACGGCGCGGCGCGGCGGGGCGTTTCGGTTGGACGGCTGCCGAAGCTTTGGTATACTTCGTAAGTATCTTCCTGTGGGCCTGTGGCGCAGTTGGGAGCGCGCTTCCATGGCATGGAAGAGGTCAAGGGTTCGAATCCCTTCAGGTCCACCAATCCCCCTCATAGTTCGTCAGCTTAGAATTTACCGTCCGCAGTAACGGCCCCAGGCGGCGTGCCTCGATTCAGTAGCGGAACCAGTACACGACAGCGAGACACGCGATGGCGGCGAGAGCCGCGCAAAGCAGCCACGGGAAATCCGGGCGGTTGGCGTTGGCGCCTGGAAGCGCGGTAATGTGAGTCTGCCAAGCGCGCGCGTCAGCGACATCTTGGCGGCAGCCGGGACAGCCTTCCAAATGCCCGTCGATGGCGGCGCGTTCGGCGGGGTCGACGTCGTTGTTAAGGTAACGGCCCAGGTTTTCGTAAGGGATGTGTTGGTCGTTAGGCAACGGCCGCTTCTTCGATCGTCAAGTGCTTGGCGTCGGCGTCCATGCTGGCCATAACGCCTAGCGGAAGCGTGATTTGGTCGGAGGTGTGGCCGATTACGAGGCCGTGGAAGACAGGGACGTTTACCTTCGCGAAGACGCGATCGAGGACTTCGCCGAGGGTGTAATTAAAGGTGATGCTGGGTTCGAATTTCTTGGGGCCGCAATCGACGCATTCGCCGAAGACGATTCCAGCGCATTGGTCGAACTTACCGGCGAGGATGAGTTGCTGGAGCATGCGGTCCATACGGTAGGGTTCTTCGCCGATGTCTTCGAGGAAGAAGATCTTGCCGCGAACGTCGGGCTCGTAGGGCGTACCCATGAGGCTGCTGACGAGCGTCAAGTTACCGCCAATGAGGCGGCCGCGGGCTTTGCCTGGCCTTATCGTTCGCAGAGGATGTTGCGGGCGAAAGGGGTTGCGTTCGTTGGGATTGCCCAATAAGCCCATGGGTTGGGGCATGAAAGCGCGCTTGACCCAAGCCTGCGAAAACTCCGTGAGGGGGCTCAAGCCCGTGGGGCCGTGGAAGGTGACGAGGCCGGTTTTCTGGTGGATCGCCAAGTGGAGACCGGTGATGTCGCTATAGCCGAGCAGCACTTTAGGGTTCTGGCGGATTAGGTTGTAATCGAGACCGCCGAGCAATTGCGGCGTGCCGTAGCCGCCGCGCACGCAGATGATGCCTTTGACTTCGGGGTCTTGGAACATGGCGTGGAGATCGGCGATGCGGGCTTCGGCGCTCTCGCCGGGGCGGGCTTCGCGGAGGCCGACCTGTTTGCCGACCTTGACCTTAAAGCCGAACATTTCGGCGGTGAGGCGCATGGCGGCGAGCTGGTCGGGGTCGACGACGTAGGTGCTGGGGGAGACGAGGCCGACGGTGTCGCCGGGTCTCAACGCTTTTGGCTTGATGAGGCCCGGTGAAGGGTTCGATTGGGCGGCGAGAAGCGCTGGGGTGGCAAGCAGGGTGCGGCGCTGCATTGCCTACCAGTTTGTCAAACTGCCGTCCGGGCGGCGGAAGAGTTGAATGGGTTGGCTGTGTTTGTCGACTTCCCAGAACATCTTCAGCTTCGAAGAGTCGAAGGTGACGCCGAGGCCGGGGCGTTCGTTCGGGTAGAGCTTCCCGGCCTTATGGTCGAAGCATTGGGGCAGGTAAAAGGCGTGTGGGAGATCGATCGCCGTGCCGGTCATCTCCATCAGCACGGGGCCGGAGAAAGCGGCGTTGCAATGCACGAGCGCCGCCTCGCCGATGGGGCCGGTAAAGTGAGGCGTTTGGCCGACGTAGTGCGTCTCGCAGAGCGCGGCGAGTTTTTGGTACTCCGTGATGCCGCCGCAGTTCGGGATCGAGACACGGTTGTAGTCGATCAAACGTCCTTCGATCAATTCATTGATGTCCCATTTGTGGCTGTGTTGTTCGCCGACGGCAATCGGGACTTTGACCATGGGGCGGAGTTGCTTGTAGACGGAATTGTTTTCGCTGCGGACGAGGTCCTCGACGAAGTAGGGTTCCAAGTCTTCGATGAGACCGCTGAGTTTGACGGCGTCGGGGAAATCGAGGCGCGTGTGATAGTCAATAGCCCAGTCGCCGGCCTTGCCCACGCCTTCGCGGATTTGTTTGCACTGCTCGTGAGTCTTTAGCACCATTTCGCGATTCTGGAAGCCGCGGCCTGGGCCGGGGTCGGCGACGGAGGTGCGGAAGGCGCGGAAGCCATACTCAACGCAGGCGCGGGCGTTTTCGGTGAGCGAGAGTTTCTTGGGGTTAGGAAAGCCCGTGCAGTAGCACTCGATGTAGTCGCGGCTGAGGCCGCCGAGCAATTGGTGCACGGGGACGCTGAGGGCCTTGCCGCGAAGGTCCCAGAGGGCGAGATCGAGGGAGCCGAGCGAGTGTGTCTTTTCGCGGCCGGCCGGATAGAAGAGACCGCGGAACATGAGCTGCCAGAGGTGATCGATTTTGGTGGGGTCGGCGCCGATCAGTTGGACGGCGCATTGCTTGACAAGATCGGGGGAGCCGCCTTCGCCAATGCCGGTGAGGCCCGCGTCGGTTTCTATCGTTACAACATGGAAGCTCTGGTTCACCATGGGGCGGGTGATGGAACTTTCGTAGTAGCGAATCCGGGTGATTTTCATACGCTTCAATTCGGCGTTCGCTTTTTCCGTCAGAGTGGAGGCGAGCGCGGCGGCGGCCGTGGTGGTGGCGGCGGACTTCAAGAAATCGCGGCGAGTAGTTTTCATGTCTTTCGGCTTTATGTTATACCTGAGACACTATGCGAAAGCTGGCGTTGTTGGTTGCTTTCGTATCCGGCGCTTTTGCGCAGAATGAAAACCCCGGCGGTCCCCAGAAACCGCAGGCCCCGTCCGAACCTGGCATCCCTGTTAGCGATGCACTGGTGATCTCCAAGTGCTCCGGATGCCACAGCAAAGATGACAAAGGAAATTTGACGCGGATCTCTTGGGAGCGTGGGTCTCCCGAGAGTTGGCAGCAAGCGATCAAGCGCATGGTGCGCTTGCACGGCTTGACGCTTACGCCCATGGAAGCGCGAAAGATCGTGGCGTCCTTGAGCGAATCGCATGGCCTCGCACCGGACGAGGCGCGCGGCGCGATTTACTTCCATGAGAAACGGCATTTGGATAACGAGAAGTATCCCGACGTGGTGCGCGAAGCTTGCGTGTCGTGCCATCCCTACGGCCAGCCTTCCAATTGGCGCCGTGCGGCGCAAGAGTGGGACCTGCTGGTAAACATGCACATCGGGTATTTCCCGGTGGTGAATTGGAACAGCTTCGTGGGGAATCGCGGATTTGGCGGCGGCGCTCCGAATGCTCCCGGCACTCCACCTGCCGATACGCGCACGCCGGTGGAGAAGGCCATTGAGCAAATCAAGAAGGACTTTCCGCTGCATACCAAGGAGTGGGCGGAATGGTCGGCCTCGCGGCGCGCGGCGAAATTGTCGGGCCGGTGGTTGTTGCACGCCTATCAAGCGGGCAAGGGGGATTTCACCGGCGAAGTCACAATCGAGCCCGGCGGGGAAGCGAATGAGTGGGTGACGCGCACCCGGATGACGAATACCAAAACCGGCGAGACGATCACGCGCGAAGGGAAATCGATCCTGTATACGGGCTATTCCTGGCGCGGATCGAGCCGGAGCGCGAACGCTTCCGATGCGAAGAGTGCGCGCGAAGTGATGCTGGTGTCCCGCGATCAGAATGCGATGGAGGGGCGCTGGTTTTGGGGCGCCTACGACGAGTTCGGCTATGACGTGAAGCTATCGCGCGCCGAGGAGCGGACCACGATTCTGAGCGTGAGCCAACGCGGCTTGCGCGCCGGAAAGGCGGCCACGCTGCGAATTTATGGCGACCGGTTTCCCGCGGATTTGGGAGCGGCTGATGTGGATATGGGCGCGGGCGTAACGGTGAAGTCCGTGAAGTCTTCGCCCGGCCAACTGGAGTTGGAGTTGGCGGTGGATGGGAAAGCCGTTCTCGGGCCTCGCGATCTGGCGGTGCGCCGGACGGTGATGCCAAGCGCGGTGGCCGTTTACGACACAGTCGATTACGTCAAGGTGTCGACCGACACGGCAATCGCTAGGCTGGGCGGGACGACGCATCCGAAGGGCTACGCGCAATTCGTCGCGAACGGCTATCATCGTGGGCTCGATGGCAAGGCGAATACGGCGGACGATATCCTGCTGGGGCCACTGGATGTCGAGTGGAGCTTGGAAGAGTTCTACGCGATTCACGGCGACGACGACGTGCAGTTCGTCGGGTCGCTCGACAAGAAGGGTTACTTCACGCCGAACGTCGAGGGTCCGAATCCGAAGCGCAAGTTCAGCCGCAACAACTACGGCGATGTGTGGGCGGTGGCGACCTACAAAGGCGACGACGCGGCGGCACAAAAGGATGGCAAGCCGCTTTCGGCGAAGTGCTACTTCGTGGTGACCGTGCCCCAGTACTTGCGTTGGGATCAGCCGGAAGTGGCGCAATAGTAGAGGCGAAGCGGCATGCAGTTAGAGCTGAGCGAGTTTCACAGTTTTCAAGCGGGCGGGCAGGATTTCCTGTATCTCGTGCCGAGCGGCGGCATCTTCGCCGTCGACCCGTTGGCGAAGCGGGCGCTGGAGCACGTCGGCGCGAAAGCGCAGGGCGCGCATGAGTTGCTCGATGGGCTGATGGCGGCGGGCGCCACGCGTGAAGCGGCGCGCGACACAATCGAGGAATTGGTGAGCGCGCGGGCCTTGAAGCCGGCGGGCGGTTGGACGGAAAGCGTGGAAGAGCCGCCAGCGCACTTTCCATTGCAGACGCTGGTGATCAACCTGACGAATCAATGCAATCTAAGCTGCCAGTATTGCTATGAATTCGGGGAAGACAAGGTGGCGACGCCCGAGGGGAAGCCGAAGTTCATGGAATGGGAGACGGCGAAGCAAAGCGTCGACTTCCTCTTCGCGGAGGCGAAAGGCCGGCGTTCAGCGCACATTACGTTCTTCGGCGGCGAGACGCTGATGAACTTCCCGCTGCTCAAGCAAGTGGTGGACTACGCGAATGCGCGCGGCGCCGAAGAGCGCATCACGATCGATTATTCGCTAACGACGAACGCCACGCTGCTGCGGCCGGAAATCATCGAGTATCTGTCCACCAATGCCATCGGCGTTACCGTTTCGATGGACGGCCCGAAAGAGATGAACGATCAGTTGCGCGTCTTCGCCAATGGCAAGGGCAGCTACGACGTGATCGTGCCGAAAGTGAAGGACTTGCTCTCGCAACACCGGACGCGGCCCATCGCGGCGCGGGTAACGTTGACTCGTGGCGTGACGGACGTGATTCGCATCTTCCGGCATCTGAAAGAGGAGCTCGGTTTTCACGAAGTGGGATTCGCACCGGTGACCACTTCGCCGAATCGCTTGTACGCGATCGAAGAGAAGGGGCTCGACGGAGTGCTGGAGCAGTTTGAAAAATTGGCGTATGAGTATCGCGATTACGCACTCGAGAACAAGCTGCACGGCTTTTCGAACGTAAGCGATACGCTGAGCGAATTGCATCACGGCGTTTCAAAATCGCATCCGTGTGGCGCGGGGCTGGGCCTGATGGGCGTGGGGCCTTCGGGAGACATCAGCCCGTGCCATCGCTTCGTCGATTCGGATACGCACAAGCTGGGGCATATTTCGACGGGCGTCGATCGGGAGAAGCAGAAAGAGTTCTTGACCACGGGGCACATCGGCGCGAAGTACGATTGCCACACTTGCTGGGCGCGGCCCGTCTGCGCCGGCGGCTGTTATCACGAGGCGTTCGTGCGCTATGGCGACACGGGACACGCGAACTTGCATTACTGCGACTGGATCCGCGGATGGACCGATCTCTGCCTGAAGATTTACGGCGAGATCGCCACGCACAACCCTGGGTTTCTTCAGAATTTCGAGAACAGGAAGGCGCAATGAAGCACTTAAGGGCGGTCAACCGGAAGGCACGCCGCATTGAAGATCACGTGGCCGCGGCGAATGGCGATTTCGTCGCGCTGCAGCAAGGCGGCAACGCCGCGCAGAGACCTCACTATCCGATGGGCTGCTCCATCGTCTTCTCGCCCGGTTGGGAAGTGGATTCCGCGGGCGGCACGGCGGGCTTGTGCCAGCCGGTCGAGCGCGACCTTTACGACTGCTACATCAGTTGTTACTGGCCGGCGCAGGTGCCGGACCATTTGAACAACTATCCGGATTGGACGGCCAAGTGCGCCGCGGCGACTAAGGATTGGCGCAATATCGACCTGGTGTTTCCATAGACTTGGTTTCCACAAACGGAGGGCTTTGATGCAACGACGCGATTTCCTGGCAGGGCTCGCCGCGGCGCCATTGGCGGCTCAGACTTCTTCGCCGAAGAAAGGTCTGCTCTACGTCGGCGCCTGGCAGAAGAAGATTATCGTGATCGACGAGGCCGGCCAGAAGGTGGCCGATCAGATCGAGCTAAAGTACGACGTGCCGCGCTCACTGATGTTGAGCGAGGACAAGAAGAAGATCATCGTCCATTCAATGAAGGATTGCGGCTTCGAGTTCGTGGACATCGCGACGCGGAAGATCGAGCACTCTTTTGTCTTGAACGAAGGCGGGAAGCGCTACCGGCCGAATGGCTTCGCGATCACGCCGGACGACAAGAAGCTCTACACGACCTTCTACATGACCGAGAAGAAGATCGACCGCTTCGAGGTAGGGAAGACGAAGTGGGGCATCATCGACATCGCTTCGGGCAAGCTGGAGAAGGAGTTCGACGTGCCCAAGGAGATGGAAGGGCGCATGGGGCGCGGAGGCGGGTTGCGCTTTTCGCCCGACGGCAAGTTTCTCTATAGCTTCCGGGACAACGTTTACATCTACGACGCGGCTACTTTGAAGGAAGTGGACAAGATCGAACTGTCGAAGCCTATGTTCCCTGGTATGGAGCGCGTCAACATCGGTCCCGGCGACGATCCGTACGAGGAGCGCGGCACTGTGCTGGGCTTCTTCAATTCGACGGACCCAATCGTGCACCGCTCCGTATTTGGCTTTGCGAAATTCGATCTGACGAAGCGAACCTTCGACTTCACACCGGTCGGCCCCTCGACGGGCGGCATGATGGGCATGCGTCTGACTCCGGACCGCAAGTACGCCTACACCGTGGCGTTCAACGGCATGGGCGCGAACCGGCGCTGCGAGTTTTGGACCTTCGACGTGGCGCAGAAGAAGCTGCTCAAGACGCAAGAGTTCGACGGGCGGAGCCGATTCGATTACTCGATTTCGTCGGATGGGAAGACGCTGTACATTTTCGGCGCGGGCTTTGAGCTGGAGAGCTTCGACGCGGCGACCTTGAAGCAAACGAAGGTGCTCGACGTGAACGCGGACATGACTTCGAACATGTTGGTGGTTCCGGGTTAAGCGGAGGCGCCCCGGCGTTAGCGCCGCGATACCATGAAGCATTATGCTTCGTGTGGGTTTCGCCGGCTGGCGTGGCATGGTAGGCTCCGTGCTCATGCAGCGCATGCGGGAAGAGTCTGATTTCGCTGGGATCGAACCGGTTTTCTTTACGACGTCGAACGTGGGTGGCGCGGCGCCGACGGAGGCGGGCGCGGGGGCGAAGTTGCTTGATGCATATGACTTGAAAGCGCTGGCGCCTTGCGATGTGGTGGTGACTTGCCAGGGCGGGGAATACACGCAGAAGGTTTACGGTGAGCTGCGCCAGAGCGGTTGGAAGGGCTACTGGATTGATGCGGCTTCGACGTTGCGCATGGCGGACGACTCGGTGATCATTCTGGACCCGGTGAACCGGGGCGTGATCGACCGGGCATTGGATAGCGGCGTCAAATCGTATATCGGCGGCAACTGCACGGTAAGTCTGATGCTGATGGGCGTCGGTGGGTTGTTTCGCGAGGGCTTGGTTGAGTGGATGAGCAGCATGACGTATCAGGCGGCGTCGGGGGGCGGCGCGGCGAAGATGTTGGAATTGATCGCGCAGATGGAGCGCTTGACGTTGGCCGCGAAAGCAAGCCCGGCGCAGGATGCGTTGGCCGTGGATCGCGCGGTGGTGGCCGAGCAGCGCGGCAGCGCACTGCCGACGGGCGAGTTTGGCGCGCCGCTGGCGGGGAGCTTACTACCTTGGATCGATAAGGAAATGCCCGGCGGGCAGACCAAGGAAGAGTGGAAGGGCGAGGCGGAGACGAACAAGATTCTCGGCACTGACAAGTCTGGGCAAACGATTCCGATCGATGGGATCTGCGTGCGGGTGGGGTCGATGCGCTGCCATAGCCAGGGCTTGACGATCAAGTTGAAGAAGGATGTGCCGCTGGGCGACCTGGAAGCGATCGTGGCTTCATCGACGCCTTGGACGCAGTTGGTTCCGAACACGAAGGACGCGACGATTCGGGATCTAACCCCGACGGCTTGCACGGGAACTTTGACCGTGCCCGTGGGCCGCCTGCATAAGCTGCGCATGGGGCCGGAGTATCTGGGCGCATTTACCGTTGGCGATCAGTTGCTATGGGGAGCGGCGGAACCGTTGCGGCGCATGTTGGGTATCTTGCGCGAGCGGCTCGGCTAGCGGCCGTTCGACGTTACTCCGCGCAGCCAAGCCTGCATGGCCACGTTGGATTTGCGAATTCCTGCGGTGGCGGCGGTATCGGCGACCTCGCGCTCATCGCGCAGGCCCTTGCGCCGCACGCGATTTTTTAGGTACGCGCCGCACAGGTGGAAGCCGACGCATTGCGGAATTTCGCGGAGCGCGGCGCAGATGGCTTCGTACTCTTGAGGATCCTGCGCCTGGCTCTTGTCCGGCAACGTCTTCCCGCGCCCGGCATCGGCGAGTAGAACCGGCAGGCCCGTTTTGTCCGCCCACATACGCAGATCCGCCTTCATCTTGGGGATTGCGCCGAAGTGCTGGAAGCTGATGACGTCGACAAAGGGCTTGGCGGCTTGTAGAACTTCTTCCGACATGCGGCCGCCGCCTTCGTAGCGGTCGCCGAGGATCAGGTGATTCTTGTCGTAGCGGCGCACGGCGGCGTGCAAGGTCTGGTAGTAGCGCGTGGCGATGCGGTCGAGTTCGCGGCGTCCGGATTCAGTGCCTAGCGTGGCGGGATCGACGATAGAACCGCGCCAACGGCTATGCGGATGCGTGTGGACCCAGGTGGGGCAATCGACGTAGAAGTAACCGATGAGGTTCTTGTCGCCTTGCAAGCGCGCGCAGTGCTCGCGGGCGACGTGATCGCACCAATCTTCGAATTCGGAAGCGAAGAAATTTGGCTGGCGGTTCTGCGCGTCCCATTGGTGGAAGTCGGCGAAGGGCAGCATATGGCAGTAGGGGAGATTCAGCCATTCGTACTCTTCGGGCGTGAAGCAGCGCGAGTGCTTGTGATTCGTTTCGCCGCGGGAGACGACGTCTTGGGTCCAGCCGGCGCAGTTGAAGCCCCAATCGAGGAGGTCGCGGCGGACTTGCGTTTTGAGCCAGCGTTCGGTGCGGCCGCCGTACTTGCGTATCCAGATGTCGCCGCTTTCGGAGTAGCGCAGGGTGGCGGAATCGATGTGGTTGAGACCTAGGGAAAAGAAGGGGCGGCCAGCGGGGTCGAGAAAGACGCGGCGGCCGTTGACGGTCGAAAGCGTAAAGAAACCTTTCGCTTCAGGAAATGCCGGATTCGCGCCGAGCGTGGCGGCGAAGTGTCTTCGCGTCATTAGACATTAGCTTGTCACTCTTGGTCCGGCGGTGAGACTGCCGTTGTGAAAAACTGATGCTGATATGGATCGCCGTACTTTTCTTTCCGCTTCCGCCGTTGGCGCCGCGTTCGCCCCGCAACTAAAGGCCGCGCGCCTGCCCATCGATAAGGCCGTTCTCGGCGGCATGCTGCCGAAGGAACTGCCGGATTGGAAATCAAAGTTCGAGGTGGCTAAGCAAGCCGGGTTTACGCAACTCGAGATGGGGACGGCGACGGATCCGAAAGAAGAAGCCGCGATCGCCAAGGCCGCTAGCGACGTGGGCTTGAAGATCCACGGCGTGATGAACATGGCGCACTGGGGCAATCCGTTGAATAGCGCGGACCCCGCCGTCGTTGAGAAAGGCCGCGAGGGCATGCGTACGAGCATCCGTAACGCGCAGGCTTGGGGTGCGTCGACGGTGTTGCTGGTGCCGGCCGTGGTAAGCCCCGCGGCGCCGAGCTATCAGGAAGCCTGGGATAAGAGCACGGCGGAGATCACGAAACTGCTGCCGGTGGCGGAGAAGGCGAAGGTGATCATCGCCGTCGAGAATGTTTGGAATAAGTTTTTGCTGAGTCCGCTGGAGATGGCGCGTTATGTCGACCAGTTCAAGTCGCCTTATTTGAAGGCTTATTTGGACGTCGGCAACATGGTGCTCTTCGGCTATCCGCAGGATTGGGTGCGGGCCTTGGGCGCGAAGCGCATCGCGAAGTTGCACATCAAGGATTTCAAGTTCAAGAACCGAGTGGCGGAGTTCACGGATCTTTACGATGGCGAAATCGATTGGAAGGCCGTGCACGCGGCGATCGCGGAGATCGGCTATCGGGGGCCAGCAACGGTGGAGTTGCGCGGGGGGGACGCGGCGTATCTGACGGAGGTCAGTAAACGCTTTGACCGTATTCTAGAAGGAGCATGAAGAAGTTCCTTCTGGGCATCCTTTGCGGCTTCGTATTCGCCGGTTTGGCGGCTATCGTTTTCTTTTTCGCGATCGTGAAGTTCGCGAGCAAATCCGCGCCGGAGACGCCGGCGGAATCGATGCTGGTGCTGCGCCTGGAAGGCGAGATTGGCGAGACGCCCGGCGATGAAATGCCGCTGCCTTGGATGGATGCGCAGACGCCGCTCTCGGTGATCGAGATCCGGCAATTGCTGGAACGAGCGGCGACGGATTCGAAGATTAAGGCGCTGCTGCTGGAGCCCATGCGCATGGGCGGCGGCTGGGCGAAGAGCGAAGAGATCCGGAATCAGATCGTGGAATTTAAGAAGTCCGGCAAGCCGGTTTATGCGTTTCTGCGGACCCCGAATACGAAGGACTATTTTCTGGCTTCGGCAGCCGACCGTATCTCAATCGTCGGCGAGGATCATATCGATCTGAAGGGCTTGCGGGCCGAGCGCATGTATTACAAGGGAACGCTCGACAAGCTGGGCGTGCAGATGGAGATCGTGCATGCGGGGAAGTTCAAGGATTTTGGCGATTCCTATACGAAGACGTCGATGTCGCCCGAGAGTAAAGAATCGCTGAATGCGTTGCTGGATGGGATCTACGGCGTGCTGGTGAACGGCATTGCGTCAGGGCGCAAGCGGAGCGCAGAGGACGTGAAGCGGCTAATTGACGGCGGGCCATACCTGGCGAAGGATGCGCTGGCGGCGAAGCTCGTCGATAGCCTTGAATACGAGAATCAGACCTTTGATGAGCTGGCTCGCAAGGCGAATATTTCTTCGAAGTCTCGGACATCGGCGCGCGAGTACCGGAAGATCGTGCGCGAGGGTTGGACGGCGCAGAGGAGTGGTCGGGTCGCGTACTTGGTGGCGGAGGGCGATATCATTCGCGGGGACCTGGGTGGTTTCGGCGATGGCGGCATGGTGGCGAGCCGGAAGTTCATTCGCGACGTCGAGGCCTTGCGGAAGGACGAGAATTACTCGGGTGTCGTGCTGCGGATCGATTCGCCGGGTGGCGATGCAATTGCGTCGGATGAACTGCTGGCGGCGTTGCGCGAGTTGAGCAAGGCGAAGCCGATGGTGGTTTCGATGTCCGACGTTGCGGCGAGCGGTGGTTACTACATGGCGGTGACGGGCGACCCGATTACGGCGTACCCGAGCACGATTACCGGATCCATCGGCGTGGTTTATGGGAAGCCGAACGTCAAAGGGCTTTACGACAAGTTGGGGCTGACGAAGGACATGCTGAAGCGCGGGCAGAACGCGGATATCGACGTTGAGGACCGGCCTTTAAGCGAGATTGCGTTGAAGAAGCTGCGCGAGGGCGTGGATGAAAGCTACCGGAGTTTCCTCGCGCGGGTGGCCGAAGGACGCAAGGCGAAGGTCGAGGAAATCGCGCCGCTGGCCGAGGGCAGAGCATGGGTGGCTAATGACCCGAATGCCAAGCGATTGACGGATCAGTTGACGGGCTTGACGGGCGCGGTTACGGAACTACGAAAAAAGATGAATTTGAAGCCCGAAGATCGCGTGCGATTGACGCCATATCCCGCGCCGGAGAGCGCTTGGCGGAAGTGGTTGGGCGACGCGGACGTGGGTGCGCAGGCTAGGGCGCGGCTGGTGGAGAGCGTACTGGGCGATGCGGGTAACGTGGCGCGTTTGCAAGCCGTGCGGCGGGCGCTACGGCCAGCCTTGGTCCAGGGCGGGATGTTGCGCTGGATGCCCTATGCGATTGAGGTGAAGTAGGCGGTATTGGCCGGCGGAATCGCGGGTCGCTTGGCCCCGGCGTGCTGGGGCTGCGCGGAGCCGGTTGGCCCTAGGCTGCCGGTTGGCTCTAGGTTGCTTGAGTGATGGCGTTCGTTGGCCGCTTAGAACGCGGCGGCCGAACTGATGCCGGCTTGGCCTAACGCATTCGCCATCTTCTCGAGCGCGGCTTTGTGGATTTGCGACACGCGGCTTTCGTTGATGCCGAGCATGTTACCGATTTCCTTCATCGTCAATTCGTTCGAATAATAGAGCAGCACGACGCGCTGGTAGCGTTCCGGCAAAGTGTGCAGCGCGGTCTTGAGCATGCTCTTCAGCTCTTCCTTGGCGCACATGGTGTCGGGATGGGAGTCCGGGCTGGTGGGGAAGTCCGGCGCGGGCATGTCTTCGTTATCTTGGGCGCGCGTCGAGGCCGAGACTAGGCCGACGTTGCGGAGATCGAGCATCATCTGGCGCCAACGGTCCACTTCCACGCCCATGCGAGCGGCGACTTCGGATTCCGTCGGATTGCGATGGAGTTCACCGGCGAGATCGCGCGTGACTTGTTCCACCTGCTTATGACGGCGGCGCAGGTCGCGGCTGGCCCAATCCAGCTGGCGCAGGCTGTCGAGGATCGCGCCCTTGATGCGGTGCTTGGCGTAGGAAGAGAAGACGACGTTCTTGTCGGGATCGAATTTCGTGGCGGCGTCGAAGAGACCCATGATGCCGGCGTGGATCAGATCGTCGAGGTCGACGTGAACCGGAAGGTTTTCATGCACGCGAACGGCGATGACGCGAACCAAGGGAAGATTCTCCAGAACGACGCGGTCGCGCGTGGCGAAGCGGCTTTCCTCTTCGCGGGAGATCAAGCTCTGCGGAAGCGGCGCCGGAATCGGCTGTACGGGAATAGACTTCAATTCCTGGGCAACCTGCGGGATCGGCATCTTGGGGGGCGTCTTTTTGAGAGAGATGGTAGCGGGCACGTTCGAGTCTTCCTGGGTTTGGGTCTTTTTTGTACGCCGGGGAGCTTTCCCGGAAACACTCTTGCTAGCTTTAGGCTTCAAACTACGGAGCGCCTTTTCCTTGGCGGGCGGTTTGCGCATTAGTGTGTCCTTATCCTCGACGCGCCGCTCTTTGACGGCGATGCCTACACTAGTGCAAACCTCGTGCCGTTCGCGAAGACCCCGAGTTGTCCCGATTTGAAGCGCAGCGCTCGCCATTCCCTTGGCTCCTCTCTCTACTGAAGCATTTGAAAACAAGTGCCTTACCAGGAATCGCCTTAGCCTATAACTACGACATATGCTAAAGCGACTTTTTCCACAGGCCCGTTATGGGAAACCGTTCCGGGACTTGCATCCCGATCTGAAACGTAAGGTTTCAGAATGAAAGGCTCTCTCAAAGACTTGCCTTAGTACCGGCTAGAACTTGTGCGGCTTTACGCATTATCGACCACTTCGCATGCCTCTAAGGTACTGAAAACAGGGGTTTTTTGCCTTAGAAGCAACCTTAGCGAGAGCTAGGGTTTTCGGCTGAAGCGGTTGACCAGGAAAACCCCTAGAAAGATTACGCACATCGCCCCAAGCTCCCTTACGCCGACGTCTTCCCGGTATATGAGCCAACCTAAACAAACGGCGACAATTGGGTTCACGTAGGTGTAGATCGAAACGATGGCGACGGGCAGGCCTTCGAGGGCCAATAAGTAGGCACTGTATGCCAATATGGAACCGAAAAACGCAAGATATAGAACGGCCCCCAGTACCGCGGGCGACCATTCGGCGCGCCATCCGGGGAACAAAAGACATACGACGGCGGCCGACACGCCCGCCGAGAGTTGCTGAATGCCGCCGATCAGGATCGGGTTGGCGCCGCTCCGGCGGCGTTTCTGGAGGATTGACCCTACGCTCCAGCCTAGGCAACTAACTTGAAGAATCAAGAATCCTTTCAGCATCGACCCCTCGATGCCCGCCCGGAAACCGTCCGGTCCGATCAGCCAGATCGCGCCCGCGAAACCAACCAGCATGCCCAGGAGCGCCTTGGGCTTCACCTTTTCGCCGCCCGGAATCAGGGACTCGCTGCCGACCATCCAAAATGGCCCTACGGTGATGAAGAGCGCGGCCAGCCCGCTCGGGATATACGTCTCGGCTAGGCTGAGCATGTAATTGCCGACACCCAAGGTCAACAATCCGGTGCCGCCAGCCCAGGCGAGTTCCCTGCCCTGGGGAAAGCTCCAGCCTTTCCACCAAGCCCAAAGCAAAATCAGCGAGCCGCTTAACAAGAAACGCACCGCCACCAAGTACTGCGGCGACAAGCCTTCCAGCGCCATGCGGATGCCAATGTAGGTGGTGCCCCAGAAGAAGCAAACCGCCGCCAGGGCGATCCAGGCTGTGCGCGTCGTCAAGCTTTCAGCGTAGCGCGGAGTAAAATTGGGACTTGATCATTACCGTCACGCTGAACCCGGCGATCGATTTGAATATCTCCGCCGATCAATTGGTATTCGACGATCGCGCCTACATCCTCGACACCTTCGATAGCGCGGGCGGGCGCGGCATTAACGCTTCGCGCGTGATCCATTCGTTTGGGGCGAAGACATTGGCGGTGACGCTTTCGGGCGGCGAGGCGCGCGAGGATTTCGAGCGCTTGATGCGCGAGTATGGCTTTCCCGTCGAGTTCGTGCCGATGAAGAATTCGGTGCGGCGCAATTTGTCGATCACCGACAAGCAGGGCCTGAGCGTGAAGCTCAACGAAAAGGGCCCCGCGCTGGACGCGGGAGAGATCGAGGCGGTGGAAGCCGCGATCCGTAAGCGCTTGCCAAAGGCGAAGTGGTTGATGATTTGCGGCAGCATGCCGCCGGGCGCGCCCAACAATTTCTACTGCCATTTGATCGAGGCCGCCAAGGAACATGGCGTGCAGACTTTGCTCGATACGGATAGCGATCCACTTACGGTCGCGATGGAAGCGGGACCCACGGTGGTGACGCCGAATCAGCAGGAAGCCGAGCGATTGCTTGGCCGCGCGTTGCTGACGCGTTCGCATTTTGTCGAGGCGGCCGAGCGCATTCGCGACATGGGTTCGCAGATGGTGGTGTTGAGCTTGGGCGCGCGGGGCGCGGTGGCTTGCACGGAGAAGAAGATCTACGAAGTGGCGCCGCCGCGCGTGGAGGCGGTGTGCCCGATCGGTGCGGGAGACGCGATGGCGGCGGCGTTTACCTGGTCGATGATGCGCGGCAAGACATTTTCGGATTCCGTGCGCTGGGGCGTGGCGGCGGGAACGGCGTCGGCGATGTTGCCCGGCATCAGTTTCCCGACGCTGGACCAGACGAAGGAAATCTACAAGCGCGTTGAAGTGCGCGAGGTAGCCTAGACGCGCTCTTAAACTCCCAGGCTCTTGCGGCCCGCGGCGATGACGGCGAGGATCTTGTCGACATCGTAGACCGCGCCGGCCCAGGTGCCGCCGCTGACGTCTTGTAGCGCGGCCCAGAGGCGCGAGTCGCCGGGCAGCAGTTTATCCGCCGCGAGGCTGGCGGGTGCTTCGCGTTGCGTGGGATCTTCGTTCAAGAGGTTTACTTCACCGGTTAGGTTCGTGCGGTCCACGATAATTTCGAGCATGTCGCCCGTGCGCACTTTGCCGATGGGGCCTCCGGCTAGCGCCTCGGGCGAGACGTGGCCGATGCAGGCGCCGGTCGAAACGCCGCTGAAGCGGGCGTCCGTGAGGACGGCGACGTGCTTGCCGAAGTCGAGATGCTTCAACGCACTGGTGAGTTGGTAGGTCTCTTCCATGCCGCTGCCCATGGGCCCGCGGCAATGTAGGACGAGGATATCGCCGGCTTGGATCTTGCCTTGCTTGATGGCTTGGATGGCGTCGGGTTCCGTTTGGAAAACTTTTGCGGGGCCGCGCTTGCGGTAGACGTTGTCGGGGTCGACGACGCTGGGGTCGATAGAAGTGCTCTTGATTACCGCGCCCCCGGGCGCGAGGTTGCCGCGCAGGAAACTAATGGTCGCGGTCATGCCGCGGCGCTTGGCTTCGTCGGGGGAGAGGATGACGTCGTCGGGGTTGACGCCATCGCGCCCGGCGAGCAACTTGCGCAGGGCGGTGCGGCGCTCACTGTGTTCCCACCAATCGAGGTTCTCGCCGAGAGTCGCGCCGCTTGCGGTGAGGGCATCCAAGTGTAAGAGCCCCGCGCGTTTAAGATGCAGCATTACCTCGGGCACGCCGCCCGCGAGGAAGACTTGCGCGGTGATGTGGTTGCGGGGGCCATTGGGGAGGGCGTCGACGAGGCGCGGGATTTGCAAGTGGACGCGGCGCCAATCTTCGACCAGCGGTTGTTTCAAGCCTGCGTGGTAGGCGACGGCGGCCAGATGCATTAAGACATTCGTCGAGCCGCCGAAGGCCGCATAGACGACCATCGCGTTCTCGAGGGCTTGCGGCGTCAGGATGTTCGTCGTCGTAGTGCCGCGCGTGATCATCAGCATCAAAGCCTTCGCGGAGCGTACGGCCATGTCGGTCCAGATGGGCGTGCCGGAGGGCGCGAGCGCGGAATGCGGCAGGCTCATGCCGAGCGCTTCGCCGACCACTTGGGCCGTGGCGGCCGTGCCGAGGAATTGACAGCCGCCACCGGGCGAGGCGCAGGCGCGGCAACCCATCTCGGCGGCATGTTCGAGCGTAATTGTGCCATGCGCGTAGCGCGCGCCGATGGTTTGGACTTTGCCCGCGTCCTCGCCGTCCTCCGGCGCGAGCGTCGTGCCGCCGGGTACCAGCACCGTCGGCAGCGTGTGCGAAGCGGCGAGCGCCATCATCATGGCGGGCAGGCCCTTATCGCAAGTCGCGACGCCCAGGACGCCCTTGCGCGTAGGGAGGCTGCGAATCAAGCGCCGCAATACTTGCGAAGCGTCGTTGCGGTAGGGAAGGCTATCGAACATGCCGGGAGTGCCTTGGGAACGGCCATCGCAGGGGTCGGTGACGTAGCCGGCGAAGGGTACGGCGCCCGCGGCCTTTAACTCCCGCGCGGCGGCGGCCATCAGCAGATTCACTTCCCAGTGGCCGGTGTGATAGCCGAGCGCGACGGCGCTGCCGTCCTCGGCGCGCATGCCGCCGTGCGTCGAGAGCAGCAGAACTTCCGCGCCGCCCAGGAGTTTCGGGTCCCAGCCCATGCCGGCGTTTTGAGTCCAGCCGAAGAGGTCGCCGCTGGGGAGGTTGATCAACATCTCCGGCGTGAGCGGCAACGCCCCTTCGGGCCCTTTGGCCTTGGTGGGAACGTTGAGCAAATTCTTATCCGCACTCTCGAGCACAGCGCGCAGCGCTTCATACCGCGCATCATTTGGTGACATAAATTGTAATCGTATAACCTGATACGATTTCTGGCGATGGGATACACGAGAAGATCTTTTGCCGCCGCGCTCACCGCCGCAAGCTATTCCCGAATTTTGGGCGCAAACGATCGCATCCAGACGGGCTTTATCGGGTACGGTTTGATCGGCGCGCAACACGTTTACGACTTCAAGAATCAGCGTGACGTCGACATGGCGGCGATGTGCGATACGTATCAGCCGCGTCTCGAACAGGGTCTCAAGGAGATGGCGCGCGAGGGTGCGCCAAAGCCGCAGGCGTACAAAGATTTCCGTAAGCTGCTCGACAACAAGGATATTCAGGCCGTCGTCGTTTCCACACCCGACCACTGGCACGCGCTGATGACGATTCTCTCTTGCCAGGCGGGCAAGGACGTTTACGTCGAAAAGCCGATGACCGTGTTTTTACGCGAGGGCCGTTGGATGATCAACGCCGCTCGCAAGCATAAGCGCGTGGTGCAGGTGGGCACGCAACAGCGTAGCGGCAAGCACTATCAGCTTGCGAAACAACTCGTCGCCGACGGCGCCATCGGTAAAGTGCATTCGGTGCGCATGGGCGCCTTCCGCAACATCGTGCCGGGTTTTGGCAAGCCCACGGCCAGCGAAGTACCGACGGAGTTCGATTACGACATGTGGACGGGCCCCGCGCCGAAGCGGCCTTATCAACCGCATCGGGGGCTCTATCACTTCCGTTGGTTCTGGGACTTTTCCGGCGGACAGATGACGAACTTGGGCGCGCATCAGATCGACATCATGCAGTGGTATCTCGGGCACAAGGGTCCGCAGTCTGTATTTTCGAGCGGGGGACGTTTTGTGTTGGAAGACGATGGGGAAACCCCAGATACGCAGGACGCGGCGTACACGTATCCGCAGATGAGCGCGCTGTGGAGCCATCGCGAAGGCAGCATGGGCGACGGCGCGGGTGGTGGCCTGGAGTTCTACGGCACGAAGGGCAGTTTGAAAATCGGCCGCGAAGGTTTTCAGATTTTCGGCGACGATAAGCGGCCGCCGGAGAATGCGATTCCAGTTTTCCGCGGGCATCCGACGGGCGGCGCGGTACGCCAAGAAGTGAAGCCTGAAAAGCTCACGCAGCCGCGTACGGAAAAGGGTTCGAGCGCCGAGCAGTTTGATCTCCACGTGCGAAACTTCCTCGATTGCATTCGTTCGCGGCAGCGCACGATCGCCGATGTCGAAGACGGCCATTGGACGGCGGTGTCTTGTCATCTCGCCAATATCAGCCTGCGCTTGGGACGCAGCATTCGTTGGGACGCCGAGAAGGAAGAGATCTTGAACGATAAAGAGGCGAGCGCGATGTTGGAGCGGCCTTATCGTAAGCCTTGGGATCAAGCCTTGAAAGCGGCGATCTAGCGGGCGCTTTCTAGCAGGCCCAGATATTCTTCGATGTGCCGTTCTTCGTTCCAGAGACGCTGAGCGGCCTCTTTCCCTTGGTCCCCCAAGCGGGCGCGGAGTTCCGGTTCGTCAATCAGCGAGTGCATCGCGGCCCGCATCTCGCTGAGCGTTTTGAAGACCATGCCGCCGCCGCTTTGCCGCACGAGTTCGGGCAACGCGCCGGTATCGGTCGCGATCACCGGCGTGCCAACGGCCATCGATTCCAGCGCCACGTAGCCAAAGGTCTCCACCATTTCGCTGGGAACCAAGGTCGCCACGGCGCCTCGATAGGCTTCGCGCAAGGCCGCTTCGCCCAGGCGGCCGAGGAAGCGAACGTTCTTGGGCGCTTGGGCGCGTAAAGCCGCTTCGCCGGGACCCTGGCCCGCAATCCACAGCTCGGCTTGCGGAAAGGCATCCATGGCCGCGATGGCCTTCGTCACGCCTTTCTCGCGGACGAGACGGCCGGCGAAAAGGAAATACGCAGCCGGAGTAGCGACCGGTGTCTCTTCGAACCATTCCGGACCCACGAAATACGGAAAGGCTCGCATCGGTCTACGAAGGCCGCGTCCGGCGTGCATGCGTGCCGATGTTTCACTCGGTGTTAGGAGCAGATCGAGGCTGTCCAAAGCTAGCTGCCACTCGTGGGACTTGCGCCACCACTGCGGTGGCCGCGCGGCACGCAAGGAGCAGCTCACGCAGGCGGGCGTCTCGCAGGTGCGGGAGCCGTACTTCCACAGAACGCTTCGTTCGCAGACGAGCCAGAATTCATGCGCCGTCATCACTCGCATTGGGTTGCCCGGCGCAGGCAGCGACAACACGCCGGGTCCGCCCAGCAGGCTGATGTTGTGGAAGTGGAGGACGTCGAATCGCTCGCCGCCGATCGCGGCTAGAAGGTCGCGCTGCATTCCCACGGGCCGCCCCAGTTGATGCGAAAGCAAGAGTGGAAGCGGCTGCGCGGCGGAGCGGATCGCCTTGATACGAAGGCCCCCGGGAGCTTCATAGGGCGCGGGCTCCACGCGGCCGCGCACGGCTTCGTAGGCGTCGAGCGAGTAGATGACCGTCACTTCGTGGCCGCGCCGCAGCAGGGCTCGGCTGAGACGATCCACGTAGACCGCGTCCCCGCCGAAGCTGTGCGCGCCGAAGAAGCTCGTCAACATACAGAACTTCATGGCGACTCACGCCGGAACAATTGCAAGGCGGCTCGCGCTTCGCCGAGCGTCCAACCCGCCTGCGCCCATAGTTGAATTGGTAGCGTCGCGAAGTAGGGGGCGAGCCATCCCGTTTGAGTCGCCGCGCGAAACGTCCGGGCCTGCACTAGCGCGGGCAGTAATGGCGTAAGCACCAGATAGGAGAGCGCCCGGCCTGGGGACCACTCTTCAAACTTCGCGCGTTCCCACAAGAACTCCCGGCCTCGCGTCGTTCGTTCTTTCCAAAGCTGCCGCCAGCCGCCGCCGTGCACGTGGTCCACTTGCGCGTCCGGAAGAAAGCGAGGCGGATGGCCAGCCTGTGACGCGCGCCAACTCATGATGGCGTCGCCGGCGAAGACGTCTTCCGGGAAAGGGCCGATGCGATTCCACAGTTCGCGAGAGTAGAACGCGTTGGCCGTGGGCACGATCTGGCGTTCACCCACGGCGAGGCCGGATAGGAGCTCGTGGAACTTCGCCAAATGCACGCCGCGCTCCCACCAAGTCTTTTTCAGTACTCCCATCGCGCCACCGCCAGCGTGAATTCCAGACCGGTAGGCGGCGACGAGCCTTTCGAGCCAGTCTTCGTGCGCGGCGACATCGGGATCGGAGCAGACCAGAAGCTCGCCTTGGGCGCGGGCGATGCCGTAGTTGCGGGCGGCGTGCGGGTAGAGGCGCACTGGGCTTTGGAAGAATTGCACTTCGGGATAGCGCGCGGTGACCAACTCGCCGGTCTTCGTCTCCGGCGAGCTGTTCACCACGATCACTTCAAAGTCGCGGAAGCTTTGGCGTCGTAACCCGTCGAGACTCAGACTGATCGTGTCGTGGGAGAAGTAGGCGGGCAGAACGACGGAAACTAGAGACATCGGGAAAGCTCTAGATGCGCGCGTTGTCTAGCTCGTATTGCACAAACTGCTCCTGAGCGTCGCCCATGCCCACGAAGTAGCCGGTCGCTTCGCCCCAGGAACAAACGACGTAGGTAAGCAGCACGACGGGAAGCGAAGCGAAGAGTTGCGGCCACAGCGTGCCTCTTCCGTTTAAGCTTCGCAAGAGGCGAAAGAACCTAAGCGGGGGGACAAGAAAGGGCGTCACGGCCGCGGCGAAGCAGCGCATGGGAAAGGACCAGTTCCGGTTGCGAGCCCGCGTCGCGCCGAGCACACGCGCATAGATGAAATTCGCCGTCAGCAGCATCGAAAGCTTCGCGTAGCACTGATGCGCGGCCAAGGCCTTCGCTTCGAGGCACATTCGTCCGCCGCGCGACAAGATAATCTCGTGCAGGTTGTAATCCACGCCGAGCATGCGTTCGGCGTTCGCGCCGAGCGAATCCAGAAACTCTTTCCGGTAGGCGACATTGTTGCCGGGCAGAAGCTTCGATTCGCCGGGCGGCGCGGGATGAGCCCAGAGCCCGTAGTCGGTCATGAGCGAGGCGCGCGAAAGGTAGTTGTCCGGGCTGCCGTTGAGAAAGCCGTAGCCTACGGCCGTCCAGGGACCGTCGAAGGCGCGCAATACGTGTTCGGCCCAATCGGGGTTGGGCCGGCAATGGTCTTCTAGAAACGCCACGATGGGCGTCTTGGCGGCGGACGCGCCGAGTAGCTTTGCCTCACTCCAACTGCGGAGGCCCGGGTGACGCAGATATGTATGAGCGTGGGCGTCCACATCGAGCGGCGGATAGCTTGCCGCCCCGACGTCGACGACAATGATCTCCATCCGCTCGCGGATCGTTTGCGCCGACAAAAAGCGAAGCACCCGTTGCGCGTTCGCACGGCTCGCCCCGACCACCATCACCGCGGAAAGTTGCATCTATAGACGTTTTACCAATCCGCCACGCTGCCGTCGCGGCGGTAGGCCGGCATCAAGACTTCCGGCTGCATGGGATGCTTGCGAGCTTCGTCCTCGTTGATTTCGATACCGAGACCGGGCGTGGTGGGCGGGCCGACTTGGCCGCTCTTTACGTCGAAGCCGCCGTTCACGACGTCGAAGCGCCAAGGCACGTCGTTCCAGACGATCTCTTGGATCAGATAGTTGGGTGTGGCGAAGGCGACGTGCAGACTTGCGCTGGTCGAAATTGGCCCCTGCGGATTGTGACAGGCAACGGTGATCGCGTACGTGTCGGCCATCGAGGCGATCTTGCGCACTTCCGTGATGCCGCCGCAATGCGAGACGTCGGGTTGGATGATCGCGACCGCGCGCTTTTCGAGTAATTCGCGGAATTCCCAGCGACCGACAAGGCGCTCGCCGGTTGCGATCGGGAAACGCAGGGCTCGCGATACTTCGACGAGCGCGTCGACATGCTCCGGCCAGCAGGGCTCTTCGTACCAGAAGATGTTGTAGGGTTCGAGCAAGCGGCCGAACTGGATCGCCGCGGCGGGCGTGCAGCGGGCGTGGAGGTCGAGCATGATGTCGAAATCGTCGCCGACGGCTTCGCGCATAGCGCGGACAGTATCCGCCGCGCGTTGCAAAGTCCCAGCGCTTTCGATGGGTTCGCTGATCGGGATCGGCATGCCTTTAGCTGCGGTGAAACCGCGCGATTTCGAATCGGCGATGAGCTTCGCGAAATCGTCCGCGCTGCCCGTCTTGTACATGCCTTCGAGGCTGCCGCCGCCGAGGTGATCGTAAAGGCGCATCGTGTCGCGCACGGGGCCGCCGAGCAATTCGCAGACGGGCTTGCCGAGTTCCTTGCCCTTGATGTCCCAGAGCGCTTGGTCGATGCCGGAGATCGCGGACATCGTGACGATGCCGCCGCGCCAGAAATATTGGCGGTGGAGGATCTGCCAGATGTGCTCGATGCGGCGAGGGTCCTGACCGATCAGGAGCGGCTTGAGGTCTTCGACGGAACCCACGACGCCGCGAGTCTTCCATTCGAGCGTCGCCTCGCCCCAGCCCCAAAGGCCAGGTTGGTCCGTGAGGACTTTAACGAATATCCAGTTGCGCATGCGCGCGTTGACGACGAGAGTTTGAATGTCGGTTATCTTCATCTAGCTTTGCCGGGGCAATTCTTATATAATCGCCAGAATTTCAGTAACGAGGAAAAAAGTCCCATGTCCATGAAGACTCAGTGGGCGGTTGCGCTCGCTTTGCTAGCGATACCCTGCGGTGCTCTAGCCCAATCGGGGTTGGGTTCGATCGCGGGCACCGTGGTCGATTCCAGCGACGCCGCGATTCCCGGGGCGACGGTGAAGGTCGTCCAAGTTTCCACTAACAGTGAGCGCAATACCAGCACGAACGAAGTAGGGCTCTTTAACGTTCCCGCCCTGCAGCCTAGTCTCTACAAAGTAGTGGTCGAGGCGCAGGGTTTCCGGCGGCGCGAAATTCCGGAGCTCACGCTCAACGCTTTCCAGGTGCTCACGTTGGGCCGGATTAGTTTGGAGGTCGGCGCCGGGCCCGCTTCGTCGATCACCGTCTCCGCGGACACGCAATCCATCCAGACGGAGAATGCCGTGCGCAGCGAAACGATTCAAGCCAAGCAGGTGACGGAGATGCCGCTGCAAGGCCGCAACTGGTCGACGCTGCTCAAAATCATTCCCGGGTCCGCGCCGCGCAATACCAGTGCGATCAATGGCCGCGAAGCCGGCTACGACGGTTACGCGGATTTCCGGGTGAACGGCAAGAACGCCAATCAGACGCAGGTAAATCTCGACGGCGGCAGCAACGTCGATCACGGCAGCGACACGAAGACTACCGTCACGCCGAGCTTGGAATCGATTCAAGAAGTCGCCGTACTTACCAACAACTTCCAGGCCGAATATGGCACCCGCGCCGGCACGGTGATCAACATCGTGACAAAGTCCGGCACCAACCAATGGCACGGAACCGCGTGGGACTATTTACGCAACGAAGCCCTGAACGCGCGGCCCTGGGCTGACGGATTCTTCGGCCGCCCCAATCCGCGCTACCGCTACAACTACTACGGCGGCAACATCAGCGGCCCGATCAAGAAGGACAAGCTTTTCTTTTTCTACAACCACGAGAACCTGAAACAGGATACGCCCACCGTGCGGCAGCAGATCCGCGTTCCCACCGCTCTCGAACGCAACGGAGATTTCTCGCAAACGGTCAACGCGAACGGCACTCGCCCCACGATCTATTACCCCGGTACGCAAGCGTCCGGCACTCCCGTGCTCGTTCCAAACAACATACTCCCGGCCAACTTAGTTAGCGGCCTCGGCAAGAGCATCCTGAATCTCTATCCCGAGCCCAATCTCGTCAACGAGACGAACAATAACTACCTGAACCAATACTCACTCGTCAACCAGCGGCACTTGAACGTCGCCAAGGTGGATTGGAACATCAACGACACCACGCGCGCTTACGTCCGCTACAACTACGACTATCAGAAGTATCGCGATCTGGTTACCTGGGCGGCCGGCGCCAATCTTCCCTTCGTACTTTCGGGTTGGAACCGTCCCGATAAGGCGCTCACGGCCAACGTGACCAAGACTTTCTCACCGACTCTCGTCGCCGAGACGCTTTTCAATTGGCAAAAGGACTTTGTGAACGCGACCACCGACATCGTGCCCGACCCGAAGGCGATCACCCGCGCGGGCCGCGGCCTTTCCGGTCTGCCGCTCGTTTTCGAGAACAAGAGCGACATTCTTCCGGAAATCGCGGGCACCGGCTACCAGGACTTCCAGTTCAATCGCTTTCCCTGGTACGCGATCGCTCCCGAATATCAATTGGCCTCCACTTGGACATGGACTAAAGGCACCCACATCGTCAAATGGGGCGGTCAATATATTCGCAATCAAAAGGACGAAATCAATCAGGCGATCGAAAAGGGCAGTTTCAACTTCGGAGTCAATACTTCGAGTTCCTTCGACACCGGCTATGCGCCGTCCAATGTCTTGACGGGGGCAGTGAATCAGTTCCGTCAAGTCTCAAGCCCTTCGCGGAAGTACTCGCTTTATCAAGATCTGCACTTCTTCATTCAGGACACCTGGAAAGCGACGTCGAAACTGACCTTCGACTACGGGGTGCGCCTCTATCACATCCCCACGGAACGCAACACCAACGTCGATATCAGCCAGGACGCCGTGTTCGTACCCGCGCTCTGGGATCCCGCGAAGGCGCCGCGCTACTACGTGCCCAGTTCGCGCACTCCCAGCCGCCTGATCGATCCCGCGAATCCCGATGTGTTGCTGCCGGCCAACGTCACTTCCGCGTTGCTCTACTCGTTAGTGCCCGGGAGCGGCGATCCACGCAATGGAGTAGTGGGCTTGAACGACCCGCGCGTCAAGGGCGTGGGCATTCGCAACCCGAGCTTCATCCTTTTCGCGCCGCGCGGCGGCCTCGCTTGGCAATTCGCCAAGGACACCGTGTTGCGCGCCGGTTTCGGCTGGAGCTACAACCGCCCGACCATCGGTCAGGCAACGGGCACTTTCCAGAACGGCCTCGCGCAACAAGTCGACTTCCGGCAGACCAATCTGTCCACGCTCACTTCTTCCACGCTGAGCCGCATCTCGCCTCAAGCGTTCGGAGCCATCGACGAAAGCTCGAATGCCGTCCCCACTATTTACGACTACAGCATCTCAATCCAGCGCAAGCTTCCTTGGGACGCCGTAATCGACGTCGCGTATGTGGGCAACGTGCAGAGGCACCAGACCATGCAGTTCAACATCAACCAGGTGCTTCCCGGAACGGCATGGCGCGAGGAATTCCGGGATCCCCGTTTGGCCGGCAACAACTTCGCCGGGCCAGTGTCGGCCTCAAACCCCGGCGCGCTGCCGGGCACGCAGGCGGTGGACGCTAACGTCATGCGCCCCTTCCGCGGCTTCGCGGGTTTGAACCTCATTACCAACGTGGGTAATGCCCGGTATAACTCCTTGCAGTGGAGCTTGAGCAAACGCACCCGCAATGGCTTCACCGCGCAGTTCGTGCACACGTACGGCAAACTCATCACGGGTACTGAAGCGGTTGGACCCTTCTACTACCAGTGGAAGGACTACACGAACTTCGTCGCCGACGGCGACCGCAACCACGTCGTCGCCATCAACTACACCTACGACGTGCCGAAGCTCTCGCAGCGCTTCCGCATGGCGAACGCCTTCGGACGCGCGTTGTTCGACGGTTGGGGCCTTGCGCACATGATGAATTTCTATAGCGGCTATCCCATCACGCCGACGATCGCCACCCAATACGCGAATAACACGCAGGGCGTCGCTAATTTCAACGCCATGTTCACCGGCAGTCCGGAAGTCGCGCCGCGGTTGATCCCCACCGCCAACCCGAACACGGGTAGCGGCGCAATCGACTCGCGTTACGATCTGAATCCCTTCGCCCTGCCGGGCATCCCCGGCGCGGGTCAGGGCTCGCGCAACTACCTATGGGGCCCGGGCAGCTTCTCGAACGACATTAACGTCAGCAAGAACTTCCGCTTCCGCGAAAGGCTCAACGCCCAACTGCGCGCGAGCTTCTTCAACCCCTTCAACCAAGTGCGGCGCCAGGACATCAACTCGCAGCACCAGTTCAAGTTCAACGGCCGCAATCTCTCGGACGGCTACGTGCTTTTCAATTCGCCGCAAACGCAAGTGGACAACCTCGTAAGCCGGAATCCGAATGCGACGCAGGCCGAAAAGTACAACCAGTACCGCAGCGGCGTTGGCCACACGAACGTCACTAGCGTGATGGACATGCGCCGCGTGGAGATTGGCTTGCGCCTGATGTTCTAATTCCTCAGACGTAGAAACGCGGGACGCGCGTCGAGATGCCGCAGAGGACGGAATAGGCGATGGTTCCGGCCTCGCGCGCCATCTGGCGGGCGTCGATGGCGCACTGGCCTTCGCGGCCTAGCAACGTCACGGCGTCGCCGGCTTGGAGTTCGGGGCTGTCCGTCAGGTCGACCGTTGTCACGTCCATCGAAACGGCGCCCAGGATCGGCGACAGTTTCCCGCCGGCGATTACTTGGCCTTTGTTCGACAAGCGATGCGGCAGGCCGTCGGCGTAACCGACTCCTAGGATGCCCAGGCGCGTAGCGCGCTCCGTCACGAATTGCGCGCCATAGCCTACCGGTGCGCCCGCGGGAACGTTCTTCGTCAACAAGATCGTCGCCTTCCAACGCAGCGCTGGGGCGACGTCGAGCAGTTCCGCCGGGGCCTTACCTTTCGCGCGCGAGACATAGCCGTAGATCGCGTAGCCGGGGCGCACCAGGTTTCCCCAGCTCTCCTTACGGCCGAAGTGTAGCGGGTTAGTCGAAGCGGCGTGCAGGTACGGGGGGCGGCAGCCGGCACAGGCGAGCGCGTGCCGTATGGCTTCGAAGCTTCGCATCTGCTCTTGCGTCTGTACCCCCGTATAATCCGCGCTCGAGGCGAAGTGCGTCATCAGGCCCTCGAGATTCGTGTGGCTTACCGCATCGATGATCGCCCGGGCGGTCGCGTTGCTGCCCAATCGATGCATGCCGGAATCGTACTTCAAGTGGTAGGCGAGCCCCGCGGGCAGGAGCGGGATCTCGTTGAGATCGTGGATGACGGGCGTGAGGCGGTACTGCTCCCAGGCACGCGGGTCCGTTGAGACGCGATCCGCCATGACGAGAATGCGCGACTGTAAGCCGGACTCGCGCAGCGCCTTGCCTTCGTCGATGTTCGACACCGCAAGCCAGCGCGCGCCTTCATGCTCCAAGGCCTGGCTGACGGCCACCGCGCCGTGCCGGTAGGCGTCGGCCTTGACGACGGGCATCAAATCCACGCCGCTCCCCACCGTGCGTGAGATTAGCCGGTAGTTCGATTTGATCTGATCGAGGGAAACTTCTAACCACGTTCGGGGCATAGCTCGCGAAACAAGGCTTCGTACTGGTCGGTCACTACTTCCCAAGAGTAGCGCTCACGCACTCGTGTGAGCGACACTTGCCGCCGTTCTTCGCGCTCGGCGTCGCTCATCGCGAGGACACTGCGAATCGCTTGCGGCAATGAATCCGCGCGAAAGGGCAGGCCCACGCCGCCCGCGACTTCCGTATTCTCCAAGGTCTCCAGATACAGAATTAGCGCCCCGCGCCCCATAGCCTCGATGAGAGCCGGGTGCGTGCCGCCGACTTCGGTCGCGTGAATGTAGGCATAGCAGTGCGACTGCAGAACCTTGTAGCCGTCGCCGTAGATTGCCCCTGGAATGACAATGCGCGGGTCCTTGGTGTCGCGCACTTGCCGGATGTAGTCATGCGCGTAGGGTGCGTCGCCGATCAGCGCGAGTTGTTTCGTGGTCTCGACTTGCTCGAAAGCTTGCCGCACCAGCAACGGATTGTTTTCCGGCTCAAAGCGGGTCACGTAGAGGAAGTAGCTTTGTGGTTCGAGGCCCAGCATCGGCGACCAAGGCACGACGCCCATTTCCGCTCCGTAAGGAATGAAGGTCGACGACGCTTGATAGGTCTCCCGGTAATGACGCTCGATCTCGGCGGCGTCCGTCACGATGCGCGTCGGGCAGAACGTCGAAAGCCACTCCGAGAGGTGATACCACTTCTTGGCGAGAGCGTTCCACTTCTTACGCTTGCGCTCCAGGCCATCGACGTTGAGCGCGACGGGCATGCCGAAGAGGCGCGGCATCCACGTATAGACCGCATTCGCGCCATTGCAGTAGAGCGCCACGTCCACTGGATGCCGCAAGAGATGCAAGGTCGAGAACCCGGTATGGGCCAAGGTATCGAAATACTTGTGCCGGATGGTTGGTAGATAGCGGCGTTCCGCGCCCAAGTATTGGCCCGCGGGTTCTTGTTCACGGCAATACACCGAGACTCGATGCCCACGCTCGACGAGCCGCCGCGCTAACTCTTCGGCGAAAGTCTCAAAGCCTCCATAGCGCGCGGGAATGCCGCGCGTACCAGCGATCGCGATGTGCAAGAAATTAGTCTATCCGCGCGCGACTTTAGCGCGGGCCGCGGGGACGCGCACGGTCTTCGGCGCGGGTTGCGAGGTGGGTTGGAATTGAAACCAGGCGGCCATGTACTCGTCGGAGACTTTGCGATTAGCCATGACGATCTTGCGCTTCTCGAATACGCGGGACCATTGCTTGGCGAGCAGCCAGAAAGCCTTCAGAGAAGAATGTTCGCGCAGGAGGCAGCAGCCAACGACGAGCAAGTCGCGGAAGGTGATCGGCAGGAAATTACGCAGATACAAGTCCGGCGTCATGTTCTTGATGCGCATCAGGAAGCGGTTCTTCACCGAGTGCATGTTGATGGCGTTGGGCAGGGCGTTGCGGTTGCCTGGGAGCACGGTGCGGACATGGTAACCGCGCGCGAGCGGCGTATAGAGGCACTTCCAGCCGTAGATTTGCGCGCGCCAAGCGACGTCGGCGTCTTCACGATAAACGAAGAAATCGTGGTCGAAGAACTCGCCGTGGATTGAAATGTCGTCGATCATTTCGCGCCGGTAGAGCGCGGCGGCGGCGGTGGCGCCGAAGACGTATTCAGAATTGAGGTAGTGGCCGTTGTCGACTTCCTGGCTGCCGCGGTCGAGGTGGCGCAGCATGGGGTTGAAGTAGATGCCTGTGGAATCGATGAGGGGATTTTCGGGAAGGTCGAAGGTCGCCATCATGGCGAGGAGCTTGCCGCAAACGGTGCCGATCTTGGGGTCGCGGTTGCCGGCGTCGACCAAGCTCTGGATGAAGTTCGGCATCAGGAGCACGTCGGGGTTGAGCGTCAAAACCCATTCGCCGCTCGAGTGCAGGATGGCCTGATTCTGGGCCGCGGCGAAGCCGATGTTTTCCTCGTTGTAGTAGATCCGGACCCGGTCGGTAAATTGGTCCAGAATGTCGAGGGTGCCATCGGTCGACTGATTGTCGACCACGATGATTTCTTTCAAGGGGTAGCGTTGCGCCAGGACCGATTCCAGGCAACGTTTGATGAAGCGTCCGCTGTTGTAGGTGACGATGGTTACTGAAACAAGGCCGTTCTGCATCATTCAAAAAATCCAGGTCATTGGAGTGCCGAGCCCCTTGGAAGAGGACTTCGACGTTCATCCTCCCGGCCGAGAACAATGACCCCGATCGCCAGATACACAACTCTGGCATAGACACCGAGGGTGCTTGCACTCTGGTGCCGAAAAAGGATCCCCGTTAAAGCCCTTGGGACAGACGCAGCGGCAACAGCCAAACCGACCAGACGCCGGGAGAGCCACCCAAACTGCCGGGTAGCATACCTTAGAAGGCTAACATACCACGCCAACTCCTTGGAACTCCAGTGGATTTTGCGAATACTGCCCGCGCCTTGGTGGCGCGCCACCGCCTTCGGAGTGAAGCGTATTTTGGCGCCCGAACGCATTAGAGTCTGGCAGAACTCCACGTCCTCAAACCATACCGGCCAATAGGATTCCGGCAGGCCCCCAACTGTTACAAACGCGTCGCGGCGGAAACAAAGAAAGGCGCCGGCCGGTTGCTCTACTTCTTGGTCCAGATCGAGGGGTTGGTCGAGGCAGCGGTAGCGGCGGTTGATCGGGTTGCCTGGAAAAAGGCGGTTGATGCCGAGGACTTCGAGGATCAGAGCCGCGGGGGTGGGCAGGCGGCGGAAGACGAAGCCGCGTTGGGCTTCGCCGTTCTCGTCGAGCAATAGCCCTCCGGCGGCGCCGTCGCGGGCGGCGTGTACTAGGTGGCCGAGGCCTTCTTGGACTACGCAGTCGGGGTTGAGCAGCAGGACGAAGTCAGTGTCCAAATCGCGAACGCCGCGATTGGCACCGCCGGCGAAGCCGAGGTTTTCTTGGGACGTGACTAGCCGAACCCGGTCATTTTTGGGGACAGCCTGACCTGTCCCGTCTTGCGAAGCATTGTCGACCACGACGATCGGCCCGTCGAAATTTTGGAGCAGCGCTTCGACGCACGTGGCAATCTGGTCGGCGGAGTTCCAGGTGACCACCACCGCGCCCAAGTTCATAGCGTTAGCGCCCAGTAATAACGCCAAAAGGGATCGGCGCCGCCTTGTTGCGAGGCTTCGAAGAGTTCACCTTGCATCGCTTCGAGCCCTTGCGCCATATCTTCGCTCCAGGCTGTGTTTGCGTCCTTTAGCGTCTTCCAACCGGCTCGTTTGCCCCGCAGCGCCGCGAGAAGTTGGCCATGCTTTAGCGCCGCCGCGAGCGAGAGCGCTTGGCCGGTCCAGAATTCGGCGGGCCAGCGTTCGAGCCAGCGTTTGCCGCCATGCTTGGCCAATAGCAACAATTGATTCCGCGCGGAGAGTTCGATCTGCCGCGCCGCCTTCGCGCCGAGGGTTGCGCTGCCCCGATGCCAGCATTCGGCGGCGGGTTCGTAGATGCCGCTGTAGCCTTTCGCGCAGGAGCGCAGTCCGAAGTCGACGTCTTCATAAAAGCTGCCGAAGCTCTCGTCGAGCCCGCCAACGGCTTCGAAGTAATCGCGGCGCATGAGGATCGCCGTCCACGGCGCGAAGCCAACCTCGCGGCGGCGCGAGTAGAATTCCGCGTCGCGCTTGCCGTGCCCGCAACGCAGCGGAAAGCCGGAGAGGCTCAATAGATCCCAGCTTCCGTCGAGCCTTTCCCCATCCCAACTTCGCAATTTCCCCGTGGCGAAGGAATACGTTTCGAGATGCGCGCTCAAGCGCTCCAGCCACTCCGGGTGGAGGCGGACGTCGTTGTTGAGGATCGCGATGTACGGCGCGCGGCTGGCTGCAACCAAGCGGTTCACCGTCGCGGCGAAGCCCTCGTTGCGTTCGAGCCGCAGATAGAATGCGCCATGATCGACGGCGGCCTCGCGCGTCGCGTCGTCGTCTTCGTCGCCTATCCAGATCTCGGCGGGCTGTATTGTCTGCTGCAATACAGTCGGCAGCAGGGTGCGCAGATGTTCCGCGCCGCGATAGGACGGGATCAGGACCGCAACGCTCATACCGAGAATCGCTTCTTCACCAGGAACCAGAGATTATAAAAGCCGTCCCGCCAGGGATTGAGCTTGATTTCGCCCAGTCGCGACGTGTACAGAATCGGAATTTCGGCGAAGAGGATGCCCGGCCGTTTCAGCGCCTCGATTTTTATTTCTTCGCTGAACGCCATTCCGTCGCTTTCCAGCGTCATTTTAGAGAGGATGCTCCGCCGGAACACCCACATGCCGCTCTGCGAATCGCTCACCCAGCGGAAGTAGAGGAGGCTCATCGCGAGAGAAAGGATCAAATTCCCGAACTTGTGCTTGAGACTCATGGCGTGCCGGTCCCGGACGGGGAAGCGCGAGGCGTTTAGGAAATCGACTTCGATGTGCCGGAAGGCTTCGAGAAGATAACTGATCGCGTCGGGCGGATAGCTGTGGTCGCCGTCCAAGGTGACGATGATGTCGCCGTCGGCGAAGGCGAAGCCTTTCTTGTAGGCGCGCCCGTAGCCGCGGGCGTCTTCGCGGATCACCTGAGCGCCGAGGCCCTCGGCGACTTCGCGCGTCCTGTCCGTGGAGCCGTTATCGACCACGATCACCTGGTCGACGAACTGCGGCATCCGTACGAGAACTTGCTCGATGCCCTGCTCCTCATTCAGACATGGAATGATGACGGTGATGCGCTGGTTGTTGTACACAGAAAGAGGAAATTACAGAATCTCATGAGCCGCATCTTGACTATGACAGTGACTATGACCGCCGCGCTAGCGATGAGCCTATTTGGGCAAGGGAACGCTGAACTGAGCCAGATCCAGCGCGTGTACGTGCTGCCGATGACCGCGGCTTTCGATCAATACCTCGTGAATCACCTGCGGGGCGTTTCCTCGATGCGCATCGTCACGGACCCTACCAAGGCCGACGCGTACTTCACGGACCGTCTGGGCGCGAGCTTTGAGACGAAGCTCAGGGAATTCGAGGAGAAGGCGAAGGAAGAGGCGGCGCCGCCGAAGACCGAGGAGGAGCTGGCCGCGCAGAAGCAGGGCTTCAAGTTCGCCCCGCCGATTACCTCGAGTATCGGTCGCGGCAAGGGGACTATCTTCCTGGTGGAACGGCAGAGCCGGAATGTGGTGTGGAGTACGTACAACAAGCCGAAGGATATGCAGCCGAAGACGCTGGATCGCGTGGCGGAGAAAGTTGCCGATGCCTTCAAGAAGGAATTGGGCGGGCAGAAGTAAGGCGCGGCTTCTCAAACGGTAAGGCGGAAACCGAGCAACTCGAGCAAGTAGACGAGAGCGTAGAAGCCTTTCTCTCCGCGACGGACGGCGGAGTATCGCCAGAGCGAGAACTCTTCATCCAAGCGAAGAGCCCTAATCCGACGACCCTGCTTCAATAGCTGGATAAGAATCGTTTCCCGCGCCTTTAACCGCATCCCCCAACTCAGCAGGCCTCGCTCCAGGCGCCGCCAATCTGGGTTCTTCTCGAAAGCCGAGATTGCTTTTGGTTTTGCAATGCCTTCCAGCGTCTCTTCGTAAAAAGCTTCGTCGTTGCAAACCAGCAAGAGCCTTGGGCGAAGCTGCGAAAAAAACAGCTGCCGCTTCCTATCCGGCTCCTTACGGCTTCGACCTGGATAGGGGACTTTGACGGCGAGAGGCGAAGGCATTTGCAGGGGCGTGTGGAAGCCCAACACCATGCACCCGCGGTAGAAGGATAGGCCGAGTGGGATGCCAGCGCCCGGCGCAGTCGCGCGCTCGTCTAGGGATCGCGCTCCGAGAATCATGAAGTCCACTCGCTTGTCAGCCCAATGCTTTCGCAACTTCAGGTCTTCGGGCACGCTGAGCATGTCGTCTACAAAAGCGGCTAGGTAGTTACCGTTGGGCGCGTTCGCAAGTTCCTTTAGCCAAAAAGCCTCCCGGTTTACCAAAACCGTTTCGGTGTTTGCCGGAAACCAGCGCAGCGCTTCCGTCACAATGTCCGCTCGCAACGAGATTGCGGCGAAGGCTGTGACCAGAAGAAGGCGCGGCATCCCCCAACTCTACAGCGCGTAGCTATAGCTGTCGCGCCAACGCCCCGCGCGGCGGGGGTCGCCGCCGGTGTTCTTCAGTAGATCCTCGAGCCTGCCCTGCAAGCCGTCCACCAAGTCGCGCCGCTCGCCCTTGGGAATGTTCATCGCCATGCGGCCGCGATTGCGTAGGCGGATGTCGGCGAGCAGGTTCTTCATCTGGTCTGGATCGCTTTCGAGATCGTAGAGTTCCTGAATGTCGAAGGTCCCTTGCGTCAGCATCAGGCTATGGCGCTCCGTGCGTAGGCCCGTGATGGTGGGTGTATACGGGAAATCCTGCTCCCACTCGTACTCGTAGATGAATTCACGGCGCCAGTCTTCCGGTGGTCTGCCTTGCATCAGCGGCATTAGCGATCGGCCGTGCATCGTCTTGGGAGTGGCGATGCCCGCCGCTTCGAGCAGCGTCGGCGCGATATCGAGATTGAGCGCCATTTGCTTGGCCGTCCGGCCGCCGGAGATCAGCCCGGGGCAATGCGCGATCATCGGCACGCGGATCGAAGGCTCGTACATGGCGCGTTTATCGACCAAGCCGTGCTCGCCCCACATGTAGCCGTTGTCGCCCATGTAGATTACGAGCGTGTCGTTGAGCAGCTTGCTGTTCTCCAGCTGCCCGAGCACTTCGCCCACGCTGTCATCGACCGATTTCAGGCATTGGTGATAACCGCGATAGGCCTCGTCGTAGCTGATCGAATGGCCGAATAGGCCGTCGACGCCGTGCCGTGTATAGCGGCGGCGCTTCACCCACTCGGGAAGCTGATCGTAATAGTCCTCGTTGTAGAGCATCGAGGCCGGCTTCGGCACGGGTAGATTGCGGAAGGCGTCCGCGTGGCGCTTCGGCGGCTGAAAGGGAAAGTGCACGGCCTTGTGTGAGAGGTAGAGGCAGAAGGGCCGCGAGGAGTTGTCGCGGATAAAGCGCGTTGCGTCCTGTGTCAAGACGTCCGTCATGTAGCCTTGCTTCTTCTCGGTGACGCCGTTGCGGTTCAGCGTGGGGTCGTTGTATTCACCTTGACCGCGAAAGCTGAGCCAATGATCGAAGCCCGGCTGTGGCTGGTCGCTATCGCCGCCCATGTGCCACTTGCCGATGAAACCGGTGCGGTAGCCCTGGCCGCGCAAAAGCGCTGGGAATGTGGGCAGAGTGGGTGATAGCTCGGAGAAGTTATCCTGCACGCGGTGGGCGTGCATGTATTGGCTGGTGAGAATGCTCGCGCGGCTCGGCGAGCAGAGCGACGAGGTAACGAAAGCGTTCTGGAAATTCATGCCGCCGCGAATTAGACGGTCGAGGTTTGGCGTGTGCCCTTGCAGCCAAGGGTGGCCCAGCGCGCCGATGGCGTCATAGCGGTGGTCGTCGGCCAGGATGAAGACGATGTTGCGGCGGGTGGGCTGGGCGGTGGCAACGGCGGCGGCCGCGGTGCCGGCTAGGAAGGTTCGGCGATTCATTCCTCCTGAGTCTATAGCGACAGGCTGCTCAAATCGATAGCTCGAAGCCGAGAGCTTCCATGGAAAACCACAACTTCTTGATGCTGGTAAAGCGGGGCGAGAACTGAAAGCGTAACGCTCGCGTAGCGCCACGCCGGATGCCCCAAAACTTTGCGCGAGGAGCACGCCAATTCGACGACGGCGCGCCGAAGCTTCGTAGCGTTTCCGAGAAATAGTTCTCGTCGTTGCAAGCCAGCAAGGTCCGGTCCCGAAGCAACTGGAACTGTAGATTGCGAACCATGTACTTCGCGACCGTTGGCCGCCCCGGATGAGGAATGGTAACGCGCATGGGTTCGCCTGACGGCGGCAACACTTTTGGAAGTGGGGCCTCGAAGTTGAGAACCACGCAACCCCGATAGAATCCAATACCTAGGGGTATGTGCGGCCAATTGCTATGCTCGCGTCCTAGGCTAACCGCGCCAAGTACCGCGCTCTCCACGCGATTTCCCTTCAGGGCTGCAAGCAGCGGATTTCCATCTGGAAGAGAAAGGATGTCAAGGACGAAAGTCTGGTATCCCGTTCGAAAATTGATCGGCTTAGGTTGGCTTCTAAGATCCTCGAATACGAAGCTCTCGTCGTAGACGAGGATTGTCTCCGTGCTTGACGGCAACCACCGCAAGGCTTCCGGCTCTTCGCGCGCATATACTGCGAACCCGAGAAGCAGCGCAAAAAGCGGGGCGCGAATCATCTTCCCGAGTGTACTTCCAGAATCACGTCCTTTACTTGCTTCGCCGCGGCGGAGAAGGGGCGGCTGCGTGTGTACAGCTTCGCGGCTTCGCTCATGCGCTGCCGCCGTGGGCGGTCGGCGAGGACTTCTTGAATCGCGCGCAGCATCCCGGCTTCGTCGCTCACGAGCACTCCGAACTGCGGCTGCAAGATCGCTCTTGCACCGTCGTGATCGAACGCAACGGCGGGTAAGCCGTGCGAGAGCGCTTCCATCAGCGTCAGCCCGTAGCTCTCCGACACGGAAGGAAACGCGTACAAATCCGCCGATGCGAAGGCGTCCCACTTCGCTTGGCCGCTGAGGTGGCCGGGGAAGACGACTTCGACGTGCGGTAACTCCGCCGCAAGCTTGCGCAGCTTCGCGGCATAATCCGCGCCGCCCATGAACGCGGCCTCGCCCGCGATGACAACGCGAAGGCGTCCTTTGTAGCCTCGCAATGCACGCAATAGGCGGTGCTGTCCCTTCTCGGGCGAGATGCGGCTGAGTGTAAGTATTGTCAACGGCCGGTCGTGATTCGCGCGGCCCTCACTGTGTTCGGGCACGCCCCACGGAATCACATGCAACTTCGAAGCGGGCGTCTCGGGATAGCAGCCGAGGATCGTGCTCTTCATCGCGTCCGTCATGACGGCATGCGCGCGCGAATGCCGCACGCAGTTGTGCTGGTTGGCGAAGACCAGTCCCAGCGGCCCCGGCAACCAAGCTTCGAACGGACGTGCAAGGCGCGCCAGAGTCTCGGGCCTGAAGATCCCGCGCAAGTACATCCGCGCAACGAACGCGAGCACATCCACATGCCAAATGGTTACGATGCGGTAGCCCTTCGCGGCTAGCGTCGCGAAGTCCGGACCCTCGCTGATGTCGTTCGCGAGAACTACCACCTCGCGCGGATCTTCTTGCAGAATCCGGCGCGTGATCTCTTCGCGAAAGCGATGACAGAACGCCGTGTACTCGCCTTGCGAGAAGCGCACAATGCTCTCTGGCGAATCGCGTTGTGGCCGCAGGACCTCGAATTCGAATGGCTGCGTCTTCTCCCATTCCGCCACGAGCATCCGGGCAATCGCGCCGCCGCCGCCAATCGGCACGTGGGCGCCCGCGCCCGCATGCGCCGCCGTGTAGAGGACCTTTAGGCCGGCCAAGTTACGTATAGCAGCGTGGTCGCCCGCGCCGGTTCGATGGTCGCGTTGCGCAACACGCGCCACATCTGGCCCTTCTCATACGGCTCGCCCGCGATCTTGCCGCGCCCATCGAGAATGATCACCACCGTGCGCGGCCCCGCCAAGGACAACGCCGCATCAAGCCGCATCTTCTCCGTGCGGAAGTACTGACACTCGACGAGATTCGGCTTCGTGTGAACGCGATAAGGCTCCAGATCGCTCACCGCCATCCCGCGCTCCAAATGCAACTCGCGCGGCCGGCCGTAATCGTAGAGCCGGTAGGTGACGTCGGAGTTCTGCTGGATCTCGCACAAGGCGACGCCCGCGCCAATCGCGTGCACCACGCCCGCCGGCACAAAGTAAGTCTCCCCCGTCTTCACCGCCCGCCAATCCACCATCTTCTCGATCGCGCCGTTGCGCGCGCCCTCGGCGACTTCGTCCGCCGAATAGCTTTGAACGAAGCCAAGCCCCAGCGTCGCGCCTTCGTCGGCCCGGAGGATGTGCCACATCTCCGTTTTGCCAAGAGAATTCTCGTGTTCCCGCGCATAGTCGTCTTTCGGGTGCACCTGGATCGATAAGCGCTCGGAAGTGAAGATGAACTTGAAGAGCAGTGGCAACCGCTCTTCATCCTCAAACCAAACTTCTCCGACCTTCGTGTCCGCGTTCGGATAAACCGGCGAAAGATCCTCGGTGCCCCAAATCTTCTCGAAGCGCTTCGAGCGCAATTGACGAACGGCCGGAGAGAGTTCCATGCGTTGCGTGAACTACGCCAACTTCTTGATGAAGGCTTCGATGCGGTCGAGGCCCTTCTTCAACTCTTCCATCGAAGTGGCATACGAGATGCGCACATGTTCATTGGTGCCGAAGGCTTCGCCCGGCACGACGGTCACATAGGAATCCGCGAGCAGCTTCGAGGCGAAGTCCATCGGCGAGTTGATGCCGCCCTTGCCGAAGACGCCGCTGATGTTCGGGTATGCGTAGAAGGCGCCTTGCGGCGTTTGCGCGGTGATGCCGGGCATCGCGCGCAAGCGCTCCAGCGTGTAATCACGGCGCTTCAAAAACTCGGCGAGCATCGTGCCGATGGAATCCTGCGGACCCTTCACGGCCTCAAGCGCGGCCTTCTGAGCGATCGAATTCGGGTTCGAGGTCGAGTGCGTCAAGAGCTTGCCGCACGCGTCGATGACAAACTTCGGCCCCAATAGGAAGCCCACGCGCCAGCCGGTCATCGCATAGGTCTTCGACAGCGACCCCATCACGATGACGGTTTCCTTGCCGCCCGGCAGCGAAGCCATGCTGAAGGGCTCGCCTTCATAGAGAAAGCGGCAGTAGCATTCGTCGGCCAGGATCCAGATCCCGCGCTCTTGAGCGAGCGCGAAGATCTTCTTCAGTTCCGGCGTCGGAATCACGGCGCCAGAGGGATTCGACGGCGAGTTCACGATGATCGCCTTCGTCTTCGGCGTGATGTGCGGGGCCAAGGCCTCGGCCGTGAGCGCGAAGCCGTCTTCTTCCTTGCACTCTACGAAGACGCACTTGCCTCCGGCGAAGTTGACGATGTCGTTGAAGCTCACCCAGAAGGGGACGGGAATGATTACCTCGTCGCCCTCCTCAATCAGCGCTTGCACGACGGTGAAGATCCCGTACTTGCCGCCAACGGTGACGGCGCATTCGGCGGGCGAATAGTCCGTGCCGTAGTCGGTCTTGTGGCGCTGGCAGATCGCGGCTTTCAATTCGGCGGTGCCGCCGGCGGGCGTGTACTTCGTGAAGTTCGCGTTGATGGCGTCGATGGCGGCCTGCTTCACATTCGCGGGCGTCGGGAAGTCCGGCTCGCCGACGCTGAAATCGACGACGTCATGGCCCTCACGGCGCAGACGGTCGGCGTCGGCGGCCACCTTCATGGTGGCGCTTACGCTAATTCTCGAGATACGTTCCGCTAAAGCGGCAGGCGGCGCGACAGGCATTACTTACGCGTTGCACTCCTTCACATTGATTTCAATTTGAAATTTCACTTGGACTGATATCTGGCCTTCAAGGCCGATTCCACCTCGGACGGCACCATGCCGCCGATCTCGCCCCCTAGGCGGGCGACCTCTTTGATAATTCGCGAACTCACGAACGAATACTGCTCACCGGCCATCAAGAAAACCGTTTCGAGCGCGGGATGCAGACGCCGGTTCATCAGCGCCATCTGGAGTTCAAATTCATAGTCGGAAATAGCGCGGATGCCGCGGACGATAATGCGGGCTTCCGAGCGAATGGCGAAGTCGACCAGCAGGCCGTCGAAGTGCTGGATTTCGACGTTGGAAAATTGCTTGGTCGCTTGCCGTGCCATATCGACGCGATCTTCAATGCTGAAAAGAGGATTCTTATTGGAGTTCAACAGGACGCCGACGATGAGCCGGTCGGCGAGACGGGAGGCCCGGCCGATGATGTCGAGATGCCCGTTCGTGACGGGGTCGAAAGAGCCGGGATAGATGGCGGTGAGCACGGGAAAGGCGAAAACTGCCGGGAATCCTCTATTGTAGCGGATGGAAGAACAAAGGCCCGCCGGGACGAGCCGGGCGGGCCTTCAATTCGAGCAGGAATGGGACGCGGGCCTAAACCGCTACCGCGCGAGGCCGGGGTTTATCGGACTTCGCGAAATCGGCTTTCGCTTCTTTGGATGACGAAAGATCCTCTCCGCCGCTATTCTTTAGAACCTCTTTGGCGCGCTTCACCCAGTCGTCGTCATCGCAATGGACGGAGACAAGAATTCCTCCATCGCGCACGCGGCCCTCGTAGCGCTGAGCTTCGTATTCGGGAATGCCCGTTCCGACCAAAGCGCCCGTCGCGCCGCCGAGGACGGCGCCAGCGCCTAGCCCGGCTAGTGCGGCCATGATGGGGCCCGCCGCGATCAGCGGACCGACACCGGGAATGGCCAAAGCGCCCGCTCCAATGAGCCAACCGAAAACGCCGCCCGCGGTGGCGCCTGCCGCGCCTCCCGCGACCGCGGCTTCCGGCGCTTTCGTGGAGTTGGTCACTCCGATGTCCTTCGTCCCGACGTTATCCGGCAGCAGCACGGACACATCTTCGGGCCGGAAACCGTTACGGCGCAGTTGCTGCAGTGCATCCTCCGCGTCGCTACGGTTTGGAAAAATGGCGTAAACGGAAATGTTCTTGTTCATGATGGAATCCTCCGGTTTAAGAGTGACTTAGGACTTCACTTCGATATGGCTCTGCACGTTGGCGTCGCCGGCGTGGCGCTTGGCGATGCTCTCGATCAGGGTCTTCTCCTCCGAACTCTTTACGGCGCCACTCAAGTGCGTCATGCCGTCCTTGGTGACGATCTTCACGTTCTTCGCGCCCATCGAAAGCGAATCCTGCTTCATGATGTCTTCGCGAATTTTGCGCGTGAGTTCGACGTCTTCTTTCTTGTTGGACTGCTCGTCCGCTGGAGGCGCTTGCGCCGTGGCGGGAGCATCGGGGATATAGGGAGCGGGCGAGTAGCCCAAGGCCAAGCTTGCGCAAAAGACCGTGGACGCCATCGCCGTAGTGAGTAGTCTGTTCATTGCAGAGCCTCCAATTCTTGCCGGCGCACAGCGGCGCTAGCGATCATTTACGGTGCAATTCGGGGGCCAAGGCGAGAAGGGCAAAAGGCAAGAGAAAGTCGTGGCGTTTTGACGCAAAGAGGAACTCTCAGTACTTACGAATTCTCACGAAGTGCAAGAACGCCACGGGCATTTTCTACCGCTCACAGAATTAGTTGCTTGCGTGTTACTCTGCGCCCGCCAATCGCATCGAGTGGTGCAGGAGGTCAGAAATGAACCAAGACATTTTCAAAGGAAACTGGAAGCAGTTGAAGGGCAAGGTGCAGGAGCAGTGGGGGAAACTCACTGACGACGATTTGGATGTGGCCGAAGGGAAACGCGATCAATTTCTCGGCAAGCTGCAAGAGAAGTATGGGTTAGCCAAAGATGAAGCGGAGCGTCAGTTGCGGGACTTCGAAGACCGTGTGCGCGACGCCGCCACTCAGACCGATCCTACTCCTGCATCCAGTTCCAGGCTTTAAGGAACTTCGTAAAAGTTCCGCGCGCCGGCAAGGCGGTGTGAGCGGCGGCAAATGCATAGCCGACGCGCCGCACCGCCTTCGGCTCGAAGGTTAGAAACACGGCGTCCTCGCGGCCTAGACTCGCCTTCTCCGGCACCAAGCTCACCCCAAAGCCCGCCGCGACCATGCGCAGGATACTTTCGAGATGATCGCTTTCAAAAAAGTGCTGAAACTGCGCTTTCGATTTCTTGCAAGCGGTTAGAACGTCGTCCCGTAAACAATGGCCCTCCCGCAGTAGCAGCATCCTCTCCATCCCCAACGCCGACAACTGCAACTTCTCAGCCTTCGCTAGCTTGTGTCCCGGTGGGATCGCGGCGAGCAGCGGCTCGCGGAAAAGCTCCGAGCACACGATCTCATCGTGCTTGATCGGTAGCGCTAGTAACGCCACATCCAGCTCCGCCCGGCGCAGCAGATCGATCAGTACCTCCGTGGTGTCTTCCAGCATGACCAAGTTGATCTGCGGAAATTTCTTCTGAAAGGCCGCCAGCGGCTCCACCATGGCGTAGGGCAACAGCGTAGGGATGATTCCGACCTTGAGTTGTCCCGAGTCGTCGCACTTGAGAGCTTCGACGCCGCGCTTGGCCGCCTCCAGCTTGGCCAGGATTCCCTCGGCTTCCGGCAAGAGGCGCTCGCCATAAGGACTCAACTTCAGGCCCCGCCCCAAGCGGTCGAACAAACTTACACCCAGCTCGTCTTCCAGCTTTTTGATCTGCTGCGACAAGGACGGCTGCGCAATCCGTTCCTCTTCCGCCGCGCGAACGAAGCTCCCGGCGCGCGCGACGGCTACGAAGTAGCGAAGTTGCAGTACATCCATCTCTGAATTATCGGCTAGGGCTTCTTTGCCACCTGCCACTCTTCGTCGAAGAAGTTCGCGTCCACGATCTTGCCCGGACGCTGTGGTCCGGGGGCTTCGCTCAAATCCACCAGCGCCCAATCGGGCAGCTTCGGCGTCTGCAAGGAGTTGCTAGCGTTCGCCTCGCCGCGCAGGGTGGGGCCGCTGTTGAGCACCACGTAGCGCGACGGATTCAAGGGGTTTGGATAGATCATCACGGGCACGCAGTTGGCGGCCGCGCAGCTCGCCGTGCCCAACCGCAGCGTCTCACCGCTCCACTTCACGGGCAGCTTCTCCGCCATGTGCGCCAGGAGCCGGTTACTCTTGGCGTCGCCCCAGAGCACCAGATTCGCGCCCGCGATATCGGCGTCCGTCACTTCGCTGTCGAGCTTCACACGCGCCTTACCGCGGAAGAGCCGGCGCCAATCGGCGATCGCCGCGTCGCTCTCGCTCTTCACCCAACGGCCCACGGCGTCGCTCACCGTGGGGCCGGTCGGCAACACCATCAAGAAACCCGAGTAAAACGCATCGTCAATCGGGCCCTGCAAGCCATGCCGCTTGCGCAAGCCGTTCAGCGAACCGGCGCGCCAGACCCCTTCCTGTTTCGCGAAGCGGCCATATATGCTTCCATCGCTTTGCGGCTTGATCGTACCCGCGCTTACGCCGTTGATTCGCACCACGGCCGGCCGGTCTTTCGCGCTCTTCCAGCCGCCGCTGCCGAAACGGATCGAGATGTCGTTGACGTTCGCCAACTCCATCTCGATGTCGCCCGCCTCGGTAATGCGCGCATTCACCCGCGCCTTCTCCCAATGCCGCTCCAAGCCCTCCAGGCGAATCCAGCGCATCTGGTTATAGCGCAGCGTGTGCGTGGCGAAGCGAAGAGTCTGAGGATACGGATCGCGGCCCAGCCGGGCGATTTCATCAAGCCTGCGAGCGATTTCGATTTTGGCCGCCGGGTGATACTTATGCTCGGTGTCGGGACCTGTCACGTGCGCGAGCTCCATGCCGTCCTTCGCGAGGAAGCGCTGCATGATCTGTGCCGCCTGGATCTGCTTGTCCTTCTCGCCCGAGTACGCCACCAGCGGCGTATTGAAGAAGTTCAACGCGTACTCGGTAGCGTCATAGAGCCGGAACAGCTTCGTCTCATACCAAGGCCGCGCGGGCTTGGCCGCGAGATTCTGATACTCACTCGTTTCGGCGAATCCCGCGCCGGGCGCGACTCCCGCCCACAGATCCGCGTAATGCGCTCCCACATGCCAACTCGTTGCCCCGCCCATGGAGAAGCCGCGCACGAAAATGCGATTCTCGTCCACGCCGTAATGCTTGCGCACGCTATCCAGCGCCTCAAACAGATCCGTCTCGCCGGCGAACTTACTCGCATTGCAGTAGCGCCCATAAAGGTGCAGGACGAGAGCGTCCGGTGGCGCGAACTCGCCGGGCCGGTTCATACGCTCATACAAAAAGTTCACTTCGCTTAAGGTCTCCCCGCGCCCATGGAACCAAAGGTCCACGCGTCCGCCATTGCGCCACTCCTTCGGAATCACCAAGCCATAGGGCTGCACGCTGTGGTCGATCTCCGAACGATAGCCCCGCACCACCAAGCCCCGCGCCTGCGCCCAGGGAGTCTGCCCCGCCGCCAATTGCCGCGCCCGCAGCAGCGCCTCGTCGAGAAGCTTCTTCGCCTTGTCGAACTCGTCCGCCTTGAAGAATTCGTTGAACTCCAGAGCCGTCGCCACGGCGTCCCGCAACACCAAAACGTCCACCGCCAACGCATGCTGCCGATGCGGCTTCATCAACGCATCGACCTCGGCGATTCGCGCCTGCAATACGCCGCGCACCTCCGCCGGAACCGCGATGCCCGGCGGCGGAATCAACTTAACTTGCGCGAATACGGAGCACGCCAACAGACAAACGAGAGAGGCAATTCTCATTGCCTCTTCTTATCATGTTGCCGCCGCAGAAACGTCGGATCGTCCATCATCGGCCCCGGCGCGGCGTCGAGCGGCTCCTTGGCCTTGGTAGGCTCGAAGATTTGCGGATTCGCGGGCAGCACTGTGTAGGGCGTGAAGTCCGGCGTGCCCGTGAACATGTCGCTCAAGTCCTGCGCCGCCGCGTCGTATAAGTTCAGCGGCGGAATGCCCAGTAGCCGGAAGGCGGTCTTCAAGAGACTCGGCATGCTGGTGTTCACCCGCGAAACGTAGTTCTGCTTCACATATGGCCCCATCGCCATGAAGATCGTGCGGTGCGTATCGACGTGATCGACGCCGCCTTGCGCGTCGTCCTCGGTCACCATGACGGCCATGTTCTCCCACCATTTCGTGTGGCTCAAGAAGTCGATGATGCGGCCCAGCGCGAAATCGTTATCGGCCATGAAGCTCGCCTCCACCGGGTAGCCGTCCTCGCGGCGCGGCCGCGCTAGGTGATCGTTGGGCAAGTGGATGAAGATCAAACGCGGCAGTTCTTTGTTGCCGTCGATGAACTCGCGCTGCACATCCTTAATGAACTGCGTCGCGCGGAATTGGTCGGGGATGTTCGTGTTGTAGTTCGGGTAGTCGCGCGCGGTGTTGCGGAAGAGCGGGTCCGGCATCGGGATGTTCGTCATGTACTTCGCGCCCGTGGGCTTCAAGCCCGTGCCTTCGTCCGCGCCCGCGAGCTCGAAGCCTTCGCCGTAGTTGCGGAAGCTGATGCGGTGGCGCTCCAAGTGATGCCACAGAGCGCCGCCTTCGAGCTGCTCTTCGGGATGCACGCTGGAATTGCTGCCGGTGAAGAGCAGGCGCCCCGGCGCCGTGGTCGGCAAGCGGAAATCCTTCTGCCCGCCGTAGGCCGCCATCAAGGTCGATTCCGTCCAAGCGTTCGGATAGCTGCCCACGATCCAATGGTGACCGTCGACGCTCACTTCGCTATCCGCGTAGAAGTTATCGCTGATGGCGTAGCGCCGCGCCAGCGCGATGTGATTTGGGCTGACGATCTGACCCTTGTTGCTGATGCGCGGCCGCAGCGAAGCCTTATCAGCCTGCACGATGCCGAAGCGCCCAAAGCGCGCGAGCAGCCAAGCGCCCCGGATTTCGCCGTTTCCGGCTTGTTCTAGATCGCCGAAAACTTCGTCAAAGGTCCGGTTTTCCTTGACAATAATCACGACATGCTTCACGCCGGCTGGCAGCGGCGCTGGGCCGTCGGCTTGCTCGATGAAGCCGTTGTTCTTCCACACCGTGTTCGTCATCGCGGGCAACTCCGCGTCGGATGGCAAGTCGAAAATCTGCATCGCGCCGCGCCGCAACTCGGCTTGGAAGCTACGTTCGTGCGCCACCGTCGTCGTCGCGTTTGGCCCCGTACCGAAACCCTTCGCGGCCACCGCGAAGACCTTGCTTCCATTCACCGCCAAATCCGTCGGGAACCAAGCGCTGGGAATGTGCCCCACAACTTTCTTCGCCGCCGGATCGATCACGCCGATTGCGTTGATGCCGGCCTCGGCCACCAGCAAACGCTTCGACGCTTCGTGCCATGCGAGGCCAATTGGCAGCACGCCGCGCAGACCTTCGAGCTTCGGCACGCGAATGGCGATATCTTCGAGGCGCTCCATGCGCCGCGCATCGATCACCGTGATCGAATCGTTATGGCCATTGGCGACATAGACGCGATCCGCCGTCGCCACCACGCCGCTGGGGCTGCTGCCGCCCATGCTCTGCCCGCCAAAGGGCAAGCCCGTGCGGACGAACTTCAAGAGCTTCGCTTCCCCCGCGCGTTCCACATCCAAGATCGCGAGCGAATTCGAATCCTCGCGATTCGGGTCGCCCAATGGCGGTACCTTCACATCGCCCGCGGGTGTTGTTACTGTCGTTCCGCTACGAGATTCTTCCGATGGAAATCCAAAGGCCGGAAACGGTATGCCCGTCTCGCGAGGCCGCTTGCGGTCCGCGCCGGGCAATGCGCTGTACTCAAACATGCCCAAGTTCGTCACGTAGAGGCGCTTCGCGTCGGGCGAGAGCGCGATGGCGAAGGGCAAGCGCCCAACTTTGACGCTCTGCACTAAGCGGCGCTTCGAAACGTCGAAGATCGCCACGCGAAAGTTTGCCTGGTCCACCACGAAGAGCAGATTGCGCTTGGCGTCGAAAGCAAGATCGCCGGAGTAGCTGTCGCGAAATTCGCCTTGGTTCAATTCCAGCGTGAACTGCGTCTTGCCGCTCTCCACATCGAGATGCCGCACCTTGCCGGAGTTGCCTTCGCTCACCAACAACCCCGTGTTGCCATCGAAAGCCATGCCTTGGAACACGCTGTTGAAGAGGTCTTCGTTCTCTTCTTCCTCGGCCTCGCCGCGCCGCCCCGTGCTCTTGCCGCGAATCGTTTTCGTCGTCGTGCGCACTGGATCGCGCACTGGATCGCGCACCGTATCGCGCCGCAGCACCGTCAACGAGAATCGATTCGGCCCGCCATCCGCGCTCACGACGTAATCCGCCTTCGCGTTCACCGCGATACCGAACGGCCCCGGCCCGGTGATCGTCGTTTGCCCGTGCGGCGTCACGTAGCGCCCGCCCGGCAGGATCGTCAACGCCCCAGGACGCTTGGCCGCGGTCTCCGTTCCGGCGGGCGTCCGGAACTCGCCCGCCATCAAAGTGAACATCAATGCTGCAACAATACCCATCAAAGGTACTCTAGCGAGTAGACCCGCGCGTGGCAATTACAACGGCATGACATCCGCACTCAACCGCCGGGAATTTCTGGAAATCTGGGGAGGACCCTCCGCCTTGATCGGCTTGGACCCAAAGTACACGAGCGGCCCCATCTTCGTCGCCGAACAGTTTTTGTTGGAGAACGGGAGGCAACTCGAACGCCTGCATACGTATCTGCGGGATGCGCTGCTGCCGGCGTTGGCCAGCGAAGTAAAGGGGCGCCGCTTCGTACTCGAGGCCATCGTCTCCGCGCACCAGCCGCAGGTGCTCTTCCTGCAAGAGTTCGCGAGCGTTGAAGCGTGGCGCGAAGTCTCCCAGCGCCTCGGCGCGAAGAAGGATTTACTCACCGCCCACGAAGCCTTCGACCGCGAGACGCCCTATCACGTCCGCAACTTGAGCCTCTACGCCGCGACCAACTATAACCCGGAGAGCATCGAACTCAGCGGCCAAAACATCTATGAGCTCCGCGTCTACCAAGCCCCTTCGGTATGGCAGGCCAACGGACTACACGAGCGCTTCGAAGGCCCCGAGATCCCCATCTTCCACCGTTGCGGCATCCACCCCGCGCTCTATCTCAGTGGCATCGCCGGCGCGCAGTTGCCCAACCTCACCTACCTAACTCCTTTTTCTTCACTGGCCGCCCGCGAAGCCGCGTGGTCGAAATTCCAAGCCGACCCCGAATGGCACGCCGTCCGCCAAGCCTCGATCGACCAACACGGCTTCACGCCGCGCGTTATCAATATCTCGCTCTACAAGCCCGCGGCTTACTAAGGAATAATCGGAAACTTCGGCATCGCGTCCTCGACCTTCGGCGCCGTCACCGGATTCAAACCCCGCGCGATGGCCAGCTCATACGCCGCGAACGCGCGATAGTAATCCGCCAGGGCATTCGCCTCGCGCACGGCGGCTTCCGCCGTCGACTGCTCGCGCTGATTCAGGACGAACAACGTGCTATCGCCCAACTCATACCTCGTCCGTTCCGCCTCTTCCACTTGCCGCGTCACGCGCAACTCCTCATGCAGCACCCGTGAGCGGTCATACGCCGCGCGCACGGCCGAGGCCGCGTCGCGCACTTCCGCCGTCACCTGGTCGCGCTGGAAGGTCTCGCGCTGATCGATCTGTTTCATGCGCGCCTCGGCCGCGCGCAGCCGCCCCGTCGCCGCGCGCCGTTGAAAGGGCAACTCGAAAATGATGCCCGCGCGCACGTCGTTCGGGCCGCGCTTTACCGGGCCGGAACCGATCTCGCGGACATATTCGGTAAAGAGATCGACATTCGGGAGACGCTGGTTTTGCGCGAGGCGCCGGTCAATCTCGACCTGGTTGCGCTGAAAGATGAAGCGCATGATGTCCGGCCGCCGTGCCTGCGCGGCTTCCAAATCCGCGAGAAGCTGCGCGTCTTCCAATGCGCCCGGATCGGGAAACGCGAGTGGCAATTGCGATTCCTGCGCCAAAACCGGCTTGCCTTGATCGTCCCGCAGAAACAGACTCAATTCAATCGCCGCGTTCTCAATGGCGCGTTGCGCCTCGACGACATTATTGCGCCGCTGCAATACCAAGCGTTGATTGTCTAACTGTTCAAACTGCGGTAACGCGCCCAACCGCACGGCCTCCGAGAGAATCGAATCGCGCGCCTGCGCTACATCCAGCAAGGCCTTCGCGATCATCAAGCGCCGCCCCGTCGCCACCCAATCCCAATAGCGCCGCGTCGCGCCCTGCAAGATCGCGATGCGCTGCTGGTCGATCGAAAGGTCCGCGAGCCGGATGCCGATGCCGCGCTGGGCCAATTCGGCGCGCCGCGAATCGATGGCCCGGTCCCGCGCGAGAGGCACCCGGATGCCGCTGAAGTACTGCCCGCCGTCGTTGGTCACCATCTTCCCGTCGTAGTCGGGAAAGCGCCCCGTCGTCTGCGCATACCCGCTATAGATAGAAGCGCCCCACAAAGTCGTCGGCTGGTCCACCTGTATCTGAAAGCGCTCGTTCTCGTAGAAGCCCAGGGTCTGCGCCTCGATTCGCGAGCGCAACAGCAAATCGAAACGGCCCAGCGCGACGAGTTGATCGGCCTCAGCCAGAGGCCGCTCCAGCAGGGCGGCCCGCAAGGGTGGATAGTGCTTGTTGACGCTTTCCAGCACCTGCGACAACTGCAATCCTTGCGCCGCTTCCTCCGCCTTCAGTTCACTTGCCCGGTTGGTGAGCGCGCGCTGCTGCGGCAGCCGCAGTTGCTGCTGCGCCCCCAGCGTTAGCGCACAGCAAAACGCGATCTTGGCCAGCCGCATCGCTATTTCTTCTTCCCGCCTTTCGAGCTTTCGGTGTCGGGAGTCGCGGTCAGGGTCGGCGGGAAGCCGTTGAACTGCCGCCAGAGTTCGAAGCCCAGCGACACTTGATTCAAGAGCACCCATCCGTTGGTGCGCACGCCTTGGCGCAAGTAGCGGTTCGAGGGCCACGGCTCGTCTTTCGGATCGGGCTCGACGAGGATGCGGAACTTGCCTTCGCCGTTATCGGTCGCGTCCACCAAGAGGACCTTGCCGCCGAAGGTGCCGATCGCCACGCTGGGCCAGCCCGCGAACTGAATCGCCGGCCAACCCTCGAATTGCAAACGGACTTTATCGCCCGCGTGAATCAGCGGAATGTCGTTGCCGTTCATCCACAGCTCGACCACTAAGTCCTGCGTTTCCGGAATAAACAGCGCGATTGGATCACCCGCCTTCAACTGCTGCGCGCCCGGTTGCGCCAATAGCCTCAGGATCGTTCCATTGCGCGGCGCCTTGATCACCTGCATCTGCTGCCGCGCGACACGCACTTCGACGCGCTGCATCTCCGCCACGGAATTCGCGACGTCGGACTTGCCAGTCGCCAGTGTGGCGCGCCCGGTGGCGAGAGTGTTCTGAAAGTCCGTCTCCGTTTTTTCATAGTCGGCGTCGCGGGCCAGCTTTTCATTAATCGCGGCTTGTAACGCAGCCTTTGCGCGATCCACTTCGGCTTGCGCGCGCCCCATGTCTTGAATCTGCAACTCGTATTGGCGCGTGGAGTAAAGGCCACTGGCCAAACCGGCCTTCACGCGGTCTAAATTCTGTTGATTCGCCGTCAGGCTGAACTCCGCCGCGCGCAAGGAGTTCTCCGCCTGCTTCACGTTGTCCGCCGCCACTTGCACGCGATTCCGGGCGCTTTCGAGCGCGTTCTTGCGGGACAGCTCCACTTGTTGCAACGACACTTCCTGGGCCGTCACCCGGCTCTTAGCCTGATCCACGCGCATCGCGATCATGTTGCGCTCTTCCTTCAAGCGTTCCAGGATCATCGGATCGTTGTCGGCGATTTCCGCGATCACCTGGCCTTCCTTCACCTTCGAGCCTTCGATCACTTCCCATTTCACGATGCGGCCTTCCACGGGCGCGTCGATCGATTGCTGCCGCTCAAAGGGCGTGGTGCCCACCACCTTGCCGAAGCCGGACACGTTTTGCACCCAAGGCGCGAAGATCAAGGTGGGAATCGAGATCAGGAACACCGTGGCTAGCGAAAACGCCAGCAGCCGGGGACCGCCGCTCTTGCCCACCGTATCGAGCGCCGATAATCCGAGATCGAGACGGTGTTCGATCGCCTTCTGTTTTGCGTAAGTCGCGGCGGCCATGCTAGCTCTTCTCCCTGTTCTCGTTGCGGGCTGTCAGTCTACCGTCTTTCAATTCATACACCGTGTCGAGCTTGTTCACCACGTTCGCGGAACGGCTCGCCACCAAAAGCGTCCACTCGTTACGCGAATCCGTCAATTCGTCGAGCAGGGCGTCCCTCTCCGGTGTGTCCTCGAACAAATCGAGGATCTCGTCGAGGATCAATACGCGGGGCCGCAACGCGATCGCGCGCGCCAGCATCAGGCGCAAGCTTTGGCCCGTGGTCAAAGGTTGCCCGCCGGTGGTCAACTGCGTTTGCAGACCCTCGGGCAAGTCTTCGACAACGTGCAAAAGCCCCACTTGTTGCAGGATCTTGCGAAGTTCCGCCGAGGTCAAGCCCTCGTTGCCGAGCCGAATGTTCTCCTCGATCGTGCCTTGGAAGATTTCCGGCGTGCGGATCATTCCCACCTGGCTGCGCAAGTCGTAGAGGCGGAGCTTGCGGTAGTCGTGGCCGTCGAACAAAAGCGTGCCCGAGTCCGGCTCCCGCAGTCCGTACATAATGTCGAGCAGCGTGCTCTTGCCGGAACTCGTAGCCCCGCAAATGCCAACGCGCGACTTGGCCGGAATCGTAACGCTTACGTCGTTCAAAATCGGCTGCCGCGAAGCGTATTGGAAGCACACGTTCCGTACCTCGATCTGCGCGCAGCCCACGGCCGCCACGCTCTCGGTGCCGGTATTCTCCAGTGGCAGGTCCGTTAGATAGCCCAATTTATCTACAGCCGCCAGCAGATCGTAAAAAGTTTCCAGTTGCTTGCCGAACTTCGAAAAGCCGGCCAAGGTCGCCGCCACCACCAACTCCGCCGCCACCAACTGGCCCAGCGTCAATTGGCGCTCTATCACCAGCCAACCGCCGAAGCCAAGCACCGCCGCCGAGCCGATCGCCTGCATCGTTAGGCTGCCCATGATTTGCCGTAGTAGCACGCGCCAATGGCTCTTCCGGTTGCCGATATAGTCGAGCACCAGCTGATTACCGCGGTTCACGGCGAACTGAGTACCCTGTGCGCTCTTGAAGGTGGCCGGGCTGCGCGCGATCTCCTGCAGCCAAGCCGCCAGCGCGTACTTCGATTTGCTCTCGGCGATCGCCGTGGGCACCGCGCCGATGCCGAGCGGGAAAAGAATCACCGCCAGCATCAACAGCAAGATCAGCGCGAAGGCCATCAGCAAGGGGTGGTAAACCGTCAACAGGATCATCCCAACCAGCGTCGTCATCAGCAGTTCGAAACCTTCGATCAGCAAGGTCGCGCCACCCTTTTGCAGCGTCACTACGTCGAAGAAGCGATTTACAAGTTCGGGTCCATGTCCGTCATCGTATGCGTTGATTTTTACCCGGATTAAACGTTGCAAGCTGTCGGAGGCCACGCGGACGAAAATTCGCCGCTGGATTACCTCCACTACATGGCTGCGAAGCAGGCGCAACCCGGCCGCGAACAGCAGTGCCAACAAAACCAAGAGGGAAAGCACCAGCAAAGGCTGCATCAAGGTGCCGAACGCGATCGTGTTCACCAGACTCTGCGTCGCAATCGGAACCACCAAACTCAAAAGTCCGATAAAAACACTGTAGATTACTACAACCCAGATATCCGTCTTTTCCGCACCCATCCATCCGCGCAAGCGCTGGAAAGGAGTTGGATGGTGGCCATCGCCGTGGCCGTCCCCATCTCCATGCCCATGGCCACCGTGGTGGCCGGAACCCGAGCCGCCCGCTAGGTGGGGTGTGGCGTCGCTCAGCAAAGGCCGTTCGGCGACTTCTTGTTCAAGCGCTTGGGCATTCAACACAGGGGGCAAGGAGGCGGCTTTATTCATGTAACTATCTATTTTTCTTTACTTTGCAGACGGCGGAGAAAGCTGAAAGCTTTCCCGAATAGCGGTTGCGGGGTGAGTGCTCTGTGGCCGACGTGATTGATTATAACATCTTTACATGAAAGAAGATGCATCAGTCCCCAAACTAGGTTACAATTTCTTCAAGAACTGAGATTCGCAATTCATGCCTTGGCGTAGTTTCCTTTCCGAAGAAATGGCGGAACTCCTCCGCGCTCTGAGCCACCCCCACCGGATTCGCATCATTCACGAACTTCGTAACGGCCCGATGGACGTCAACGGCCTGCAAAACGTTCTGGGAATCAGCCATGCGCGCGTCTCTCAATACCTATCGGCTCTGAAGCAGCATCACATCGTAAAAGAACGGCGCGATGGCCGCCATGTCTTCTACAGCTTGAAGGCCGAAGGCATCGCCCAGTGGCTGCATGACGGGATGCAGTTTTTAGGCACCGGGATTCAGCACCAAAGCGCCGTTGAAGCCGCTTTGAAGCAATCCACCGAGGTCTGGGGCGCCCCGAAAAGCTTCCCTAAACCGTCCTCTTCCTCTGATTCTGAAGATCTCCACTAGATTTTTTAGTCGCGCTTACCCAGCACGGAATAAATGTCCCGCTTTGAGACGCCAGCCTCCTGGGCTACCGCCTTCATGGCGTCCATCCGCTCGCTCCCAGCGGACAATAGCTCCTCGTAGCGCGCCAAAATCGCGGCCTCATCCCACATTCGCGCCTCGCCCCGTTGTCTCTCGATCAATAGCGTGAACTCGCCCTTGATCGCCGGACGCTTCTCCAGTGCGGTGCGGACTTCGCTGGCGCTTCCCCGCAAGAACTCTTCGTGCAACTTCGTCAACTCGCGCCCCAAAGCGATGCGCCGGCTTGGGAACATTGTCTCCACATCCTGTAGCGCCTCGAGGATTCGGTGGGGCGACTCGAAGTAGACGACCGTCGCCTCCACGCCACTCCACTTTCGCAATAAGTCCTGACGCGCCTTCTGCTTATGCGGCAGGAAGCCGCCGAAGACGAAGGCGTCGGTCTCCAAACCCGAGCCCGCCAACGCCGCCATTACCGCGCTCGCGCCCGGAATCGGCGCCACGCGGACACCCGCCGCAATTGCTGCTTCCACTAGCCGGTATCCGGGGTCCGAAATCAGCGGCGTTCCTGCGTCGGAAACCAGCGCAAGATCCTCTCCGGCCAGCAGCCTCGCCACCAGTTCTTCGCTCCGTTCCTTCTCATTGTGTTCGTGCAAGCTCAGCAGCGGCCGTTTGGCGCCAGCGGCCTCCATGAGCTTCGCGGTTTGCCGCGTGTCCTCGCAAGCCACGGCGGATACTTGCCCCAAGGTCCGCGCGGCCCGTAAACTCAAGTCGTCCAGATTCCCGATCGGAGTGGCGACAATATAAAGAACTCCGCCCATTTGTCGATAGTACCCTTAGGCCCGTGTAAGAGATTCTAGGCGTTTCGCTGGAGTGGCCCTTGAGGCCGGCTAGCAGGGCGTCGTAGCATGTGTCATAACATGAACATTGCGGCCGCAAGGAAAGTCCGATGGAGACAGGCTGGCCGCAAACCTCTAGCAGCACCAGTAGTTTAGGTTCGAATCTAGACTCGCTGTCGCGCTTGAGCGAAACGCTCAAGGCCGGCGTGGCCGAAGCAGATGATCGCGTCCCAAAGCCAAGCATGAGCACACCCGTCCAAATCCCCACCCACTACACCTGGGAAGTGGAAGGGAAGGCCGTTTCCGTAGAACTGGAATTCGACTTTATCGACCGGCTATCGATGGAGATCATGCGGGGCTTCGCTTTGGTCCCGAAGCGCGGCGCGGAAGTGGGCGGCGTTCTCTTGGGCCGCATCGAGATCTCCGACCGCGTCGTCATTCGCGTCGAAGATTTCGAAATCGTCGCTTGCGACTATTTGAAAGGTCCGTCCTTTCTTCTTTCGCCGAACGAAGAGGCTCGTTTCGCCGCTACCGTTAAGAAATACGATGGCGCGCAGGGGCGCCCGCCTTACGTCGTGGGCATCTTCCGCAGCCACACCCGCGATAACCAGATTGCCGTCGCCCAGGAAGACGTCGATCTCTTCCGCAAATACGCGAACGATCCGTCGAATTTGATTTTGTTGGTCCGCCCCTTCGCCACCAAAGCGAGCGTCGCCGGCATCTTCCTCGAAGAAGACGGCGACTTCCGCCGCGAGCCGTCGCTGAAGGAATTTCCCTTCCGCCGCCGCGATCTAGGCGGGTCCCCGCTACCCAAAAACTCGAGCGGCGAAGAGCCGCCTCCTCCAACCCCCGAACCCGATCTCCGCGGCTGGTCGAAGGATCTGGAAGTTAAGCTCTCGGAATCCGCCAAAGGCCCGTCACCCGTCGCGCAGGACGACTCTCCGTCTTCGCGCTTCCGCCGCAAGTGGGTTCTCATCCCGCTTTCCTTTATCTTCCTTTTGCTTGGTGTCGTCGCTGGCTTCCAAGCGGCCTTGGTGCTCAATCGCGCCGAGGCCGATAAGCTCGCCTATGAGAGCCTCGGTCTGGGCCTTGACGCCGAACGTCAAGGCGAGGGCATTTTGCTCCGTTGGGACCGCAACGCTCCGGCTATCCGCTTCGGACGCCGCGGCACGCTCTTCATCGAAGACGGTGAGTTCAAGAAGACCGTCCGCCTCGACGAAAAGAATCTCCAGAACGGCGGCATCCTCTATCGCGGCGTATCGCCGGGGGTGATCTTCCGTCTCGAAGTCGAGACGCAACGCCGCGGTCTCGTCACCGAATCCATTCAATTCACCCCCGGCATTCGCTAACTGCCCGCTGTCTACTCGGCGTCTTCCTCGGCGGGCGTCAAGCGGATCAGGATCTTCTCCTCGGATTTCAAATCCATCGTCGCCACGCAGCCGGCTTGCGCCTTGCCGCTGGTGACCGCGCTCGCCAGCGGTTGCAAGACGTAGCGTTGCAGCGTGCGCTTGAGTTCGCGCGCGCCGTACTCGCGGCTCACGCCCTTCGCGAGAAGAAAGCGCTTCAACTTCGGCGTCACCACCAGCTCAAAGCTGTTCGCGCCCAGCCGGGAATCCAAGTGCTTCTGAATCCCTTCCAGTTGCAGCGCGAGGATGCGGTCCATCGCCTTCTCATCGAGCGGCGTGTAAGTGATCACGCCATCGATGCGGTTCATGAACTCCGGCGAGAAGCGCTTCTTCGCGGCGGCGAGGCCAATCGACTCCAGCCGCTTCGCCGTCACGCTGAACTCCGGCGCTTCCATCGCGGCGGGCGCGGGCCCAAAACCCATCTTCGGCGCGAGTTCCTTCTGCATCGTCTCCGCGCCCAGATTGCTGGTCAGGAAGATCATCGTCTTCTCCAGATTCACGACGTTGTTATCGCCCAGCCGCAAAATGCCGCGGTCCAGCACGCCGAGTAGCATCCGCATCATCGACGGCGCGGCCTTCTCGATCTCGTCGAAAAGCAGAATCGAAAGGCTCGAACTCTCGCTCGCCACCGATTGCACTCGTGCCTGCGAAAGCAACGGCTGCGTCTCGCGGTGGCCCAGGTAGCCCGGCGGCGCGCCGATCAGCTTCGCTACTTCGTGCTCCATCTGGTACTCGCCGCAATCCACGCGCAGCACATTCTTGCTCGACCCGTGCAGGGATTCGGCCAGCGCCTCCACCGTCCGCGTCTTGCCCGTGCCCGTGGGGCCGAGCAGCAGAAAAACGCCCGCCGGTCTGCTTTCCGGGCTCAAGTCCGCCTGATACATCTGCACGTAGGGCAGGATCTGCTTGCCCGCCGCCGCTTGACCGATGAGTAGCTTCTCGAATCGCGCGGACACGTCCGCGTTCGACAATATCTGGGGTGCCTTATTGATGAGCTCCAGCTTCCGCGGAGGTTGAAAGACACTGTTGTTCCACCGGTTGAGCCGGTCGTTGTTGAGAGGATTCCGTGATCCAAAAGTCGCCATTTGTGTGCGCGCTCCTTCGGCGAACACAATACACGGCGCATCCGAATTTTCGAACAAAAAGGGCTTGTTGGGGCAGGCGATACTTCCGCCGCCGCGCCAACAAGCCCTCTGTTTTTGGGAACTTAGATAGCTTGGGAAAGGGATCCGGAAAAATTCCGGTCTTCGGTGACCGCTATTTGTGGCGGTAGGTAATCCGGCCCTTGCTCAGATCGTAGGGCGACAATTCCAGAGTCACCTTATCGCCCGCCAACACGCGAATGCGGTTCTGGCGGAGCTTGCCGGCCAAGTGGGCCAGCACCATCTTTTCTTGTTCGAGTTGCACGCTAAATTTACCGTCGGGCAGCTTTTCAATCACGGTGCCCATCATCTCGATTAGATCTTCTTTGCTCATCAGCCTCCTAAGCTTTTTTTCATCCTGAGTATAACCCAGCGCAAGGCTTCACGTTAAACTCCTAGTGGCCGTCATGTCTGTTCATTCTTTCCCAGTCGAGGGACTAAACGTCGTGATCACCGGGGCTGGCCGCGGCATCGGCAAGCGCCTCGCCATCGGCTTCGCCGCCGCTGGAGCGCGGGTCGGCCTCGTCGCCCGCACGAATGCCGAGCTGGACTTGACGGATCTCGAGATCAAGCACGCCGGCGGCATCAGTCATAAGCTTGCGGCCGACGTTCGCGACTTCGAACGCCTGAACGGCGTCTTCGAATTAATGCGGCACCGTCACGGTTCCATCCACGTTCTCATCTGCGCCGCCGCGATCCAGGGTCCCATCGGGCCCTTCTTGAAGAACAATACGAAGGCCTGGATCGACACCATCGAGACCAATCTCCTCGGCGTCATCAACTCCTGCCGCGCCGTTCTGCCCCGCATGATCGAAGAGCGCCAGGGCAAGATCATTGTGCTCTCCGGCGGCGGCGCCGGGAAGCCGCGTCCGAATTTTAGCGCCTACGCCACCTCCAAGGCCGGCCTCGTCCGCTTCATCGAGTGCATCGCCGAGGAGCTGCGCGATCACAATGTGCAAGCCAACACCATGAGCCCCGGCGGCGCCTACACCACGATTACCGACGAGATCCTCCAAGCCGGCGAACTGGCCGGCTGGAAGGAAATCGATAACGCCGAAGAGGTCCGCCGCACCGGCGGCGTGAAGCCGCACAAGCAGATCGAACTCGCGCTCTTTCTTGCGTCGCAGAAATCGAACCATATCTCCGGCAAATTCCTGCACGCCGAGGACGATTGGAAGAAGTACATTGAGGCGAGCTTGAGCCAGGATTTCTTTACCCTCCGGCGCGTCAAGAAATCTTGAGAGCTTCCGCTCTCGCGAGGCACTGCATCCATGGATGCTTCGCCCGGTTCTCCTCTTCCTACTTTGTCTTCCCGCCACCCAGGCGGCTCCGCTTTTTAGCCAGCCGCCCAGTCTTTCTCCGGCTGCGCTAGTGCTTTCCGCGGCGCACGGCATCTTGGGTGGGCCCGGCCAACGGCGCTTCGAGGAATTTGGACTCGCCGCGGGAACGACCGTGCACGAGATCGTCTGGTGGGGCATGCAAGAAGACAATCCGTCCCTATTTGAGGTCTCGATCTATTCGCGAAACAACGTCTGGTCGCCTATTTGGACCGCCGCTCCAATCTCTGTAAGACGCGACGATACGATCCTTTCGGGCGGGTATCGCTTACATCGCTACGCCGCACTCCTTGCCAACCCGTTTGTCGCGCCCGAAGTGGATTTCTTTTCGATCTCCGTTTTCCATACTTCGCCCGGGGTTCTGAGCTGGGGTTGGCTGGAGACACCTGCGGGGCGCAACGGCTCGCTTATGGTGAAGTTACCCGCCGACGAGAATCGCACGCTGTGGAGGGACTACCGGAACCTCGCCTTCGAACTCAACGAAGTCCCGGAGCCTGGCTACCAAGCGCTGCTCGCGTTATTTCTGCTAGTGGCTGCACGACTCCATCACCACCGGCCGCACCTCCACCGCGCCTTCGCGCCCCGCGTGAAAGCGCTTCCCCATCGCGATCGCTTCATCCAGGTTTTCAGCCTGAATCAGCGTGAACCCCGCTAGTTGCTCCTTGGTCTCCGCGAAAGGTCCGTCGGTTACCAGCAGCTTGCCACCCCTGCCGCGAACGCTCTTCGCCTCGCTCGTCGGCTGCAACGGCGAACCTTTGATCCAACGGCCTTTCGCCGCAGTCTCCTTCGCGAAAACACACGCGTCCTCGAACATCGCCATCTGCTGAGTCTCGCTCAACGTCGCCCAATGCGCTTCGCTGTGGTAACACAGCAGAATGTATTGCTTCAGCCCGGGCGTCGCGGGGCTGTCGCCTTGCGGAAACTCCGCCAACTCGCGCACCTCAATCGTTCCCGGACTGCCGCCATTGTCTTTCATCCACATCGCCAGCGCCTCGTCGCGATCCGCGGCTTCCACGATCATGTAGCCCGCGAGTTGCTCCTTGGTTTCCGCGAAGGGCCCGTCCGTCACCACATACTTGCCATCCCGGAAGCGGATCGTCGTCGCCGTCGTTGCCGAATGCAGCGGCGCGCCTCCGCGATACTTTCCTTCGGCTTTCCAGCCGTTCACCATCCTGTCTCCTTGCGTCATGCAACGCTGTTTCTCGGCGTCCGGCAACTCGTTCCACTCGTTCTCGTTCAAATAAATCAGGTACATGTAGTTCATAGCTTTCACTTCTGCTCCTGAATCGAATGGCGCGGGGGACAATCGACAAGCGCTCTCGAATTTTTTCATGAACTCCACGCCCGAAGCCGACGTCATCGCCGAACTCTACCGCGCCGAGTGGGGCAAGATCGTCGCCATCCTTTCGCGTCAAACGAACGATCTCGACCTTGCCTCAGACGCCGCTCAGGAAGCCTTCGCCGCCGCGCTGGCGCAATGGCCCAACGACGGCGTGCCCCAACATCCCCGCGCCTGGATTCTCCAAACCGCCCGCCACAAGGCGCTCGACCGTCTACGCCGCGAGAAACGCCAAGCGCCCCTTCTTGAAATCGCCGCGCCCGCGGCTACGGAACCGGACACGATCCCCGACGACCGCTTGCGTTTGATCTTTACCTGCTGCCATCCCGCTATCGCGCTTGAGGCTCGCATCGCGCTCACGCTGCGCGAAGTTTGCGGCTTGAGCACCCCGGAAATCGCCCGCGCCTTCTTAGTGACCGAAACCACGATGGCCCAACGCCTCGTGCGCGCGCAACGAAAGATCCGCGACGCCGGCATCCCTTTTGAGATTCCCGAACGCTCACAACTCGAGGAACGTCTAGACTCCGTACTCGCCGTGATCTACTTGGTCTTCAACGAAGGCTACGCCGCCACTTCCGGCGACGAACCCATCCGCCATCGTCTTTGCGAAGAGGCGATCTATCTCGCCCAACTCCTGCGCGATCTGTTCGAGCCGCAAGTCCCGGGCGAACTCACCGGGCTTCTAGCCCTCACGCTCCTGCACGATTCGCGCCGTGCCGCGCGCTATGACGCCGAAGGCAATCTCGTATTGCTCGACAAGCAGGATCGCGCACTGTGGAACCACGTGCAGATCGCCCGCGCCCTGCCACTGGTCGAAGAATCTCTTCGCGGCCAACATGGCCCTTACGCGATCCAGGCCGCCATTGCCGCGCTCCACTGCCAAGCCGCGGACGCCGCTCGGACCGACTGGCCGCAGATCGCGCAACTCTACGAGCGCCTTGAGCGCCTCCAGCCTTCGCCCATCATCACTCTGAACCGCGCGGTGGCGGTGATGGAAGCCCACGGGCCGCAAGCCGCGCTCGTCATCTTGCAAGATCTCGACGATCTGAAAGCACTAGAGGATTACCATCTCTTCCACGCCACTCTCGGCGAAGTCCAGTCCCGTCTCCATAACCACAGCGCCGCCCGCGCCGCCTTCCAGCGCGCGCTTAGCCTCGCGACTCTCGCGGCCGACCGCGCTTACCTCGCCAAACGTCTCGAAAGCATCCACCTACATGACTGATCGCCTCTCCTTCCACGGCAACATCGTCCTGCCCGATCGCATCCTCCCGAACGGCCTCGTAGTAACGCGCCGCGGCCGCATCATTGAGGTCTCGCAGCGGACACCGGACCCCGAAGATGGACCCGTCGTCAAGTCCGGCAACGGCTTCATAGCGCCGGGCTACATCGACATCCACGTTCACGGCGGCGATGGCGCGGACTTCATGGACGGCACGCCCGAGGCCGCCCGCATTGCCGCCGATGCACACCTGAAGCGCGGCACGACTACGATATTTCCGACGACGACAACCGGAAGGGCCAAGGAAATCCATGCCATGATCCGCGCCTGCCAAAGCGTGGGCGATCGCGTGCCGGGCATCCACCTTTACGGACCCTACTTCGCGGAACACAAAGCCGGTTGCCACAAGAAGTCCGGACGCCGCAATCCGACCGCGAAAGAATACGAGTCCTACTTCGCCACGGGCTTCGTCAAGATCGCCACCTGCGCCGCCGAGCTTCCCGGCGCCCTCGACTTCTACCGTGCCGCCAAGCGCGCGAAGTGTCTCATCACCTGCGGCCATTCCGATGCGAGTTGGCCCGAGATGGCCGCCGCCTTTGAAGCCGGCATGCGCCACGTCGACCACTTCTGGTGCGCGATGAGTTCGGTTCCCAGCGTCCGCGCGCGCCTTGGAACGCCCATGCGCGGCAGCATGGCGGAGTTTGTCTTGGCGAACCCGGAGATGTCGACCGAGGTCATCGCCGACGGACAGCACCTCGCGCCCGAGCTATTGGAATTCGCCTTCAAAATGAAAGGCGCGCAGCGTTTGCTTTTGGTAACCGACGCCAACCGCGCCCTCGGCATGCCACCCGGTGAATACATCTTCGGCCCCAAGCGAGCGGGAACGAAATTCATGAGCGATGGCAAGGTCGGCTACGTCCCCAACCAAGGCCTCGCCTCCAGCGTCATCCCACTTTCCGAAGCCGTACGCGTAATGCACCGCGACACCAGCGCCACGATCCCCGAAGCGATCCGCATGGCGTCGCTCACGCAGGCGGAACGCACAGGTCTAGCCCGCAACCGAGGCAGCATCGCAACCGGCAAACGCGCGGACATCCTGGTGCTCAACCGCAGGCTCGAAGTGCGCCAAGTCTATCTCGAAGGCCGCCGCCTAAACTAGGCAGCCACCGACCGCGCGGTCTCGAATACGCCGATCGCTAGGTCCAAGTCCGCTTGCGAATGAGCCGCCGAGATCTGCGTCCGGATTCTTGCCTTGCCCCGCGGTACCACCGGGAACGAAAAGCTCCGCACGTAAACGCCCTGATCGAACATTGCCTTCGCCATCGCGGCGCTTTTGATCTCGTCGCCGAGAATCACAGGCGCAATCGGGTGCACCTCGCCGCTTAGCGCGAATCCTTTCGCCGCCATGCCTTCGCGGAACTGCGCCGTGTTTCTTTGCAGTCTTTCGACGGCTTCGGAGGACTCTGACAGCATCCGGATTGCTTCCAGAGTCGCTGCGGTGATCATCGGCGCGAGCGAATTCGAAAACAAATACGGCCGCGAACGCTGCCGCAGCAGATCCACAATCGCCTTTGACGCCGAAACGAAACCGCCGCTGGCGCCGCCGAGCGCTTTGCCGAAAGTGCCCGTGATAATGTCCGGAGCCTTCGATAGTCCGCAATGCTCGGCGGTACCTCGCCCCGTCTTCCCAATTACGCCTAGCGAATGCGAGTCATCGACCATGACGAGCGCATCGTACTTCGCGGCCAGCGCATAGATGTCACCCAACGGTGCAATCGTGCCATCCATCGAGAAGCTGCCATCGGTCGCGATCATCTTCACGCGCGCGGCGCTGGCGGCTTTCAACTGCGCCTCTAGGTCGTTCATGTCCCGGTTCTTGTAGCGGAGGCGTTGCGCTTTTGACAGCCGGATGCCGTCGATGATGCTGGCGTGGTTCAGCTCGTCGCTGATCACCGCATCTTCGGCCGATAGCAAGGTCTCGAACAAGCCGCCGTTCGCGTCAAAGCACGACGAATACAAGATCGTCGCCTCCGCGCCCACCAGCCGGCTCACCGCCGCTTCCAGCTCTTCATGCAATTCCTGCGTGCCGCAGATGAAGCGCACGGACGCAAGGCCATAGCCCCATTTTTCTAGCGCCGCCGCCGCCGCTTGCTTCAAGCGGGGATGATCGGCCCAGCCGAGATAGTTGTTCGCGCACATGTTGAGCAACTCTCGGCCGTCTTCCAGCCGAATGTGCGCGCCCTGCGCTCCCACGATCGCGGCCTCTTCCTTATACAGCCCTTGCTCGCGGATGCCAGCAAGTTGGCTCGCGTAGAGGTCCTGCGCTAACTGGCTCATATCTGCTCCCAGTCGAGAATTACTTTCCCGCAATTGCCGGAGTTCATGATGCGGAAGCCCTCCTCGAAGTTCTTGTATGAAAAGCGGTGCGTGATCACTGGGTCGATGGAGAGACCGCTCTCGATCATCACGCTCATCTTGTACCAGGTCTCGTACATCTCGCGGCCATAGACGCCGCGGATCGTCAACATGCTGAAGATCACGTCGTTCCAGTTGATCGCAATCTCCTCCGGCGGAATGCCCAACATCGCGATTTTGCCGCCGTGCGCCATCTGCTTGATCATGTCGCGAAACGCCGAAGCGTTGCCGCTCATCTCCAGGCCAACATCGAAACCTTCCTGCATGCCAAGATCCTTCTGCACGTCTTCGAGCTTCGTCGTCTTCACGTTCACCGCGCGCGTCACGCCCACTTTCTTCGCCAGCGCCAGCCGGTGATCGTTAATGTCCGTGATGACGATGTGCCGGGCGCCCGCGAAACGGGCGACAGCGGCCGCCATCAAGCCGATCGGGCCCGCGCCGGTGATCAGAACGTCCTCACCCAAGATCGGGAATTGCAGCGCGGTGTGGACGGCGTTGCCGAAGGGATCGAAAATCGAGGCTACGTCCTTATCGACACCCTCGTGATGCCGCCAAATGTTGGACATCGGCAGCGAGATGTACTCCGCGAAGGCCCCGGCGCGGTTTACGCCGACTCCCGAGGTGTGCGCGCAGAGATGGCGGCGTCCGGCCATACAGTTCCGGCAACGCCCGCAGACGACGTGGCCTTCTCCCGAGACAATTTCACCCGGATGAAAATCGTTCACGTTCGATCCGACGGCGACGATTTCACCGACAAACTCGTGACCCACAACAAGGGGCACCGGAATCGTCTTCGACGCCCAGGCGTCCCAGTTGTAGATGTGCAGGTCCGTACCGCAAATGCCGGTCCGGTGGACGCGCACCAGAACGTCGTTGATGCCGTAGTCGGGCTCCGGAACGTCCTCCAGCCACAGTCCCGGCCCCGCTTGCGACTTCACTAAAGCCTTCATCATTGTCCTCCAGTATTACGGATCGTGTTTCCACTATGCAGGAAAGCGTGCTTTCCAGTCAAGCGGAATCTCATCCGTTATAGTGGATGAATGCCGGAATCGAGCGACGACCTTTCCGCCCGCCTCAGCGAGCGGATCCGCCAACTGCGGGCGGACAAGAAGTGGTCGCTCGAAGCGTTGGCGAAATCGAGTGGGGTCTCGCGCTCCATGCTGAGCCAAATCGAACGCAACGAAGTGAACCCGACACTCGCGGTGCTGCTCTCCATCGCGCGCGCCTTCGGCCTGGGTCTGACAGAACTCGTCGACTCCGGCCAGCCCGCCTCGACGATGCACGTCATCCGCCACGATGACCGCCAGTATCACTACCACACCGCCAAGGACCATTCGATTCGCACGCTGTCGCCGCTGAATTTGGAGAAGGAAGTCGAATTCTACGAAGTGCAGCTCCAGCCGAATGGCGCGCTGCGTTCGGCCGCCCACTACAAAGGCACTCGCGAATTCCTGACGGTCCAAAAAGGCAAGGTTCGAGTGGAGAGCGCCGCCGAATCGACGGACTTGGCGAAGGGCGACTCCGTCAGCTACCAAGCCGATGTTCCGCACGCCATTGTGAATCTGGGTGCTTCCGAGGCACTGGTCGTCCTAGTCGTTCTCTACGCCCACTGAGCCCGCTAGACTGGAATCCTCATGCCGGGCGCGGTTACTACCCTCCTCACTCGCCTCCGCGGTGGGGACCAAAGCGCCCTCGATGAGTTGGTGCCCTTGGTCTACGACCACTTGCACCGCATCGCGCAGGGCTGCATGCGGACGGAGCGTCCCGGTCACACGATTCAAGCGACGTCGCTTGTGAACGAGGCTTGGCTTCGCCTTTCTGGCGCGCAAGCGTCGTCGTTTCAAGACCGAGCGCATTTCTACGGCATTTGCGCGCGCCTGATGCGGCAGATTCTGGTGGACCATGCCCGTGCCCGCGCCGCCACCAAACGCGGCTCGGGAGCGGTGGGCCAGATGCCGGAGCATCTTGAAATCTCGATCGACCCGAACATCAACGCCGACATCCTCACCATCAACGCCGCGCTCGATAAGCTCGCCGCCGAGAATGAATTCCGCGCCAGATTGATTGACATGCGCTTCTTCTCCGGCATGAACCTGGAAGAGATCGCGGAAGTCACGGGTGTCAGCCTTTCCACGGTGCATCGCGAGCTCCGCGTCACGCAGGCTTGGCTGTTGCGCGAAGTCTCCGGCGGCTGAGAAATTTGCGGGCGTTCTCCGCATCTCGACCGGAGCAAGACATCTTATGCAACTACCGGTTTGCGAAGGCGGCCCCGGCGCGGTACGCTTCTAAACGCCATGTCCGAAGCCGAGGACATCTTTCTCGCCGTCGCCGATCTGCCGCTCGCGGAGCGCGCCGCCGCGCTTGCGCAACGCTGCCGCACGGACGAGTTGCGCCGCGAAGTCGAATCGCTGCTTCAGCACGACTTGGGCGCGGAAGCGTATTTCGATTCCGCGATCTCCTCGGCCGCCCGCGAACTCGATGATTCTCGCGCGCCCACGCAAGCAGGCGCCTACAAACTCGGCGCCTTGGTTGGCGAAGGCGGTATGGGCGCCGTTTACCGCGCCGGCGAGGGCGTTGCCGTCAAACTGCTGCCGCGCCATCGCGCGCGCCCCGGTCTGGTCGCACGCTTCGCGCGCGAGCGGGAGATCCTCGCTTCTCTATCTCATCCGAACATTGCGCGTTTTTTGGACGCCGGTCTAGCCGGCGACGCCTCGCCATATCTGGCGATGGAGTTCGTCGATGGCGAAGCGATTGACGCCTACTGCGCGAAGCGCCAACTCTCGTCCGACGATATCGTCCGCCTCTTTCTGCCGGTTTGCGCCGCCGTGGAGTACGCCCACGCGAATCTGGTGGTTCATCGCGACCTGAAGCCCGCCAATATTCTCGTGACTCGCGATGGGCAGCCGAAACTGCTGGACTTCGGCATCGCGCAGGTTCTCGACGCGGACGGCACGCGCACGGCGACGCTCGCCCTGACTCTCGAGTACGCCTCGCCGGAGCAGCTGCGCGGCGAGCGCCCCAGCCCCTCAATGGACGTTTACTCGCTGGGCGCCGTTCTACACAAACTGCTTACGGGGGCACCCCCGCATGCCTTGGCGCAGCTGCCTCTCGACAAAGCCATCGAAATGCTCCTGAGTCAAGACGCGCCTCTGGCTGCACAGCTTCCGAAAGACCTCGCTCACATTCTGCGTAAGGCCTTGGCCAAGGACGCCGCTCGCCGCTACCGCTCCGTCGAGTCTTTCCGCGCCGACCTCGAGCGATTTCTGGGGCGCGAACCCGTGGAGGCGCGCGGCGGCGACACGTTGTATCAACTGGCGCGCTTTGCCCGCCGCCGTTGGTTGCCGCTGACGGCGGCGTTGGCGATCTTCCTCAGCGTCAGCGTGGCGTTGCTGGTGAGCCGGCGTGCGCTTGCGGTGGCCGAAGCCGAACGCAACGCGGCCATCGCCGCGCGAGCGGAGGCCGAATCCCAACACCGGCTCGCGGAACAGGCTAGCGCGGAAGCCCTTCGGCAGAAAGCGCTCGCCGAAACGAAGTCGCGTGAACTGAGCGAACAGTTCAACCGCGCCGAATCGAACTTGGCGAGTTCGCGGCTGAGCGCCCGCACCGTCACGCGCATTCTGGACCAGCAGTTTCTCGCGGGCGGCCAGCGGCAGGCGCTCGCAACGCTCGACGAATGGCTCAAGATCCAGCGCAACGTTTTGGCCGCCTCGCCGCGGGATCACGAGGCTCGCAAGCTGCTCGGCATCTTGGAGGGCCGGCGTTGCGCCTTCACCACCGTCGAGAGTCCTCAGGCGGCGGCGCAAGTGTGCGATGCCGCGATCGCGCAGCTCACTCCGTTGCTCAATACGGCGCAGGACGACGAATGGCTGCGGCTGGGTTTGGCCTCGACCCATGGCACGCGGGGGCGTCTCGCCACGGTCTCCCGCAACGTTCCGGAGGGACGCAAGCACATCGATCTAGGCCTGCGCTACCTCCAACCCGCCCTCGCGCGCAATCCGGACGATCAGTACCTGCACTCCATCGCGGCCACGCTGGGTCTTTACCGCGCCGACCTCTTCGCCATGGAGAAGAACATTCCGGCCGCGGCGGCCTCCTATGAAAAATCGCTTTCCGCGTTACGCCAAGCGAAATCGCCGCAGTTGTTCCGGCCTCTGTACTTGCAAATCGCCAAGGCTTCGGCGAACTTCTCGCGCCTGCTTCTGGCGGCGCAGCCGGCCAAGGCGAAGTCGCTTTATGCCGAGAGCCTGGAGTCTTTTCGTCAACTCGCCGAGGCACCGAGCTCCGTGATGCTGGATTGGAACGAGTATGCAAATGCGCTGAACGAGTCGCCGTTCGCGGAACTGCGCAAGCCGGCGGAGGCGCTTCGTTTCGCGCAGAAGGCGGTGGAGGCGACGCAATCCAAGAACCCGAGCGCGCTCGATACGCTTGCATGGGCCCAGTTCCATTCGGGGCAACAAGTGGAAGCCGTCGAGACGGTGCGTAAGGCTCTGGCTTTACTGCCCGCTTCGCCGTCGCCGTTGCGCGCGGCGTTGGAGAAAAGTCTGGCGGACTTTTCCCGCTAGCCGCTATTTCCGGCACATGATCAAGACTTGATCTTGGACGCCGCCACGCTGGCCTTCGAAGTGCCTGCGGAGGGTAAGCGTCTTCTTGTCCTTCGAGAGCTCGTAGCGGTCGATGAGCTTGATCTTGTTCGTACCGAAGCTTCCGTTCGTCTCCATTACAAGCACGTCGCCTTCCCATTTCGTCACGGCTTTCATGGCATTGCCGTAGACGTCGTTGGTGGCTTCCTTGCCATCGGTGGTGTACTTGGCGACGCCGTCGCCGATGCGAATCTCCAGGTCCGGCTCGTGGTGGAGAATCTTGGTCAGTCTTCCCTTGGGCGGGGTCTCCTTGGCGAAGTCGCTGGCGGCGACATCGAGGTCCCAGTCGCCGCTGAGATTGGGTTTGTCCGCCCCAAAGAGTGAGAGCGCGAGCAAGGCAATTGCGAGTTGTTTCATTCTTCGGCCTTCGATCCCCAGATTACGATGCCCGCGCGGTTGGCCGCATCCAGCATGGCGGCTTTGTCGAGCAGTAGAGTGCGGCCCGCGTCGACGGCCAGCACCTTGGTTTTCGTTTCGATCATCACGTCGATGGTCGTTGGGCCCGTTACGGGAACGTCGAACAACATGTGCTTGCGCCGCCGCGAGGCCTTGACGAGCGTGAGCTCTTTGCCGTTCACGAGCGATGCCGCGCGCCGGAGCATGGCGTCGGTGCCTTCCATCGCTTCGACGGCGACGCAGGCTTGATCGGCGATGGCGACGCTCTGGCCGATGTCGTGCGAGGCCAAGGTGTTCGCCACTTGGCGGCCGTAGGCGATGTTCGATTCTTCGTCTTTCGAAGGCTTGCGCCTGGTCATCGCGCCTTCGGTGGCGAGCAGGCTGGTCAAGAGACGCGTCGACTCGACGATCTCGATGCCTTCGCCGCGCAGCTCTTCGATCACGCCGCCGATCAAGGCGTCGGTGTTCTTGGTATGCAGTCGCGCGAGCAATTTCACCATGCGCCAATCGGGCCGGATGTTCGAGAAGATGCTGGCGTGCTTGACCTGCCCCGCCATGAGCATTTGCGCCAAGCCTTCTTTATGCATGACGTCGATCAGCTTGCCCAACTGGCCGAGCGAGATCCAGTGCGTCGCGACGGCGAGCTTCTCGACGACCGGGTCCGCTTCTTCTTGGATGGCGATGGCGACGGCTTCGTCGCCTTGGCGTTTGGCGGCCTCGAGGGCAAGCACCGGAAAGCGCCCATTGCCGCACAGGATGGCGTAGCGCGTGGGCATCTACTTGATGATGCCGCGTTGGCTGGCGGCGATGAAGGCGAGTACTTCGTCGAGCTCCACCCCGCTCAGTTCCGTTTGCATCGCCTCGACGGCTTTCGAAGTATTCAGCTTCGGATCGCGCAGAATGCGGAAGGCCTTGTGCAAGGTCTCGATGCTTTCCTTCGTGAAGCCGCGGCGCTCCATGCCGACCTTGTTCACATCGAAGAGCTTGATGTCGCGCCCGTGGCCCGTGGTCAAAGAATATGGCAGCACGTCCTGCACGACGACGCTGTAGCCGCCGATCATCGAGTGGGCGCCGACGCGGCAGAATTGATGGATACCAGTGTGGGCGCCGATAACGGCCCAATCGCCGACAGTGACGTGGCCGGCGAAGGTGACGGCGTTGGCAAGCACGCAATGGTCGCCGACGTGAACATCGTGAGCGACGTGCGTGTAGGCCATCAATAGGTTCTTGTCGCCTACCGACGTGACGAGGCCGCCACCCTCGGTGCCGCGATGAATGGTGACGAATTCGCGGATGGTGTTGCCGTCGCCGATGCGCGTCTCCGCGCGTTCGCCTTTGTACTTCAGATCCTGCGAGGCCACGCCGACGCTCGAATAGGGGTAGAAGGTATTGTCCTCGCCGATAGTGGTGACGCCTTCGATATAGACGTGCGCCATCAGGCGGGTTCGCGCGCCAATCTTTACGTGGTCGCCGATGACGCAAAAGGGGCCGACGTCGGCGCTCGAGTCGATCTCGGCGTTGGGGTGGATGATCGCCGATGGATGGACCGGCATGCGACTTTACCTAAACCGCCGGGGCTGCTTGCTTATCGCGCAGAACGCACATGACCGTGGCTTCGGCGACGGCTAGGCCGTTGACAGTCGCGACGCCCTTCATCTTGGCCCGCGTAGAACTTTTCGAAATCACGGTCATCTCGACGCGCAGCTGATCGCCGGGAACGACGGGGCGCCGGAACTTAGCTTCCTCGATGGTGGTGAGAAAGACGACCTTGCTTTTGCGCTCGGGAATCTGGCTGAGCACGAGCACGCCGGCCACTTGCGCCATCGTTTCGACGATGAGGACGCCGGGCATCACGGGGTACTCGGGAAAGTGGCCGAGGAAGTGCGGCTCAGTGGCGGTAACGTTCTTGATACCGACGACGCGGGTGTCTTCGAGCTCCAGGATCCTGTCCACCAACAGCAGCGGATAGCGGTGCGGAAGAATGTCTTGGATCTGCAATATATCGAGCTCAGGCATGCAAACAAGCTATTATAGCCGCCGATGGACGATTTCCTTCCTTTACTGCGGCGCATGGTGGAGCTTGAAACGCCGAGCCGCGATGAAGCCGCGATTACGAAGTTCGCGGACTTGATTGAGGATGAGGTGCAAGGTTTGGCGCGCGTCAAACGCGTCAAGGCGCCGGGCTTTGGGCCGCATCTGCTGCTTGAGTTTCAAGTGGGCGCGAAGAAGAAGGCGGGGCAGATTTTGGGTCTGGCGCATTCGGATACTGTGCACCCGGCGGGTACGTTGCGGGAGTTCCCGTTCGCGGTGCGGGATGGCCGTGTTTATGGGCCGGGAGCGTTGGACATCAAGGGCGGAATCGCTCAATTCATTTGTGCGATGCGACAGATTCAGGAGCGGGACTTGCCGCTTCGGCGTAAGGTGGTGCTGGAGATTAACTCCGACGAGGAGATCGGTTCCGATTCGTCGCGGGCGCTTTGCGAGCGCATGGCGAAGGAGAGCATGGCGGTGCTAGTGGTGGAGCCCGGCACGGGGTTGCAGGGCAAGTTGAAGACGGCGCGCAAGGGGACCGGCGATTATACGGTTCGCGTGCATGGGCGGGCGAGCCACGCGGGTGTGGACTTTAGCGCGGGGGCGAGCGCGATCGTCGAGCTGGCGCGGCAGATCGAGGTGATTCAGGGCTTCACGGATTTGGCGAAGGGTTTGACGGTGAATCCCGGTGTTGTTAGCGGCGGCACGAGGACGAACGTGGTGGCGGAGCATGCGGTGGTGGAGGTGGATATTCGCGTCGCGCGGCTGAAGGATTTCGATGCGTTGGACAGGAAGTTCCGCAAACTGAAGCCCTTCGACACGCGGTGCACGCTGAGCGTCGAGGGCGGTTTGAACCGGCCGCCGATGGAGCGCACGAAGGCGATAGGCGAATTGTTTTGGAAGGCGAAGGCGATTGCGGCGGCGTTGGGCGTCGGCCTTGAGGAGTCCTCCACGGGCGGGGGCTCGGATGGGAACTTCACAGCCGCATTGGGGGTTCCGACGCTCGACGGGCTGGGCATGGTCGGCGAGGGTGCGCATACCTTATACGAGAACTTCCTCCTAAATCGCGTCGGCGGCCGGATTGCCTTGCTGCGGGAGCTTATCCTCGCGATCTAGCTGGATGAAGATAGGGTTCGCTATAGCGGCCCGTTTTGTCCCCGCTCTCCTAAGCCGAAACCCCCATCTCAATCAACTGCTCCGCGTACTTCAACGCCTCCGCCGTAATACTCTGCCCACCCAGCATCCGCCCAATCTCCTTCACCCGCTGCTCCGCGTTCAACTCCTCCACCACCGAATGCGTACGCCCCTTCGCCTCTCTTTTCTCCACCGAAAAGTGCTGCTCCCCAAACGCCGCGATCTGCGCCAGATGCGTCACGCAAATCAACTGATTCCCCGAAGCCAACCTCTTCAACTTCCGCGCCACCTGCTCCGCCGCGCTCCCGCCAATCCCCGCATCCACCTCGTCAAACACCAGCGTCCGCCCATCCCCCTTCCGGTCTTTCGCAATCAACGCCACCTTCAACGCCAGCGCCACCCGCGACAGTTCCCCACCGCTAGCGATCTTCGTCAAAGCCTTCGCCTCTTCCCCCAGATTCGTGGCAATCCGGTACTCCACCCGGTCCGCCCCACTCACCCCCCAATCCGAGCTTTGGATCGCGATACTAAAGCGGCTCCGCTCCATATTCAAATCCTTAAGCCCGCCATCGATCTTCTTCTCTAAACTCGCCGCCGCCTTCTTCCGCGCCGCGGTCAACTCCGCCGCCAGCGCCGCATATTCCCCGCGCAACTTCTCCGACTGCTTCCGCAACCCCACCCGCCGCTCATCCGCCCCTTCCACCAACTGCAAATCCTGGCTGACCCGGTCGTAGAATCCCAAAATCTCCTCGATATTCTGCCCATATTTCCGCCGCAACTTATCGATCTCGGCCAGCCGCGCCTCCACGATATTCAACCGCCCGGGGTCCGCTTCCAAACGATCCGTATATCGGTCCAGGTCCCGCGCCGCCTCATCCAAACTAATCTCCGCGCTCCGCAAGCCCTCCAGCACGTCATTCAAAGATTCATCAATCCGCCGCAACTCCACCACCCGCCGCAACGCCTGCCGCAAGCCATCCAGCGCCCCGCCCTCGCCATTCAAAGCCTCCAGCGCCCCGCTAGATTGCTCCCGCAGCTTCAACACGTTCGCCAGCACGCGCAATTCATTCTCGAGCGCCACATCCTCGCCCGGTTTCAACGCCGCCGCTTCAATCTCCTGCTTCTGAAAAGTCCACAAATCCCGCTGCCGCAGAATCTCCTGCTCCCGCTGTTCCAGCTCCTGCAGCTCCCGGTCAATCCCCTGCCATTCGCGATACAAGCGCCCAGCTTTCTCGACCTCCCCCTCCAGCCCCGCATACTGATCCAACATCGCGCTCTGCTCATCAGGCTCAAACAACCGCTGCTGATCGTGCTGCCCATGCAGATCCCCCAAATACGGCGCGATATCCCGCAGCAGCGCCGCCGTCACCGGCTTCGACCCCACAAACCCGCGGCTCTTCCCGTTCGCAAGCACCTCGCGCTCAATCAACAACTCGCCGTCCTCGAGCTCCAGCCCAGACTCCTCCAACACCTTCGCCAGCCCGCTCCTCTTCGATACCTCAAAGATCCCCGCGATCCGCGCCCGCTCCGCCCCACTCCGCACCACCTCGCTCGCCGCCCGCCCGCCAAAGAGCAGCCCCAACGAATCCACAATCAAACTCTTCCCGCTCCCCGTCTCGCCCGTAAGCACGTTCAAGCCCGGGCCGAAGCGGACGCGCACGCGATCGGCCACCGCGAAGTTCTCGACCAGTAATTCGACGAGCATCAGCTTGATTTTACTGGCAGAGCTTGATCCGCAAACGTCATAATGAAATTTGATAATGATTGCCTTCCTCCTGCAGGTAAAGCTGACGGAGCTCTTCAGCCTTTCCAAGCCCATTCCCCTGTTGGTGCTATTGAGTTTGATCGCGGCCTCGCTGATCAGTTGGAGCATCATCTTCCAGAAGTTCTCGCACCTGCGCAAGACCGCCGCGGTGAACAAGAACTTCCTCCGCGCCTTCCGCAAAGCCAGCGCCCTCGACGCCATCGTGCTCGCCGCTGAGCAGTTCACCGCCGCGCCCATGGTCGCCGTTTTCGATTTCGGCTACGCCGAAGTGGAACGCCAGGCGCGCAACCGGGGTCAAATCCGTAACAAGCTCATGATCGAGCGGAATCTACAGTTAGGCATCAGCGAAGAGGTCGCCAAGCTCGAAACGAACATGAACTGGCTCGCGACGATCGCCGCCGTCGCCCCCTTCATCGGCCTCCTCGGCACGGTCTGGGGCATCATCGACGCCTTCGAAGCCCTTTCGGCTTCCGCAAGTGTTAGCCTCCGCACAGTGGGCCCCGGTATCGCCGACGCGCTAGTAGCCACCGGCGCGGGACTCTTCGCGGCCATCCCCGCCGCGATTTTCTACAACTATCTCGGCAGTCTCATCCGCGAACAAGGCGGCAAGATGGAAGACTTCGCGCTCGAGTTTATGAATCTCGTCGAACGCACCTTCGAGGGCCAGTAAACAATGGCGTTCTCGATGGGCAACGACAGCGGAAGCGGCTTCGGACGCCGGCGCCGCTACGGCGGCTCGACGATGTCGGAAATGAACGTTGTACCGCTCGTCGACGTCGTGCTCGTCCTACTGATCATCTTCATGCTCACCGCGCAAGCTATGCAATTCGGTCTCGAAATCGAAGTGCCAAAAGTGAAGACCGACCGCGCCTCCGCGCAAGATCTCAACGTAGTGAACCTAACCAAGGAAGGCGAGATCTACTTCAACGACAAGCCAGCCAACATCAACGACCTCGCCGCCCTCGTACAAGCCAACAAGAAGTCCAAAGAGAAGCTCGTCTACATCCGCGCCGACAAGGCGACGCCCTACGATCCGATCGCGCAAGTCGTGGCCGAACTCACCGCCGCGCAGATCGGCGTGCGCTTGGTGACGCAGACCGATGACCGCCGCAACCGACGTTAAACTCGGCCCGCCCAGCGGCTGGCGGCAGTCATTACTACTGCACGCGGGGATCGTCGGCGGACTCTTGGCTTGGGGCTGGTTCAACGATCGAGCCCGCCAAATCTTTGGCGCCCCTAACTCACTGGGCGCTTCCGCCGGTGTGAGCGCGGTCGCTCAGATCCCAATTCCCCGGCGGGACTCTCGCCTCAATCAAGTAGCGAACGACACCGAATCCCAACTCCAAACGCCCGAGAAACAGCAGCCTAAGCAAAAGGTCGAACGCGAAGACCCCGACGCCATCGCCATTGCCAAGAAACAAAAGAAGACGCCACAAGAACTGATTGCCTCGAACCAACGCTACAAACCAGACCCCGTCCTGCCCAACCAAGTCACCTCCACCCTAGGCCGCGCCGCGTCGTCGCCTCTCTACGGCGTCAAGGGCTCCGGCGGCGTCGGCGCCAGCGAGAACTCGCCCTTCGGCGACCGCCTCGGCTGGTATGGCAAGCTAATTCAAGAACGCATCGCCCAGAAGTGGCGCACCGACGACGTGGACCCCTCGCTGCGCAAAGCCCCTCGCGTCGTTGTGACTTTTTCCATCGCCCGGAATGGCGCCATCTCGAACATTCGGGTGGTGCAAAGCTCGGGTAATTACTCTCTCGACAATTCGGTGCAGCGAGCGCTCTATGAGGCTTCTCCTCTACCGCCTTTGCCCGACCAGTTTGACCGTTCATCGGCAAACTGTGAATTCCAATTTGAGCTATCCCGATGAAACGTAGAACTGCACTCTTGACGATCCCCGCCCTCGCCTTCGGACAAGGAGGCGTCGATATCATCGGCGGGATCCTCAAAGGCGAAAAGGCCGTCATCGCCATCCCCGACTTCAAAGGCTCCGGCGACGCCGCCCCCTGGATGAACCTCTTCAACCAAACCGTCTTCGACGAAATCTTCGCCTCCGCCGTCCTCAAGGTCTCCCCCAAAAGCTTCTACCCCAAACGCATCCCCCAACAACCCCAAGACTTCCGCCAGCCCGTCCCCGGCGTCCCCTCCGACGGCCTCTGGCTTACGGACTGGGCCGCCGAACCCGTCGCCGCCGGCTGGCTCGCCATCGGCTACACCGCCGTCCAAAACGGCCAGTTCGTATTGTTCGGCTGGCTCTACAACACCGCCCAACGCGATCTCGCCAACGCCCAAGTCTTCGGCAAGGTTTACAACGGCGCCATGGACGACGCCGGCGTCCGCAAAGTCGCCCGCGAATTCGCCGCCGATATCCTCGCGAAGTTCGGAGCGAAGTCCCTCGTCGGCTCGCGCATCTTCTACGTTTCAAACCGGAGCGGCGCCAAGGAAATCTGGTCGATGGATTACGACGGCAACAACCAAAAGCAACTCACCCGCTTCGCCTCCATCGTCACCACCCCCGCCCTCAGCCAGGACAACTCCAAGCTCGCCGTCACCAGCTTCCTCCGCGGCACCCCCGGCATCACCGTCATCAGCGCGGACTCCGCCCGCCGCTTGACTTTTGTTAATCCCGATTCCAGCGTCGTCGCCACGCCCGATTTCACCCCAGACGGCAAACAGGTGCTCTTCAGCACCAAAATCTCTTCCGGCTTCCCCAACATCTTCATCGCCAACGCCGATGGCAGCGGGCTGAACCGGCTCACCACCGCCCGCGCCGTCGAAGTGGAACCGAAGGTCAATCCCAAGAATCCATCAGAAGTAGTTTTCATTTCAGGTAGATCCGGCACCGGACAACTGTATAAGATGAATATAGACGGCACCGGCGTTGAGCGGCTGACTGATGGCACCGGACAGGTGGCAAACCCCTGCTGGCATCCCGACGGCAAGATCGTGGCCTTCAGTTGGACGCGCGGCCTGGAACCCGGAAATTTTAATATTTTCGTAATGAATGTGGCGACCAAGCAATGGGTGCAGTTGACTCACGGTGCGGGCCGCAACCAGAACCCCACCTGGGCTCCGGACGGCGTGCACCTCTGCTACGCATCCAAGCAAGGTCGAGCGAGCCACATCTGGAGCCGTTTGGCCGATGGCACGCAGTTGAAGCAGTTGACCACCATCGGCAACAACGAGATGCCCGTCTGGTCCCACTAGATCGTAGCTGTAGAGTTTTGTTGTAAAAGATCCGAACTAAAGACTGCCCCGAAATTGGAGGTTTCCCGAAAACCATGTCGCGTAAGAAACTGAGCATCGCGTTGCTCGCAGTGTCGCTATCGCTATTTAGCTCTGGTTGTAAAGGCAATCGCGTAAAACCGAGCGATCCGCCCCCGCCGCCAGCTCCCACACCCGCCCCGGTGGCCAAGCCCGCCGCCAGCGTACGTTCCTTCACAGTGGAACCGAGTTCCATCACCGCGGGCCAAAGCGCCACACTCCGCTGGGCCGTGGAGAACGCCGATAGCGTCACCATCTCCGGCCTCGGCACCGTCCAAGCCTCCGGCTCGCGCAGCGTGAGCCCCGCCAGCACGACCACTTATGAGCTCGAAGCCACCGGTCCCGGCGGCAACGCTAGCCGCAGCGTGACCCTAACCGTTCGCCCCGCCCCGCCACCCGACCGCCCCGTCGAAACCCCGAAGGCCACCCAAAGCTTCGCGGAAATGGTCGCCTCCATGCTCAGCGACGTCTACTTCGATTACGACAAGAGCGAAGTCCGCGACGACGCCCGCGCCACGCTGAACAAGAACGCCGAAGCGCTCAAGTCGATCTTCGCCTCGCATCCCAACGGCATTGTCACCGTCGAAGGCCATTGCGACGAGCGCGGCTCCGCCGAATACAACCTCGGCCTCGGCGACCGCCGCTCCACCAGCGTCAAGGAGTACCTGGTCAACCTCGGCCTCCCAGGCGATAAAATCAAGGTGATCAGCTACGGTAACGAAAAGCCCACCTGCACCGAAGCGAACGAAAGCTGCTACCAGAAGAACCGCCGCGCGCACTTCAGCGCCAACTAGGTTCCCCACAGGTAGCGAAAGGCAGTGAATATGCGTTCTATCGCGCTCTTTGTGTTGCTTACATCGGCGGCTTTCCCCGGCTTTGCCCAAAAGAAGGAAGTCATGGAAATGCAGCGGGACTTGTCCCTGCTGCAAAACGAAGTCCGCAGCATGAAGAGCGCGATGGACGAAAAGTTCGCCGCCCTAAACGTCCTCGTAAAAGAGGCCCTCGATAACGCGGCGAAGTCCAACACCAGCCTCGCTGTTCTCGACAAAACCATCGGCGACCGCCTCCGCGAACAGGCGAACTCCCTCAACGCCCCTGTCGCCGGCGTGAACACCAAGGTCGATCAAATGGCCACCGAATTCGCGCTGATGAAGGAGTCCGTCGGCGAGCTCTCGGACTTGATCAAGAAGCTCCAAACGCAGCTAACGGACATCAACAACGCCGTCCGCATCCAAAGCGCGCCGCCCGCCCCGCCTGCAAACGGCAGCCCTGCGGCGAGTTCGGGTCCACCCGCCGGCATGACGGCCGAAACCCTGTACCAGAACGCCCTCGCCTCCAAAAGCGGTAACCAGTTGGACTTCGCCCTCCAACAATTCGCCGATTACCTGAAGTACTACCCCGATGGCAGCTACGCTCCCAACGCGCAGTATCACATCGGCGAAATTCTCGCGGGCCAAGGCAAGTACGACGACGCAGTAACCGCCTTCGACGCTGTAATCGAGAAATACGGCGAGAACTCGAAGACTCTCGACGCCATGCTCTCCAAGGGCCGCGCCCTCTCGAAGAGCGGCCAACGCACCGCCGCCGTAAACGAATTCCGCAGCCTCATCAAGAAGTCCGAGTCCAGCGGCCAGGCCGCCCTCGCTAAGCAAGAACTCCGCGCCCTCGGCATGCCCTATAGCAGCCCCACCGCGACACGCGGCCGCAAAAAGTAAGCGACTTCTCATCTTCCCAACCGGTGATCGTTCTTAGGGCGCATTTTGCGCCCTTTTCCTTTGGAGGGCTACGATCTCGATGAAGTGGCAATCAATGAAACTGCAGTCGTTGACCGCGATGGCGGTACTGGGCGGGCTTGGTTTGCTTACACCCGCCAAAGCGGACGATAGGCAAGAACGTCTGACTCGGCTGCGAGCGGCCAAGATCGACTCGCGAAAGCTCCAAGAATTCGTCGTCCACTATCGCAGCGTCAATCGCGATGCGCTCCAAGCCGAAGGTCTGCTCGGCTGCCTCGCGCCGGAACCCGGAGGCCCCATGATTCGCCGGGAACACCGGAGCGTCCACGGCGAGCGCCTCCTGCTGGAAGCCAAGGACCTCCTCTTCGCCCTCCTCTTCGGCGACGCCCAATCAAGCGTCCACTTCGAACGAACCGAACGCGAACTCCTCACCCTCGTCGTGCCGCGAGCCAAAGCAAATGCCTTGGAGTTCCTCCAAGCCTCGACCGAGCTCTACGCCGCCGGAACCTGGAAAGACCCCGCCAACAAAGCCAACGACGCCCGCGCCGAAAACGTCATCATCGAAGTCGAGTACGGAGAGACCGGCGACGAGATGATCGGCCACGGCATCCTAACCGCGCTCCGCCTGATCAACCTGCTCGAACTAAACGAGCAAGTGCTCTACGCGCGCATGACCAACGTCGAACAAAGCACGCTAATTCGCTAGCGCCTTGTTCATCTCTTCCCAACGGTCCCGCCGCCACTTGCTGGGCGGCGGCAAACTCCGCGCGCGCTGCTTGTAAACGTTCTTCAGACGTTCGACCACCTGCGGCAACTGCGAAGCCAAGTTGCGTTCCTCCTGCACGTCCTCCCGCAAATCATGCAGCTCGAAGTGCGCCGCTTCCCCCTCTGGCATGTCGCTAAATAACCCCGCCGGCGTCGCCGTGACGTAGCGAAGTACATAGGTCCCGTCGGTGACGGCCCACGCACCCGGCGACTCCTCCCGCCGTTGATTGAACCGGCCGATAGTCGTCTCTTGTGTGAAGCCCCATGCCCGCGCGTGTATGCCCGCCCACAAGAGATGCTCATGCGCGCTCTTCGCCTCGCCGCGCGCCAGCGGCAGCAGCGAAACGCCTTCCACGCCCACGGGCCGCGCGATCCCGGCGGCGTTGAGCGCGGTCGGCAATATGTCCATGTTGCTCGTAATGGCGTTGACGCTACGGGCCTTCTCTCCGAAACCTTTCGGCCAATGCATCAGCAGCGGCGTGCGCAGACCTCCCATATAGAAAGTCCCCTTGTGCCCGCGGTACGCACCATTGCCGGGCAAAACGGTGCTCAGGCCCACCGGCGCGCCATTATCGGCGCAGAACGCGAAGAGCGTGTTATCCCACTCCTCCTGCGTCATCGCACCGCGAATCTGCCCCACCATCTCATCCACCGCGTGAATATGGGCGTAGAAATTCGTTAGCTTGTAATCCGGTGACGGGAACTTGTTGAAGTGCCGCTCCGGCGCCTTCGGCTGCAATGGCCCGTGGACGGCATGCGGCGCGATATGCAAATAAAAGGGCTTCTTCTCCCGCAGGGACTTGCCCAGAAAGGCCACCGCCTTCTCCGCGAAAAGCTCCGTGTTGTAGCGCGGCTGCTTCCCGGTGAAAGTGTAGTTCTCCCAGATGTGCTCACTGTCGTAGAAAGGGCATTCGAAGCGGTTGTAGCCGTAGTAGTAGTCGAAACCGTTCTCGAGCGGATGGTGCTGGCGAATCACGGAGGCGATATGTCCGGTTGCCCGCACCGCTGCCTCCACGTCGAACTTCTCACCGGCGTTCGCGCGCTTCAACACTTCGAGGCGCAGCGCCTCATCGCGAGTGCCCACATGCCACTTGCCAATAAAGCCCGTCTCATAACCCGCGCCCTGAAAATACTGCGCCAGAATCATACCCGCCGGCACACCCGAAGCTTCCGTATCGCTGTTCAGATAATGCCCGAACTGGTTCTGCATGCGCCCCGTCAGCAGCCCCGCCCGCGAAGGCGCGCAGAGATTCGAAGTCGCATGATTGTTCGTGAAGAGCACGCCCTGCTTCGCCAACGCCGAAACGTTAGGCATGGCCCGCCGCGAGCAATCGAGCGCCTGCTCCGCCGTGTACTTGACGCCCTTCGCTTTCAACCAAGCCGCATACTGCCGGTTAAAATCCGCCGCCCGCATCGACGCCGCCATCGGCGCGAAATGCCCAATGCCGAAATCGTCCATCATCACGACGATGACGTTGGGCCTCGCGGGCGCGGGCGTCTGTGCCAAGGCCGCCAAGGGCGTGGCAAGTAGCGAACGGCGTCTCATCAACCGCTAGCATATACTCGGGCAAATGAAGCTCGCCATCCTGCTCGCCGCATCCTCCATCGCCTTCGCCGGTGAGTACAAGCGCTATCTCGACGCCTTCCCCGGAACCACTCCCACCATCGACGGCAAGTTCTCCCCCGGCGAATGGAAAGACGCGACCCCCATCCACGGCGTCATCGGTTGGACGCACACCTTCTCGCCCACGACCTCTCGCGCGGACCTCAACCTAAACGGTTATGTGAAGCACGACGGCAAGCGCCTCTACTTCGCCTTCGACATCGACGACGACGTCCTCTACGGCATCGACACCCCGCGCTGGCTGCCCAAGGAAAACCCCAAGGCCCACGAGTTCATCAACGGCAAACCCTCCCGCGAAGCCTTCCCCTGGTTCGGCGATGAAATGGAGATCCTGCTGAACCCCTCTTACAAGTGGGTCAAGGACGAAAGCGTCGAAGCGAACGGCCGCTCCTGGCAAATGGTCGTGAACCTCACCAAGAGCCGCCTCGGCGGCCTGAACGTGGGCGGCCTCCTCGAAGGCGAACCGCGCCGCAACGCCGAAGGCTTCGCGCGCTACTCGCAATGGATCGATAGCGGCGCCATGACCGCCGCCACCGCCGTCAAACCCAACGGCCGCGGCTACGTCATCGAATGGTCCATCGCCATGGACCCCTGCGTCGAAATCGAACCCGGCAAATTCTGGAACCCCACCATGGGCGACCGCCCCGTCGGCCTCAACATCGCCCTCGGTGACCTCGACCGCCCCGAAGACGGCGAAGGCAACTTCGGCAACTTCCACCACGAAGACTGGTTCGCGGGCGGCCCCAAGACGCGCACCCAACTGAAGCAATTCGGCACCCTCTGGCTACGCACTAAGCGCCCCGTTACCAAGTCCCTCACTATCCGCGACACCCACTTCTACCTCGACGCTAAGCACTTCCCCCTCACCGGCGTCAGCTTCTTCAACGCCATCTACAACCCCGCCTTCCACGAAAGCAGCGAAAAACGCCGCGAGTGTATACGCAAGTTCAAGAGCTACGGCGTCAACACTCTCCGCGTCTGGGCCCAATGGGACAACAAACGCGGCTTCGTCAACACCTGCCCCGATTGCACGCTCTACAATCCCGACGGCACCCTCCGCCCAGCCCGCGTCGCCGCCTTGAAGGACATCCTCGCCGACGCGAACCGCGAAGACATGGCCATCGAACTCGTTTTCTTTTCGCAAGAAAGCTGGCACGACGGCATCAAGCTCGGCCCCGCCGCCGACACCGCCGTCCAATCCCTCACCCGCGAACTCCTCCCCTACCGCAACGTAATCTTCCAAGTCTGGAACGAATTCTCCGAGCGCGTCCTCGACCATGTCAAGACCATCCGCGCTATCGACCCCACGCGAGTAGTAACGAATTCCCCCGGCGTCTCCTCATTCCTAGGCGACCCGCCGCAAAACACCGCCCTCGATTTTCTCTCCCCGCACACCACGCGCCAAGCCGCCGGCAAACCGTGGATGATCGCCCCCGAAGAAATCAAGATGCTCCTCGCCCGCTACAAAAAGCCCGTCCTCGACGACGAACCCGCGCGCACCGGCACCGGCCGCTTCGGCGGCCCGCCGGAACCCATCTCGCCCTTCGACCACATCCTGCAAATCGGCAAGGTCTGGGAAGCCGGCGGCTACGTCGTCTACCACCACGACATGTTTCAGATGGGCCAAGGCGACCCCACTGTACCTCCATCGGGCATCCCCGACCCCGAATTCTCCCCCTTTCACCGCCAGGTCTTCGAATTCCTAAAACAACGCGACCGCTACGCCCCGAAGCCCTTGCCGTAGGCCCCTAGTCCACCTTCACCACATCCGCCTTGTCGTCGTGAGCCAAGACCGTCCAGCGGTCTCCGGGCTTCAGGTGGGTCAGTTCCAAGGATTTTCTGGCGCTAGAGGGAATCACGGTGCCCTGGTGCATCAACCCGTCCGCGGGAGAGCGATAAGCGACATACGCGCCGTCGCGGCAGATCCTCTTCTTGCCTTTCTCCTCGCACACCGTTTCGAAGCCCAAGATATCGGCGCTTACTTCCGTGTAGTTCAGCTTGTTATCGGCCCAAGAGTAAGCGATCAGGCACAAACCCGCCACGACGATCAGCATTCGAATCACGCCGCTCACCTTCGCGAAACTGTAGAAAAAAGCCCGCATCACCGAAGGATCGGCGGCGGGCCTTGGCTTCTTGAGAGGACAAGGAACTTAAACTAGATAACTCCGCAACATCCAAGCGGCTTTCTCATGATCCTGCATCAAGCCCGTGAAGAAGTCCTGGTTCCCCGCATCGCCAAACTCTTCCTTCACGGTTTCCAGATCCTGCCGCAAGTGCCGCACCAGCGCTTCGTGGTCCGCCAGCAAGTTCGCGATCATCTTCTTCGCGGGAATCTGCCCGCCGTTGTCTTCCTTCAACCGCGCGCTCGCCACAAACTCCGCGAGACTCCCCGGCGAATACTCGCCCAGTTGCCGGATCCGCTCCGCGATCTCATCGATCGATTCCGCGATGCCGTCGTATTGCTCCTCGAAAAACTTGTGCAGTTCGGAAAAGCTGGGTCCTTCGACGTTCCAGTGATACTTCCGGGTTTTCGTATACAGGACGTGCTCGTCCGCGAGAAGCGTCTTCAAAAGTCCCGCCGCGCCTTTGCGCTGATCGGCCTTCAAGCCAATGTTGATGTCGCTCATAGCTTCTTAGATGATGCAAAAGCCCCAAAGGTTGTTGCCAAGTCAAACGTGAATGATTGTCCCGTGCCAATGACTGATAGACTTGCCGTTTATGGCGAGCAGCAACGCCGCGGACGCGTTTCACATCCTGGGCCAAGCCTCCGGCCCGGGCCTTCCGCTCTATTCGGAACGGCCGGGCACGGCGCCCCGCATTTCCTCGATTCTGATCAAGCCCGCCTCGGCGGTCTGCAATCTGGACTGTTCCTACTGCTTTTATCTCGACCGCGACCTCGACCCCTACGCCGATCTGCCCCAACGCAAGATGTCCCTCGATACCCTCGAGCGCCTCGTCGATAGCTTCCTCTTTTACAGCTACCCGCAATCCACCTTCGCCTTCCAAGGCGGCGAGCCCACCCTCGCCGGCCTCCCCTTCTTCGAAAAGCTCGTCGAGTTCCAGAAGAAATACGGCCGCGACGGCCACAGCGTCTCGAACGCCCTCCAAACCAACGGCGTCTTGCTGGACGACAACTGGTCCCAAATGTTCCGCGAGTACAACTGGCTCATCGGCCTCTCCCTCGACGGGCCGGAGGACATCAACGACAAGTACCGCTACAACAAGGAAGGCCACGGAACCTTCAAGTGGGTCATGCGCGGCATGGAATCGATGAAGAAGAACAAGGTCGATTTCAATATCCTTTCCGTTCTTAGCCAAGCGAACATCGACAAGCCCCGCGAACTCTACCGCTTCTACAAGAGCCTAGGCGTCGACAACATCCAATACATCCCGCTCGCCGAATTCCAAGGCGGCGGCCAGCGCCTGCCCTTCACCATCACCGCCGAACAATACGGCAACTTCCTCGTCGAGACCTTCGAGGAATGGTGGCCGGAGCGCCGCAAGATCCGCATTCGCTTCTTCGACAACATGGCCGAGGCCATCGCCGGCCAGAAGCCTGGCAGTTGCACCATGCACGAGACCTGCGACAGCTATTGCGTCGTCGAACACAACGGCGACGTCTTCCCCTGCGACTTCTTCGTCGAAAGCGGCTGGAAGCTCGGCAACGTCAACGTCGACAACTGGCAGGAAATCGCCCGCCGCAACCGCCGCTACGCCTTCGCCGAAAAGAAGTCCATCGCCCACCCCGAGTGCCAAGTCTGCGAATACCAATCCATCTGCCACGGCGGCTGCCCCAAGTTCCGCCACGGTCCCAACGGCGACTTCTCAGACCTCGACTACTTCTGCCAAAGCTACAAAATGATCTTCGCCAAAGCCGTCGGCCCCCTCCAAAAAGAACTAACCCAACTAATGGGCCGCGAAGTCATCATGCCCGGCAAGCACTCCATCAGCCCATATTAGGGGCCGCCTTACACCCACGCCAACGGCCACGCTCCCAGCGGCGCCACACGCCGCACACGCCACGGCTTCACCAGAATCCATGCCCGGAGCCATACTAGAATTTGGTGTCCCCAATATCCCGGCGAGCCGCGATGGGTCTCCCCCTCGCCGCCCTCGCCTTCAACAACCCATATCCACGTTGGAAAGCGATCGGCCCTTGGGGCGGCAGCGCGCGCGCCATTCGCCTAGACCCCCGCAAGCCCGACACCATGCTCGCCCTCACCATGCGCGGCGCGGGAGTCTTCCGCAGCCGCGACGCGGGTGCGAGTTGGCACGAGCTTCCGAAGTTCCCCCGTTTCGCAGGGACGGGTCTCGAAGGCGCGCGCCTCGACTGCGCTCTGATCACGGGCGGAAAGTGGTTCGTGGGCGCTGCGCCCGGCGGCTTGCTTCTTAGCGACGACGAAGGCGACACCTGGCGGGTCGCCCCCGGCACCGAACGCCTAAGCGTCTACGCCATGACCTCCTGGGCCAAAGACCCCCGCGTCATGGCCCTGGGTACCGACCGCGGCGTCTGGCAATCCCACGACGGCGGCAAGACCTGGAAGCGCTCCAGCCCCGCGTCGATCCCGGATCTCGCGGCCATCGTCTCCGTCGCCTACGATCCCACGAAGGCCGGCATTCTCTACGCGGGCACGCCGCATCTCCCGTGGAAAACCGCCGACGGCGGCGTCACTTGGCGCAAAGCCCACACCGGCATGTACGACGACTCCGACATCTTCTCCATCGCCGTCGACCCCGCACAGCCCACTCGCGTATTCGCCAGCGCCTGCAGCGGCATATATTGTTCGCTCAACGGCGGCGCCGTCTGGAGGCGCGCCCAAGGCATCCCCGGCACCAACCGCCGCACCTACGTCGTCGCCCAAGATCCCCACGACCCCAAACGCCTTTACGCCGGCACCTCGGCGGGCATGTGGGCTTCGACGTCTCAAGGCGACAGATGGGAGAAGCGCAATGAATACGTCGCCACCAGCATCGCCTTCCACCCACGTGTCAAGGACTGTTTCTACATCTCCACGGAACGCCACGGCCTCCTCTGGACCCGCGATGCCGGCCAGACCTTCGAAGAGCGGCACAACGGCTTCGTCAGCCGCAGCCCCCAAGGCGTCGTCGCCCAGGATCGCGGCTGGCGCATAGCCGGCGAACTCGAACGCTTGGACGACATTCCCGGCGGACCCGAAAAGGCATATGAAACCCGCCGCGACCCCTTCAACCCCCAGCGCCTCTGGGCCGCCACCCCACGCGGCCTCGAAGAAAGCCGCGACGGCGGCGCCACCTGGACCCGCCTCGACGGCGGCCTAGGTGAAGGCTGGATCAAGAGTTTCACCTTCGACCCGAAACGGAAAGCACGCGCGTTCGCTCTAAGGGGACAGCGGGTTTTCTGGACGCGCGACGGCGGCCAAAGCTGGTTCTGGCTGCCGGCCGACGAGAACGTTGCAAGCCGTTTCCGGCGTCTCGACATTCTTCCCACGGAGGAGGGTCTACTGTTTGCCGCGAGTGAAGACCGGGGTCTTTTCGTATACTCCTTCATTGAAAATCCGTTAGAATGAAAGAATTGGGGACAATATATCTCTATGAACCTGACACGCACCGCATTGGCGACCGCCCTACTTCTCTCTACCGGACTGCCTGGCCTTGCCCAGACCACCAGCGGAGGAGATAAGTACGAAATTAACCTGTTTGGCGGCGGCCACTTTTTCAAGCGCCAAAAAGACGCTCCGAATCAGGACCTTGTGAACGGCGGTGTTTCCGGTTTCCGTTTCACCCAGAACTTCTGGAATTACGTCAGCTTTGAACAAACCGGCATGGTCCACGGCACCGCGAACCTTGAGTTCCGCGTGCCGGGCACTGGCAACGATTACGCCCTCGGCGCCCGCTACCGCCAGTTCCACTTCAACCCCGTTCTGCATTTGAAGCCTCGCGAAAGCCGCGTGCGCCCCTTCTTGACCATGGGCTTCGGCCTCGATTGGTTCGGCATCACCGACGAAGCCCGCCGCCAAGTTGGCAACGGCGTTAACACGCCCTTCCGTCAGCCGGTTCGCTTGGAATCGATGTTCCGCCCCGCCTTTAACTACGGCGGCGGCTTGAAGGCCAAGGTCACCGACCGCATCGGTCTCCGCTTCGACGTCCGCGGCTTCGCTTCCGCCTCGAGCGACTATGGTATCCCCGCCACCGGGCCCGCCGGCGCGATCGTCTACACCCGCACCACCCCCTTCAACTCGCTGCAAACCACCGGTGGCGTCACCTTCTACATGGGCCCCATTGACCAAGGCCCCGTCTGCACCTTCACCCCCGGCTCCATCGAACCCGCTACCAACACCATCTGGCTGACCGAGAGCGCCAGCTATAAGATTTCGACCAGCAACAACTGCTTGGGCGTAACGCCCAAGTACAAGTGGACCGTCGACGGCCAGCCCGTCGCGGGTGACGACATGATCGCCGTCAAGGGCTTGAAGGCCGGCGACAGCAGCGTCAAGGTGACCGTGGAAGCCGACACCACGAAGGTCACCGATAAGAGGACCCGTAACTACCTGAAGAAGTTCCCCATCGCCGCCGTCGAGCGCACCGCCTCGCTCGCCGTGAAGCAGCCCACTATCGAGCTCGTCAGCGTGACGATGGATCCCTCGACGATCGCCTACAACGGTAGCTCCGTCGTGACTTCCGTCATTCGCTACGACGGCCCCGCGGCAGGTGAAGATGTGACTATGACCGTCACCACCCAGGACGGCAAGCTCGCGCCCATGAGCCCCTCGCAGACGGCCTCGGCCGACGGCAAGACCGTCACCGGAACCCTGCGCCTGAAGCCCGGCATGAACGAAGACAAGGTCCGCTTCGAAGCGAATACGATCCAACTCGCCGCCGGTGGTCCTTCGAAGACCGTCACCGTGCGCAGCGAAGGCAAGGATGCCTCGGGTAAGACCTTTAGCAAGGAAGGCTCTTTGAGCGTGAACGCCGCTCCCGCGCCGCCTCCGCCGCCCGCCGCGCCGCCCAAGCTCGTGCCCATGCAGTTGGACGACGTGATCTTCACCAAGGGTGGCACGCGCGTCAACAACTGCGGCAAGCGCGTGATCGATCAAGCCTTCGAACGCGCCGCCTCCATGGGCGACTACGACGTGCTCCTCGTCGGTCACTACGACGCCGTCGAAAAGAACATCAAGGTTCGCGACCGCAAGACGCGCACCTCGCGTACGCTCGACGAAGAGCGCGTGCTCAATGTCGCCGCCGTGCTGAGCGCCGGCGTCGAACCCTGCAAGCGCCTCGACCGCAACCGCATCAAGGTCGCCTACGTGGGCGCCGAACAGCTCTCCGAGTTCAAGACCTCGCTCTGCGAAGCGACGGTGAAGGAACGCGGCGGCTCGAAGATCAACGCCAAGGACGGCAACGCGAAGAATCGCCGCGTCGAGATCTGGCTCGTTCCCAAGAGCGGCCCCAACCCGAACGGCATCGGCGGCATCCAGAACGCTCCGGCCGACGCCGTGGCGTCCAAGGCCTGCCCCAAGTAGGAATGTGAGCGACTTCAACGAGCCCCGTCTCGCCCTCAACCGGATCTACACCAAGACCGGCGACCAGGGCGAGACCGGTCTCGTAGGCGGGCAGCGCGTGCCCAAGGACGCGCAACGCATCGAAGTTTATGGAACCGTGGACGAGCTCAACGCTTTTGTTGGGCTCGTTCGCGTTTCAGCCCGCGAAAATCACCTGGACGAACTCGAAGGCATCCTCGAACGAGTCCAACACGAACTCTTCAACCTAGGCAGCGTGCTAGCCACTCTGCCCCAAGACCTGCACCCCCAACAAGCCCGCGTAACGCAAGCCACCATCGACCAACTCGAGCGCGACATCGACCGCTACAACGCGCAGTTGCCGCCCCTCCGCAGCTTCGTCCTCCCCGGCGGCACCCGCATCTGCGCGGAGCTTCACGTCTGCCGCACCGTCTGCCGCCGCGCCGAACGCGAGCTGGTGACGCTGTCCCACCACGAAGAAATTCCCCGCGAAGCCCTCCTGTATCTCAACCGCCTCAGCGACGCCCTCTTCGTCTGGAGCCGCTGGGTCAACCAAGCCCTAGGCGTCGAAGAATCCATCTGGGCCCCCAACAAAGGCGCCCGCTAGGGAGCGGCGACAAGCTCCCGGATTCTCGGGTTGCAATCGAACGCGCACTCCGCCCGGAGCCGCTCTGGAAGCGCCGATTGGCCGAGAAGAACCTCGACGCAAACTCTGCGGCACATCGTGCAAGGCGACCTCTCGTACACGCTGAGCAATGCTTCAACGACTCCAGGAGCCTCTGGATGGGCTTCGCAGAAATCGACGATGTCTTGTCCGAATACGTGCCGAAGGCGTCGAGAACGTTCCGCTTCGAAGAACCTGCACGCGACTTCAAGATCGCCCGTGCGCGAGTTATTGAGAAGCATCTCGACTGCGAAATATCGGACTCGTTCCCGTGAACCAAGCAATTCGAGGGCGTAGCCGCGCAACGAGCGATGCTTGCATTGGCAGAGAACGCGCTGCATCGTCTTCTCAAGTTTCTTACCCTTGACCGGCAGCAGCCGAAGCAGACCCGCAACCGGAAGCGGGAATCTGGCTCGAAGGAATATCCGCAAGTGGGCCAGCAACAAATCCGGAGTCTTTGCCGCGGTCAACCCGCGCGCGGCGAGACGAAGTTCCCGTGCATTTGCATTCCGCCCCCACCCTGGCAGCCTTCCCGGCGAGATCGTCTCCAATAGCGGACGCAGTTGGCGGTAGCTTTCGGGCAGATCGTCTTCCCTTGGCGATCCCACATTCTCTTCCGCCGCATAGGAGCTTCCCAACCACTTCATTTCTTCGTCCACCACCGAGGCCCCCAAGACGTCTCGAGCTTCGCCCAAAAAGTAATCGCTGCGAAGCCGCCCAAGCTTTCGTACGGCGAAGCGGAAGCCGCGAAGCCCATCGGCTTCGACCAAATCCAACGCAGTGTAGTTGCCAGCTTCTGGCGTAGCTTTGAAATTGTCGTACAAGGCACGGAGCGCTTTGGGGTGCTTGCGCTTGGCCAGCGCGGCTACCTGCGACCAAAGATTCTCATCGGCGGCTAAGCCCGCCACCACGGCGTCGTAGACCCGCTTGCGCCTCGGGTGGAGGTCTGTCACTTCGAGCAGGTAGTTCTCGCGGCCCTCTTCCACTTGGTGATCGTAGACGTCATCCTTAAGCCAGGCGTCGAGAATCTCGTCCTCGAAGCGGTCGATGGAATGTTCCCGCGCGTAGAGGATTGCGCGGCCGAGGCCAAGCCGCAGAAGCCGCCGGAATTCACGCTTCGTCAAATTCCAAAGATAACGCGAGCGCTCAGGCCCGCCAGGGTACACGCCCAACGCTATGCCGCCCGCGGCGCCGCACCGGTCGTCGCGACCGTTCACTCCCGCTAGGCCACCCGCCAAGCCGCCAACCAGTAGTAGGCGCCCCATAGAATCACCACGGCGATGGTCACCGGCGCGAAGGTGCTGTAGCGCCAGATATATATGTTCCACGCCACGAGCGCGCTTGCCACGAACGCGCAGAAGTGCAGGTAGGCGTAGCCCCGAGGGAAGAAGACGCTCAGCCAAAGCGTCACAAAGGCCCCGCCGGTCAGCCACAGCCAAAGGTCGACATAGGGCTCCACTGGACTCGGGCCGCTCTTAGTGAAGCCGGAGCCAAACAGAACAACGGTGTTCTTCGCCACTTGACCCGCACCGCTCAGGAAGCGCCGCAGCCATTGCAAGGCGGCGATCCATGCCCAGCCCGAAAAGGCCAGAAGCAGTACGATTCCATTCAGCCAACGGAGGATGGTGAGTAGTTTCATGTTCTGGATCGCCGCCTCACTATGCCTAGGCGCAAGAAGTGGCCGGGATCGATCACGCAATTTTTCTTCCCGTCCATGATCGATTCCGCCCGCCGTTTCCGCCCTATCCAGCGAGGACAGAGAAGACGAAAATGGGACTAACCGAACGCCGGATGATGCAAGAACTGAAAGACGTCACGCTGCCGGGCCGCGTCAAGGAAATCGAGGAGATCTGCGGCAAGGCGATCCCCTACGAAGTCGCGTGGGAGACCATGCAGGACGACGCCGAGGCGCTACGCTTCGTCGACAACGTCTCCTGCCATCGCCTGAACATGGCCCTGCGCACCATCTGCATGGATCAGATGGGCAAGGACGCCGTCGCGGAAAGCTTGAAGCTGGTGAAGCTCGCCAACGTTAAGGACAAGGCCGCCATGAAGGTGGACTTCGCAAACGGCGTCCTCGAGATGCACTGCGCCTACGCCATGGGCGCCGAAGGCATGCACAGCGACAACGCGATCCGCCAGGTTCTCGAAAAAGGACTCTAACGCCGTGGCGCGCATCTTCGAACCCGTCGACCAACAAATCCGCGAGCTTCCGCTATGGGCCGAGAACCTCGTGGCGGCGCGCATGGTGCGCCGTGCGGCGCTCGCGCATTTCGGCGAAGCCGCGAACCCGCTACGGGAAAAAGTGATGGCGGCGCTCGACACCATGGAAGAGTGCTCGCGGACCGGACAACTGACGGGAGCGCAGAAGGCGGAGTTGGAGGCGGCTTACCGGCTGCGCGACACCGCCCAACGCAACGAAGAGCCGTTGCTCGGTGCGATCTACTACGCCGCCGACTCGACGCTCGCCGCCGACGCCGCTCAAGACTTCCCCATTGACGGCACCGTCGCCATGTCCGCGCTCCGCGCCATCGATTCTTTGCAAACGGACCGTCGTTTTTCCGCTTTACAGATGAGAGTCTTGCTCGCCTCCGATGTCGACCTGCTGCGCTTCTCCTGCCAAATGGACGCGGCGCATCGTTATTCTGGTCTGGGCGCGGACGTCGTGAACAATCTGCCCCCGATACACCCGCTGACATGCGATCACCGCTAATCTCCATCCTGCGCAACGCTCTCTGGAATAAACCCCAGCCGAAGCCCACCCGCCGCGCCTTCTTAGGCGCGATGGCGGCGGCGCCGTTGCTCTATCCCAGAATAGGGTCCGGTCCGAACGCCCCGCGCGTCGCCATCGTGGGCGCGGGTATCGCCGGCCTCTGCGCGGCATGGAGGCTCAAGCAGCGCGGCATCCCGGCAACGATCTACGAATCCTCAACGCGCAGCGGCGGCCGTATGTTCACCGCCAAAGGCGTCGCCGCGCCGGACGTCACCACCGAGCTCGGCGGCGAGTTCATCGACATGGGCCACCGCGAGATCCTCGGCATTGCCAAGCGCTTCGGCTTGCCGCTCATCGATACGTGGGGCAAGTCCGAGACGGGCCTGCACACGGAAGCCTTTCTTCTCGGCGGCGAGCAACGGCATCTCAAGGATCTCGTCGCCGAGTTCCGGCTGCTCAGCGCGCGCCTGCAGGCCGACGTCAAAGCCACCAAGGGCAATGGCTGGGAGCGATTCGACTCCATGTCCATCGCCGCCTACCTCGACAGCCTCGGCCTCAGCCGCGGCTGGCTGCGCGGCGCGCTCGATGTCGCGTACCGCACGGAATACGGCATGGACGTCCAAGAGCAGTCCGCGATGAACTTCCTTTCGCTGTTGAACCCGAAGCTCGTCAAGGGCAAGATCCGCTTCTTCGGCGAGAGCGACGAGCGCTACAAGATCCTCGGCGGCAACCAGCGCGTGGCCGATGCCGTCGCTGGGGAAGTGAAGGACCAGATCCAACTCGGCATGCGTCTGGAGTCGATCTCCACGGCCAATGCCGGCTACTCGCTGCACTTCGCGAAGGAAGGCTCGGGGACACAGGAAGTTCAAGCCGACGTCGTCGTGCTCGCGATCCCCTTCACCGTGCTGCGCCGCGTGCAAATGAACGTCGAGTTGCCGCCAGCCAAGAAGCAAGCCATCGCCGAACTCGGATATGGCACGAACATGAAGCTCTTCCTGGGCTTCGAGCGCCGCTTGTGGCGCGACAAGGGCTACGCCGGCGCGCTCTTCACCGATACCGATTGCCAACTCGTTTGGGACTCAAGCCGCCAGCAACCGACGACGCACGGTGCGCTGACGATGCTGATGGGCGGCGAGGCGGGCGTCCGCATGGGCCAAGGCACGCCCGAGGAGCACGAAGCGCGTCTGCTGCCGGAGGTCGAAAAGGTGTGGAGCGGTCTGAAGCCTCTGCGCACCGGCAAGCCCGGCCGCTTCCATTGGCCCAGCCACCCGCATACGCTGGCTTCTTACTCTTGCTACAAGGTTGGGCAGTGGAAGAGTATCCGCGGCAACGAAGGCGGCCGCGTAGGCAATCTCATCTTCGCCGGCGAGCATTGCTCACTGGAAGCCCAAGGCTACATGGAAGGCGGCGCCGCCGCGGGCTTCGCTTCCGCCAATGCACTCGCCTAGGCGATTCGTTGCAGTTATGCTGAGAATCTATGCGCGTCGCGCGGGTCGAGCCCTTCCTGCTCAGCTACGTTTTCCCTGAACCCATTGAACTCGATTACCATGGCGGCCATCGCAGCATCTTCAAGCGCGACGCCATGCTCATCAAGGTGACAACCGACCGCGGCCGCGTCGGCTACGCTCCTGGCGTCGGTAGCGAGAACGGCCAGCGCATCATCCTCGAAACCATCGCGCCCTGGCTCGACGGCAAGGCGGTCGCGGACCCCGACGCCCTGCGCATTCAGTTTCTCCTCGGCCCCGGACGCGACAAGGAAGTCGCCAAGGTCTATTTCACGGTCGAAGTCGCTCTCTATGATTTGGCCGCCAAGGCCGATGGCCTTCCGCTCTCCGAGCGCCTGGGTGGCCGCATGCGCGATCGCATCTTGCTCTATGCTTCGGCCGGGATGTACATGCCGCCGCAAGGCTACGCGGATGAAGCCGCCGCCGTCGCGAACCTCGGCTTCCGCGCCTACAAAATGCGCCCCGGCCTTGGTCCCGATCAAGACGCCGAAGCCGTCCGCCTCATGCGCCAGGCCGTCGGCGCGGGCGTCGATCTGATGCTCGATGCCCATACATGGTGGCGCATGGGCGACAAGAACTACACGCCCGCGATGGTGCGCGAGCTCGCCAAATCCTTCGCCGGAGAAGACATCTGCTGGCTCGAAGAGCCGCTGCCGCCCGCGGATCACGCCGCCTACCGCGCCCTTCACGCTGACGACATTGTGCCCCTCGCGGGCGGCGAGCACGAACATTCCGAGGAAGGCTTCCTCGATCTGCTCGAAGGCCCTTGTGTCGATTACCTCCAGGCCGACGTCATCTGCCAAGGCGGCTACGCCTGGGGCCGCAAGCTCTTCGCCGAAGTCGAGAAGGCCGAACTGCGCTTCGCCTTCCACAGTTGGGGCACGCACCTCGAAGTCCTCGCCGCCGCGCACGCGGGTATCTGCTGGCCGGACTATGTCGTCGAGTGGCTCGAGTTCCCCGTCTACGCGAAGCCCGGCCTTGACGTCCTTTATCCTTGGCCCCTCGCCGAAGAGATCCTCGCCGAGCCCTTGCAGATCGCAAACGGCGAACTCATCGTGCCTCGCACGCCGGGCCTTGGCCTTGCCATCAACGAAGGCGTCATCGACAAGTACCCGTGGAAGCCGGGCCCCTGGAGCACCTTCCGTCTCGAATCGCCCGCCAAGACCTTCTCCGTCTACAATGACCACAGCGTAGAGTGGAAGTAGGTGCTGACGATTGATGTACGAAGTGTTGTCGAGCCCTTGGACGCCCATCACCGCCGCAGCGGCGGGCCTCGCCTGCGCCGTACGCGCCCCTTGGTGCGATTGGCTCGCGCCCAGCGTCCATAAGGGCGTTCCGTATCGTAAATCCCTCGCCCTCACCTTCGACGACGGACCCAGCGAATCCACCAAGGAGGTCCTCGATCTCCTCGACCGCTACGGCGTGCGCGCCACTTTCTTTATGTGCGGCGCGAACGTCCGCCGCTTGCCCGACGTCGCCCAGGAAGTCTTCTGCCGCGGCCACGAGATCGGCAACCACACCTACAGCCACCGCGCGCTGTATCTCAAGAGCCCAAGCTTCATCGAGTGCGAGATCGCCGTGGCGCAGAAGACCTTCGAGGACTTCCTCTACTTCCGCCCGAAGTACTTCCGCGCGCCCTACGGCTGCCGCTGGTTCGGCCTGCGCCAGGCGCAACTGAATCACGACCTGCTAGGCGTCATGTGGACCGTGATCGGCCTCGACTGGAAGTACCTCGCCGACCAAGTCGCCCGCCGCATCGTCGACCGCGCCCGCCCCGGCGGCATTATATGCTTGCACGATGGCCGCGGCTTGATAATCGACCCCAACATCCAGAACACGCTAGATGCGCTAGCATGGGCGATTCCCTTCTTGCAGAAGCAGGGCTACCGATTCGAAACGATAAGCGAGATTCTATGTCCATCGGAAACACTGATCGAGATTCCCGAGAACTATCCGAAACAACCGTAGGCGCCACGATCGGCGAACGCGTCATCAAGGTGATCACCGACACGCAGAAGCTGCCCGAAGGCAAGATCACGGCAAGCTCCACCTTCGAAGAACTCGGCTTCGACTCGCTTGATGGCATCAACATCCTCTTCGCTCTCGAGAACGAATTCGACATCAACATCCCGGACGACGCGGCGCGTCAGATCAAGTCCATCCCCGAGATGGTGAAGGGCATCGAGGACCTCGTCGCCGCCAAGGGAACCGCATAGCGGATGCGCCGCGTCGCGATCACGGGCCTGGGCTGCGTTAGCGCCTACGGCCTCGGCGTCCCCGCGTTTTGGGACGGTATTTCCCAAGGCCGTCCAGCTATCGTGCCCTTGCGCACGATGAAGACGGACAACCTCAAGATCACCACCGGCGCGGAGTTCGGCGACTACAATGCCGCCGCCGCGATCGACTCCGACAACCAACTGCTCGGCGACAGGGCCGCGCAGTTCGCCGTGCTTGCCGCGCGGGAGGCCGTGCGGCACGCCGGTCTCGATGCCCTGCCCCGCGACGCTGCGATCATCACGGGCTGCTGCGTCGGCGGCAAGCACGCCGAGGACGCGAGCTACTGGGACGTTTACGCCGAGAAGAAGCCTCGCGTGCATCCGCTCACGATCCCGCGTGTAATGGCCAACTCTGGCGCCTCGTTGATCGCCATGGATCAAAAGGTCGCCGGGCCCACGTATACGATCTCGACCGCGTGCTCCAGTTCGAACCACGCCCTTGGCCAAGCGCTCTGGCTGATCCGCCAAGGCGTCGCCGACGTTGCGCTCTCCGGCGGTAATGAGTCGCCTTTCGTCTTCGGCTTGATCAAAGCCTGGGAAGCGATGCGCGTCGTGTCGCCGGACGTCTGCCGCCCCTTCTCGTCGGAGCGCAAGGGCATGAGTCTTGGCGAAGGCGCGGGCATCCTCGTACTCGAAGAGTATGAGCGCGCCCAAGCCAGAGGCGCGACGATCTACGCCGAACTCGCGGGTTTCGGCATGTCCGCCGACGCACACCACATCACGCAACCTCATCCCGAAGGCGCCGCCGCCGCGATGCGCATGGCGCTGCGCGACGCGAAGCTTGAGCCCGAATCGATCGGCTACATCAACGCGCACGGCACTGGCACGCTGGCGAACGACCCGAGTGAGACGCAAGCGATACGGCTAGTCTTCAACGGCCATGCCGAAAGCTTGCCGGTCTCGTCGACGAAATCCATGCACGGCCATGCCCTAGGCGCCGCAGGGGCGCTGGAAGCCATCGCCTCGACGCTAGCATTGCATCACGGCGTCCTCCCGCCGACCGCAAACTATCTGGGCCTCGACAAGGACTGCAACCTCGACGTCATCCCGAACACGCCGCGCCAAGCGCGGGTGGAGGCGGCGCTATCGAACTCATTCGCCTTCGGCGGCCTCAACGCCGTGATCGCGCTCCGCAACGCCTAGCCATTGAAGTTAGCGGGGGCGCGCGCTCTACCGGATGTAGTGCTCGATGAATTCCATGATGACGATGCCTCCCGCCACCACGCCTTGCAGGATCACGAAGATCTGGCCGGCGGTTGAGGAGTCCATGCAACGCATTAGTACGGTGAGCGCGCTGAACCAGGCTCGAAACAGCGGGCTCAGAACCGCGCGGCTCGAGTGTCCGATCTCGAGCGCATTCATTAGGTTCTTCTTGGCCTCGCTGTACTCCCGGAAGTTTTGGTCGCTGCAGCGATTCTTGCCCGTAGCCCGAAGCGCCTCGATGAGCGTGCGATCAATCTTGAGCATCGCGCCGATAAAGGTTTTCAACAGCGCCGACAGGATGTCGCGGAAGATCCGCTGCAACACCGCCAACTGGCCGAGGATGGCGATCACGCCCAGCGCGACCGCGATCTCTATACCAATCGCCACGCCGCCCAACACAATTACCGTGTTCCGGACGGGAATGTTCCGTTGTCCCGGCGGAATGCCTTTGCGCTTCATCTCGGTGTCCAGCGCGGCCAGAGCCGCTTTCAAACGGGCGGTAGCGCCGGGCAACACGCGATCGAGAAACGGATTCAAGCTCAAGGCCGTAGCGATGTCGAGCAGCTGATGCAGCTTCGCTAGATCCGCGCTGGAGATGCTGGCGGGCGCCACATCGCTCTTCGCCGCCGAGGGTCCTTGCTCCAGTTTTCGAAAGGTTGGTCCGCCAACGTCCACCACGCCGTCCGCTTTCAGTTGCTGCGCCGCTTGGAAGCGCCGGATGGCGTCCGACAGCGACGGCTCACAGAATCCATTGCGCGGCGCTTTGAAACGGAGCGCGCCCGACGATCCCTTGGTTCCTCCTTGCGACTCGGGGAAGTTTCCCAACATGGAGATCACTAGCGCCTGGTCCACCGCGTTGTTGTGGCACTGCACTCCACCGCGGATTCCTACGGCTCCCGACAAGCGGCCCAGCGCGGCGGCTTCCCGCCGCTCCTCGCCGCTGAGGCGAATGGCGTCCTGGTGACTCATGTCTAAGTTGCCCTCCAATCCAGTTGCGGGAAGCGGCGGACTTTTTTTCGCGGCCAGTCCTTCGCTATGCTTTTTTCCATGCCGATGAAGCCAATGTTCCTGCCGGGCGTCGAGAGCGATCCCAAGCCCTCACCCTACGCCCAAGCCATCGAGGCGATGCAGCGGCAGGGCAAGGAATATCCGCAGATCTGGCATCTCTTCGCGTTCCAGCCCAAGGCGACCGAACACCTTGCTCGCTTCACGCAGGAGATCTTGCGCGAGGAGGCGCCGCTCACGCCGGGCTTCCGGGAGCTGATCGCAGCTTATACGTCGAAGCGTAACGGCTGCCCGTTTTGAACGAAGTCGCACGCCGCGGTCGCGGCGGAATTACTCCAGGACGAGGCGCTGGTCGCGGCGGTGCTGACGGACTTCGAAAGCTCAGGGCTTTCGGATGCCGAGAAGCTGCTCTTCCGCTTTCTCGACAAGGTGAACCACTCGTCGCCAGACATCACGGCGGACGACATGGCGCCGCTGCGCTCGGCGGGCTGGAGCGACGAGCAACTTTACTACGCGATCACCGTCTGTGCCCTCTTCAATTTCTACAACCGCTGGATCGATGCGACCGGGGTCCACTCACTATCCGAAGAGGCGCACCGCGAAGGCGGCAAGCGCAGCGCCGCAATAGGATATGTAAGGAAGTAGTTTTCCTATATGCGTTCACCGACGCCACGCCTGGTCGCGGGACTGGGCTTCACGCTCGCCGTCATGGGCGCCTTCGCGGCGTACACGCTTTATTCCGTGGGCCGCATGCGCCAAGTGCAGACCGACGTCGTCGAGCGCAACCGCCGCGCGGCGTTGCAACTGATCCGTATCCAGAGCGATCTCAACTCGCTCGCCCTCGCCGTGCGGGACGTGGCGGAGAACAGTGCCGAGAATAAAGGGCAATACCCCGTGAGCGCGTGGCGCGCGCCGCTTGCTCGCATCCGCGCCAATCTCGAAGACGCCATCGACAAAGAGCAGGCGCTCACTCTGAATCAGAATCCAGGCCAGGCCGCTTTCCTCAAGAGCACCTTCGCAGACTTCTGGCAAGCCACCGATGCGCTCTACGAGAGCAAAGCGCCGGAGGCTTACATACGCCAACAACTTCAGCCTCGCCAAGAGGCGCTCGCGGCGCTAACGGCGCGCTTGCTGGTGGAGAAGAACGACCAGGAGTCGCGGGCCGCCTCCGAGGTGTCTCGCATCTTCGATGAGATCGAACGCAACGGCTACATCTTCCTGGCGGTAGCGGCGCTGTTGGTCGCGTTGATGAGTTGGAACATCATCCGCGCGAACCGGGCTCTCTTCGAGCAGATGGCCGAGCTTGCCCGGCAGCTCATCACGACGCAAGAAACGACCTTTCGCGCGATCTCGCGCGACCTGCACGATGAGTTCGGCCAGATCTTGACCGCTCTCGGCGCGATACTGGCGCGGGCGGCCAAGAAGGACGAGGACGTGCGCGAGGCCGCCGTCATCGTACAGGGCACGCTCGAACGGATACGCTCGCTCTCGCAGTCTCTGCAACCAGTCATCCTGGAAGAGCAAGGCTTGCAAGCCGCCATTGAGTGGCACATCATCGCCTTCGAGAAACAGACGGGAATCCAAGTGCATTATCAAGCGCCGCCGCGTCCGCTCCAAGTACCCGAGCACGCGGCCATTCATATCTATCGAATTCTCCAAGAGTCGTTGAACAATGTCGCGCGCCACGCCGGCGTGAGCGAGGTTCAAGTCGGCATCCAGTTGGAGGACGAGGCTTTCACGTTGCGTATCGAGGACGCAGGGCCGGGTTTCACCAAGCCGTTGCGCGCGGGCATTGGGCTGGCCGCGATGCGGGAACGCGCCGCGCTGATTGGCGGCAGCTTGGAAGTCGGTCCAGGTGCGACGCGCGGAACGATGGTCCGGTTGCGTGCGCCGCTGGCAACCCCTAAGGAGCTCGCTAGTGCCCGATAAGCTCATTCGCGTCTTGCTAGTGGACGACCATTCTTTGGTGCGCATGGGCTTTCGACGTTTGCTTGAAGACGACGCCTCCATCGAAGTAGTCGGCGAAGCTAGCGACGGACATGAAGCCATCGAACTCGCCTTTCGGCTCAAGCCCGACGTCATCGTCATGGACTACGCGATCCCCGGGCCGAACGGCGCCCAAGCCACACGGCAGATTCGCGAGCGCAATCCCGAAGCGAAGATCCTGATTCTGAGCATGCACTCGGAACCGAGCTACGTCGCCAACACGCGCGAGGCGGGCGCTTCGGGCTATTTGCTCAAGAACGCGCAAGACCTGGAGCTTTCGGCGGCGATCCAACAGGTAATGGCGGGCGAGTGGTTCCAAGACCCGCGCCTGGATCAGGCCAGCGCGCCGGGCGGTGCATTCGGCAGCGCGAAGCGGGCGCTGAGCAAGCGCGAGCTCGAAGTGCTGGCGCTGATCGTCGCGGGGAAATCCAACCGCGAGATCGCGGCGGAACTGGACCTCAGCGCCAACACCATCGCCGTCCATCGCGCGAACATCATGGACGCGCTCGGCGTGGGCAACGCGGCCGAGTTGGTCGTCTACGCTATCCGCCATGGGCTGGTCTCCATCGCATGACGCGCCGCGGTCTTTTGCTGGCCGCGCTCGCGGCGGAGGGGCCAGGATTCCGGCTGAGCGACGTCAGCCAGGCGGCGGGCCTGAACTTCACGCATAACAACGGCGCCTTCGGCCAGAAGTACTTGCCCGAGACGATGGGGCCTGGCTGCGCGTTTCTGGACTACGACAACGATGGGCATCTCGACATCCTGCTGATTAACGGACAGGACTGGCCGCTTCACAAGAGGCGGCGCTCGACGATGCAGTTGCTGCGCAACAACGGCAACGGCACTTTCACCGACGTTACGAAGCCAGCCGGGCTTGATATCGAGATGTACGGCTTGGGCGTCGCGGTGGGCGACTTCGATAACGACGGCTTCCCCGACCTCTACATAACAGCCGTCGGCCAGAGCCGGCTCTTTCGCAACAACCGGCGCGGCGGCTTCGTCGACGTCACCGATAGCTCGGGCCTCGGCAAGCGCGAGGCGTTCTCGACGTCGGCGTTGTGGTTCGATTACGACCGCGACGGCTTGCTCGATCTCTTCGTTTGCAACTACGTGCGGTGGTCGCCTGAGCTTGACGTGCGTTGCGGGCTCGATGGCAAGTCGAAGTCTTACTGCACGCCCGAGGCTTATCGCGGCTCCACTTCCTGGCTCTTTCGCAACAAGGGCGATGGGCGCTTTGAGGACGTGACGGCGCAGTCGGGGCTCTTCGATCCTTCGTCGAAGTCGCTGGGCGTTGCGATGTTGGACGTGGACAATAACGGCTGGCCGGACTTGTTTGTGGCTAACGATACACAGCCGAATAAGCTCTACCGCAATCTTGGGAACGGCAAGTTTGAGGAGGCGGCGGTAGCTTTGGGCGTCGCGTTTAGCGAGGATGGCAAGGCGCGGGCCGGCATGGGCGTCGATACGGCGGACTACAATCGCTCGGGGCGCATGTCGATCGCGGTTACCAATTTCGATAACGAGATGATCGGGCTGTTTGCGCCAAATGGCAAGGCGTTCACGGATCAGGCGGGCGCGAGTGGCCTGGGTGCCGCGACGCGAGACCGGCTCGGCTTTGGTTGTTTGTTTGGCGATCTCGATCTCGATGGGCATCAGGACTTGATTGCCGTGAATGGTCATATCGACGATACCGTTCGCACGGCGGGCCGGGGTACGTCCCATGCTCAGGTTCCGAATCTCTTTCGCAATAGCGGGCGCGGGCGCTTCGAGGATGTGGCCGGCGCGGTGGGCGCGGACTTTGCGAAGCCCAAGATCGCACGTGGGGTGGCGCTGGGGGACTTTGATAATGACGGGGACTTGGACGTGTTGCTCACGACGAATGGCGGAGCGGCTTATCTTTATCGCAACGATGTTCTTAGCGGCAATAAGGGGCTTCGGCTGCGGCTCGAGGGGAGGAAGTCCAATCGGGATGGGATCGGCGCGGTGGTGAAGGTGCATGATGCTTCGGGCGTGCAGACGCAGATCGTCAAGGGCGGGTCGAGCTATCTGTCTTCTAGCGAGCGGGCGTTAACGTTTGGGTTAGCCAGGAATGCGGAGGCTACCCGCGTTGTGATCTATTGGCCGAGCGGGCGCGTTGAGGAGCATAAGGGGCTCAAGGCGGGCGTTTCATATGTTTGCGTGGAGGGGGAGAAAGCGCGGTCACAGCGGTGATTATACGGACACTGGCAAGCGTGTCGCGCTTTCTCGCGGAAGCGTGCAGGAACCCGGCTTTGCCGCTCTAGGCAGTTCTCGTAACGCGAAATCGACTGCGGGCAGAGTAAGCAGGCGCGAATTGTCGCGGGGTGCGGTTCATCAATCTGCAAGCGTGTGATCAGGCGACGAACAAGGCCGCGGGCAACCGAATTGGAGCGGCTTGGGCCCGTGCGTCGATAACCCGGCGGCGACGCGCCAGCTAAACAGCCCGCGGATTCGAACCCCGCGGCCTACCGCTTCGGCAACGCCAGCCGGATGACGATTGCGCGCAAAGGCGTTCAACTTGACGAACAACGCGCGGCTTGGGCGGATCAATTCGCATGGTAATCAGCCGCGCGTCGTTCAATTCGGGCTGAAGTTGATTTACTAGAAGACGGATATGTATCGACGCGAATTTTTGCAGGCTAGCGCGGCGGCGCAGGTGTCGCAGATTAAACGGACGCCGGAGGCGGTGAACGAGAAGCCGAACGTCATTTGGATCTTCGGCGACCAGCACCGGGCGCAGGCGCTGGGATGCGCGGGCGATCCAAACGCGCGCACACCGAATATCGATAACTTTTCGGAATTGGGCGTGACGTTCACGAACGCCGTCTCCGGTTTCCCGCTGTGCTGCCCCTTTCGCGGCTCGCTGCTTTCCGGGCGCTATCCGCACAACGCGGTGCCGGGGCACGAGTACGCGATGCCGGATGGGCAGAAGACGGTGGCGCATTCCTTCAACGACGCGGGCTACCGCACGGCGTACTTTGGCAAGTGGCACGTCGGCGGCTGGCAAGAGCGGAACGGCCGCGCGGCGATGTTCATCACCGACCCCAACAAGCGCGGCGGCTTTGAGACTTGGGCGGGCTACGAGAACAACAACTCGCAGTGGGATTCCTGGGTGCATGGCGGCGCGGGCAAAGATGCGTTTCATTACCGGCTGCCGGGCTACGAGACGGACGAACTGACGAATCTCTTGATTCGCTACATCAAGGAGCGCGGCGAGGAGCGGAGGCGGAACGCGGAGGCGGCGAAGCCATTCTTCGCGGCGCTTTCCGTGCAGCCGCCGCACGATCCGTATGTGGCGCCCGAGGAATTCATGAGCCGCTACAATCCCGCGCACTTGCATATGCGGCCCAACGTTCCCGCCATCGCGCGCGTGCAGGAGACCGCGCGGCGGGAGGCGGCCGGATACTACGCGATGATCGAGAATCTCGATCACAACTTCGGGCGAGTGCGGAAGGCGCTCGACGAGGCGGGGCTTGGCTTCAACACGCATTTGATGTTCTTCTCGGATCACGGCGATATGCATGGTTCGCAGGGCATGTTCCGCAAGACGAACCCCTATCAAGAGTCCATCCGCATTCCGTTTGTGATCGGCGGCGAACTGCCGCGCTATGAGGGGCGCAAGAACGGACGGCCGCCGGTGGTGTTGAACCACGTCGATATCGCGCCGACGACGTTGGGTCTATGCGGCATCAAGAAGCCGGAGTGGATGCAAGGGAGCGATCTCTCGCATCACCGCTTGGCGAAGGAAGCGGCGGGGCCGGAGCCGGACTCCGCGTACCTGCAGCAGGTGATTCCCACCGGGCACGCCAACAGCATCAACACGGCGTATCGCGGCTTGGTGACGAAGGACGGCTGGAAGTATACGTGTTTCGAAAATCGCTCGTGGCTGATGTTCAACTTGAACGAAGACCCGTATGAGCAGATGAATCTCGCGCAGAACAACATGTACCGGGCGGAGCGGAAGAAGTTGATCTCGCGGCTGAAGCAGTGGGTTAACGATACCGGCGATAAGTTCGGGATTCCGGAAGATTAGAGGTTTAAGAAAGCCTTCAATTTTTTCGCTTGCGCGCGGCTGACGGGGATCTCCGTGGCCTTGGCGTCGTCCATTTTGAGGATGAGGCTCGAGTGGAACCAGGGGTTCACTTCGCGGATGCGGTTGATGTTGACGAGGAAGCCGCGGTGGACGCGCCAGAAGACTTCGGGGTCGAGTTCGCTTTGGAGTTCGTCAATAGTGCGGTAGGTGGAATCGCCGGAGCCCGATTTGGTGACGATGGTGATCACGCCGTCGTGGATGCTGGCGAAGATCATTTCGGCGACGTCGACGAGGAGGTTGCGCTGGCCGGAGCGGACTACCAACTTGGTTTTGAGGGGACCCGTGCGCTGCGGTTCGGGCGGGGGGGCGGGGGAAAGGAAGCGCTTGGCGCGCTCAATGGTTTGAGTCAATCTCCCCTTCTCGATAGGCTTTAGGAGATAGTCCATAGCCTCTAGCCGGAAGGCTTCGACGGCGTACTGGTCAAAAGCGGAGGCCATTATGAAAAATGGAAGATGAAGATTTTTTTGCTGGAGGGCTTTGATGAGACCGAGGCCGTCGAGGCCGGGCATTTGGACGTCCAGAAAGACAAGATCTGGTTCAATCTTTTCAATGACTTCCAGAGCCTGAACGCCGTTTTCCGCGATGCCAGCGATTTCGATTTCGGGGAAGTCGCGGAGGAGAAATTCAAGCTCCTCGCGGGCTAAACGCTCGTCATCGACCAGGACTGCGGTGATGGTAGCGGTAGCGGAAACGCTCATCCGGTTGGTAGTATAGCAATTGAAAGGCCAATATCCGGTTTTTTGGATCACGGTAACGGCAGCCCCGCCGCCCGCACTTTGGTTCCCGAGATGAGGCCCTCCGGGATCGTGAGATTCCGTTTCGAGATCATGCAAGGTAAATCCGCGCAAAGACGGAGTTCAGAAAAACAGTGTTCGATTCTTTAGTTCGGTCCAATACGCAAGGTATGCGTGTTCTGGTGATTGGCGGTACGCAGTTTGTAGGCCGCCTGTTGGTGGAAACGCTGCTCAAGCAGAAGAACGATGTGACGATTTTGCACCGCCGCAACGCGCATCCGTTCAAGAAGAAGATCGGCAACATCGTCGCCGACCGGAACGACCCGGAGCAGATGCGCCAAGTGTTGGCTCGCGAGCGTTTCGACGTCGTTTTCGACAACGTCTACGATTGGGAACGCGGCACGACGGCCACGCAGGTTGAAGGCACACTGAAAGCGCTGAACGGTAATTTTCAGAAGTACATCTTCATGTCGAGCGTGGCGGCGTATGGCGACGGCTTGAATCACCATGAAGCCGACGCGCTGGCGCCGGACGATCATCCCGACGCCTACGTTCGCAACAAGGCGATGACGGAGCGCATGTTGTTCCGCCAATATTACCGTTACCATGTGCCGGTAATTACGTTGCGGCCGCCCTTCATTTACGGCCCGGGCAACACTTATTATCGCGAGGCGTTTTTCTGGGACCGCTTGCGCGCGGGTCGTCCGCTGATTCTACCGGGCGATGGACGGCGCTTGATGCAGTTCATCCATATCGCGGATTTGATTCTGGCTTGCCAAAAGGTTTTGGAACACCCACAGGCGGCGGGGAATGCGTTTAACATCGCGAACTCCCGGCCCTTGACGCAGGAAGAAGTAGTGCACGCCTTGGCAAGCGCGACGGGCAAGAAGCCGACAATCATCCGCGTGCCGCGCCGGCAAATCGCGATGGCGGGCGGGCATCCGCAGGGTCCGCAGCTTTACTTCGGCTACTACTTCGATGTGGCGCCCATCACGATGGTGACCAACAAGGCGCAGCGCATGCTGAAGCTGAAGCCGCGCGATTTCGCGTCGGGCTTGAAGGAAACCTACCGCTGGTACTTGCGGAACTCCGCCAAGAAAAAGCGGATCGACTATTCGTTCGAAGATTCCTTGTTGGAGATGGCGCAAGCCGTATAAGCAAAGAAAAAGCGAGAACGCTCAATGAACTGGAAGTGGCCGGCTGGATTACTCATACGGTTGCTTCCAGTTTTTTGTTTGGTAGGGCTTCTTCTTCCACTCACTTCGTGCAAGAAGGAAAAGGAGGGGCCGGTCTACCGGGTGATCGGCGAGGCCTTCGCGGGGCCGAATCAGTTGTCGATCCGGCAGGATTTGTCCTTGCGCTCGCCCGTGGTGGCGCAAGTGGAACATGCCGCGAAGTTGGAAGTTCTGGACCGGCGGCGGCGTTTCGTGCAGGTGCGCACGAAGGACCAGAAGATCGGTTGGGTCGATATGCGGCTACTGATCAGCGCGAAGCAAATGGATCAGTTGGAGGCGATGGCCGCCCGCTACGCGAAGGCGCCGTCGATGGGAGTGGCGAGCGTGTTCGACGTATTGAACGTGCATATCGAGCCGAGCCGCTACTCGCCGACGTTCTTGCAAGTGGGGGAGAAGGAAAAAGTCGAGATCATTGGGCACCGGGTCGTCGAGCGGAAGCCTTATACGGGCGAGGGGCTCGATATCGAGGTCGACCCAGAGCCGAAGAAACCCGCGCGGAAGCCGCGCAAGAAGAAGGAGCCGGCGATAACGCCACCTCCACCGCCACCGGCGCCGACGCTGCCCTTCAACTACGCCGAGCTCTCCCGGACACCGAAGGCGGAAGAGCCGGAGGAAGCGGAGACGGCTTCGAAGAAAGGCGCCGCGCCGGTTGCGCCCGCCGTGATGATGGACGACCTGACCTTGATCCGCACGAAGTCGGGCAAGGTGGGTTGGGTGTTGACGAACGCGTTGTTTCTCGAAGTGCCGGATGAAGTCGCACAGTACGCCGAGGGCAAGCGGATCACCTCGTACTTCCCCATGGGCGACGTGATGAGCGAAGGCGAGATTAAGAAGAACTGGCTGTGGACGACGCAGAGCGTGAAGTACGCGCCGTTTGAGTTCGATGGGCTGCGCTTGTTTACTTACAACGCGAAGCGGAAGCGTTATGAAACGGCGTACCGGGAGCGGGACCTGCGTGGCTACTTCCCGATACTGACGAAGGATGTGGGCGGCGGGCGTTGGGAATTCCAGACCGTGGTGGAAGGCGAAGGCGGCAAGCTAGTGCAGCGGAGCTATGCGTTCGATGGAACACGGGTGAAGTTGTTGGGCAAAGCGGACTACACGCCGCCGAACGACGATGCGGCGGTCAGCGCGCGCGGGCCGATCCCGTCAGTGCCGGAGCCGAGTTTTCTCGACCGCTTGAAGAACTTTCTGCGTTGAGGAGGATTCGGAAGCGGATAGAATCGGGGAATGCAACGCCGCGAGTTCCTTCATAGTTCCGTAGCTACTTCCGCCGCCACTTCCGCGTTAGGCTTGAGCGCCCAGGCCTTGGCCGATACTCCCATGCCAATGGAGATCTTGGGCAAGAGCCAGCTCAAGGTTTCGAAGTTTTGTTTAGGCGGCTATCACATGCGCGTGGGCGGGGAAATCGCGGGCATGCGCATTATTGAGCGCGCGATGGAGTTGGGCGTGAACTTCTTCGATAGCGCGGCGAAGTATCACGGTGGGGAAAGCGACGTTACCTACGGGAAGGTGTTTGGCTCGTCGAGCCTGCGGCAAAAGGTGATTCTGATGTCGAAGGCGGAGAAGCGCGACCGCGTGAGCGCTATGGAACAGTTGGAGAATACGCTGCGGCGGATGAAGACGGATTATCTCGATTTGTGGCAATGCCATGAGGTGGTAACTCAGGCGGAGGTGGATAAGATCTTTGGGCCAGGCGGTTCGCTCGAAGCCTTCGTGCGCGCGAAAGAGCAGGGGAAGGTGAAGCATATCGGCTTCACGGGGCACGCGGATCCCGAAGTGCATTTGCGCTTGTTGACGGGGTATGACGGGTGGGAGACGGTGCAGTGTCCGGTGAACTTGATTGACCCGCACTATTTGAGCTTCATCAAGAACGTGCATCCGAAGGTGCGCGAGCGCGGGTTGGGATTGATTGGGATGAAGTCGAACGCGATTGGAAATATTGGCAAGATGCGGATCGCGCCGATTGAGGAGTGCTTGCGCTTTGCGTGGAGCCAGCAGATTCATACGCTGGTTTCGGGGGTGGAAAACGTGGATCAGTTAGAGCAGAATGTGGCGGTGCTGAAGGGCTTCCGGAAGATGTCGACGCAGGAGATGTCGAGGATTTTGGATCGGACGGCGAAGGGGCCGTATGGGTCGAAGATTGAGAATTACAAGATCAAGGAAAAGAGCGCGGAACTGCATCCGGTACATCGGGACGGGGAGCGGGGTTAGGGCCGGTTGTCGATGCGCACCCCAACCAGTGGTGCAGTTGAGCGCGTAGTCCGGGAGCTATTGGGTCATACCCGTCGCTGAAAGAAAACTCGACACAAAGTTGGCACAAAAGGCGTCTTAAGAGTGTACAGTGAGAACTCTAGGGGCTGTTTTTGAGATTTTTTCGTAAAGAGTGGCCTCAGATTCGTCGAACTGTACGTTAGACGCCGATGCTCCTTGAATTTCGCTTCTCAAATTTTCGTTCATTCCTGACCCAGCAAGCGCTCTCGTTGACCGCGGCGTCAATTCGCTCCGGCGCGCAACACGTCATCGAATTGGCGAAGTACAAGGATCAGGTTCTGCCCTTTGCCGCGATTTACGGCGGGAATGGATCGGGCAAGACCAATGTTCTGAAGGCGCTTCAGTTCTACATCCAGACGGTGCGGCAGTCTTTCAACCGATGGGAACCGAATGCGCCGGTTCCGATCCCCTCGTTCAAGGGAGAGGAGAAGCAGCCCAGCCGTTTCGAGGCCGATTGGGTCTTCGACGGCAACAAGTATTCGTATCGTTTTTGCGTGAATCAGGAACGGGTTTTGAACGAGGCGCTTTATGCGTATCCGAATGGCCGTGAACAACGATGGTTCAGCAGGGAAGATGGCGCACCGATGTACTTTGGGCCGGCGCTCTCGGGTCCGAACAAAGTGATCGAGCAGCTTACGCGTGCAAATAGTCTCTTTCTTTCGGCCGCCGCGCAGCATGGGCACGAACAGCTTGGACAGTTGCAGCGGCGGATTGTCGAAGGAGTCGAGTTCGTCACCCAGGAACGCAATACTCTGCTTCACCACTCGCAGTACGTCGGGAAGTATCCGGAGTTGCGTGAACAGGTTTTGCGATTGATCCGCGAAGCAGATCTTGGAATTACGGGATTGGCGTACGGAGAGAAGCCAATCTTCGCTAGCGAGGAGCAGGCGCGGTTGTATCGCGCCTACGTGCAATCCTTTGCCGGAGAGGCTATCGAGATCCCACTCGAGCTCTCACGGCCAGAGCTCAGGTTCCGGCATCGATTCGGGGGTGGAGAGGGAGACCTTGACTTTGACGATGAGTCAAATGGGACAAAGCATTTTCTAGGACTCTTGCCGCCAGTCATTTATGCGCGAAGCAAGGGCGTTACGTTGGTCGTGGACGAACTGGATAGCGGACTCCATTCCGACTTGGTGCGGGCGATTCTTAAGCTCTTCGTTCCGCCCAAGAAGGCGACCTCGGCCGCCCAGATTATTTTCAATACGCATGACGTTCAGATGCAGGAGTGGCCGGAACTTCGGAGAGACGAAATTTGGCTCGTTGACAAGAGTTACGACGGGGTGAGCTCTCTCCGCTCGCTGGCCGATTTCAGCGTTCGTAATGACGCCAACATCCGCCGTGGGTATGTGAGCGGCCGCTATGGCGGTGTACCTTCTCTTGACGAGAATGCCTTGGTTCGTAGTTTGGACGACGATTAGGTGCGGCCACGCCTCAACATTCGTCCTAAGCCAAGAGTCCTAATTGTTTGCGAGGGAACGGTTACCGAGCGCGGCTATTTTCTAGCGCTCGAAAGCCTGAATCGCGACCGGATCAAGATCGAGATTCGCGATGACCACCAAGACCCGAAAAGCATCGTTGAACTCGCTGTGCGCCTGAAGAAGGAAGCTTACAGAAGAGGTAAGCGCTACCCGGAAGAGGCGTTCGACGCGGTCTGGTGCGTGTTCGATCAAGACGACCATCCAATGCTTGCCGAAGCGAAGCAACAAGCTCGAGACAACGGCGTCGACGTGGCATTTTCGAACCCGAACTTCGGTCTTTGGTTGCTCCTGCACTTCGAGGACTGTTCGCAACCGATCCTTCCGAAGGATCTCCAGCGAAAACTTGTGGCCTACGGCGCCGTTTCAGGTTCAAACAAGAAGAGAGTCGAGTTCGATCGTTTACGCACGGGCGTGGAAGTGGCGATTCAACGATGCGAGCGCCTCTGTGCGCGGCAGCATGAAAACGGGAACCTCGACGCTAATCCCTGGACGAACGTCGGATCGCTGGCGAGAATGTTCTTTTGAGGAAGGAAATGAATGGTCGGGGCGAGAGGATTCGAACCTCCGACCTCCTGGTCCCGAACCAGGCGCTCTAGCCAGGCTGAGCCACGCCCCGACAGTTGTTTGGCAGGTCAGACTTCAGTATAACAGGGGGATGTTGCGGATTGGAATGGCGTTCGCGGTTTTGGCTTCGGTGATGTCTGGCGCGGAGTATTCTCTGTGCTTTTTGGGCGCGGGGCCGAAGAGCGGATCGATCGAGAAGGCGGCGGGGCAGGAGTTGCAGAAGCAGCATATGGCGCATATCGACGCGATGTGGAAGGCGGGGGTGCTGGAGTCCGCCGGGCCGGTGGCGAAGTTGGCCGGCAAGCGCGGCATATTCTTGTTTAGCGTTCCGATCGCTCAGGCGCAGGAGTGGGCGGGCAAGGATCCCAAGGTGCTGGCCGGCGACCTGTCCCTCGAGTGTTTTTTGTGGGACGGACCGGCGGGGGTGGGGAAGGCTTATCGCGAGGCTTACGGCAAGCCGGGCTTCGCGGAGAAGTTTGGGAAATTCACGGCCGTGCTGAGCGCCAACGCTCCCACGGGCGAGGCTGTGGTGTCGGGGAAGTTATTCGAAGCACCTTGGAAGTACTTTTCCGTGTTGCCGGGCGCGCCGGGAGAGGGGACGGTTTTCGATTGGTATCACGATCCGCAGGTGTGGCCTGCCCCGAATCGTTAATCTGGAAGATTGATCACAGACTACATTGTGGTGGGCGGCGGGACCGCTGGGTGCATCGTCGCGTCGCGGCTCACGGAAATCAAGCAATGGAACGTGCTCTTGCTGGAGGCGGGCGGCGCGAAGCCCACGCCGGAGGCTAGCGTGCCCAGCGCGTGGCCCCAAGCCGCCAAAGGTCCGATGAACTGGGGATTGCGGACCTTGCCCGAGAAGCATCTCGACGGCAAGCCGCTCGCCTATCCGCAAGGCAAGGGACTCGGCGGCACCACCAATATCTTCGCCGGTATCTACTCCGTCGGCGACCGTTTCGATTACAACGCCTGGCGCGAGCTCGGCAATCCCGGCTGGGGTTGGGATTACGTGGAGCCGTATTTCGAGAAGCCATTTCGCGAAGGCATGCCGCGGGAGCCCTTGCGTTGGGTGCATCCGTTTAGCGCGGACTTCGTGAAGCGTTACTCGGGCGAGGGTGCGCAGCATTGGCAAGTGCTCCAACGGCAAGGCCGCAAGGTAACAGTGCGCGACGTCTATCTCGGCCGCGTCGAGCGAGAAGGGCGCAGCAATCTAACGACGGTCTGCAATGCGCAAGTGACGCGCGTGATTTTCGAAGGACGGCGCGCGAAGGGCGTCGAGGTTTTGCGGAATGGAAAACTCGAAACGATCCAGGCGCGCGTCGAAGTAATTCTCTGCGCGGGGGCTCTGCAGACTCCCGCGATTTTGATGCGCAGTGGGATCGGGCCGCGGCGGCATCTCGAAGGCGTGGGGATTGAAGTGCTGCAAGATCTGCCGGGGGTCGGCGAGAACTTGCAGGAGCATGTGCGCGCCGGCGTGGAGTTCGCGAGCGACGCGTTCCCGCAATTGGAACCCGGGGCGGGGTTGTGGGAGCAGGCGAAGTACCGGATGGGCGGCGGGGGGCCGTTGAGCTCGCCTTTGGTGGAGGCGGGGGCGCTCTTGCGGAGCCAGGCGGAGGCGCCGGCGCCGGATTTGCAGTTGAACTTCGTGCCCATGCGGCGTTTGGGGAATGGCTTCGCGATTTGGACGGCGCTGCTGCGGCCTTTTAGCCGCGGCTACTTGCGGCTGCGCAGCGGAGACCCGACGGAGCAGCCGGATCTGCATTTGAACGTTCTGGAGGAACCCGAAGACCGCCGGACGCTCGAAATTGGAGTCGAAGTGGCGCGGCGTTGGGGCTCGGCAATGGGAAAAGCGGGCGCGGAGACGGAGTATGGATTGATGTGGCACGCCGTGGGCACCACGCGCATGGGGGAAGACCGTATGTCCGTGGTGGATAGCAATTTAAGGGTGCACGGCATCGGCGGATTACGGGTGATCGACGCGGGGGTAATGCCAGTGATTCCGAGCGGCAACACGGCAGTCCCCGTGATGATGGTGGCGGAGCGCGGTGTGGACCTCGTCCGTTGCTAGCGAGTGGCAGCCGTCGCAGGTCTAGAACTTTTCTTGCGCGTCACCCTATCCAAACTACATTTTTTTCCGATGAAAGTTGGCTAGAGGGCTTAATTTTGTCACACGGAAGGCATAGAATACATCGTTAAGTAAACGACGCCTCTTGAGACGAAGACGAATGCGCTGGGTGCCGAGTCGAGCCCAGCGATACGGAGGCACTGGCATTTCTAACTCTGTCATTTTGTAGGGGGAGTGGTTCGATGCGCAATGCACTAGGGATGCAGCGTCGGCCGAGCGCGAAGTTATTGGGCCTGTTGGCGGGCCTCACGCTCACGGATGCTTTGATGGCTCAGACTTTCCTCGCGGGAGGGAAGGCGCCGCGCTTGTTCGGTACGGACATGGCGGTCTTTGAAGCGGGGGAAGCGCGGCAGGATTTGCCGTGCAAGGTGGAAGAGGTCAAGCCCTTGCTTGGGTTCGACTTGAAGTTCCACTCCGGGTACGAGGTGACCGTACCGATGAAGGAACTCGCGGGCGCCGAGAACCTCTTGACCGTCGTCTTCCGGGTACGGCCGGTCGATCATCCCGACGAGGAGCGCTACTTCATCCAAAGGCTCAAGGTGCCGGAGATCGATGAAGAGGCGAAAGGCGACGCCCAGCTACAGGGACAGTTCGACATCGGCGAAGGAAAGTATCACGTCGATTGGTTGATGCGGGACAGGGCGGAACGCGTCTGCTCTTCCAGTTGGGACGTCGCTGCGGAATTGCCGAACAAAGACAAACAGATCTCTATGAACCTGGACATGTTGAAGGTGGCGCCCAGCGACTTCGAATTCTTCCGCGAAGATCCGCCCGTGCAGCGCAATGGCGGCGATGCCAACTTGAACGTCAAGGTGATGATCAATTACGCGCCGCAGAAGACCACATCGAGCGCGATGAAGCCGGTGGACACTTCCGCGCTGACGAGCATTCTGCGCAGCATCAGCCGGGATCCGCGGATTGGGAAATTTTCGCTGGTCGTGTTCAACATGCAAGACCAGAAGGTGCTCTACCGGAGCGAGGCGAGCGACTGCTTCGACTTCCCGAAGATTGGCGCGGCGATCGACGAGATCAAGCTGGGTACCGTGGATTTCAAGAAGTTGACGACGAAGAACTCCGAGACGGAATTCTTGAGCGAGCTGCTCCAGAAGGAAGTCGGGCCGGGCAGCGACGGAGGGGACCCCTACGACGGGCTCGTGTTCGTGGGCCCCAAAGTTCTCCTGGACGCCAATGTACCCCAGGAGACCTTGCGGAGCGTCGGTAATGTAGGCTTCCCGGTTTTCTATCTGAATTACAACTTGTATCCTCAGCAGATTCCGTGGCGGGATTCGATCGGGCACGCGGTGAAATTTTTCCGCGGTGTGGAGTATACGATCAGCCGCCCTCGCGATTTGTGGTTCGCCGTTTCGGAGATGGTGGAGAGGATTGGCAAGGCGAAGACAGCGAAACGGACCGGCCAGCCCGCACAATAGTTTCCGCAACCGCTACTATGAGAAATATGAAGCTTGGGGTCTTGGTAATCGTCTGCGCGCTAGCCGGTCTAGCGCAACAGAAGACTGGCATCTTCGGCCAAGCGAAGCCTGAAATCCATCCGAACCAATTAGCGCCGTATGTCCCAAGCCCGGTGCAGATTGTCGACCGCATGTTGGAGATTGCGAAGATCAAGCCCGGCGAGAAGGTTTACGACCTGGGTAGCGGCGATGGGCGCGTAGTAATCGCGGCGGCGCAAAAGTATGAAGCGAACGCGGTGGGCATCGAGATTTCTTCGCGGCTGGTGAAGCAGAGCAAGGAAGAGATCAAGAAGCTGGGCCTGGAGGCGAAGGCCAGCGTGGTGCATGGGGATGTATTCGACGCCGAACTGAACGACGCGGACGTAGTGATTCTGTATCTGCTTCGCGATTCGAACAATACGCTCAAGCCGAAGCTCGAGAAGAGCCTAAGGCCCGGGACGCGAGTGGTTTCGCACGACTACGAGATCGCAGGATGGAAGCCAATCGCCGAAGAGAAGATCGAAGCGCACAAGAGGCAGCACCGCATCTACGTTTACCGGATGCCGCCGGAAAAACAGTAACCGCTTTCCGGCTGTAATCTGTAAGGATGCCTGATTTCGACGTTGTGGGCATTGGCCTCAACGCAACCGACACCCTTCTCATCGTTCCGCACTTTCCTTCCTATGCCGGGAAGGGTCCTTTCACGCAGGAAATACTGAGCCCCGGCGGGCAGGTGGCGAGCGCCATGGTGGCTTGCGCGCAATTGGGTTTACGGACGAAGTATGTCGGCACCGTGGGCGACGATCTGCGCGGCAAGGTGCAAATGGAGAGTTTGCTCACGAGCGGCATCAACCTCGACCACGTGCAGCAGCGGACGAATTGCCAGAATCAGAGCGCGTACATTGTGATCGACCAATCCACGGGCGAGCGGACCGTGCTGTGGCAACGGCCCGAGTGCTTGCGATTGAAGCCCGAGGAAATCGTCCCGGAGATGATCGTGAACGCGCGGCTGTTGCATATCGATGGGCACGATACACCGGCCATGGAGAAGGCGGCGCGCATCGCGCGCGAGCATGGCATTCCGGTCACGGTCGATATCGACACGATCTACAAAGGCTTCGAGAGAGTCATGCCTTATGTCGACTATCTGATCGCCTCCAGCGAGTTCCCCGTGCAGTGGACGCACCAGAGCGATCCGTTCAAGGCGCTCGAGATGATCCAGGAAGAGTTCGGGATGCGTTGCGCGGCGATGACTTTGGGCGCTCACGGAGCGCTCGCCTTGATGGACGGCGAGTATCACTATTCGCCGGCCTTCGTGGTGAATTGCGTCGATACTACGGGCGCGGGCGACGTGTTTCATGGCGGCTTTTGCTACGGCGTGTTGGCCGGGTGGGAAATCGGCAAGGTGCTCGAGTTTTCGAACGCGGTTGCCGCGCTGAACTGCACGGCCATCGGCGCGCGCGGTGGCATTGCGAATTTGGCGAAGGCCGAAGCACTGATGGCGCGAGCGGAGCGGCGCGAATTGGCCGAGGTTCGCGACCGCGTGAATAGCTAGACTGGCGCTATGTTCCCGCTACGCGATTCGCAGCAGAGTGAGCGGCCACCTTTCGTAACGTCGACGCTGATTCTGTTGAACGTGATCGCGTTCTTTCATCAGCTTTCGTTGAGCGAATTTGAGTTGACGGAATTCATGATGCGTTACGGTACGGTGCCGGCGCGCTTCGCTTGGGAGACCCTCTTCACGTCCATGTTCTTGCATGGCGGGTGGATGCACTTGATTGGGAACATGTGGTTCCTCTGGGTCTTTGGCGACAACATTGAGGACATCCTCGGCCATGGGAACTACCTAATCTTCTATTTGCTTTGCGGGCTCGCCGGGGGCCTCGGGCATGTGCTTTTGAACTCGAATTCCGTGGTGCCCGCGATTGGCGCGAGCGGGGCGATCTCCGGCGTGATGGGCGCGTACCTGATGAAGTTTCCGTCGTCCCGCGTGACGACGTTGATCTTCTTCATCGTCACCGTTGAGTTGCCTGCGCTGGTGATCATCGGCTGGTGGTTCGTCACGCAACTCTTCAGCGGTTTGGGTAGCCTCGCCGCGGCGAATCCGCAAGCGGGCGGCACGGCGTGGTTCGCGCACATCGGCGGTTTCATCGCGGGCTGCGTATTGATTAAAGCGATGCCGACGAAGTCGCGTTGGAAGGTTCGGCGCGATTATGGATGGTAGACGATTATGAGTTCCGCGTGGCCCACGAGGCTGGCTAGTCAATATTTGGACAACTTGCCGGAGGTGGACGCGGCGTTTCTACTGCCGCATCCCGGCGACGCGGAGGTATTGTGTGGGGGCACGATTCGCAAGCTGGTGGAGGCCGGGAAGAAGGTCGCGATTCTCGATCTGACGGGCGGCGAGGCGGGGACGCGCTCGCATGGCGAGATCCGTCTAGAACAAGGCGAGCAGGCGGCGGCGCTGTTGGGTGTGGCTTGGCGCGGGAGCGTGCGGCTGCCGGATGCGCGCGTAGAGGATACGATTCACTCGCGCATGTCCATTACTGGGGAGATCAAGCGGCTGAAGCCGAAGTTCTTGATTGGTATCGATGGCGAGCATCCGCATCCGGATGCGCGGCCTTCGATGCAGTTGGTGGAGAACGGCGCCTACTTGGCGGGCTTGCCGCGGCTTGATGACTATCTAGAGCCGCATCGGCCGTCGCGGATTGTCTTCGCTTGCGGGGGATCGACGACCAAACCGAGTTTCATCGTCGATATCAGCGCGCAGTTCGAGGCGAAGATTGAGGCGATTCGTAGGCATAAGGCGCTCTACGAGAAGGAAGGCGAGTTCCTGGCGCTGGTGGCCTCGCGGGCGCGGGTTTTTGGCGCGATGGTGGGGGTGGAGTATGGCGAGCCGTATTTTGAACGGCGGCCTTTGCTTGCGGATTTGTTGTGAGTAGCGAGAACGGCGCCGGACACTGGATGCGACGCGCGCTGGAGATGGCGCGCAAGGGCGAGGCGGCGGGCGAGGTGCCCGTGGGCGCTGTGCTGGTGGATGCCGAGGGGCGGATGTTGGCGGAGGCGTTTAACTGCCCGATTCATGAGAACGATCCGACGGCGCACGCGGAAGTTCTTGTGTTGCGCGAGGCGGGACGGCGGGCGGGGAATTACCGGTTGGAGGGCGCCACCTTGTACGTGACTCTGGAGCCGTGCCCAATGTGCGCGGGAGCGCTGGTGAATGCGCGGATCGGCCGCGTGGTGTTCGGCGCGCGGGATCTGCGTTTTGGCGGCGTGCGCAGCAAGTTTCGGATCGCGGACTCGGAATTGTTGAATCACCGCGTGGAAGTGGAAGAAGGCGTCTTGGGCGCGGAATGCACGGAGTTGTTGAAGAGCTTCTTTTCCGCCAAGCGATAATGAGACGTTATGAAGCTGTCGGCGATTGCACAGCAATTGGGAGCGGAACTTGCGGGCGAAGACGTGGAGATTTCCGGGCTAGCCGGGATGGAACAGGCCGGGGCGGGACAGTTGACCTTCCTCGCGAACCCGAAATACGCGCATAAGGTGAAGAACACCGCGGCCGCAGCGATCATCGCCGCGCAGCCCATTGCGAACTTGCCGACGCTGGTGAGCAAGAATCCGTATCACGACTTCGCGCGGGCGCTGGAGTTGTTCTATCAGCCGCCGGAGTTGCCGCCGGGAATTTCGCCGTTGGCATCGATCGCCGCGAGCGCGGTGATCGGCGAGGGTGCGCGCATTGCGCCGTTCGCGGCGGTGGGCGAGAACGTAAAGATCGGCAAGAACGCCCGGCTGCATCCGCACGCGGTGGTTTACGCGGGCGCGGAGATCGGCGACGATCTGCTGATGCACTCGCACGCGGTGATTCGCGAATATTGCAAGGTCGGCAACCGGGTGATTCTGCAGAATCACGCCGTGGTGGGAGCGGACGGTTACGGCTTCGCCAAACGCGCGGACGGGACGCATCACAAGATCGTGCAGAGTGGCATCGTCGTGATTGGCGACGACGTGGAGATCCAATCGCTCTCGAATATCGATCGCGCGACGTTGGGGGAGACGCGCGTGGAGCGTGGCGCGAAGGTGGATTCGCTGGTGCAGGTAGGGCACGCGAGCGTGGTGGGCGAGGACAATATCATTTGCGCGCAGGTGGGCTTGGCGGGGTCGAGCATTTTGAAGAAGAGTGTCTTGTTGGCCGGGCAGGTGGGCGTGAGCGGGCACTTGACGATCCACGACAACGCCGTCATCTACGCGCAGAGCGGCATAGGGCACGACGTTGAGGCGGGGCATGTTGTGTCGGGCTCGCCGGCCTTCGACTATCGCGATTGGCGGCGCGCGGTGACGGCGTTTCCGAAGTTGGGCGAGATGGTGCGGACCTTGCGCGAGTTGGAAGCGCGGGTAAGGGAATTAGAAGGAGAAAAGGAGAAGCATGGCGGAGAATCATCCCCCGAAGCGGCCTCGTGATCTGCTGGCTTACGAGAAGCCGGAGTTTCTAAATTCGCCGGAGGCGCGCAGCGTGCGCATCCTGAGCGAGTATCTGGATCCCCTGCGAGAGTTCCGGCAACATAAGATTCACGACACGTTGGTGTTTTTCGGTTCGGCGCGCATTCCCGCGCCCGAGGCGGCGAATTTCGCGCAACATCCGATGGCACGTTACTACACGGAGTGTGTGGAGCTAGCACGGCGCATGACGGAGTGGAGCATGAGCCTGACGGAAACGGAGCGGTGGTTCGTGGTGTGCACCGGCGGCGGGCCCGGCATTATGGAAGCGGCCAATCGCGGGGCGCACGAAGCGGGCGGCTTCTCCGTGGGCCTCAACATCGGCTTGCCGATGGAGCAGTTTCCAAATCCATTCATCACGCCGGATCTGAGCTTCGAGTTTCACTACTTCTTCATGCGCAAATTTTGGTTTGCGTATCTGGCGAAGGCGTTGATCGTGTTTCCCGGCGGCTTCGGGACTTTGGACGAGCTATCGGAATTGTTGACGCTGGCGCAGACGCGCAAGCTGCACAAGGAGATGGTGATTCTGCTCTACGGCACGTCGTTCTGGAAGAAGGTTTTGAATTTCGACGCGCTGGTGGAGTACGGCATGATTAGCCCGGAGGACATGAATCTCTTTCAGTTCGCGGACGATGTCGATTCGGCCTTCGAGATTTTGCGCGATGGCCTGACGCGCTTGTATATCAATCCGGAGAATGCTCTGAGCGAGGCCGAGGTGAAGACTCCGGCCATCGCCAGTTCGAGAAAGTGACACCAATTCCCGGCGCCCGGCGCAAGCTGAGTTTCGACGAAGCGATCAGCCGTATTGGCTGGTGGGAACGGATTTTCTGTCTCATCCTGGTGATCTTCGTGTCGGCGCTGGCCATGGGCTGGAGCGACATCGTGATCTCGCTCAGCGTGCTGGGCTTAATCATTACCGGCCCGATGGCGATCTGGCGATTGGGGCGGCTGATGATGCGCTCGATCATCTGGCGCTTGCGGAACCGCTTGATCGTCGCGTACCTGTTTATCGCGCTGGTGCCGCTGGTGCTGCTTTCGCTGCTGGCGGTGGTGGCGACGTATGTGGTGACCGGACAGATGGCGATCTATCTGGTGAACAGCGAATTGGGGCGGCAGACGGGAACGCTGCGCGGCGCGGCGGAGAGCATTTTGCGCGTGCCGGTCGAGCGGCGTGTTGCGTCGATGGAGCGTTTGGGCGCGTTTTTTGAGGACCGCTTTCCGAACTTCGAGATCCGGATCGACCAAGGCACGGAGGCCGCCTTCTACCCCGTTGGAGCCACGATCGAAAAGCCCGCGCCGGGCTGGAAGGATCACTCCGGCATCATCGTCAAGGACGGGCTTTACTACCTCTGGGCGCACATCAAGAGTAGCGATGGCGAAGTGACGGCGATGGCGCCGTTGACGAACGACTATCTGTCGGCGCTCGTGTCGAACCTGGGGCCAGTGAGCTTGGTGGGCGCGGTAGTGGAGGAGCCCGCCAAGGGGGGCCTCCGTCTGCGCGGCAACAAGAAGGCCGGGGTGCAGGACAAAGAAGTTACGGTGCCGCAGCCGATCAACCTCGTCGATATGCAATTGAATTGGTTCAGCCTCGTGCCGCTGGAGGATTGGGCCAAGCCGGAACAGCGCGTCAACGCCGTGCTCCGCATCCAAACCCGCATCTTTAGCGTGCTGCGCGTGATCTTTTCGAACCGCGCCGATTGGGATCAGAACTTCGGCCTCAACCCTCTCTACATCCTCACCGTGCTGTTTATCATTTTCGAGTTGATCGCGCTGATCATTGGCGTAAGCCTGACGCGAACGATCACCAAGACCGTCCATGAGATGTACACCGGCACTAGCCGCGTGATGGAAGGCGACTTCGCGTATCGCATTCCCATAACCGGCAGCGACCAACTCGCGCAACTGGGTGACAGCTTCAATCGCATGACCGGGCACTTGGAGCAGTTGCTGCAAGTGGCGAAAGAGAACGAACGCTTGAACGCGGAACTGGAGATCGCGCGCGAGGTGCAGCGGCAGTTGTACCCGAAGGGTGTGCCGGAGTCGCCGGGTCTGGTGCTGACCGCGCATTATCAACCCGCCCGCATGGTCTCCGGCGACTACTTCGATTTCCACCGCATCTGCGAAACGAAGCTCAGCTTCACCATGGGCGACGTGGCGGGAAAGGGAATCTCGGCCGCGCTCTTGATGGCCACGGTGCAATCGAGCTTCCGCTCGCAGATTCAGAATTGCGCCGAAGACATCGGCACGGCGAATCTCGTCACCGAGCTAAACAAGCAGCTGTACAACAACACCGCGCCCGAGAAATTCGCGACCTTCTTCTTTGGCATCTTCGACGAGGTGAGCAACGAGTTGCGCTATACCAACGCCGGGCACCTGCCGCCGATTCTTCTGCGCAAGAACGAAGCGAGCGTGCTGGAAGTGGACGGCATGGTGGTGGGCGCGTTTCCCTTCGCCAAGTACGGCGAGAGCAAGATTCGTTTGGAGAGCGGAGACATTCTGCTGCTGTATACGGACGGCATCAGTGAGCCGCAGAACGAGTACGGCGAGATGTTCGGCGAAGAGCGCTTGATCGAGATCTTGCGCAAACACGCGCAGCAACCGGACGGCGTGATGATTCAGGCCATAATGACGGCGGTGCAGGATTGGACGGGCTCCCCGGAGCTGCAAGACGACATGACGTTGTTGATCGCGCGGCGGAAGTAGGCGCATGGAGATTCTCCGCAATCGCGCGTTGCTGTTCCTGGGAGCGATGGTGACGCTGCTCAGTATCGGCACGCTGGGCTTCGCGTTGATCGATCAGTTCCCTTGGTTCGATGCCCTCTACATGTCGGTAATCACGCTGACGACCGTTGGCTACTACGAGGTGAAGGCGCTATCGACGGCGGGGCGCGTCTTCAACATGATCTACCTCTTGCTGGGAGTAAACACAATCCTCTTCGGCATCGGAATGATGACCTCCACCATCTTTGAGCTGCAAGTGGACCGCTACTTTGCTAGAAGGAAGACAAAGAAGATGATCGATTCACTGGAGAATCACTACATTGTCTGCGGCTTTGGCCGCGTGGGCCGGGGCGCGGCGATGGAACTGCGCCGTAGCGGCGCGGCCTTCGTGATCGTGGACAACGACGAGGAGCGCATCGAGGGCGTGATGCGCGCGGGGATGTTGGGCGTATTGGCGGACGCTTCGCGCGATGAGACTTTGCGGGAAGTGCGGATCGACAAGGCGCGTGGATTGATCGCGGCGCTAGCGACGGACGCGGATAATCTGTTCCTGACGCTTTCGGCGAAGACCTTGAACCCAATGTTGAACGTGGCGGCGCGGGCCAACGAAGACGAGGCCGAAGCGAAGATGAAGCGCGCGGGTGCGGATAGTGTCTTTTCGCCGTACGGATTTACAGGATCGCGTCTCGCGCAATCGATTCTGCGCCCGCACGTCACGCAGTTCCTGGACTACGCCACGCTCGATTCAAACGTCGATCTCGGCATCGAACAGCTGCGCATTGAGGAGGGCAGCGAGTTCGCGCGGCGCGCATTGCGCGATATGAAGCAATTGCGGCAGCAATACGGCGTCTCTGTGTTGGCGCTCAAGCGGGCTGAGGGGAAGATGGTTTTCAATCCTGGCGCGGACGAGCAGGTGCAGCCAGGGGACCACTTGATTGTGATGGGTCCGTCGACTTCGCTGAAGGAATTGGAAGCGGTATTGGTGGTGGCGAAGAAGGGATGAAGCGTCCGTGAGAGTACTCAGCGCGGCACAGATGCGGGAGGCGGACCGGCGTTGTATCGAAGCCGGAATTCCCGGCCTGGTGTTGATGGAAAACGCCGCTCATGCGTTCGTACGCGAGTTGGAGAAGGCGTTCCCCGCGCTGGGCCGGGAACGCATCGCGGTCTTTTGTGGCAAGGGGAACAATGGCGGCGACGGGCTGGCGATCGCGCGGCTTCTGGCTCGCATGCATCGCCCCGCCGCCCTGGACGTGCTCCTCGCGTCTTCGCCGGAGCAACTCGGCGAAGACGCCGCCGCGCAGCTTTGCATGCTGGAGCTTGCGGGCCTTCGCGTCTCGGAGGCTGAGCCGAGGCATCTCTCCACGACGACCTTGGCGATTGACGCATTACTCGGAACGGGAAGTACGGGCGAGCCACGCGGAAGGGTGGCGGAGTGGATCGGTGTTTTCAACGAGCTGCCGTTGGCGCGGCGCTGGTCGGTCGATTGGCCAAGCGGCTTGGGTTCGGAGTTGTGCGCGCGAGTGGATGCCACCGTGACCTTCGCGGCGCCGAAGATGGAGTTGGTCTACGGCGAGACGGCGGAGCGCGTGGGCGAGTTGATCGTTGCCGATATTGGAATACCGGCGGCGTTTCTTGAAAGCTCCGTGCACTTGACGGATCGCGATGATCTTGCGCCCGTGCTTACGCCGCGGCGGCGTGATGCGCATAAGGGTTCATTCGGGCATGTGGCGTTGCTGGGCGGAGCGCAAGGTAAGCACGGCGCATTGCAGTTGGCTGGCCAGGCCGCGCTCCGCATCGGCGCGGGCTTGGTGACCTTGTACTCGCCAGACTCCTCGTTTCGTCCGCGGTGGCCGGACCTGATGCAAGGCGCGTGGCCGGCGGATCGCATCGAAGCCGGGAAGACCGTCGTCGCCGCCGGACCTGGGTTGGGGCTCGACGTGACTTTGACGCCTTGGTTAGCGGCTTGGGTTGTGGAGGACGAGCGCCCGATGGCGCTCGATGCGGATGCGTTGAATCAATTGGCGCCGTGGAAAATCGAAATCCCGCCGGGTCGCTTGCGGGTGTTGACGCCGCACCCGAAAGAAATGAGCCGTCTCGTGGGACGGCCCATCGCGGACCGCTTGGAGGACGCCAGAAGTTTCGCGCAACGCTGGAACCTAGTTCTGGTGTTGAAGGGGCAGCGGAGCTTGGTGGCTTTTCCCGATGGCCATGTTTGGATTAACCCGACCGGCTCTCCTGCGCTCGCCAAGGGCGGGACTGGCGACGTTTTGACGGGGATGATCGCGGGTATGCTGGCGCAGTTTCCGCACGAGCCGCGGGCGGCCGTGCTCGCGGCCGTGTATCTACACGGGCGCTGCGGCGAGTTGGTGAAGCAGGAACGAACGCTGCTGGCCAGCGAGATGCATCGGTACTTCGAAGAGGCGCTACTTGAGCTCGCGTGAGTTTGTGACGGCGTCGCCGGAGGAGACGATCGGCGTCGCACGCCGCCTCGCGAGACGCTTGCCGGCGGGGCCGGCTTTGTTGATCGGCAATCTCGGCGCGGGGAAGACGACTTTCGTGAAAGGCGTGGCGGCGGAGCTATTGGGGCTGGCCGAGGACGAGGTGAGCTCGCCGACCTTTGCGCTCATTCACGAGTACGGCGAGCCGGTGCGGCTCTATCATTTGGATCTGTATCGTCTGGAAACGACGGCCGAGGTCCTGGGCATCGGGATTGAAGAGATGATGGACCGGCCTTGGCCCATGCTCATCGAGTGGGGCGAGAGGTTTCCGGAGCTATGGCCGCCGGGCACGCCGCGAATTCAGATCGAACGAATGGATACCGGACGAGGCGGGGGCGAGCGGCGTAGAATCCTCGTGGAAGGAATATCCGAATGATCGAAGTGAGCGAGCTGAGCCGGGAATTCTTCGACAAGAAGCGCGGCAACGTCAAGGCCGTGGACCGCGTGAGTTTTTCGGTGGCGGCGGGCGAGATCTTTGGTCTGCTCGGGCCTAATGGCGCGGGGAAAAGCACGACCCTGCGCGTGATATCGACGCTGCTTGCGCCATCGGGCGGGCAGGCGAAGCTTGCCGGCTTCGACATCCAGCGCGACGCCGCAAAGGTGCGGAAGAATGTCGGCTTCCTTACCGGTGACATGGGGCTCTACCTACGCATGACGCCGCGCGAGCTGATGCATTTCTTCGGGCGCATGGCGGGGGTAGCGGATGCGGATTTGCGGCGGCGCAGCGATGAGTTGATCGCGATGCTCGACATGAAGGATTTCGCCGATACGCGCACCGACAAGCTCTCGAGTGGCATGAAGCAGAAGACGGCGATCGCGCGTACGTTGGTGCACGATCCGCCAATCTTGATTTTGGACGAGCCGACGGCGACGCTCGACGTGCCCACGGCGCGCGTGATTGAAGCGGCGATTCTCGATGCGAAGGCGCGCGGGAAGTGCATCGTTTACTCGACGCACATCATGGAAGAAGCCGAGTATCTCTGTGATCGCATCGCCGTGATTCACAAGGGCGAGATTAAGGCGTCCGGAACGATGGATGAGTTGCGAGCTTCGACCGGTAAGCATCGTCTGCGCGAGATTTTCCTTGATCTTCTCGGCCTGCCCGCCGATCCCCGGGAGCGTGTGCAATGAATCTGCCCGTCGTCGTAACCGTCTACCGGCGCGAAGTGCTGGATCTGCTTCGAGACCGCCGCACACTGTTCAGCATGGTGGTGTTGCCGACGATCGTCTTCCCCGTGCTTTTCGCCGTGATCGGCAAATTCGTCGACAGCGCCGGCAAGCGGGCGAGCCAGGAGGCGACGACGCTGGCCATCGGAAAGGCGCCGCCACCGGCGGGTTTTGATCGCGCGATCACGGCAAGTGGGCTGACGCGGGTCATCGTCGACGATGTCCGGTTGGCCGTGCAAGAGAAGAAGGCGGCGGCGGGCGTTACTTTTTCGGGCGACGGCCGCGTCGTTTCCGTTTATGCCGACGGCACGCGGCAGGCCAGTGGCCGGGCAGCCGACAAACTGCGCGCGGCATTGACGGAGTTGCGCGACGCGACCGTACTCGAACGGCTGCGTGCCGTGAATCTGGGTCCGGAGACGTTGAAACCCTTCGAGGTGAAGCGGGAGAACGTCGCCGACGAGCGCAAGATGGGCGGATTCCTGTTGGGATCGATGCTTGGCTATGTGGTGATCCTTCTAATGTTCTCGGGCGGCATGTACCCGGCGGTGGATATGACGGCGGGCGAGAAGGAGCGCAAAACCCTGGAGGCGCTGCTCGCGACGCCGGCGGGGCGGACGGAGATCGTCTTGGGCAAGATCCTAGCTTGCGTTACGGCGACTTACGCCACGGCGATCCTAACGACCGCCAGTTTGTTCTACAGTCTACGCTCGGGAAGCCAGTTCTTTGATGGCGCGGAGAAGTTTATCGGGAACGCGCCCGTGGACGCAAAGACGCTAGGGCTTTTGTTGCTCACCTTGTTGCCCGTGGCCGTGATGGCCGGCGCGCTAATGATCGCGATCGCGACGGCGGCGCGGAGCTTCAAGGAAGCGCAGAGTTACTTGACGCCGCTGATAATGGTGGTGATCTTCCCGTCGCTGCTGGGCGGTCTACCGGGGATGGAGTTGAACGCGGTGACGAGTCTGATCCCGATCTTCAATGCGAGCCAGGTGCTGAAAGGGATCCTGCAAGGCGATATCGAGCTGATGCCGCTGGTGGTGACGAATCTGGCGAACGTCGGCTACGCGGCGATCTGCTTCTGGGTGGCGGTGCGGACCTTCAACGATGAGAAGGTGCTATTCCGGACCTAATGGAAGGGGCAAGCTCATCCTACCCGGCTGAGAATTCGCCCAATCGACAGCGAGTTCAATTCCAGCGCGCCCCGGCCTTGCCGGAAGCCGTCGATCAGTTGGAGTTGCCGGTCGGCGGCCTGCATGCTTCCTAGGATCTTCTCGCGCGAAAGTTGAATGCGATTGCGTATCTCATGGGTGCGCTGGCTAACGATCCGCAGGCCCTCTTGGGCGCCGCGGGCTTCGGTGACGTTATCGCCCAATGCGGACTCCAAGCGGCGTAGCAGCTTGTCGCGTTCCTGGACGTAGAAGTTCATGCGCTCCAGTTCGTCCGGTGGCAAGCTCAGCAGATTGGCGTCGATAGCGCCGATGTCGGCGAGAATATCCGCGGTAGTCATGTCCCCCCTTTAACCGTCTCTTTTCCCATACAGAACCAAGTTCAAGCTATTGACGCTCGCGTCGACGACGCTTTGCTGGCCTTCGAGGCGGCCAAGCAGGACGTCGGCGGCCTGGAGCTTGGTGAGATACGACTCCCGCAGTACCCGCACCCGGTCCGTCATTTCGCCGATCTGGTCGTTCAGGCGCTGATTGGTTCGCTCGTACTGATCGATGGCGACCTTCGCGAGGCCTGTCACCTCGTTGGTGAAAGTCGAAATGCGCTGGTCGAGTTCGCCCAGGCCGTCTTCGCTCGCAAAGAAGGAGAAGACATCGCCGAGATTCGCGTCGCCCAGGGCGTCGAACTCGGATTTCTCGAAGGTCATCTGGCCGGTTTGCGTGAAGGTAACGCCGAGGTCGGACCAGTTGCGCAACGTGCCATCGGCGAGGCCAAAGCTCGAAGTGCGCCGCAACAGCTCTTGCGCTTCGCGCACGAGAATGTCGCCCGAAAGCAGCCCCGCACTAAAGCCGACTTGTTCCCCGACTTTAGTCTGGAGCGTGTTGTAGGCGTCGACGAACTCCGTAATCGCGTCGGAGATCGCCGAGCGGTCGCTCGCTAGCGTGATGCCCAGGCTTTCGGAGCCCGAAGTCGTTCCCTTGACGGTGAAGCTCACGCCGGGAACAAGGTCATTCACCTGATTGCTTGTGCGCGAGACCGAAACTCCGTTCAATTTGAAGTTGAGATTCGTGCCCTGGTTGGCGCTGGTGAGGAAGCCGCTCGGCGTGCCATTTGGATCTTCCGTCAGGCTGAGCGTCCGCTGGCCCGTACCGTTGGCGGTGATGCTGAGGTAGTTTTGCGTTGGGCCCACAGTAAGAATCGTCGCCGTCACTCCCGCACCGAGGCCGTTGATCTTGTCCCGCAGGCCGACGAGGTTATTCTCCGCGCCCGAGAGCGAGATGTTGTAGTTCGTGGCGCCGACCGTCAAACGCATACTGCCGCTGGCGGAGACCGTCGTCGAACCCGAAGTGGCAAACGAGGCCGTCGAGGTCTCCGAGGCCGCCGTCGCCAGACTTGTCACGTCCGTGATTGAGTACGCCGTCGCCAAGCTTGTGTTTACGCTATCGATACTCAGCTTGCCGGTGTTCGAGCTAGAAGCGCGAATCGCCTTAGCGTCCGCCGCCTCCGACAAGGCCTGGAGCTTCTGCTGGAAGACCTTGACGGTGTTGTTCAGCTCATTGCTCAGCTGCGCCTTCTGCGTGATGTCGGACTGCTCATTCTTCAACTGCTCCAGCGGAAACGACGCAATCGTCGTCACGCGGGTCAGGATCGTCTGGAAATCCGCCGAGTAGCTGCTGATGCCGCTGAATGTGAGTGGGGAGAGGCCCATGGCGCGTTCTCTTCCCTAGTCTTTTCGGCAAGCGCACGAATTCCATGAGAAGAAAATTTCCGCGCCCACACTTTACCCATGAGACTACCCTTGTGAGTTCCCGCACCCTATCCCCACTAGCCCTCTTGGCGCAACAGATTGAGAAGAGCACCGGCGCAAGCAGCGTCATCGTCCTGGGCTCGCGGTCGGCCGATTCGGTCCCCGTTATTCCGACAGGCTCCTTCCAACTCGACCATGCCCTCGGCTGCGGAGGCCTAGCGCGTGGCCGCATCGTGGAGATCTACGGCCCGGAATCTTCCGGCAAGACTACGCTCACGCTCCACGCCATCGCCGAGGCGCAACGGCTGGGCGGCAACTGCGCGTTTATCGACGTCGAACACGCCCTCGACGCCACCTACGCCCAGAAACTCGGCGTCGACCTCGACAAGCTGATCTTCACGCAGCCCGACCACGGCGAACAGGCCCTCGAGGTCGCGCATGCCTTGATAGCCACGGGCCAGATCGATCTCGTTGTCGTCGATAGCGTCGCGGCCCTGGTGCCCAAGGCCGAACTCGACGGCGACATGGGCGACGCCTTTGTCGGCCTGCACGCCCGGCTTATGTCGCAGGCGATGCGGAAACTGATCGCCGCGGCGGCGACGCACCAATGCTGCTTGATCTTCATTAATCAGATCCGCGAGAAGATCGGCGTCATGTTTGGCAGCCCGGAGACGACTACCGGTGGCCGCGCGCTGAAGTTCTACGCCTCGCAACGCCTGGAGGTGCGCCGCATCTCGTCGGTCAAGACCGGCGACGAAGTGCGGGGGAACAAGGTGAAGGTGAAGGTCGTGAAGAACAAACTCGCCGCGCCCTTCCGCGAGGTGGAATTCGAAATCCGTTTCGGCCAGGGCATCGACCGCATCGGTGAACTGGTCGACGCCGCCCACGAGGCTGGCATCGTCACCCGCGCCGGTGCTTGGTTTAGCTTCGCCGAGCACCGCCTCGGCCAAGGCCGCGATCAGGCCGCCGAAACTCTCAAGGACACTCCAAGCCTCGCCAAAGCCATCGAATCCGCCCTCCGCGAGAAGCTGGGCCTCGTTTTTGTGGACGAGGGTACCCGGAAACAGCGTATCCGGCCTCAAATGGAGCAAGGTACGCGGGCGAACTTGGCGCAGGGCGCGGCGAACTCATAGTGAATTGGCATTTTCTATGCCACAAAGCCAGCCATCGTCATGCCATAATGATGGCATGACGATTACCATGGACAAGGCAGGGCGAGTAGTCATTCCCAAGGAGCTTCGAAAGGCGGCAAACTTGCAGCCAAATACCCCCCTTGAAATTCGAGTGGAGAACGGAGGCGTCGTAATCGAGACTCCGGTGATAGAGGCGCAAATCGTGATGAAGAATGGCTTCGCCGTCCTTCGTTTTCCGGAGGGCACACCAAAGCTAACGGACTTCGACCTCAACAGAATTCGTGAGGAGATTGAGGAGGAGCGATTTCCCGGGCTCTTCGGCAAGAAAGCATGAACTTCAGCCTGGATAGCAATTGCATGATCTCTTGCATGAGCGAGGATCACGATTTCCACGCCGCAAGCTTCGCCGCCTTCCTTAAGATTCACGAAGAGAGCAACCGGCTAATCCTTTCCGCACATTCGCGCTTGGAATCTCTCAGTACGGTCACTCGTATGCCGCTGCCGCTACGCGTGGATCTTGAAGCCGCGCTAGCGTCGTGGACTGCACTTTTTGGCAAGGCAACCATAGTAACGCCGAGTGAGGAGGATTACGACAACGCGATTCAAACTTGCAGACGCGCAAATATTGCCGGCGGTGTTCTGTACGATGCGCTGATCGCCCAAACCGTCCACCGGCATGGCGCTACGAAGTTGCTTAGCTGGAACACTAAGCACATGAAGCTGGTCGCACCCGCGGGACTTGAGGTTCTGCGCCCAGACATGGTTTTAATTTAGTTCTGTTTTGCTATAGTTAGGACAAAGCGTGGCGCCATCGTCTAGCGGTTAGGACGGAGCCCTCTCAAGGCTTAAACAGGGGTTCGATTCCCCTTGGCGCTACCATCCCCTTCCTCTAGGCCGCCTGCGCCGCGAACAGCGAAGTCTGCAAAGGCTGATCCGGCCGCACCCAAGCCAGTTCCCGCGAGAACCTCTCCACCAGCGCCTTCGGCGCGCGCCCATCTCCCAAGCCCAACAACTGCCGCATCTGGAACGCGTTTACCAGGCTACGCGCGCCAGGATCGTTTGCCATCATCACAAAGGTGCGCTTGGCGAAGCGGTTCACCTTGCGGATGCGATGCGCCCATTGGTCGAGTTGTTCGGGGCAATATGTATAGGGCTCGCGCTTCTCGCCCGACTGCGGCCCCAGCGGGTTACGCCCGCGCAAACGGACGTAACCGACTGGTGATGTTAGGAAGGCCGTGGGCGGCATCGCCCGGGTGAATTCCGCTTGATCCAAATTCGCAAAGCCAATATGAAAATCGATGAGCGTGCCCAGCGCCTCCTCGCGCATCCAGCTATCGTGCCGGAACTCGGCAACCAGCGGGAACGGCGCCAGCGCCCGCCGCAACGCGATCAATCGCTGCCGGTTGTCGGCGTCGTAGCGGAAATTCGCGGGAAACTCGAGTAACACCGCGCCCAGGCGGCCCTTGTCTGCCAGCGGTTGCAAGCCCGCCCGGAACGCGGTCACATCCGCCGCATCCAGCGCCCGCGCTTCGACCAAATTCCTCCAAGCACGCGCGACAAATTGAAAATCCGGCTTCGCCGAAACGAGCTTTGCCCAGAGCCCGCTCAGCTCCGGTTTTAGGGGTCCATAGAGGCTCGCCGTGATCTCCACGCTATTGAAGAACTGCGCGTACCGCTCCAACTGATGAACACCCGCACGAGTTTGACCCGGATAAAAAACGCCTTGCCATTGGCTATGTGCCCATCCGGAAGCTCCTGCATGCAAAATGCCCGGTTCGGGAAGTTTCATATTCGCCTCGTCTTCTCCTTCAGTATGTAGCGAAGAAGAGGCGAAGTCAAGCGGAAAACGATGCTTTTTGTTACGATTGATTTATGGCAGCGAAACCCGCTTTTGCGGTCGGCGCACAAGTGGAACACCCCAAGTTTGGCCTCGGTTCCGTGCTGGAATGCACCGAGGAGAATATTCGAATCAAGTTCGACGAAGGCGGGGAGAAGAAGTTCGTTCTCTCGATCGTGCAACCGAACCTGAAGAAGAGCGACCGCCAACCGCCGGCCGAGAAGAAGCGGGCCGCCCGCAAAAAGGCCGCGGCGAAAGCGTAACGCGGGCCGCGAATGAAGTTCGGCGTAGTCGTTTTTCCGGGCTCCAACTGCGACCACGACGCTTGGTACGCGGTGACGGCCAACCTGGGCCAGAAGGCCGAATTCATCTGGCACGATTCTACTGACCTAAAGGGCGCGGACGCGATCATTCTGCCCGGTGGCTTTAGCTACGGCGATTATCTGCGCTGTGGCGCCATCAGCCGCTTCTCGCCCGTCATGGGCGCCGTCAAGAACTTTGCCAACGAGGGCGGCTTCGTCGCGGGCTTCTGCAACGGCTTCCAGATTCTCACGGAAGCTGGCCTCTTGCCGGGCGCGCTCGTCCGCAACGAGAACCTCCATTTCATTTGCAAGAACGTCGAGCTCCGCACGGAGACGACCGACAGCCCCTTCACCAACCAACTCTCGAAGGGCCAAATCCTCCACGTTCCCATCGCGCACGGCGAAGGCCGTTACACCGCCGATGAACGCACGCTCGACGAACTCGAGGCCGAGGATCGCATCGCTTTTCGTTACGTCGACAATCCCAACGGCAGCATGCGCTCCATTGCCGGCGTCCTGAGCGCCGGCCGCAACGTCCTTGGCATGATGCCGCACCCCGAGCGCGCGAGCGATCCATTAATGCCCGGCACCGATGGCCTCGCCGTCTTCCAATCTCTAGTCGCTTCCTTCGTTCGCACCTGATGACCACCTCAATCGATAAAGACCTCGCCGTTCAGCTCAAAAAGCACAAGATCACGACGGACGAGTACGGGAAAATTGTTTCTCTGCTCGGCCGTGAGCCGAACTTGACCGAGCTCGGCATCTTCAGCGTGATGTGGAGCGAGCATTGCAGCTACAAGAGCTCCAAGGTCCATTTGAAGAAGCTGCCGACGGAGAACAAGCTCGTCCTCCAAGGCCCCGGCGAGAACGCCGGCATCATCGACATCGGCAACGGCTGGGCCATCGCCTTCAAGATCGAAAGCCACAACCACCCGAGCTTCATCGAGCCCTTCCAGGGCGCGGCCACGGGCGTCGGCGGCATCTTGCGCGACATCTTCACGATGGGCGCGCGGCCCATCGCCGTTATGGATGCCTTGCGCTTCGGCCGCCTCGATTCCAAGGAAAACGGTGCGCGCAACCGTCGCATCTTGAGCGGCGTCGTCTCCGGCATTAGTCACTATGGCAACTGCTTCGGCGTGCCGACGGTGGGTGGCGAAACGGTGTTTGAAGATTGCTATGACGGCAATCCGCTCGTCAACGTCTTCGCTCTCGGCGTCTTCAAGCACGACGAAATTTTCTACGGCCGCGCGACGGGTATCGGCAATCCGGTAATCTACGTCGGCGCGCGCACGGGCCGCGACGGCATCCAAGGCGCGTCGATGGCTTCGGACGTTTTCACGGAAGATTCGAAAAACCAGCGGCCCACGGTGCAAGTCGGCGATCCCTTCATGGAGAAGCTGCTGCTTGAGGCGTGCCTAGAAGCCATGAAGACCGGCGCGATCGTCGGCATTCAAGACATGGGCGCGGCGGGCCTGACGTGCTCGACCAGCGAGATGGGCTCGCGCGCGGGCACCGGTATCGATTTCGATCTCGCCCACGTGCCGCAACGCGAGTCCGGCATGACGCCCTACGAAATCATGCTGAGCGAGAGCCAGGAGCGCATGCTGCTGGTGGCCGAGAAGGGCCGCGAGCAAGAGATCATCGACGTCTTCGATAAGTGGGGCTTGCAGTCCGCGGTCGTCGGCACGGTTACGGACGATGGTTTGCTGCGCGTGCGCAATCACGGCGAAGTGGTCGCCGAGATCAAGAACCGCGATCTCGCCGACGAAGCGCCACTCTATAACCGGCCTTATACCAAGCCGCATCGTACGGCTCCGATGGAAGGTCCGGCGCAGAATTCCCGCGACGCGCAAGCCGATCTCTTGCAAATGCTCGCCTCGGGCGATCTGTGCTCGAAGCGCTGGATCTGGGAACAGTACGACTACATGGTCCGCACCAACACGCTCGCGGGCCCTGGCGGCGATGCCGCGATTCTACGCATCAAAGAGACCGGCACTTCGGTCGCGATGTCGCTCGATGGCAACGGCCGCTATTGCTATCTCGACCCGCGCGAAGGCACGAAGCTCATCATCGCGGAGTGCTGCCGCAATCTTTCGACGGTCGGTGCGCAACCCGTCGCCGCTACGAACAATTTGAACTTCGGCAACCCCGAACGCCCCGAGATCATGGCGCAGCTTGTCGAGTCAATCGAAGGCATGGCCGAGGCTTGCAAGTTCTTCGACACGCCGATCACCGGCGGTAACGTCAGCCTCTACAACGAAACGCTCGGCGAATCGATCTTCCCGAGCCCAGTGATGGGCATCGTTGGCCTGCTACCCACCGCGCTGCCTGTTCCTTCGGCGCTGCCCGCCGAAGGCCTCGACCTCGTTTTGTTGGGCGGCCTCGGCGAAAGCGATTGGACGCGCATGGGTGGCACGCAATACGCAAAGCAAGTCCTGCAACAGTTGTGGGGCCTGCCGCCGCAACTAGACATGCCGCTTGAGAAGCGCGTGCAGGATGTCGCGCGGGAATCGGCTCGCGCGGGCCTGTCCACCGCCGCGCATGACTTGGGCGAGGGCGGCCTCGCCGTCGCGCTCGCCGAGATGACCTTCGCCGGCATTGGCGCAAGCGTCAGCCTCCAAACGAATTTATCCCCCACCATCGCCCTCTTCCATGAAGGCCCCAGCCGCGTGCTGGTGGCTACGTCGGATGCAGCGGCGCTCGAAGCGTTGGCCTGGAAACATGACGTGCCCGCGCTGCGGATTGGCAAGTCGCAAGGCAAGAACTTGCGGATTGCTCTTGCGGATCGGATTTTGGTCGATACGCCAATCGATCAGTTGTATTCCACTTGGGATCGTTCGCTGGAGGAGGCTTTGCATGGTTGAAAATGACGACGAGCTGCCTTTCGACAAGCTGAAGGAAGAATGCGGCGTGATGGCCATCTACGGCCATACCGAAGCCGCCAAGCACGCCTACCTGGGCCTCTACGCGCTGCAACATCGCGGGCAGGAAAGCGCCGGCATCGCGGCCTTGCACGCGGGCGAGATCACCACGCACAAAGCCATGGGCCAAGTCTCGGATATCTTCACCGAAACCGTCCTGAAAGGCCTGCCGGGCGAAGCGGCCATTGGCCACACGCGTTACTCGACCGCGGGCGACACCGTGCTCCTCAACGCCCAACCATTTTCGGTGCGCTGCAACAAAGGAGCTATCGCCGTCGCGCACAACGGAAACATCACCAACGCGCAATTCCTCCGCAACGAGCTCGAACGCGACGGCTCGATCTTTCAGGCCACCTCCGACACCGAAGTAATTCTCCACCTCGTCGCCCGTTCCCGCGAACGCACCATGGCCGGCGCGCTCCGCGACGCGTTGCTGCAACTCGAGGGCGCATTCTCGCTGGTGTTCCTCGCTGAAAATCGCTTGATCGTCGCGCGCGATCCGCATGGTTTCCGCCCACTCGCGATGGGCCAGATGGAATTGAGCGGCGGTAAAGTCGCTTACGTCTTCGCCAGCGAAACCTGCGCCTTCGACTTGATCGGCGCGGTTTACATCTCGGACGTCGAACCCGGCGAGATGGTCATCGTCGGCCCCGAGGGCATGACGCGTTCGCGCTACGCGCCGGTCGCCGAGAAGGCCCACTGCGTTTTCGAACACGTTTACTTCGCGCGGCCCGATTCGCTGGTCTTCGGCAAGTCCATCGCCGCTAGCCGCGAGCGCATGGGGCACCTGCTGGCCAAGCATTGCGCCGTCGAAGCCGACCTCGTCGTACCCGTACCAGACTCAGGCGTTGCCGCCGCACTCGGCTTCGCCGCGGCTTCCGGCATCCCCTTCCGCCAAGCGCTTATCCGCAATCATTACGTCGGCCGCACTTTCATCGAGCCCTCGCAAACGATCCGCGACTTCGGCGTGAAACTGAAACTCAATCCCGTGCGCCATCTGCTCGAGGGCAAGCGAGTAGTCTTGGTCGATGATTCGCTCGTTCGCGGCACCACTTCGCGTAAGATTGTCCGCATGGTGCGCAGCGCCGGCGCGAAGGAAGTCCATCTCCGCATCTCCTGCCCGCCGACGATTTCGCCCTGCTTCTATGGCGTCGACACGCCCACCAAGGGCGAGCTGCTGGCCGCCAACAGCACGCTCGAAGAGATTCGCAAGTTCACCGAAGCCGACTCGCTCGCCTACCTGCCGCTCTCCGCGTTGAGCGAAGCGGTGCAAGACCAAGAGCAGAATTTCTGCTACGCCTGCTACACGGGCAACTACCCGACCCACTTCATCAACCTCGACGAACTGGTCAATGCTCCACGCAAAGGAAAGTAGCGCCGAGTTAAGCCACGGCGCCGCCAACGTTCCCTTCTCGCGCGTCCGCGCCATCGCCGAACTCGCGATGACCATGGAAGGCGTCTTGCCGCTCTACTTCGGCGAATCCAACCAGCCTACGCCAGACTTCATCAAGGCCGCCGTCACCCGCGCGCTCGAAAGCGGCGGCTACACCTACTACACCTCGAACGCGGGCCTGATGAGCTTGCGGGAAGCCGTCGCGCGGCACTACGCCGATCGTCAAGGCGTCAGGCTCGATGCCGCGAAGCAGATCATCGTGACGTCGTCGGGCGTCCAAGCGCTAAACGTCGCCATCCGCTGCTGCGTCGATCCAGGCGACGAAGCAATCTTGCTGACGCCCGCCTGGCCGAACGCCTCCGCCATCACCGCGATGATCGGCGCGAAGCCTGTCGAACTCGCGCAGCCACTTTCGGGTAATCGCTTCACGATCGACCTCGACGCCCTGGAAGCCGCGGTAACGCCACGCACGAAACTCTTGGTCGTCACCTCGCCCTCGAATCCACTCGGCTGGGTAGCCACGCTCGACGAACAGAAAGCCCTTCTCGATTTCGCGCGCCGCCACGGGCTCTGGCTGCTGGCCGACGAAGTCTACGAACGCTTGAGCTGGGTCGGCGAGATCGCCCCCAGCTTTCTGCAAATCGCCGAACCCGATGACGCACTGCTGGTGGTGAACAGTTTTTCGAAGAGCTACTGCATGACCGGCTGGCGTCTCGGCTGGCTCACGGGCCGCGCCGACCTCATCGCGAAAGCCACGCAGCTCCAGGAATTCATAGTCTCCTGCCCGCCGGGCTTCGTGCAGAAGGCCGCCGAGACCGCGCTTGCCGATGGCGAAGCTTTCATCGCGCAACTGCGCCAACAACTGCTAGCCAATCGCGACTTCTGCCTCGCGCAACTCGCGGGGCTCCCTGGCGTCGCCGTGCCGGACGCCGAAGGCGCCTTCTATCTCTTCCCCAAGATCGACGGCCTCACCGACAGCTTCTCCCTCGCCAAGCGCATCCTGACGGAGACGAAAGTCGGCGTCGCGCCCGGCGTAGCCTTCGGGCCCGGTGGCGAAGGCAGTCTCCGCATTTGCTATGCGGCGGACCGGAGTATTCTCGAACCCGCGATGTCGCGCCTGCGAGAATTTCTGCAAGCGGGCATACAATAGGCCGCAGGAGGCTTATCGTCATGACCCCATCCCGTCGCGGATTTCTAGAGAGCGCAGCGATTGTGCCCGGCGCCGCCGTCGTTCCTCTCGCCGAAGCGCTGCAAGCCCAATCCTCAAACGGCATCCCCACGCGCCCGCTCGGCAAGACCGGCGTGCAAGTCTCGATCCTCGGTCTCGGCGGCCACCACCAAGCGCGCCCCAAGGAAGAAAGCGATTCGATCAAGCTCGTCCACGCCGCCATCGACAACGGCATCACCTTCATGGACAATGCCTGGGATTATCACGATGGCCGCGCCGAAGAGGTGATGGGCAAGGCGCTCGCGATGGATGGCTACCGCAAGAAGGTCTTCCTGATGACCAAGGTCTGCGACCGCGACTACACGGGGGCAATGAAGCATCTCGAGGACAGCCTGAAGCGCCTCCGTACGGACGTCATCGACCTCTGGCAGTTCCACGAGTGCAACTACTACAACGACCCCGAGTACGTCATGGAGAAAGGCGGCGTGAAGGCCGCGCTCGAAGCCAAGAAGCAAGGCAAAATCCGCTTCATCGGTTTCACCGGCCATAAGCATCCGCGCATCCACCGCAAGATGCTCGCGCTCAACGTGCCGTGGGACGCCTGCCAAATGCCGAACAATCCGATGGACTATCGCTTCGAAAGCTTCCGCCATGAAGTGATGCCGGAATGCGCGAAGAAGGGCGTCGGCGTGATCGGGATGAAAGGCTGCGGCGGCGATGGCCTGATGCTGCGCGACGGCGCGGTGACCGTCGAGGAGTGCTACAAGTACTTCCTCTCGCAGCCCATCAGCACGCAAGTGGTTGGCCTCGCCAACATGGAAGACCTGAACCGCGCCCTAGCCATCGCCCGCGCCTTCAAGCCGATGACGAACGCCGAGATCCAAACGCTAACCTCGCGAGTAAGAGACGTAGCCGGCGACGGCCGCTACGAACTCTTCAAGACGTCACAGCGCTATGACGCCGGCTACCATCGCAAGCAGCACGGTTTCGCCACAAGTTAACAGGGCGCCCTGGCTGTGCCCGTTAAAGCCCCGTCCCGCTCTGGATTCCCACCGGTGAAGACGGGAGCTGCCATCAGAGCACGCATGCTAGATTGAAACTGGAGTTCGCAGCATGTCCAGCGTGGCCGTCGCATTACCGCCCATCTTACGCGAAGGAGACCGCCTCACTTCCCGCGAATTCCTGCGCCGTTGGGACGCCATGCCGGATCTGAAGCAAGCGGAGCTCCTCGACGGAATCGTCTTCATGCCTTCACCTGTCAGCAAGCCTCACTCCGAGGCCCACAGCGAAATGAATGCCTGGTTGTGGCTGTACAAGGACGCAACTCCCGGCTGCCAGACCGGCAATGACGGTACTTGGCTTATGAGTCCGTCCGATGTGCCGCAACCGGATCTCACCCTGCGCGTACTATCCGAGTTTGGTGGACAGTCCGACGACTCCGGCCACTTCACCGCCGGCGCCCCGGAACTCGTCGTCGAAGTCAGCGGCTCCACGCTCTCGCGCGATCTCGGCGTCAAGCTCGACCTCTACCGCCGCGCTGGCGTGCGCGAATACATCACGGTTCTGCTCAACCCCCGCCAGGTGATCTGGCGCCACCTCGTCCGCGGCAAGTATCGCGATCTCGAACCCGATGCCGATGGCATCCTGCACTCCCGCACCTTCCCCGGCCTTCGCCTCGACCCCGCCGCCGTATGGGACCGCAAGAAATCCCTCCGCACCGCGCTCGAACTCGGCCTCAAATCGCCCGAGCACGCCAGCTTTATTAAGAAACTCCGCGCCGCCCGCCAGAACCGGAAGTAGCCTTCCCGCGTCCACCCCGCAACTCTTCCACCAACAAACCCAGCCCCACCGCCTCCACCCCCTCGCCCAACGGATAGCGATCCTCCCCCGCGAACACCATAATCGAACGCGCGGGCTTTAGATCCTGAGTCGCATGATAGAAGCCCTTCGTCATCCGCGCACTCGCGCCGCGCTTCACCTCAATCGCCCACAGCGATCCATCCTTCTGCTCCAGCAATAAATCGACCTCCGCCCCCGCCGCCGTGCGGTAGAAGTACGCCTTCCTGCCCGCGCTCGCCGCAAGAATCTCTTCGATCGCAAAGCCCTCCCAACTACGCCCCACCACCGGATGCCCCGCCAACTCCACCAAATCCTCAATCCCCAAAAGAGCATGCACCAGCCCGCTATCGCGGATGTAAACCTTGGGCGACTTCACCAAGCGCTTCCCCACGTTGGCGAAGTACGGCTGCACCCGCCGCGCCAGCAGCAAATCGCAAAGCAGATCCAAGTACCGCGTCACCGACTGCGCGCTCACCTCCAACGCCCGCGCGATTTCCGAAACGTTCAACATCGTCCCCTGCTGATGGGCCAGCATCGTCCACAGCCTCCCCATCGTTTCCGCCGGCACTCGCGGACCAAATGTAGGAATGTCCCGCTCCAGATAAGTCCGGATGAAGTCCTTGCGCGTCTCGAGACTCGCCGCGTCGCTTTCCGCTAGAAACATATTCGGGAAGCCGCCCCGCAACCATAGCCGGTCCCGCGTCGCCGGGTCGCTCCCCACCTCCGCCAAACGCAACCCGCCCATCTCGACATAACCGATTCTCCCCGCCAGGCTCTCCCCCGATTGCCGCAACAAGTCGATACTCGCGGAACCGAGAATCAGAAATCTCCCGGTGCCCTTGCGCTTGCGGCGCCCCCGGTCGATCACCCCCCGCAACGTCTGGAAGATCTCCGGCATACGGTGGATCTCATCTAGAATCACCAGCCGGTCTTCTACGCCCTCGAAAAACAACGAAGGATTCGCCAGCCGGTTCCGGTCTTCCTGATCTTCTAGATCAAGGTAGACGGCGTTCCGCTCCTCCCCGATGTCCAGCGCGAGCGTCGTCTTGCCCACCTGCCGCGGTCCAATGATCGCAACGGCCGCTTGACGCCCCAGCACTTCCTCGACTTGCCTCTGAACCGGCCTCCGGAACATTTATCCTTGCATTTTATCCACGCTGTGGATAATTTGCAAGGATAACCAAAAAGCGCTTGTCCGCCACTAGCTTTGCCAGGAACAAAGCCCCAGAGCACTCATCTGGAGCGCTCATCCTTGCAATTTATCCACGCCATGGATAAATTACAAGGATGACCACGCCCTAAAATGGAACGTCGTCGTCCCCGATGCCCGGATCGAAGTCCTCGGGACCGCTATTTGCAGCCGCCGCCGGCGGGCTCATCCGCTGCGAAGCGCTCCGGGGGCCGCTCTGCATGGCTGGGCTATAACCACCGCCGCCTCCCTCGCCATCCCCGCCCCCGCGCCCACCCAAAAGAATCACATCCTCGGCCACCACCTCGGTCGAATACTTCTTCACCCCATCCTTATCCTGGTAGCTCCGCGTTTGCAGGCGCCCCTCCACGTAAACCTGCTTCCCCTTTTGCAGATAGGGCGCCAGATTCTCGTTCCGCCACAGCGTGACGTTGTTCCAATCCGTCTCGTCTTTCCACTCGTTGGTGGCGTTGTCCTTGATCCGCCGCGTCGTCGCGATCGAAAAGCGGCTCACCGCCACGCCCTGCGGCGTATATTTCGTCTCGGCGTCCCGCCCGAGATTCCCAATCAAAATCACCTTGTTGACGCTGCGTGCCATACAGCATTACGCTAACACAGCCACCGAAAAATTATGATCTGCGTCACCGCTTTTTACCCCGCCGCCGGCGAGAGCCGCTTCGACCTGAACTACTACTACGCCAAACACATTCCGCTCGTGAAGGAACTGCTCGCCCCCCACGGCCTGAAGAGAGTCGAGGTCGACGAAGGCCTCTCCGGCTTCGGCCCCGGCACGCCACCCAATTACAAGGTCGTTGCCCGCATGTACTTTGAAAACATCGAGGGCTTCCAAGCCGGCGTTGCCGCCGCGGGCAACCAGATCTTCGCCGACATTCCGAACTACACCGATATCCCCGTCGAGGTCCAGGTCAGCTCGCTCAAGGAAGTCTAAGCGCCCGCTAAAATTTCCAGACAGCCCTCCCGCCAAAGCCGGATAATAAGGACGTGGAAGGCCACCGCTACGAACGCGTCGCCGAGACGATCCGGGAGGAAATCGTCGAGATGATCGCCTACGAACTCGACGACTCGCGCCTCCAAGGCATCGAAGTCGTCGACGTCCAAGTGTCCCCGGACATGAAAAAGGCCGTCATCAGCGTCCTCACACCCGCCGAAGGAGAAGAACAGGAGAAGATCCTCGAAGCTCTCCGCAAGACCAAGGGCTATTTGCGCCGCGAGTTGAGCCAGCGCGTCGACTTATTCCGTACGCCGGAGCTCTATTTCGACGCCGCCCTGAAGCTCGGCCCCAAAACCCGCGTCCAGAAACTGCTAAAGCGGGTGAAGCGCGGCCGCGCCAAGGAAGATGAGCCACAGCTTGCGAATCCAGGCGATGAATCGGCGAAATAGCTCGCAAATTACTCGCGCTGTGGTACTTTGTTGGATAGTCTTTTTGGCCCAAGGCCAGGAGGGTCTCCTACGTTACGAGGCCAGCCGGGAGGCCATGGGTGGCGTTTACACGGTGAGTGCGTACGGGACGGACCGGTCCCGTTTGGAGGCTGCCGTGAATGAAGCGCTGGAGGAAGCCGCACGCCTCGACGCCATGCTTTCGAACTACAAGCCGCAAAGCGAGTGGTCGCAAGTAAATCGCGAGGCCGCTCAAAAGCCCGTGCGCGTCTCCAAAGAGCTCTTCGATTTACTGGAGGCCTGTCTGCGTTACAGCCAAGCGAGCGAAGGTACCTTCGACATCACGGTAGGCCCGTTGATGCGCCGCTGGGGCTTTTTCAAGGGTCAAGGCCGCATCCCACACCGTTCGGAAATTCGCGTGGCGATGGACGGCGTCGGGTACAAGAATATCCAGTTGGACCGCGCCGCGCAGACTGTCCGCTTCACGCACCCGAAAACCGAGATGGACCCCGGTGGCGTCGGCAAAGGCTACGCCGTCGACAACATGGCGAAGATCCTGCGCGAAGCCGGCATCCAAAGCGCCTTCATTACCGCCTCCGGCTCCAGCATGTACGCCATCGGCGCGCCGCCCCGCGAAAAAGGTTGGCGCGTCAGCGTGACGCACCCCAAATATAAAGAGCGCAACGTCGCCGAAGTCTTCCTAAAGGACCAAGCGATGGCCACCAGCGGCAGCGCCGAAAAACACTTCATGGCCGGCGGCGAGATCTACAGCCACATCATGGATCCGCGCACGGGCTATCCGGCGAAAGGAACCCTCTCCGTATCGTTAATTGGCGCCAACGCCATCGATACGGAAGTATGGGCCAAGCCACTATACATCTTGGGCCGCGACTGGGCGGCCCGGCACAAACCGAAAGGAATGCGTGTGCTGCTCTGCCCGGAAGGACCGAAGGGCCAGAGATGGGAAACGACATGCGAATGGCTCCAATGAACTCCCGATTTTTAGACGCTTGCCGCCGCCGCTCCACCGACGTCCGGCCAGTGTGGTTTATGCGGCAGGCGGGCCGCTACATGAAGCAGTACCGCGACATCCGCGCCAAGAACGGCATCCTCGATATCTGCAAGCGGCCGGATCTCGCCGCCGCCGTCACGCTGCAACCCGTCGAGATTCTCGACGTCGACGCCGCCATCATCTTCGCCGACCTCTTGCTGCCCGTCGAACCAATGGGCTTGAAGCTCGAATTCCGCGCCGGTGAAGGCCCGCATATCGATAACCCGATTACGACTTCCACCGACATCGATTCGCTTTCGACTTCGAACACCGAGGACCTCGGCTACGTCTGCGAAGCCATCACGTCCGTTTCCCGCACGCTCGCGGGCAAGGTGCCGGTGATCGGTTTCGTGGGCGCGCCCTTTACATTGGCCAGCTACATGATCGAAGGCGGCCCTTCGCGCAATTACGTGAAGACCAAGCAGATGATGTATTCCGACGAGACGCTCTGGCGCCGCCTGATGGGCAAGATCGTCGACGTCCTCGGCACCTTTGCGTTGATGCAAGTTTCCTCTGGCGCCCGGGCCATCCAGGTCTTCGACTCCTGGGTCGGCGCGCTCGCCAGCGACGATTACGTCCGCTACGTACAGCCGTATTCGCGCGCGTTGATCGAGCGCATTCGCACCTCAAGCGTCCCCGTCATTCACTTCGGCACCGGTTGCGCGGGCTTCTTCCGGGAACTGCACGCTGCGGGCGGCGACGTCATGGGCGTCGATTGGCGCATGAACATCGACCAGGCCTGGATGGACATCAGCTACCGCTCCGCCGTGCAAGGCAACCTCGATCCCGTCGCGCTTTTCGCGCCGCTGCCGGAGTTGAAGGCCAAGGTGCACGAGATCCTGAAGCGCACCGGCAACCGTCCCGGCCACATTTTCAATCTCGGCCACGGAATTCTGCCGGAGACGCCGGTCGATAACGTGAAGGCCGTGGTGCAAATGGTCCGTGAGTTCCGGCCCTAACGAAACACCGAGTATCATTGTCGGCGGCGGGATCTCTGGCCTCGCCGCCGCTTACTATTTAGCGAAGCGGGGAAGGCGCAGCGTTTTGCTGGAGCCGAATCGCGTGGGCGGTGTCATCCAGACGAAGACGCTCGCGGGCTGTGTACTGGAAGAGGGCCCCGATAGTTTCTTGAGCGCGAAGCCCGAAGCGCTAGAGCTGATTCGCGAACTCGGCCTCGAAAGCGAGGTCATCGGCTCCAACGATCACCAGCGCGCCACGTGGATCTATCGCGGCGGCAAGATGATCCCGTTGCCGGATGGCTTGATGATGATGGTGCCGACGAAGGTGATGCCCCTCGCCGTGAGTCCTCTACTCAGTTGGCCCGCGAAGATCAAGATGGGCCTCGAATTCTTCCGGCGTCCGGGCGGCGCCCAACCAGACCGTAGCGTTGGCGAATTCATTGAAGACCACTACGGCCGCGAAGCCGTCGAATATTTGGCCGAACCGCTGCTCAGTGGCGTCTATGGCGGCGATCCCTACAAGCTCTCCGTACAATCGGTGTTGCCGCGCTTCGCCGACATGGAAACGAAATTCGGCAGCCTAACCAAAGGTACCCTCGCGGGCATCGCCAAGGCGCCGAAGTCTTCGGGCGGCACGCTCTTCCGCACGCTGAAACGCGGCCTTGGCTCTTTGGTCGAAGCGCTCGAGAAGGCCATTGCGTCGCATTGCGAAATCGTCCGCGAGAAGGCCGTGCGCATCGAGCCTGGCTACCGCGTGTCGACGCCAACGCAATCCTTCACGTCACCTCATCTGATCATTGCCACACCCACCTGGGCCGCCGCCGACTTGCTTTCGGACTTCGACGCCGAACTCGCCGCTCTTCTCCACGGCATCGACTACTCATCCTCATTAACAGCGGGTCTAATATACGACCGTGCCGCCGTGCATCAAAAATTCCCCGCCTTCGGCTTCTTAGTCCCCGGCAAGGAACGCAAGCAACTCGTCGCCTGCACCTTCGTCGATCAAAAGTTCAACCACCGCGTCCCCGGCGACAAACTATTGCTCCGCTGTTTCCTAGGCGGGGCGGGGAACGCCGCCGTTCTCGACAAGCCCGACGCGGAATTGCAGTCACTCATCCAAGACGAGCTTCGTTCCCTCCTTGGCCTCAACGCCACGCCACTCGCATTTTCCGTCTCCCGCTGGCCGAATTCGATGGCGCAGTACGAAGTGGGCCACGCCGAGCGCATCCGGAAAATGGAAGATCGCCTCAGACGCTATCCCCTTTTGTTTCTTGCGGGTAACGGCTACCAAGGCATCGGAATCCCAGATTGCATCCGCAGCGGCAAAGTCGCTTCGCAAATATCCTGAAATTAGAATATTAAGAATCGGTTAAGCCACTTTCGGCCCGCCTAGCACTCCTCTCAAATAGGAATAGATCCTTTTCAGAACCATGAATAAGGACCACTTCTATTTGACCGGGGCTACCAATGAACCTGCTCAGAGCAACTCTCTCAACTCTGCTCTTCGTCTCTCTTACGCTCACATCCCCCGCGCCCAGTTTTGCGCAAACCACCGCCGAATTGCTCGGCATGGTCACCGATCCCTCTAATGCCTCCATCGCCGACGCCAAGTTGACCGCCCGCAATCTAGGCACGAACCTCACTTACACAACCACGTCCGGGGACAACGGCGCCTTCCGCATTCCGCTGCTCCCGCCGGGCGAGTATGAACTCACTGTCGAGAAAGCCGGCTTCGGCAAGTACGTCCGCAAACCCATCACGCTGCAACTGAACCAGAAGGCCGAGCTCAGCGTCGGCATGGTGGTCGCGGGTTCGACGGAGATCGTCAGCGTCACCACCGAAGCGCCGCTGATCAATACGACCAACGCCGAAGTAGGCGTCAACATTGATGCCAAGCGCATCTCCGAATTGCCCGTTGCCCCGAATCGCAACATCCTCAGCATCGCGCTGCAAGCGCCCGGCGTTAGCCAGCTTTCGAGCGGCAACTCCAACTTCGCTTCTGGCGGCGTTTCGTTCTCGGTGAACGGCATGCGCACGCGTTCCAACAACTTCATGATCGACGGCGCCGATTCCAATAACAGCTCCGTCTCCGGTCTAGTGCAAGAGCTCAACAACCCCGACTTGATCGGCGAGTTCCGCTTGATCACCAACCAGTTCCTGCCCGAGTACGGCCGCGCCGCCGGCTCCGTTGTCAGCATCATCACCAAGAGCGGCACTAATGGTTACCACGGTACCGCCTATTGGAATTACAACGGCAACAAACTCAACAGCCGTTCGAATCTCGACGAGCGCACCTTCCCCAAGGCCCCCTGGCGCGTCGAGAATCAGTTCGCCGGCACCCTCGGCGGCCCGATCATCAAGGACAAGACCTTCTTCTTCGGCAGCCTCCTGCGCTGGACGGACCGCCGCTTCGCTTCCGGCACCGCCATCACCGGCGCTCCCACCGAAGCCGGGCGCCAAGCGTTGCAAAGCATCCAAACCGGGCGGCCGCAAGTTGGCGCGCTGCTTCGCTATCTACCGGCCGCGCAGACGCCCACGGGCCAGAGCTTCACCGTCACCGCCGATGGCCGTAGCGTAGTCGTACCTGTCGGCACGCTCTCGGGCGCCGCGCCAAACAAACAAGACACCTGGCAGTGGTCCGGCCGCATCGACCATCGCTTTAACGACACGCACACCTTGATGGGCCGCGTGCTCTATGACGACCGCGTCACCATCTCCGGCCAGGCCGTTCCCGAAGGCCTTACCTCGGTCGTGCCCGCGCGCCGCCAGGCTTACATGAGCACGCTCAACAGCACGCTCTCCTCGACCATCTTCAACGAACTCCGCGTCAGCTTCCAGCGCCAAGCCAACGCCACAACCGCTTCGGACTTGAGCGCCCTCGGAATTCCTTCGATCGAAATCAACGAGCTCGGTCTCGCCGGTTTCAACGCCGCCGATAGCCGCACCGCCATTGGTCTTGGCGTCAATCTACCTCAGGCCCAAGTCACCAACAACTACCAATTGCAAGACAACTTCAGCGTGCTGCGCGGCAGCCACTCCCTGAAGTTTGGCTTCGACTTCCGCCGCGCCGAGCAGTTCCAGGATTTCAACCCCACCCTGCGCGGCCGCTTGCAGTACAACAACCTACAAGACTTCGTGAACGACATCGCGCAAGTGCAAGCGATCAACCAGTTGCAGCCCGGCCTGCGCAACTGGCAGTTTTACCGCTATAACGACTACTTCTTCTTCCTCCAAGACGAATGGCGCGTGAAACCCAACTTCACGCTTACCTACGGCGTCCGCTATGAATCGCCCGGCAATCCTTTCGCTTGGCTCCAAGGCGAGAACGACCGCGTCGTCGCCGCGAACAACAACAATCCCGGCTACCGTGCCGACCGCTTCCCCGGCCGTGACGTCAACAACTGGGCGCCGCGCCTCGGCTTCAACTACCGCTTTGGCAAGATGGGCGGCCCGCTGGGCATGTTGATGGGCGACGGCAAGACCGTGCTGCGTGGCGGCTACTCCCGCACCTACGATCTGATTTTCAACAACATCGCGCTCAACGTCTACTCCGCTTGGCCTTACACCTTCGTGTTCTCGCGCCCGGCGCGTTCGACGAACGCCTTCCAGGTGATTGACGGCATCCGCGCCGGTGCTCCCGCGCCGCTGCCCGCCAATCTCAATTCGATTCCGCGCACCATCGTGGCCAACGACTTCCGCGCGCCGCTCGCCGAACAGATCAGCCTGCGCCTGGACCGTGAATTGACGAGCGGCCTCGCCTTGAACGTCGGCTACGTCGGCACCAAGGGCACCGCCCTCTTCCAATCGGTCGACGGCAACCCGACGATTCCCGGCAGCGGCGGCACGCAACGCGTGGACAACACGCGCGGCATCATCCGCCTGCGCGCCAACACGGGCAGCTCGATTTATCACTCGTTGCAGACCTCGCTCGAGAAGCGCTACTCCAAGGGCTTCAGCTTCGCCGCGCACTACACTTGGTCGAGCTTCATCGACGACCAGTCGGAGATCTTCAACGCCAGCGTCGCCGGTGAAGTCGCCGTCGCGCAAGATAGCTTCAACCGCAAGCTCGAACGCGCCCGTTCCACCTACGACCGCCCGCACCGCTTCTCGATCAACGGCATTTGGGATCTGCCCATCTTCCGCGAACAGAAAGGCATTCTGGGCAACGCGCTCGGCGGCTGGAATCTCGGCGGCTTCTTAACCTTCCAAAGCGGCGCGCCTTTCTCGCCGCTGGCGGGTAACGACCCCGGCTTCCGCGTCTCCGGCATCGACACGCTGGTGGGCAATCCCTTGCGGCCGCAAGTCGCGACCTCTCTCGATGTAGCGGGCTCGAAGGTGGAGGATCTCTTCCCCGTCCGCACTACGCTCTTCAGCGCACTTTCCCCGGCTAATCCGATTGGCAACGCCGGCCGCAATATCTTGCGCGCCGACGGCATCGCCAACCTCGACTTCGTCCTGAATAAGAAGTTCCGTCTTCCCTTCGAAGGCCATACCTTAAACTTCCGGACGGAGTTCTACAACGCATCGAACTCGCGCGACTTCGGTATTCCCAATGCGACCTTCAGCGCCGCGGCGTTCCTGAACCAATGGAACACCAACGGCGGCAACCGCCGCATTGTGATGTTGCTCCGTTATCAGTTCTAGACCAACCCCAACCTCAATCGGAAGCGCGCGGACTCCACGTTCGCGCGCTCTTTCTTTTACTCGCTGACCTTCTTCATGTTGTCCGCCGGCACGCGGTCGATCAACATGCGGAAGGGATCGATCCCGGCCTTATCGGGCAGTTCCTTCGTCACGAATTGAAACTTCCGCTGCCCAGCTTGTAATTTCACCCGCTCGCGGTACAACGTCTCGCCGTAGCGCTTCCCATCCTTCGGCGCGGCGAAGGCGCCGATGTCGACGAAGTCGTCCATCGCGCTTTCTTTCTCGTTGCCATCGGCGTCCGCCTTCAGCTTCTTCGCTTCGATCTCGATGCTGACGTCATACTGCCCGTCGCCGCGCTTCTTCGCCTTCGCCTCGATCGTGCGATTTGCGAACAACGTGATGTCCTCGAAGAGATCCTTGATGAGGTAACGCATGTTCTCCGGCGTCTCCTCCCGGAGCGCATCGATCAGAACGTGCGAGGTCGGATACGGCGGCTGCGCGTAGGCGAACTTCTCCACTACTTTGCGCAAGGCCCGGTTCACGGCTTCCTCGCCGATCATCTCCTTCAAGTAGTAAATCGCGGCGGAAGCCTTCTGGTAGTGTATGTAGCCCTGCTGCGCTTCCACAGTCAACAATGGCCGCTCCTTTAAACGCTCCCGCCCGCGCCCCGATAGATAGCGGTCCACTTCGTATTCAAGAAATTTCCGCATCTGGTCCCGGCCATACTGCCGCTCCATCACCATCAGGCTCGAATACTGCGCCAGCATTTCGCTCAACGCCGTCGCGCCCTGCATGTTCGCACCAATCACCTGATGCGCCCACCATTGGTGCGCCATCTCGTGCACGACGACGTACTGCACCATGTCGATATCGTCCGGCTTTTCCAAGCGCGCGATGAAGCCAATCGACTCCGAGTACGGCATCGTGCCTGGAAACGCCTGCGCGAAGCTCGAGATCCTCGGGAACTCAATAATACGCGCCTGCTTATGGAAGTAAGGCCCGAAGTTCTTCGTGCAATAGTCGAGCGCCAAGTGGATCGACTTCTGCATCTTCTCCACGTTCCAGGGATGATCGCGCAAGTAGTAGACCTCGGTGTTGACGTCATTCCATTTGCTCCTCGCCACCTCGTACGTGGCGCTGATGAAGCTGTAGAAGTTCAGCGAGTCCTTATCGACCTTGTACTGAAAGTACCGCCGTCCATCCTGCCGCCATTCCTTCACCAAGCTGCCGGGCGCGATGGCGATCTGATCCGGCGAAGTCGAAATCACGCTCTCCACGCTCACCCAATCCGAGTGATTCGAGAGATACGTGTTCATGCAGTTCTTGGTGCAATTGCGTTCGAGAGCCGGCATCAAGTCCTTCTCCGGCAAGCCCCGCTTCCGCCGCTCGTTACGGTCGTCGAGCTCGCCATCCGGCTGGTAGCCCAGTTGCGGCGCGATGCCGTTGTTAAAGAAAGTGCCGTTTTGCGCGATCTGTAGGACGCCAACGGAATTCTCGACACCCTTGGGCTCGCGCGAAACGGTATACCGCATCCGCCGCTTCTCCCCCGGCTGCATCGCGGGTTCGATCTTGTAGATCTGGTAACCGAGCTCGCGGTCGAAGCTTTCGAGCTTGGCGCCGTCAAGCTGGATCTCGTAATCGAAGTTCCGGTCCAGCACCATGTGCACGGACGAAATCGCTTCCTCGCTCCTGTTCACCAACTCCTGATCGGCCCGCATGCGTAAGCCGCGCCGTTCCGGGTAGATGTCGATGTCGTAGCGGATCGAAGTGATCCGTGGCAGTGTCATCTTCTGGTATTGCTTGTACTTCTTTTCGTACTGCGCCTGCCGCTCAAGCCCCGTCTTCGGCCCCACCAGCGTGTTGCGAATCGCCGAATTGTAGTAAAGCCAAGCGCCCATCGCCGCGAAGGCTATCGCCAGACCCAAGCTCACCGTCCGCAGACCGCCCCGCCAATTCCGCCAACGGAAGGTGAGCGACGTCTCCCGCCCGCGAGGCCACAGCGCCGCCGTGATCGCGGCCAGCAACAATGCGAAGAGACCCCAGTAAGCCGTGTAGCTCCACCACGCCAGCAGATATGGCTGGTAGCCAAAAAAGTCCGAGTATGTGTAGCCGGGCCGCGACCCGTACTTCACCAGCCGCGTCGCGACATCCAATGGATCCCACACGAAAGCGTTCGCCACTAAAAAGATCACGAACGCGAAATAGCCCACGTACTTGTTCGGCGAGAGCACGTGCACGAAAAAGGCCAGCACCGCCAGAAATACAAAGAACGAAAAGTCGTAGACGAAGAGCTCGCTCAAGTAGAGTCCGATCTGATATCGCGTGAAGCCCAACCAAGTCTGCGTTGCGACGCCCACGACCATCATCAGAGCCTGCAACAGCACGAGGATGCCCATCAGTGAAAGGAACTTCGCGGCGTAGCGAATCCACGCGGGGGACGCCGTGACGTCTTCAATCTCATCCATCCGCGCATCGCGTTCCCGCCAGACCAGCAATCCCGCGTAGTAGGTGATCATCGAGATCACGAAAAGATAGAGCGTCCCTTGAATCACCTCGACGATGAAGTAGGTCACCGGATAGCTGCTGTTTCCATAGCCTTCCTTCGCCGAAAAGATGATCGAAGGAATGGCGTTCAGAAGCGCCGCCGCCATGATGACGATGAAGCTCGTCGTCTTCACCAAGCCCCAGAACTCAAAACGCAAGAGCCCGCGGAACTGCGCCCAGACCGCGCCCGCGCCGAAGTCCACTCGCGCCACGGGCACCTCCACCGTGGGCGGCACAGCCGTATCGCTCTCGACCAATTTCGCCTTCTTCGAGCGCTCCGAGAAACTGAAACGCGTGTACCCGAAGAGGAAGATCAACGCCCCCACGCCCAGCCAGATCAGCCGGTTCACCAACATCATGCCTTCCCAGCTCAAGGTCCGAGTGTTGCGCTCCGCTACCGTCCAGTACTTCGTCATCACGCTATAGGTGCGGATCGCGAAAGGGTCGAGCAACATCGCCAGGCGCTCGTTGTCGATGTCCTCGGTTAAAACGTCGGTGACGATATATCCCACCAGCAGCACCAGCGTGCCCAAGAAACTCGCCATCGTGCTGCGCGTCAGCACCGCGATCACGAATACGATGGCCGCCACGAAGAATGTATTCGGTAGCGCGAAAGTAAGAATCCCCTGCAAGTGCGCGCCCCAGTGAATGGGTCCAAATCGCTGCGCGTCGATCCAGGGCATGAAACCCGCTAGGATGATCCCCACTGAAATGCCCAACATCGGAATCACCGCGATCAAAGTCGACCCGAGAAAGCGCCCCAGCAAGTAGTGCGACTTCTGCAACGGCGTCGAGAAAATCATCTGGTGCGTGCCGTATTGAAAGTCCCGGCTCGCCGCGGAGTTCACGAACGCCGTTGTCATCAACATCGAGAAGATGCCCATGATCGAGTAGAAGGTCTCGATCACATAAGGCGCGTTGCGGTGCGTGTTGCCAATGGACCCGCCAATCGTCACCTGATCCGTACTCGTCGCCGCGAAGACCAGCGTGCCCAGGATCACCATGAAGATCCAGACCATCAGGCCCTTCATCCAGTAGCGCAACTCGAAGCGAAGGAGATCGAGGAACATCAGTTGAGTCCACCGATCTTGGTAAAGAAGACGTCCTCAAGACTCGCGCTCGCCAGCGCAAACCCATCCCCCAGCGGCTCTTCGCTAAACACATGGATCAGCGGCTGCCCCGCCACCATCTTGCTCGAGATGATCTTGTAGCGCGATTCGTAATCCTTCAACTCCGCCTTCGGAATCTTGCGCATGTAGACCTTGCCTTCCAGCGCCTGAACCGCATCCTCCGGCCCACCCTCATAGAAGACTCGCCCCCGATGCAAGATCGCCATCTTGCTGCAAAGTTCCATCACGTCCTCAACGATATGCGTCGAAAGAATCACGATGACGCTCTCCCCGATCTCCGCGAGCAGATTGTAAAAACGATTCCGTTCTCCTGGGTCGAGACCCGCCGTAGGCTCGTCCACGATCAACAACTTCGGATCGCCGAGCAGCGCCTGAGCGATTCCAAAACGCTGGCGCATGCCGCCCGAATACCCAGTCAGCGCTTTCTTGCGATGCTCCCAAAGGTTCACCTTCTGCAGCATCGCCTCCACCAATTCCTTGCGCTGCTTCGCGTTGCTGATGCCTTTCAAGAGCGCGAGATGATCCAGCATCTCGACGGCCGTCACACGCGGGTAGACGCCGAAATCCTGCGGCAGATAACCGAGAATCCGCCGCACGCCGTCCTTGTCGCGCAACACATCGATCGCGCCCAAACTCGCCGCGCCGCTATCGGCCTCCTGCAAGGTAGCGACCGTCCGCATCAAGGTCGACTTGCCGGCCCCGTTCTGGCCAAGCAATCCGAACATGCCTTGCGGCACCGTCAGCGAAACGTTATCGAGAGCCTTGACGCCGTTCGCGTAGGTTTTCGAGAGTCCATCGATTCGTAGTTCCATAGGCGTCTGCATAAGCAGACTCCCATACTACGCCTCTGGACTCAAATTGGTTCCCGTTTCTCACTAGTCCCCGCGCGGAAAATCGGCGCGATCATCCGCACGCCCCCGACCCATCCCACGGCACATCCCCCAGCAGGGGCCATTCCCATGCCCCCGCGCCGGCCCCCGCACAGCGCCTTCGCCTCAGATTGTTTCCCGCTTCCCACTCGCCCCCGCGCCGAAGCTCGCCTGAATCGCCCGCGCACACAGCATGCGCCCCAAAGGCCCTGGCTCGGCCCAGGGCCCCCGCACGGCGCCCCCTCTCTAGATCGCTTCCCGCTTCCCGCTTGCCCCCGCGCGGAAGATCGCCTCAATCGCCCGCATATTCCCCAAAGCGTCTTCCAGCGGCACCGGCACCGGGCCCTCCCCGCGAATCGCCAAGCTGAATAGATCCCCTTGAATCGTATACTGATCCGCCACCGGCAGACTCTCCCAATCGGCGTCGCCGACTTTGATGCGGCACGCTTTGTCCGGCGGCGCATTAAAGGGTATTTCGATTTCGACCTTTCCCTTGGTGCCGATCAGAAACATCCGCTGGAACGGGTTCAATTGCGTGGAGCAGGCGAAGACACACTGCCGTCCACCCGAGTATTCGAGGATCGCGCTCGTGAAGCGGTCCGTTCCGAAGTCTTGATCTCGTTCAATACTCGCCAGCGCCGCCGTGGGCTCCTCCCCAAACAGCATCCGTGAAAGCGTCACCGGGTAGCAACCGATATCCATCAACGCGCCGCCGCCCATATCCGCCTTGTTGCGAATGTTTCCACCGTCGCGATTGAAGTAACTAAATCCTCCCAGCACCAAACGCAACTCACCCAACGATCCATCGCGCGCCAACTCCAGCGCCCGCAACCACTGCGGATGCGTCCGCGCCATGAACGCCTCGCCCATCTTCACGCCATAGCGATCCCGCGCCGCAATGAGTTCCCCGGCCTCTTGCGAACTTAACCCGATCGGCTTTTCACACAACACATGCTTGCGGGCCGTAGCCGCCTTTATGGACCAGGGCACATGCAGATGATTCGGTAGCGGGTTGTAAATCGCATCAATCTCCGGATCCGCGAGCAGCTCTTCGTAGCTCCCGTAGACCTTCGCCACGCCCAGCTTCTCCGCGACGGCCTTGGCCTCGTCCGGCCTCCGCGACGCCATCGCCGTCACCACGCAATGCTCGCCCTTCTGCATCGCCGGGATCACCTTTTCGCGCGCGATCTTCGCATTCCCCAACACACCCCACCGTACTTTTTCAGCCATGGCCGTCACCCTGCCCTTCTTAAAATAAAAACGTGGACATCGTTCGCGTCTCCGATTATCTCGACCCGGACGAAGTTCTTGAAGGGTATCGCAAAGGCCTCTTTCCGATGGGCTATGCGAACTCGCCGCTCATCTCCTGGCACCTGCCGGAACAGCGCGGCGTACTCCCTCTCGACGCCTTCCACGCTTCTTCCTCGCTACAACGCACCCTGCGCCAAAAGCGCTTCGAAGTCACTTACGACCAAGCCTTCCCGGACGTGATGCGAGCCTGCGCGGAGCGCGGCGAAGACGACAGCACCTGGATTACCAGCCGCATCCACGAGGTCTACAACGAACTCTTCCGCCGCGGCCACGCGCATTCCGTCGAAGTGTGGGTAGACGGTCAACTCTCGGGCGGCACCTACGGCATCCACATCGGCGGCGCCTTCTTCGCCGAGTCCAAGTTCCACCGCGTGCGCGACATGTCGAAAGTCGCCCTGGCCAGCCTGGTCGCGCGCCTGCAATCGAGCGGCTTCCAACTCCTGGATGTGCAGTACTGGACCGGGCACCTCTCGCAATTCGGCGTGGTCGAGATCGACAAGAATCAATACTATTGGCGCCTGCGCGAAGCGCTCAAGCTAGACTGCCGCTTTTGATTCCGCCGTTAAGACGGATTCCCCGGCGCCGTCCCAAAACCGCCCTCAATCGCCCCTTGCTGCCGCTCCGAACCCATCGGCATCTCCAGTTCTTCGAACTCCTCCACCCCGGCCGCCGTGATTGAATAGCGCCCGCTATCGGAGCGAATCGCGAAACCTTTCTCCCGCAGATACCAGAAGGTGAACTCCAGGTGCTCCTTCTCGATCCCCAACACTTGCTCCAATTCGTGGGCCGAGACATGCGGCTGCTCCGGAGTCCGCTGCCGCTTACGATACATCACGCTCAGAATCAAGCTACGCTTCCGCCGCTCCGCGCCAATGCCATCGCCTTCCTGCTTGTTCCGGAAAGTCGTCCAATGCTGCCTGCGCTTTCCCGAGAGTTGTACGTCGTAGCCCGCCCGCTTCTCCGGGTCGCTGAGAGTTTCATACGCATGGAGCAAGCGATGGAACTTCGTCTCGTCGCCCGTCACCTTGTGGTCCGGATGATAGCGCTGCGCCAACATGCGGTAAACGCGCTGGATCGTGTCGAAGTCCGCCTTCGGGCTCACCTGCAAGATCTCGTAAAGATCTTCCTCCGTCTCCACTTCTGTTTGCGCCGCCTGCGCTCCCCCGCGCAATTCGATGCCGGCCCGGTAACGCCCCTCGTCGGCCACGTTCAACCAACACACGTTGCCAGACCAACCGGCCTTGCCATCTCCGGTCTGCACCAGCAATTCAATCCCAAGCGGCAAAGGCTTCAACACCTCGACGCAAACGCCCAGCTCGCTCTGGTTCACCAGCGTCGCCTCGATCTTGCTCGCGAAACGGCTATTAGGTTCGGTGACCAGAGTGACCGTCCCCGTGGCCGACTTCCGTTCGACAGCTTTGCTGCGACGCTCTTTCATACCAAGATCATCGGCTGCCGCCGCCGCGAACAAGAGTCTATTTTTGCGTCTCTATTTTTCGACGATGAATTTGTCCAACTCTTTGCCTTCCGCGGAGATCTGCCGGATCGTCAATCGCGTCTCCTCGGCGTCCATCACCGTAAACGAATGCACATTCGAAATGAACTTCGTCGTGAATTCCTCCCACGACGATGGATTGTTCGTCTGATCCTCATTATAAAGTCGAGCCCCGCCTGCGCCCGTCACTATGTGTATGACACCATTGGGTTTAGTGTTCTTCTCACCATCGTAATTCTTGTCCAGTGTCCACTTTCCGGGCACCTTATTTTCCTTGCCCAGCACAAAGCCCGGTTCGATCACAAACTTCAGCGGATAGGTCCGCTGGTAGTTGTGTACATGCCCCGCGAAGACAACGCTCACGCCGCCCGCCTCCAGAATGTCGTTGATCACGCGCTGGCGCTGTTCGCTGCCGTGCGCCTTCGACGAGTTGAAGGGCGGGTGATGAAAGGAAACGATGCGCCATGGCGCGTCCTTCGCCGCCGCCAAGTCCTTCTTTAGCCATTCCCGGAATTCGGGAGTCGTCCAGTCCGTATAGGTGTTGGAGTCGATTACGGTCCAGTGGACCTTCCCGTAATCGAATGAGAAATTGGCGCCCTTGGGAAACGAAGACCCAGCGGCTTTGAGGAAGCTATCCATCGCCGATTTGCTGCCCTTCAGCTTTGGCGTATTCGGTCCGTTGGCCTTCAACGAAGGGCCGTTAAGCGGTTGATTCCAATAGTAGTAATACGCCAGCGCGTCCGGATTGACCGTGAAATCCACCGTCGTGCCCGCGTCGTGATTCCCCACTACGCCCGCGATCAACGCCGAACGTAGCAACGGCGCGCCGCTCTTGGGATCGTTCTGATCCGCGTTGAAGAAGGGCCAGAATTTATCTTGATATTCCGAAACACGCCCACGGCTGTAGACAATGTCGCCGGGAATGAAGACCATGTCCGGTGCCTCCTTGTGGCTGTAGTAGGCTACAGCCCGTTGCCCAGAAGTATCCGCCGCCGTATCGCCGAAGATAACAGTCCGCGAATTCGCCGCCCGATCCTTGCGGCTCATGGCGCTAGCGTGAAAAACTTCCTTGCCCCCCAACAAAATCCTGTACTCGAAGCGGGCATTGGGCGCGAGATCGTTCAACGGAGCATTCATCACGCGGTGCGCCGCCGTACCTTGCGCCGTCACCCGCCGCAGCGTCTTCACCTGAGCTTTCTTCCAATCGCCGGATTGTTTGTACTCCACCGTCCACGCGCTATCGCGGTCATGCGCGAGCCATTGCAGGTCTAAATCGCCGCCCTTCACGCTGGGCCGGTTTCCCAGTTGCAAGTAGGGTTTCTCGAAGAAATTTGGGTCCTTCTCCGTGGCGGCCGTGAGACTACCCGTGCGAAAACCAAGGACCAGAAAGAGGCAGACAAAAATTCGTCGGGACATCGCTTCTATTGTCTCGCGCCGCGCGTACCCTCCGGCCTTCCTTCGGCGTCCAAGAGCCATGCCCCAGTACCAAGTCACCTAACTGGGCTTGCCTGCGTCTGCTAAATTGACAGATGGCGGTATTGCCAGACCGCAGTCCCCACGGTTTTTTGAAGGAGCAAGATGAAACTACGGCCATTGCATGACCACGTGCTCGTGAAGCGCGTGGAAGAAACCGAAAGCAAGATCGGCAGTCTCTATGTTCCGGATTCGGCCAAGGAAAAGCCCCAGCGCGCCGAGGTGATCGCCTGCGGCGCGGGCTTCCAGTTGAAGGACGGCCGCCGCGTCGCCCTCGACGTGAAGGCGGGCGACAAGATTTTGTACGGCAAGTATTCCGGCGCCGAGATCGATCTGGGCGGCGATAGCTATCTGGTCTTGCGTGAGAGCGAAATTTTGGCGGTGCTCGCTTAAGCGGCGGGCGAGGATGCCATTGAGTTTGTTGAGGAGATGAGAAAGATGAAGTCGATGTTTTCGCGCCTGAGCCTGGCCTCACTGCTGGTGATCGGCGCCTTTACCCAAACAGCCTTTGCCCAAACCAAGGTCGGGATTATCAACACGCAGAAGGCCCTGCTCGAGACGGCGGAAATCAAGAAGGCGCAAGTCGACTTGGAAGCCAAGTACAAGCCCCGCACCGATGCGCTCAAGAAGCTCGATACCGAACTGCAAGACATCCAGGCGCGCTTGAGCGCCGGCGCCGGTAAGCTTACCCCGCAAGTCGAAGCCGACCTGCAAAGCCAAGGCCAACGCAAGCAGCGCGATCTGCAACGCGGACAGGAAGATCTGCAAGGCGACGTCGAACGCGACCGCCAGGAAATTCTCGCGCGCGCTGGCCAGCGCATGCAAGAAGTCATCAAGAAGCTCGCCGAAGAGAAGGGCCTCGATGTTGTCATCGACACCTCCACGACGATCTACTTCAAGCCCGCGCTCGACATGAGCGCCGACGCGACGCTGGCATACGACAAGGCGAACCCCGCGAAGTAGGATTCTTTCGGCCACGCGATGTCCGGCTACTTGGAAAATTACGGATCCGGCGAGGAACGGCGCAACAAGATGATTGTTCGCGCCGTTCTGGCTTTTGTAGCGTTGATCGTTATTTCGATTACCGCCTACTATGGCCTGCGCAACCGCAAGGAGAAGGCGCGCATCGAGACCTTCCGCGAAATTCTCCAGCGCCGGGACTACCAAGCTGCATACGCCCACTGGGGCTGTACTGAAGAGAAACCTTGTCCCCATTACAAATTCGAGAAGTTCCTTGAGGACTGGGGGCCCAAGAGCGGCCATACCGACTTCGCCACGATGAAACCGGTGCGCTCGGTCTCCTGCCGTGATGGCTATGGGCAGGGCTGGAAATTCGGGGACGACACCGTTCATCTCTGGGTTGTCCGTGAGGATCAGGCGTTGAGTTTCGCCCCTTGGCCGAATTGGCGGCAGACTTGGCTCGCCGCCGCCTTCAACGACTGTAGCGGCATGACGCGGACGATCCCGTCGGTCAAACCTTTATGAGCCGTTGGCTCATCTTACTGCTGCCGCTTCTGCTTCCAGCCCAGGAAATAGTCAAGGACTTCGCCCTCCACGCCAACCCAGACCACCCCTTACAACGATTCGAAAGCCCATCGCGGTTCCACGCGGTGGGCTTTTTGCTTTCCGGCGCCCCGGCGCATGCCCATGCCCGTATCCGGCACAGTCTGGATGGGCAGGCATGGAGCGCGGCCGAAGACTTAATCGTCGGCCACGAAGGCGGCGCGTTGCTTTGGATCGAGAACGGCGCGCGTTTTCTCGAAGTAGCCTCGCCCATCGATCTGCGCATCGTCCTCATCGAGCCGAAGCTCACCACTCCGCAGCGCCAGAAGGCCCCAGGTGGCGCAAACATCGAGTCAGAGATCCTCTCCCGTGCAGATTGGGGTTGTGGGCCGGAGTGCGCCCCTCGTACCGCGCCCATTTACGCCAACGTCACTCATCTCGTCGTGCACCACTCCGCGGGCGGCAACGCGGCCTCGAATTGGGCGGCCGTCGTGCGCAGCATCTGGGTGCTCCACGTTCAGGGCAATGGCTGGAACGATATTGGCTACAACTACCTCATCGATCCCGAGGGCCGCATCTACGAAGGCCGCGCGGGTGGCGACGGCGTCATTGGCGCGCACTTCTCTGGCGTGAACACCGGAACCATGGGCGTCTGCATGATCGGTACCTACAGCGCCGCTCCGCCGATGACCGCCGCCGTCGACAGCCTTCGCCGCTTGCTTGGCTGGCAAGCCGCGAAGTGGAAACTCGACCCCACGGCGCAGTCGCTCCACCGGGCGAGCAACCTCACCCTCAACACGATCAGCGGTCATCGCGACGCGGGCTTGAGCCCCAATTCAAGCGGCGCCACCGAATGCCCCGGCAACGCTCTCTATTCGTACTTGCCCGAGCTGCGCCGCCGCGTCGCCCCCGCCTATCCCGCCTGCCGCATCGAACTCGAGCGGCGGAACCACTGCGTTGCTGGAGATGGCGCATCCCTGGAGCTTCGTTTCGAGAACCCCGCGAATTGCGCCGTCGGCGCGGACGTGCCCGTCGATTGGATGCGCATCGAGAACGGCCGCCTCATGGTGGATCGCAATCCCGGCGCACGCCGCAGCGCGGAATTGCGGCTCGGCGAACTCGTCGTGCAAGTCGCGCAGGCCGAAGCGGGCGTCAGTGAAACTCCCTGCCCCGCGCGCGGAGCCATCGTCAATGCCGCAAGCTTCGATCCCCGGCCCTTGGGCCGCGCCACGCTGGCCAGCGTCTTTGGTGAGAACCTCTGGCGCGAAGGCGCAAGTCTTCGCGTGCTAGTCAACAACAACGTCTCCGCGACAGTTCTTGCCGCCACTCCGAATCAAATCAACTTCGCGCTGCCGGCCAGCATCAACGCCGGCTCCGCCCGCCTGATCGTCGAACGCGACGGCATCCGCAGCCCCGAAGCGATGTTCTGGGTCACGGAGGCCGCGCCGGGAATCTTTCTCGCGCAGAATCACGCCGACTCCCAAATCAACGGCGCCCTCAGCACCGTACGCGCGGGCGAACCGCTCGTCGTGTACCTCACTGGCATCGGCACCGCCGCCTTCGTCGGATCCGCGCCGTGGCACATCGAGTGGAACGATACACCGATCGAGGGCCTTTATCTCGGTCCCACGCCAGGCTTGCTGGGCCTCTCTCAAGCCAACCTGATCGTGCCCCCGCAAAGCAGTCTGGGCACGCATCGCCTACGAGTCGTCGTAAGCGGCGTGCCCAGCCGGGAACTGCAAGTATTCGTTTCGCGCTAACTGGCTTTACTTCATGAAGCCCATGTTGCGCGTCGGGAAGTTCACGAGATTCGGAAACACCTGATCCAACTGCGCGGAGTTCACGCCGAACCAGCTTGCCAGCGTGCCACCGTATTGGTCCACGCTCATCGTCGGCAGCCAGAGACCGCGGTTGCCCACGTCGTCCGGGCCTTGCAGCGCAAGGTTCGGATAAGTACCGAACATGCGACCGCCGTTTACCGCGCCGCCCAACATGATGTGGTGCGCGCCCCAGGCGTGGTCCGTTCCCGCGGTGCCGTTCGGCCCGAAAGTACGGTTGAAGTCGGACTCCGTAAAGGTCGTGACGTTGTTCTCCATGCCCAGTTCGATGGTCGCGTCGTAGAACGCCGACAGCGCGCCGTTCAAGGTCGTCAGCAGATTCTGGTGCGCCGCAAGCAGTCCTTCATGGTTGTCGTAACCGCCTTGCGAAACGAAGAAGATTTGCCGGCTCACGCCCAGCGTCTGCCGCGCCCGGATGATGCGCGCCACTTGGTTGAGCTGGCTACCGAGTCCGTTCTGCGGAAACACGGTGTTGATGCCATCGTCGCCCGTGAGTACGCCGTTGAGCACCTTGCCCACTTGGATGCCGTTGTTGATGCTGCGGTTCGCGGCCTGCACGAGTGTCAGCCCCGACTGGAAGTTGATCACCTGCTGGAACGCGTTGTCGCGAGCCATCGCCGTCGTGGAACCGTCGGAGCCGCTCAGCCCTAGACCCAACCCACCGTTCACGATGGCCGGTGCCGTCACCGAGCCAATCGTGAACAGCGCTCCTCCGGCTGTGGAGACCGATACGGGCAACAGCGAATTGACGTTGGCGCTTTGGATCGCGTCGGCCGTACGGCCGCCCCATCCCGTGCGCGTCGCGCCCTGCCACGGCGCTTGTTGCCAAGCCTGCTGTTGATCCGAGTGCGAGTACAAATTCATCGGTACGGGCGCGCCGGAACGCACTTCCTGCTTCGTTACGGGCCGCACGAGCGGACCCACGTTTAACGCGATCGAACCCTTGCCTTGGTTATACAGCGCCTGCACGCGCGTGAGCGCCGGATGCAAGCCGTATTGCACGCCCCGGTCCATGACCGGCAGCAAGCTCGCTTGCGGGATTCCCGTCGCCGGTCCACGCACGTTCGAATATGCGTTGTAGCCGGCGCCCATGGGAACCACCATGTTGTTCGAGTCGTTGCCGCCGAAGAGGAAGACGCAGACGAGCGCCTTGTAGTCTCCGGTTTGGGCCAGCGCGTCGGTTAGGCCGAAGTAGCCCAGCCCCGCGGTCGCGACGGAACCGCGCAGAAGCGCCCGCCGGTTGATGTTCGTTTGAAAGGGATTCATGTTCTTTCTCTCAGTTCCTGGATGGATCTCTAGCGCTTCACCTGCCCTAGCGCTTCACCTGGTAGTGCGACGACGTCAGCGCAAGGTAAAGCGCCAGGCGCGCGCGGGTCGCGGGAGTGGTGGACGTCGCGACGGTATCGCGAATGCCCTGCTTCAAAACGTCCGGCATCGTGCCGTGCATGAAGTGGGCGTCGATCGAGGCGATCAGCGCCTCGACGTCACCGGCGAGAGCGATGTACGGAGCGAGAACGACTTGCGCTTCCGCGTTCGGGTCTTGCTTCAGCAGATAGTGGATGTAGTTCACGCGTTCCAGAGCGTTCACTGGCGAGAGGCCTTGGAACTCGGGACCGGCCAGCGGCGAACCGGGCACACGCGAGAACGGCGAGTAGTAGCTAAACACACTGGGCGGATAGAAGACCTTGAAGCCCATGTTCTCGATATCCGCTTCGAGCGGGTTGTCGAGAATGATCGTCCCTTCCAGGGCCTTGATGACGCCGATGACGTAAACCAGCGGATCGCGAAGATGGCCGGCGAAGGCGCCGTAGGGATTCGGCGCGGCTGGATTGTCGCCGGCGCGCGCTTCCGGATCGAGCAGCACGGCGCGCATCGTCGCAAAGAGGTCGCCACGCTGGCCCGCGCCATTGTTGTTGAACGCTTGCACCACGCGCATGATGTAGCTGCCCGAGGGGTTAGAGGTAACGTGGCTCTGGATCAAGCGCAGGGCGATGAACGGGGCGACGTTGGGATGGTCCGCGAGGATGCTCATCGTCATGTCAAGGTCTTGCGTCGCGGTTTGCCCCGCGGGAACATTGCGGCCCAGGAAGCGCTTCGCGTCGGTATCGTGATTGGATTCCACTGGCACCATCGGCATGCCGTAGTTCTCGTTGTTGTGGTTCATCGAATCCTTGCCTTGGCCGGGAGGATAAGTCCAGCCGGTCAGCGCGCGCGAGATGCCCATGATGTCGTCCTGGTTGTAGGTCGAATAGGGATTGCCGTTCGGATCCCGCAACAAGGAACCGTCGGCGCGCAGGTACGAAGTGCCGATCGTGAAGAGCTGCATCACTTCGCGGCCGTAGTTCTCGTTGGGTTCCGTCTTCTTCGCGAGATTCGCCTTGTCGTTATTGACCATGTCGAGGTATTGGCCCATGCCCACGTCCAACGTGATGTTGCGCAAGAGTTCCTTGAAGTTCCCGAAAGCGCCGCGCAAAAGCACGCGGTGGTAGGGGACCAGGCCGTGCGTGCAGTCGACATCGTTCGCCGACACAACGAAAATTTTGTGGAGCGAGAATGCCGTGCGTTGCCGCAGTTGATCTCGCCGCGTCATGGCGTTGTTGAAGAACTCCGCCTGCATGTCGTAGACCGGAATGTCGCCATTCGGCGTCGGCATCGTGTAGTCGGATTCGTTGAAGTTCTTTTGTTCATCGAGCCACGCCGAAAAACCCATCTGCATCACGCGATAGATTTCCGTGGGCGAGGCGCCCCAGGTGGCTTGCTCCAGAAAGCGCTTGGCGGCCGCGTAGGTAACGACGGCGTTCGCCGGGCTCAGGCCAACGATGACCGGCGCGGAGGTCGTGGGCCCCGGCGCGATATTCGAAACCGTGATCGCGGCGATGCCGCCGGGAACGGGTTTGGTCACGCCCGTGACGTTGATCTGCGTTAACGAGACGACGGTCGCGGTCATCGCGGTACCACCAACATTCACCGTGGCGCCGGATGCGAAGCCATTTCCCATGATTGAAAAGGTCGCGTTACCGAGAGGCAAAGTCGCGGGCGCGATCGAGCTGATTACCGGAACGGGATTCTGCAAAGTGACCGTCGATTCGGCGATCGCCGTGGGAGCCTTCTTCGAACGCACCGCCACCTTGACGCTGCCGCCCACGGCGGCGATGTTCATAGGCGCGGTAAACGTACCATCCGTGCCGATAGTGCCCACCGTCGCGTTACCGCCTACGATGTTGTTCACCAGCCAATCGACGCTTTTGTCCGACGAGTTCTTGACCGAGGACGTGAATAACCGCGTCGTCCCGCCTCGCACGGTTGCCGTCGTCGGCGAGATCGTTACCGAGATCGGCCCCAGTACCGTGAAACATTTCTGTGCCGAGGCGCCCGCGGATGGCGACGGGTTTTCGACAATCACGCAGTGGGTGCCAGCGGCGGCGAAGGATCCGTTCGCGCGCAACTCGGTAGCGCTAACGCGGTTTGTCGTCAGAGCGGTTCCCTGCAACTTGATGATCGCTCCCGGTTGAAATTTTGTCCCAGTCACCACTAGCGGATAGGTGCCGGGATTCAGTTCCGTCGGCGTGATCGTGCTGATTGAGGGAATAGGATTCTGTAGGCTCACCACCGCGTCCGCGAACTTCGTGGTGTTGGCGACGCTCGTCACGCGCACGGTTGCGCTGTTGCCGCTCGGCAACACCGCGGGAGGGGTGTAGAGGCCACTGGTGGAGATGGTTCCGACGGTGGAGTTGCCTCCCACTACACCGCCGACGGACCAAGTGACCGCTTTGTTGGTGGTGTTGTTCACCGTGGCGGTGAATTGTCTGGTTTGATCGAGGCGAAGGGTTTGCGTGGTTGGCGAGATGCTGATGGTCACCGTGGTCTGCGCGAGCAGGGGCATTTGCAGCGCGAACAACAGTAGGCGGGTGGTAGTGCAGTAATTCCGTACCATAACTCTTGAAGGTCAGCGTACGGGTAGGGGTGTTTCAGAAACAAGATAAAAACATACTTACGGGAGGCCCCGCGAAGCTGTGTTTGGCCTCAGGGTTTTCTAGGTAAGTAGGATTTTGGAAGGCAAAGGAATTTTAACGAAGCCGCTGGACAGGGTGGTTAAAAGATGGTGGGGACGGGCAGATTCGAACTGCCGGCCTTCCGCTTAGGAGGCGGACGCTCTATCCAGCTGAGCTACGTCCCCGCAGTGCGCCAACGCTGTCGCGCTGACGTTAAGCTAACGCTAATCAGTGTAGCGCTTCAAACCTTTTTTGCCGATATCGCGCCGGAAGTGCATTCCGTCGAAGTGGACTTTGTCGAGCGCTGCGTAAGCATTGCGCAGAGCTTGCGGCAAGTCTGGCGCACTCGCCGTAACACCCAACACGCGTCCGCCCGCCGTGACTTTCTTGCCCTCACTCAACTTCGTTCCGGCTTCAAAAACTTTCGCGCCCAAGGCTTCCGCCGCCTCGATGCCGCCGATTTCGTCACCACCGCGCACCTTACCTGGATATCCAAACGCGGCCATTACCAAACACGCGCTCGCTCCACTTCGCACCCGCAAGCTGCTTGGATCTAGACGAGACTCGACGGCCGCCAACACTGTTTCCACGAATCCGCCTTCGACTCGCGTCAAAATACACTGAGTCTCGGGGTCGCCCATACGCACGTTGAACTCTAAGGTCTGAATTCCTTCGCTGGTCATCATCAAACCTGCAAACAAAAATCCGCGAAAAGGTTCTCCCTCACTCTTCATGCCGCGCAGTGTGGGGAGGATCACTTGCTCCATGATCTGCGCCCGCTCCTCCGCCGTGAGAATTCGGTCGTCCGAATACGCGCCCATGCCGCCGGTGTTCGGCCCCTCGTCATTGTCGTAAGCCGCCTTGTGATCCTGCGTCGGCGGAAAGGCGACGGCGCGCTCTCCATCGCAAATCGCGATAAAGCTCACTTCTTCGCCGCGCCAGAAATCCTCGATCACCACGCGCGAACCGGCTTCGCCCACGAGCTCGCCGGAGAACATCGCCTCCAGCGTTCGCTCCGCCTCTTCCCTGCTCTTGGCGATCACGACGCCCTTGCCCGCGGCGAGTCCGTCCGCCTTCAACACTACTGGCAATTCAAATCGCGGCAACGCGGCCTTCGCCTCGTCGAGCTTTTCGCAAACGACAAAGCGCGCCGTCGGAATCCCATGCCGCGCCATAAACTCTTTCGCGAAGGCCTTGCTGCCCTCCAGTTGCGCCGCGTGTTGGCGGGGCCCGAAAATCTTTCTGCCGTGCTGTTCGAAGTGATCGACGATGCCCGCGACCAATGGCGCTTCGGGACCCACGATGGTGAGATCCGCGTCGATCAGGTTCGCGACTTCGAGAAATCGCTCCGGCGTCTGTTGCGTTAGCGCGATGCACTCCGCCACTTTCGCGATACCGGGGTTGCCCGGCGCGCAGTACACTTTGTGCCCCTCCTCCGCGCAACGCCACGCCATCGCATGCTCACGGCCACCCGATCCCACCACCAATATGTTCAAAGTCTGAAATTGCCTCTCAAAGCTAGAATAAAGGGTAGACCCTCCCCATGCAGTATTTGAAACCGTCGCGTTACGACGTCATTGTCGTGGGCGCGGGACATGCCGGTTGCGAAGCCGCGCGCGCTTGCGCGCGCATGGGCCTTAAGACCGCGATGATCACGATGAACATCGACCTCATCGCGCAGATGTCCTGCAACCCCGCGATCGGCGGCATCGCGAAGGGCCACCTGGTGCGCGAGATCGATGCCTTGGGCGGCATCATGGGCGAGCTTACCGACGCTGTTGGGATTCAGTTCCGCTTGCTCAATACGAGCCGCGGCCCGGCCGTCTGGAGCCCCCGCGCGCAGTGCGACAAGAAGCAATATCGCATCCAGATGAAGGCGCTGCTGGAGAAAGAGCCGAATCTTCGCATCTTGCAGGCCGAAGTCGCGGAACTTCTGCTGGAGCCGCTTACCGATACGCGGCGCAGAATCGTAGGTGTGAAGCTCGCCGATGGCCGCGACTTGCACGCTCCCGCCGTAGTCATTACCACCGGCACTTTCTTGAAGGGCATCGCGCATGTCGGCGAGACGACTTACGCCTGCGGCCGCAATGGCGAAGCGCCGGCTAATCTTTTGGGCGACGCGCTACGGCGATTGGGGCTCGATTGGACGCGACTGAAAACTGGTACGCCGCCGCGACTAGACGCGCGAAGCATCGATTGGTCCAAATTCGAGCCACAGGACGGCGACAAGGTCCCTACCCCCTTCAGCTTCCTCACCGACTCGATCACGCGCCCGCAAATCCAATGCTTTCTTGCATATACGAACGAGAAGACGCATGCCGTCCTGCAAGAGGCCATACCCCGTAGTCCACTCTACAGTGGGCAAATCGAGGGGGTTGGACCGCGCTACTGCCCGTCTATAGAAGACAAAATAGTCAAGTTTCCGGAAAAGACGCGCCATCAACTCTTTTTGGAGCCCGAAGGTCTCGACACCAACGAAGTCTACGTCAACGGCATGTCCACGAGCATGCCGCTCGACGTCCAGCTCGGCATGCTCGCTTCCATCGAAGGCCTCGAATCCGCCGAGATGATTCGCCCAGGCTACGCGATCGAGTATGACGCTATCGATCCCCGCCAGCTTTCTCACGCCCTGGAGGTCCGTGCTATTGACGGCCTCTTCCTCGCCGGCCAAGTCAACGGCACCTCTGGCTATGAGGAGGCGGGGATCCAAGGCCTGCTCGCCGGAATTAATGCCGCCCGTAAGGTACAGGCGAAAGACGCCGTTGTGTTGGGGCGAGACCAAGCCTACGGCGGCATCCTCGTCGACGACCTGATTTCGAAAGGCGCTGACGAGCCGTATCGGATGTTTACGTCACGCGCCGAGTTCCGCCTTCAACTGCGCATCGATAACGCCGACGAACGCCTTACCCCCATTGCCCGCCAGATCGGTCTTGCGTCCGGCGAGCGCTTAGCTCGCCTAGATGCGAAACTCTCTCTGAAACCGCGCCTCATTGAGGCGCTGGAATCCATTCGCCTCCAACCTGGTCTGTTACCCGGTATCGAGCTGAGTGCAGATGAGCGGCCAAGCCTCGCCCAGTGGCTGAAGCGCCCGGAATCAAAAATTGCCACTGCCCTTCCGGTATTGGAGACAAAGCTGGGCGAATCGATTCCTGCGTCTCTATCGACCACGGTGGAAACCGAGGTGAAGTACGGCGGCTATATGGCCCGCCAACAACGCCAACTGGAACGTCTGGCTGAGAATCAGGCTGAACGCATTCCCGAGGGCTTCAACTATCGCCAAGTTCCCGGCCTTTCCCGGGAAGTTCAAGACAAGCTCGAAAAGGTCCGCCCCGTCGACCTTGGTCAAGCGGGCCGCATCCCCGGGGTCACTCCGGCGGCTCTCGCCATCCTTGACGTCTATCTCAACCTCAAGAAAGTCCCGGCTTGAGTCAGTTTCTGGAGACGCTGCGGCGTCTAGCCGCCGATTCCGGTGCTTCCAGCGATCTAATCATCCGCTTGGCGGATCCAGATTTGGCTTCGGGCCTTGAGCGCCATCAATCTCTGCTGAAGCAGTGGAATCCCAGAATCAACCTGACCAGGGTGATTGATGACGCGGAGTCTGCGAAAAAACATTTCCTTGAGAGTCTACTCGCCGCAAGCCTGATAGACCGCACCGAGCTTCGGATTGCGGACCTCGGCAGTGGCGCGGGCTTTCCCGGCATCCCAATTGGTATGCTTTGGCCAGAGATCCAGGTCACGCTACTCGAATCGGACCTTCGGAAGTCGGTTTTCTTGAAAGAGGTCGCTCGAGAGTTCCCGAACATCAGGGTCGAAGCCATCCGCGGAGATGCCTTCGCAAAACGAGTCCCTAAACCCGACATTCAGCTGGTAGTCTCTCGGGCTGTCATGTGGGCCGATCTATCCAGGCTCGCAATCGCACTGAGCTGTCCTTTAGTTTGGATCACGTCGGATGCGGAGTTTGAGAGAGCGGATGTGCGGATGTTTCACGTGGCACGTCGAATTGAGCTCCCCGATGGAGCCGGAATCGCTATTCGAATGTGCCACGTGGAACATCAACCTGAGGTGCTACGATAACCACGTGGGAAAGACCATAGCCATTACCAATCAGAAAGGCGGAGTCGGCAAAACCACCACAGCCATCAACCTAGCCGCCTCCCTAGCCCTTTCTGAACTCAACATACTACTAATTGACTGCGACCCCCAAGGCAACGCCACCACTGGCGTAGGAGTTTCCAAAGCCGACCTCCAATATACTCTCTACGACGTCCTCTCCGGCACCATTCCCCCCTCGGAAGCCGTCGTCAAAACCGAATTCGAAGGCCTTTCCCTCCTCCCAGCCGACAAAAACCTCGTAGCCGTCAACATCGACCTCATTGACGCCCCAGAACGCGAATTCAAACTCCGGGACGCACTCCACCCCCTGAAGTCCCAATTCGACTTCCTAATCCTAGACTGCCCCCCAGCCCTCGACCTCCTCACCGTCAACGCCCTAGTCGCTGCCGATTCCGTGGTCGTGCCCATCCAGTGCGAATTCTTCGCCCTCGAAGGCATCTCTCAACTTATCGACACAATCCAGCGCATCCGTGAAACTTTTGAGCACAATCTTGCCATCGAAGGCATCCTGCTCACCATGTTCGACGACCGCACCAACCTCACCCGCCAGGTCGCCAACGACCTCCGCGACCACTTCGGCGACCAGGTCTTCGACACCGTCGTCCCGCGCAGCGTCCGTCTCGCGGAAGCCCCCAGCTTCGGCAAGCCCGTCATCGCCTATGATGTCCGCTCCAAAGGCGCCGAAAGCTACATCCGTCTCGCAAAGGAAATCATCGCTCATGAGCAAGCAGCCCGATCCACGCCGAGCCTTGGGTAGAGGCCTCTCCTCCCTCCTCCCGGCCAAGCCCACGCCACCCCCTGCCGCCACCAACACCGCCGCCGCGACAGCTCCCGCCCCCACCGGCGCTCCCGTCGAACTCCAACTCGACGAAATCGCCCCCAACCCCACCCAACCCCGCAGCGTCTTCAACGCCGAAAAGCTCCACGAACTCGCGGAGTCCATCAAGGCCAACGGCGTCATCCAGCCCATCCTCGTCCGCCGCAAAGCCGAAGGCTACGAGATCGTCGCCGGCGAACGCCGCTGGCGCGCCTCCCGCCTCGCCGGTCTCGCCAAAGTCCCCGTCATCATCCAGGACATCGCCGACGACAACATCCTCACCCTCGCCCTCATCGAAAACATCCAGCGCGACGATCTCAACGCCATCGAAACCGCCACCGCCTTCGACCGCCTCTCCCGCGAACTCAACCTCACCCACGAAGAAATCGGCCGCCGCACCGGCAAAGACCGCACCACCATCACCAACTTCATGCGCCTCCTGCGCCTCCCGCAGGACATCCAGCTGATGGTCGCCGAACACCGCCTATCCACCGGCCACGCCCGCGCCCTCCTCGCGCTCCCCACCGAAGACCTCCAACGCACCGCCGCCGAAAAGGCCGTCGCCCAAGGCCTCAGCGTCCGCGCCACCGAGCGCCTCGTCCAATCCCTCAACGAACCACGCGAGCCAAAAGAAGACGATAATGTACAGATTGATCCCAACGTCAAGGCCGCCGAAGACAACCTCGAGCGCGTCCTAGGCACCCGCGTCCGCATCATCGCGAAAAACGAAAAACGCGGCCGTATCGAAATCGAATACTATTCGCCCGACGAACTTGAGCGCCTCTACCAAATGATGTTGGGGGAAAATTAGAAGGAGGAAGGAAACCAGAAGGACAATGGTGCCGGCGGTAGGACTCGAACCTACGACCTAGGGATTATGAGACCCTCGCTCTACCTCTGAGCTACGCCGGCCAAAGCGTATACCTTTAGGCTAGAATCCTTTGCGGACCTGTGTCAAATAGCCCTGTCGAATACTGAACGTCTTGCCCCAACCCGTCATCCAATTCGAAAACGTCGAGAAGACCTACGCGATCTACGATTCCCCCTCTGATCGCCTCACGGAACTCCTGTCCCTAAACCTCCTCAAACGCCACCGCGACTTCAAAGCCCTCGACAACATCTCCTTCACCGTCCACCGCGGCGAGACCTTCTGCGTCATTGGAGAAAACGGCTCCGGCAAGAGCACCCTCCTCCAAATCATCGCCGGCATCCTCACACCCTCCAGCGGCAAGTCCCAAGTCCAAGGCCGTGTCGCAGCCCTCCTCGAACTCGGTTCCGGCTTCAACCCCGAATTCTCCGGACGCGATAACGTTTATCTCAACGCCGCCATCCTCGGCCTCTCCCACGAAGAAACCGAACGCCGCTTCCAAGCCATCGCCGACTTCGCCGAAATCGGCGACTTCCTAGACCAGCCCGTCAAAACATACTCCAGCGGCATGGCCGTCCGCCTCGCCTTCTCCGTCGCCATCCACGTCGATCCCGAAATCCTCTTGGTCGACGAAGCCCTCGCCGTAGGCGACATCTACTTCCGCCAACGCTGCATGCGCAAAGTCCACGAACTCCGCGAACGCGGCGTCACGATCCTCTTCGTCAGCCACGCCATGGGCGACGTCAAAGCCATCGGCGACCGCGTCATGTGGCTCGACCATGGCCAAATCCGCGCCCTTGGCGCCCCCGACGAGGTCGTCTCCCAATACCTCGCCGCCATGGCCACCAAGGACTCGGTCTACTTGAAGCACCGGGGCGAACAGAAAAGCGCCGAACCCCACGAGAAAATCGAAGCCCCCGAACTAGTCACCCACATCCCCAACGTCGACCACCGCCACGGCGATGGCCGCGCCCACATCCTCGGTATCACCGTCCTCGAAGAAAACGGCCAGCCCACCCACATGCTGGAACCCGCGAGCAAGATCATCGTCCGCATCAGCGCTCAAGCCGAAGCCCACATCAACACGCCCAACATCGGCTTTATGTTCCGCAACCACATGGGCGTCGACTTTGCCGGCACCAACACCCTCCGCGAAGGCCACGACCTCCCTCCCATGTCCCCCGGCGACACCATCACCGTCGACTTCCATCTCAACTTGCCCGAACTCTACCCCTCCCACTTCTCTTTCTCGCCCGCCATCGCGGACGGCGACTTGATCGAATACAAAATCTGCGACTGGATCGACAATGCCCTCACACTCCAAATGGCGCACGGAGACGAGCAAGTCTACGGCTACCTGCACTTCCCCTGCCGCGTGGAAATCAACGCCAGATTAAATCAGCCATCACAAATCAAGGAGCTGAGCCATGGCTGAATTCACCGGTGAGAGAATCATCCCCGGCAAAGTCGACATCGACCTCTTCAACGAGCACACCAGCCGCTACCACTTCGCCTCACGCCTCTGCCGTTTCAAGAAGGTCATCGACCTCGGCTGCGGCTCGGGCTACGGTTCCGCCGAACTCGCCCGCGTCGCCGACCACGTCACCGGCATCGATGTCGACGCCGCGACCATCGAAGAAGCCCGCGCGCAGTACACTCTTCCCAACCTCGATTTCCAAACGGCCTCCGTAACCCAACTCCCCTTCGACGACGGCTACTTCCACACCGGCGTCTGCTTCGAAGTCATTGAACACCTCGACAACTTCCGCGACCTCCTCGCCGAAGCCCGCCGCGTCATCAGCCCCAACGGCGCCTTCGTCGTCTCCACGCCCAACAAGCTCTACTACGAAGAAACCCGCAAGCAAGCCGGCCCCAATCCCTTCCACGCCCACGAATTCACCTTCGAAGAATTCAAAGCCGTCCTCGGCGAGTACTTCCCACACCAGACTTACTTCGTCCAGAACCACGCCAGCAGCGTAGTCTTCCTCCCGCTCGAAAACAAAGCCGGCGCCGAAATCAAAATCGAGAACGAAGCCGCCGACCCTGCAAAGGCCCACTTCTTCATCGCCGTCTGCGCCGCCAAGCCCCTGCTCGGCAACCCCAGCTACATCTTCATTCCCCAAGCCGCCAACGTCCTCGCCGAGCGCGAACAACACATCGCCCGCCTCGAAGGCGAACTCCGAACCAAGGACGAATGGCTGAACGAATCCAAAACCGACCTCGCCAATCTAGTCGAACAGCACCGCGCCCTCAAAACCGAACTCGAAGCCAAGAACCAATGGGCCCTCGAACAAAACGAGCGCGTCACCAAAGCCCACGCCGCCGTTCAGAAAATCGAGGCCGAACTGGCCGCCCAGAACGATGCCGCGCAAAAGCTAGCCCACGACTACGAAACCCGCCTCCGCGAAGTCGAAGCCGAAGCCGCCGCCCACGTCGAATGGGCCAAGTCCACCGAAGCGCGCCTCAGCGCCGAACTCGACGCCCTCGCCAAGCACTCCAAGAAACTCGATGCCGATCTCGCCAGCGCCGCCCAAAGCATCGCCCAGTATCAATCCAAACTCGATGAAGTAGAGAACACCGTCATCGAACGCACCAAGTGGGCGCAGTCTCTCGAATCGGAAAAATCGATCCTTGCTGAGCAACTCAGCGCCGTCGAAGCCTCCCGCTGGATCAAAGTAGGAAGAGCGTTTGGGCTAGGCCCCAAAAAATGACTAACGCCTGGCGCATCCTGCGGCAGCTCCCGCTGCTGCTCTTGAGCCCATTCTTATTGCTCCTCCAAGCCGTCGCCCTCTACGGCACGGACCTCGCCTGGAAACTCTTCGGCACAAAACGCAAACTCGACATCGGCCAACCCAACACCACCTCCGCCTCTGTAGTCATCCCCAACTGGAACGGCCGCGACCTCCTGGAAAAATACCTGCCCAGCGTAGTCGAGGCGCTTAAGCACCACCCCGAGAACGAAGTCATCGTAGTCGACAACGGCTCCACCGACGGCAGCGCCGAGTACCTCAAACAAAACTTCCCTACCGTAAAGGTCCTAGCGCTCCCGGAAAACCTAGGCTTCGGCGGCGGCAGCAACGCGGGCTTCGCCGCCGCCAAAAACGACATCGTCGTTCTCCTCAACAGCGACATGCGAGTCGCCACTGACTTTCTAGCGCCCCTCTTGGAAACCTTCAATGCGGACGACATCTTCGCCGTCTCTTGCCAAATCTTCTTCAGCGACCCCCACAAACTCCGCGAAGAAACCGGCCTCACCGAAGGCCGCTGGTCCAACGGCATGCTCCGCGTCCGCCACCGCATCGACGAAAAGCTCAACCAACCCTACCCCTGCTTCTACGGCGGCGGCGGCTCCTGCGCCTTCGACCGCCGCAAGTTCCTCGCCCTCGGCGGCTTCGACGAAATCCTCCGCCCCTTCTACCTCGAAGACACCGACCTCGGCTACCTCGCCTGGAAGTCCGGATGGCGCGTGCTCTATCAACCCAAGTCCCACGTCTGGCACGAACACCGCGGCACCATCGGCAAGAAGTTCTCCCGCGCCTACATCGAAAGCGTCCTCTACAAAAACTTCGCGCTCTTCGTCTGGAAAAACATCCACGCCCCGCGCTGGCTCGCCCAACACTTCACAGCCGCCTATACGTCCGCGCTCTTCTCGATGATCTGGGGCAACTCGCTCGAACGCGCCAACTTTGCCGGCCTCTTCCGCGCCACGCTCCAACTCCACGAAAGTCTCGCCGCCCGTTGGCGCGCCCGCGGCATCGCCCAGGTCACCGACGAAGAAGCCTTCCTTCGCCACCAAGGCGGCTACTACAGAGATAGATACGAAACAGATCGCTACGAATCGAAACAAGAACCAAACGCACCCCTCCGCGTCCTAATGGTCTCGCCGTACCCGTTGAGCCCCCCCTCCCACGGCGGCGCCGTCTTCATGCAACAAACCGTGCGCGAACTATCGAAGCACGCCGAAGTCCACCTGATCGCCCTCCTCGACGACGAATCCGAACGCCACGCCCACGAAGAACTCGCGCCCTATCTCAAATCCAAAAACTTCATCGTCCGCATGACGGGCCAAAGCGTCCCGCCCTTCACTTACCAACCCGGCGCCGTCCTAGAATTCTCCAACGGCGACCTCGAATACCTCATCCACCGCACCATCCGCGAAGAGCGCATCAACGTCCTCCAAATCGAATACACCCACCTCGCCCAATACGGCTGCCGCTTCCACCACCTCGTCTGCGCCCTCTTCGAACACGACGTCTACTTCCAATCCATCAGCCGCCAAATCCGCTCGAAGCCGAGCCTCCTCTTCCGCATCCCGGCCACCCTCGAATACTTGAAGGCGTTCCGCTACGAACTGAAGATCCTGCCCCGTTTCGACCAAGTCCAAGTCTGCACGGTAGCCAACGAAGCCTACCTAGCCTCTCTCGAACCCCGCCTGAAACCGTTACTTAAGCCCGGCCTCCGCGCCGCCATCGAAGTCAATAAATACGAAGGCCCGACTGCCGCGCGTACCTCCAAGCAACTCCTCTTCCTAGGCGGCTTCCGCCACCTGCCCAACCTCGAAGCCCTCCAATGGTTCTTCAAGGAAGTCGCCCCCATCCTCAACGCCCGCAATGTCGACTTCAACGTAGTAGCCATCGGCGCCGACCCGCCCCCGCTCTACAGCTTCGCCAACGCTGACCGCCATCTCGAACTCAAGGGCTTCGTCGAAGACCTCACGCCCTACTGGCACGACAGCGCCGTTTTCCTGTGCCCCATCCAAAGCGGCAGCGGCGTCCGCGTCAAGCTCCTCGAAGCCTTCGCCGCCGGCACGCCGGTAGTCAGCACTTTTGTAGGCGCCGAAGGCCTCGCCCACCAGGACGGCGTCCTTTGCCGCCTAGCCGATACCCCCCAAGCCTTCGCCCAAGCCATCGAAGAAACCCTAGCCAACCCCCAAGCGGCCTTCGAAATGGCCCAACGAGCCCGCCAACACGTCGAAGCCGAATGGGACAACCAAATCGTCACCGCCCGCCTCGCCGCCTCCCTCCGCTCTCAACTCACCCAAAAGCTCTCCTCTTAACGTCCACCATACTGAACACTAACTGTTACACTGTTCACTTTAATGGACACTATTTAATTTTTCCACATCGTCCACTATACTGATCACTAAAGGTTTTTTCGTTCATTATGCTGTACCTTATTTCACTCCCCATCCCCTTACAGCGTATCCTCCGCAAACTCGGCGCCGACCTTCGCGACGCCCGCCGCCGCCGCCACATCTCCACCGCGCTGATGGCCGAACGCTGCTCCATCAGCCGCACCACCCTGCACAAAATCGAACGCGGCGACCCTACCGTAGCCTTCGGCAACTACGCAATGGCTCTCTTCGTACTCGGCATCACCGAACGTCTCGCCGCGATTGCCGATGTCCAACACGACACCATCGGCCTCCAACTAGAAAGCGAACGCCTCCCCACGCGAATTCGCAGGGCCAAACTTCCCAAGCCCACCGATAAGAAACCAGAAAGGAAACTCCGATGAGCCAAAAAGTTTTCGTCCACATGGACCTCGACGGCCACCCCTACCTCGTCGGCAACCTTTGGGCCCACGACGGTCGCAACCACGAATCCGCCTCCTTCCAATACGACAACCAATGGCTCGAAACGGCCGGTCGCTTCGCGCTCGAGCCCCTATTGCCCATGCACTCCGGAGTCTTCCATACCGAACCCGGCCGCTCCCTCTTCGGCGCCCTAGGAGACTCCGCGCCAGACCGCTGGGGCCGCGTCCTGATGCGCCGCGCCGAAAAGCGCAACGCCCAAAAAGACCGCAGCACCCCACGCACGCTCCGCGAAATCGACTATCTATTGCTAGTCGACGACCAAGCCCGCCAAGGCGCCCTCCGCTTCTCCCAAGCAGAAGAAGGCCCCTACCTCAACTCCGACCCAAAGACGAAGATCCCGCCACTCATCGATCTCCCCCGCCTCCTCCAAGCCGCCACCCGCGCCGCCGAAGACAACGAAACCAGCAAAGACCTCCAACTCCTCCTCGCGCCCGGTTCCTCGTTAGGCGGCGCGCGCCCCAAAGCCTCCATCCGCGACAGCGAAGGCCTCCTCTGCATCGCGAAGTTCCCTAACAAACAAGACGAACTCGACGCCGTCCGCCTCGAAGCCCTCGCTCTCACCCTCGCCGCCAAATGCGGCATCGATACCCCGAAGTGGACTCTAGAAACAGCCGCCCGCCGCCCGGTACTCTTGACCCGCCGCTTTGATCGAAAGGCAAACACCCGCATCCCCTACCTCTCCGCCATGAGCATGCTCAGCGCCAAGGACAACGAACCCCGCAGCTATCTCGAAATTGCCGACACCATCCGCCGCTTCGGCGCCCAACCCAAGCGCGACCTCGAACAACTCTGGCGCCGCATCGTCTTCAACGTCCTCATCTCGAACACCGACGATCACCTCCGCAACCACGGCTTCCTCTGGACCTCCACTGCCGGCTGGATCCTCTCCCCCGCCTTCGACCTCAACCCCGTCCCCGTCGAAATCAAGCCCCGCATCCTCAGCACTTCCATCGATCTCGACGACCCCACCGCCTCCATCGAGACCGCCTTCGAAGTCGCCGGCCACTTCAGCCTCACCCTCAAAGCCGCCAAATCCATCGCCCAAGAAGTAGCCAAAACCACTAGCCGCTGGTCCAAGCAAGCCTCGACCCTCGGCATCGCCGCCCGCCAAATCGCCGCCTCCTCCTCCGCCTTCGAACACCGCGACGCCCAAATCGCCCTCAAACCCTCCGTCACCAGCGCCCGAACCGCCGCATCATCCCGCTAGCTCCTCGTCCAATCCTCCACCCGCAATCCGCCAACCCGCCGGAACTCCTCCCCATTCTGCGTCACCAAAGTCAATTCCTTCGCCAAAGCCGTCCCCGCGATCAGCAGATCATAGGGCCCAATCATCTCGCCCCTCTTCTTGAGCTTCGCCCGCAGATCTCCCGCCGCCGCCGCGCACGCCGCATCAAAATCCACGATCCCTGCAATACCCAAAAAACTCTCCACCAACCTCCGGCTCCGTAACTCTCCCGATGCCAGCGCCAAACCATAGCGAACTTCAAACACGGTCACGCTCGAGATCCCAATAGCGCTTCTCGCCTCCCGCTGCAATCGCGAATCCAGCCGCTCGCTGCCGCCTCTCCCCAACACCGACAGCACGCAGGTGTCGAGCAAATACTTCAAAACCGGAACTCCCGCGACGGCGGCAGTTCATCCCGATGACTCTCAAATGGCTTCAATTTCTTATCCCTCCCGGACCGTCTGCATTCCGCCAGCAAATCCAGAAACCCCACCGGCCACTCGTCGCCATCCTTCCGCGCCAGCATCTCTTCCACCGCCTGCCGGATCACTGCATTCCGGGTCTTCCCCAATTGCCTGGCCTCAAGCTCCAATCGCTTCACCAGCTCATCCGGCATTTGAACGGAGAAATTCATAATAGTATTATAACGTGTTATAGAAACACAGGAATCAAAATTCCGTCACAAGCGCGCCCGCGGCGGCGTCATCCCAATAACAAGCCATGGAAGCCGCCCTGCCCATCACCTCCGGCGCCACCACGGAGAACGCCATCGGCGACTTCGAACACTTTTTCCGCCAACACTACCCCCAAATCCTCGCCCTCTGCCAACGCATCCTAGGCAACCCCGCCGAAGCCGAGGAGGCCGCCACCGAAGCCTTCCTCCAGCTCCACCGCGACCAACGCAACATCCACTCACCGCTAGCCTGGCTCAAACGCTGCGCCATCACCCGCGCCCTCGACCGTCTCCGCCGCTCCCAACGCCGCCGCTTCCACGAGAACCTCTTCACCAAACAACCCCCACCGTCCCCAGCCGAACCCACCACCCACGAAGAACTCACCCAAGTAAGAAAAATCCTCGCCGCCATCCCCAAGCGCGACGCCGAACTCCTCCTCGCCCGCGCCGAAGGTTTCACCTACCAGGAAATCGCCACGCAACAAAAACTCAACCCCGCATCCGTCGGCAAACTCATCTCGCGCGCCGAAGCCCACTTCAAGCAACGCTACGAGGCCCTCTATGGAAAACGCTAGCCCCTTCGCCCAATCCAAGCTCACGCTCCTCAACGGGCCTCCAGCACCTATCGACCTCGACCAATCCTGGCAACGCTTCCAGCACAAACGCCACCGCGCCCGCCAGCGACGCGCGCTCCTCACCGTAGCCGCCACAGTCCTGCTCGCCATAATCCTAAGCCCCCAAACCCGCGCCTGGGCCCAACAAGCCTGGACCACCTACGTCCTCGGTCACCCCAACAGCATCGCCCTCGACTTCGCCAAAAACTCGCCCACGCTCCTGCTCCCCAATGTCTTCCCGCTCTACCCAGCCTTCGCCACCAAGCCGCTGCGCACAACAAGCCACACCGAAGCTACCGCCGCCGCCGGCTTCCCCATTAAACTCCTCAACGGCCAACCCGGCGCCAAAACCTTCCTGATCCAGCAACCCCCAACTCTAGAACGCAAACTCGAGAAATCCGCCATCGACGCCGAACTAAATCGCTTCCAACGCGACCCTATCTCATGGCCCTCAAACCTCGACGGCGCCACCGTAAAACTCACCCAAGGCAAGAACGCCATCACCCACTACGGAACCTGCCCCACCATCGTAGGCCCCTGGAACTCCTGCGCCTTCCTCGTCCAATCCCGCTCCGCGCAACTCCACCTCAGCGTCCCCATCGCCCTCGCCGCCTTCACCGCCTTCTCCCTCGAACTCGCCGGCCTCTCCCGCACTCGCGCCCAGAGCCTCGCGAAGCTCGAATCCTCTTTCTTCCTCCCCTTCGAAACCAACAACTGCACCCTGCAACGCACGCAAGTCAATCGCTTCCCCGCCACCCTCATCCTCTACCCCAAAGCCCCCAACGGCGAAGAAGCCTTCAACCTCCAATGGCAACAACAAGGCTTCAGTTTCAGCCTCTTCGGCCGCGACCCCAGCCGCGCAATAGCTCTAGCTGAATCCCTGCATTGAGTATTCGTCCCAAAACTCACTCCGCACCCAACGGATTCACCCAAACCACCTCCGGAAAACGCCGGAACCCCACATCCGCCGACGCCAACCGCGCCCCCTGTTCGAGCGCCAGCGCCGCCAACACCGCATCGGTAGTCCCACTCCCTCTCACATTGCCCACACGCATCTGCTCACCAAGCAACTCCCAATGCCTACGCCCCGGCCCCACCATCACCACCTGCGCATGCGCCTTCAACTCACCGATCACGCCCATCGCCTCTTCCACCAACAACGGCCGCTCCTGCGCACGAGCGTTCGTCGCGATTCGCACAAACGCCCACGCCGCCACCCACGGCAATCCCACCGGCTCGTTCCCCTCCAGCGCCCCCTCCAGCCATCGCGCCGCTCTCGCCTGCATCGGCGAACTCGCGTCGTATGCGTAGAGCAACACGTTCGCGTCCAGCAGAATCAACGCGCATCCTCGCCTTCCGCCACTGCCAACAACTCCGAAACGCTGTCGTAGCTAAGCCCCCGCCGCAACCCCATCGCAAAAGGCCGGACCCGAAATCCGCTATCAGCGCCCTCCTCGCGCCGTTTCTCGGAAAACGCCAATCCTTCGCGAACCAACGAATTCAAAGTCACCCGCAAGCTCTGCTGCCGGCGGCTGGACTCTTCCTTCAGCCGCCGCAGCACATCCTCATCAAGATCCACAGTAGTTCGCATCGCTGATGTCATCAGTATAGCATCACTGATGCCAGCGGCCAATCCTCCCGCCGAACCTCGCAAATCCGGCACGGCATGCCGCAATTGCAAGGATGTTTCGTCATTGGCCGCTTCCTCGCCATCCAGCCCCCAGCTACTCCCGCCGCAACGCCACCGCCGGATCCACTCTCGCCCCCCGCATCGCCGGCGCCAAAATCGCCAGCCCCGCCAATCCCGCCACCACCACCGACACCGCCAGATAAACCCCCGCCGCCCGCGCCTCCAATCCAAACAGAAACCCCTCCACCAACGGCGCCGCCACCAGCGCGCATACCAGTCCCAAAAACAGCCCACCCGCCGCCGTAGCCGATCCCTCGCCAAACAACAACCGGAAAACGTCCACCGGCCTCGCGCCCACCGCCGCTCGAATCCCCAACTCTCTCCGACGCTGCACCACCGCGAACGCCATCACCGCATATAGCCCCGCGCCGGAAACCACTGCCGCTAGAACCGCGAAAGCGCTCACCAAAACCGCCGCCACCCGCTCCGCCCACATCGACGCCCGCACTTCATCCCCCAGTGTCGTCACTTCCACCAGCGGCAACCTAGGATCGATCACGGCCAATGCACGTTGCACCGCGGCCGCCACGCGATAGGCATCACCCTTCGTCCGCACATGCAAGATAAAGTCTTGCTCCGCCGCCAGCGGCCCATGAACAATGGGTTGAAAAGGCTCCCGCAAAGACCGGTACTTCGTGTCGCCCACCACTCCAACCACTTCATACTTCGCCTCGGCCGGCTTCCCGTTCACCACAGCGAAATCGAATCGCCTCCCCACCACGCGCCGCCCCGGACTCAACCGCCTCGCCAGCTCCGAGTTCACCACTACCGCGACAACCGATGCCTCCGGCGCATCCCGCTCCGTCAGACTCCGGCCCTCCAGCAAAGGGATTCCCATGGTTTCGAAGTATCCCGGCGTCACACTCTGCCCGCTGCTGTTGAGGAAATCCTGCGCCCGGGCCCTCTCTCCCGCCCACGCCAACGTCATCTTCACTCCAGACCCACGCATCAATCCACGTCCCGCCGCTGCCGCCGCTTCCACCTCCGGCAGCGCACGCACTGCCGCCAACAATCGCTCCCGCATCTTGGTGGCATCCTCTCCGCGATAACCCGCCAGTCGCGGGCTAATCGAAAACAGCGCCACCCGCTCGGCCGAAAAGCCCAAATCTTGCTCCCGCAGGCGCCGCAGCGACTCCACGCTCAGCCCAGCGCCGCACAGCAACAATGTACAGAGCGCGATCTGCAACCCCGCCAGCCAACGCCGCCCACTCCAACTACCGCTAAACCGCAAGCCTCCGGCAAGGTAAGGATGCGCGTCTCCCCGCAACGCCGAAACAGCGGGTAGCAGCCCAAACAACGTCAAGGCGACGCAGGCCATCGCCGCGCCCCAACCCAGCACGCGCCAATCCATCTGCAAATCCAACGCCAACGCCAATCGCTGCGTCGTGAAGTCCCGCAACGGAGGCAGCATCCCATGAATTCTCGGAATGGCCGCGCTCGCGAGTGCCGCCGCCAATCCCAGCGCCGCCACGAGTATCAACAACGGCTCCGCGAGCAATCCCCGCAACAACGCCGCTTGCGACGCCCCCAACGCCTTCCGCACCGCGAGTTCCTCGCGCCGGGCCGCCGTTCTCGCCATGCCCAATCCCGCCACGTTCACGCACACCAAGATCATGAGTAGCCCCATGCATCCCATCACCAGCCAAAGCGCATTCCCGTATTCGGAACGCATTCGCGAAACGCCTTTGCCAGCCGCTTCAAACTGGAACTGGCCCGCCAGGCCTGGATCACTCCGGTTGCGCCCCCTCCAACCGTTTCTCCAAATCGACTCCGCCTCCTGCCGCAAGCTCTCAACCGCAACGCCCTCGCGAACCCGGCCCGCCACCTCACAAACAATCCGGTTCTCAAACAAATCCGGTTTCAGCGTCCTTAACCAACCCACCGGCACGCGCACATCGGGACTGCTCTCCACGCTAAGTCCCCGGAAACTCTTCGCCGTCACTCCCACGACTCTTGCCTTCCGCCCGTCAATCCGGAATTCCTTACCGGCGATCGCACGATCCCCGCCGAAGCGGCTCTGCCAATACTGGTAGCTCAACACCACGGGAGCAATGCCATCCACGTTGGCTTGATCGTCACCCTCAGCCGTCACTCTCCCCACCACCGCCACCGCATCCAGAGCGCGAAAGAATTCACCCGTCACAAAGTGAACCCGCGCGCGCTCTATCGCCCCGTTGTCCTCCAAGCCGAGATCATGTTCCGACCAAGCGAAAAAATCTTCGAAACCTGAAAGCCGCTGCCGCCAAGGCAGAAACTCTTCCTCATACAGAAAATTACTGCGCGCCCCCAACGGCGCCCGAACGGTTACGATCCGCACCAAACGCTCCGCGCCATGCACCGGCAAGCTCTTCAGCAGCAAGGCGTCCACCAAACTAAACATCGCCAAGCTCGAACCCAAGCTCAGCCCCAGCAGCCCCGCCGCCATCGCAAAATACCAAGGACTCTTCCCAACGCTACGCGCGACATAGCGCAGCTCTCGCCCAAGATCCTGCGTCATGTCTGAATTCTACGGCGCCCGCAGCGCGTCCTTGCCCCGGCCTCTGAGCTCTATGACCCCTAGAGGCGATCGATTTCGTCCGCTTCGACGTCCGGCACTTTCGCGAGCACCTCGAGAAATTTCTTCCGGTCGCCTCGCTTCGCGCGGCCTTGCAGCCGCTCCCACGCCGCGACATGCTCAAAGCATGCGCTTGCGAAAACGTCGGCTACGCTCAGGCTTTGCGACCGCGCGATCTCGGACGCCTTATCGTAAAGTTCTTCGGGTACCTCAACGTTGACGATCATCGTAGCCTCCAATCTGAAGCAAGCAATCGGTCGGAAGCATAACCGGCACGCCGTATCCCGCCGCTTCCACAAAGTCGCGCGTATTAAACGTAACGATCGGCGCTCCGGCACGGGCCGCCAACTCCAAGATACGAACATCGTCGGGATCGCGCAACGCAGGGCGCAACCGGAACCTGACTTCGAAAAGCTCGGCAACCGAAAAAACGTAATCCAGAAACACATCGACGTCTGCGGCGCTAATGCTCTCGCGCATGAACGCGCGTTTCAGAACATCTTCATATTCAAGCGCCACCGGCACGGAAAGGCACGGCTGCCAACTCCGGTCACCCAAAAGTTGGAGGAGCCGGAAGGAGCTTCCCCTGCGGGAACGGAGCCCAGAAACGAGGACATTCGTGTCAATCACGGCCCGATGCAGACTTAAGTCATTGTAGGTAGGGAATCCAGGCCACAAAATCCCTGCCTGTCGGACCCCAGCCACGCAAGAGCTTACGCAGTAGAGCGTAAACCAAGCTAGGCATCGCCAAGCTCGCAGCCAGAGTCAGTCACCAAAGCCTCCCCCTCCGGAAAATACAACGGACTCCTCCAGACACCACGAGCCAAGTACCGCAGCTCTCACCCAAGATCCTGCGTCATGTCTGAATTCTAGGGCAGTGGCTACGTTTGGCCCCATCGCTAACGCAAACACACTAAGTACCCGATCACTTAGCATGCGGACATTTGCTATTTACGGCCTAACCTTAGGAGCGCTGCTGATTGCTGCCGCTCTCTTCATCGTCCGGCGGATTCGCCGCAAAGTCGACGGCGACATACCCCAAAGCATCGTCATGCTCCTGGCCCAGCCGCGCCATCTGACGGCTAAAGACATTCAGCACCACCTCGAAAGGATCTACGGTCGCAACTTTTCCCTTCTGCAGTCCTCGGAGCCCGCAACTCCCGCTAACACCCCTGGAGTAACTGGAGACGATGGAAATTCTGAATGGATTCTCGGTGCTTCCCCCCACTTCGTAGCCACTATCGCGAGCCCGGAGCGCGTCGTTCTGGTTGTACATAACCTGCCGCAACCCTACGCCGAAGATCTCGAAGCCTTCGTCCAACACACTCCCGAGTTGCGATTCCAGAAGGCCGCCCGGGATCATCGTGCCTGGCTCTCAGTGGATGTAATCGGTCAGAAGCCGGCCCCGCTAGCTTCCTATCGCGCTACAGCCGCCCTCGCCGCCGAACTCATCGGTGAGGACTGCCTCGCCTTGGTCCATCCGCCCACAGGAGCCTTCTCGTTCTATGAAGGCGAAGAGACCAAAGCCAAGCTTCGCTCGGAAGATCCCATCGCTGCCCTGTTTGAACGCGCGTGTTTCGCACCGGTAGTAAGCATCGACGATGACCCCCGAATGATTGCCGCCGAAGCCGAAGCGAAACGCCGCCTCCCGGAATTTCTCAATGCCTTCCATTCGCAATCTGGCATTGACTCTGACGCGAGCTTCAGCGTCAAAGCCAACGTCACAGCCGGAGACAGAAATGAGCACATCTGGATCGGAGTCGATCACATCGAGAACGGTCATCTCACCGGCCGCCTCGCCAACGATCCCGTGAACCTCCCTGGCTATTCCCTGGACTCCCCAGTCCAGATCCCACTGCAAGATATCGAAGACTGGCACTACACCGCAAACGGCGAATCCATAGGCTTGTTCACCGTCTCGGTCCTCCAGGAAATTTTCCAGGAGCAACGGCAAAACTAGAACAACGCCTCTCCCAGCCATCACTGCCCGTCCGCCAACGCGAGTCGCCAACGCGAGTCACTGTGCGAAAAAATAAAATTCGCCGACGCCATCCCCAATCCTTTCAGCCGCTTCCAGCCTCCCCGCAATTCCTTCGCCCTCCAGAAATTCCCACCCTCCGTGCTACATCTATTCGCGCAAGCGGACCCCGTCCCGCCAAACCGATTCAAATAGAAATCCGAAGGAGACTCCCATGACCAAAAACACCTCAACCCAAGCGACTGATCCCGCCGCTTCAGGCGGCCCCCGCACCGAAGTCGGCAAATTCGAAAGTTCCAAAAACGCCATCTCCCACGGCCTCACCGCCGCCACCATCGACCGCTTCCCCGAACACATCCGCGAAGCCTACGCCGCTTTCCTCGCTGATCAGTACGCCGAACACGAACCCGCCACCGCTAACGAACGCGACTTCCTCGAACAATACGCCTTCAACCGCTTCCAAATCTCCCGCGCCCAAGCCATGCTCTCCGAAACCTGGGAGAAAGTCACCGCCAACCCCGGCGACGAAACCCTCGAAAAGAAATACCAAAAGCTCGTCCGCCACGTCCGCGCCCTCGAACGCACCGCCAAGTACGCCTTGAACGAACTCCGCACCTTCATCGCTGACCGCCTTACCAACAGCGAACTCGACACCAAGATGCCATCCTTCGTCCAACGCGGCATCTCCGTCCCCGTCGCCTTCCCAGCGCACCGAGTCCTCCCACCGCGCCCCAAACCCGAAGAGCTAAAAAACACCATCCGCGCCTACGTCGAAGAACTTTCCACCCGTTATTCGGTCGAGTCCATCTGCAAGCCAGAACTCCTCGAAGCTGCCCGCCAGGGGAACTTCGACGAAAAACAAGCCGCCTAGAAGCGACAGCTATTCAATCACACTTAAAACAAAGGGGATCTAGAAGATGGAGCGGGAGACGAGATTCGAACTCGCGACATCAACCTTGGCAAGGTTGCACTCTACCAGCTGAGTTACTCCCGCTCAAGGGAGGGAAGGACGCCCGATTGTCGAACACTCGGGCAATTCCAGGCACGCAGCTAGCTAATCGCTTGCTGCAAGCGCCAAATTCAAGTATCGGGCATCCTTTCGAAAAAGTCAATTCGCCGCTCGGATTGGTAGTGGGTCAGTTTGAGCATCGGGCTAGGGAACATTGGCCCCTTTTGCTTCGCCGTACCAGCCAGTTTTGTCTTCTTGGATGTCGGATTCCATGGCCTCCAAGAGCTTCACAATGTCCTCGATTTCCATTGGCGCATTGACGACCTTCGCGGCCATGGCCGGGGTCATGCGAAGCGTCTGGTGATTCCGTACAAAGTTGTAATACATGAAGTGCAAGCTGATCGCCGCAATGTGATTTTCGAGCTTTTTTGAGAAGGCATTGGTTAGGCGAGTGAAGCGGCGCATATGCATGCGCATTGTTAGGTTTTGACGTTCAATAAAGCTCGTGCTGATGTGCTTTCGTTTTGGGCTACCAGTGATGACTTCCTTCCTGGTACCAGTGCATTCAGCGGGGCTGTAGCGGCGGGTTTCGTCCGGGCATTCTTGGTCGTAAAGCTTAATGAGTATGGCGTAGTCGATGTCCGATCCGAACGCGTCCTCAACGGCATCGAGATAGGCCTTATGGCCGTCTGTCGTGAGTTGAACGCGGCAAGCCAGGCGGCCCGCGAGGTCTTGCATGAATTCGGTGGCTGCTGCTGCGTCACGAGGACCGACCATCCAGCAGGGAACCAACTTGGTTTCGGCGTCCAACGCAACCCATGTCCAGACGCTACCGATGCCGAATTGATCCTTCTTGCTGTCGGGTACGTTCTTGTCTTTCGCTCCAACAAAGTACCAGATTTCATCGCACTGGATGCGCTTGAGACTCAGATTGCGAAACATGCGGTTCTGGTAGTCCGCGCAAGCCGCGCCCGCTTCCGCCAGCAGCTTAGAGATTGTGTTCTTGGAGAAGCCCGTCATCCGTGAAATGGCGCGAATGCTGTTGCCTTCTACTAGGGCGGCAATCACTTTCACTCGGTCTTGGCGGCTCAGGCGGTTCATATTGATTATTATGCTTGAGGGATAAGGCATCGTCAAGCATAATAATCATTTTAACGCATAGCGTTAAGTAGTTGTTGACGCTTATGAAAATTTGGTGTACGATGTTTTCAGATGCAGGTTCCGCGTGGACGTCCACTTTAAAAACAAAAAACTTGCACTAATAGAAACCGTTCAGGCGACCGAAACCCGCCTGCCGGTTTCGGTAATCAATTCTGCGAGACAGAAGCTAGTGATCGTTCGGGCCGCCCCGGATGAACGCACGCTAAGAAATTGGAAGAGTTTGCATTTTGAGAAGCTGAAAGGCGATCTTGTTGGACTTTTTTCTATTCGTCTCAACGATCAATGGCGGCTGGTGTTCGAGCTGGAGACGGATTGTATTCCTCCGAAGTTTATAGTCACCGCCATAGAAGACTACCACTAAGAAAAATGACAAACCTTAACGCATCCTGGACTCAGCATCCGGGAATTTATATTCGAGAGGAAATGGAAGCTCGCGAGTGGCTTCAACGCGACCTAGCCTTCATATTGGGCTGTAAGGAGCAAGCACTTAACCCGATTCTTTCCGGCAAACGTGGTGTAAGCCCTGAGATGGCAAAATCTTTAGGCAAGGCTTTTGATGTGCCTGCCGACTTCTTTCTTAATCTCCAGAAGGCTTATGAGCTTTCGCAGGCGCTGGAGCCCAGCCCAGATGTTGCGATCCGCGCAAAGCTACAGGGAACTTATCCTGTACGCGAGATGATTAAGCGTGGGTGGATTGAAGACTCCGACGCCGAAATCATTGAGTCTCAACTCACGCAGTTTTTTGGCGTTACTGATTCTGCATCAATTCCATACCTGGCGCATGCAGCCAAGAAGACCAGGTACGAGGATAAAGAGATCCCGCCAGCCCAATTGGCTTGGTTGTTTCGGGTTAAGCAGATCGCGAAAGCAATTAGCGTGCCCGCATTTTCGACGAAGAAGCTTCAGGCGGCTGTCTCACAACTTCTACCACTGCTTTATTCCCCCGACGAGGCAAGGCACGTGCCTAAAGTTCTCAATGACGCTGGCGTCAGGCTTATCTTCGTTGAGAAGCTTCCGCAGGCAAACATTGACGGAGTCTGTTTTTGGCTTGATCATTTGTCGCCCGTTATTGGAATGTCTTTGCGGTTTGATCGAATCGACAACTTTTGGTTCGTTCTGCGCCACGAGATCGAGCACATATTGCGGGGCGACGGAAAGTCGTCCGAAATATTTGACTCACTGGAAGGTGAGACCGCCTCACCCGAAAGTTCTTCTCTTTCCATAGAGGAGCTAGAGGCTAATAGGGCAGCCGCGAATTTCTGCGCGCCAGCCGAAAAACTCGACAGCTTTATGTTGAGGAAAAAACCCTACTACTACGAGAAGGATGTCTTGGCACTATCGCAAACGCTTCTTCGTCATCCTGGGCTAGTCGTCGGGCAGATGCAGCACAAGCTTAAGGACTACGCCTATCTTAAGAAGCACTTAATCAAAATTAGAGGCTTCATCTTGCCAGGCAGTATTGCAGATGGCTGGGGGCAAAAAATCCCTCTGAATTTTTAACCGAGGTGTTTATGAAGAAACAAGAGAGACTTCAGAAAGCTTGGCATCACTTCGAAAATGGAGTCGGCCACAAACCCTCCAGTGCTCGGCAAGCGTGCGAGTGGGCCGTAGCACTAGGGATGCTGGAACTTCCTCAGATTGACCCATACGATGCCCTTGCAGAAGAGATGGCGCAAGCATTGAGAGCCGAATATAAGACCGACAAATCAGGTAGGCGCTACAGGGTCAATCATGCTGTAAGGGTTTCTAAATCAGGTGTTCAATATACATTTTGGGCCGTCATGGGGTTTGCGGAGCATTCCCACATGGAACGCGCCTTTGCTCAACGACGAGAGCAAATTGTAGGCGACTGCCACCAGCTCAAAACTGATGTGGACGTTTACAACGATATGGCCGCCACCAAGGGATCTGAAAAGATCCAGATGGTATTAGACTTCACGGAAGACGTGGCGGAACGGGAAGCTGCCCGATTGCTGAGAAAAGTAGCCTAAGTCGTTCGCTTCCACCGCGCTGCGGCGGCAGTTCGCGCGATATCTGCCCTTTGCTCAGGCGTTAACTTCGTAGCCCGAGCTTTTCCACCTTTCAAGCCGCCCAAGCGTCCCAACGTAACGGCGGCTTGATTCTTTTCCGGCTGTTGAGGTTTCTCGGCTTGCCCGGTTGCCATCTGGACAATGTTGAAGGCAAGCGTATTCGGATCAGGTGGCCCTTGGCCTCTCTTGCTTGAGGGGTTTGGCATGACTTCATTGTAGTTGGGTTACCGGGTCGCGGAATGACCTTTTCCAAACTGACCCACTACCCTCGGATTCCCCCCGCCAACACCCCCGGCGCGGCCTTGTCAAGCCCGCCGGTGAAACTTTTTCCACAACCTGGGGTAGTTCTTAGTGCACGAAAACGGCAAGATGCAACTTCTCTGTAACATAATGAAAACAGAACATTTATAATTTGAGAATTTTGCGTCCAAGACCCATCTGCCCTGTGTTAGACTCGGTAATCGCAGGCAAGAATTGCTCGCAAGGGTGTAGTGAAGCGGACCAAAGTTCCGGCCTGATAGTTCTCCCAGTACAGCCGACCCTCGTCGTTTTCCACAATTGTGGAAAACCTGAGGGAATCGTGTTTTCGTACGGCTAAACTATCCAGTACCCGGGCTTTCGAGTTCGTTTTGTACTTCCCAAGTGGGCCATTCGCCGCCCGCAAAGGCCAGCCGGGTCCAGCAAAGGACGTCACTTTTGCACCCGGAGACACAACAAGCACCAATCATGAATCCTTGGGATCACATCAAACAAACGCTGGCGGCATCGCTGAGTGCCCAAAGCTTTGAGAACTGGTTCGCGCACACGAACTGGGCTCGCGAAGAAGGCCAAACCCTCTTCATCCAGGTCCCCAACGAACAAACCAAGGAGTGGCTCGAATCCGAGTACACGCCCCAAATCGAAGCCGCAATTCTCCACCTCAGCCTTCCCTTCAATCGCATTGTCTACGAAGTCGGCCCGCCCGTCGCCCGCCGCATTGGCGTCGCTTCCAGCCCCGCCGTCGCGCAATCCGTTCCAGTCGTCGTAAACCAATCCTTCACTCCCGCGAAGCCAAACTTCGCCCCAAACTTTACCGACGTCTCCGCGCCCAACTTCGAAAATATCTTCCACTCCAACGGCCCCACGCTCAACCCCAAGTTCAGCTTCGACAACTTCGTCGTCGGCGCCTGCAACCAATTCGCCCACGCCGCCGCCCGCGCCGTGGCTGACAAACCCAGCGGCACCTACAACCCCCTTTTCATCTACGGCGGCGTCGGCATGGGCAAGACCCACCTGATGCACGCCATCGGCCGCTCCCTCCACGAGCAACACCCCGGCATGAAGATCGCCTACACCACCAGCGAACGCTTCATGAACCAGCTCATCCAGTGCATCCGCCTCGAAAAGATGCCCTGGTTCCATCAGTTCTATAGGCAAGCCGACGTGCTCCTGATCGACGACATCCAAGTCATCGCCGGCAAGGAACGCACCCAGGAAGAGTTCTTCCACACCTTCAACGAACTCTTCGATAACCAAAAGCAAATCGTCATCAGTTCCGATTCACCGCCCAAAAACGTCTCGGGTCTAGTCGAACGCCTGCGTTCCCGCTTCGAATGGGGCCTCATCGTCGACGTCCAACCCCCCGACCTCGAAACCAAAATGGCCATCCTCGATAAGAAGGCCGAAACCGAAGGCGTCACCCTTCCCGAAGACGTCCGCATCCACCTCGCCACGCGTACCCGTTCCAACATCCGCGAACTCGAAGGCGCCCTCGTCAAGCTCATCGCTTACTCCAGCGTCTCCGGCGTCCCCGTCTCGCTCGAGATGGCCAAGCAGCTCTTGAAGCACATGACCATGGGCCCCGAAAAGAAGCCCACCATCGAATCCATCGTCCGCCACGTCGCCGATCACTTCGAGCTTCTCCCCCAGCAGCTCAAGCAAAAGTCCAACGAACGCCGCATCGCCTTTCCCCGCCAAATCGCCATGTTCCTTGCCAAGGAACTCACCCCCGCCTCACTCCCGGAAATCGGCAAGGCCATCGGCAACAAGCACCACACCACCGTCCTCCACTCCATTGGTAAAATCGATGAGCTCCGCCAGCGGGACAACGATTTGCAAAAGCTTATCCACAAGCTAATCGACTCATTACAATAGCCTTCCCGCGATATGCACAGCTTCACTTTTTCTTCTCCCCTAGAAGACCTTAGGATAAGCCCCCTCCCCTCGATTTCACCCACTGCCGCCTACCCTCTTTTTCAAGGTCCGGCGTATGCAGAAGCGTTTTTGTTTTGTATAATTTAGAGAGATATCCACATATCCACAGCTCCGGTTACTACGGTTCTATAAATAAGACTCTAAAAAGTACTTCTCTCAGTCGTTGCGATCACCATCCCTAATTCGAAAGCGGCCCACGAATGGAATTCAGCGTTAAGCAATCGGACCTCGTTCGGGAGTTGAATCTCTCCCAAGGCGTCGTCGAAAAGAAGACCACCATCCCCATCCTCTCGAACGTCTTGATCGAGACCGGCGACGGCGCGATCCACCTCACCGCCACGGACCTCGAACTCGGCGTCCGCTGCTCCTGCCCGGCGCGCATCATCAAGGCCGGTTCTGGCACCCTTCCAGCACGCCGTCTGCTCGATTACATTCGCCTCCTGCCCGACGCCGACGTCAACTTCAAGCTCATGGATAACCAATGGGCCAACATCGTCTGCGGCCGCTCGCGTTCGCGCATCGCCGGCATGTCGCGCGAGTCCTATCCCCAACTGCCCACCATGCCCGATCCGCTCGGCCAGATTCCCGCCAGCGTCATCGCCGCCATGATCGCGAAAACCATCTTCGCCATTTCCTCCGAAGAATCGCGCTTCACCCTCAACGGCGCGCAGCTCATCATGACCGCGGACAAACTCACCATGGTCTCGACTGACGGCCACCGCCTCGCCCTCGTCGAGTACCCCGTCGAGAACCCCAGCGTCGACGGCGTCTACAAGACCCTCGTCCCCAAGAAGGCCATGCAAGAGCTCCTCAAGCTCTGCGCCGACGCCAGTGACGGCGCATCCTTCACCTTCTCCGGCGACGAAAACCATCTCTTCTTCTCGCTCGGCGAACGCCTCCTCATCAGCCGCAAGCTCACGGGCAATTTCCCCGATTTCGAACGCGTCCTCCCCAAGAGCCACACCCACACCGTGCGCCTCTCCAAGGAAGAACTCCGCTCCACCGTCCAACGCGTCAGCCAGTTCTCCGAAGAGCGCTCCCGCGCCATCCGCCTCCAATACGCCGAAGGCGAGCTCAAGATCTTCTCCTCGATGTCCGATACCGGCGAATCCGAAGAAGTCATTCCCATCGCTTACAACGGCCCCGCCACCGACATCGGCTTCAACGCCCAGTACATTCTCGATTTCCTCGGCGCCAACGCCGAGAACGCCTGCTCCTTCCTCTTCAACGACGCCCAGAGCGCCGGTGAAATGCGTCCCACGTCCACGGCGGACAAAAAGAAAGAATCGGATGATGCCCCCGCGGAACCCAGCTACCTCTACCGCTACGTCGTCATGCCGATGCGCATCTGATCACGCAATAAAGCACGACCCTCTAAAGCAACCCACAAATGGCAGATTCTCAAGCTTACGATTCCTCAAGTATCAAGATCCTGGAAGGTTTGGAAGCGGTCCGCAAGCGGCCCGCCATGTACATCGGCTCCACCGGTGAACAAGGCCTCCACCACTTGGTCTACGAAGTCGTCGACAATTCCGTCGACGAGGCCCTCGCGGGCCATTGCGACGAGATTAACGTCGTAATCCACACCGACAACTCGATCACCATTTCCGACAACGGCCGCGGCATCCCCGTCGACATCCACGAGCAAGAAGGCGTCAGCGCCGCCCAAGTCGTGCTCACCAAGCTCCACGCCGGCGGCAAGTTCGACTCGAACTCCTACAAAGTCTCCGGCGGCTTGCACGGCGTCGGCGTAAGCTGCGTCAACGCGCTCTCGGAGTACCTGCACCTCGAGATCTGGCGCGGCGGCCAAACCTGGGAACAGGAATACGAACGCGGCGTCCCCAAGGCCCCCTTGAAGGCCACCGGCAAAGCCGGTAAGAAGACCGGCACGCAGATCACCTTCCGCGCCGACCCCACCGTGATGGACGCGACCGAGTTCAACTTCGACACCATCTCGACTCGGCTGCGCGAGCGCGCCTTCCTGAACAAGGGCCTCAAGCTCAACATCCTCGACGAGCGCACCGATCCGCCCAAGTCCCACGAATTCCTCTACGAAGGCGGCATCGCCGAATTCATCAAGCACTTGAACAAGGGCAAAGGCGTCCTCCACGACAAGCCCATCTACTTCGAAGGCGAGCGCGACCTCCCCAACAACGGCGGCAAGGTCACCATGGAGATCAGCCTCCAGTACAACGACGGCTATTCCGAAACCCTCTTCAGTTTCGCCAACAACATCAACACCGTCGATGGCGGCACCCACTTAACGGGCTTCCGCACCGCGCTCACCCGCACCATCAACTACGCGGGCGAGCAAGCCAAGCTCTTCAAGGACGTCAAGGAGAAGCTCAGCGGCGACGACGTGCGCGAAGGCCTCACCGCTGTCGTCAGCGTCAAGCTCCCCCAACCGCAGTTCGAAGGCCAGACCAAGGGCAAGCTCAACTCCGACATCTCCGGCCAAGTCACCCAGCTCGTCAACGAGAAGCTCCAAGAGTACTTCGACAAGAACCCCTCGGTGATGAAGAAGATCGTCACCAAGGCCATCGACGCCGCGCGCGCCCGTGAAGCCGCCCGCAAGGCACGCGATCTGACGCGCCGCAAAGGCGCCCTCGACGGAGGCGGCCTGCCCGGCAAACTCGCCGACTGCCAAGAGAAAGACCCCACCCGCTGCGAACTCTTCCTCGTCGAGGGCGAGTCCGCCGGCGGCACCGCCAAGGGCGGTCGCGATCGCCGATACCAGGCGATCCTGCCCCTCCGCGGCAAGATCTTGAACGTCGAGAAGGCTCGCTACGACAAGATGCTGAGCCATGAAGAAATCCGCGCCATGATCACCGCCATCGGCACCGGCATCGGTAAGGACGACTTCGACATCTCGCGCCTCCGCTACGGCAAGATCATCATCATGACGGACGCCGACGTCGACGGCTCGCACATCCGCACGCTGCTCTTGACCTTCTTCTTCCGCCACATGCAAGAGCTAATCGACCGCGGCCACGTCTTCGTCGCCCAGCCTCCGCTCTATCGCATCAAGAAGGGCCGCAGCGAGAAGTACATCAAGAACGACGCCGAGTTCACCAAAGAGATCCTCCGCCGCGCCGCCGAGAACGTCAGCATCGAGTTCGGCGCCAACAAACTCGCGGGCGCCGAGATGCGCAACTTCCTAGCCTCGCTCGACGACCTGCAAGAGTACTCCCGCAAGGTCGAACGCCGCCTGCGCGACCCCCGCGTCATCGAAGTGCTGATGTCGCCCACCGTCGAGCTCGACACCAAGGATCACTTCTTAACCGAAGACGCCTTGAAGAAGGCCCAAGCGATGCTGAAGGACCTGCGCCTCGAGTCGAAGCTAGAGAAAGACGAAGAGCACTCCACCTTCTTCCTCTCCTACCTCGACCCCACCAACGTAGAACGCCGCTTAGCACATGACATCGTGCTCAGCGCCGACTACCGCCGCTTCCGCACCCTAGCCAAGCAAATCGCCCCTATGAACACGCCCCCGTTCTTCCTGGTCCGCGAAAACGGCAGCCGCGAACAAGTAGACAACTGGCGCCAGCTCTTCAACCGGGCCAAGGAAGAAGGCATGAAAGACGCCAACGTCCAACGCTACAAAGGTCTCGGCGAAATGAACGCCGAACAGTTGTGGGAAACGACGATGAACGTCGAAGTCAGAACCCTCCTCCGCGTCGACCTCAAAGACCTGGTAGAGACCGACGAAATCTTCAGCACCCTAATGGGCGAAGACGTAGAAAGCCGCCGCAAGTTCATCGAAGAAAACGCCCTAGAAGTCCGCAACCTCGACGTCTAAAGCGTAACGACAATCTTCCCAAAGTGCCCTGCGCCTTCCATGTGGCGCAGGGCTCCTTGTATCTGGCCAATCTCGAAGCGCGAGTCGATCACTGGCCTAATGCCGTTCTGACTGATCGCCGCGTTCATCCGCTCGAACATCTCGCGCGAACCCACATAGATCCCCTGCACCGTCACATGCTTGTGCAGGATCGGCGCGATATTGAGACTACCCAGGATGCCGGTCAAGATGCCGATCACGCTGACGTGCCCGCCGCCCTTCACCGCGATCAGCGACTGCTCCAGCGACCCAACGCCGCCGACCTCGACGACATGATCGACGCCTCCTGCCTTCGCGACGGCCTTGCCCCACACGGGATTCGCCTTGTAGTCCAGGACCATGTCCGCGCCCATCGCCGCCAGCCGCTCTCGCTTTTCAGGGCTCGAACTCGTCGCGATCACTCTCGCCCCCGCTGCCTTCGCGAACTGCAACGCAAACACACTGACGCCTCCCGACCCCTGCACCAACACCGTCTGTCCCGGTTTCAAATCGCCGCTCTCGAAGAGCGCATTCCACGCCGTCACCGCAGCGCACGGCAACGCCGCCGCCTCTTCGAAGCTTAGGTGCTCCGGGATCGCCACCAGCGAGTCCTCCGTCGCCGACACTACCTCTTGCGCCATTCCCTCAATCGCCCCGCCACGCGCCGTCTTGCCGTACTCGTCCCGGTATCGTCCCGCAAGCCATCCGCTCATGAAGAGCCCCGCCACGCGATCGCCCTTCTTCCAACGCGCGCCGTCGCTCAACACCTCGCCCGCGCCATCGCTCAGCAGCACGCGCGGCAATGGCATCTTCGGGTTGTAGCGCCCCGTCGCCACCAGGTAGTCCCGGTAATTCAACGACCCCGCACGCACGCGCACCAGCACCTCACCCTGCGCCGCCACTGGCTCCGCCGCCTCCCGAACCTGAACATGCTCTATTCCAAAGGCATCGGCAATCACGGCTTGGCGCATACTGTCTATGATGCGCTTGCTTCTCTCATCGATGCTGCTGGCCTGTGCCCTACATGCCCAAATCTGCAAAACCTCCACACCCGCCTGCATGGAGAAAGTCCCGCTCGGCAAGGCTTACTCGCTCGTCTACCGCAGCCATCCCCTCACCGCCGCCGACCCCAAGATCGAGCGCGCCATGATCATCATCCACGGCGCTGGCCGCAACGCCAACGACTACTTCCAAACCGGCCTTGCCGCCGCCTTCCTCGCCGACGCACTCGATAACACCATCGTCATCAGCCCGCGCTTTACCGGCAATACGGGAGGCAGTTGCAAGGACCCCTTAGAGAAAGGCGAAATCGCCTGGGATTGCGGCGACTGGAAGAACGGCTTCGAAAGTCTCAACGAAAAAGGCGTCACCTCCTACGACTTCCTCGATAAACTCCTCAACCTCTTGAGCGACCCCCAAGTCTTCCCGAAACTCAAGACCATCGTCGTCAGCGGCCACTCCGCGGGCGGACAGATCGTCAACCGCTACGCCGCCGCCAACAAGGTCCACGAAAAGCTCCGCGTCCCCGTCCGCTACGTCGTCTCCAACCCCTCAAGCTACGTCTACCTCGACGACCAACGCCTGCCCCGCGACTTCACCTGCGACACCAAAGGCGAGTGCAAGGAAAGCTTTCGCGCCTACGGCGATCGCCGCAACTGCACAACGTTTAACCAATGGATGCACGGCCTCGACAACCTCAAAGGCTACGCGGCCAGCCTCAACGCCGACACCATCCGCAAGCAGCTATTGAGCCGGCCGGTCACTTATCTCTTGGGAGAGCTCGACACGCTGCCCATCGCCGGCTTCGACTCCAGCTGCATCTCGATGGCCCAAGGCCCAACGCGTTTCGACCGCGGCAAAGCCTACTTCGCCCACGTCAAGACCAAGCACAAAGCAAAAGACCACGTCCTGCTTCCAGTGCCTTTGTGCGGCCATAACAACCGCTGCATCTGGACCGCCGACGTGGCCTTGCCGATTCTGTTCCCGAAGTTGGAAGTGTTGCCATCCGAAGGAAGGTAGCGGATGGCGTCCCCACGGGGATTCGAACCCCGGTTATCGCCGTGAAAGGGCGGTGTCCTAGGCCTCTAGACGATGGGGACGCAAGAGGAAGTCACAATCTCTAAGTTTAGCAGAGTTAGAGCGTCTTGAGGTACGCCATCAAGTCGTTGCGCTCTTCCGCGCTCAACAACTCTTCGTAAGCGGGCATGCCGTTACCGCCCGTGTTGACGATGGCGCGCACGTTCTCTTCGGTAGGCTTCTTGCCGTTCGCCATCTTCTCCTTCTTCATGAGACCCTTCAAGCCGGGACCCATCTTCTTCTCGTCGGAGTCGGCGTTGTGGCACACGCTGCACTGTTCGAAGACCTCCTTACCCTTCTCGGCATCGCCAGCCTTTTGGAACGCGGTCGCCTGATTGGCGCCGCCGCCGAGGATGCTCAGGGTCAATACACAGCCAGCGCTCAAGCCAGCCAAAACGGTCTTCTTCATACTCTTAGATTTTACTATGCTCATGTGCCCTCCGAAAAATCCCTACTCCATCACGGTAGATGCAAGCGGGACGAAGAGGTTGCAACTTTAACATTCCCAGCCCCGGAAGCCGCATCCTAAGAGCATGGCGCTCAAGGAAGGCTCCAAAGCCCCCGACATCACCCTCGAAACCGACAGCGGCGGGAAGCTCAAGCTCTCCTCGCTCAAAGGCAAGCAAGTCGTCCTCTACTTCTACCCGAAATCCGACACTCCCGGCTGCACCACCGAAGCCTGCGAGTTCCGCGACCACTCGAAGACCTTCACCAAGAAAGACGCCGTCATCATCGGCGTCTCGCCCGACGCGGTGAAGGCACAGACCAAGTTCAAGACCAAGTACGACCTGCCCTTCACGCTGCTCGCCGACGCCGACCACGCCGCCGCCGAAAAGTACGGCGTCTGGGTCGAGAAGAGCATGTACGGCAAGAAGTATATGGGCGTCGAGCGCTCCACCTTCCTGATCGACAAGGAGGGCAAGATCGCCAAGATTTGGAGCAAGGTCAAGCCCGCCGGACACGCCGAAGAGGTGCTAGCGGCCTTGGCCTAAGCTGGCGGTTGATAGAGCTGAATCCAGTTCCCGCAAGTGTCCGAGAGGGCGGCGATCTTCACGGGTCCGGCTTCCACGGGCTCTCTCTGGAACACCACCCCAAGAGCTTTCAAACGGGCGTATTCCGCGTCGATGTCATCGACCTCGAAGGCCGTGATCGGTATGCCCTGTTTGAATAGCCCTTCTTGATAGGTCTTACCAATCGGGTTGGCATTTGGTTCCAAGGAGAGCTCCAGGTCGTCGCGATCCTTGGCGACAACCGTGAGCCAAGCGAACTCCCCCATCGGAATCTCCATCTTCTTCACGAAGCCCAGAACTTCCGTGTAGAACTTCAACGCCTTCCGCTGGTCGTCGACGACGATGCTCGATAGCTTGATACGCATGGCCTCAGTCTAGGCGACGGTGCAGACTCCCGGCTTCTCCGAAATTGCGAAATGCAGCCTGCATGAGGTCAAGGCAAGCGGTGATGCGATGCCGGGATTTGGCTTTGTACTCAGTCGGCGACATCTTGAAGCGCGCGGTGAAGAGCTTGCTGAAGCTGCCGAGGCTGGACATGCCAACGGCGAAGCAGACTTCGGTGACCGACAACTCGCCCTCCGATAGAAGGTGCTTGGCTCGATCGAGGCGCGCCTGGATGCGGTACTGGCGCGGCGTCAATCCGAAGAGCGCTTCGAACTGCCGAATGAAGTGGAATGTAGAAATGCCCGCTTGGCGGGCCAGCTCGGGCACGGTCGGGGCCTCATTGTCCAGGTCCGCGAGCAACTCGCGGCACTCGTAGAGCCGGAACCAGGTGGGCTTAAGCGAGCGGGACATCTACCAGTAAGTCTAGCCGCGCAGGCTGATGCGACACTCATGAAGTGCCGCCCCCGAGACTCTATTGCATGCTCGCCGCCGAAGCGCCGATCGGCATCGTGTTCCGCAGGGGGCCTACAAAGTTCTACCGGGTCTACTCTTGGAATCGCGACAAAGACCGCTTCCGGCGCTTCGGTGTCTTCAACGGCAGGCTGTATCCGGAACGCAGCGACATCTCACCCGACGGCAAGCACTTCCTCTACTTCGCCATGGCGGGCTCGGAATGGGCCGTCGCCGGCACCAAGGGAACGTGGACCGCTTTATCGGAAGTCGGCAAAATGAGTGCCCAGTCGCTTTGGGGAATCGGCGATACTTGGGGCGGTGGCGGAGTCTTCCTGTCCAACCGCGAGTACTGGCTTCAAGAAAGCCATGTGAATGAACTGGCTTGCCTGCGGGACTCGGCCACGCTTAGGCGAGTTAGGATGGCGAAGGCGCCGCTTCCCGCCCACGCAAGGCAAAAGAACTCCTTGCAGGGCGGATGGACTCTGGTGCGGGCGCGCAAGGGCTATTGTTTGGAGAGCGAGACCGAGGCGATCTTAGAGTTGCCCGATTGGGAATGGGCTGGCTGGGACCGGAAGCGCCTCGTCTGGGCGGAGCTTGGCCGGCTTTATGCCGCGCCGCTAAAACGCGGTGGGCTCGGCGCGGCCAAGGTGATTCACGACTTCAACGACTAGGCGAGTTTGACGGTCGGTTTGACGAGCACTTCCACCTGGGGCAAGCGTTCCGCTAGCACCGGCCTTGCGTCGCCGCCGGAGACGGTTACCTTGCCGCCGTTCGATAGGCCGTTGAGCTCTTGGTGGCGAGAGTACTCGGTGATCACCGGCGTCAACGATAGCTTCGCGCCGCGGGGCTTTAGCTTGCCTTCGGCTAGGAGCTTGCTGAGTTCGTCGACCGTCAGCGCCAGGTCCACGCCCGCGCCGGGCATGTCGTCTTCCTTCACGCCGTAGATCACCTTGTTCACTTCGCTGACTGTCGGCTTCATCATCGGGAAGAAGATCACGTCGTAGATGTCTTCCTTCCCGGTGAAGATCATCGCCATGCGTTCAAGTCCCGGACCGATGCCCGTCGTCGGAGGCATCGCGTGCTCCAGGGCTTCGACGAAATCGTAGTCCAGTGGATGGAACTCGCCCTCGTCGCGGTCCTCGGGGCGGAAGGCCTTCTTCCAGGTCTCGAACAAGGCGACGGGATCGTTCTGCTCACTCCAGTTGTCGCCGCACTCCATGCCGGCGATGAAGATCTCGAAGCGCTCGACGTAGCGCGGATCGTCGGCCATCGGCTTGGCGAGCGGCGAGATCTCGATGGGGTGGCCGTAGATCAAGGTCGGTTGGATGAGCGACTTCTCGACCTTCTCTTCGAAGCAACGGACGAGCGCGTGGCCGATGGACTCCTGCGGCTCACTGACGTGCTTGTTCGCCTCCTCCAAGCTCGTGATGGTGGTGAAGTCGACGCCCGTGGCGGCCTTGACGGCGTCGCTCATGCGAATGCGCGGCCAGGGGTTCGCGAAGTCGACATCGTGACCCTTGACGACGAACTGCGTGCGGCCGAAGACATTCACGGCGATGTGCCGGAACATGTCCTCGATCAACTGCATGTTGTACTCGTAGTTCTCATAGGCCGTCATCGTCTCGACCATGGAGAACTCGGGGTGATGGCTGCGATCGATTCCTTCGTTGCGGAAGTAGCGGCCGATGGTGAAGACCTTGTCGAAGCCGGCGGTGACGAGGCGCTTCAAGTAGAGCTCATGGCTGATCGCGAGATACATGTCCGTCGAAAGCGCGTTGACATGCGTCAAGAACGGCTTCGCGGTGCCGCCGCCGTACTGGGCTTGAATGATCGGCGTGATGAATTCGGTGAAGCCCCGCGAGGCGAGGAAGCTGCGGATCTCGAAGAGCATCTTGCCGAACTGCTCGAAGTGTTCGCGGTTCTCGGGGTTGAGCGTCGTGTCGATGTAGCGCTTGCGCAGGATGAGCTCGCGGTCCTTCATACCGACGTACTTGTCGGGCAACGGGCGCAGGCTCTTGGTCAACATGCGCAGGCTGTCGGCGATGACGGAGATCTCGCCGGTCTTGGTCTTGCCGACCTTGCCAGTCGCTTCGACGATATCGCCGACATCGAGCAGGCTCAAGTTCTCATAGCCCAACGTGCCCGCCGCCGCATCGGTAGGGGCGACTTCGCCGCGGCGCAGCGCGATCTGCACTTGGCCCGTTTGGTCTTGGATGTGGCCGAAGGCCATGCCGCCCATCTTGCGAAAGCTCACCAAGCGGCCGGATATGGTGACGGTCTGCCCTTCGAGAGACTCGAAGCTGTTAACGACATCGGCGGTGGAATGCGTGCGATGGGCTTTGGAGGGAAAGGGATTCAGACCCAGGGCGCGGAGGTTCGCGATCTTCTCAAGACGCACGCCACGTATGGCGGCCAAAGGCGGCTGATTCGACATAGAAGGGGAACTTTCAGGATAGCGGAGGCAGGGTAGCGGAGCCCGCTTATCCCAGCAGCCAGTCGGTGAACTCGTTCTCGCCGTGGACGTCTGTCAGGCGCTGGTCGCGGCTTTGGTAGCGGTAGGTGAGCTTGGTGTGGTCGATGCCCATGAGGCGCAGCATGGAGGCGTGGACGTCGTGGATGGTCTTGGGTCGCTCGACGGCGCGCAGGCCGAATTCGTCCGTCGCTCCCAGGGCGCGGCCGCCGTGGATACCCGCGCCGGCCATCCATGTCGCGAAGCCGTAGGGATGATGGTCGCGGCCATTGGCCCCTTCGGCTAGCGGGGTGCGGCCGAATTCGCTGCCCCAGATCACTAGCGTCGAGTCCAAGAGGCCTTTGGCCTTGAGATCGGTTAAGAGCGCGCCGATGGGCTGGTCGGACTTCTTCGACATCTTGACGTGCGAGCCCAAGAGGTCGTTGTGGGCGTCGTCCCAATCGTCGCCTAGGTTGGTGCCGAAGAAGAGTTCGACGAAGCGGACGCCGCGTTCGACTAAGCGCCGCGCGAGGAGGCACTTGCGGCCGAAATCGTCGGTCATCTTCTCGCCGATGCCGTAGAGCTTCTTCGTCGCTTCGGACTCCTTCGAGATGTCGACGGCTTCGGGCGCTTCGCTTTGCATACGGTAGGCGAGCTCGTAGGACTTGATGCGCGCATCGAGCGTCGAGTCCTCTTCGCGCGTCGCGAAGTGTTGCCGGTTGAGGGTGTCGATGAAGTCGAGGGTGTTGCGCTGGGCCTCCTGGCTGACGCCATTAGGGGACTTGAGATTCAGCACAGGGCTTTGGCCCGCGCGGAACATGGTGCCTTGGTAGGACGCGGGCAAGTAGCCCGAGCCATAAGCGCCCGCGCCGGACTTCATCGCGCCGTCGGACATGACGACATAGGCGGGAAGGTTCTTGTTCTCTTGGCCCAGGCCGTAGACGACCCAGGAGCCTAGCGATGGACGCCCGGGAAACTGCGAGCCCGTGCAGCGCAGGAACATTGCGGGAGCGTGGTCGAAGGCGTCGCCGTGGCAGGAGCGGACGACGGCGATGTCGTCGGCGTGCTTCGCGATGTGCGGGAAGAGTTCGGAGATTTCGAGACCACTACGGCCGTGCTTCGGGAAAGCCCAGGGCGAGCCGCGCATCAAGGCTTTGCGGAAATCGATGCGGCTGGTCTTGAGGCCTTGGGCGAAGCTCGCCGGGATCGTTTGGCCGCTGAGGCGTGTGAGCGTGGGCTTGGGGTCGAAGGTGTCGACGTGGCTGACGCCGCCATGGTTGAAGATGTAGATGACGCTTTTGGCTTTAGCGGCGGCTGCCTGCGCCGCTGGGCTTAACATGCTCGACAGAGCTAGTGCGCCGAAGCCTTTGCCGGCTTTGAGAATGGCGTTTCTGCGATTAATCGACATACATATACTCGTTGGTTTGGAAGAGGCTTTGGGCGAGGCCGCTGAGCGAGGCTCGTGGGTGAACTTCCGCCTGCGCGTTGCTTCGGCTGACAGACAGAATGGTAGTTCCGCGGTCAGTCAACATACAGGTACTCGTTGGTGTTGAAGAGGCCTCGGGCCAGTTCGGTCAGCGCGGCTTCGTTGTTGGGGAAATGCGATTGTTGTTTGTTCAAGAAAGCTTGCGCGGCGCTTTGTTCGGCGGGGCGCGGGTCGCGCGCGTAGGCGTGGCGCCAGGCGGCGCGGATGGGGTCTGGGTCGCTCGATACCTTCGCGGCGAGGGCTTGCGATTGTTGCAGCGTGAAGGCGCCGTTCAAGAGCGAGAGCGACTGCGGCGCCGTTGTTGACGAGTCACGGCGCGAGCAGCTGAGCACGCCCTCGGGGCGGTCAAAGGCTTCGAGCAGCGGCATGCGGAAGTTGCGGCGGCTGATCATGTAGATGCTGCGGCGGGTGTGTTCGGTCTTGTCTTCGGTGACGATCCACGCGTTGCCGAGGGGTTGGCTCATGCCGTAGAGCTCTTCGGTTTCGAGAGTCGGAACCACGGGGCGACCGTACATCTTGAGGTTCAGAGTCTGTGCGCTTTGGAGGACGCTGTCGCGGATCTCTTCGGCTTCGAGGCGGCGGCGATTGAAGTGCGAGAGCAGAGCGTTCTCGGGGTCCTTCTCCAAAGCCGCCGGCGTGGCCTTGGTGGATTGGCGGAAGGTCGCGCTCAGGAGCATCTCACGTTGCAGACTCTTGAGTGACCACTTGCGGGCAGGGAGTTCGACGGCAAGCCAATCGAGCAGCTCTGGGTGCGAGGCTTCGCCGGCGCGGGTGCCGAAGTCGCTCGCGGTCGCAAGCAACGCGCGACCGAAGAGATACTGCCATACGCGATTCACCATGACGCGGCTAGTGAGCGGGTTGTCCGCGCGGGCGATCCATTCGGCGAGGGCCTTGCGGCGGTAAGAGGTTTCCGCCGTGAGTGGCGCTTCTGGGACCGCGCCGCCGCCGAGGGCGCTGAAGAAGGCGGGCTTCATTTCTTCCGTTGTGTTGGGGAGGAAGATCTTCGGCGCTTCGCGGCTGTAGTCTATTGCGCCCGGAGACAAGGGGCCGGGCGCGTAGTTCTTGAATGTTCCGACGAGGCGGCGTTCCAGTTTGTGCAGGCGCTCGAGCTCGTCCTTGGAGAACAGCGCGATGACTTCGTCGTCCGAAGGTTCGACGGCCTTCTGGTGCATCTCGGTTAGGACCTTCATCTGCGGTGTGCGCTTCTCGTCCGGCGTCGCGAAGGCGAGGACGACTTCGGGGCCAAGTTTCTCGAGACGGGCGTCGCGGATCTTCTTGCGATGCGGATCCATCAACGCCGATAGTTGCGCGCCGATTTCGTAGAGGCGGAAGGTACGCGTGTTCTCTCCAAGGTTGTAGCCGCGGGCGTTGTTGTAGTGGAGGAAGACTTGGCTCTTGACGAGCGGCGCGAAGATGGCGCGCATGCGGTAGTAATCGCGTTGGGGGATGGGGTCGAACTTGTGATCGTGGCAGCGGGCGCAGGCGGCGGTGAGGCCGAGGAAGACTCCGGAGGTGGTGTCAACAAAGTCCGTCAGTTGCTCTTCCTTGTTGATGTCCTCGACCTTGTAGAGCATGTCGCGGTTGGTGCCGACGGTGAAGTAGCCGGTGCCTTGTTGGCGCTCGGGCTCTTCGGGGTAGATCTCGTCTCCCGCGATCTGCTCCTTGATGAATTCGTCATAGGGCTTGTCATCGTTAAAGGCCTTGATGACGTAGTCGCGGTAGCGCCAGGCGTAGAGGAGATAGGGATCTTGCTCGAAGCCGGAGGTGTCTCCGTAGCGGACGAGGTCGAGCCAATGCTTGCCCCACTTTTCGCCGTAGCGCGGGCTGGCGAGGAGCTTGTCGATGAGCTTCTCGTAGGCTTGGGGATCGGGGTCTTTGGTGAAGGCTTGGACTTCGTCGTAGGTTGGGGGCAGCCCGTGGAGCAGGAACTTGACGCGACGAATCAGTGTGGCGCGGTCGGCTTCGGAGGCGGGGGAGTAACCGGCTTTGTTGAGCTTCGCGAGGACGAAGCGGTCGATGTCGTTGCGGACCCAGCTGGATTGCACCGCTGGAACGCTTGGGCGCTTCGGGACTTGGAAACTCCACCAAGTGGACTGCGCGGGGGCGCTGGCAGTTGCGGACCACTTGGCGCCGGACTTCATCCACTCGGTGAGCAGCGCTTGGTCGGCGTCGGCGAGCTTGCCGGTGGGGGGCATTTTGACTTTGCCGTTGTAGGTGAGGGCGCTTTCGATCTTGGCTTGGTGCTTCAGGACTTCGTCGGCGTTGGTGAGGCGGATGCCGGCCATCTGGACCTGATCGCCGTGGCATTGCTGGCACTTCTGGGAGAGGAGTTTTAATGCGGCATCGGGATCCGCGGCGTGTAATGCAAAGGCGGCTAAGACGAGAGCGCGCATAGTCTTGATGCGCCCATTACATCACTTCTGAAGACCGCCAGAATTGGGCTGGAAGCGGATGGCTTCGTCGTAACCGGTCATCTCCAGGTAGCCGACGGCGTTGTGGCTTCCCTGGAACTGCATGGCGCCCTCCCAGTAGCTGGGCGTGAGGCGGCTGGGGCTCAAGAGTTCTTGGGCGTCGAGGCGTGGCGTCGCGTTGAGCTCGATGTTGAGGCTGGGAACGCCAAGACGCCATTCGACTGGGTAGTTCTTCCAGCGCCGGCCTGGTGTTAACTGGAAGGCGTCGTGCTTGAGGTGCGTGGCGCGGCCTTGGGCGTCGATGAAGGTGCCAGCGGAGTATTCGCTAGAGCGGCCGTCCTTGAGGCGCAGGCGGTAGAGCATGAGTTCGGTGTTGTTGTCGAATTGGATCGAGAACCAGTCCCAACCGGCCAGCGTCGGGTCGAGTTCGCTCGAGAAGATTTCATGGTCCATCCAGGCGCTGCCTTGGACTGCAAACTCTGTCGTGCCGACGTGGATCGCACCCGAGGCTTGGAGGCGCGTGAAGGAGATGTAGTGGCTCGCTTGGCCGGGTTGGGGGCCTTTCTGGCTGACGCCGTTGAGGCCGTGCGTGACGGGGGCTTTGGCGGGCGTGAGGTCGAGGGTGAAAGAGAAGCGCGGGTCGGTGGCTTGGAGGCGGTGGCGCGCGGGCGCGAGTTCGCAGGACCAGTTGCCGTTCCAGATGCGCTGGGTGCGACTATTGACGCCGGCGAGGCCGGGGCCGCTGCGATTCAGGCGTTCGGCGTGGAGGAACTGTTTGCCTTCGACATCGGTGAGGGCGAGGTGGGCCATCCAGACGTCGCGAGGGGACCAGAGGCTCTTGCTGGCGGCTTCTTCTTGGATGGCTTGGCGGAAGAAAGTGAGTTCGAAGCCGAAGGGCCGAGATCCGGATTGCAAATTACCTGTGTAGTACCACCACTCCGTTCGGAACTCCGGATGGTTGAAGTGGTCGCGCGGGAACTCGTAGCGCCAACCGGGGAGGGCTTTGAGGAAGGGCGCGGCGGCGAGGAAGTGGCGGCGGGTGAGGGGTGCGGCGAGCGCGGCGGCTCCAAGGGCGTCGTGGGCTGGCGCGGAATGCATGGGGCGCGTGGGCACGGGGAGTGCCGTGCACCGTGCGATGGACGCGGGCTTGTCGGCGCGTGTGACGTGACGGCGAGTTGGGAAGGCGGTCATTCTTCGTGCAGGACCTCGATGGGGTTAAGCGACGTCGCGATGTTCGCGGGGTAAAGGCCGGCGAGTACCGTCGCGACGAAGACGAAGGCCAAAGCGCCCAGCAGTGCGGCGACGGGCATATGGAATTGGATGGTCCAGCCGAAGCTTTGCTTGTTGATGACGAAGATGAGGATGAGGCTCATGAGGCCGCCGCAGAGGAGGCCTAGAGCTTGGGAGAAAAGGCCGATGAAGCCGGCTTCGAAGAGCACGATGCCGCGGATTTGACTGGCGGCGGCGCCGAGGAAACGAAGGAGTGCGATCTCGCGGCGGCGGTCCATGATGAGGGCGAGCATCGCGCCCGCGACGCCGACAACGGCGACGAAGATGGCCACGGCTTCGAGGGCATACGTCACGGCGAAAGTTTGGTCGAAGATGCGGATGGCTTCGCGGCGGAGGCTCGCGTTCTCGAAGACCACGATGCGGCGGGGGGCGTAGGCGGCTTCGATTTGCGCTTTCATCTTGGCGCGGTCTGGCGCGTTGGGCGCGAGGTAGACGGCTAGATTCGAGGGTTCGTCGTCGGGCAGGTGCTTGCGCAGCGCGTTGCGGTCGAGGATGACGAAGCCGTTCTCGCTGGAGTAGTCGAGGAAGATGCCCGCGACGCGGAATTCGAGGCGGCGGTCGCGCAATGGCAGCGTGATGCGGTCGTTGACCTTGAGCTTGTGTTTCTCGCTGAAGGGTTCGCTGATGAGGACGCCTTCGCCAGCAAGCAATGCGCGCGTGGCGTCGGCGAAGTCACCCTTGTAGAGATGCGTGCGGCCGTAGCGCAACTGCGCCTTGACGTCGCCCGCGGCCAAGGTGGCGGGGAGGCCGTTGAAGCGGATGGCGTAGGCGCGGAAGCGGTCGACGGCTTCGACGCCGGGGATAGCCTCAATGCGTTGGGCGACTTCTTCGGAAATTGTGGGGTGGCGGTCGACGGCGGCGTCCCCGGCGGGGCGGAGGTAGAAGTCGGCGCGGATTTGCTGGTCGAGCCAGGTGAGCATGGTCTCGCGAAAGCTGCCGACCATGATGCCGACGCTAGTCATCATGGCGACGGCGGTGGCGAGTGTCGCGACGAGTACGCTAGAGCGGCGCAGCGCTCCCGCGAGGCTGCGGCCGGCGAGCAGGCTTTGGACACCGAAGAGACCCGCGAGGGCGCGGGTGCCGAGGCTGACGAGAAGCGGCGCGAGGAGAGACGCGGCGGCGACGAGGAAGAGGGCGGCCGTGTAGCCCGCGAGCGGCATGCGTGCGATGGGCGGGAGTTGGGAAAGTAAGGCGCTCAGTATGGCGAAGGCGAGCGCCCATAGAGCTTGGCGGCCCGTGGACTCGCGGGCGAGAGTATCAATGCGGCCGCGGGCCATGGCTTCGGTGGGCGGGACTTGGCCGGCTTCGATCGAGGGCGCGAGAGCGGCAAGGAGGGCGGTCGCGATGCCGGTGAGTAACGCGGCGCTGGCGGCGAGGACGTCGAAGTGAATCGGGGCCGGGGTTGACGAGACGTAGAGGGCTTGGACCGTGAGGCTGACCAAGCCGACCGCGCCTTCGGCGAGCAGGCGGCCGAGCGCGAGGCCGAGCAGGCCGCCGAGTACGCCGAAGATTGCGGCTTCAAGCAGAAATGCCCTGCGGACGAGAGACTGCGTACCGCCGATGGCGCGCACGATGCCAATCTCCGCGCGGCGGCGGACGACGCTGACGCTGATGGTGTTGTAGATGAGGAAGGCGCCGACGAGGAGTGCGATGTAGCTCAGGATGCGCAGGTTCCAACGGAAGGCGGCGAGCATCTTGCGGTTCTCTTCCTTGCGCGCGCCGATGGGGCGGACGGTGGCGGAGTCGGGAAGATGCTTGCGGAGCGTCGAGACCCAGTTGTCGACATTGTTCTTTTCGGCTTCGGGCAGGGCGACGAGGATGCGGTCGATGCGGCCCGTGCGGCCGGTGACGGCTTCGGCGTCTTCGATGTCGAGGAGGACGAGGTCGCCGTTGACGCGTTGGGTGTCGATGACGCCGGAGACGATGAAGCGCGACGGGGTGTCGTTGATTTGGAGTTCGACGGCGTCGCCCGATTGAGCGAGGCCTTTGCTGACAAAGATGCCGCGCTCGCCGGGTTTCAACTCTTTCGGCTTCTCGGCAACTTGCCCAGTGCTGAGTTGGAGGGCGCTCGCGATGACGTCCATGCCGACGAGCGGCACGCTGCGCTTGCGGTTCCAGATGGCGAAGTCTTCGATACGCGGGGAGAAAGTGAGCGGATAGGGAAGTGTGACGAGTTGGCCGAGGGTTTCGGCGGGGAGGCCTCCGGTGGCGGTGATCTCGATGTCGTCCGTGCCGCCGACGGTTTCGAGACTGCTTTGGAAGCTGCCCGCGGCGGCGTTGCCCGCGAGGTCCATGGCGAAGATGACGGCGACGCCGACGGCGATGGAGAAGAGCGTTAATAGAGTGCGGCCGCGATCGGCGAGCATGGGCCGCAGGATGAGGCGTTGGACGAGCGTCAACATGCAGTGTTGCCGTGTATTGTGCCGTCGCGCATTTCAATGACGCGGTCGACTACGCGGGTTGAGTCCGGCGAGTGGGTGGCCATGAGGATGGCGGTGTGGCGTTCGCGGGCGGCTTTGCGGAGGAGGTCGAGGATGAGATTGCCCGTGGTGGTGTCGAGGTTGCCTATCGGTTCGTCGGCGAGGAGGAGCTTGGGATTGTGGACGAGCGCGCGGGCGATGGCGACGCGTTGCATTTGGCCGCCGGAGAGCTGGTGGGGCATGCGGTGGGATTCGACGGCGAGTTCAACCCAGGCGAGGGCGTCGAGGGCTTGTGGGCGGGGGCTTGCGTGGCCTGCGAGTAACAGCGGCAGTTCGACGTTTTCGACGGCGCTCAAGGTCGGCAGGAGTTGGAAGTTTTGGAAGATGAAGCCGACCTTCTCGCGGCGCAGGCGCGTGAGTGCGGTGTCGTCGAGGGTGGAGGTGTTCGCGCCGTCGATCTCGATCTTGCCCGCTGTCGGGAAGTCCATCGCGCCCGCGAGATTGAGCAAGGTCGACTTGCCGCAACCGCTGCGGCCGACTAGGGCCGCGAACTCGCCGGGTTGCAGCGTCAGGCTGACGCCGCGCAGCGCATGCACGGTCTGGCCTTGAGCGACGTAACGCTTTTCCGCATTCTCAACGAACAATATCCCCATCTTTGTTTTAGATTCTCATCGTCGTTCGCTAAGGTTAAAGAAATGGCATTTTTGCTCGCTACGGACTCCGCGACCATTGCCCTCCTCTTACAGATGCTCCTGGTCTTCGCGGCGGCCAAATTATTGGCGGAAGTGGCCGAGCGGATTGGGCAGCCAGCAGTCGTGGGGGAACTGATCGCGGGCGTCGTGATCGGTCCCAGCGTTTTGGGTTGGGTGAAGCCCAACGAGTTGCTGACGGTGTTCAGCGAGTTGGGCGTACTGTTTCTACTATTCAACGTCGGCTTGGAGTTGAAGGATTTCAAGCTGATGCGCGTGGGCTGGGACGCCGTGCTGATCGCCGTGGCGGGCGTCGTGGTGCCCTTCTTCGCCGGGCGCTCGATCATGTTGGCGCTGGGTCATCCGGGCCTGGAGGCGACCTTCGTGGGCGCGAGCATGGTGGCGACCAGCGTCGGCATCACGGCGAAGGTGCTTTCCGACTTGGGCCTGTTGAACGCTCGCGCTTCGAAGCTAATCCTGGCGGCGGCGATCATTGACGACGTACTGGGATTGCTGGTGCTAGCCGGAGTATCGAGCCTAGCCAAGGGCAACGTGAACTACGTGGAGCTGATCACAACGTCGTTGCTGGCGACGGGCTTCACGGTGGTGGTGGCGCAGTTTGGGATGCGGGCTTTCGAGAAGATCGTGCCAAAGGTGGACGCGAAGACGAGGAACTCGAAATCGCAGTTCGTGTTGTCGATCCTGCTTCTTTTCGGGCTTTCGATTCTGGCGAGCCAGGCGGGCGTGGCGGCGATTATCGGCGCGTTCCTGGCGGGGATGGCGCTGGCTTCGAGCGTAAGCCATCAAACCAAGGAGCAGGTGGAGGGCGTGACGGAGTTTTTGGTGCCCTTCTTCCTGGTGGGCATCGGGCTGCACATGGACTTGAGCGTCTTCCAAAAGCAATCGACGCTGATGGTGTGCGGATTGATTCTGGCGGCGGCGATCGCTTCTAAGCTGATCGGCTGCGGCCTGGGGGCGTGGCGTTTGGGTTTCAAGGACGCGGCGCGGGTGGGCGTGGGCATGGTGCCGCGCGGCGAGGTGGGCATGGTGGTGGCGCAGATCGGGCGCGGCTTGGGCGTGATCCCGAACGAGGTTTACGGCGTGGTGGTGTTTATGTCGATCGCGACGACAATGGTGGCGCCGCCGTTGTTGAAGCTGACGTATCGCGATTTGATCTCGCGGTCTAAAGAGCCTATTGAGGACCAGGCGCCGCCGATATCCCCTTTATGATGGCGCTGGCGCGCTCAAAGAGCATGGCGGTTTCATTGCCGCAACCGATGAAGAGCATGCCGCGTTCCTTCCAGAACTGCATGAGTTCGAGACTGCGGTTGTGCGTGCCGGGGGCGATGCCGCGCTTGAGGCAGGCGTCGCGGATCTTCTCGCAGGCGGCGACGAACTTCGGGTTTTGAAACTCGCCGGGCACGCCGAGGGCGACACTGAGATCGGCGGGGCCGATCATGACGACATCAATGCCGGGGACGTCGAGGAGGGCGTCCATGTTGTCGATGGCGGCGACGGTCTCGATTTGCAGGACGACCAGGGTTTCCTGGTTATAGTGCTCGATGGCTTGGGGGATGGTGACGGCGGCGTAGTCGTAGTTGACCGGCGTGAGTCCATAGCCGCGCACGCCAACGGGCGGGAACTTCGTCCAGGAGATGGCTTGGGCCAGTAGCTCCGGCGATTCGACGCGCGGGAAGATGACGCCGTGCGCGCCGACGTCAAGGGCGCGGGCGACGAGTTGATATTGCAGGTCCGCGACGCGCACGAGGGGCGTGAAGCCGACGTAGGGGGCGATGCGGCAGAGGTCTTGGACGGTTTCGAGATCGAAGCCGCCGTGCTCGGTATCGATGAAGGCCCAATGGAAGCCGGCGGCGGCGAGGAGCTTCAATACTTCCTGGGAACGGAGTTGGCCAAAGCCACAGCCGTATTGGCACTGGCCTTGTTTCAATGCTTCTTTGACTAGATTTTTGCGGAGAGCCACGGTGAGTAGGCTTTTAGCCTAACATCAGCACGTGATGGTCATGACAATCGGTGTGGATGTTCTCAAGAATGGTGGGGATGAAGTCGAGGCCGTATTCGTCGAGCATCGAGAGCAGACAGTAGTGGCGCTCTTGGAGGTGGCCGTGGGGGGCGAGGCGATGGCTTAGGTGCGCGGCTTGGCGCTGGGCTTGGTCGTTCTTGCGGAGGACTTCGCGGATGATCTTGGCTTTGTTCTTGAGGAACTGGTAGCGGACTTTGGCCTGTGAGTTGGCGGCGGCGGCAACTAGGGTCGGGTCGAAGGCGGCGAGGTGGATGTCGAGATCGTGGAAGGCGCGCTCGATGCGTTGTTCGGATTCGTTGAGGGTGTCGAGGAGCGGCGGCGGGATGAGGCGACGGCTGATCGCGTCGCGGACATGCTCTTCGTTTTGGAGAACGTCCTGATAGCGAAGGCGGTAGCGGTTAAGAATCGTTTCCGACTTGGGGTCGACGATGGTGAAGAAGGAACGCGGAAGGACGACGGGCATGCGGCCGAGGAGTTCGCGGTAGAGGACTTCGCTTTGGGCGAAGTAGGCGAGTTCGCCGGGGCCGCCGTAGAGGGCGACGGTGGGGAAGAGCCAGTCTTGCCAGACGGGGCGCAGGAGGGCGTTGGGGCTCAGGGCCGCGCCTTGTTGGGCTAGTTCGGCGGGGGTCCAGGACTGTTCGCCGTTGGAATACTGCTGGCCGTCGAATTTGAGTTGTTGGCGTTGTTCGCCTTCGAACTTGAAAAGGAGCGAGGTCTGTTTGGGGTCGAAGTGGACTTGGGCGTGGTAGCCGTTGGCTTCGAGCGAGTGGCCGCGTTCGACTAGGGCTTGGGTTAGGTGCGGCGCGGCTTCGGCGGCTTGTGAGAGGAAGGCGGCGCCGGCCGCGCGGAGGCTGGGGTGTAAGGGGTCGGCGAAGATGAGGCCGAGGGGCGAGAGGAGCTCTTGGAGGAGGCCGAGGAAGGCGGCACCGAAGGTTTTGCCGTTTGTGTAGTGGCGGTCGGCTAGAGCTTGGATTGCTGGGTTGAAGGGTTTGGTTGCGGGCAGGCCTTGGATGGTGTGGAGGCCGGCGGGTCGGCCATCGGAGGCGGCTTGGGCGGTGATGCTTTGGTCCCAAAGGTGGGCGGCGCGGATTTCTTCGACGTCGTGGTCTTCGGTGGCGAGCCAGAAGATCGGAACTGTGGGGTGGCCCTGGTCTGAGAGTTGTTTGGCGAGGACTATGGCGCTCAGGGCCTTGTAGAGCGTGTAGGCGGGGCCGCCGTAGAGGCCGACCTGCTGGCCGGTGAGGACGGCGGCGGTGTTGGGTTGGGCGAAGAGGTCGAGATTGGCACTGGGCGGGTTGATTTCGCGGAGCGACGCCGCGACCTGCGTGCGTCGGGATTCGGGGTATTGAATGGCTTGGCGGGCTTGGGTTAGGGAGTCGGGCGAGGAAGGGTCGTGCTGGAAGTAGGGGGCGACTCTGTCGAAATGGTAGAGGAAGTCGCGGAAGAGGCGGCTCGAGCCCGGCAGGTCCGTGTGGCGTATACACACGCCATGTGTTTCAGTTCGGTTCATGCCTGGGTTTCGATACGAAGAAGACTACAAACGTACCTTAGCAGATGATGGCAAAGGCACTTTGGTGACGCAAAGTTGGCGGGAAGTTTGCTATTTATCGGAACGTGAGTCTGAGCGATTCGGAATTTCAGTTGCGCTGCGACGCCGCGATGAGCGATTTGAACAAGGCGCTGTTGACGGCGGCGGATACTTGGGAGTTTGAGCCGGATTTTCAGGCCGGGGCGCTGAAAATTGAGTTTGAGGACCCGCCGGAGAAGTATGTGGTGAGCCCGAATTCGCCGGTGCATCAAATCTGGGTGAGCGCGCGGGTGAAGAGCTACAAGCTCGATTGGGACGCGGCGCGGGAGGCTTTTGTGCTGGCGGCGACGGGGCAGACGTTGAAGGAACTGATTGGCGACTTGATTGGGCAAAGAGTAGGAGAAAGCGTCGCGCTCTAATGCCAGGGGTTTACATCAGCTACCCCTTTTGCGCGCAGAAATGCAGCTACTGTAATTTCGCTTCGGGGGTGTTTCCGAAGGCGCTCGAGGCGGAGTATCAGGGGCGCTTGTTGGGGGAGTTGGAGAAAACTTCTTGGCCTTGGCGACCGGAGACGATTTACTTTGGCGGGGGGACGCCGAGTTTGTGGCCTGTTTCGGATTTGGCGGCGGTGTTGGAGCGGGTGCCGGGGAGGCCTTGGCGCGAGGCCACGATGGAGGCGGCGCCGGGGACGTTGACGCCCGAGAAGATTGACGCGTGGATGCAGGCGGGGATCAATCGGGTGAGTCTCGGCGTGCAGAGTTTTGTGACGGCGGAACTGCGGCGGACGGGGCGGAAGCATGATGCGGCGACGGTGCGCGGGGATGTGGCGATGTTGCGCGCGGCGGGTTTGACGAATATCAATCTGGACTTGATTGCGGGGTTGGCGGGGCAGACGCGGGAGAGTTGGTTGTCCAGCGTGGAGCAGCTATTGGAGCTTGAGCCGCCGCACTCTAGCGTTTACATTTTGGAGGTGGATGAGGATAGCCGCTTGGGTGCGGAGGTGTTGTTGAATGGCGTGCGGTATGGCGCGCCCGATGTACCGAGTGAAGAGTTGCAGGTGGAGTTATATGAAACGGCGGTGGAGCGTTTGGGGGCGGCCGGGATTGGGCGTTATGAGATTTCGAACTTCGCGCGGGCGGGGATGGAGAGCTTGCACAACTTGAAGTATTGGAAGCTGGAAGAGTATTTGGGATTTGGCGCGGACGCGCATTCGTTGGCCGGCGGAGTGCGTTGGCGGAATGCGGAATCGCCCTCGGAGTATGTACAGCAGGGGGAGACGCGGCAAGAGCGCGAGGCGGCGGACTTGGCGCGGGAGCGATACTGGGTAGGTCTGCGTTTGCTCGAGGGTGTGGAGGATCGTGGCGAGTATCCGGCTGCGATGGCGGAGTTGGTGGGGGATGGTTTGCTCGAACGGCAGGGTTCGCGCGTGCGCTTGACGGCGCGTGGGGTGCTGCTTTCGAATGAGGTCTTTGAGCGGTTTATCGCTCCCTGACTACTTGGAAACTACATGGACATTATCGATCTGCGAAGCGATACCGTGACGAAGCCGACCCCGGCGATGCGCGAGGCGATGATGCGCGCGGAGGTGGGCGACGACGTTTATCAGGAAGACCCGACGGTGAACCGCTTGGAGGAGATGGCGGCGGCGCGCTTTGGCAAGGAGGCGGGGCTCTTTGTGCCGAGCGGCGTGATGGGGAACACGATAGGGCTCAAGGTGCACACGGAGCATGGCCAGGAAGTGATCTGCGAGGCGCGGAGTCACATCATGAACTACGAGCTGTCGATGATGGCTTGGTTTACGGGTTGCCTGGGGCGGACGGTCGCGGCGGAGGCGGGGATTTTGCGTTGGGAGGCGATTGAGGCGGAGATTAAGCCGCTGGGGCCGCATAATGCCCCGACGGGGCTGATTGAGATTGAGAATACGCATAATGTCGGGGGCGGGCATTGCTATCCGGTGGAGGAGATCGACCGGATTGGGGAGAAGGCGCATGAGCGCGGGCTGCCGGTGCATATGGATGGGGCGCGGGTGTTTAACGCTTCCGTGGCGACGGGGGTGCCGGTGGACCGGCTCGCGCGGCATGTGGATACCGTGATGTTTTGTCTTTCGAAGGGGCTGGGGGCGCCGGTGGGGAGTATGCTCGTGGGGTCGCGGAAATTGATTGATAAGGGGCGGCTTTACCGGAAACGGCTGGGGGGCGGGATGCGGCAGGCGGGGATTCTGGCGGCGGCGGGGATCTTTGCGCTTGAGAATCATGTGGCGGGTTTAGCGTTGGATCACACTAATGCTGCGTACATTGGGGCTGAATTACTGAAGGTGCCTGGTATGGCGCTACAAGGTTCGGCGAGCGGTACGAATATTGTGATGCTAGATACTGGTGGGACGGGCTGGGAAGCTGCCGCTTGGGCCGCCAAGGCTCGGGAGAAAGGCGTTCTGATGAACGCGATGGGGAAGTATTTGCTTAGGGCTGTAACTCACTACGATGTTTCGCGCGCAGCTTGCGAGAGCGCGGTGGAGAGGATTCGAGAAATATGGAAAGTTCAGTAAATCCGCTATTACGGCTGCCTTTTGAGGTGCCATTTGCGGAAATCAAGGTCGCGCATATCGTCCCGGCGGTGCGGCAGTTGGTGGTGGAAAGCCAGGCGGCGGTGGATGCGATTGCGGATTTTGAAGGTGAACGGTCATTCGCAAATACCATGACCGTATTTGATCGCTGTAGCGAGGATCTGGAACATGCCATGGCTGTAGTACGCCACATGGAATGTGTGGATAATAGTCCGGAACTGCGCCAAGCGATTGAAATCATTGATCCGGAGGTAAGCGCGTTCTCCTCGGCGATTCCGTTGAACGACAAGTTGTATCGAGCGATCAAGGCGGTGCCAAACACGGGCTTGAAGCCGGTGGAGGAGCGTTTCTTGACGAAGCAGCTCGATTCCTTCCGGCGGCACGGGGCGGAATTGGACCCGGAAGCGAAGAAGAAGTTGATGGAGCTGGACATCGAGCTGCAGAAGCTGACTACGAAGTTCAGCCAGAACGTGTTGGATGCGACGAACGCGTTTGAGCTGTTGATTGAGGATGAGGCGAAGCTCGCTGGGTTGCCGGAGTCAGCCAAGATGGCGGCGAAGGCGAGCGCGGAGAGCAAGGGCAAGGCGGGTTGGCGGTTTACGTTACAGGGTCCGAGCATCACAGCTGTATTGACCTATTTGGACGACGCAGGGATACGCCGCCAAATGTGGGAGGCCTACAATCGCCGCGGTTGGGAGGTGCCTCACGACAATCGTGAGGTGATGAAGCAGATCTTGGCCCTGCGGCGGGAGAAGGCGCATTTGTTGGGCTTTTTCACGTTCGCGGACTTTGTGCTGGCGGACCGGATGGCGCAGAGGGGGGCGATCGCGCGGGAGTTTTTGGCGAATTTGGAGAAGGCGTCGCGGGCGAAGTTTGAAGAAGAGCACAAGCAACTGGAGGCGTTTCAGGCGCAGGTGGACGGCGCGGCGCGGCAGCTTGAGCCCTGGGACATTGGTTACTACGCCGAGAAGCAGCGGCAAGCGCTTTACGATTTCGATGAGGAAGTGCTGCGGCCGTACTTTGCGGTCGACAAGGTTGTCGCGGGCATGTTTGAGCTTTGCGAACGGCTCTTTGGGATCGAGGTGCGGGAGGTGGTGGGTGCGAAGACGTATCACCCGACGGTGAAGTACTTCGAGATCTGGTCAGATGGGCGGATGATTGGGGCGTTTTACGCGGATTGGTTCCCGAGGGAATCGAAGCGCGGCGGGGCTTGGATGGAGGGGTTGCGGACGGGCGGGCCGCGTCCTGACGGCGGTTTTGATCCTCATTTGGGCGTGATTTGCGGGAACATGACGGAGCCCGTGGGCGACAAACCGGCTTTGCTGACCCATCGGGAAGTGGAGACGATCTTTCATGAGTTCGGGCATCTGATTCACCACTGCCTGAGCGAGGTCGAGATTCATAGCTTGAGCGGGACGAATGTGCCTTGGGATTTCGTGGAGTTGCCGAGCCAGATCATGGAGAACTGGTGCTGGGAGCGCGAGGCGCTGGATTTCTTCGCCCGTCACTATGAAACTGGCGCGCCGATTCCGGAAGAGCTGTTTCAGAAGCTGAAGCGGGCGCGGACATACCGGGCAGCCTCGATGCAGATGCGGCAGTTGGCGTTCGGAACCGTCGATATGGCGCTGCATGTCGATTACGATCCCAGGACCGATCAAGATCCGGTTGAGCTGGCTAGTTCAGTAATTCAGAAATTCAGTCCTGTTCCGACACCGCCGAATTTTGGGATGATCCTGTCGTTCACACACTTGTTTAGCTCGCCCGTCGCTTACGCTGCGGGGTATTACAGCTATAAGTGGGCTGAGGTTCTGGATGCGGATGCGTTTTCGCGGTTCCAGGAGGCGGGCGTCCTGAATGGCGAGGTTGGACGGGCGTATCGAAAGGCGGTTTTGGCAAAGGGGAATAGCGAAGAGCCGAAGGAGTTGTTCCGGGCGTTTATGGGTCGGGACGCGGATCAAACGGCATTGTTACGTCGGCAAGGTTTGGCAGAATAGTCAGTATTTCTGATATTCTGAGTTCATGGCAGAACTTCTCGTGCAGATGGGTAAGCGTGGGACTGTCGTCATACCCGCGAAGATCCGGAAACGCTTGAATTGGGAGGATGGGTGCTACTTGACGATTGCCGAGGGCGAGGCGGGAATTTCGTTTCGCAAGGTTGATCTGGGCGGGAAGCCGGACGCGAAGCGGGAGTTGGCGTCATCGATTCTGTCGGGCGCGGCGAACCTAGGGGAGTATTTGGCGGCGATCGAGGAAGTACGGCGGATGGGTCTGGAACCGGAAGAGATTCCGCATGAACGCTTTGGGAACTAGTTTGAGCATCTAAGAGGAAACATGTTTTTGAAAATTTTGTCGCACCCCGTATTCGTGAACCTGAACTTCCATATGCCGATGGTGGTGGATTTGTCGCATCCCGTTGTGATGCTGGCCGGGGATAACGGGGCCGGGAAGAGCACGCTGCTGCATTCAATCTTCTATGCGTTGAAGGGCGAGCAGGTGGACGGGTTTGCTTACCGGTTGGATCAAGGCAAAGTCGCGGAATTGGGGCGGCCTTATCTTTTCGACGCGGAGCAGCACAATCCTCGGGTGCAGTTGGAACTGTTCCAGGACAATCCGCAGATGGTGGAGTTTCTGCAGATGGCGAGCCACGGGCAGGTGATGTTGGCGATGTTCCGCGAGAATTTTCCGAGTTTGCCGGATGGGACGATTCTGCTGCTGGATGAGCCGGAGATGGCGTTGAGCGCTTCGAATCAGGCGCGGATCCTCAAGATGCTGTTTGAGTTGGTGGAGAAAAAGAACTTCCGAATCATCTGCGCGACGCATTCGCCGATCTTGCTCGAGTCCCCCGATACTTACGTGATCAACCTGGACAACCACAAGAACAAGAATGTGGCGGACATGACGATGGGTGTGCAGGGGGCTTCTACGATTCAGTAGAAGCTTATCAGTAGAAGCTTAGGGGCTCAGGTTGGCGGTCGAGAGAGCGCCCCGTGAAGAAGCCGAGCGCGCCGAGACCGAAGGGCAGTGCGATCAGCGGGCCTTGGGTTGCCTCCGGGCCGCCGCCGATCAGGCCGGCGAGCCCGGCGCCGGCGGCATAGCCCGCTACGGTTCCGATGGCACGGCCGCGATGACGCTGGGGGCGGAGGTAGGCGCGGCGAATGTCCGCGCTCGAGGTGGTCAGTTGGCCTTGCTTGGTGGTATCCAGCGTGAAGGTGTTTGGGTTGGAATTGAGCCAGAGGCCTTCGATGGTGGCGCCGGAGCGTAGTTCGACGCGGACGACTTTGTTGCGAAGGACGCGGTCGGCGTCGTTCCAGGGGATATCGAGTGCAGGGGCTGCGAGGCCGCTTAGCGCGAGCGTCAACAGAACGCGGGTCATGCGCTTAGATTAGGTTTCGCGGGTGAGGAGCGGGCGGAGCTTTGTGACACTTTCGGGGCGCAGAAGGCGGATGGCGTGGAGTTGCGGGAAGGCCGTCAATGCGCGGGCGGCGATTAGGTCCGCGCCGATTATCGTCGTGCTGGCGAGGCCCTCGCGCCAACTGGGTTCGCGGGGATCGCGCCAGAGGACGGCTTCTTTATCGATGTTGAGAGCGGCGAGGAGCGTCGAGGCCCAGGAGCGGAATTGCGCGGAGCTTGTGACAATCGCGATCAGGACCGGAAAGGGCGGACGCTTCAGGCCGCTCAAGATCTCCGGCATGGAGCGGACTTGCGTGGCGAGGTTAGAGAAGAGTGCGGGGCTGACGGTGATAGGGAAGCCGTAGGCTTCTTCGAGTTCCGCCGCGAAGATGCGGGACATTTCGGGATCGGGTTTCAGCCAGAGTGGTTCGCTACGGCGGATGTAAACGCCGCTACCGTGTTGGAAGTGGAGCCAACCACGACGGCGGAGGTCGCGGTAAACGAGGCTGACGGTGTTGGCGTGGATGGCGTGTTGGCGGGCGAGTTGGCGGACGCTGGGAAGGCGATCGCCGGGCGCGAGCTTGCCGCTAAAAATGCCTAAGAGCAACTGGGCGGCCAGTTGCTCTTGCAGGGATGCGGCGGCGTTCTTGCTGAGCCAGAGGCGCAGCAATTAGGGCTCCGTTTTACGGCTCAATGTGGTAGTTGAGCTCGCCGGCTTCGATGGCAACTTTTAGATAGTTTTGGCGCGGTGGGAGCGGGCAGGTGGCGAAGGGCGTGAAAGCGCAGGGCGGGTTGTAGGCGCGGTTGAAATCGAAAGTCACCGTACCGTCGGCGGCTTTGTCGCCGTAGAGAAAGCGGCCGGCGGGGTAGGTGGTTTTGCCGCTGGATTGGTCGCGGAAGATGAGCCAGACTTGGTCTTTTCCGGCCTTCAGAACTTGCACGCGCTGGGCCTTGCCGTTGATCGAGAACTCGACTTCGCCGGGGCTTTCGTGTTCCTCGACGACGCCTTCGATTACGGTGGGGACCTTCAGGTGCTTGGGCTCGGCAAAGGGGATGAACTTGCCGGTCACTTTGTACTCTGGCTTCACATCAAACCACGAGCGGTGCGTGAATTCCTTGCGGTACTTGCTGGTTTTGTCGCGGAGACGGAGGCCGGTCTTGTCGCCGCGGACGATGACGAAGAAGCTGAGGTCGCCGAGGGTGACAATGTCGTAGCCGTCTTTCGCGTCATCGGTGAGGACCTTCTTGGTGGCGGGCTGGCCGTTGATCTGGAGGCCAGCTTTGGGATCGGGATCCAGCGTAACGGCTTTGCCGTCGAAGATCACTTTGCCGGCGCGGGCGGGGGCTTTGCCGGTGGGTAGGACGAAGGTGTTCTTTGGATCGCTGCCAAACGTCGTTTCGCCCTTGTTTAGCCAGTGGAGGCCAGCGACGGTGAGCCAGCCGGTGTCGCTCTTGAGCGTGGTCTCGATCTTCTGGCGCCATTCAAGGATTGGCTTTTCGTAGGTGGGGTCCACTTTGTTGGCTCCGGAGGCCATCGAACAAGCCGAAAGTGCCGCCAATGCTGACGCGTGAATCATCCTAGACTTGATCGACATTGTGTAGATTATAGCCTCTGCAAGTAGAGATGTAAAATCGAGGCAATGCGATTCGGACTATTCTTGGGCGGCGTTTTCTTTGCCCTCATGCTGGGGGCGCAGGACTTTAGCGAAGTGCAGTTCGAACGCAACGCGGTGGGGCTGCGCTATGGGGAGGCGCCGATTTGGTCCAAGGCCGTAAACGGCATGCTTTTCGCCGACGTTCCGAATAATGTGATTCAGGCTTTCGTTCCGGGGAAGGGCGTGGGGAAATTCAAGGAGAAGCTGCTGGGGCCAAGTGGCCTCGCGCTCGATCCGGATGGCCGATTGATCGTGGCGGAGACGCGCGGGCGGCGTTTGATTCGATATCCAGTGGGGCAGGATAAGGATTTTGAGGTGCTGGTGGATAGGTTCGAGGGGAAGAAGTTCAACGCGCCGAACGATGTAGTCGTGCGCAAGGATGGGCAGATTTACTTTACGGACCCCGCCTTTGGGGCGCAGGTGGATGCGATGGAGTTGAATTTCTATGGCGTTTATCATGTGACGCCGAAGGGTGAGGTGAGTTTGGTGGCAAAGCCGAAGGGAAGGCCGAACGGGCTCGCGCTTTCGCCGAACGGCAAGATCCTCTACGTGACGAATTCCGACGAGAGGAAGATTTACGCCTACGATTTGGATGGCCGGGGCAGGGCGAGCGGGGAGCGCGTTGTCGTTGCGAAGACGGAGGGGATTCCCGATGGGATCGAGACAGATGAGAAGGGGAATCTCTATGTGGCCGAGGATACGTTGCGGGTGTATAGCCCGGCGGGGAAGAGTATTGAATCACTGAAGCTGGCGGAGAAGCCTTCGAATTTGGCGTTTGGGGATCCGGATGGGCTGACGCTTTATGTGACGACGAAGACGGGGTTGTACCGGACGCGGGTGAAGTTGGGCGGGGCGGGGTTTGGACCGAAAGCTAGTGACGGCGGAAATTAGTAGCGGGCGGCGTTATCCGGAACGGCCGGTGGCGGGCGTGGGGGCGTTGGTGTTTCATGAAGGCAAGTTGCTGATGGTGCAGCGGGGGAAAGAGCCTTTGCGAGGTTGTTGGAGTTTGCCGGGTGGGGCGATTGAGTTGGGCGAGACGGCTCACGATGCGTTGCGGCGGGAGTTGTTGGAGGAAACGGGGTTGGTGGTGGAGCCCGTGAAGTTGGTGGAGATTTTTGAGCGGATTCAGCGCGACGACGAGGGTCGAGTCGAATTTCACTACGTCGTGGCGGATTGGATTTGCTCGTGGACGGGCGGTGAGTTGCGTGCGGGGAGCGATGCGATGGATGCGCGGTGGGTGAGCCGCGAGGAGATCGGCGCGATGCAGGTGACGAGTGGGACACTGGAGATAGTGTTGCGGCACTGGGTTTCCTAAGGAAGTTGTTGTCGATGAATTTCAGCGCTGATTTATTGGAGTATGAGGGCCTGCGGGCTTTGGTTGGGCGCTACGTGTATTCCGCGGCCGGGGGGCGTGAGTTAGCGGCGATGGCGCCGTTGACGGATCGTGCGGTGTTAGAGGCGAAGTTGGCGGAAGTCGCCGAGGCGTTGGAGTATTTGCGGGATAGCGACGATGAGTTGCCGAAGTTGCGCTTTAGCGGGCTGGAGGACGTCGCGCAGGCGGTGGAGAAGATTCGCATCGAGGGTGCGGTGCTGGAGGGTTTGGAGATACTGGCGGTGCGCACTTGGCTCGAGCGGGCGGCGGAGTTCCGGCAAGGGTTGTCGGCGGGGTCGCATCGATTTCCGCTGCTGTGGGAGAAGGCGCAGGAGATCGGCGACTTCCGAGAATTGCTGCGCGCGTTGAGCGGCAAGATTCGTCCGGATGGCGGGCTCGAGGACGATGCAAGCGTGGCGTTGAAGCGCCTGCGGCAGGATCTGTCGCGGCAGAAGGATCACATACAGACATCGCTCGAACGTTTCTTGCGCTCACATCGCGACGATGGCGTGATGCAGGACGATTATGTGACCGTGCGCGGGGAACGCTTCGTAGTACCGGTGGCGGCGAACTTCAAGGGGCGTGTGCAGGGCGTGGTGCATGGGGCGAGCGGCAGCGGGCAAACGCTTTTCGTCGAGCCGCTGGAGACGATTCAACTCAACAACGAGCTGGTGCGGCTGATGGAAGAGGAGATGCGCGAGTGCCATCGCATCTTGCGCGAGTTGACGGCGAGGATGCGGGAGCAGCATGGCGAGATCAAGGCGGCGGTGCGGGTGTTGGGGGCGCTGGAGTTCGTGTTTGCGAAGGCGAATTTCGGGTCCGAGTTTCGATGTGTGATTCCGAAGTTCTCGCCCGAGCTGGACCGGCAGTTAACGCTGAAGAACTTGCGGCATCCGTTGCTCGAGGATGTGTTGCGGAAGAAGCGGGGCGCGGTTGTGCCGCTGACGCTGGAGATGGACAAGAACCAGCGGACGTTGCTGATCAGCGGCCCGAATACGGGCGGCAAGACGGTGGCGATGAAGAGCGTGGGCCTGGCGGCGCTGATGGCGCAGAGTGCTTTGCCGGTGCCGGCGAGCGAGGCGGTGTTGCCGGTTTTCGATCAGGTGCTCGCGGACATCGGCGACAACCAGTCGATTGTCGAGAGCCTTTCGAGCTTCAGTTCGCATGTGCGGCATATCGCGGAGTTGCTGGAGAAGGTGAGTCCGGATTCGCTGGTGATTCTCGATGAGATCGGGCGGGCGACGGACCCCGAGGAGGGCGGCGCGTTGGGCGTGGCCGTGGTGGACCGCTTTCATCGCGATGGGTGCTTTACGCTGGCTTCGACGCATTTGATTGCGCTCAAGATTTACGGAGTGAATCATGACGGCGTGTTGAGCGCGTCGATGGGGTTCGACGAAGAGACGTTGTTGCCGACGTTTGAACTGCGTGTGGGCGCGCCGGGGAAGAGCGCGGGCCTCGATACGGCGGCGCGCTTTGGCGTGTTGCCGGAGGTGATCGAGCGGGCGCGCGAATCGATGACGACGCGGGAGCAGGACATTGCGCGCTTTTTGAATGAGCTGCATACGAAGCTTGAAGAGGCGAAGCGCTTGGAGGCCGAGTGGCGCAATAAGAACGCGATGGTGGACCTGCGGGCGCGGGAACTTGATGCCCAACATGAGAAGCGCGAGGCGCAGCGGGTGCGCGAGTTTGAGCAGAAGATGGCGAAGATGTTGGCGTCGTTTGAAGAGAACTCGCGGGCGACGATTGAGAGCATCAAGCAGGGTTCGGAATCGAAGAAGGCGGCGGAGCAGGCGCAGTTGAAGGCGGCGAAGTTTAAGCGGGAGTTTCAGGCGGAAGTGAAAGTAGCGGTGCGTGGGGAGAATGCGCCGGCTGCTGCTTCTGCTGAGGCGAAATTGGCCGTGGGCGTGAAGGTGAAGCTCGATGGCGTGCGCGAGCCGGCGCAGGTTTTGCGGCTGCTCGATAACGGGCGGATTGAAGTGCAGGCGGGCTTCATGAAGATGCAGGTGGGGCGGGATGAGGTGCTGGAGGTCTTGAGCGCGAACGAGGCGGCGGATTTGAAGAAGAAGCTGCCGAGTAACGTGCGTTTTGAACCGGGGCCGGCTTGGGACACGCCGACGCGGGAGATCAATGTGATCGGGCAGAATTCGGCGGAAGCGCTGGATAATGTCGACCGCTTTCTGGACAAGGCTTCGCTGGCTTCGATTGTTCGCGTGCGGATCATTCACGGGCATGGGTATGGGGTGTTGAAGAGGGCGATACAGGAGATGTTGACGAAGCATCCGCATGTGTCGCGGCATTATGGGGCGACGCCGGCCGAGGGTGGGACGGGGGCTACGATCGCGGAGCTGCGCTAAAACCCTTACTTCGTTCCGCCGATTAACGCTCCGATGGGATCCAATCTCAAAATAGGTGTTGGCCTAGGAGGCACGCTGGGCTGCCTGCTGATCATGGCGACGGGAGGGTCTTTCGGGCTCGCTCTCCTGTTCGTAACGGCCGTAGTGGTGCAAGAGTGGCTCCCAAACGTCCTAATCTACCTTGGTGCTCTCTCGCTAACTTGGTTCCTTATCCGGCGGCTGGGAAAGTGGAGGGCGGCGATCGCCAGTCTCGCAGCAACCGCGTTTTTGAGCATCGCCGTGCCAGTCGTACTCAACCAAGTGGCTGAAAAGCGGCTGGAACAGGCACGTCAGCTCGAGATCCAGCCGAAAGAAAAAGTCAAAGGCGGCGGTACGATCACAATCGAAGTTCCGAAGCTTATAACGGATTTGGGTTGCGATGAGCTATGCCTGGTCTTGCTCTTCAACGGACAGGCGGATCGCGTAGTAATGCAAATGGAAGGCGCGAAGATCCCACGGGAATATTGGATCTCCCGGCAGGACTGTCGAATGGACCTACTAGCCATGGAACTGATGCTTTCGCCGAACCAGTTTGCACGCGAATGGAGCCACTCAACGGGTGCTTCGCGAGTTTGGGGCGCGGTTAGGACGCGAATTGCGGCTGGGGAGTGCTTGGCGAGCGGGGAAGTGACCCATCCCACCGGCGACCTTAGAATCCGTTGGTTGAGCGACTATCCAATACGCAGAGGTCTCGATTTTAGATTGGAGGCGAGGCAGCCTTCAAGGCATGGAGTAGAGGTAGCGCTACGGAGAGAAGTCATAGCAAGGGAAACGGTAAGCAACGTAGACCTGTTATCCCGGCCGCTTCATATTGACAGGGCTGAGGGTTGGGCGCGCACCTCGAAGGACGTCAATGGAAAGCCATTTGACCGTATGGCCATGCTCAGGCGATTAACGGCGCTCCAGCTCGATGCGCCCGCAAACGCGACCTTGCGTGAGATTCGACCAATGTTGGACGCTGCGCTGCAAGATCCCGAAGGATCGACTGCCGCGTTCTTATTGCTGCGTGAATACCTAGACTCCGTGAAAGATGGAGAATTCGAAAAATGGGGGGACGGAATGCGGATTTCAAGGATCATTTTGGATGATCGCGTCACCTTCCTTCCTTACTCGATCACAGCAGCTGAGAAGGCAGTTCCGGTGGTGCGGGACGCGGTGCTCGGGCGCTTAACGCGTTTGGCGGCGCGGATTGACGACCCACGACAGCGCGCGACGTTCATTCACTTTTCGTCCCTGGCATCCGATCTGCCTCGCGGGGCGTATTCGCGGGATGTGCCGCTGCTGGACGATCTAGCCGCCAATGTTCGCGTCCGGCCGCTGATGCCAAAGTTAGCGGCGCGGCTTGGGGAGCAAGGCAAAGGTGGAGTGGAGAAGCTAGTGAAGATCTTGGAAGGCACGCCGCCGCCGACAAAGGAAGAGGCGGATGCGATTGAGGTTGGGTTGTGCGGCGCCTCGAAGGATGCAAAAGAGTATTTAGGGCGGCTGCGCGCGCTGCGGGGAGACTACACCAGCGGCGACTCTTGGCGTGGGTTGCTTGTCGCCCTTGGCGCAAGGGCTTCGGAGTTCAAGCGCCCGGAAGGCGGTTATCAGGAGCTCTACGAATCGGTTCTGGAGGACAGATCGAGACAGTGTTCGTCGATCTCACGGTCCAACTGAACTCGGGTGAACTCGGGTCCGGTTTCTTGGAGATCCGCTAAGCCGTGGCTCAGGTTCCGCCGATAAATCGGGGGATGGTGAAACTTCTCCTACTGGCGCTGGTGGCCACGGGCCTGCCCGCGCTGCTGGTCTTGGCGGCGCCCGATTTGATTGTGGTTGGGCTCATCTTCCTGATCGTGCCGGGGCTCGTGATGATGGCGCTGCCGACGGTCTTCTTGTATCTGTGCGTGTTTTCGGGGGTGTGGTTCGCGACGAGGAAGCAGGGGGAAGGGCGCGCGGCGTTGTATGCGTTGGCTGGCCTGGCGGTGGTGGCTTTGGGCGTGCCGATGGCGCTGAATAGTGAGAGCGAGGCGCGGTGGGTGGAGTTGCGCGGGCGGGAGATGGCGCCAAAGCGCGAGATTCGGGGTGGGGGAATCGTGACGATTGAAACTCCGAAGTCGTACACGAGCCCGGGTTGCAATGAGCTTTGCCAGTTGTTGTTGTTCAACGGGGAGGCGGAACGTGTGGTGGTACGGGCGGAGAGGGCGAAGTGGCCGGAATCTTATCGTGCGTCGCGCGAGGATTGCCGGATGGATTTGAAGACGTTGGACCGGATGCTGCAATCGAATTATTCGAACTGGAGCGGGGTGGATAGCGTGAAGGCCGTGGCGCAAGCGGTGAAGTCACGGATCGCGGGGGGAGAATGCCTGGTTCGGGAAGAGCTTCGGGAGACCGGGAAGAATTTGACGATTCGCTGGGTGGACGAAAATCCAGTTCTGGCTTCGGGGAACTTGAAGTTGGAGGCGCGCGGGCCTTGGAGCAAGGGCGTCGAGGTCGAGATGAATGGCGAAGTGGTGGCGCGCGAGACGCTGAATGGCGTGATGTTGCTTTCGTTGCCGTTGCATCTGGAGCCGATCTCGAATGGCTTGGGGTTTCGGGGCTGGCGTTGGGGGCGCAAGGGAGACACGGTTGAGGAAAGCAAGATCGACCGCATCGCGATCTTGCGGCGATTGACGAAGCTCGATCTGGAGACGCCGCGGGGCGTCGAGTTATCTTCGATGCGGCGGCTTTTGGACGCGGCGCTAGACGACAAGTCGGGGTCGAATGCGGCATTCGTGTTGTTGGGCGATTACTACCGGATCTTGCGGGAAGAAGGCTTTGAAGTGCGGGACCGGCAGCGTTTGGTGCGATTGATCCTGGACGATCGCGTGACGGATTTTTCGTACTTCAACTGGTCGCCGAAGGAGCGTGAGAAGGTTGGCGTGGAGATCCGGGACGCGATGTTGCAGCGCTTGTTGCGGTTGGGCGCGAGGATCGAGGACAAGGCCACTGGCGCGACGTTTGGGCAGCTGGTTCATGTGGCGGCGCGGCTGGGGCCGGGGACTTACGCGGGCGATGTGCCTTTGCTTGACGAGTTGGCGGGTGATCCGCGGCTGCGGTTGTGGATGCGAGATCTGATTCAGCGCTTGGCGGATCAGGGTAAGGTTGGCGCCGGGAAGCTGGTGCGGATTTTGGAGGAAGGGCCGTCTAACAATCACAGAGGGGTGAGAGACATCCAGGCTGGACTATGTCTAGTGGCCAAGGACGCCCAGGATTTTCTACCGCGTCTCCGCGCGGTGCAGGGCGACTTCACACGCGGCCATGAGTGGCGCGGGCTCTTGATTGCGCTGGGGGCGCGGGCGTCAGAGTTCCAGCATCCGAACTTCCCGGATCAATCGGCTTACGAAGAGACGTTGCGTAAAGAGGCGCATCGCTGCCTTACGAAGAAGTGGCCGAGTTAGAGCTTACTCGCCGACGTAAGCGATGCAATCGATTTCGATTTTGATCTGCTGGTTGTAGAAGCGGCAGCCGACGGTGGTACGCGCGGGCTTCTCGTCGCCGAAGAATTGCACGTAGATCTCGTTCATCTTGGGGAAGTCGCGCTCGTCCTTTAAGTAGACGTTGCACTTGACGACGTCTTTCATCGAAGCGCCGCAATGTTCGAGGATGATGCGTATGTTCTCAAGCGTGCGGCGGGTTTCATGTTGGATGTCGCCGTAGGTGAACTCATTGGTGGCGGGATCGACGGGGACTTGGCCGGAGACAAAAATAAAACCCCCGGCTTTGACGGCGGGGGCGTAAGGTCCCCGGGGCGTTACCGCCCCGGGAGGATAGATGCGATCGAGCATTAATCCGATTTTCGCTTGCGCGTGCGGGAGGCGCCAGAACCGCCACTCGATTTCTTGGCCGGAGCCTTGCGCGCGCGGCTAGCCGTCTTTTTGGGCTTGGCTGGCGGCGGGTTGGGCTCAAGGATGCTCGGCTGGCCTTCGACGTAGGGTTGGACTTCGTCGTACTCGGAGTAGAACTCTTCTTCCTTCGGCTCCGGCGGAGCGGGAGGCGGGAAAAATTCGCGGCCGAGGTAGACGACCATGCCGCGCTCTTCGTCCATTTTGAGTTTGGAGACGCCGCGGTCTTGGGCGAAGTTCAGGAACTCGCGGAAGCCGAGGAAGCCGAAGTTCTTCGCGTCGAAATTGGGGTGTTCGTCGATGATCCACTGGTTGAGCTCGGAGGCATCGACGCCGTCGCCCATTTCCATCTCATAGCGGTGTGCTTCGAGAGCGTCGCGGAGGAGCGGGAGGGCCTCATCGGGTTCGGGCAGGGGCTTGGCGTTCGCGCCGCCCTTGCGTTCGATGATGAGCTTGCCGCCGCTGCCGTGGACTTCGATCAATTCGGCCTTCTTCAGCTTGTCGATAAAGTCCGAGAAGCTGCCGGCGCCGAAGCCGCGTTCGTGGAAGGTGGGGTCGAGCTGCATCATCGTGCTCTTGAGGAGGCCGAGTTGGGCCTGGACGCCGCGGCGCTCGAGGGTTTGCAGGGAGCGTTCGACGAGTGGGAGGGCGGCGTTAATTTCGAGGGAGACGCGCGGTTCGGAAGGTGGCGCGCCTTCTCCGGATGGACCAGCAGGCGCGCCTTGATCGCGGCGGCCTTGGCGTTCTTCGCGGCGGCGTTCGCGTTCTTCACGGCGGCGATTGCGGCGGTCGGCCCAGCGGTCTTCGCGGGGGCCATTTTGGCCTTCGGGGCGCGGGCCATTATCGCGTGGCGCCGCATCGCGGTGGCCACCATCGCGTTGGTCGCGATGACGATCGTCGCGATGACGGTCGCGGTCGCCCCAGCGGTCCTGACGGCCGCCTTCGGCGCGGGTCATGCCATCCTGAAGCTCCTGCTTCAGCTTCTCCATGTGCGGCCCGTTTTCGCCGCCGTCGAGACGCGCGGCTTGGTCAAGCAGCAGGTTTTCATAGGCGACGAATTCGTGGCAGTTGGCCTGGAGGATCGTCGACGTGAAGGCCTTGCCGCCGACCACGTAAACGGTCTTGCCGTATTCCTTCAGCTTGTTGACCAGAGGGATAAAGTCCGAGTCGCCGCTGATGATCGCGAAGGCGTTTACGTGGGTGTGCGTGAAGGCCATCTCGAGGGCGTCGAGGGCGAGGTTGATGTCGCCGCCGTTCTTATCGCCACGCGGGCTGGGCAGGCGTTGCACCATCTGCACGGCGTTTTCGGCCATCTGGCGGGCGGCGCCTTCCTGGCGTCCCCAGTTTGCGTAGGCGAACTTCGCAACGATGTCGCCCCGCTCTTTCAGTGCATCGAGACAGAGCGAAACGTGGAATTCACGGCGCAATGTCGATTTGAGTCCGATTTCGATGTTGTCGTAATCGACGAACACCGCAATGTTGAGTTTGTCCTGTAGAGGCATTACTCTCCTCTTGAATTTTCAGAGATCTTAAGAGGCGGGGATTTTTGCCGCACCGCGGATAAAGTCCACCACGGATTCCAGGCTGCTGCCAGGCTGGAAGACCGCCGCCACTCCCAACTGCTTGAGCTGGGCCGCGTCGTCCTCCGGGACGATGCCGCCGATCACAAGCAATACATCGGTCAGGCCGCGTTCGCGCATGAGCTCAAGCACGCGAGGCACGATCGCCATGTGGGCGCCGGAAAGGATGGAGAGTCCGATTACCTGGACGTCTTCATCGAGCGCCGCGTTGACGATCATCTCGGGTGTTTGGCGGAGGCCGGTATAGATAACTTCCATGCCGGCGTCGCGCAGCGCCCTAGCGATAACTTTCGCTCCTCGATCGTGTCCGTCGAGGCCGGGCTTTGCCACCAATACGCGGATGCGGTTCAAGACCAGACAACTTCAGTATAGGGCTATTTGGGAGGGGCTTCGGGAATGGCGCGTTTGGTCCGATGCTTGCCGGCTTTCCCGCCCGTGACGCCCGGCATTTCTCCAGCGGCTTGGCGCGGGCCGGACGATGATCGTATCTTGGAGTGAGCGTTCCGCGCGGCGCGGCTGATCCGGTGATCCAGCGCCAAACGTAACGGAGCGGTTCGCACGGGCCGGCGCGATTTGTAGACAAGGCAGGAGGACGATTTTGACCAGCCACGCTCCCTTGAGCGACAACTTGGAGCGTCCCCGTCGGGTTCCCCCTTGTGTGGCGCGCATGACCCTTAGGCGCGACTCCCGGGCGGCGGCAAGGGAGCGTTGCGCCGGAGACCGTACGAAATTCTGGAGTCTTCCGGGCTCGGGCCCGCGCAAACGCAGGGCCGGAGCTGGCGCGGTTGGGATTGAGCCGGTTTGAAGACCCTGCATCGATTCCGCTGGACATTAGCCTACCTGCGGCCGCATGGTTGGGGGCTAGGGCTGGTTACGGCGATCAGTTTGCTTTCGACGGCGCTGAGCCTGGTGCAGCCGTATTTGTCGAAGCTGTTGATCGACGAGGCGCTCTTGAAGCGCGATGTGGACGCGCTGGTGCGGGTATCGGGGTTGATGATCGGGTCGAGCTTGCTCGCCTTCCTGTTTAACGTGGCGGCGGGCTATTACTACACGAAGATCTCGACGCAGGTTCTATTTGCGATGCGGAAGGATCTGTTGGAACACCTGCACTCGCTTTCGCCGCGCTTCTACGCGGAGTGGAAGACGGGCGACATCCTAAGCCGCTTGAACAACGACATCAGCGAGATTCAGCGCGTCGTGGCGGATGCGTTGCTGAGCCTTCTTGGCAACTTGGGCTTTCTGGCGGGAAGCGTTTTCATTCTGGTGCGGATGGATCTTGGCCTCTTCGCGACCGGAGTGGCGGTGTTGCCGGTGGCGGCTTGGGTGGCGTGGTGGTTCCGGACCATGCTGGTGGACCGCATACGCATCGTGCGGGAGCGGGCGGCGGAGATTGGAAGTTTCTTGCTGAATAGTCTGCTGGGCCACCGCATCGTGGCGGCGTTCGGGGGGATGCGGCAAGAGATCGCGCAGTTCAGAAAACGAAACGACTCGTATGTCGACGCGCTGCTACGGATGCAGTTGTTGAGTTATTCGGGGTCGGGCTTGCCGGCGATGTTATTGACGGTGTCGACGGCGGCGGTGTTTTGGGTGGGCGGCAACAAAGTGATCGCGGGGACGATGACCGTGGGCACGCTGGTCGCGTTTCTGGCGTATCACACGCGCCTGCTCGGGCCGGTGCAGGCGTTGATGGGGATGTATACGAACTTGGTGACCGCGCAGGTGTCCTTGGAGCGAGTGCAGACGCTGTTCGACGTAAAGCCGGAAGTGGCGGCGCCGCCAAACGGCGAGGAGCTTTACCTCGCGGGGCATGTGGCGCTAGAGAACTTGAGTTTCGCGTTTGGAGACAGGAAGGTCTTCGACGGCTTGTATTGGAACGTTCCCGCCGGAGGGATCGGCGTGGTCTTGGGGCCAAGCGGACGCGGAAAGAGTACGCTTGCCGATTTGCTCTTGCGCTTCTACGATCCGCAAGCGGGGCGCGTGTTGATCGACGGCCACGATCTAAAGACGGTGGCGATGGCTTCGTTGCGGAAGCAAGTCGCGGTGGTGGAGCAAGCGCCGTGGTTGTTTCCCGCTAGCGTTGCCGAGAATTTGCGCTACGCGGACCCAGCGGCGAGCGATGCCGGTCTTCGCGCGGCGCTCGAAGCCGTAGGCCTGGATAGCGCGTTCCCGGATTTGGAAATGGTGGTGGGCGAGCGCGGCTTGAACTTGAGCGCGGGACAGAGGCAAAGGCTCGCGATCGCGCGAGCGTTATTGCGGCGGCCGAACGTTCTCGTGTTGGACGAGCCCACGGCGGCGCTGGACGAAGCCAGCGAACGCATCGTGACGCAAGGAATCCGGAAGTTCCTGCCGCAAGCGACGCTCATCTTGATCACCCACCGGAGGCAGCTGGCGGAACTGGCAAGCACCGTGCTGGACTTGGAATGAGGGTACGGGTGGCGGTGCTGGATTCGGGAATTCATGCCGGGCATCCGCATGTGAATCATGTGGTGGGTGGTTTTAACGCGACAGCCTCGGGCTTGGCGGCGGATTGGTTGGACTTCACCGGGCACGGCACAGCGGTGGCCGGCGCGATCCAAAGTCATGCGCCGGACTGCGAGCTCTTGGCGGTGAAGATTTTCGACCGCGCTTTGCGGACCGATGTGGAGACGATCGAGCGCGGGGTGCGCTGGGCTTTGGCGCAAGGCGCCCAATTCATCAACCTGAGCTTGGGAACCACGAACCCGGAGCACGCCGAAAGGCTTCGCGCGCTGGTGGCCGAGGGAGGGATTTGGGTGAGCGCCGCGGAAAGCGAAGGGAAGCTCTACTATCCGGGCAGCTTGGAGGGCGTTCGCGGCGTGGTGGCGGGTGCCGGCTTGGAACGAGATGCCTACCGGGAAATCTCGCCGGGGCGCTACGCCGCGTCGCCCTTTCCGCGCGAAATACCCGGCGTGCCGCGCGAAAAGAACCTGCACGGCATCAGCTTCGCGGTCGCGAATCTCACGGGCTTATTGGCGCGGGACGCTTAGCGGCGGGCTTGGCCAGCGCCGCGCCGCTATCGAGCAAATATTCAATAGCCACCTTCAAGTAGACCTCGGCCAGGTCCGGATTGATCTGTAGCAGACCGTTATACTGCCGGCTGAGTTCGTCGCGGTCGCCCTCGGCCAAAGGTCCGGTCCAGCCGCGCCGGCCTCCGTGAACGTACGCGCGAAGCGCGCGCATTAGCGCAGTCTCCACGGCGATCGCAGCTTGTTTCTCCGGCAGTCCCGCACCGCGCATGGACTCGATAGCGGCGGCAATCAACTGAAAGGCCATGCCATTGGCGAAGGTGAGCCCCGCTTCGTATACGGCGCGGCGGCGCTCCTCCATCTCCACGATCTTCGCCCGCCCCTTCGTCTCGACCAGCCGCTTCAAGCGTTGCAGCGCCGGCCGGTCGCCTTCGAAGAGAAAGCGCTGGTCGTCGAAGCCGTCCATGATGTCCAGGCTCCCAATCCGCGCACCCAGTTCCCGGAAAGCCTGCAACTCGTGAGTATCGGAATGCCCGCCGCAGAGAATAATGACGTGGCGTTCCCAATGCAAGGACGCGCGGCGGAATTCATCCAGCGTTTCCGGAAGCTCCGCGCTAGGAACCGCGATGAGAATAAGATCCGCATGGCGCAGGTCGTCATAGTGTTCGACGGCCATCCCCGCGTAAAGTGTATTGGCGATGCGGCTCGCGACACGGAGCGAGCCGGCCTTCACAAACTCAAGATGCTGCCGTAGTCCAGGCAGTTTCGCTACCCACGAAGCGCTAACGGGCCCCGTCGCGATCAGAGCCGTCCTTGGCGCTGCCGGCATATAGGAACTTACTCCTCAGATCCTTGATGCGATCCCGAAATTGAGCGGCTTTTTCGAATTCGAAATTCTTGGCGGCTTCCCGCATCTTCTTTTCCAGCTCTTCGAGGTATCGCTCCCGGTCCTCTCCGCTCAGAAGCTCCACCTCGTCCGGCTTCTCTTCCTCAAGCGGAACCGTCACGTAATCCGCCTCAGCGATGCGCACCAAGTTCATGTCAATCGGCTTGATGATGCTCTGAGGCGTAATGCCGTTCCGCTCATTGTAGTCCTTCTGGATCTCTCTACGCCGATTCGTTTCGTCGATCGCGCGTTTCATCGAATCCGTCATGACGTCGGCATACAGAATCGCGACGCCATTCACGTTCCGCGCGGCCCGGCCGATCGTCTGGATCAGAGAACCGGTGCTGCGCAGGAAGCCCTCTTTGTCCGCGTCGAGAATCGCCACGAGCGAAACCTCCGGCAAGTCGAGGCCCTCGCGCAGCAGGTTCACCCCGATTAAGCAATCGAATTCCCCCTTGCGCAGGTCCCGCAAGATCTTGACGCGATCCAAAGTCGAAACCTCGCTGTGGATGTATTGGCACTTGATGCCCGCCTCTTGGTAATACTCGGCGAGATCCTCGGCCATGCGCTTGGTGAGCGTCGTGATCAGCGTGCGCTCGTTGCGGGCGTTGCGCGCGCGGATCTCCTTCAAGAGATCGTCTACCTGGCCCTTGATCGGCCGGATCTCGACGGGCGGATCGATCAACCCGGTCGGCCGGATCACTTGTTCGACGATCACGCCGCCGCTCTTGGTCAGTTCATACGGCCCCGGCGTCGCGGAGACGAAGACGCTCTGCTTGATGCGGTTCTCGTACTCTTCAAACGTGAGCGGCCGGTTGTCGAGGGCGCTCGGCAGACGGAAGCCGTACTTGACGAGATTCTCCTTGCGGCTGCGGTCGCCGCCCCACATGCCGCCGATCTGCGGCATGCTGACGTGCGATTCGTCGACGAACATAATCGCGTCCGCCGGCAAATAATCGAGCAGCGTGGGCGGCGCTTCGCCCGGCATCCGGCCCGTCAAGTGCCGTGAGTAGTTCTCGATGCCGTGGCAGTAGCCGATGGTCTGCATCATTTCGAGGTCGAACTTCGTGCGCTGCCAAATGCGCTGCGCCTCGATCAATTTCCCTTGGCGTTCGAGCTCGGCGTGCCAGCTCACCAGTTCCTCTTCGATGGTGACGATGGCCTGCTCCTTCGAGACCGGTGTCATCACATAGTGGCTCTTCGGATAAATCGGCAGCCGCGTGTACGTTTGCTTGATCGCCGCCGTGAGAGGATCGATCTGCGACAGACTCTCGATCTCGTCGCCCCAAAGTTCGATGCGGAAGGCGTTGTCGTCGTAAGTGGGATAAACCTCGATCACGTCGCCGCGCACCCGGAAGGAGCCGCGCTTGAAGTCGAGATCGTTGCGCTCATAAAGGATCTCGACCAGCTTCGACGTAATCGCCTCGCGCTTGATCTTCTGGCCTTTCTCCAGAGGCAGCACCATGCCGTAATAGGCCTCCGGCGAGCCAAGACCGTAGATGCAACTGACGCTGGAGACGATGATGACGTCGCGCCGTTCGAAGAGGCTACGCGTGGCGGAGAGGCGCAGTTTGTCGAGCTCGTCGTTGGTCGTCGATTCCTTCTCGACGTAGGTGTCGCTCTGCGGAATGTAGGCTTCTGGCTGGTAGTAGTCGTAGTAGCTGACGAAGTATTCGACGGCGTTGTGCGGAAAGAACTGCTTGAACTCCTGGTAGAGCTGCGCGGCAAGGGTCTTGTTGTGGGCGAGGATGATCGCGGGGCGGTTGACGGTCTCAATGATCTTCGCCATCGTGAAGGTCTTACCCGAACCAGTGACGCCAAGCAGCGTCTGGAATTCTTCGCCCTCGCGCAAGCCACGCACGAGTTCGGCGATGGCGTTCTCCTGGTCGCCGCGGGGGCGGTAGTCGCCGGCGAGGCGGAAGTCCATCAGGCGTGGTCCTCGATGTCTTTGCGTTCGCGGGCTTTGCGCGTGCCCATGCGCTTGGGGCCCTCGCTCATCACCTGCGCCTTCTGGTTCACCGCGGCGCGGGCGGTGCTGTTTCGCTTCGGGCGGGGCTTGATTTCGATCGCTTTGATGAGCGGCTTTTTCGCCTTCATGCTTTTAGGGTAGAGGACCTTGCTCCGCTGGAGCTACTGGCGGCCCGGCAACATTGACTGGTGGAGGATGCGCGAAACGAGAATGCCTCGCGACCGTTGCCGGTAAACGATTACATGCCGTCCGTGCTCCAAACGGTAGAGACCCGGACGAATGCCGTCGCATGGCCGGCCAAGAAGGGGCGGAGGGGCCACGTGGCGGCAGCAATTTTCCAGTTCCTCCAGATACCTAAGAGCCTGATCGAGGCCCCATCGATCCAGCGTGAATTTAGCGATCTCCGCGAGATCCCGGCTGGCGCGGACAGAATACTTCGTGGCGGCCACCGGCTAGGTTTTCTTACGCGTGCCCTTTAGGGTGGCGCGAAGACGCAAGAAGGGGTTTGTGCGCGCCGCACCACTGGCGTCGCCTTCGTCAATCGCAGCCCGGAGCGAGGCCAGCTTCACCTCGTACTCCCGTTCGTCGCGTTCCAGACTGCGAAGAGCGGCGCGGACGACTTCGCTGGCGTTCTCGTAGCGTCCGCTTGCGATCTTGGCCAGCACGAAGCCTTCGAGTTCTCCGGTTAGATTCACCTTGCGTGTGGGCATTGCGGTCTCCGGATCTGAGCCGTCTAGCGTGGGAGTATCACGGTTGGCAAAGATTGCCAATATCAGCGGCGAGGAGTTAAAACAGCCCTTCCTTGCGAAGCCGCTCGGCCTCGGCGTTATAGGCGCAGCCGAAGAGAGCGATGAGACTGAGGAGGTAAAGCCAAATCAAGAGCGCGATGGCGGCGCCGATGCTGCCGTACATGATGTTGTAGGTGGCGATGTTGCGGACGTACCAGCCGAAGCCGGTGGTGGTGGCGCTCCAAAGGATCGTCGCGACGAGGGCGCCGGGCCAGACGCGGCGCCAGCGCTTGGGCAGGCTGGGCGCGAAGCGGTAGAGCCAACTGGTGACGACGGTAAGCATGGCGATGGCGAGAAGGTAATTCACCAACCGGCTGACGACGGCGAGCGTGCCCTTGAGCGGCACTTCACGGCCCAGGACGCCAGCCCAGTTGAGCACGATGCTTTCGATATTGGGGCCGAAGACGAGGAGGATGCTGGCGGCGATGGTAGGCGGGAGTGTGACGAAGACCAACAGAATCGCGCGCCAGCGCTGGCGCCAGAAGCCCCGGGTGTTTGGAGTGCGATAGGCGGCTTGGAAGCCGGTCATGAGAGTGGCGACGACGTCGCTAGCGGCCCAGACCGACAGCAGCGTCGCGAGCACGATGAGCGCCGCGGGACGGCTGCCGCGAGCGGTGAAGGCGTACTGCACGAGGTCTTCGGTGCCGGGCGGGACAACTTCAAAGAGGAATTTCGAGATAGCCTCCGAGGCGCGCTGCGCGTTTACCTGCACAAGGATAGTGGCCAGCGACGTGAGAACCGGGAAGAAGCTGAGGAGCGCGGAGAAGGCGGCGCCTTTCGCGATATCCAAGAGGCCGTGACGGTAGGTGGCGGTGGCCGCGCCGCGCAGGATGAGCAGATAAGGCTTCAACGGCGCAACTCCCGGTCGATTTGGGCGATTTCCTCGGGCGTCCAGCGCTTCTGCCAAGCCCAGTTCGTGCAGCAGGTAAGAAACTCGTCCGCCGTGCGGCAGCCTTCCTCCCGCTTGGCCCATTCCAGACGCGCCGGGAGATCCTTGGGACGGGCGACGGGAACGCGAAAGGGTTCTGTGCGGGTGGGGTGGAAGCCGGCCAGGCCCGGCTCGATGCGGGCGAGAAGTTTGTCGGCGGCTTCTTCGGCCATCGAACGGTACGTGGTGTACTTACCGCCTTCAATGCGAAGAATGCCGTCGGGGCCGAACTCGATGCGATGCTCGCGGCTGGTGGCGCTGGCGCTTTTGCCTGGGGCGGCGACAAGGGGGCGCAGGGAACTGAACTCGCCGGCGATCTCCCCGATGCTTTGCCGCGGGAAGAGATCGCGGGCGATGGCGAGAAGGTACTGGCGTTCGGCGCCGGAGATATGAACTTCATCGGGGCTGCCGTCGTGATCGACGTCGGTGGTGCCGATCAGCGTAAGCGGCTGGATACCGTCCCAAGGGATGAAAAAGATAATGCGGCCGTCGGTGTGAAAGTGGGCGATGGCGTGATCGCCTTCATAGAGGCGCGGGACGACGATGTGCGACCCGCGGACCAAGCGCATGTTCGCGACCGGCATCCAGGGGCCCCGGGCGTCGACGACGGCGCGGGCTTCAATGCGCGTGCCGTCTTCGAGGCGAAGCGAGTTACTTTCGACGTTGGCGACTTTGGTGCGAGGGCGGCAATCGGCGCCAAGATGCCGCGCGTCGCGGACGTTGTCGAGAACCAGGGCGGCGGAGTCGCTGGCGGCGTCCCAATAGGTCAAGGTCCGGCCCCAATACTTGCTCCTGCCGATGCGGTGGCCGGTGGCGAGGAGGTCGTAAAGCGCGATCCCGCAGCAATAGTAGAGGCGCTTGAACCAGGAATCGAGAGGCAGATCGAAGCGCAAGGGGCGTACGGCGTGAGAGGCGAGTTTGAGCAGGACGCTGCGTTCGCGCAGGGCTTCGCGGACCAAGGCGAAGTCCATGTACTTGAGGTAGCGGAGGCCGCCGTGGATCAAATGAGAATTCTTGCCGCTGGTACCCGCGGCCCAGAAAGACTTCTCCAGAAGGAGGATGCGAAGTGGCTTGTTCTTGAGGTGGGCACGGAGCGCGAGGTCGCGCGCGAGACCCGCGCCGTTGATGCCGCCGCCGACGATGGCGACGTCGAAGTGTTGGGTAAGGTCCGCCTGGCCCGCCTCCATAGGGTCATGCTAACAGCGCATGCTTGCTTGGGACGGTGGAGGCGTAAAAGAACCTCGAAGTCATCGTCCGCGGCGGAGCAGGAAAAGACTGGCAAGCCATACGGCCGCGCTGAGGGCGGCGAAGATTTTCTGTTGCGCCGTTCCTTGGTATTCCAACGTGATGGCGGAGGCGGATTTCGGTTGCGGGCGAAGTTGAATCAGTCCCATGTTGTCCCGTTCGACCGGAATTGGGGAGCCGTCCTGCGCAGCCCGCCAGCCAGGGTCGAAGTTCATCGAAACGAAGACTAGGTCGTTGGGCCGGATGGCTCCCACGATTTCGTAGTGGCTCGGGTTCCGCTCGCGCCAGATGAGCTTAGGGCGTTGCGGATCGGCGATAGCGGCGGCAAGCGGCGCGAGGGACTCCTTGTAGCGGTCCTGCGGGGCTTCGTGGGGTTGGATCAAGTGGGCGTGCGAGGTGTTGGGAAGCTTATGAACCCAATCGTGAGGCGTGGCGAGGAAGACAACCGGAGCCAGTTCTTTTAGCTTGAAGGGGTTCTTGAAGTCCTTGTAGTACTCTTCGCTCTCCAAATCATGAATGACGACGTATTCCACGCCAAGCGTCGCGAGTTGGCGCAGAGCGTCCTGGCCTTCTTGGCCTTCCTTCGACGCCTCGCCGGTGCGGACCTGGTAGTAGCGATCGACGGCAATGCGCTCGCGCAGGCCGCTCTCAAAGGTGCCGCCGACTTGGTGCAGCCGGGTCCAGGCGTTGAGGCGAAATCGTAGTGCGCCGGTAACGAAAACGCGGCCTTGCGGCTTCTGGGCCTCCAGCCACTTGGCGAGTTTGAATTCGAGGAGTTGTTCGCTGTCTTGCAGCCCCCAATCGGACCAGCGGCGTTTGGCGCTTTGGCCGATCTGCGCCGCCCCGGCGGCGGTAAATGCAAACAGGCAAAGCGCGACGCAGAACCTGTCGACGCCTTCCTTGCTACGCAGGGCCGCCAACATCCAAGCCGTCAAGGTCGCCATCAGGAACATCTCAAGCTCAAGCGAATAGCGGCGGCTTTCGGGAATCGTGTCCCGGCCCGCGAGATAAAAGCCCCCGACGATCCAAAAGAAAGCGATCGTGAGGAGCGTAAGAGCTTGAAGGTTCCAAGCGACCTCAAGACGCTTCATACCGAGTTTGGCGATCGCGAGCAAGACAAGCAAACCCGCGTAGAGCGGCCAGTGGGATTGTTCCACTTGGTATCCGTAGGAATCCTTAGGCCAATTGAAGAGCGTCGTGAAGACGTATTCTGGCGTCAACCAAAAGCAAGAGAGTCCGTAGCCAAGCACGCCCGCGATCACACTGCGCCGGACGAGGCCAACGTCGCTGAGCCAGAGGACCAACAAGGATACGGTGAGCGCAAAGGCGCAGAGCCAATTCACTAGGGGCGCAACAGCCAGCGCGACGGCCATCAAGAAGAGGCTCGCGAAATCCTTGCGCCGGGCGCCCCAAACGACCGCCGCGAGAATCAATGGCAGCAAGCTGAGTCCCACAATGTGCGGGCCTTCGCCGTACTTCATCAATACGAGAAGACGCCAAGGGAGATAGTAAAGGCCACGGTCCGTATCGATCCTGTCGAAGAGCCCGTAGGCGGGCGAAAGAAGCGTGTAGGCCAGGCCGAGCAGGATCGCCCAGCGGCGGCGGCCAAAGAGCCAGTAGAAAGCGAGAGCCAATGTCACTGGTCCCAGGCACGCGAAGAAGGCTGTCGTGAGGCGATACGCCCAGAAGGGATCGATGCCGCTGATCCAGTGAAGCGTCGACGCGGTGTAGGGAATCAGCGGAGGGTACGTAAACTGCGTCGGCTGCCCGCCATACTGCTGCGGATTCCAGCCCCATGGATTGGGATGCTCGGAGATGAAGCGCGCGATGCCGCCGTAGCCGGCGGCGATAGAGCCGCGATAAGGACGCGCTTGGGGACTAAACAACGGCCCGTAGAGGGCCAGGTTCAGAACGAAGATCGCGACAAGGGCGGCGGCGAAGCTTAGGCGTTTCGTTTTCGAAGATCCTTCCACAAAATCCACGCGGAGGCTAACAAGGTCAGAAGGAATAATATCTCGCCAATGGTCTTCGCCAGGGGTTTGGCGAATTCAAGTTGGACCCACTCGAGATTGCCCTTTGCATTCTCAGGCGAATCAATCTGGATGAAGCCGAGCTTGTCGGCCTTGATGGGCAAGGGGCCGAGATTCGAATTGGCGCGCCATTGAACGTCGTGGGTGACCTGAACGATGAGGCTCTGGTTCGCTGCGGCTTTGCCTTCGACGCGCAACGCATCGGTGCCTTGCCATTGTGTCGTGGTGGGAGCCTCTGGGCCTTCCTCGAAGACTTTTGCGTAGCGGTCCAACGATTCCCTATCGGCTTGGTTTCGAATCACGGGAAGTTGTTCGTAGGCCGCCCGATCCACGACGCGCGCGAGGCTCCGGTAGCGGCGAGGGATCTCGTATATTCGATTCTCTTCGCCGTCGTCGTACACCGCAGTCAGCGCGCCCTCGAACTTGTTCGGATAGAGGAAGTCGTGGTACCACTCTTTAGACTTCTTGCCGTGCGTCGCGACTAGATCGACGCCGAGGATTTGCATCCACGGGATCGCAATCTTGGGATCTTCGCCCATAACGATTTCCCATTGCGAGGGCATAACGATCTGGTTCTGCAAACCCTGTTCGCTGCTGCCGCCAAGCTGTAAAAGGTCGTGCCAGGTGTTGTACCAGAAGCGCACGGCGCCGGTAACGTAGGCGCGGGCGTTGGGGTGGTTGGCGTGAATCCAGTCGGGAATCTTGAAATAGACAGAAGGCTTGTAATCCGTCGGGGCGGGGAAGATGGCGCGGTGGTGGCGCAGGTAGTTGTAATGGATTCCGGCGATCGCGACGATGCCCACGAGCGCGGCGGCCCGCGACCATTTGGCGTTGCGTTCCCAGAGCCAGACACCGAGGCCGACGATCAAGAGGATGTAGATGATGTCAAGTTCGGGCACGAGGCGCATGGGCTCACCGATGATGCGGAAGTTGAGCCATTGATTGCCGATGGAGTTGAGCGAAAAGAGCAGCGTGGAGCCAGCCAGAAAAGTGTGCCAGGGATTTAGCTTCTTCTTGCGGTCGAGGCGGTTCGAAATCGAGAGGAAAGCGATCAGCGCGGCCAAGGCGATCCAGCGGGACCAGAGATTGCCCTTGTCGCTGACGTACTGCATGTTGCGCAGCGTGATTTCCAAATACTCCGGCGTGAGCCAGAACGCGGAGAATCCATAAGCGACAATCGGCGGCAGAATCGCGCGGAAGAGGATCGCGTTGGTGCGCGCCTCGAGCCAAAGCGCCCACACGAGAAACGGGTAGAACATCGCCAGCGCCGTCGCGCCGTAGAAGTTGTTCGACACCACCATGCAACTCGCGACGCCGGCGGCGACGCCCCACGCCTTCTTGCCCTGCTGCAAGTAGAGCCAAGTGAAGGCCAAGGCCATCGGCAGCCAGGCGACCGCGGTCATATGCGGCCCTTCGCCGTAGCGCACTAAGGCGTTGAGCTTGCTAGTGCCCAGACGGAATCCATCGGCCATCACCGCTGGGAAAAAGGGATACGCGGGCGAGACGACGGCTGCCATCAGCGCCGCCGCCCATCCGGCATAACGCCGCCGGAATCCAATGCGCGCCAAAACGTAAACCGCCGCGATGCCGAAGCAATAGAAGAAGCCAGTGTAGAGATGGTAGGCTTTCGCCGTTTCCATCGGGTAATATTTGGCGAGCGCGGCCGTCCCATAGCGAAGCGCGGGCGGATAAACGTAATCGAAGCGCGTGCCGACGTACCAATAAGGCTGCCAGAGCGGGCGCGGCCAGTGGTCCTTCAGAATGCGCGCGTCGGCGATAAACGTAGACTCGATGGAGCCCCAGTTGTCCGTGTACTTCAGTTTGAAGTAGGGCCGGATCAGGAAGCCGGCAATGAGCAGAAGGAGGGCGAAGTCAAGTAGCCAAGTCCAACGGCGTTGGCGCATGCGTTAGCTAGCGGCCGCGGCGGCGCGGCGGTAGCGGCGCTCCAGAGATTGGAATTGGCGTTGTTTCTTGAAACCCCACTTGTGGAGCTGGAAGCGCGCGAGCAGCCAGAGTATCGAGAGGCCGTAGATGCTGCTTTGGATGAAGCTTGCGCTTGAGGCTTGCGGGAAGTAGCGCGTGGGCACGGGCACTTCCGCGATGCGCTGCTTGTTCTGCACGAACTGCGCCATGATCTCCTGGTCGAAGATGAAGTTGTCGGAGTTCATCTCGACGTTCACTTCTTCAATGGCCTGACGCGTGTAAGCGCGGTAGCCGGTGTGGTACTCGGCAAGCTTCAAGCCAAAGACAAGGTTCTCGGCTTCGGTGAGAAAACGGTTCGAGATGTACTTCCACCAAGGCATGCCACCTTGCATCGGCGCGCCGCCGAGGAGACGCGAACCCAGGACGACATCCGCTTCGCCTTCCAGGATCGGTGCGATTACCTGGGGCAGTAGCGTAGGGTCGTACTGATAGTCCGGGTGCACCATGACGATGATGTCCGCGCCGGCGCGCAGGGCTTCGCGGTAGCAAGTCTTCTGATTGGCGCCGTAGCCGTAGTTCCCGTTGTGAACGAAAAGTTCCAGGCCGAGCTCGCGGGCGATCTTCGCGGTCTCGTCGCGGGAGCCGTCGTCGACGACGATCACCAGATCGACGACATCGTGCGGTAGCTCCGCGTAGGTCATATGGAGCGTCTTGGCCGCGTTGTACGCGGGCATCACGACGACGACCTTCTGCTTGCCGTTACCGGGCTTGCCGCCACCAGAAACTGGTAGGCGAACAGGGTTCTCCATACTACAGCGCAATGATAACAAAGCGCTTCGGCCCAATGCAGCGAGGGCGCGACGAGGCCGACGGGGATCGGAGTGAGTTCCTTGACTTCGAAATCGTAACCGGCGCGTTCGAAAAGGCCGCGCCAGTTGGCGAGCATCCAGAAATGCAAATGGGTGCGGTCGAAGAGGCCTTTGTCGTCTTCGGGGAAGCGGCCGAGAAGAATGTTTAGCCGGAAATAGATGTTGCCGCTGTTGGGGAGAGAGGCGATGATTTGGCCGCCGGGGGCAAGGTGACGCTTGAGAGCCATCAGGAGCCGATGCGGATCCCGAAGGTGTTCGAGCACGTCGCCGATTACGATGACGTTGAAATCTTCTTCAAGGAAGAGTGGCAGTTTTTCCTCGAGGTCGGTGGGGATGAAGTTCAGGTCCTTGACTTGTTCAGGATCGTAGCCGCAAGGATGTTCCAAACTGGTGACGTTGAAGCCTTTGGCGGCAAGCGCACGGGAGAGGTAACCATTGCCGCAGCCGACATCGAGCAGATTTCGCCCCATCTTCGCCGGATCGAGCATCGCAAGGAGGCGCATGTGGCTCGAATATGGCGAATCCTTGAAGGTATAGACGCTCATCTATAAGAATAGAATTATGCCCTATCCCGAACCATTGATCGTTCCGATGCGACAGGACTTGACCAAGTATGGCGTGGAAGAAACGCGCACGCCGGAGTCCGTCGACCAAGCTTTGCAATCGGAAACGACCTTGATGATTGTGAACTCCGTGTGCGGATGCGCCGCTGGGAAAGCGCGGCCCGCCGTGGGCGCGGCGTTGCAACATGCGAAGAAGCCCGCCAAGGTGGCGACGGTCTTCGCGGGCGGCGACGAAGAAGCCACGCGCCACCTGCGCGAATTGTTGAGCATGTATCCGCCTTCGAGCCCCGCCATGTATCTGTTCAAGAACGGCGAGCCGGTCTTCGCATTGCATCGGCGCGACATCGAATCGAGCGATCCGTTCACGCTAACGGAAAAGCTGAAATCGGCCTTCGAACAACACTGCTAATTCGGCTCGCATCGCATACTAAGTATGTATGCTCGATGTCTTCGCGCTCACGCGCTCGCTCGTCGATATTGAATCCATCACGGGCAATGAGTATCTCGTCAGTCTGGAACTGGAGAAGATCCTTCAAGGCTTGGCGGACCGTTTTGGCGGGCGCGTGGAACGAATCGAAGTGGAGCCGAAGCGCCACAACTTGCTCTGCACTTTCGGCGAGCCGTGGGTAACGTTATCGACGCACCAAGATACGGTGCCGCCCTTTTTTCCTTCGCGCGAAACCGAGGACGAAATCTGGGGCCGCGGCGCCTGCGACGTAAAGGGCATCATCGCCTCCATGTTGTGCGCGGGTGAAAAACTTCTGGAACAAGGCGAGAGGAATCTCGCCTTTTTGTTTGTAGTGGGCGAGGAACGCAACAGCGTGGGCGCGTATCACGCGGGGCGGCATGGGCGGGGGTCGAAGTTCATCATCAACGGCGAGCCGACCGAGAACAAGATCGCCCTGGGCTCGAAAGGCGCGTTGCGGCTGGAGTTGACTTCGTCCGGCAAGATGGCGCACTCGGCTTACCCTGAGCTGGGCGAGAGCGCGATCGAGAAACTGCTCGACGCTTTGGAGCGCATTCGCCGCATCGATCTGCCGTGGCACGACGTGTTGGGGCCGTCGACTTTGAACATCGGCTTGCTGAACGGCGGCCGCGCGCCCAATGTAATTCCCGACCAGGCGAAGGCGGAGCTGCTGATTCGTTTGGTGGACGATGGGGAGTCCACGGTGCGGGCGATTCGCGCGGCTTGTACGAACTTGGCTGACGTGAAGGAAGTGCTGCGCATTCCCGCGGTGCTGCTGGGTGGAAGGGAGTTTGAAGCGGATGGCTTTGCTACGATGGTAGCTTCTTACACCACTGATATTCCAGCATTTGCGGGCGCGTGGGGAGAACCTTTCCTCGTGGGTCCCGGCACGATTCACGTTGCGCATACGAGCGAGGAACGAATCTCCAAACGGCAGTTGTTGGACGCGGTGGAGTTGTATCAGCACATCGTGAGGAAGCTGCTGGCTCGCTGCAAGTAGTTCACCGGATCGATACTTTTTAAGCCATGATCGTGATGAAATTTGGCGGCTCCTCGGTTGAGTCCGCCGAGGCTATTCTTCGTGTCGCCGGTATCGTGCAAGCGAGAGCGGAGAGGCGCCCTGTCGTCGTCGTAAGCGCGATGGGGAAGACGACCAACCGCTTGCTGGAGGCCGCGAATCTCGCGGTCGCTGGGCAGAAGGACGCGGCGCTGGCAAAAGTCGACGAGTTGCGCGCCAATCACCACAAAGAAGCCGATCGCTTTGGCGCGGCGGCGGTGATTGACGCGCATTTTCAGGAATTGAATGAGTTGGTGCGGGGCTTGGCGATCCTGGGTGAGTTGACGCCGCGCAGCATTGACGCGGTATCGAGCTTTGGCGAGCGCCTATCGAGTGAGATCGTCGCGATGGCCTTGGAGGCAAAGCACATCGATAGCCGGCAGGTGATTGTGACCGACGAGAGGCATACCCAAGCCGCGCCCCTCTACGCCGAGACGAATGCGAAACTAAGCGGCGTGCAGTGGGGCGCGATCAGCGTGATGGGTGGTTTTATCGGTGCGACGCGTGCGGGCGTCACGTCGACCCTGGGACGCGGCGGGAGCGACTTTACGGCCTCCATCGTGGGCGCGGGGATTGACGCCGAAGAGATTCAGATTTGGACGGACGTCGACGGCATGTTGAGCGCCGACCCGACGGTGATGCCCGGCGGGCGGCGCGTCAAGAGCATCAGTTTCGCCGAGGCGGCGGAACTCGCCTACTTTGGCGCGAAGGTCTTGCACCCAAGTACCGTTCTACCGGCGATTGAGAAGAACATCCCGGTGTTGATTTTGAACTCGCGGCGGCCAGAGGTGGACGGCACGCGGATCACGGCCGAAGGCCCGGAAACGAAGAGCCCGGCTAAATCGATTGCGTCGAAGAAGAACATCACGGTCGTCAACATACAGTCGACCCGCATGCTGATGGCGCATGGGTTCTTGCGGCGCATCTTCGAGGTCTTTGACCGCCATGAGACGCCGGTGGATATGATCGCGACAAGCGAGGTAAGCGTGTCGCTCACCATCGACAACACCGCGCATCTCGACGCCATCGCGCGGGAGTTACGCGAGTTTAGCGAAGTGGAGATTGAAGACGCGAACGCCATCGTGTGTCTGGTGGGTGACAACATTCGCTGGCAGGCGGGCGTCGCGCATCGCGTGTTCCGCGCGCTCGATTCGATCAACGTCCGCATGATTAGCCAGGGCGCGAGCTTGCGGAATTTGGGTGTTGTGGTGGCGCAGAAGGATTTGCGCGAAGCCACCGAGCGATTGCATAACGAGTTCTTCGCGGATGCCGACCCGGAGGTCTTTGACTAGTGAAAATCGCGATCGTTGGCTACGGCAAGATGGGCAAGATGATCGACTCGCTCGCATCCGAATACGGCGGCGAAGTCGTCCTGCGCCTCGATGAATTCAACAACGCGAACTCGGCAATGATGACGCCAGAACATTTCGCGGGCGTTGATGTAGCGATCGAGTTCACAACGCCCGACACTGCCGTCGAGAACATCAAGCGGCTAGCGGCGCTGAAGGTAAACACCGTGGTGGGCACTACAGGCTGGCTCGAAGCGATGCCCGAAGTGCAGCGCACGATTGAAGAGGCGGGTACCGGCCTAGTGTGGAGCCCGAACTATTCGATCGGCGTGAACCTATTTTTCCGCGCAGTGCGCGACCTCGCCGCGCAAATGGAGAGCTTCCCCGAGTACGGCGCATGGGGTTGGGAGATTCACCACGCGGCCAAGAAAGACGCGCCGAGCGGGACCTTGAAGATGGCCGTCGAACAAATGCGGCGCGGCGGCTATTCGCGTAACATCGACGAAAGCGCCAGCCGCGCGGGTGCTGTGCCGGGAACGCATGAAATCGGCTTCGACGCCGCGGCGGATACGATCACCATCCGGCACACGGCGCGCAGCCGCGAAGGCTTCGCGCGAGGAGCCTTAAAAGCCGCCCAGTGGGTAGTTGGCAAAAAAGGCGTGCATGAATTCGGGGAGATTTTGTTTCAGTAGGTGCATATGAGATTCCAAGGTTGCGGGACGGCGCTGGTAACCCCGTTCAAGACGAATGGCTCGCTCGACGAGAGCACGCTGCGCAAGCTGGTGAAGCGGCAGATCGCGGCGGGAATACATTTCCTGGTGCCCTGTGGAACGACGGGCGAGAGCCCGACGCTGAAGCAGGATGAGCATCTGCGCGTCGTTGAGATCACCGTCGAGGAATCCAAGGGCAAAGTGCCGGTGCTCGCGGGCGCGGGTGGTTACGATACCGCCGAAGTCGCCGCTCTGGCCACCGAAGTCGAGAAGCTCGGCGCCGACGGCGTTCTGAGCGTGACGCCCTATTACAACCGGCCCACGCAAGAGGGCCTCTTCCAGCACTACAAGGCCGTCGCGAAGGCGACGAAGCTCCCGATCATTATCTACAGCGTGCAGGGACGGACCGGTGTCAATGTAGAGCCGTCTACGCTAGCGCGCCTCGCCGCGATTAAGAACATCGTGGGCGTGAAGGAAGCCAGCGGCAACATCGGCCAGATGGCGAAGGTCGTTCACGAAGTGCCCGCGGGCTTTGCCGTATTGAGCGGCGACGACGCGATCACGATTCCGCTAGTGGCCCTCGGCGGCCACGGAATCATCAGCGTAGTGTCGAATCAAATTCCGGCGGAAATGTCGCAACTGGCCTCGGCCGCTCTCGAAGGCGACTACTCGAGAGCGCGCGCGATCCAACGCAAATTCCTGCCGCTGATGGACGTCAATTTCGTCGAGTCCAATCCCATGCCCGTAAAGTGGGGCATGGCGCAGATGGGTCTCTTGAAGCCGGTATTCCGCCTTCCGATGATCCCGCCCAGCGAGGCCGCCCAAGCGAAGATTTCGAGCGTACTGAAACAGGTTGGTCTTATCTAGATGCAGCAGCAGATTGAAGCCGCTTTCGCCATTCCGGCGGCGCAGTTAACCGAGGCGGAGCACAGACTCTTTCACGCCTTCAAGGCGGGGTTGAACGCGGGCGTTTACCGCGCGGCGGAGCCGGAGGCCTCCACGGCAACTGGCTGGCGCGTCAACTCCTGGGTGAAGCAGGGCATTTTGCTAGGCTTTCGCCTGGGCCAAATTGTCGACATGAGTGTGGACGCCCAGCGCCAACCCTTCCTGGACAAGGCGACCTATCCGGTGAAGCAAGTAGGTTTGAACGACGGCGTCCGTATCGTTCCGGGCGGCTCCTCGATTCGCGACGGTGCCTTTCTCGGCCGGGGCGTCACCTGCATGCCGCCGATGTACATCAACGTGGGCGCTTACGTGGGCGACGGCACGATGGTCGATAGCCACGCGCTGGTCGGGAGTTGCGCCCAGATCGGCAAGAATTGCCATCTCTCGGCCGCCGCACAAATTGGCGGAGTTTTGGAACCTGTTGGCGCGCTGCCCGTCATTATCGAAGATGAAGTGATGGTGGGCGGCAACTGCGGCGTCTATGAAGGAAGCGTGGTGAAGCGCCGATCTGTTCTAGGCAGCGGCGTGATTTTGACCCGCTCCACGCCCGTCTACGACGTTGTGAACGGCACGGTGCTTTCGGCGGCGGATGAGCAACCGCTCGTGATCCCCGAGGGCGCGGTGGTGGTGGCCGGGTCCCGGCCGGTTACGAAAGGCCCGGGCAAGGATTGGGGCATTTCGCTCTACACACCGGTCATCGTGAAGTACCGGGATGAAAAGACGGACGCCCGCGTGCAGTTGGAAGATTTGCTGAGGTAAGTGATGCGTTTTTGTTTGGCGCTAGTTGCGGCGATTTCGCTATTCGGTCAAGCCTCGCGCTTTGGCGCGGCGATCCCGGTGCATACGGAATTCTTGACGAACGTGCGCGCCCTGACGAGCGATGGCGCGAGCCGTAGCCCGCAATGGACTAGCGACGGCCGGCGCATGATGTTCGTCTCGAAGCCCGCGGAAGGTTGTCCTCAAGGCTACTGGTACGAGATGGATACCAAAGAGCGCCGCTTGGCTTCCACGGGCAAGGGCGCGGTGCGGCAGGTAGTTCCGATGGGGAAGGGCAAGGCCTGGATTTTCGATTCGACGCATGAGACCGGGGGCGCGTGCGCGCCGCAGAACCTGGGCAGCGTGCCGGCGGCTTTCAACATCTTCATGGCGAACGAGAAGAACAAACTGGAGCGTTTGGCGGGCGCTTCGGGCTACGATGGCGAGGCGCAGTGGAGTGAATCCGAGAAGCGGGTCGTATACACCAGCCAAGCCAGCGGGGATCTGGAAATTTGGAGCATGGAGCCAGATGGCCTAAACAAGAAGCAGTTGACGCGCAGCCCCGGCTACGACGGCGACCCGCATGTGAGCTGGGACGGCCGGCGCATTGTGTTCCGTTCGACCCGGGCGCGAAGCGAAGCGGCCGAGAAGCTAGTCAAGACCGAGCTCGAACAAGAACGCGCCTCCATCGTGCCGAGCGAAATCTTCGTGATGAGTCTCGCGGGCCGCGATGAGAAGCAAGTAACGAGCTTCGGCTGCACGGTGCTCGCGCCGGTCTGGGCACCGGATAATCGCCGCATCGTGTTCAGTTCGAACCTGCCTTCGTGCGCGGGCGATGGCTTCGAGCTCTTCATGGTGAACTTGGACGGCACGGGCCTAGTGCAATTGACCAAGGGCAACAAGTTCGTTTCGGACCCAGCCTTCTCGCCCGACGGAAATCGCCTTGCCTTCACCCGCGACGGAAACATCGCGATCGCCGAGTGGCAAGCCCCGGCGCCGCCTCCGGAGACGCTCAATCCACTTTCCAAACCCTAGTCCGCAATCCGTAGTGCGGAATCCAACGTCGAGTTGGAAATGATTTTTCCCAAACAATTTTTCTTCTGTTTTCGCGAGACGGAATCGCACGCAGCGGCGCGTGAGGTCTTGGAGACAGATGAAAATGCGATCAACACTTTTACTACTTGCGGTGACGGCGACGCTCATGGATGCCGCTCCGAAGCTGCAGTCGCCCAGGTTGCCCTTTGCCTTCGAGGCGAACCGCGGGCAAACGGCGGATTCCGTGCGCTACATCGCGCGCGGCGAAGGTTATGCCGTTTTCTTGCGGGACCAGGACGCCGTCGTGCGTTTAGGCCGCGAGGGCAAGCAGGTGCGAATGTCCTTGGCCAACGCACGGAAGGCCCGCTCGATTGAAGCGCTGGAACGGCTGCGCCAGACAACCAATTACTTCGTCGGCAACAACCCCGCCGCCTGGAAGCAAGACATTCCGAACTTCGCCCGCGTGCGTTACAACGGCGTCTATCCGGGCGTCGATCTCGTCTATCACAGCCTGGAGAATCAGCTCGAATACGACTTCGTCGTCGCGCCGGGCCAATCCGCCGCGCCGATTGAATTGCGCTTTGAAGGCGCGGAGCGGATGGAGATCCTCGCCAACGGCGAACTCGCACTGCACTTGGGCGGGCGCGTGCTCACCCACAAAGCGCCCTACGCGTACCAAGAAGTGAACGGCCGCCGCGAGACGGTGCGCGCGCAATACGCGCGGCGGGGCGACAACGCGGTCGGCTTCGCGCTCGGTTCCTACGACACTACGCGCCCGTTGGTCATCGATCCCGTGCTCGTTTACTCGACGTACCTCGGCGGTAACCGCGCGGATGCCGTAACAGGCATGGCCGTCGACAAGGAAGGCGCCGTCTACGTGGCGGGCGAGACGGTCTCGATCGATTTTCCCGTGAAGGGCACGAACCTGACCCCGTACCAAGGCGCGGTGAACTACGGCTTCATCGCGAAGTTCGCGCCGAACGGCGGCTCGCTTGTTTATTCAACGATCATCGGCGGCGGCTCGAATACGACGCCATCGAAGATCGCCATTGACGACGAAGGAAACGCCTACGTCACCGGCATCACCGGCGCGCGCAACTTCCCGCTCGTCAACCCTGTGCAAAGCAACAATCCCGGCTTGAACATCGGCTTCGTCTTGAAGCTGAACGCCAAGGGCGATCAGTTGTTGTTCTCCACGCTGCACGGCGGCGAACGCAACGACCGTTTCAACGCCATCGCCATCGACAAACAGAAGAACATTTACCTCACCGGCGCGGCGACCTCTCCTAACTTCCCCCTAGTGAATGCCTGGCAAACGCAAATCGGCGGTTCCGGCCAAGACACCTTCGTCGCCAAGTACACCGCTCCCAACTACCGCCTCGCCTACAGCAGCTACTACGGCGGCACTGGCTACGAGGAAGCCTACGCCATCGCGGTTGACGACCAAGGCTACGCCTACATCGCGGGCGCGACGCGCACGCCGGACTTCGCAACGCCCGGCGCATATCAGACACGCTATCGCGGCACCGAAGATGCCTTCGTCGCGAAGATCCGCCCGAACGGCGGCCCCGAGTGGTTTACGTACCTCGGCGGTACCGGCGATGAGATGGCGCGCGGCCTTGCGCTCGACGCCGAGAAGAACATCTGGATTGGCGGCACCACCAGCGCGACGACATTCCCCGTCACCGCCGACGCCGTGCAGCCCACGATGGCGGGCCGCTGGGATGCCTTCTTCGCAAAGTTCAGCAACGACGGCTCCCAGCTTCTCTACAGCACCTACTACGGCGGCGCCGCCGGTAACAACGCCTCCTACAACGAAGCGGTGCACGCGCTCGCGATCGACGCCGCTGGGGCGATTCACCTCGCTGGCGTAACGCGCGCCACGGACTTCCCGCAGCTGCGTCCACTACAAAGCTACGGCGGCGGCGAAACCGATGCATTCATTGTCAAGTTCGATCCGGTCACCAAGACGATTGAGTACAGCTCACCTTTCGGCGGGTCGCTCCCGGACGAAGCGAACGCCATCGCGGTTGATGCCGTGGGCGGCGTCTACTTCGGAGGCGAGACCTTCTCCACCAACTTCCCAACGAAGAACGCCTTCCGAGCCACCTTCGGCCCGAGCAGCGAAGGCTTCGTTTCGAAACTCTGCGACCCGATCCTCATCGCCGACCAAGCCTCAATGCTCTTCCTGCAAGTGCAGAACGGCGCCGCGCCCGCCGCGCAGATTCTGAAGGTGAGCGCCTGCGTCGCGATTCCTTACACCGTCGAAGTGCAAGGCGAGTTCCTGAAAGCCACGCCCACCAGCGGCAACATCGATGCAACGATAGCCGTAAGCGCCGATGGACGCAGCCTTGCGGTAGGCGATTACGACGGCAAGCTCATAATCCGCTCCGCCGACGCGAAGAACAGCCCCCTCGAAGTTCCCGTCCGCCTGCGCGTGAATCCGCCGCCCCCGCAGATCTCGGCCAGCGGCATCGTCAACGCCGCCAGCGGTAAAGGCGGTCCCGTCGCGCCTGGTGAGTTGGTCGTTCTCTACGGCGTGAATCTCGGCCCGGCGAGCTTGGCGGGCTTCAGCATCACGGGCGCGGGGACCTTCGCGAACGAAGTCTCCGGCACGCGCGTCTACTTCGACGGCATCCCCGCGCCTCTGGTCTACACCTCGAGCGGGCAGGTAAGCGCCATCGTTCCTTACGGCGTTGCGGGCCGGCCTTCGACGCAAGTACAACTCGAATATCGCAATGCGCGCTCAAACATGGTCACGATGAGCGTAGCAACGGCCTCGCCGGCTCTGTTCACGCTAAACGCCAGCGGCTCCGGCCCAGGCGCTTTGCTCAACCAAGACTCCACCGTGAACACCGCCGCCAACCCCGCGGAACGCGGCTCCATCGTAATCCTCTACGCGACCGGTGAAGGCATGACGGACCCGATCAGTACGGACGGCCAAGTAGTAACCAACGTTCTAGCGCGCCCGAGACAAGCCGTGAAAGTCAGCATCGGCGGCCAGGACGCCACGGTCGAGTACGCGGGTTCAGCGCCGGGCCTAGTAGCCGGCGTCTTCCAAATCAACGTCCGCATCCCGATGAATGCCGGAAGCGGCAATCAGCCAATCCTGGTCAGCGTCTGCAACGCCACCAGCCCCGCCGGAGTGACCTTAAGCGTGAAGTAAACATCCCTCCACCCCCACAACTTCACGCTTCTGCGCCGGCCGGGGAGATCCCGGCCGGCGATTATCGTTTCGCCTTCGTCGATGTAGATAACGGCTCTAATGCCCCCGCACGAAGTTCCAGAACCGATCTCTATACCTGCAACCGATCGTGACCAGTCTCACCATCAAGATCGAAGACCAGAAGCCCTTTACACGAGGGCCGCCGATCCTATTCCCAAACGGTTTCCACGTCTCAACCTCCGTTTCGGTGCACGATCACGTTCCGTCGCATCAGTGGGTACGTGGCACAGACGAACGCGCCGGGCGTTGAATGAGTCCGAATTTCACCATCGCCAAACCAGGGCCGCCAATGCAACGCCGCGAGATTCGCCGCCCGAGCGCTACTCACGAACGCGAAGGAACTTGCAAGCCAGCGAAGCAATCGCCGAATGGATGCTTTGACTTCTGCGCGTTCCTACTTGTTCCCTGCCGCCCCTGCGCCCAACAACCCACCCAACGTATCCATCACCTGCCTTGCCGTCACCCGAATATCCTGCTCCCCATTCGCAAACCAAGCCCGGAACGTCACCGAGAGCACCGAAAGCGTCAGGCCAGCAAGAATACTCGCAGCGATCTGATGCGGATCCTTCGCCGTCGCCCGCGTCGCGTAAGCCTGCGTGACCCGCTCCTGCAACTCCGCCATCCGCGAAAGCTGCGCCTCGCGCGCCGCCGCGGACTTCGCGGCGATCTCCATCACCCGCCGCGTGCGCGGCAAGGCGCCGAACTGCGCGGCCACCTCGAGCACAGTCGCACGAAAAACCTCGCGCGGCGCCGTCCCCACCGGAAACGATTGGATCACCTCCGCCAGCGTCTCGGCGTAGTTCGTAATCCCATGCGCCATCAGATCGTTCTTTGAATCGAAATAACGAAAGAACGTCCGCCGCGAAATCCCCGCGCTCTGGGCAATCTCCTCTACCGTCGTCTCTTCGAAGCCTTTCTCGCCGAAAAGCAACATCGCGGATTCCCACAGCGAATCGCGAACGGCTTGTTGTTTTTTACGCTGGAGGATGGAAAGGGGCACTGGCAACCCATGATAGCATTCGATGCCTAAATTGCGCTATAGTAGCGATATTGGCACTGAGTGCCGCATATCAATCACGAGGTCAATCCAATGCGAAGCATCAGATGGGCGGGAGCGATCTTGGCATCGTTCGGGCTAGCGGAAACCGGCAACGTCAGCGGCAACTGGAAGATCCACAGCAGCGCCTCGGGCAACCAAAGCGACACCAAATGCGAGTTCATGCAGAAGGGTGAAGAACTCTCTGGCAACTGCACCACCTCGCGCGGGAAGACAGTGCCGGTTCAAGGAAGCGTCAAGGGCGACAAGGTGACTTGGGTTCTCCACTCGGAATACGACGGCGGCAAACTCACAATCACCTACGCGGGCAAGTTCGTCAACGCGAAGAAAATCACCGGTTCGCTGCGCGTGGATGAGGTCGGAGTCGACGGCGATTTCGAAGCCACCCTCAACAACTAACATCGCCTCGCCGCCCCCCAACCTGATACCTTATTGGGCATGAGCGATATCGACTTCCTCCGCCGTGACGCCCTCAAGCTCGGCGCCGGTCTGGTCACCATCGCGGGAGCAGGCGAGGCGCTCGCCCAAACCAGCCCCGACTGGAAGCCCACCGTCCTCGACCCCCACCAACTCTCCACCGTCGAAGTCCTCGAAGAACTCATCATCCCCACCACGGACACACCCGGCGCCAAAGCCGCTCTCGTACATCGCTACATCGACCTTTTTCTCGACGCCGGCTCCGATGCTGAGCGCAAAGCCTTCCTCGATGGCCTCAACTGGCTCGACGGCTACGCCCTCAAGCAACACGAAAAGCCCTTCGTCAAATTAACCGAAGCCCAGCAGACCGCCATCCTTACCACGCTGGACCGCCAGACCGAAGTCGGCGTCGACGAAGGCACGCGCTTCTTCCGCCAGGCAAAGATGATGGTCTCGCGCATTTACTACAACACGAAGATTGGCTACGACGAGCTGAACAAAGGCGGCCGCGTCCCAGCCTCCTACGGATGCAAAGCCTAGAAGCCGCCGCTCAGTATCTCTACTCCCTCGGCAACGAAGTCAAGACGATCAAGCTCGGCCTGGAACGCATCCAGCGCGTCCTCGCGGCCCTGGGCCATCCCGAGCGCCAAGTCCCCTGCGTGCACGTGGCGGGCACGAATGGCAAAGGCAGCGTCTGCGCGATGCTCGAACGCGGCCTCCGTGAAGCGGGATACAAAACAGGCCTCTTCACCAGCCCCCATCTCCAAAGCCCCACCGAACGCATCCAAGTAAACGGTGAACCCATCGGCGAGCGCGATTTCCTGGCCGCACTGCAAGCCGTCGAAGACGTAAGCGATCCCGAGGACCATCCCAGCTACTTCGAAACCATCACGGCGATGGCCTTCTGGCACTTTGCCCGCGTGGGCGTCGAAAGGCTGGTGCTTGAGGTAGGCCTAGGCGGCCGCCTCGACGCGACGAACGTCGTCGACCCCTTGCTCAGCGTCATCACGCCCGTCGATTACGACCATCAGCAGTATCTCGGCAACACTCTAATCGAAATCGCCCGCGAGAAGGCTGGCATCATCAAGCCCGGCCGGCCCGTGATCCTGGCGCCGCAACATCCAGAGGCGCGGCCCGCTTTCACGGGCGACATCGAAGAAGTCGCGGACTGGCACATCAGCGACTTGAATCTCCGCTTCGATGGCTGCAGCTACACAGCCAAGCGAGGTGACCGCATGATAAACATCGAGTGCCCGCTGCCGGGCGCACACCAAGCGATCAACAGCCTCACCGCCGCCGTCGCCTTATCGAAGCTCGGAATCAATAGCGATGCCATCGAACGCGGCATCGCGCAAACGAAGTGGCCGGGCCGCTTGGAGATCGTAAGCCGCGAGCCGCTCATCTATCTCGACGGCGCGCACAACCCCGCCGGCGCCGCGCGCCTCCGCGAATTCATCGAGACGCATTTCAAAGGACGCCGCATCTGGCTAGTCTTCGGCGTCATGCGGGATAAGGACGTCGCCGCCATCACCGCCGAGTTGTTCCCTCTCGCCGAAAAGATCATAGTCACCCGAGCGCAACAAGACCGCTCGCTCGAGCCGGAACGCATCGCCGCGAATGCCGTCGTCACCCAAAGCATCCCCGAAGCCTTGCAGATCCTGAAAGCCGCACCGAAAGAAGTAGTCGCCTTCATCACCGGTTCCCTCTTCGTGGTCGGTGAAGCGCGTCCCCACTTCATCGCCCACCTACAATAGATAAAGCCTCCCGATGTTCGCCCGTATCCGAGCCCTGCTCTTCATTGACCCGCTGATCATCCTCTGCACGATCGCGTACGGGTCCGTGAACCTGCTCGTCTCGCTCTTCGAAACCACGGGCCGCCGCCAAGTCGCCATCGCCCGCGCCTGGGCGCGCATGCTGTTGCGCGTCTCCTTCATTCGCCTCAAGATCGAAGGCCTAGAGAAGATCGACCCCAACGGCAGCTACGTGTTCGTCGCGAACCACCTGAGCTACATGGACACGCCCGTCATCCTGGCGTCCATCCCCGTGCAGTTCCGCTTCATGGCCAAGAAAGGGCTCTTCAGCATCCCCTTCCTGGGCTACCACTTGAGCCGCGCCGGCCACATCCCCGTGCCGCGCGACAATCCGCGCGAAGCGATCAAGGCCATGGCCGAAGCCGGCCGCATCATTCGTGAGCACCAGATCAGCGTTCTAATTTTCCCCGAAGGCGGCCGCAGCCCCGAGGCAAAGTTGCAGCCTTTCAAGGAAGGCGCTTTCTACATCGCGATCAACGCGCAAGTGCCCGTGGTGCCCGTCGCGCTAATCGGTTCCGAGAAAATTCTGCCCTTTGGTTCGGGCACGGTCAGTCCCGGCCATGTCACCCTGCGCATCGGCGATCCCGTGCCCACCCAGGGCCTCGGCCCCAAGGACCGCAATGCCCTCACCGAACAACTCTACGCCGACGTTTACGACCTGCTCCGCGACACGGAGCTCGTCGACCCCAAACTAGCCCCGAAGGAGCCCGCCGTTAGCCGTGGTTGAAATCCGCCGCCTCGCCGCCGCCGAAGTTCTCGATCGAAAACAAGAATTCGCCCAGCTCCTGCGCGACGCCATCGAATCGGGCGGCACCGTTGGCTTCGTGCTGCCCGCCGAAGACGACAAGCTCGACCGCTATTGGACCGGCGTCGCCCGCGAAATGGAATCCGGCGAGCGCGAACTCTTCGCCGCGTTTGAAGACGGCAAGGTGGTCGGCTCCCTGCAACTCGCCTACGAGAAAGCCGAGAGCGTCAGCCACCGCGCCGATCTCCAGAAATTGTTCGTACTCCGCGATTACCGCCGCCGCGGCATCGCGCGCTCGCTCTTGATCGAAGCCCTGCATCGCATGCCCGCGCTCGGCCTCTTGATGTTCACCATCACCACCCGCTTCGATAGCGCCACCGAAAACCTCGTCAGCGCGTTGCGCTTCACGCGCTGGGGCGTCCTGCCTCACTATGGCGTCACCCCCGAGGGTGTGTTGCACGACGCGAGCATGTACTATATTTCGAAAGCCACCGTTGACTCAATAATCCAAGCCCATGCTCCGTAGACACATTCCGTTCCTATTCGCCGGCGCCGCATCCGCGCAATTGACCTTCGAGGAGTACAATCCACCCTCCACCCTCAAGGTTCCCGGGAGCAACATCGTCCGCTCCAAGTTCCCGCACATCGACATTCACAACCATCAGAACGGCATGATGACGGTTGACGAGCAGACCAAGCTCGTCGCCGAGATGGACAAGCTGAACATGCGGATGATGGTGAACCTCAACGGCAACTACGGCTCGCGAGGCAGCGACGTCGTCAAGAACATGAAGTCGAAGTATCCCAACCGCTTCATCGTCTTCGCCAATCTCGATTTCAACAACATCGATGACCCCGGCTACGGCGAGCGCACGGCCGCCGTCCTCGAAGCGAACTTTAAGGCCGGCGCGCAGGGCCTCAAGTTCTTCAAGAGCTTCGGCATGTCCATCCGCGACAAGAACAACAAGCGCATCCCAGCCGACGATCCGCGCTTCCAAAAGGTCTTCGAGGTCTGCGCCAAGTACAAAGCGCCCGTTCTGATCCATACCGCCGATCCGAAGCCATTCTGGGAACCCTGGGACAAGAATAACGAGCGCTGGCTGGAGCTGAAGGAATTTCCCGGCCGCCGCCGCACCGCCGAAAAAGACGGGTCGTGGGAAGACCTCATGGCCGAGTCCGAACGTCTCTTCAAAGCGCATCCGAAAACGAACTTCATCGCCGCGCACCTGCGCTGGTACGGCAACGATCTCGCGGAACTAGGCAAGCAATTCGACCGCCTGCCCAACCTTTACACGGACATCGCCGCCGTGATCGCCGAGCTCGGCCGCCAGCCCCGCTTCGCGCGTCAATTCTTGGCCAAATACGCGGACCGCGTCCTGTTCGGCAAGGACGTCTGGGCCCCCGTCGAATACTACACCTACTTCCGGGTGCTAGAGTCGAGCGACGAGTACTTCGAATACTACCGCCGCCGCCACGCCTTCTGGAAGATGTACGGTCTGGACTTGCCCGACGACGTGCTGAAGAAGCTCTACTACAAGAACGCGCTGAAGCTAGTGCCCGGCCTCGACTCCAAAGGCTTTCCGGGCTAGGCCAAGGATTTTCGGGCCGCCTCATCGACAGCTCTGGCGAACTTCGAATTCTTCAGTGCCGCATCCTCGTTACCCGCGTCCGTTGCTAGGTAGCTCTGCAGAGTCGTAAGAAAAACATTCTTGGCGGATTCAAACGAGGCCCGCGCGTGCTCTTGCACAATACTCATCAATCGCTTGGCGCTTTCGCTTCGCGGCTCTTCGGCCTTCATCTCACTTATTGCACGAGCGATGTCGAGCCGTTTCAAGAGGTAGATGATGCGCGCTAGGTAATAGGCGCCCTTTCGGAGATGACCCTTCTCGGCTTTGTCGGCGACCTTATTTACCAAGCGTCTCGACTCCTCCTCGAGACACCTTGCCGAAAGAATCTCTAAAACCCGTTCTTGGGAATCCGCATTCGGCGCGAAGCCCTCTGGGAGCGGGCCCGGCTGCTCCTCTCCTTCCGCGCCTGTCAGGTTGAAAACGGTGTAATACTCGTCACCTTCGCGAAAGAACTCTTTGCGGCTCAATGAATTCCGTAACTTTGACGTTTTGCCCTGATAGACGGCTAAGTACTTATTCCCGCCTGTTCCTTTGTGAGTCTCGTATGGAACGCATGCCCCGGCTTCGACTCACCCTCTTTGCGTTCGTAAGCGATCCCGTATTGCACGAAGAGCCGCTGTATCGCAATCTGAATCGGGTCGTTGGAAAGCAAGTCCTCGGGACGGATCGCGTTCTGTGAATTTGTCGCCTTAATTAAAGCCGACAAGAATTCCTCGTTCGACTTCTCTACTTGGTAAATTCGAACCAGCACATTTGAGTTGCCCTGAAATCGGTCTTTGAGTTCGGGCGCACACTTGGCATGGTAAAGTGCATTGACCGTTTGGCATCCATTGATAATCTGCATGCCCTTCAACAGCACTCGAATTTTCTTGTTCGCTGGCGGAGGATCGACGATGACTGAATCCGCAGTGATGCTCACGCCATTGTTCATGAAGCCAAACCAGGGGCTGGCGTTGCTAGTAACGGTTTCGATGATCTTCCGGTTTACCTCTCTACCGGCGCCCAAAAACAAACGAACATTCTTCTCGAAGAGCTCATTGTTGCTGTAGCGGTCTACAAGACGGATGAGTTGATTGACATTCGCAAAGCCGACCACAACCTGAAGCGGCATTCCGTTCGGATTCGCGCCAATGTTGTGATGCAGGATTTGGCCAGGTCCCAGATCGTAATCGAGTTCAAGCTCTTCTTCCTGAATCGGTATGCGTCCATAAACACACAGGGAATAAAGATCGAAACCACCATAGGTCTCAAACGTAAAGCCATGCGCTTGGCGGTCATGCGCGAATGTATCGCGGATCTCTTGAACTTTGGAAGCGTCCGTCGATGAGACGTTCTGACCGTTGACAATGTAGTAGCACTGGACCGTCGTTCGGGGTCGGCGGGGCCGCCGTCTTGCCTCTTCGAGGGCGTCTCTCACCTCTCGGTATGCGTCCAGCGTCGTCTCATCCTGCAGATCGCCATGCAGAAAAACCCGATTCATCCGGTCTACAAAGGCAAATAGATCCTTAGTAGATATGCCCCCTTTGAACTCTTCACTGTACTTAAACTGAAATAGCTTGAGTTGAATCTCATCACCCGTGTCGAGGATCATGTAGGCGTCCAAGAGCTCCTCGGGCTTTGCGGTTTCCGCGTAGTCGACTATTTTCAAGTACTCGAATAGCTCATCGTCGTACAAGTAGGTGATCTTCTGAATCGCCAGATACTTGAAAAGCTGCTTATACGCGTCGGGCTTGATTTCCCAAGTCGGGTTGCGCTCGGCGAGATCCCGCATCCGTTGCTTCAAGTAGTCAATCTGATCGGGTGTCGGCTTGACTTGATCCGTTCCCGGGGTGGTGATTGCCATGTCGCCTCGCTGCGCTCGATCAGCCTAGTGCAGGCTTCAGAGCGTCTTGAATCCCCTCGTAAAAGCGAAACACCGTGTCGAGCCGCGTCACGCGAAAGCTCTGCCGGATCGTCGGCTGCGCCGCCGCCATGCCCATCGTGCCGTTCAGTGGCAACAGCCGGTTGAAACACGCGATGAAGCGGCCAATGCCGGTCGAATCGATCTGCCGCAACTCACTCAAATCGAAAACGAGATGACGGTCGCCGGAGTCCAAACGTTCGTTCACCAGCTTCTCCATCGCGGCGCTCTCCGGCCCCATCATGAGCTTCCCCGAAAGCTTAATGACGGTCACTCCGGGCTTGGGCGATTCGGTCGTGATGTCGAGCATGCAAAGTTTCAGTCTAGCGGACGAGCGACTAATGCTATCACCGCCGCTTGGACTTTGGAAAGCGCTTCGGCATAGTCCGCGGGAAGAGCTTCGGCGAGTTCAATAGCCAACGCCTCCGCCGCCGGATCCTGCTCGCCCAGCAAACGCAAATAATCGTTGCGCCAAGAGTTCCCCGCCGCCGCAAAACCCAGCCGCAAGTCCATCATCAAGCTCAAGCGTTGCGCGCGAGTACAAGCGTCGCCCACCGGAACCTTGGGCGATACCAACGCCGCCGCCAGCGACGCCTCGTAATCGAGTTGATAGCCGCTCCGCCAATCGAGTCCCCGCCGGTCCATCTCCGCGCGAATCCATTCGTGCTGCACGATGTCGCCCGCGTGAATCGCCAGACATGCGCTACCGCCGCCATCGAACTTCGGTGGAAACTTACCCTCGCTCTGCAACCAAATATGCCCCAGCTCATGCGCAAAAAGCATCGCCGGATCGTTCGGGCTCTGCCGCAGCCGCGCCCAGTTCAAGAAGACGTACGGGCGCAAAACATCGCCCACCTTCACGCTCAACGTCAACGCCTGCGCCCGGTCCATCGCCGTCCGAAAAGACGGGTTCGCGAAGTACGGCGCAAGCTCAGGTGCATCGTTCACGGACTCCACCACAATAATCGGCGCGCCCAAAGCCGCTTCCAACTCCCGCCGCCAAGCGCTCACGCTCTCCGGGAGCGAAAGCTGCATTTGCCAGGCCAATAGAAGAGGGGCACAAGCCCAGAACGTCATAATACGTAGAGTGCGTTCCCGCCGGGATTTTCTAGTTGGAGCCAGTGCAGCCGCCAGCGCTGCCGCCAGTGCCGCGAGCCTGAGCTCCTGTTCCATCAATACCAAAAAAGCCTTCGACGGCTACGGCTTCATCGCCACCCGCGATTCCGGCGACATCGCCGTCGTGGACCTAGCGGCCTTCGCCCTCGAGAAACGCATCCGCACCGCTGGCAAGCCCATGCAACTGCTAGATATCCCGGGCACCTCGAAATTCCTCGCCCTAAGCCACACGGGCGATGTCGAAGAAATCGACTCCACCCAAGCCGCCGTCACGCAAAAGTCCCCCGTCAAAGTAATGCCCGGCGAGCTCTGGCTGAGTTCCGATCGACGGACGCTCTGGGCCTTGAGCCCAGACGCCAAGAAGCTGCTCGCCGTCTCGCGGGAGAAACTCGAACTCGAGCGCGAATGGAAGCTAGCCACCGAAGCCAAACACTTGGCGGTCTCTCCAGAGACCGCACAAATCGCCGTTTCCCACGAAGCCTCGGACAAAATATCCATCCTCAACGATCCGCGGCAAAACACGCTCCTCGAGGCGAGCAGCGGCAAACTCGCCGGGAACCTCCGCTTCTTGAAAAACGGCAGCATGATCCTCGTCGCCCAAAACGCAACGCGCGACCTAACGCTCGTCGAAAGCAAAACCGGCAAAGTCATCGTGCACCTGCCGCTCCCGCTCGAGCCCGAAAACTTCTGCTTCTCCGGCGACGGCGGGCAACTCTACCTCACCGGCCGCGGCCTCGACGCCGTGGTCGTCGTCTACCCTTACCAATCGCAAGTCGCCACCACGCTCTTAAGCGGCAAGTCGCCGGGCCCCATGGCCGTCAGCGACGCGCCGCCCTTCCTCTTCGTCACCAGCCCCACAACCGACACCGTATCGGTGCTCGACATCCGCTCGCAGAAACTCGTCGCCGTCGTCGCCGTAGGCTCGGAACCCCGCGCCGTCGCCATCACGCCCGACAATTCGATGGCCCTCGTCCTCAACCAACGCAGCGGCGATATCGCCATCATTCGCCTCGCGAACATCGTCTCCAAACGCAACAAAACCGCGCCGCTCTTCACGATGATCCCCGTCGGCAGCGCGCCCGTCGCGGCCGTCATCCGGAGCGTCTAGCTTGTTCGGCACGGCCTTCGCGCTGTACTTCTTGCTCGCCCCGCCGCCACAACTTCTCGTCCCGGGAAGCGCCCTGCTCATCGCACGCGACGGCGACCGATTGCTTCGCTGGCACGCGACAAACCTCACTGAAATTCTCGACGGCCAGAAGATCCTCGCCAGCTTCCCCGCCCCCGCGTTCATCGTCGCCGATTACCAAGACCCCGGCTTTCTGCGCTTCCACATGACGCCCAACGTCGCCGACAACAGCCTCGTCTACGCCCAGACCGCGCAGGAGATTTTCGTCAACGGCCGCAAAGTCAGCTGCCGCGTCGAAGGCAATCTGCGCCGTCTCTTCTACCCAAATCTGCAAAATCGTGAGCCCTGTGAAAAATAACTGATCGAATCCACCTGTGGTTCACGCCCGTAAGGGAGATGAGACGCTTTCTTCCCTTCGCCGCGGTGCTCACGGCGCTTGGCGCCGAACCCAACTCGATCCAAGGCGACTTCAATGCCGACGGCGTCCCCGACACCGCCAAGCTCGCCCGCTTCCACAAAGAAACTCCCGAAGGCGTCATGGTCGCCAATCCCTGGAAGCTCTCCAACCAAGCGCCACGAGCTGGCACGCTGGGCATTCTGGTTCACTTCGGCGGCGGCCGCCAAATGCCGATGTTCCTCGCCGACGCGGATTTCTTCGCCTCGCCCATCTGGCAAAAGCCGGAACCGTCCCTCGTTCGCGCAAAAAAGCGCGGCAAGAAGCAAGCCATCGCCGTCGCCACCGAATCCGGCGCGGATGAATTACTCGTATGGACAGGCAAGGGATGGAAAGTGATCCCTGAGGAAGAAATGCCATGAATCTTCGCTATCTCCGTTTCGCCGCTTTCGCGTTGCTGGCCTTCGCCACCGTTTCCGAATTGGTCTCCGCCTACCGGCACTCCAAGGATGAGCTCGTAACGCTTACCTACCAGGGCCGCCAACGTCTATCTGGCCAACTGCGATGAAAGCGCCGCGTTTCTTGAGGCGAAAAGTCCCCGCGCTGATTCTGGCGCGGCGCCTGGAAGAGAATGGCCCCCACGCGACGCTCTGGCTGGACTTGCAATATTCGCAAGAAGGACAGACGAAATATACGACGGTCTGCCGCGGCAGTTATGGAGACCGCCACGACGCCCAGACTGAAATGGCGCGCTGGCCCGTCGGCTCTACGTACCTTTATTAGCCGCGCCCGCTTCCATCTCCCCGGCGATTCCCAAAATCAACTGCGTCCAAGCCTCTTTCGTCTCGCGATCGAAACGATGCTCCAGCGCCTGCGCCAGACTCCACAACAGAGCCTTCGCTACCACCGGATAATGCTCGCTCTTGGTCCCGTATTCGACATGCCGCCGGCCAAGTTCGCGCAATTGCGGACGAATCTCCTCCAAACGCCCCACGCTATCGACGCACGAATCCAACATCGCCATCAGCTTCAAGCCCTGCTCGCGAATATCGCCCTTAAACATCGGCCGCAACTCCGGCGCCACGGCGAATAGCCGTCCGTAAAACAGATTCGCCAGCGCTCCCGCGACTTCGCGCACCTCCGCGAAACTATCCCGAATCACCCGCTCCTGCGTCTTCGTTAGGGCGTCACTCATAGCCGCCCTCCTTCTCAAAGCGTTCCATTTCGTCGCGGAAGTTCTTCAAGAACCCCGGCCTCCCCGCGATCGCCTGCCACTCCGTCAGCGCTTGCTCGCGCCAAGCCCGCGCGCTCGTCATCACCTTCGCGTTCTTGTAACTGCGCGCATACGCGGTATATACGCGCGCTCTCTGCGCACGGGCGGAAACCTCATCGTCCCCGCGCGCCTTCGCCGCCGCCGCTTCCGCCACCGCGCGCGCCGCGTCGAGCTTCTGAATCGCCGCGTCTTTCTGGCCCAGCTTCGCCTCTAACGGCGCCAAGTCGCCCGTCGCCACCACCAGCGCCCGCACATGAGCCATCGCACCCTTCTCCGCATGAGGCGACAGCATCTCCACTACGTTCCGCCAATGCCCTGCCGCCTTCTGTTCTTGCCCCGCCCGCAGCGCGGCCTGCCCCAGATACTGCTCCGCCAAGGCGCGATAAGTCAAGATGTTCAAATTCGGCGGCAACTTGTCCAACAAGTCCCGCGCCTCTTCCAGCCGCGAGACCTTCAACGCCGGATCCTGGCCCGGGGTCACCACCGCCCAACGCAGCGTCGCGATCCCCAAATCCATCGCCGCGCGCCGGTCGCTCGAATCGCTAGCACAAAGCTTGCGCGCAATCGCCACCATCTTCGCGTAAACCGCTTCGGACGCCGCCTCGTCACCCAAGTTCGGCAAATCTGGATAACCGAGCACGTCGCCCAAATGGCTATACGAAATCATCAACGCCCGCTGCGTCGCCACGCTCCCCGGCTGCGCCGCCGCCAATCGCTCGTTACGCTCGACGACGCGCTTGTAATGCTCAGCGGCCTCCTGCAAACGCCCCAGCCGCGCCTGCGTCATACCCACGGCGGCCTCGCTCGAAGACAGCGCGATCAAAGCCTCATGATCCTTCGGATTCTCCGCCGCGAGCGCCTTGGCTAGCGATAAAGCCTCGTTACCCGTGGCTAGCGACTGCTCAAAGTTGCCCGCTTCACGCAGCCGCCGCGCGCTCGCCATCAGGATCTCCAGCAGCGTGTTGCGCGCCTCTCTATTCTTTGGCTCCATTTGCAAGAGAGCACGGCCTTCCTTCTCGGCGCGCGCGTAAGTAAGCAACGCGTCTTTCAACCCGGTCGTGCCCGTCTCCAAATCCGCCAGCCGCCGCAGCGCGCTCAGTCTCTCCACCGCCGACGAGCTATCCTTCGGCTCCTGCGCCAGGACTTGATCCCACAACGCGATCGACTTCTGATAGTTCGCGAGCGCCACTTTCGGGTTGCCCAGGTTCGCGCCGCGCGCGTCGCTGCCCTCCAAATCCGCCACGCGTTGGTAACCCGCCGCGAGTTCCCGAAGCAGCGCGGCCTCGGAAGGATGCGATGCCGACAGACGGTCCAAGTACTGCACCGCCGTCGTCAAAATTTTCTGCCGCGCCTGCGTCGCTCCGGGCAAGTCGCGAATCGAATCATGCACGTCGAACAAGAACGCATGCGCCAGTGCCCGCACTTCTTGTTCCCGAGCTTCGGCCTTCTGAGCCTGCCGCCAAGACGCATAAGTCCCCGCCGCCATACTCAGCAGCAACGCTGCCGCCGAGATACTCAACGCGCGATGGCGGCTGAAGAACTTCCGCACCCGGTATCGCGCCGTCGCCGCGCGCGCCTGCACCGGCAGGTCTTCCAGAAATCGGCTGATATCCTGCGCCAGCGCCGCGGCGCTCTCGTAGCGCCGTTCGGGATCCTTTTCGAGCGCCCGCAGAATGATGTTGTCGATATCGCCCCGCAGGTACTTCGCCGTGCTGGGCTCCGCCGTCTGGCTCGGCGGCAGCACGGGCCTCTCGCAAATCGCTTCCTCAATCGCCAGCGGCGTCATCTTTTCAAACCGGTGCGGCCTCTTGCCGCTCACGATTTCATACAGCACCGCGCCGAGAGAATAAACGTCACTCCGCGCCGAAATCGCTTCGCCCTGCACCTGCTCCGGGCTCGCGTAGTCCGGCGTCATCATCACGGCCGCTTGCGTCATCGTGTCTTCCAGCTCGAGCGGGCTCGAATGCAGCAGCTTGCAAATGCCGAAATCGAGCAACTTCGGCGTGCCCGTCGTATCCACCAGGATGTTGCCGGGTTTAATGTCGCGATGCACCACGAAACTGCGATGCGCGTAATCGACGGCGTGGCAAACCGGAAGGAATAACTGCAAGCGTTCCCGCAACCCCAGTTGCTCGCGGCGGCAGTACTCCGTAATCTTCACGCCGTCGATGTACTCCATGACGATGTAAGGAATCTCGGCTTCCGTCGTTCCCCCATCAAGCAGGCGGGCGATGTTCGGATGGCTCAGCCGCGCGAGAGTCTGGCGTTCGCGACGGAAGCGGCTCAGGATGAAATCCGTATCCATGCCCGGCCGCACTAGCTTTACGGCGACAACGGCTTGATACTCCTCGTCCGCGCGCCGGGCCTTGTACACGGTGCCCATGCCGCCCTGGCCGATCTCTTCTAGTAGTTCGTAAGGCCCGGCCTTGCGTGCGACGGCGCGGCCATCGAACGCAACGAAGGCCTCGCGCACTTGCTTCTCAAGCGGCCGGTCCAACGTGGAATCATTGTCCAGCAGCGACGACACCTCCGCCAACAACTCCGCGTCCGTGCCGCAAGCATCGGCGAGCCACCGCCCACGCTCCGTGCGCGGCACGTCCAACGCACGGTTGAAAACGTCCTCGATCTGCCGCCAGCGCTCGTTCGTCATTTGCCCATTTCTCGACGCAGCCAAGCCTCCGCCATCCGCTGTTCCCGCCCCACCGTCGCCACTGAAATCCCCAATGCCTGTGCCGTCTCTTCCACGCTCAAGCCCGCGAAGAAACGCAGCTCGATCACCTTCGCCTTCCGCTCGTCAAAAGCCGCCAACGCCGTCAAGGCGTCGTCCAGCGCCAGCACCTCCGCGCTCTTCCCCGGCGCGAAACACAGCATCTCGTTCAGCTCCACGGGCGCCACGCCACCCCCACGCTTCCCCGCCCGGTGTTTCCGCGCGTGCTCCACCAGAATCTGCCGCATGCGGTGCGCGGCCACGCCGAAGAAGTGCCCGCGGCTTTGCCAGTCCGGATGCTCCTGCCCAATCAGCCGCAAGTAAAGCTCGTTCACCAGCGCCGTCGGCTGTAAGGTATCCGCCGCCCGCTCGTTCTGTAGGTAGCGCCGCGCCAGCTTGTGCAGCTCATCGTAAAGCAGCGGCGTCAGCACCTGCTCGGCCGCGCTATCGCCGTTCTTCCAACGCGCCAGAAGCTGCGTAACCTCGTTGTCCAAACTAAGCATGATAATGGAAAGCTAGCCCTGAAATGTTCGATCTGAGCAACATCAGTACTTTAAACCTCGACCAGTTGCACCCTTGGCAGGTTTACATTTTGCGATCCGCGGTCCGCGACGACTCGGGCCGCGAGCATCCCGCCGGAGCCAAAGTCAGTTTCGAGAAGGCTATCGTCGACGTCTACAAGGGCAACGCCGAAATCCATCTCCTCGACGCCCACAATCACCCCTTCGTCGTCCGCACCCAATCCAACGCGCACAGGCAACTCTTCGAGAGGACCGAAGAGCAAACGCGCCCGCTCAAGTCCGAACTCACGAAGGCCGACATTTCCAGACTCCCAGAGGAATCTCACGACTGGCCCACCTGGCTTGCCCAACAACCGGATTTCGCCGAAGCCGCCGCCATCCTGAACGGCAAGAGGCGCGGCGGCTGGGGTGGCGCGCTTTCCGATGCTGAAGAGCTTCTCGGCGCCGCCAAGCATTACGCCACCGCGCACCCCGGCCTCGCCCGCTGGCTCGCCGACCACGCCCTCAACCACTTCTACTCCTGGACCTCCCAAGCCACCAGCGGCGGCGAAGGCACAGCCATGCAGAATCAAATTCGCGAACAACTCAAGACAGCCGAACGTCTCGCGGGAAGAAGCTAATAGTTAGTGCCCCAAGTCCTGCGTTCCCTCTACGTCCAAGTCTTAATCGCCATCGCCCTCGGCGTCACCCTCGGCGTCGTCGCTCCTCAAACGGCGACGGCCATGAAGCCCTTCGGCGACGCCTTCATCAAGCTCATCAAGATGCTCATCGCGCCGCTGATCTTCACGACGGTCGTCTGCGGCATCTCGGGCACGGGCGACCTGAAGAAAGTCGGCCGCACCGGCGGCCTCGCGCTGCTCTACTTCGAAGTCGTCAGCACCCTCGCCCTCATCGTCGGCCTCATCATCGTCAACGTAGTCCAGCCCGGCGCGGGCATGAACATCGACCCCGCGAGCCTCAACGTCAATTCCGTCAAGGCCTACACGGACGTGAAGAAGATCCATAGCGTCGCGGACTTCCTGCTCGACATCATCCCCACCGCCTTCTTCGACGCCTTCGCGAAGGGCGAGATTCTGCAAGTGCTCCTCCTCGCCATCCTTTGCGGCATCGCGCTACAACGCATGGGCCAAGCGCGCCATACGATCCTGTCGCTGCTAGAGCGTACCTCGGAACTGCTCTTCGAAGTCGTCCGCCTCATCATGTACGTCGCCCCCCTGGGCGCCTTCGGCGCGATGGCCTTCACGATCGGCAACTACGGCGTCGGCTCGCTGCTCTCCCTCGCGCGCCTGATGGCGACCTTCTACCTCACCTGCCTGGTCTTCGTCTTTGTCGTTCTCGGCCTCATCGCGTACTTCCATGGCTTCAGCATCTGGAAGTTCTTGCGCTACATCAGGGAAGAGCTCCTAATCGTTCTCGGCACCTCCTCCTCCGAAGCCGCGCTGCCGCGCATGATGGCGAAGCTCGAAGGCCTCGGCGTCGGCAAATCCACGGTCGGTCTCGTCATACCCACCGGCTACTCTTTCAATCTCGACGGCACCTCGATCTATCTCACGATGGCCGCCCTCTTCATCGCACAAGCCACCAACACGGCGATGACCTGGCAACAACAGCTAACGTTGCTCGCCGTACTTTTGCTCACCTCCAAAGGCGCCGCCGGCGTCACCGGCAGTGGCTTCGTAGTCCTCGCCGCCACGCTCGCCGCCGTCGGCAACATCCCCGTCGGCGGCCTCGCCCTGATCCTTGGCATCGACCGCTTTATGTCGGAGGCCCGCGCGCTAACCAACGTCGTCGGCAACGGCGTCGCGGCTGTCGTGGTCGGCAAATGGACCCGCGACATCGACGATGCCGTACTCACCGAAGCCCTCAAACGCGGCGCGCCGCTCAGCCCCAACGAAGGCGTGATTCAAGACTAAAAAAAAGGCGGCGCTGGTAGGCGCCGCCAAGGGATTGAGAGTTTAGATTATTTGGGGGTTAGAGAAGGATAACGTTCTAGCGCAAGGTTATAGTCGCCGTGCTGCTGAAGCTGTAAGTCCGCGCGCGTCCCGACACCGGAATCATCGTGCCTTGCGAGATCACGCTCACCCGCTGCACGCTCTCCGGCGCGAAGACATTCAGCGAGATGATCCTCATTTCGCCAGGCTTCAAATCGGTGATCCGCAGCGGCATGGTTTGACCGGTCAACGTGATCGCGGCGGGAACGTCCAAGGACCGCAGAATCACCGAGTCGATCGTGATCGACTTCAGATCCGCCGTGCCGTTGTTATGAACCACCAGGTCGATCTTCGTTTCCGCCTTGCGGGGCTGCACGCCGCCCGCTTGCTGTGCCTTGATGGAGACGCTGGGGAAGGGACGCCGTACGGCCGCCGCCAGTTGCGAGGGCGGCTTGGCGCCGGAATCCCAGTGGCAAGCTCCAGTACTCCCTTGAGCATTGTAGGCCGGAGTGCATTGCAGGCGCGGGAGGTCCCAACGCTCGAAGAAGGCGGGACGGTACACCCCTAACCCGTTGTTCCAAACCGGTGCAAAGAGCTTCCCCATGACGGCGGGCGTGGGCGCGGGGTAGTTGTAGTCGTCCGAAGTGATGGGCCAAGGCGTGTCGGTGCGGCCGACCGCGAGCCACGCCCCAAGGCCCATCATGGTCTGCGTGCCCGGGTTGTTGGCATTCGGGTTCCCCGCGTCGCCGGGGTAGGTGAAGGGCACAAAGGCCTTGAACGGGTGCGCCAGCGGCGTGATTGGGGCCTCCCGCGCTACTTCCACCAAGTACGCGAAGGGCTGTCCGTACAACGGTGTCCTGCCCCAATTGAAGCCTTCCGTCAACGCGGTCGGCGAGTTCGGATAGTAATTCGCCACCGCGAACACCACGGGCATCAAGCTCTGATATGCCGCTTGCCGGATCCCCGGAGTCATCTGGTTCAGTAACAACCCAGTCGTGGTCGGGCCCCAGTACCAAGGTGACGTGCGCGAAGTCTGCGTCGCCAGCGCCGTTCCCAGGGAGTTCAGCTTGTTCCAGTCTTGAAACACCAGTTCGAACAGAGTGCCCGTGGTGTTCGCTTGCGCGGTAAAGTGCTGGACGGCTTGCGACTGCATGTTCCCCACGGTCGTTGTCAAATCGTAGGTCTTGTTGCCGCTGGTATCGGTTGTCAAGCTGGTCGCGAAGTTAAAGGCGATGTCCGCCAAACCAAAGAGCGGTCCGATCTCTGGGATGAAACTGCCTAGTCCCATAAACAAATTCACCAGGGGCGACACGAGGCTCTGCGTTGGCGCCGCCTGGTCCGCGTTGATTTCGTTCTGCACGTCCTGCACGGCGCTCAGTAGGCTACCCAAGGTAACGGTGCCGCTCGCGGACCACAAGGTCTGGAGGTTGCCGTACAGCGCGCGAACGTTGTTGACGTGCGTGAACTCCGTCAACAACTGCGTGCGCACGGCGCAGAAAGTCGCATCCGCGCCGGAGCCGGAGACGTCGCAGTTCTTACCGGCGGAGTCGGCCATGGCCTTCAAGTTGAGCTGATACAGATTGAAGTCCAGGTTCAGATCGTCGTAGCTATCGCGCACATTGCAAGCCGGGCCGCCGCAGAGGTTCTGGTTGATGTACTGATACGCGGCGATCTCCGCGCTCGTGTTAATGCCGGGGAAAGGGGCCGGCGCCAGCGCCAGTGTCTCGTACAAACCGAGATTCGCGAAGCCGCTCATGTCGCCGTTCAGGGGCGAATACCAATTGCCGCGCCCGCCGCGCGAGAGAATGCCGTGCAGCTCGCCGCTGGGCCGCTTGCCCGCGCTAACTTCGGGGTAAACCGAGCTCGCTTCACGCGCCCGCAGCGGCCGTTCTATCGCGATGCTCGGCGGCGCTCCGGTGCCCACCAAGGAATACGTGTCCTGCGGGGTCATGTACATAATCGTTTCGCCCAGCCCGCCAAGATTGTGAATCGTCTGCCGCAAGCCAACGAAACGCGCGTCCCCGTTTGTGCCGAAGGCCCAGTTCGCGGGGATCGGATTGCCGTTGGAGGCGAGAAACACCAGCAGCGATTCGTTGTTGCCGTTGTTCGTCAGGAAATTCAAATCGTTCACGAACGAGTCAATCTCCGACTGCGCCTGCGCCGTGCAGTACTTCGAATTCCAACGGACATCGGTCGGATCTTCCCGGTTCGTCACAATCAGATGGAAGGAGCCGGGCCCCGCGCACGCTCCTTTCGCCGTCGCGAACGGGTACTTCTTCCCGCCGATCGTGATGTCGCCGTTCAACTCGAGGTCGTAGCGCACAAAGTCGGTCTTAATCAGCGTGTAGCTCGCGTTGTTATCCAGCGCGAGGTAAGCGTTCACCGGCAGCGAGGAATAGCCGCGTTGCAATAGCGCGCTGCCCTGTCTGGTGCCAACGATGCCCGCAAACACAAAATCGAGCGCGGGGAGACCTTGGTTCTCCTCGTCCGAGCCGTAGTCGAGCAAAGTATCGGCTACTTCACCCAACCCGAAACCGTAAGCGCCCAGCGCATTCACCAGGATCATCGCCCCGGGATTCGTCGTCTTCAGGTTCTTAAGCGCGGTGTTAACCGACGCCGAGTCCTTGAAAATTGTGTCGAAGATCAGCGTTGGGCTCTCCGGATTGTTCCGGTCCGGTTGGCGGCTGATCGCCACGATGTGAAAGCCGGGATTGGCGCCCTTGTAGGTCGTCGCGCCAAGTGTAATGTCGCCGGTGGTCGCGTTCAAGTTCACCGGAATGATCGTCCGCGTCGGCCGCGTCGGCGTGGTCGGCGCCGTTTGGCCGGGCGAGGGAAACACACTCGCCAGGCAGAGCGCGGCCGACGCCAGGAGCGTCGTAACGCGTCTGGCTCGGCCTGCCCCTGTTTCTCTTGGGGATAAATTCACAAAAACACTCCTCTTTGTCGGGCTAGCTGCTGTCATGCGGAACGCCACGGCAAATAGTTTCCGCGGGTCCCATGAGTGCGCCTTCCGGCGCGTTGCTGAGGAGAAAGGGGAGAGGAGCGAGTGTTTTCTGATCACTCGAAAGGAAAAAACTTTGGGCTGTCGTTTCAGCGCCGCCGCTCGGCGCCCATCAAGGTCCCACCCGCCGAATCCGGCTGCGCGTACCAAACATACTTCCCATCGGGCGAAACCTCTGGATACTCCGCCGCCGGCGCCTCCACGATCGTTCGCACTTTCTTCGTAGCGACGTTATACGCCCGCAAGCCCGAGAACTTCGTCTCAATCCCGCTTTCCCAATACACGATCTCGTCTCCCGCCGGCGTCGAAAGAAGCGTCCAATGAAGCAACCCCGCGCTGTTCGACCCCCGCTCCATCATGATTTCTTCATTGCCCGCCGGCTTCCCCTCCGGCGTAATGGGCAAGCGAAAGAAGCGGCCCACTTTTGAGCTTCGCACCAGATACAACCATTTCCCATCTCGCGATGGCAACGCCTCCTCGCCCGTTGTGACCGGTGTAGACGCCCCGCCCTCTTCGGGTACGATTCGCATCTCGTCCGTGGCCGAGTCCCGTACGTAGATTGCCCGCCCATCGGCCGCCCAGGTAGGATTCGTCCCTTCGACTACCTTCCTCGGCGTCTCACATTGCATCTTGCCCAAGGGACATCGCGCGACGTACACCGTCGAGACCCCAAAACGCAGCATCGCGAACACAATCTTCCCGCCGTCTCTCGACCAATTCGGGCGCGTCAACTCACCCTTCAAATCGGTGACGCGCGCCGCTTCTCCGCCATCGGGCTTGCTCACCCAAATCTCCGGGCTTCCCGAGCGGCGGCTCATGAACGCCAAGCGCCCGTCCACGGAAATGCTGGGCCGGGAATCCATGACGGGCGACGAGATTCGTTTCACGGGTGCGCCGCCCGCTAGTGGAGCCTCGTAAATGTTGTAGTCGCTCACCCGGTTCACCCACACCACGCGCTCGCGGTTTAGCGCCGGCATCGTCGCGTCAAACGCCGATTCGAAGACCGCCACGGGCTTCGCCTTGTTGCTAGGCGACACCAGCCAAAGCCCCTGGATCACGCTCCCTAGTTGTCCCGCCAGCAGTATGTTGCTCTCCGGCGTCCACGTAAAGCCGTAAATGCTCTCGCGCGGCAAGCCCAAGGATCGCGCCACGCCGCCTTGGCTCGGCATCACGTAAAGTTGATCGTCCCCCGGGCTCTTCACGCGCTTAAAAGCGATCTGCGTGCCGTCGGGTGAAAACCGCGGGTCCCAATCTCCCCAGCCGCTATCTGGCTTGGTGAGTTGCCGCTTTTCTTGGGTCCGTAGATCGTACAAGAACAGATTGAAGCGCCACTCCCCGCCCCGATTGCGGTCGGCATAAACGATGCGTTGCCCATCGAGCGAGAGATCTACGCCGGAGCTCAACTCACCCGTCCCCAGATCCACTTCCTTTCGCGCGTCTTTCCCGTCCCGTCCCACGGACCAAATTGCCTCGCCGCCTCCTCGAGGCGAGGTTCTCTTATAGAAGACCCGCTGCCCATCGCGCGACCAACGTGGATGCCCGATCCGTGCCCCTACCTCGCTCTCCAGCAAGGGAATCGGCGCGTCCTGATTCGAATCCTTCAAATACAAATGCGAATAGGCGTCCGGCGATTTCCCCCAGCTATAGACGATCGTCTTCCCGTCCGGCGAAATGTCCGGCCAGGAATCGAAGCCGGTCGTCGCCGTCAACGGCACCGCCACCAACTGGCCGAAGTTCTCCAGCGCTCCGCCGCTGCCGCGCAACATTGTCCACAACATCGCCGCGAACGCCAGCGCCGCGACGGCGCCCACCCACCATATGCGCCCTCCGCGCACGCCCGGCCGCGGCAAAGTCTCCAAACGCCGTGCCACCTCCGCCGAACTCGGCCGCTCCTCCGGCGCCTTACGCAACATCTCCGTCAACAGCGTCTCCAAGCCCTTCGGCACATCGCGACGCCAGCGCGAGATCGCCTCCACCCGGCCCGCCTGAGCCGCTTGCAACGTCTCTTCAAAATCGCCTGAGCCAAACGCGCCAAAAGGGTGCCGCCCCGCCAGCAGCTCATAGAGCACCAAGCCTAGCGAGTAAACATCGCTCGCGGGCGTCAACTCCTGCTGCGCCGCCTGCTCCGGCGACATATAGCGCAAGGTCCCCGCCAGTTGCGCCTTGCTCCCATCGGCCCGCGCACCCCGCTGCGCCAATCCGAAATCGAGCACCTTCGCGAGCCCATCGGGCCGCAGCACAATGTTCTCCGGCTTGATATCGCGATGGATGATCTTCGCGCCATGCGCCGCCGCCAGGGCCTGCGCCGCCTGCGTCCCCCACCTCGCTACGCTCGCGACGTCGTTCTGCGTGCCGCAGAGCTTCCGCAACGGTTGCCCTTCCACCTTCTCCATCACGATCGCGAGGCCCGCCTCGGACTGCATCACCTCATGCACCGTGACGATGCCCGGATGATTCAACGCCGACGCCGCCCGCGCTTCCCGCAAAAACCCCTCCGCCCGCCATCCCCCGTCCGCGTCCCCGCAACGCAGAAACTTGATTGCCACCATGCGCTCGAGCTCGGCATCGAACGCGCTATACACTTCGCCGCTCGCTCCAAATCCCAACAATTCTCCCACCGCGAATCGCCCCACCCGCGTCCCCGCCAGCGACCCCACCTCGCGCGTATCTTCTACAACGTCCGTGCCCCAAGACGGAATGATCGAACCTTCGGGTTGTTCCAACAACGACAGCACCTCGCGCGCCATCTCCGCGTCCGGCGCGTGCGCCCGCACGTAAGCGGCGCGCTCCTCTTGCGAGAGCCGCCGCGCCTCCTCGCACAGCCGCCAGACTTGCCTCCAGTACTCCGTTGTCATTCGGAAAAACCTAAGCCGCGATCAACTCCTTAGCCAGCCACTTCCTTGCGAATTGCCAATGCCGGTGCACCGTCACGGCCGCGCAACCAAGCCGCGTGGCGATCTCCTCGGCGGTCAGCCCTTGGAACACCTTCATTTCCACGACGGCGCGAATCTCCGGCTTCACCTCGCCGATCCGCGACAGCAAACTCTCCACTTCCAAAATGCCCGTATCGGAATCCGTCAGCCGCGCCTCGTCGATCGGCACCTTGGTCGCCTTGCGCGAAAGCGGCCGCGCGTGATGAATCAACAAACGCTTCATCACCTTCGCCGCCAAAGCTAGAAACGCCGCCTTCGCGTTCTCGGGTCCCTCACTCTGCGAAGGCAGTCCACGAATCTTCATCACTTCCAGATACAGCTCGTTCACCAGCAGCGTCGGCTGCCAACTATGCTCCCGCCACTCTTGCCGCATCTGGCTCTCCGCCATGCGCTTCAGTTCGGGATACAGCAGCTCGATCAGTTGCGCCGCAGCCTGGCTATCCCCCGCGCGGAACTCTCCCATCAACTTTGCGATTGCGTCAGAGTTCCCCCTCTCCATATATCCTTTCCATTCTAGTCAAGGTGAAAGTACGAAACTTTCTGCAACCCCGCTGATCACTTTCTCCCACCCGCTCTCCCCTCTATGTGCGGTAAGCCACAAATGTCAGTCGTATCTCCCGTTCAACGTTATTTCGCCGCTCTTCTCGCGATCAGTCTCGCTACCAGCGGCCTCCGCGCCCAAGATCCCATCAGCGTAGTAACCAAAGGCCCCGTCAGCATGGCGCGCGGCAGCAACCGCCTCCAGCCCTCCGGCGGCACCGCCGGTTTCGGCGTCGGCTTTAACTACCTTCCCTACGAACTTCCCGGCGAATACGCGAACCCCAACACCAACACCATCGATGGCACGCAATTCGATGTCGCCTACACCACCAGCTCCCAGCCCGTCCAGACCAGCGACTGGTGGACCGGCATCGGCCTCCAATGGTCCGGCTGGGTCGTGGGCCGCAGACCCGAAGAAGGCCAAATCGGCCGCAGCAATTCCTTCATCACCGAGCCCTTCCACCTGCAGTTCATCGACGTGAACCCGGTCCCCGGGAACCAAATCCCCGGCATCCCTTCGCCGGTCTCCGGCCTGCGCCTCTGGAATCAGAACAACATCGCCGTCAAGACCGACGGCCTCACCCCCGACGGCAAAGCCACCGACTGGGCCCTCAACTTCGCCGGCCGCGGCAACCTCGCCAACGAGGCTTCGCCCGTCGTTACGGTCGGTCTTCCCGGCGTCAATCCTCTCGGCCTCGACGTCCGCGCCACCGCGCCCTTCACCAACGTCAAGGTCGAAGGCTACAGCGATTGGGGCATGTCCATGTCCTACGGCAACACGAACGGCCAGATGCGCATCACCCTCGCCAACGGCAGCCCCATCGCCTGGTTCGAACGAACCCAAGGCGCCGCGCCCATGACGGTTTGGACCGGTGAAATAGACAATCTCGGTAGCCAACGCGTTTGGTACAACCAAAACGGTGTCCTCGGCATTACCGTAACTTCGTCGTTCATTCCCTACAACGCACTTCCCAAGAAAACCTCCACCGCCGCCTACGTCGTCATCGCGGACTCCGGCTCCTGGACCGCGCAAAACGGCCCCAACGTCTCCATGTTCCAAAACCCCGCCGCCTCCCGCGTCGCGGTTCTCGCCATGCCCCACAGCATCGACCCCGGCGACGACGCCCAACTCATTGCCGCCATGAACGAACTCGCGCCTTACGCCTGCAACCGCATCACCGGTACCAAACTTCACTACCCGCCCATTCCTGGCTCTGACGCAAGCGTCACCGCCGACGGTCAGCAACTGAAGCTCGGCTACGATTCGACGCGCGCCGTGCTCCGCAGCAAGCACGAAGTCTCCACCACGCCCTTCGCGCTCGCCGGCTGCCCCGCCACGCCCGGCGTTCTGCAACTGGTCTTCCCGCACCATCGCAAAGCGATGATCCCCTCGAGCGCGCGCCAGATCATCAGCGACGGCCCCACGCCGCGCTACGTTTGGCACGGCGTCATTGGCGAAATGCACGGCTACGCCGGGCCTTCTTATGTCCGCGAACTTCGCACCAAGGGTCTGCTGCCCTACTTCCCCAGCGTCGCCCTCCAATCCGGCATGGCGAATCCAGTCGGCGCGGCCACCGCCGCCGACGACATGTACAACGAACTGAAGCGCTGGTTTTTCATCGAAGAGCCCGAAACCGGCAACAACAACGTCGGCTCGGTCGGGCGCAATCTCGGCACTTACTCCGGCGTCCAAACCAACACCTACATGCAGAGCCTCGCCGGCCTCTACGAGCCCTTCGTCGTCGCCGACCAGATGGCCCGCTCCACAGGCGCCGGCCAATCGGCAGCAGCCGCGGCCTTTGGCGCCCAGGTTGACAACGACCTCAAGCGCAGCAAGGCCCAAGTCGCCGCCGAAGTCCGCGATCAGCTCTTGCAGAACCTGAAAGAACTCGTCGGCCAATGGGCCGACGTTTACTCCGCGCAGTTCTTCACCTACAACACGAAGTACAACACCACCGTCGGCTACCCCTCCGGCTATGGCTCCGTGCAAAACTTCAACGACCACCACTTCCACTACGGCTACTTCCTCCGCGCCGCCGCCATGATCGGCCGCGCCGATCCCGCGTGGCTCCAAGCCTACATGCCGATGATCGACGCGCTCCGCCGCGACGTCGCCACCTATGATCGCGCCGACACATCCTACCCGTTCCTCCGCGAGTTCAGCCCCTTCTACGGCCATAGCTGGGCCAACGGCACCTCCGACGCCGGCGGCAACGATCAAGAATCCACGTCCGAAGCCGTCAACTTCGCCGTCGGCCTCATCGAGCTCGGCCTCATCACCGGCAACAACGAATGGCGCGACCTCGGCCTCTACATGTTCGAAGAGGAAGTCCTCGCCACCGAACAGTATTGGTTCAACCAGGACGCGAACCTCAGCCAAAACCCCGTCAATAGCTTCTACAACGGCAACTGGCCCGCATCGCTCGTGCTCTTCCAGGCACCCGATGGCACGGCCCGCAAGACCACGCTCATCACCAACACCAAACAATTCGGCGTCTTCCGCAACACCTTCTTCGGCGGCATCGAAGGTTCTTACACGATCCAGGCCACGCCCCTCAGCGCCTTCACCACCTACCTCGGCCGCAACCAAAATTGGCTGCGCGAAACCTGGAATCAATTCCTAATCGAAACCGCGAACCTACCGCCGGGCATCTACGAAAACATCATCGCGAGCCTCCAAGCCCGCATGCCCGGCACGAGCGCCGATCCCAAAGCTCCCGGCCTTCCCGGCGCGCTCACGCGCATCAACGCGCCGCATGACTTCTTCCCCGCCTCGCCCAACGTGACCGGCAAGAACTTCGCCTACAACCATTCCTTGATGGGCCAAGTCGACAACACCGTCCTCGCCGACACGCCCATGTACGGCGTCTTCCGGAATGGCAGCGTCCGCACCTACACGGCCTACAACGGCACGAGCGCCGCGCAGACGGTGAACTTCATCGACGCCTCCACCGGCGCCTCGCTCAAGTCCATCAACGTCCCCGCTAACTCCATGGCGACGATCACCGACGCCCAACCCACGCCGATGGTCGAAGCGATCACGCCAGTCCAGAACAACCCCTCGAAGCTCTATCTACGCAGCGGCGGCCAGTTGCAACTGCAACCCGGCGCGTTGATACTACCCGACGGCACGTCCTCGTGGCCCCAAGACTCCAGCCCCTGGAGTGGCACGCTCCAAACGGTCCCCGTCCGCCCCGACCGCATCGGATCGATCCCCGTCGCGCCGCCCGACGCGGGCTTCATCCAAACCTGGACCGGCAGATTCTCCGGCAAGCTGCAACCCGCCGGCAGCGCCTTCACCCGCTTCGCGCTATACACCAACCAGACTTACAAGCCCGGCTGGCAACAGGACCAAGCCGGCAACGCCAACGTCATCACCGTGCGCTTCCTCTACGACTTCAACTCCGACGGCACGGTCGACCGTATCGAAGCGCTGCCCAACGTGCCGGTCTTCTTCGGCAACTCCTTTCTCTACCAGAGCAAGATTACCGAATACTACTTCGATCAGATCTACGGTTCCTCCCGCGGCCAGATCCCCGTCTGGCTAGGCGACGCCCAAACCAATATCAAGGCGCCCTTCCCCGACACCGTCACCAACGGCACGCTCACCGTGCAGTTCTACGGCGGCTCCAGCGGCGCGCCCCTCTTCCCGGTCGCGGTCTCGCAAGACGCCTCACCCCTTCTCAACCGCTCCTCCTGGGTCCTTCCGCCGTATCAGCCGTAGGGGAAGCCCCTCAACCCAACCTTGGGGGGAATCTCAGGGGCTTTGCAAGCGAAGTACCGTGCAAAGCCCCTGATGAACTTGGCGCCTAAAATCGTGCTGATTCCGATGCATGCCCAAGCACCTCGGCGACTCCTTCGGCAAATCGAAGCGAGATTCGTCAAACGCGGCTAAGTCTCGCAGTGGATGGGCTCAGCAAGTTTAGCGACCTTCGACTGGAAGCCAGGCTGCTGACGGGCCGTGGAGTTACGCCACTACATCTTGATGTTTTGCCAACTCGACTCTAAACCCTCACCCGCTTCCACCCACCCCGCTTAAACATCAAGATCCCCACCACCGCGATCAAACACTCCGCTACCGTCACCGACCAAAACACCCCATCGGGCCCCATCCCCACGGTCAGCGCCAAGTAATAAGCCAGCGGAATCTGGAAGGCCCAGTAGCATCCCAGGTTAATCAGCGTGGGCGTCACGGTGTCCCCCGCGCCGTTAAATGCCTGCACCAGAACCATCCCATAAGCGAACATCAAATATCCGTAGGAGATCACTCGCAGCGCCTTCGTACCCACCGCCAGCACTGCCGTATCCTTCGAGAAAATCCCCACCAATGGCTCCGCGAACACGATGAACCCCACGCTCACCAACCCCAAGAAGATCATGTTGTAAAACCCGCACAACCAGGTCGCGCGTTCGCTCCGCTCCGGCTTTCCCGCGCCGAGGTTCTGTCCCACCAGAGTCGCCGCCGCGCCGCCCAAGGCCCAACTCGGCAGAATCGTCATCACGATAATGCGTATCGCGATCGTATAGCCCGCCGTCGCCGTGCTCCCAAACTGCGCCACAATCCGCGCCAGCGCCACCCAACTCGCCGTCGCCACAAAGTACTGAAACATCCCCGGCAAGCTCACCTTCCAAATGCCCGCGAGCAGTTCCCAGTTCGGTCTCAAATGCCGCATCCCCATCTGAAAACGCCCGCCCGGTTGCGCCAAACAGTAAAGCTGATAACAAACCCCCACCGAGCGCCCAATCGTCGTTGCAATCGCGCTCCCCGTCACCCCCAACTCTGGAAAGGGCCCCCATCCGAAAATCAAACACGGGTCCAACACCAGATTCACTGCGTTCGCCAGCCACAACACCCGCATCGCGATCGCCGCGTCTCCCGCTCCGCGAAAGATCGCGTTAATCACGAAGAGAAACAGTATCGCGTAGCTTCCCCCCAGCATGATCCGGGAAAAAGCCGCGCCGTCCTCGACCACGCGCCGCTCGGGCGTCATTAATCCCAGCAAATCCGGAGCGAAATACCCCGCCACCACGCCAATCACCACGCTCAGCCCCAGCGTCAGGAGGATCGACTGTCCCGCCGCTGCGCCAGCGCCCTCCGCGTCCTTCTCCCCAATCCGGCGCGCCACGAACGCCGCCGCCCCAGCGCTCAATCCCATGGCCACCGCGAACAAGATCGCCAGCAGACTCTCGGTCAACCCCACGATCGTAACCGCGTCCGAGCCCAAGCTCGACACCCAAAAAATGTTGACGATCGCAAAGAGGCTCTCCATGGAAAGCTCCAACACCATCGGAATCGCCAGAAGCGTAATCGCTCGCTTTAGGCTGCCTTCCGTATAGTCGTGGTGCTTCCCGCTGAGAGACTCCCGGATCGTATCGATCAACGTTGATTCGCCTTCAGGATTTTTTTGCGGAGACGAATCGACTTCGGCGTGATTTCCACGAACTCGTCCGTCTCGATAAACTCAATCGCCTGCTCCAGGCTCATCAGCTTCGGCGGCACCAGCCGGATCGCGTCGTCCGCCGAGGAGCTGCGCATGTTCGTCAGTTTCTTCTCGCGCACGATGTTAACGTTCAAGTCCGCATCCCGGGCGTTCTCGCCCACGATCATGCCTTCGTAAACGTCCACGCCCGCCGTCACGAAAATCTCGCCGCGTTCCTGCAAGCCGTTAATCGCGAACGCCGTCGTCACGCCCGCCCGGTCGGAGATCAACACGCCCGTCGGCCGCATCGGAATGTCGCCTTGCCAATCCATGTAGCCGTTGAACAACGAGTTCATGATCGCCGTTCCGCGCGTCTCCGTCAGCATTTCGTTACGAATCCCGATCAAACCGCGCGACGGCACCTGAAACTCCAGGCGCACGCGTCCGCTGCCATGATTCACCATCTTCATCATCTTGCCCTTGCGGTGGCCCATTTTTTCGATCACGGTGCCGATAAAGGCTTCCGGGCAATCGATCAGCAGAATCTCTTGCGGCTCCTTCAGCACGCCGTCAATCGTTTTCGTCACGATCTCCGGCTTGCCCACCTGCAGCTCAAAACCTTCGCGCCGCATCGTTTCGATAATGATGGCAAGCTGCAACTCGCCGCGGCCCAGCACGCGCATGGAGTCCGGGCTGCCGGTCTCCTCCACGCGAATCGCGACGTTCGTCAACAACTCCTTGTCCATGCGGTCGCGCAAATTGCGCGACGTCACGTAGTCGCCCTCGCGGCCCACGAAAGGCGAGGTGTTGATCGTGAACGTCATCGCGATCGTCGGCTCGTCGATGTGAATCTTCGGCATCGGCTTCGGGTTCTCCACCGCCGTCACGGTCTCGCCGATTTGAATGCCGTCCACGCCCGCGATCGCCACCAGATCGCCGGGAAACACTTCCGTCTCCTCCAGACGCTTCAAGCCCTCGAAGGTATACATCTTCGTGATACGCGTCTTCTGGAAGCTGCCATCCACCTTCGCGATCGAAACTTCGTCGTTGTGCTTCAAGGTGCCGTTAAACACGCGCCCGATTGCCATGCGCCCCAGGTAGTCGCTGTAATCCAAGTTGCCGACTTGCATCTGCAACGTCGCGTCCGGGGTGCCCTTCGGAGGAGGTATGTGCTTCAGGATTGTTTCGAACAACGGCTCCAAATCCTTCGCCTCGTCCTCCATCTTCAGCTTCGCCACGCCCTGCTTGCCGATCGCATAAACGACCGGGAAGTCGAGTTGGTCCTCGCGTGCGTCGAGGTCGATGAAAAGGTCGTAAACCTCATTCAGCACTTCCTGAACGCGGGCGTCCGGGCGGTCGATCTTATTAATGACGACGATTGGCGTTAAATGGGCTTCGAGCGCCTTGGACAAGACATAACGCGTTTGCGGCAACGGGCCTTCGCTGGCGTCCACCAGCAACATCACGCCGTCCACCATCTTGAGCGCCCGCTCCACTTCGCCGCCGAAGTCCGAGTGGCCCGGCGTGTCGCAGATATTGATCTTCACGCCCTTGTAGCGCAGACCGGTGATCTTGGCCAAAATCGTGATGCCACGCTCGCGCTCCAGGTCGTTGGAGTCCATGACGCGCTCGGCGACTTCTTCGTTCGAGCGGAAAATGCCGCTTTGCCGCAGCATCGTATCGACCAACGTCGTCTTTCCATGGTCGACGTGCGCAACTATAGCGATGTTTCGAATCTTCTCGGGTGTAAAAGGCATGGGGATGTAAAAACGGGGGGAACTTATATGATCGCACGCGGCGCCGTCCGCCCGCTCGCACCTGTTACCCTGACCCTTAGATGGCTCAAAATCCCCGCGTGGGATCCAAAGCGGCACCCGGGCAGCCCACTGTCGTCATCGTTGGCCGCCCGAACGTCGGCAAATCCACCCTTTTCAACGCAATCACCGGTACCCGGCGCTCCATTGTGGGCGACGAGCCCGGCATTACCCGCGACCGCATTCGCGTCGCCGCGAAGTACCGCAATCGCGAGTTCCAAGTGATCGACACCGGCGGCATCATTCCCAACGACGCCGAACTCATCCCCGCCAACATCCTGAAGCAAGCCCGCTTCGCCCTCGACGAAGCCGCGCAAATCGTCTTCGTCATCGACGGCCGCACCGAGATCACCGCCGCCGACCGCGACCTCGCCCAAATGCTCCGCAAGCTCGGCAAGCCCGTCTGTCTCGCGGTAAACAAAATCGACGTCCCGAAGCGCGAGATCCTCACCACCGACTTCTACAACCTCGGCCTCGAACCCGTCATCCCCATCTCCGCCGAACACCGCCTCGGTATCGACGACCTCCTCGACCACGTCACCGAACACTTCCCCGCCAAGGAACCCGAGCCGGAAGTCGACGAATCGAAAAAAGTCTGGCCTATCAAGGTAGCCATCATCGGCCGCCCCAACGTCGGCAAGTCAACGCTACTGAATTCCCTCACGGGCACCGAAAGAGCCATTGTCTCCCCCATCGCCGGCACCACCCGCGACGCCGTCGACGAGTCCGTAACCATCGACGGTCAAGAATTCATCTTCGTCGACACCGCCGGCATCCGCCGCAAGGGCAAGACCACGATGATGGCCGAAAAGCTGGCCGTCATGATGGCCCGCCGCCACATCGCCATGGCCCACGTGGTCTTGATGCTGGTCGATTCCATCGAAGGCGCCACGAGCCAAGACGCCCACATCGCCGGCTACGCCGACGAAGCCGGCCGCCCAGTCATTCTCTGCGTGAACAAATGGGATATCCATCCCACGCGGCGAACGAAAGAATTCGAAATGCAGGTACGCGACGAGATGAAGTTCCTTGAGTACGCGCCCATCGAGTTCATCAGCGCCTCCAAGGGCACTAACGTCAAGAAGCTCTTCAAGATGATCCAGAACGCCCGCAAGGCAATGGACACTCGTGTGACGACGGGCGAACTGAACCGCTTCGTGGACATCATCACCGCGGACTCGAACATGAAGGTGAAGTACATCACCCAAGCCAGCGTCCGCCCCCCCACCTTCATCGTTTTCACGGACAAGTCGAAGCCGCTGCATTTCTCCGACGAACGCTTTCTGATCAACCGCATCCGCAAGCATTTCAACTTTGGCCCCACTCCCATCGTCATCAAAACCAAAGCCACCCCCGGCCGCGGCCGGAAGAAGTAGGCTGCCGGCGATTCGAGTGGGCAACCCGCTTCCACGCACAAAACCTTACGCGCGCGTGATCGACTTTCCTATCGCTTTGCGCCTGAATAAAGCGGAGAGGAATTCGAGATGCTAAAAGCGCTGTTTTGGCTGGTGGTGCTGGTGGACGCGTTGGCGTTGGGGCTGACGTTCCTGTTGGGCTTGGCGGCGGCGGGGCCGTCGAAGACGAGTCCGCTCTCCGTAGTTTTCTTCTTCGGCGTGCCCGCGCTCCTCCTACTCGGGGCGATCTTGTTGTTCATGAAGGCGCAAAGCGGCGGTGTCCGCACGCTAGCCTTCCTGCTGGCGGCGAGTCCTCTCCTCTTCGTCGCCGTGCAGGCCGTGCAAGCGGCTTGGGAGGTGGCCGCCTACAAGAGCGCCGATGGGAACCTGAACTACTTCCGCGGGGGGGATGCGCAAGCGCTGGAGCAGGCCATCCAAAAGAACGATGCAGGTATGGTGCGCGCGCTCATCGCGAAGGGCGCGAACGTAAATGAGAGTGGCCGGGACAACACCACTTTGCTGCAAGCCGCGCTCCGGCAGTTGCGGACAACGCCCGGTGAGTTGGAGGTGTTGCGGGCGTTAGTGAATGCGGGCGCCGATGCGAACGCGGGGACGGGCGAATTGCCCTTGACGATGGCGATCCAAAGCAGCGGCAAGTCGGGTCCGGAGCCGGTGAAGCTAATGCTGGACGCTAAGGCGAATCCCAACGCGCTGACCGAGTTCGGCGAGCCCGTCTGGTTCCAAGCGGTGGGCGTCACGGTCCCGGCCGAGGTGCTACCGATGTTGCTGGAGCGTGGCGCGGACGTTCACGCTAGCGGACGCGACGGCAAACACAGCGCGCTCGGCGCCGCGGCGGCAGCGCAGAATTGGAAAGCGGTGCTGACGTTGCTCCAAAAGGGGGCGGACCCAAACAAAGTCCGCACGCCAATGGGCCAAGGCTTGCTAGAGAAACTGGAAAGTGACCTAAGCACCTACGGTGATAAGGGCGGGCTCGGCGAAACGATCGCTTACTTGAAGTCGGCGCGACGATAAGCGGCCGCGCTTCACGGCTGCACGATGAGTTCCGACTCCGAAGCGTAGCGCCGGAAATTGAAATAACGAAGCTGATTGCGGTAGGACCCGGCCTTTGTTTCGTACTCGGCCAGCGTCCAAGGACCGGGGCGATCATCAGTGCCAGGCAGCCGCTGCAAAGTCCACGAGAAGTAATCCTTCTTGTTGAGCGTGGCCCGGTAAACGATGTTGTTCGAATAGATCATGCTCAGGCGGCCCAGCGTCAGTTGACGGAAGGTCCAAGCGACCTTCTGCGTCGCGCGCCACTCGGAATGCACCCAGTGCAAGGATCGTTTCTCCAACAGCACATCGATTTCAAAAGAACTAGCGAAAGCGCTGTGCGGGTGCTGCGTGCGGGCGCCCTTGATTGGCTTCAAGCGCAGGTGGTGCACGGGAATCCCCCGCCAATCTTCTTCGCTGTACTTATCGACGCGGTGCAGACGCGGCAAATCCCCGTAGAAGCCGCGCTCAAAACGCCAGCCGTTATCTGGCGGCAAGCCGTCGGCGGGGCGCGGCTCTTTCAAGTGCTGCGCGAGGCGCTTCGACTCGAGATCCGCCTCCGCGCCCGTCAAAGGCTTGTGTTGGCTCTCCAGCTTGCGCCAATACATCGCGCCGGAGAGCATGTTGATTTCGTATTTCTGATGCCTGGACTCGCGGCCGTCGCGGAAGCCGGTCTCCTCCGAGTTCCAAACGAAGGGCTTCAGCGCGAGGTAGTTCTCGACGTCGAAGGATACTGCGCGCGCAAGAATTTCCTCTCCATCATTGGCCGCCGCAAGGGCGGGGAGAGCGAGCAAACTGCGGCGCGTGAGAAACATTTAGCCTTAAAACTTGAGGTTCTCACGCCGGAAACTTCTAATGGGCGGCGCTGCCGCGGTGGCGGTGGGCGCGGCCGATATCTTTTGGCTAGAGCCTCGCTGGCCCGCCGTCAACACCCATCGCGTACCCGTATTCGGCGGCAAACTCCCGAAGCCCATCCGCTTGCTGCAACTAAGTGACCTGCACCTCTCGCGGGACGTCAGCGCCGCGATGATCGAACACGCGTTTCGCTTGGCGATCGAGCAGAAGCCGGACCTCGTCTGCCTCACTGGCGATTACGTTACCGCCGTGCACGGGCAAAGCTTGAGTGGCTACGCGGATCTCTTCCGCCTGCTCTCTTCGCGCTTCCCGACATTCGGCGTGAAGGGCAATCACGACGGCGGCGCCTGGGCCGAGTACTACATGAACGAGCCCAACGACGGCCAAGTGGACCGCGTCCTCGCCGACGGCCGGGTCACGTCCATGCAGAATCGCTCGGAGCGTCTGCAATTTCACGGCACGGAGTTTTGGCTAGCCGGCGTCGGCGACCTTTGGAGCGAGGAAGTACGCGGCGGCAACGCCTTCGAGGCCGTTCCCCCAAGCGCGCCCGCCGTCCTGCTAGCGCACAACCCCGATTCCAAGGATCACATCGGCAACTACGATTGGAGGCTCATGCTCAGCGGCCACACCCACGGCGCGCAGAACAGCCTGCCGTATCTGTCAACGCGCTTCGCACCGGTCGAAGACAAGCGCTTCGTAGCGGGTCTAAACTACTGGCCGGAAGGAAAACGCTGGATCCACACCAACGTCGGCGTAGGCAACCTGCGCGGCTTCCGCATCCTGCGGCGCCCCGAGGTGACGGTGCTGGAGTTGGTTTAGGGCTTGAGCCGCAACGCCGCGCGAATCTTGGGCCATTCCGCGAGAATGAAATTGCGCCGGCTATCGTTCATCGCGATGAAGAGGTTCAGTTGCGATGACAAGTCGATCCCATCCGTCGTATCCGCGCCCACGCGGAAGACGCCAAGCTCGTTCAGCGTGTCGCGATGGAAAACATGGAACTCCGTATTCGGATGTTGCTGATCCGTGGCGATGATGTAGCGCCCGGCGACGGCGATGCCTTCACGGTCGCCTTTCCAGCCAGACGTCGCGAATAGCGCCAGCTCCTTCGCGGCATCGCGATGCGAGGGATCGGCATGATACTTGCGAATGCCGGCGCCCTCGTCGGAGTAGTAAACCTGCTCACGCTCGGGATCTATCGCGACCGACTCAATCTCCTTTGAGTTGCTGTACTGCCCGAACTCGCGAACCTTCTCCGCAATCAGTTGCCCCTGACCGTTATCGCGCAGTAGATACTGCCAGAGATAAGACCCACTCGGCCCGTTCTTGCGGCTCACAATCGCAAAGATCGCCCTATCCCGTTTCCGCGTGTACAACGCGATGCCCATCGGCTGCGCCATCGCGCCAGTCTGGCCCGCGAATACCGGCAGCGACGCCAAATCCTTGATGCCTTGGCCCGGTACGATCTCAAAAACCCGCAACGCGCTCTTATTCCGTTCTGTCGCGACCGCGATGTCGAGCTTGCGCCCGCCCAGCTTCAGCCCATAAGCGACATCGACGTTATTCGGCCGGTCGACGTTCGGAATCGACATCAGCCGCGAGCCATCCAGCCGGTACACCGCGATCGCGCCATCGGGCGCGGCCATCTTCACGGTACCGAGAATGAAACTCGCGCCGGGATTCTTGCGGTTGTACCAGACCGCCGGATCGTCGGTCTGATGCGTCTCGGAAACGGTTTCGCGCAAAGGCGCGACATCCACCTGCGCCAGCAGACCCCAACAAACAACTAATTGCAGCATCTAGAAACTCATGCGTAGCATGAATTGCAATTGCCGCGACGTACCCGTTCCGGTAGCGCCGTCATTAGCCGTTTGCAGAATCCTCCCAAACGTCGCGTTCGAGATGTTGCTCACCGGGTTGCCGTACTGCGCGCGATTGAAGAGATTAAACGCTTCGGCGCGGAAGTCGAGACCGAGGCGCTCGGTAACGCGGAAGCGCTTCGAAAGGCCGATGTCTGTCTGCCACAAGCCGGGGCCGCGGAAGACGTTGCGCCCGGCGTTGCCGTAAGTACCGTTGGCGGGCGCGGCGAACGCAGCCGGGTTGAGCCAACCGTCGGGGCCGGGATTCTGCAGGTACACATTGCCGCCGATGTAGTTCGCGCGCTGCGTCTGCGTCTGGCCCGAAGGAACGTTCGCCGCGGCGCGATTCACCAGCACCGTCAAAGGCGTGCCCGTGCGCGCGGTGAAGATGCCACTCAAATCCCAGCCGCCATAGAAGCGATTGCGAGCCCAGGGCAGTTGATAAACGGTGTTGGCCGTGAAAGTCTGGCGGATATCGTAGTCCGCGGGGCCACGGTCGCAGGCGCGGCACGACACGTCCTGAATCTGCCCGCCTTCGCCGGAGCCAGCGCTATCGCTAATCGCGTGGCCCCACATGTACTGCGCCTGGAAGAGCCAGCCTTTCGTGAAGGAGCGCGTCAGCGAAGATTGCAGACCATTGAAGTTCGTGATGCCGTCGAAACGCTTCTCGTCGATCTGGCCGAATGCCGTCAAGGGCCGGCGGCGCGTCACGGGATCGAGCGTGTTCACGTAAGTGCGCGTCAACTGATTGCGCCCGACATTGCCAACGTAAGCCACCTGCGCCACCATGCTGCCCGGAAGCTCGCGTTGAATCGAAAGCGTCCACTGATGCGACTCCGGCTCCTTGCGGTCCCGCTGCACGCTGCGCGGCGTTTGGCCCTGGCTGCGCAGTTGCCCCAGAAAGGGCGCGGGCGGATAAGAGAGCGTAGGCGCATCCGCCGCCGTAAGCGAGAAGTTCTCCGGCAAGCTGTCGATCGCGGCCGTGACGTCGTCGTTCTGCCCCGGACCGAAATAGCGGCCGTAACCCGTACGAATAACGGTCTTGCCGCCAAGAGCCTTGGGCGACCACGCCAGCGAAACGCGTGGCGCGATGTTGTCGTTATCCGGGAAGAACCATTGCGTGCCCGGCGCACAGAAGCCTTGGCAGCGGACGATATCGAAGACGCGGCCGCGACCGTAAACGTCCTTCGACACCGTATAGTTCTCGTAACGCAGACCCAAGTTCACCGTCAATTCCGAGTTCATGCGGAACTCATCCTGGAAGTAGACGGAACTAAACGTACGCCGCACGCCTACCGTATCCAGTTGCCCGCCAACCGTAACGCGATCCATCGCGTTGCGCAGGAAGGCGTCTTGGCTCGCGAAGGTAACGGAAGTCGCCGCGCCGTTGCCGACGTTCAAGTGAATGCGGCGGATCTCGCCACCCAGCTTGATCGTATGACGGCCCCGAATCCACGAGAGATTATCGACGATGGAGTACGTGCTTGGCTTCTCGATGATGTACGTCGTGGGCTGCGTCGAAGTAAAGCCCTGAATCGCGACGCCCTCGGGAATGCGGCCGACGTCGTTACGCGTCAGCGCGGAACGGTTGAATCCAAGCTTGGCTTCGTTCAATAGGGTTGGCGACCAAACCTGCTGCCACTGCGCCGTAACGTTCGTAGGGCGAATGTAGGAATCGCGTGTCTCCAGCAAGCCGTTCCGAATCTGGCTTATCAACGCGTCGCTCATTGCGAAGCGGAAGAAGAGACTGTGCTTCTCGGTCAGACGGTGATCCACGCGGGCCATGCCGCTGTGCTCATTGCGGCGCTCCGGAGTCTGCGCGATCAAGCGGTCGACGTTCGCATTGGCCCCGGGCGCATTACCGAGCGGATAGAGATTAATCAAGCTGCGCAACGCGGCGGGCGTGCGCTCACGGAAGCTCGCGCTAGGAACCAAGCCGTCCGCGCGCGAGATCGTCAGCCTTTGCAGCAACCCCTCGTAGTTCGCGAAGAAGAAAGTCTTGTCCTTCTTGATCGGCCCGCCCAAGTTCCCGCCGAATTGATTCAAGCGGAACGGCGGCGGGTTCGCGCCATCGAAAGGCCGCCGCGCGTCGAGCGCGCTATTGCGGAAGAACTCAAACATCGAGCCATGAAACTCGTTCGTGCCGGACTTCGTCACGAGATTCACTTGCGCGCCACCGCCCACGCCGCCCTCCGCCGTGAACGGCAGCGAGTTCACGCGAAACTCGGCGATCGAATCCATCGACATCACCAACCGCATGTTGCCTTCCTGGCGCGGGTCTTTGATGCCGGTCGAATCCACGCCATCGGTGGTCCAATTGTTGTCGTCGCGCGGACGTCCGAAAAAGCGAATCGAGTTCTGATTGCCCTCGCCGACGTTCACGGCGCCTGGCGCCAGGGCCATCAGTGAGGCCCAATGGCGGCCGTTCAAAGGAATATTCTTGATCTGCGTTTCGCCGATCACGGCACCGATCTCCGCGTTGGACTGATCGAGCGGCGTCGTGGAAGCTGAGATCTCCACGGCCGTCGAAACCGCGCCGAGTGTGAGTTGCGCGTCCAGCGTGCGTGTCTGGCCCACGGTCAACACCACGGCGTCAAAGCGCAGCGTATTGAAGCCGTTGGAAGAAATCGAAACGTCAAAGTCGCCGACAGGTAAACCGGAAAGCCGATAGAAGCCATTATTGGTCGTCGTCTCGCGGCGGAAGCCCGTCGCCTTGGATTCGATCAAGACCGTGGCGCCGCTTAGGAGCGCGCCGGAAGGGTCGCTTACGGTGCCCGAGAGTGTGGCGCGGTCCACCTGCGCCTGAACGAGCGAAACTGCGCACACGAATAGCGCCATCGTTCTCAGAAAGGGAAGCATACATTCCAAGCCTATGTAGCGCCCGCTACAGGAGGTTTACAGGTACGTTACAAATCGATGACTTAAAACGGATTAATCTAGGCCGCCAAAGAGCGGCGGCGGCACGAAAACCCCTTTGCGCCGAGCCACTTGGAAGTAATCAAAAGCCCGCTCCGTCCCCATTCGCCCGCGCGGCGTCTTGTCCAAAAAACCCTGCTGAATCAGATACGGCTCGTACACTTCTTCAATCGTTCCCGGCTCTTCATCCACCGCGCTCGACAGCGTATTCAACCCCACCGGGCCGCCGTCGAACTTATCGAGAATCGCCAACATAATGCGCCGGTCCACCTCGTCCAAACCCAGCGGATCCACTTCCAACAAATCCAACGCATCGACGGCGATGGACTTCGAAAGATCGCCCTTCGCCTTCACCTGCGAATAATCGCGCACCCGCCGCAGCAAACGATTCGCGATACGCGGCGTGCCGCGGCTGCGGCGCGCAATCTCATGCGCGGCGTCTTCCGGAATCTGCAACGTAAGCAAGCGCGCGGAACGTTCGACGATACCCGTCAACTCCGCCGCGCCGTAAACATCCAGCCGCAGTACCAGCCCAAAACGTCCACGCAACGGCGCGCTGATATTCCCCAATCGCGTCGTGGCGCCGACGGCCGTAAACTTCGGCACCGGCAGCGAGTGCGTCCGCGCGCCAGGCCCCGTGCCCACCAAGATATCGACGCGAAAATCCTCGAGCGCCGAATACATCATCTCCTCCACGTCGGGCGCCAAGCGATGGATCTCATCCACGAAGAAAACCTGCCGCGCGCGAATATTGCTGAGCAGCCCCGTCAGATCCAGCTTCTTCTGCAACACCGGCGCCGCCGTTTGCTCAAACGCCACCCCAAGTTCATTCGCGATCAACGTAGCTAGCGTCGTTTTCCCCAAGCCCGGCGGCCCGTATAGCAGAACGTGATCCATCGCCTCGCCGCGCATCTTCGCGGCCTCGATCGCGATCGCGAGATTCTCCTTTACCTTGGCCTGCCCGGTGAAATCGGAAAGGCTGCGGGGGCGGAGGCTGGCCTCAAACTGAAGCTCTTCGTTAGAGGCGTTCGCCGAAATAATGCCGCGTTCCATCCTGAAGGTTCAGGTTAACGTACCAGCTCCAACGCCTTACGGAACAGCGCTTCGAAGTCCGCGCCCTTCACTGTTTCTTTGGCCTTCGCCACGGCCTGCTCCGCGACCGGCGCCGCGGACCCCAAGTTGATCAACGCGGAAACGACGTCGGTCTCCAGCGGCGAAAGGCTACTGGCCGCCGAAGTCTTCGCCGGCATCCCCGCGCTCACCGCGAAGTCCTGCATCTTGTCGCGCAGTTCGACTACTAGCCGCTCCGCCGTCTTCTTCCCCACGCCGGGAATTCGGGTCAGGCTCGCAATATCGCCCGCGCGCACCGCGATCACCAAATTCTCCACCGGCATCCCACTCAAAATCTTCACCCCCAACGACGGCCCAATCCCGCTCACGCTGATCAACTTCTCGAACATCGCCTTTTCTTCCTTGGAAGAAAATCCGAAGAGCGTAATCGCGTCTTCCCGCACCTGCGTATAAATCCGCAACGCCACGCGCTCGCCCACCGAAGGCAGTTGCGACAACGTCCCAAGCGGCACATGCACCTCATAGCCCACCCCGCCCGCCAAAACAATTGCGGTGTCGTTTGTTTTCTCGTGGAGTGCACCCTCCAGATAAGCAATCATAGAGAAACCATAGCTTATGGCACGCAGGTTGTTCTTTGTTCCCCAGGTGCGAAACGGGTCGGCGGAGTTGCGCGGTGAAGATGCGAAGCACTTGACACGCGTCCTGCGCGTCGAACTGGGGCAGCAATACGAAATCTCCGACAACGCGCACAAGTATTTGGCCAAGGTCGTCGAAGCACATAAAGAGGCCGTGCGTTTCGAGATCGTCGAACGCTTGGAAGCCACGCGCGAAACGCCCCACATCACGCTCTACGCGGCCATCATCAAGTTCGAACACTTCGAGTGGGGCGTCGAGAAGGCGACCGAACTCGGTGTCGACCGCATCGTGCCGCTAGTAACCGCCCGCACCGAAAAAGGTCTCGACAAAGCCGTGCCGAAACGCCTGGAGCGCTGGCGCAAGATCGCGCTCGAAGCCAGCCAGCAATCGCGCCGCGTCTTCCTGCCGGAGATCGCGGAAGCCACAACGCTAAAGAAGATCATTAGCGAAAGCGCCGGCAAGAAATTCTTCCTCGACGAAGACCGTAGCGGCCAAGCCCTAAAGCGCGCCGTCGACGATGAAGCCGTGCATGTCCTAATCGGCCCCGAGGGCGGTTGGACGGAAGACGAGCGCGACCTCGTGCGTGGAAACGGCTGGATCCCCATCAGCCTCGGCCCACGGGTATTGCGCGCCGAGACGGCCTGGATGGCCAGCCTCGCAATCTTGCGCGGTTGATCCATTTCCCAGTGGATTCCCGCTCCCCTTCTTGAGAGCCGAAATCCGCAATGTCCCACCGCATGATCATCGTCGACATGGAACCGCTGTACCGGAAGCAGCAGCATCCCAGATTCGTCCTTTGCACGGACATCGATCCCATGAACTCCACGACGGGACACGGCGCGTGGCGCCAGTTGAAGCCGTATTCGAAGATGTGGCAATCCGGCGGCGGCTTTTGGGAATTCCTGCCGGACGGCCGCGTCATCTTCAAATACAGCACCCAGCATCGCAACGTCTCCGGCGTACCCTGCGCGCTCTACGACGCCAAGGGCTCGCCGCTCAGCGATTTCCCGATGCTGAACCAATACGGCATGGGCCACTTCTACGACACGCCAAACCTCGACAAAAGCCAAAAGAAGAGCCGCTTCCTTTGGTTCATCGACAACGTCGAATGGCAACCGCCGGACCCCGCCTATCTGTGGCTCGGTCTCGGCGCGAAGTTCGGCGGGCACGCCGCCATCCACCGCCGCGAGGCCGCCTACGGATTCATGGCCAACGTCGCCGACCCCAGCAAGATCTGGGAGATCGGCTTCACTTCCTCCGGCTGGGGGCCAGGCCTCGGCAGCTCCACGGGCATCTTCTTAATCGTGGTCACCGCGAAGGACGCCAAGGAAGTCGTCGGTGCGACAAGCTCGCAGTGGGATTTCAACTTCGCCTTTGCCGGAAAGATCGACGGCTACATCAAGGCCTCCCGCGCCGCCTTCGGCGCCCCCGCCGCGTCGCAGCTCGGCAAGATTGCGCAATCCATCATGCAGAACGCGCACTTGGGCCGCGCCGGCGACCGCCTGCATCAAGCGCTGCCCTCGTTAAATAGCGGTCTGATGGAGAACTTCATGAACGCGGGCAAGATCGTCTGTTGCGGACTCGCGGTGGATTGGAAGAGCCCCGGCTTCAGCTTACTCGATCTGCCAGTCTCGACTCCCGGTCTCGAGCTGGGCTTATTGTCGGTCACCACCAAAGTAGAAGACACCTACCCGCTCTTTGCCTGACGCAGAATAAGTGACGCGGCCTAAGCGGCGCCGCGCACCTTGACGATCCCCGTTACGAGATCGCCGAAGAAATCCGAAGCCGTGAAGATCTTGAGGCCCTCCGGCGAATCGATCAGCAAGGCGTCGCGGCGCACGATGTTCTTCGCTGGATCCGGCGACTCGAGTTCGAACTGCAAAAGCGCGCGGCCGAGTTCCAGATCCGCCGGCACTACATTCGCCGCTTGCAAGAAGTGATACATGCTCGCCGCCTCGCGCCCGCGGTAGCCCAGCTCCGCGCCGAACTTCCGGGCATCCAGCAGCGCCTTCTCGCCGCTCTTCGTGTCAACGAAAACCACCCAGCGGTGATGCGGCGAGACTTCGCGAAGTTTGTCGAGCAGTTCTTGATATGCCGCCGAATCCGCTTCCGGCAGCACCGGCAGATGCCCTTCAAAACGCGCCCACGGAAGGATCGTCTCGGGCGCTAGCGCATGGCCCACGCTCTTCATCGGCAAGTGGTCCGTCTTGATCGCGTTCAGCGCCAGCTTCGCTTCGATCGGGTCCAGCTCCGCGCCATCCTTCAACATCTCCTGCTCCAGCATGTACGTCAGCATGCCCTCGCGCAAGCCGTCGTCCTCTTCATGGCCCAACACTTTTGCAATGAGCCAACTCACCGGCTGCACGAAGATCATCAAGTCGAAGAGAAGCTGCGTCAGCGGCGACAGCACGAACGCCAGCTTCAATTTGTACTTGATGCCCACATAATCGGCGATCACCTCGGCGATCAGCGCGATCACCAGCGCCATCCCCACCTTTGCCGCCAGCGACGGCATCGCGGCTTCGGTCAAATCGCCCAGCATCAACGTCGACAGCGTGATCATGAAGCCCACCACCAAAATGAAGTGGCTCGCGTTCTTGCGGAAGCGCATCACCACCTTCGCCATCTCGTTGCCGGTAGCGATCTCCGCCATCAAGTACTGCGGCGAAAGCGAAATCATCGCGGCCTTCAACGCGCAAAGCACGAAGACGACGCCCAGCAGTATCGTAGCCGCGCCAATGCGAAAGCGCAGCGTCTCGACTTCTTCGTGGTGCGTATGAAAGTAGTTGGCGGCAAAGCCTAGCGCGATGACGAACAGTACGGCGCGCAGGAATCGAGCGATCATGAGGAGCTTCTAGAATTACATGCGCGTTTAGCGCAGCCAACGTTCCAGCCAAGCCGCGAGTTCCCGGTAGAAAAAGCGGCTGTCCTCGGGCTTCTGAATCCAGTGATTCGCGTCCGGAAACACGATCAACTTCGAGGGAATCCGTAAGCGCTGCAACACCGTCCAGTATTCCAGGCTATTGTTCAAGGGCACGCGGAAATCGCGCTCGCCTACCGTCACCAGCGTCGGCGTCTTGAACTGCGCCGCGAAGCGTATCGGATTTTGCGTCTTCCAGACTTCGCCTTGCAACCACACGGGCCCGCCGTTGGACAATTCGCGCGAGTAGGAGACGTCGCTCGTCCCCCATTGGTCTTCCAGGTTGATCAACCCCGCGTGGCTCACCAGGCACCTGTAGCGGGTTGTAGTGGCTTGGAGCCAATTCGCCAAATGCCCGCCGTAGCTCGCGCCGCCCGCCGCCTGTCGAGTGGAATCGACAAACGGGAAAAGCCGGATCGCCTCGTCCGCCGCCTCATTCAACTCGTCGCCCGGCGTCTTCAAAGGGTCGCCTTGGATCTGTTGCGCGAACTTCTCGCCAAATCCCGTGGAGCCGGTGTAATTCGTCAACAGCACAATGTACCCAGGCGCCGCGATCAAATGATAATTCCAGCGGAGAAAAAATTGATCCTTCCACATCGAATGCGGCCCGCCGTGGATCAAAACCAGCAGCGGGTACTTCTTCGCGGGGTCGAACGCGGGCGGCAGCGCGATCATATTGTGAATCATGCGGCCCTTCTTGGAAGTGAACCAGAAGTGGCGAAGCTCCGGCAGGTCCAGCTTCGCTAGCGCCGCATCGTTGAAGTGAGTTAACTGCTTCGGCTCGGCCTTGGCGAATTCGAAGCGGACGATCTCGGCGGGCCTCGTTGCGCTATCGAAGTTCGCGAACAGCGCTCCGCCCGCGATAGCCAGGTTCGCGAAGTTGCCGGCTTTCTGCGGATGCTCCAGCCAGTTTCCACCGTCGTAGTCCAGCATCGCCATTTTGCCCAGACCCGCGTGCTCAAACGAAACGACGATTCGCTTGGCCCCCTCGTGAAAAACAAAGTCGCCGATCGATTTGTCGAGATCCTCCGTCAGCGTCTTCGGCACGCCGCCCTGCGGCCACGCGATCATCGCCAGCCGATTGATGCTGTAGTTGACGTCGTTAACGCCCTCGCGGCTTTCGAGCATGTACAGCGCCTTGCCGTCCGGCCGAAATTTGGGCGAGCTGTAAGAATACTTGCCGTTCGATAGTGGTTGGGCCTCGCCGCCCTCCGCGCTCACCAGAAAGAGCTTCGTCACCACGGTCTTGTAAGCGGCTTCGTGACGGTTGATGTCGCTTTGAAAAACGATCGACTTTCCATCGGGCGTCCAGACCGGGCTCAGGTCCTCGCCGCTATTGGACAACGGCCCGCCCATACCGGGCGTCGTCGACCATTTGCTGTTCGCCAGAATGTCCCGCGGCGTGGCGCCCTCTTTTGCCTCGACCACGAAAATATGCGAACGCTTATCGTCCAACCAGCGGTCCCAGTGCCGGATCGGGTAGCCTTCGTAGACCCGCGCGTTGCTCTTGCGCGACGTGGCGTTACCGACACTCGACGTGAAAAGAATCCGCTGCCCATCGGGCGACCACTTCGGATCGCTCGCCCCAGAAGCAAGACCCGTAAGCCGCTGCGCCTCGCCGCCGTTCATCGGCAGCACGTAAATCTGGCTGTCGCCATCGCCCTCGCGCGTTGCGGTAAACGCGATCTTCGTCGAATCCGGGCTCCAAGCGACGCCACTCTCCACCCCACGCGAGTGCGTAAGCTGCCGCGGTTCGCCACCGTTCGCGGGCACAATCCAAAGGTCGCTCGACTGCTCCCGAGCCTCGTAAGCCGGGTTCGTAACGCTAAAGACCACCCACTTCCCGTCCGGCGAAGGCGCGGGCGCGCCGACGCGCTTCATCAGCCACATGGCTTCGTGAGTGATGGGCGACTTCTGCGCGGAAAGTGCGAGGGCAAGCAAGAGGCCAGACGCGAGGAGACGCATAGCTTCATTGTTATAAAGAAACCAATGGAATATGAGCAGCTAGCCAAGCGAGTCGACTACCACCTGTCGAGCCCGCTCATGACCGAAGAGCAGCTGCACTCCGGCTGCATCACCGCGCGCGCCTATGCGGTTCGCGGCATCGTCGTCCGCCCCTCGGACTTGGACTTGGCGAAAGGTTGGGTCAACCCGGAGTTCGTGCGCCTCGGCTCGCGCTCCAGTTCGGGCCCGGGAGACTCAACGACAGCCGTCAAGCAGTACGAAGTACGCGACATGCTACGCCGGAGCGCCGTCGATGTGGAGGCGAAGCTAAATCTGGGCAAGATGCTGAGCCGTCAGTTTCAATACGTCGAGATCGAGGCCATGCAATTGGTGAAGGCCTGCCAGGAATTCGAGACGGGATTGACGTTGAGCCTCGAAGCCAGCGTACTCGACGAAGAGCGCTTGATCATCCTGTCGAAGATCGCCAAGCGCCAAGGCGTGAAAGCGCTAAGCTTCACCGATTGGCGGCCGGACCAAGCGGAACTCGCCCTGCGCAAGCTCGACGGCAAGGTGGAATTGAAGTTGATGGTGGAAGGCAAGACGCTCGAAGAGGTCCTCAAGTGGAACGAGGCCGGCGTCGCGCGTTTCGGTGTACGCCATCCAGCGGCCTTGCTCGACGCATGGAAGGCGCATATCGCCCGTCCCGTTGAAGCGGTGACCTAGCTTGAGCCTCCTCCGCGAAGTCGACATCAAGCTGCTCGAGCTGATACGCGAGCTGCGTCCGGAAGAATACGATCTGCCGACCGCCGCCCCGCAATGGAAGGTGCGCGATGTTCTCGCCCACCTCCTCGACACCGCATTGCGCAAACTCTCGATGGCGCGTGACAAGGAGTTTATCGAGAAAGCCGGGATCCGGTCCCCAGAAGATGTCCGCGCGCATGTGGATCGCATGAACGCCGAAGGCGTCCGCGTCTACCGCCGCCTAAGCGCGCCCGTGCTGTATTCCTTGATGCAAGTAGCCTGCGAAGAAAGCGCGGCCTTTCACGAATCGCTCGACCCGGATGCGAAAGCGATCTTCGCCGTGAGTTGGGCAGGAGAGAACGAATCCACCAATCGCTTCGACATCGCCCGCGAGCTTACCGAACGCTGGCACCACCAGCAACAAATCCGCGAAGCGACCGGCAGGCCGGGCATCATGACGCCGCGCCTCTACCGTCCTGTGCTGGATTGCTTCGCCCGCGTTTTGCCCCACGCGTTTCGCGATCTAGACCACGGCTGCGTCGCGCTTGAGGTTGAAGGCGACTGCGGCGGCACTTGGCTTTCCGGCGCTGGCCCCGTGCGGGCGCGGGCGATGATTCCTCAGGCCATCGCTTGGCGCGTCTTCACCAAAGGCATCTCCGTCGAAGACGCCCGCGCCCGCGCGCGCCTTGAAGGCGATGCCACGCTCGGCGCCAGACTCCTTCGCCTCACCGCGATCGTCGGCTAGACCTCTTCTGTTATCGCTCCCGGATGCGAATTTCTCTTGCTGCCTGCACTCTCCTCTTCCTGCTACTGAGCGCGTGCGCGACTCCTCCGCCCAAAGCCGATCTGAAGGCCGAAGAAGACGCCATCCGCACGCTCGATGTCGCGTGGGCCAAGAGCGCGAACGCCCGCGACCTCGACGCGACCGTTTCTTACTACTCCGACGACGCCCTTCTCTTGCCGCCCAACGCACCCATCGCGAAAGACAAAGCGTCGATCCGCGCTGGCTGGGCCAGCCTGCTCGTGCCTGAGATCACCTTGACCTGGAAGGACACCAAGATCGAAGTCGCTCAAAGCGTCGAGCTCGCCTACTTAGTGGGTGCGTACGACATGACCATCAAGGACGCTAAGGGCGGCGAAAGCAAGGATACGGGCAAGCTCCTGGAGATTTGGAAGAAGCAGAGCGACGGCAAGTGGAAGGTCGTCGTCGATACCTTCAATTCCGATTTAGCGCCCGCAAAGAACTAGTCGCTACAGCCGCACGTACCAACGCTTCCGCCAAAGAATCCACGCCAGCACCCAGATCAATCCGACATTGAGGAGCGCATAAATGAGCGATGCGTTCGACGGCGACCCGCCCAGCGGCAACATCACGCTCTGCAGCGCCTCGAAGATACCCGGCTTCTGCTTGCTCAATGCGCGAGCCAACATCCCGCTCGCGACGAAGCTCACGATCGCGTTAGTGCCGTAGATCTCGAAGAATCGCGTCCCGCGCTGCCACACCCCGCCCTCCACCAGCCAGAACACCAGCCCAAAGAAAGCGCTCGCCAGCCCCGCCATCAACAACGTATAGCTAGGCGTCCACAACGCCTTGTTGAAAGGAATCCACGGGCTGAGCGCATATCCAGCCGTCACCAGAATCGCGCCCCAAACGCCAAACGCCTTCGCGTCGCGCCGTTCCAACGGCGCTCCCGCCAGAATGCCAAGCAGCACCGACACGATCGCCGGTATCGTCGAAACCACGCCCTCCGGATCCCATACCTTCGTCTGGCTCCACATATGGCCCGCGAGAACGATGCCGTCGACGTGCCGCGCGAAGTTGTCCTCCATGCTCCAGGGGTCAGGCGATGGCCAACTCAGCATCAGCGCCGTATACAAGACAAGCAGCCCCGCCGCCGCCATCGCCAATTGCTTCCGCGAAAGATAGATCGCCAGCGCCGTCGCCACGAAGTAACAAACCCCGATACGCGGCAAGACGCCCGGAATGCGGAACGAATGAATGTCGGGGTTGCCGAAGAAGTTCAGCGCGAGCCCAATCAGCACGATCAACGCCCCGCGCCGCAACGCATGCAGCAGCAGCTTTCCCTTGTCCGCGCCCTCCGTCTTGCGCCGCGCGAAGGACAGCGTCATCGCCAAACCCGAGATCCAAAGAAAGAACGGAAACACCATATCCGTCGGCGTCCAGCCATGCCATTCCGCGTGACGAAGCGGCGCGTAGACATGCGTCCAGGACCCGGGATTGTTCACCAGGATCATCCCCGCGATCGTCATTCCGCGGAAGATATCGAGGCTGCGCAAGCGCTGCATAGATAATGACTATATGTTTAACGCGGCTGGGCGCGGCTTGTGGCTGACGGCGGGCATTGCGCTGCTTTGCGGTTGTGGATCGAAAAACGGGGAGGCCGGCAAGGTGACATTTGCTCCAGACGTTCATTCCTATGCGAGGCCGGCTGAGGCGCGTTCCACGCATCTCGATCTCGATCTTATGGTCGACTTCGAGACTAGAGTGCTATCCGGCATGGCGACCCACACCATCGTGGGCGCGAAAGAAATCGTCTTCGACACCAAGGGCCTGAAGATCGTCAAGGCCGAGACCGCCGGCGAGGACCGCCAATTCAAGAGCGCCAAAGTCCAAATGGGAAGCTCCGACAAGATTCTCGGAGCGCCGCTCACCGTGGCTCTGCCCGATGCTTCGAAGTACGTGCGCATCGTTTACGAAACCAGCCCCGACGCCATCGCACTCCAGTGGCTCGCCCCCGAATTGACCGCCGGCAAGAAAGCGCCCTATCTCTTTACGCAAGGTCAACCCATCTACACGCGCACTTGGATTCCGATTCAAGACTCGCCCGGCATTCGCATCACCTACCACGCGAAGATCGCCACCCAGCCGAACTTCTTCGCCGTCATGAGCGCCACGAACGACCAGAAGACGATGGTTCCCACCGGCAAATACGAGTTCGACATGCCGCAAGCCATTCCGCCCTACCTCATGGCGCTCGCCGTCGGCGAGTTGCAGTTCAGGCCCGTCGGCGGGCGCACCGGCGTCTACACCGAGAAGCCGATGCTCGACGCGGCCGCCAAGGAATTCGTCGACCTCGAAGACATGGTCAAAGCCGCCGAAAAACTCTACGGCGCATATCGCTGGGATCGCTACGACGTCTTGGTCTGCCCGCCCGGCTTCCCCATCGGCGGCATGGAAAATCCCCGCCTCACCTTCGCCACGCCCACCATCATCGCGGGCGATCGCAGCCTCGTATCGCTCATCTCGCATGAGCTCGCGCATTCCTGGAGCGGCAACCTCGTCACCAACGCCACTTGGAGCGACTTCTGGCTTAACGAAGGCTTCACCGTCTACGTCGAACGCAGAATTCAAGAAGAGCTCTACGGCAAGCAGCGCAGCGAGATGGAATTCGCCGTCGAGATCGCGGAGCTGAAAGAGGAAATGGCGAAGCTCGCTCCGAAAGATCAAATGCTCTACGTCGACTTGAAAGGCCGCGACCCCGAAGAGGGCGTAACGCTCGTGCCCTACATCAAAGGCGCGCTGATGTTGCGCGCCATCGAGGACGAAGTCGGCCGCGAGCGCTGGGACGCCTTCGTGCGCGCCTACTTCGAGAAGTTCGCCTTCCAAAGCATCACCACCGCGCAGTTCGAGGCCGAATTGAAAGCCCAGTTGCCGGACCTGAAACTGAACGTCAAGGAATGGATCTACCAGCCGGGTTTGCCGGCCTCGACCCCGAAGATCCAAAGCTACCTGCTCGCCCAAGTGGACGCTCAGTTGGAGAAATTCAAAAAGGGCGAAGCGATCGACACCAAGGAGTGGGTCGCCCAACAGTGGCTGCATTTCTTGCGCGGACTGCCCGGGAACCTAACAGCCGCGCAAATGGCGAAGTTGGACGCGACGTATAAGTTCACGCAAAGCGGCAACGCCGAGATTCTCGATGCTTGGCTGGTGCTGGCGATTCGCCACAAGTACAACGCCGCCGATGCCGCACTCGACAAGTTCCTTTCGAGCGTCGGCCGCCAGAAATTCTTGAAGCCGCTCTACACCGAACTTGCCAAAACCCCCGAAGGCAAGACCCGCGCCAAAGCCTTCTACGCGAAGTACAAAGGCAACTACCATCCGATCGCGGCGGGCGCGATTGGCGGCATTGTTGGCAACTAGATTTTTCGCTATGCTAGCGGTTTGACGCAAACCATTGTTCGCTAAGCGGCGCGCGGTAAATCTGCCGCGCCGCTCCCAAAGACAATCCATCACCCACACCCGTAGTGTCTTTGCGGTTTTTATGGAGCGAACAAATGAAACCTTCTCCCGATTCCTTGCTGCGAGCTCGCGTCTGCGAAGCCGCGCACGAACAATATTCTTTACGCTTTGAAGATGGCGCCGAATCTACTGCCGTCCCCGCCGGCGCCCTACGCTGGGATGCCGAACTACCCGCCGTCGGCGACTGGGTACGCGCCCGCCGCGCCGGCGCCAGTCTCGCGTTGATCGAAAGCGTCGAAGCCCGCGCGAACTGCATCTCCCGCCAACGCCCCGGCGGCGGCGAGCAAGTACTCGCGGCCAACGTCGATCTCATCGTCATCGTCATGGGCCTCGATGGCGATTACAACCCGCGCCGCCTCGAACGCTATCTCGTCCTCGCTGCCGCGAGCCAGGCGGAAGTCCTCGTCGCGCTCAACAAGACCGACCTCTGCCCCGAATGGCCCCGGCGCCTCGACGAACTGAAGATCCTCAATTGCAACATCGTAGCGATCTCCGCCCGCGAATCGGTGGAACCCATCGCGAGAGCCATCGAAGGACGCAGCGTTGTCCTCCTCGGCTCCTCGGGAGCCGGCAAATCCACCATCACCAATGCGCTGCTAGGCGAGACGCGCCAAGCGACGTTGCCGGTTCGCGAACACGATTCCCGAGGCCGCCACACGACGACAAGCCGCATGCTCATCGAACTACCTTGCGGCGGCGCGCTCATCGACACCCCCGGCCTGCGCGAACTCGCCCTCTGGGCCGGGCAAGACTCGGTAGACGAAGTCTTCGGCGGCATCGCCGAACTCGCCCGCCGCTGCCGCTACCGCGACTGCACTCACACCAACGAACCCGGCTGCGCCATCCAAGCCGCGCTCGACACGGGCGAACTCGACCCCAAGCGCTGGGCCAGCTACCGCAAGCTCCTCGCCGAAGCCAAACACCACGAACGCGAAACCGACCAACGCGCCGCCCTCGAAGAAAAACGCAAGTGGAAGATCATCCACAAAGCCCAACGCGCCCATCCGAAGTACAAGCGTTGACAGCGTCGACCCAGTGCGCCGCGCGCCCCGACAGCAATCCGGCGACCCGCCACACACCGCGCCTAGCTTAACCCGGCGCCCAAACTGAGCGCCGCCCGAAGCGTCTGGCCATCCCCAGCCAGACGCGACACAAACCCGTTGCGCTCCAGCAACGTCCGCATCGGCGTATTGTCCGCCAGAAGCTCCGCCGTCAGTCGCTGCAACCCTTCCGCGCGAGCGGCGGCGATCAACTTCGTCACCAGCGCGCTACCAATGCCCTGCCCTTGTGCGCTATCCCGCACCAGAAAGGCCACCTCCGCCTCGTTCCGCCGCAGCGGATTCCGCTGCATCCGCCCCACACCAAGAATCGCGCCCCCACGCTCCACCACCAGCGCCAGCTCCCGCGAATAGTCGTTAAAACAAACCCGCGCCAAACGCTCGTGACTAATGCGCTCCTCAAACTTCAAAAACTGCAAATAACGCAAATAAACGCTCCGCTCCGAAAGCCCATTGTGAAAATCCGCGATCATGCGCTCATCCTCCGGACGAATCGGCCGCAGCAACGCCGAAGCGCCATCGCGCAACCGAATCTCCGAAACGTACTGCGAAGGATAAGGACGAATTACGCTCCGCGGCCACAACGCCTCATCCAACTCCGCCGGTTGCAACGTCGCCCGCGCACCCGCGCCCCACGCCCTACCCGCCTCCGCGCACAGCGGAAAAATCTCTACCTGCCGCAAAATCGGCAGCTCATTAATCAAACGCGAGAAGCGCACCAGCAGTACCTCAAGGCTCAAAATCGTGTCGTCGCGAAAGGCCTTATGAATCCGCATCCGCTGCACAAATAGCCGCGCGAGCGTAGCGGTAAGCGGCGGCAACGACGCGCTCAAGTCCGCGTAAATCTCCTCCCCAAAACCCGCCGCGCTCAAATAAAGAACCGGCCCGAAGCTAGCGTCGATCTCGCTCCGCAGCCGCAACGGCTGCGTCACCTTCGCCTCGCGATTATCGATCGGAATCCCATAAGCCCCCAACACGCGATGCAACAATTCCAGCTCGACGCTCTCCCGCCCGCGCTCGCGGCTCTCCCGCAGCTCGGCGTCCAAACTCGAAGCATCGATCAGATCCGTCGAAAAGACCGGCGTCTCATACAGCGACCGCAAATTCGACGAATACTGCCAAAGCGTCTGAAACGCCCGCGCCGCCGTATCCGGATAAGGAAAAGTCGGCAGGCTCGCCGCCGCAAGGATATCGTTCGCCTCCTGCACCAACTCCGCGCCCAAGAACGACGTAAACACCGGCTTCCGCCGCTTGCCCGCCTGCGCCGCTAATTCCGCCGCGATCCTCGTCGCATCGATGCCTGGCCCCGGCGCCAAGATCGCCAGCACCGCGTCGTTCCCATCGCTCGCCTGCAGCCGCTCAAACTCCGCGACGTAATTCTCCGCCGTCGCATAAGCCACTTCCACCGCATTGTTGTTCTGCAGCGCCAACGAATCCGCCGCCGTCAACGCCGGCCCGCGCGCATTACTCAAGATCGCCAGCCGCTCGCCCTCCGGCCGCGGCTGCCGGTCCAACACTTCGGCGAGATAAAACAACTCCGCCAACCGCTGCACGCGCAACACCCCACAACGCCGGAACGCCGCATCGAAAACCGCATCCTGCTGCCTATCCTGCCGCCCCACACGCAACACGATCACCGGCTTCGATAGCGCACACTCCCGCGCCGCCGACAGAAACCCACTAGCATCCTCGATCTTCTCCACATAGAGCAAGATCGATTTCGTATGCGGATCCTCGGCCAGATAATCAATCGTCTCGCCCAACGTAATCGTCGCGTTCCGCCCCAGCGCCACCACCGCGCTAAATCCCACGCGCTGCCGCCGCCCCCAATCAAGCACCGAGGGAATAATTTCGCCGCGCTGCGTCACGAACGCAACCTTGCCCGGCGCAGCGGGCACATGCGCCGCCCCTCCCGGACCCAGCATCGCCATGCCCTGCGCACGAGCCTCGGCCAACAACGCGCCATCCAGCTTGTCCTCGCAAGTGATCAACACCGCCGGCACCCGCCGCGAGATCGCCTCACGCAACCCATCGTTCCCGTTCACGTCGATAGTCGTAAGCTCTGCGCGCAAGCGCCCGCCGAGAAAATACTCCAGCATCCCGCGCGCGGGCAGGGGCTTTGCTTCAGATAACATCGGCGAATCTCTTCTTCACGGCCGCGAAGTACGCAAAACCAAGATAGAAGATCCCCAACGACAACCCGAAGAGCTTGCCCAACGCCACCCACTCCGGCGCCCGCCCCTCCACCAGCACCAGCCGGTAAGCGCGCACAAACAGATAAACCGGGTTCTTCCCCAACACCGGCAGTAGCGCCGCCGGCAAGCTCGTCTCGGGATAACAGATCGGCGTCAGAAAAAACCACAACGTCAGCGACAAACTCACGATGTAAACCAGATCCCGCAAGAACACGCCCAACGCCGAAAGCGCATAGCAAAGCCCCGCCGTAAACAAAAACTGCGGCAACAATATCAATGGCAAGTACAGAGCGGTCGCCGGCACACCCCCTCGCGTGAAGAGCAAGAAGCCAAAGTAAATCACCAACGCCGTCAACCCCGTCACCATCCCCGCCAGACACAAATTCACCGGCAGCACCTCCAGCGGAAAGATCAACTTCGTGATCAAATTCCGGTTCTCGCGCGCGAGATTCGGCGCCCGCCCCAACGCCTCGCTAATCGCGAGCCACGGCAACATCCCAGCCAAAAAGTAAAGTGTGTACCCATGCGTCGAGGGGTCGCCCGGAAAGCGCGTCTGCAGCACGATCCCGAAGATGAAGTAATAAGTCAGCATCAGAATCAAAGGATTCAAAATCGCCCAAAACGCGTCCGCGATGCTCCCGCGATAGCGCGCGAGAATATCGCGCTCCACCATCGACCCAATCAATTCACGATGCGACCAAGCAATCCGAAACGGCGCGGCCAACAACGCCGCCAGTCTCGCGAGACGCCCGCGCCGCGGCAAGTCTTTCACGCGCGCAATCCGATCCAAAGCCTGCGCCGCCCCATCCGCCTCCATCGCCACATCCACCACCAACACCGCCTCGTTCCGCGTATAAGCCCACTCGCCATCCGCATCCCGAGGCGTCACAAAGAAGCGATATAGCCCAGGCACCGCGGGCAAATGCAAATGCATCTTCGCCAGACCCTCGCCCGCCTCCACCCATTCGCTCTCACGCAGAAAGCGCCCCGTTACCGGATCGATCCAATGGCAGCCCAAAGTCGCGGGCGCATCCAAGCGGCACTCGACGAGCACACTACGGCCCTCAACCCTGACCCTATGCTCAACGATCGCGGCCATGCGAATTTAAGCGTACAGCCAATTCGGGTAGCGGTTGCGAATCGGTCCGGTCTTACGCCCCACGGCGTAAATCCCATCCCCCCGCAAATCGTTCGGCAGCTTGTATTGCTCCAGCAAATGCCGCACGAAGTTGTGCTCCGGGTGCGGCTGCTCCAGAAATTCGCCGGTCTCGAGCTTCACCATCTCGAGCCCACTCTCCCAATACAAATGATGAATTTCCTTCGGCGAATATTCGCGGTTGTGTCGCGCCTCCGCTTCCTCACCCGGCTTGCGTGGCAATATGTACGCCGGAAAGAAACTCGGATGATACCCATGCAAAATCGCATGAATCGCGCGGTAGCTAGCGATATTCGGCGTCGTCAAAATTAACGCCCCACCGGGCTTCAGGATGCGATTGATCTCGCTCATCATATGCATCGGGTCCGCCGTCAAGTGCTCCAGCAGCTCGCAGCAAAGCACCGTGTCGAAGCTCTCATCGCCGTAAGGAAACGGGTCCTTCTCCGCATCGAAAAGATCGATATCGCAAACAAAAGGCTCGCCGTTCGAAGACTCAATCTCGTGATGATCCGTCTGCCCGGCCTTGCCGTAGTAACAACCCCGCACGTACTCGTAACCCAACTCAAAACGCAACGCGGGCGTGATCTGCATATACGCGCCCATCTCCAGCACGGCCTTCCCCGGTCCGCCGCGCGGCGTCAATTCCAACGTCTTCGTCAGCCGCGTGATGTGCGTCTCGATGTATTGCTTCCCGCCCTCATCCTGCGCCCACTTCTCGATACTCTCGGGCGCCACCTCGGCAAACTCTTGCGCCGGAGGCTCGACAACAACTGCGTCCACCGCCGCCGCGCCCTCGACGATGCGTTCCAAAAACCGCACATAATGCGCCGCCGCCACTTCCCAAGGGCATTCCCGTTCCACCCAAGCCCTCGCCCGATGCCCCAACGCCTCGCGGTACTTCGGCTGCCCCGCCAGCAGATTCAAGTACTCGAAGATCGTATCTTCCTCGGCCGCATCCGGGGGCGCGGGCACCTTCAACACGATATCGTCCGGGTACTCCCGAAAGCTCCCGATATCGCTCACCAACACCGGCTTCCCCAACGACAGCGCACGCAGCAACGTCCCCGAACTCTCCCCCACCGTCGGATAGCGAAGATTCAAAACGATATCGCAAGCCTCGAGATACCCATGGAAATCCTCTTCGCGGCTAATAAACCCCAGCACCCGCACGCTATCTTCCAAACCCAAACCACGCAACAGATTCTCTAGATCCAACTCCGGATGCGGATCGCCCACCAACACCAACCGCGCATTCGCATCCACGCGCAACAGCCTGCGAAACGCCCGCAACGACTCCGCGATGCGCTTATACGGCTTCAAAAACCCAAACACGCCAATCAGCGTCGTCCCATTCGCCAGCCCCAACTTCTCGCGATAGTAAGTCCGCTGCGGCACGCGTGTCGGATCGCGATCCACCCAAGCGCCATGCCAGATCTTCTCAATCGGCCCCGTAAACCCCGCCTCACGAGCCTGCCGCGCCACAAAGTCCGAATGCACGATCAGCGCCCGGCTCCGCTCCAGCAAGCGCCGCAACATCGGCACGCCCTCGTAATCCGGCCCCACTTCCAAGCGCCTTACCCGCTCCGCGAACAACCGCGCCGCCGCCCCGCCGTCGTACTCCACCTCCGCCACATACGCATCCCAGTCCCGCCGCTTAATCGTGCGATGTGCATGCAGATGATGCAGGTTCCCCTCATGCAACACCACAACGCCCGGATGCTCCAACGCCCGCTCGTAAATCGAAGCATGGTACTCGTTGTTCCCCATCTGGTAAACAACGTGATCGAAGTCCCGCAGCACCTCGACAGACGGCGCCTCCGTAAACGTCTCCACCTCCGCCAAGCCCCGCAACGGCTTCAACAACGCCGCGGCGTAATCCGCGATGCCGCTACGCGCCGGAGGCAGCGGCGAAACGAAAGCGAGCTTCATTTACCGCAACAGCTCCATGTTGAACGACCCCAAAGGCAGCGGCACCTTAAACAACAACGGCGTCCGCGCCGCGTCCTTTCCTGTGAAGATTTCAATCGAATGCTGCGACGCCGGCCCCTTGATGTTCACCTGAAAGCGGTCCGCCTGCTCCTGCGCCCCGCCGATCGCAATATTCGTCGCCCCCAGATGCTTAATGTCCACCTGATACGCCGCGCCAAAGTACGCTGGCCCCGGCGCGGGCAAGCGCCCATTCCGCAACTCGTGCCGCAGGAAGTAAATCCAAGCCAACGCATCTTTCGCGCAACTCGGAATCGCAGCTTCACTCTTCCCGCCCTTATCGGTCTTCCGCTCCAGCTTCAACCCCGCCTGATCGAAAACGAGCGTCTCCTTGCTCGTCTTCTTCCCATGTTGAAAACTCTTCTCAAATTGCGTCGAGCAGTAGCCCCCCGAAGTCAGCGACCGAAACTCATCCAACACCGCGAATCCCGGAATGCTCGCCTCCAGCCGCAACTCCATCTTGCGCGCCGCCGCGCTCGCCGGGTCGATATTGTCGCTCGTGAGACTCGCCTCGCCCAACGAAAGCCCCGTCGACCAGTTAATGGAATAACGAAGGGATTCGCCGGCCGCCAGCATCGAAGATGCGCAAGCCAGGAATAGAAAACTACGAAAAATCATGATGCACTATGAGCCGCGGAAGACTTCTTCTTGCGCGCCGTATCCGGCGCCTTGCGCCGCGGCCGCCCCGCTACTTCATAGTAGATGTCCAAGGTCTGCGCCGCCGCCCGTTCCCAGCTAAAGCGCAGCGCATTCTTCTGCCCCAGCTTCGCCATGCGCTGCCTCAGTTCGCTATCGACCAGAATGTCCCGCATCGCGCGGTACATGTCGTCGCGCGATTCCGGATCGAACAACAGCGCCGCCGAATCCGCCACTTCCGGCATCGCCGAAGTATTGGAACACGCCACCGCGCTTCCGCAAGCCTGCGCCTCCACGATCGGCAGCCCAAAGCCCTCATAAAAACTCGGATACATCGTCAAGTCCGCCGCGTTGTACAAATGCAGCAAATCGTCGTCGTTCACAAAGCCCGTAAAGTGAATACGTCCCGCGAAGGGCGATTGTTTCGCGGCCTCGTAAACCCGAGGCGCAAACCAAGTCGGCTTGCCCACCAGAATCAGATGATGCGGCAACATCGGATTCTCGCGCGCCAAATGTGTGAACGCCTCGATCAACCCAATGTGATTCTTGCGCGGCTGCAAATCGCCCACCGAAAGCACGAACGGCCACTGCACCCCAAAACGTTGCGACACCCGCGTGAACGCCGCCGAACTCGAGATCGGCCGGAACGACGGCGACACGCCGTTATAGATCACCCGGATGTCGTTCGGATTCACGTCGTACGTCGCCAAGATCCGCTGCCGCGAAAACTCGCTCACCGTGATGATCTTGTGCGCGCGCCGCACCGTGTGCGCCACGGTGGTTTGCAGTTGCAGCCGCCGCGCCCTCGTGAAGAAATTCGGTTTGTCCAGGTAGCTCACGTCATGCACGCTCACCACCAGCGGCACTGCCGAATAAAGCGGCGCCGTATATTGCACATGGAGCAAATCCGGTTTATCCGCGACGGTCTTCCAACTCAAGTCCACGCCAAGACGCGCGAAGGGGTTTACCGAAACGTAGCTCTTCTGAAAGCGGTTCGGTACCTCGGAGGCTGCATATTCCGAGCACACGTAGGCGATGAATTGAGAATCGCGGTCCAGCCTGGCATAATTCTCCAGCAGGTTCCGGACATAAACCTCATTCCCCGTTAGATGGCGTCCGATCGTGTGCGCATCGATGGCGAATCGCATGCGTGTCTTCAGATTATAAGACACTTCGGTGTATCCATAGGATGGAGCGCGCAAGCGGCCCTGGTGTTACAAACCTAATTCTTCCAATAAGTTGTGAGCGTGCCGCCATGTGAAGCTCGCCGCCAGCAATTCCCGCGCCGCGGCGGCCATACCGAATCTCCTCGGCTCATCGCGCAGCAACTCGTCAATCTTCAATGCGAATTCCCGCGGCGTATCGGCAATCTCTAAATGCACGCCCGCCCGTGCGCCCAAGCCCTCGGCGCCCAATGGCGTCGACACAACGACCGCCCCCGCCGCCCAAGCCTCTAAAATCTTGAGCCGCGTCCCCGAGCCCACAAGAAGCGGCGCCACGGCGATCCGCGATTTCGCAATCTCTTCGACCGCGTCGGCGATTGGCCCCACCAAGTCCACCCTCTCCAGGCTGGTAAACAAGGAACGAACCAATTCCGCTTCCTTGCCTATAACGCGGAGCCGCAACGCCGGATGGGTCAAAAAAAGTTGGGGCCAGACGGATTTAACAAACCAACGCATGCCCTCGAAGTTCGGCGTATACGCAAAGTTTCCGGAGAACGCAATCGACTCCGTCGCCGCCACCTTCGGCAACTCCCCTTCGGGAATCGCATTCGGGATCACCGCGACTCGCTTCGGGCCCGCATGCCCTATCCGCGCCGCGTCGTTTTCCGAAGTCGCCAGCGCGATGTCAAATAAGGGCAACCATTCCCGCTCCGCCCGCAACGACACCCTCTCAAACCGCCGCCACAATAGCCGCTCCACCGCTCCAGCCTGCTCCGCCGCCAGCCGGAAGTACTCGCTCTCGACGTTATGCAGGTCCACCACCAGCTTCTTCGAGTGGCCCCGCAAAAAACCCGCATAAGGCGCCATCCAAAAATGCTCGCACCACGCTAGATCGTAGTTCTGGCCGTGCAAGTACTCATGCAACGCCGCCCCGTGCCCCGCGAAGCGATCCACCAAAGGCGAAACGCCACGCACCCCGCGCAAAACATTACGCCCCAAGCGCGGCAAAAAACTCTTCGCGTGCCGCGGCAAATCGATCAAGAGCCGCCGCGCAATCATCCCGCCCGGATACCGCTCAAACGGATCCGGATCGCCTTGCAACCGGAAGTGAATCGCATCCACTTCGAAATGCCGCCGCAAAAACTCCAACATGCAAGCCGTCCGCAGCGGCCCGCCCCCTGCCACCGGATACGCCGCCTCCGGCAGCAGCACCAGCGCCCGCCGTCTACCCGAGGCAGCGCTCATACAACTCTTTCATCGCTCGCGCGGTCTTGTTCCAAGAAAACGTCGACGCCCACCGCAAGCCAGCCTCCCGCCGCACTTCATCCTTGCCCTCGAACACCTTCCGCAACGCCGCCGCCCAAGCCGCCGCGTCATTCACCGCCGCATAGACCCCCGCCTCTCCACCGCTCTCTCGCAGCACCGCAATGTCCGAAGCAATCACCGGCGACCCGCACCGCATCGCCTCCACCACCGGCAACCCGAAGCCCTCGTAGAGCGAAGGATAAACGGTGCAGACCGCGTGCGAATAGTAAGCCGCCAAATCGCCCTCCGCAACATAACCTGCAAAATGAATTCGCTCCGAAGCCGCCAACGCAAACCCCTCCCGCGTCTGCCCCACCAGCACCAAATCGAAATCCAAACCCTCCGCCCAAAGCCTCTCGCACGCCGCCACCACAATCGCCAAATTCTTCCGCGGTTCCAGCGTCGCCACGCTCAGCACATACGGCCTCTCGTAAACCCGCCGCTCACTGGGCGCAAACCGCTCCGCCGCCGCCAAAGGAATCGCCACCACGCGCTCCTCCGGCCAATCGAAATGTTGAATCAGTTCTTCACGCACGGCCACGGACGGCGTATGAATCATCGTCGGCACGCGCAGCCGCAGCAACCAACCCGCGCGCTCGCGCACCCGTTGATTATGCGCGTCGGGCAACTTCCAAGGAGACAGATCATGCACCGTCATCACGCTACGGCAAACCGGTATGTACGGCACCGCGAAGTCCACCCCATGAAACAAATCCGCCTCCCGCTCGCGCAACGCCGCCGCCAGCCCCAAGCTCCACCAACGCTTCCGCCAACCCTGCGGCCTCGGCTCTTGCTGATCGCTAATCAAGCCAAACTCGGCCGCTGGCCACTGCGCCGGCAGCGCCGCATACAACTCCTCCGTGAAGCGCCGGATGCCACCGGGCGGCCCGCTCAGCGGCGTCCCATCGAGAAAAATTTTCGGCGCGCCTGGCATCGCTTACTGAACCGCGTCCTCCATGCCCTTCGCCACGTTCACCGGCAGCAGTATGAGCAGCCCCGCGATAAAGAAAACCACCAGCGAAAAAATCGCCAAATGGTAATCGTTCGTCAAATCCATCACCAAGCCAAACAGCAGCGGGCTAATCCAAGAAGTCCCCTTATCCGAAATCTCGTAGATCGAAAAGAACTCCGCCTCGCGCCCCTTCGGTATCAATTGCGAAAACAAAGACCGGCTCAACGCCTGACTCCCGCCCAACACGATCGCCACCACGAACGCCATGATGAAAAACTCTCGCTCCGTGCTCACCGCCAGCCAGATATAAACCAGCGCCCCCGTCCAAATCAGCAAACTCAAAATCACGCTCTTCTTCGCCCCAATGAACTTCGCGATGAAGTTAAACCCCACCGCGCCGAAAAACGCGACAAACTGCACCATCAAAATCGCCTGCGTCAGCGACCCCATCGACATCCCCAAGCTATCGGAGCCAAACTGGCTCGATAGCGAAATCACCGTCTGAATTCCATCGTTGTAGAGCAGAAACGCAATCAAGAAAAGCAACGCCTGCGGATAAAGCCGTATATCGCGAAAGAGCCGCACAAGTTGCCGGATGCCCACGCTCAAATAGTTCTCGCCCGGCGGCAGCGGATGCGCGACGGAATTGTTCCGCAGCCCCATATAAGCCGGCACCGTAAACAAACCCCACCACAACCCCGCCGACAGCAAACTAATCCGCACCGCCATCCCATCGGAAAGCCCCAGCTTCGCCGCGTTCGAATACATGTACAGGTTCAAGCACAGCAAGAGCCCCCCGCCCAAGTACCCTAGCCCCCAACCCTTCGACGATACGGCGTCGCGATCCTCCGGCGCGGCAATCTCGGGCAGGAGGCTATTGTAAATAACAATCGAAGCCCCGAACGCAAGGTTGGCGATCAAAAAGAGAAGCCCGCCCAGCAAATATCGAGTCCCCTCCACGAAAAACATCCCCAACGTCGCCGAAACGCCAACCAACGCCAGCAGCCCCAAAAACTCGCGCTTCTTCTTGCCAAAATCCGCGATCGCCCCCACCAGCGGTAAACAAATTACCTGCGTCAACACCGACAAGCTCACCAGATAGCTCCACAGCGAGCGCGGATCGATGGAAAGCCCAAACGGATGAATCCGCCCATCCGCACCGGCGGCGGCTTTCGCGATCGAGGTCAGATACGGCCCCAGAAACAACGTCACCACCGTCGTCGTGAACGCCGAGTTGCCCCAGTCATAGAAGTACCAGGAGCGCTGCTGGCGCACTTGTTCCGGCGTCGAGAAACTCACAATCTATTTACCTTAACCGCTCTTCTGTGCATCTATGGAACTATGAAAAGATTTTCCACCGCCCTAGCAGGAGTGTATTTCGCCATGAGTCTAGCCGCCGCCGATTCCGCCCCCGACTCCATTCATGGATTTACGATGAACTCGATCGACGGAAAGCCAAAAGCCCTGAAGGATTTCAGCGGCAAGGCCGTCCTCTTCGTCAACGTCGCCAGCCAATGCGGCTACACGCCCCAATACAAGGGCCTCGAAGCCCTCTACCGCAAGTACAAGGACCAAGGCTTCACCATCGTCGGCGTACCCGCGAACAACTTCGGCTCGCAAGAGCCGGGCTCCGACGCCGAAATCGCCACCTTCTGCAAGCGCACCTACGACGTCACCTTCCCGATGATGTCCAAAGTCGACGTCAAAGGCCCGCAAATGACGCCCCTCTACGGCTACCTCACCAAAGGCAGCGGCGACGTCAAATGGAACTTCACGAAGTTCTTGGTCGGCAAGGACGGCAAAGTTGTCGAACGCTTCGAACCCGGCGTCTCCCCCGAAGACCCGAAGCTCGCCGCCGCCATCGAAAAAGCAATCCGCTAAAGCTTCACTTGCCTAAAGGCCGCACCCGCATCGTAGCCTCCGCCTCGTAGCGCGTAAACGCCAGCGGCGCCGCCCCCCCGTTGTAATAACGATCCCAATAGTCCCGGCTGTGTTTCGCGAAAACATGGCCGGATTGCCCCAGCGTGATCGTCATCGTACTCTTATCCCAATCCGCCGTGTCCGCCACAAAGCGGAAGGCCTGCCCCAAAGTCGCCGTCACCTGCTTCACCGTAAGAGTCCCGCCGCTATGCGGATACGGCCCCGCCTGCACATAGTTATCGACCAACGGAATCCGCAACCCCTCCAAGAACCCCGTATACTTCGCCCCCGGCTTCGTCAAATAGCGCCCGACGTTCACCGCCTGCGACAACACCGGATTCGCGACATAGATCAACGAATAGCGCCCATAGTCCCACAGCCTCGGATTGCGCCCATACTTCTTCGACCCCTCCTCCAACCCCGCCAGCAAGGACTCCACCAGCACCTGATCGAAATCCGCGAACCACTCCTTCGGCCGCTCCCGCAACAACCTCTCAATTACCGCCGGCGCGAACTGACCCATCGGATTCGCATTCGGCCCCGCCGCGCGTCGAAACACCGTCCGCGCCAACTGCTCGTAAGCCAACACCACGATCAACGGCGCCGCCTGCCCAATCTCCATCTGCCCATTCCACGCGGCCAAAATCTGCCGCGCCTCGCCAAACTCTTCCCGGCCCGCGTTCCGCTTCTCCGCCGCCTTCGCCAATTGCTGCGCCAGAAAGTGATGAAACGCGGAGTAAACGTCCATCTGTATCGATGTCATCGCAGCCGCTTCCCACTTCGCCTGCGCCCGTAGCCGCGCCTCGATCTGTCGCTGCCGGTACGGCGGCGTGAACGATCCCGCCACCGGATATTTATAGTCCGCGGGAAACGGATTCTGATTCGCCGTCACCAGCATCCCGCTCGCCGGATTAAACGCCGAAGGCAACTCCTCGAACGGAATGAAGTCCTGCCATTCGTTCTCGGGTTTCGTCGCATCGAGCGGCAAACTGCTCAGCGCCGTCTTGCGCAAGGGCATCCGCCCCGCCGCCTGATAGCCGATGTTCCCATCCACGTCCGCATAGATGAAGTTATGGCTCGGCCCCGGAAAGCGCGCGAGCGCCGCGCGGAAGCTCGCCCAGTCCTTCGCCCGGTTAAGCTGCACGAAAGGAAATGAGTACTGCCCGTTGAATGGCGCCCACCGCAACGCGAAGTTCTGCCCCGCGCGATCCACAATCGGCCCGTGCGGCGTCAGAGGAAGATTGGCCACCACATCCGGCCTGCCCTTCACCTTGATCGTCTCCCGCTGCTGCCCAATGATGCGGTTGTCGTTGAAATAGAGGTCCTGCACGTCGAAATGCAAGTTCGTCATGGACCATGCGATACGCCGGTTATGCCCAATGATGATCCCCGGCGACCCCGGCAGGCTCGCGCCGATGCAATCGAGATCCCCGGCCTTCAAATGATTGAGATAGAACGTGCTCGGCCAGCTCAACTCCATGTGCGGGTCCCCCGCCAAAATCGGCTTCCCCGTCGCGCTCCGCTGCGGGCCCAACGCCCAAGCGTTCGATCCCATCGCCGCTTCCCCGCCGCTACGCAAGGGAAAAAGCTGTTCCAGCTTGCCGCGATCTCCCTTGGAAAACAACACCGCCCGGTCCACCTCTTGCGTCCATGTCGTCGACAACTGACGGTACATGTGCAACCCCAACAAAATCGAATCCACAATTGACCAAGGCCGCGGCGTAAACGCGAGAACCCGAATCTCCAGAGGCAACGCATCCCGGTTCGCGCTCAGCCAATCGTTAACGCCCCGCGCATACGCGGCGAACTGCGCGCGGTCCTCGTCATTCAAACTCTTCTCCATCTGATGCGCGGTGATGCGCAACCGCAAGCGCCGGCTGTCGATATCCCGCTCCAACGCCGCCGGACCCGCCACCTCCGCCAACTCCCCCGCCGCCAAACGCCGCACCGCCTCCATCTGCCAAAAGCGGTCCTGCGCGTGCACATAGCCCTGCAAGTACAGCGCGTCCTCAATCGACTTCGCCTCGATATGCGCGATCCCCTGCCCATCGCGCACCACCTGCGCCTCCGCGCCCACGTCCAGCGCCCGCTCCGCCGTGTAGTCCGGAAAGCTCCGCCAAACGAAGAAATAGTAAGCGCCCGCCGCCGCCAAAAGCAGTAGAAGCACCACTGCGTTGGTATATTTGAGAACGCGTCGCACCACCTCCGAGTTTAATGGAAGCCACTAGCAACTTCGGTCTCAGACTCTTGCTGCTCGCGTTGATCACGGCGATCAACGCGTTTTTTGCGTGCGCCGAAGTCGCCCTCCTCAGCGTGCGCCGGCCCCGCTTGCAACAACTCGCGGCCGATGGCAATATCGGCGCGCAAGCCGCGCTCAGTCTGCTCTCCAACACCGAGCGCCTCCTGAGCGTCGTGCAAGTCGGCATCAGCCTCACCAGCCTCGCCATGGGTGTCGCCGGCGAAGAGACCATCAACCAGTGGCTCCAAGCGCAACTGCTGCCGCTCGCCCCGGTCGCCTACGCCGGCGTCGTCAAAGGCTTCTGTCTCGTCTTTAGCTTCGTCTTCCTCACGCTAGTTCTGGTGATCATCGGCGAGGTCGTCCCCAAGAACATCGGCATTCTCGCCAGCGAAAAGATCAGCGTCATCAGCGCCCCGGTCCTGCTCGTCGTCTTCCGCGTTTTGACGCCGGTCGTCATTCTCGTCGAGCGCGGCTCCTCGCTGGTCTCCCGCCTTATCGGGCTCCCCAACCTCGCCGGCCACGGCGCGCACAGCAGCGAAGAGATCCGCCACATCGTCGAATCGAGCGCCGAAGCCGGCTCTTTAAACGCCTTCGAAGCCCACGCCCTCGACCGCCTTCTCGAATTGCGCGAGCTCGTCGCCCGCGAAGTAATGACGCCGCGCAACAGCATGGTCTGTCTGCCGCACGACGCCGACCTCGACGTCGTCCTGCGCACCATGAGCGAACATCACTTCTCCCGCGTGCCCATCTACAAAGGCGAGCCCGACAACATCATTGGCATCGTCCACTTCCGCGACCTCCTCGTCGTCTGGCAGGAGCGCCGGACCGCCACCGAGCGCCGCCGCCCCGTCCGCGCCTTCCGCCTGGAGAACCACATAAGAAAACTCCCCGTCATTCCGGAAACCAAGCAACTCAGTGAACTAATCGACGAATTCCGCCGCGACCACGCCCACATGGCCCTGGTAGTAAACGAATTCGGCGGCGTCAGCGGCGTGCTCACTCTCGAAGACGTCTTCGAGCAAGTCTTCGGCGAAATCGAAGACGAGCACGATCTCGTCCGCGCCGTCATCGGCGAAGACGTCAGCGAAGCCGAACTCGAAGGCGCCATCCCCACCCGCGACCTCGAAACCCAATACGGCATCCACCTCCCCGCCAACGACGCCTTCGAAACCCTAGCCGGCTTCCTCCTCTTCCGCCTAGGCGTCATCCCGCAAGGCGGCGAAGTCGTCGAAGAAGGCCCCTGGCGCTTCACCGTCCAAGAAATGGACCGCAACCGCATCGCCCTTGTAAGGGCTGAGCGGGTGGGTGAGGAAAGCTAAAGCGTTCCGCGGCCGACCACTTCTTTACGTGCTTGACCGTGACCCTCAAGCAAACAGCGATAGAATTTGGGCAGAATATTCAAACTGGGGAGGACCCTACCCATGTTCCGACTTGATGCGGATAAGGCCGTCGAGTTTTGTGACGGCCTGCGGCGACGCGACTTTTTCCATGCGGGATCGCTATCGATGCTCGGCCTTGGAATGACGCAGATGACGGCGCTCAACGCTTTGGGCGCGACGGATGCGGCGAAGGCCGACGTGAATTGCATTTTCCTGATGCTGGTGGGCGCGCCGAGCCAACTGGACACGTGGGACATGAAGCCGAATGCGCCTTCGGAAATTCGCGGGCCGTTCAAGGCGATCAAAACCAACGTCCCGGGCATTGAGATTAGCGAGAACTTCCCGCGCATGGCGAAGCACGCGGATAAGTATTCGATCGTGAGGGGCATGTATCACACGGCGGCGGCGGTGCACGATACGGGGCATCAGATGATGCAGACGGGGCGCTTGTTCCAGGGCGGCGTCGAGCATCCGCACTTTGGCTGCGTGCTGGGTAAGTTGAAGGGTCCGAAGGGCGACGTGCCGCCGCATGTGCTCTTGCCTCGTCCGATCGGCAATACCGGTGGGAACATGCCGCACGGACAGAACGCGGGATTCCTGGGGAAGACTTACGATCCCTTTGTGTTGAATGCCGATCCGAGCGATCCGAACTTCCGGGTGCCGGATATGTTGCCGCCGGATTATCTTTCGGCATCGCGCGTGGACCGTCGCCGCAATTGGCGCGAGGCCATTGATCGTTCTGTGAATCGTTTCGAGACTTCGCAGGATGCGCGGTTGATGGATTCGACCTTCCATCAGGCTTATACATTGATGTCGAGCCAGAAGGCGCGCGAGGCGTTTGAACTGCATCGCGAGACGGAGGCGACGCGGGAGCGCTATGGCTTGAACCGATTTGGGCAGAGCTGTTTGCTGGCGCGGCGCATGGTGGAAGCGGGCGTCCGCTTTGTGACGGTGAATATGTTCGAGACCGTGTTCGATGAGATCACTTGGGACATTCACGGTTCGCGGCCTTTCTCTCCGATTAGTTGTTACAAGGATTTGGTCGGGCCGATGTTTGACCATGCCTATGCTTCTCTCCTTGAGGACTTGGGCGAGCGTGGCTTGTTGAAGAACACGATGGTGGTGGCTTGCGGCGAGTTCGGCCGCACGCCGAAAATCAATCCGGCGGGTGGGCGCGATCATTGGCCGCAGTGCTGGTCGATTTTGATGGGTGGCGGACCGCTGAAGGGCGGGACGATTGTCGGCGCGAGCGATGAGATTGGCGCGTATCCGAAGGACCGGCCGACGACGCCAGCGGAAGTGGCGGCGACGATCTATCGTGGGCTTGGTATCGATTTGCATATGGAATTGCCGGGCGCGCAAGGGCGGCCGATTCCGATTGTGGAGCGCGGCATTGAGCCGATCAAGGAGTTGTTTGCATGAGGTGGTTGTTTGTTTTAGTGGCAGCTTCGTTGGTTGCGGCGCCAGCGCAGTTGGCGTTGTTTCCGCAGAATGTGCAGTTGCTGCATAAAGAAGCGCGGCAGCAATTGATCGCGCAGTTCGAGGTGGATGGGTCGAGCCAGGATTTGACGCGGACGGCGGAGTGGACGAGTTCCAATCCGGCGGTGGCGGCGGTGGACGCGACGGGCATGGTGTTGCCGAAGGGCGATGGCACGGCGACGATTACGGCGAGCGCGAACGGTTTGAAGAACAGCATCACGGTGACGGTGAAGGGTTATGCGTCGCCTTTCGCTTGGAACTTCCGGAATCATGTGGTGCCGGTGTTGAGCAAGAAGGGTTGTAATCAGGGCGCTTGCCATGGGGCGCTGGCTGGGAAGAACGGGTTTAAGTTAACGCTTCGCGGGTACGATCCCGAGCTTGACTACGATGTGCTGACGAAGCAGGCGCAGGGGCGGCGGGTGTTGCTGGCCGAGCCGGAGAAGAGCTTGTTGCTGCAGAAGGGATCGTTCGCGATTCCGCATGCGGGCGGCCAGTTGCTTAAGAAGGATTCGCTTGAGTACCGCGTCATTAAGGAGTGGATCGCGGGCGGCGCGCCGGCGCCGGCGGCAACGGATTTGGAAGTGGTCGGCTTGGAAGTGTTTCCGAAGAGCGCGACGTTGAAGGCAGGTTCCGAGCAGCAGTTGGTGGTGCGGGCGAAGTTTTCCGATGGGCGCTTCGAAGACGTTACTAAGTGGGCGAAGTACACCTCGAACGATGAGGGTGTCGCTCAAGTGGAAGATGCGACGGGCAAGGTGAAGATGCTGGGGCAGGGCGAAGCGGCGATTACAGTTTGGTATTCGTCGAAGGTCTTGTACACGCGCTTGGCCGTGCCGTATACGAATCAGGTGGCGCCGGAGAAATATTCGAGCTTCCGGCGGAACAACTATATCGACGATCTGGTGCTGGCGAAGCTGAAAGCGATCAATATCGAACCGAGCGCCCCGGCGAGCGATGCGATGTTTATTCGCCGGGCGTTTCTGGATGCTACCGGTTCGTTGCCGACGGCGGAAGAGGTCGAGAATTTCTTGGGGGACCAGAGCCCGGATAAGCGGCAGAAGTTGGTTGAGTACATCCTGGCGAAGGACGAGTTCACCGATTACTGGGCATACAAGTGGAGCGACGTGATGCTGGTGAGCGCGCGGAAGCTCGGGCCCGTCGGCATGCAGAGTTTCTACAACTGGATTCGCGAGAGCGTGAAGGTGAACAAGCCTTGGAACCAGTTCGCTAGCGAGATTTTTACTTCGACGGGTTCGAGCCGGCAGAACGGCGCCTTGAACTACTTCGTGCTGCACAAGGATCCGATCGATTTGACGGAGAACGTGACGCAGGCGTTCTTGGGACAGCGATTGACTTGCGCGCGTTGCCATAATCATCCGCTTGAGAAGTGGACGCAGAAGCAGTATTACCAGATGGCGAATTTGTTCGCGCGCGTTGGATTGAAAAACGGCGACCGGCCCGGCGATACGGTGATTTTCCCGCGTACGAGCGGCGACGTGTTGCATCCGCGATTGTTGCGGCCGATGACGCCGGCGCCGTTGGACGGCGAGGAGATGAGCCTCGATAGCTTGGACGACCGCCGCGCGCATTTCGCGAAGTGGCTGACGTCTCCGAATAACGTTTACTTCGCGCGGAACTTGGTGAATCGCGTGTGGGGTAACTTCATGGGGCGCGGCTTGACGGACCCGATTGACGACGTTCGGGCGACGAACCCGGCTTCGAATGAAGAGCTGTTCGATGCGCTGGTGAAGGACTTCACGAAGGATTTCGACGTGAAGCGATTGATGCGGACGATTATGAATTCGGGCACGTATCAGCTTTCGAGCGAGCCGAGCGCGTCGAATCAGAACGACAACAAATATTACTCGCACTATTTGATCAAGCGGTTGCCCGCCGAGGTTTTGCTCGATGCGATGTCGAAGGTGACGGGCGTGCCGACGGCGTTCGACGGCTATCCTTTGGGGACGCGCGCGCTGCAATTGCCGGATGTGCTGATCAAGAGCGAATTCTTGAATGTGTTCGGCCGGCCCAAGCGGGTGATTTGCGACGCCGGGGAACGGTCGAGCGAGCCTTCAATCGCGCAGGCGTTGCATGTGATCAACGGCGATACGTTGAACAAGAAGTTGCTGGCGAAGGACAGCTACGTGACGCTGTTCCAGAAGCTGGGATTGAGCGATGCGCGAATGATTGAGCAGGTGTACTTGTCGGCGTTCAGCCGTTTGCCTTCCGAGGACGAGAAGAAGAAGGCGGTGGAGTTGTTGACGGCGAGCCGCTTGGCGAAGGGCAGTCCGGAGGCGGTGGCGCAATCGCGGCAGCAGTCGGTGGAAGATTTGCTTTGGGCGTTGTTGACGTCGAAGGAATTTCTGTTTAACCAATGATCCGGGAAGCTTTGTTATCGATGCTGGCGGTGAGTGTCGACTATCGGCGGGATATACAGCCGATCTTCGAGAAGCGTTGCGTGATGTGCCATTCGGAGAATGCCACGATGGGCAGTCTGAATTTGGAGACTTACGCGGGTTTGCAGAAGGGCGGCAACAATGGGCCGGTGGTGGCGCCGGGTTCGCTCCAGGATAGTTTGCTGTATCGCAGTGTGGTGGGGCAGGCGCCGGAGATTGGACGGATGCCGATTGGGCTGGAGCCGGTGCCGCCGGTTGAAGTCGCGATGTTGAAGACTTGGATTGAGGAGGGGGCGCAGGGTCCGGGAAAGGGTCCGGCTTCGGTCTCGATTTCGGCGGGCAAACCTGTGATCGGCGGCGTGGCGGCTGTCGCTCCGAAGGCGCGGCAGATCTATACGCTCGCTTACCGGCCTGACGGCAAAGCGATCGCGTTGGCTGAATATCAGAGCGTGGTGATCGTTGACCCGGCGACGCAGAAGGAAACGGCGCGGCTTGAGGGCCATGCGGATGCGGTGCGGGCGTTGGCTTGGTCGAAGGATGGCATGGTTCTGGCGGCGGCGGGTGGCGCGCCGGGGCGCAAGGGTGAGATCAAGATTTGGAAGGCCGATGGAACGTTGCAGGCTACGGCGTCGGGGCACGCGGATTGTATTTATGCGGTGGCGGTTTCGCCGGATGGTATGACTGTCGCGTCGGCGAGTTACGACAAGCTGATCAAGTTGTGGGACGCGGCGACGGGCAAGGAATTGAAGACGCTGAAGGATCATACGGACGCGATCTATGCGCTCGCGTTTACGCCCGATGGGAAGCGGCTGATTAGCGGCGCGGCGGACCGGACGATCAAGGTGTGGGACCCGGCGACGGGCGAGCGGCTGTATGCGTTGAGCGAGCCTACGGACGGCGTGAATACGCTCCAGGTGTCGCCGGATGGTAAGTTGCTCGCGGCGGCGGGACAGGATAAGTCAATCCGGACGTGGGTGTTGGGCGAGAAGACGGCGACGTTGCAATCGTCGTTGATCGCGCATGAGGATGCGATTTTGCGGATCGCGTTTTCGCCGGATGGGAAGAGGTTGTATTCGAGTTCGGCGGACCGGAGCGTGAAGGCTTTTCAGGCATCGGATTTGACCGAGTTGGGAATGATGCCGAAGCAATCCGACTGGGCTTACGGCCTGGATCTTTCGCCCGATGGCAAGCAATTGGCAATCGGCCGCATTAATGGAACATTGACGGTGACAGGATCGGAGTTTAAGCCATGAAGCAGATTCTTTCGGTAGTGATGGGCGCGGCGGCGTGTTTCGCGCAATCGGCGGAGGAATGGCCGAGCGGAACGCGGATTACGCCGCCGTCGATTGCGAGCGTGGCGCCGCAGGGGATTGCCCGCGGGAACACGCTGGAGATGAACATCGAAGGCTTCAATTTGGCGAAGGCGAGCGCGATCTATTTCAGCGAGCCGGGCGTGAAGGGCCGCATTGTGCGGATCAAGGAATTGCCGGATCTGCCGGATATCCGGATCGGTTCGAATGGAGCGCAGTCGTCGATCGATCTGGGTCCATTGCCGCCAAGGAATCAGGTGACGGTGGAGATCGATGTCTCGTCGAGCGCCAAGGTGGGCCCGGTGAGTTTTCGTTTGTTGACGCCGCTAGGGACGAGCCCGGCGGGGACGTTTTTGATCGAGCCTTTTTACGGTGAGACTAGCGACGCGGAGCCCAACGATTCCGTTGATAACGCGCCGGAGGTGTTTTTGCCCGCGATCTTCGTGGGCGCGATTAGCCGGAACGGCGACGTCGATACCTACAAGTTCACGGCGCGCGCGGGGCAAGAGGTTGTGTTTGAGAATGGCGCGATGATGCTGGGGAGTTCCTTGCAGCCGTTGGTGCGGATCTTGAAGGAAGACCAGACGGTGATCGCGGAGTTCGGCGCGGATGGGCCGGAGAGCGTGCGGCACTTCGCGCACAAGTTCGCGATGGCGGGGACCTACTATCTGCAGATCACGGACTTTCAGCAGAGTGGCCGGGGCAGCCACACTTATCGCTTAAAGGCCGGTGAGTTTCCGGTGGTGCTGAGCGCTTATCCGTTGGGTTTGCCGAAGGGTGGGACGGCGACGGTGAAGCTGGAGGGCTACAAGGTGGATGCGGCGCCGTTAGCCGTAAAGGGCGTGCCTAGCGAGAAGGATGAGTTCGCGGCGATCGTTCGGCCGGAGTTTAGTTCGGGTGTTGCGGTGAACGAGGTGCGTTTGGATTTGGGGCAGTATCCCGAGGTTGAGGCAACATTGGCAAAGCAGCAGATCGCGATTCCGTCCATCGTAAATGGCAAGTTGCAGCAGGAGGCAACGTTCCGCTTCGCGGCGCGCAAGGGCGAGGAGTTGGTCTTCGAAGTTCTCGGTAAGCGCGCGGGCGCGGATCTCGATAGCCATCTGGAAGTGCTCGACGCGGCGGGTAAGCAGATTGAGACGGCGGTGATCCGGCCGGTGTGGGAAACGACGACGACGTTGCGCGATCACGATAGCGCGACGCGCGGGATTCGTATCAACTCGTGGAACTTCATTCGCGTGGGCGACTATGTGCAGATTGGCGCGGAGATCTTGCGGGCGGAAGAGATGCCGCGTGGGCCGGACGCCGATATGTTCTTCGAGAATTTGAATGGGCAGCGCATCGCTTACTTCAACACGTCGCCGGAGGCGCATGCGATCGATAGCCCGGTCTATAAGGTGCAGGTGCATCCGCCGGGTTCGCAGTTTACGCCGAATGGGTTACCGTTGACGCGGCTCTATGCGCGGAACGATGACGGGGGGCCGGGCTTTTCGAAGGATTCGTTGTTGCGCTTTACGGCGCCTAAGGATGGCGAGTACATTTTGAAGCTGACGGATGTGCGCGGGAAGCTCGCGAAAGCGGAGCCTTACCGTTTGACGGCGCGGCGGCCGGAGGCGGACTTCCGGATTTCGATGGCGCCTTCGAACCCGAATGTGCCGCCGGGCAGCGCGGTGCCGTTGACGGTGAGCGTGCGGCGTTTGGATGGCTTCGAAGGGCCGATCTCGGTGAGCGTGGAAGGATTGCCGCCGGGGATTACGGCGACGCCGGCGGTGGTGCCGCCGGGGCAGGTGTTCGCGACGGTGTTGCTGAAGAGCGCGGCGGATTTGAACTCAGCGAGCGGGAAGGCGTTTCCGATTACGGTAAAGGGACAAGCCGTTACCAACGCCGGGAAGCAGTTGACGCGCGTCGCGAATCAAGACGACCGCTTGCAGCTGGTTTCGACGATGCCGGCGGCGGACGTGCGCATGACGGCGGTGACGAAGGTGGTGGAGATTGAGGCGGGCGGCGACGCGGAAGTGAAGCTGAGCATCGAGCGCTTGAACGGCTTCAAGGGGCGCGTGCCAGTGGCGGTGTTGAACTTGCCTCCGAGCGTGCGCGTGGCGGATATTGGCTTGAACGGCGTGCTGCTGAACGAAGACGAGACGCAGCGCAGCTTTACGCTGTATGCGCTGCCGACGGCCGAGGGCATGGAGCAGGTGATTTATGTCGCGGGGAATGTCGAAACGCGCAGCCCGCAGCAGAATATGTATGCGGCGCCGGAGGCGATCCTGTTGCGCGTGAAGGCGGCGAAGAAGACGATCTCGTCGATTCCAGGTATCACTGGCGAGCTGGTTAAGTAGCGATACTCCAAGAATGATCCTGGGCGTTAATACTCTCATCTGGACGGCGCATTTCGAGGCCGCCCATCTTTCGTTGTTTCCTCGGATTAAGGCGCATGGGCTTGATGGCGTGGAGGTGGCGCGATTTGATTTCGACGCGTTTCCAGCGGCGGAGATTCGTGGCGCGGCGGCGAGCGAAGGGTTGGAATTGGCGTTGTGTTCGGCGTTTGTTGGGAACATGAGTTTCGCGTCGGGCGAGGGCGGGCCGCGCGAGCATTTGTTGGCTTGTCTCGATGCGGCGGTAGCGATGGGTTCGAAGATCGTGGTGGGACCGTTTTGCGCGCCGGTGGGACAGTTGCCGGGACGGCGCAGGACGGAAGATGAGTGGAAGCGGGTGGTGGCGGGGTTGCAGTCCGTCGCCTCGGATTTTGAGAAGGCGGATGTGAGGCTGGCGGTGGAGCCGCTCAATCGCTTTGAGACTTACTTCTTGAACACGGCGGCGGATAGCGTGCGCTTGTGCGAGGAAGTGGGGAGCTCGCATGTGGGGGTGTTGTTCGATACCTTCCACGCGAATATTGAAGAGAAGAATGTCGCGGCGGCGTTGCGGGCGAGCGGCAAGCATGTGGCGCATGTGCATACTTGCGAGAACGACCGGGGCGCGCCGGGGAGCGGGCATGTGGATTTCGTGGGTGTGATGGCGGCGTTGCGCGAGATGAATTACGCGGGCTGGTGCACGATTGAGAGCTTCGGCTTCAATATCAAGGAGATCGCGGCGGCGGCTTGCATTTGGCGGGATTTGGCGCCGAGCCCGGACGATATCGCTTGGGATGGGGCGCGATATTTGCGAGGGCTGCTGAGTTAGCTTGCCCGGCGGCTTGGTGAAGGGCCGCCGGACAGGTTGCGCATTGGACGTACCTCGAGTGTTTGGCCTTTGGGGTTACGGTGATTCGAGTTTTCTGGTGGGCGGGGTACGAGCCAGCCGTTGGGTTGTCAAAGAGCTTGGCGCCGGGACTGCTTGGCGCTTGGTGGGTTTGGGGCGTAGTGTTTTGGGGGACACACGCCCGCCGCTTTACGCGTCGGGGCTCGTATGTCCCTCGGGGCGGTTTTCGTTTGTTCGATCTTCGGAAGGTCTCTCTTCTTCACTTCTGACTGAAAGCGGGTACCGCGGTTTCGTTTTGCATCGTTCGCATTTTGGTTCGGCGTTCGCCGATGGGGCAGGGGCTTCGTTCTGTAATTTCGGCGCCGGCTTAGTTTCGGAGGCGCGGAAGTGGCGTGGGGGCGCATCTTCCATAGGCGAGGGCGCGGGCAGGGGAGTGTCGGGCCAGATGTTAGTGGCGAGCGAGGTGGCGCCGCCGCGCATTTTCGTGAGGGTGTCTTGGGCGCGGTGGAGACTGCGCTCGTGCATGGTGCGGTAGCGCGCGAGGTTCTGGAAAGTCTGGTTCTGCGTTTCGAGGGAGGGCTTCGAGGGCGAAGAAGGTGAGGTTCGCTTCGCGGATCTCGAACTGCGTGGGATCGTCGAGGTTCTTGAATTGCCCGGTGCGTTGGGCGCGCTGGGATTCGATTTCGGCGGCGAGGATTTTGGTTTCAAGGTCGGCGACGCGATAGAGGAGCCAGGTGGACTCGACGATTTTCTCGACGTGGATGAGCTCAAGGGCATTGTGAGGGGTGAGGCTCGACATTAGGTTGGTCTTGAGTTTTTGGAGGACGCTCGAGTCCTCGTTGTGGAGGAGGCAGAAGGTTTGCGCGGAGAGGCCGAGGCCCTCGGGGGACTTCGCGCCGGCGCCGAGGCGGCCGTTGGTGGCGTGGATGTTTTCGGTTGTGTTGGTCATGAGTGGTTCCTTTGTAATTGGCTGGGTTAGCGGCCTCACTATACAGGTGGGGGTGGGAAAACTTGCGTGGTGGAGGGGTCGCGCGGGGGGTGTACAGTATTGAGGGCGGGGGAGATGCGGTTTATTTTTGTGTTTGTTGATTGGCGGTTCCGTGGTGGCAGAATTGAGCGTCTGGGCGCGGCGTACAAGTGGGGTGCCGTGATGAGGCGTCGGTTTTCGTCGAACCGACACCTGGGCCGATGACGTAGAGGTGCGCTTTCTTAGCGGTTCATTCTTGAGCGTGGGATGTTCGTGGGTGTTGCGCTGAAGCCGGGGCGTGAGGAACGGGAACGACTCAATATCGAGGCCATATTCCCGGTCGTCCGGGGCAGGGAACTTAGCGAAGTTGTGGGCGACGGGCCGCTATAGCGGCCCGTTTGTCCCCGCCCTTGAGACCGCTAGAAGTAAAACTTGGCCCCCAGGACGATTCGCCGCGCGTCCAAGGTGGACGTGTACTGTCCAAAGGTACCGCTCACCTGCCGGTTCTGCGCATCGAAGCGTGCCGTGGTATCGACGCCTTGGAAGCTTGCGTGGTTGAAGAAGTTGTAGAACTCGAAGCGGAGCTGCAAGCGCCGCGCGTCGCTGTTGCCGAAGGGGATGTTCTTGATTAGCGTCACGTCGAATACGTTGATGCCCGGCCCGCGCAATACGTCCTTTGGCGCGTTACCGACACCGAACTCCGCCCGCGTGGGAGGCGCGAAGGCATTCGTGTCGAAGTGCCGGAGCGGGGTGCGCTCGCCCTTGGGGATGATTGGATTGGTGAGCACGTTGACGCGGCTATCGATGCCGGCGCCGGAAGCGCCGACAAGGTCGACCGCGTTCACGAGCGAGTATCCGATGCCGAGTGGCGCGCCCGAGGTGAAGGTGGTCACGCCGGAGAGCTGCCAGTTGTCGAAGACGCTCTTCATCACGATATTGTTCGCGGTTAGTTTGGACAGAGCCGGGATGTCGTAGAGGTAATTGAGCACGAAGTTGTGCGTGCGGTCGAAGCTGGCGCGGCCATATTGGCGCATCCGGTAGTTGAGATACGGATTGACGGCGTCGTTGTTGCCATTGACGATCGTCATCGCCTTCGACCAAGTCCAGGCCACGCCGAACTGCAAACCGCGCGAGAATCGCTTGTTCAACTGCGTCTGCATGGAGTGGTAGTTGGAGGTGCCCGCCATCTCGATGTACTGAATGTCGGCGTAGCCGGGGTTCGGGCGTAGGAAGTTATCGGGGAGCGGCGAACCGGTGGTGGCGTCAATGCTGGACGGCAGGAAGCGCGTGCCGTAGGGCAAGGCGTTCAGGCTGCGCCGTTGCAGCAAGCGGCGTCCGACGTTGCCGACGTAGGCGACATCGAGGACCGTGCCGAAGCCGAGGTTCTGCTGAATGCCAAAGCTCCAGTTGTAGACCGTCGGCGGACGGAAATCGCGCTGGATCGACGTCACTCCCGGAGGACTGATGCGAAACGGTCCGGCGAGCAAATCGGCGATCGTCGTGTTCACCGCCGAGCGTGTGATCACGTTCGGTGGCAGCTCTCTATGGATCAAGACTTGGTCGTCGTTGAAGCGGTCGTAGAAAATGCCAAAGCCGCCGCGCACGGCGGTCTTAGCGTTGCCGAAGACGTCGTAGGCGAAACCGATCCGCGGAGCGGTCTGAATTCCGGGCGTATTCTGTATCCGTTCGTTGAACACCGTCATCCCCTGGAAAGGCGCGACGCCATCGGTGAATTGTCCAATGGAAGCGGGCGAGAATTCGCGGCCCGTCACGGGATCGCGGCCCACGCGCGCGCCCGCCGCGTTGCGGAAGGGCTGAATCAGATTCGGTTGCTTCGTCCGGTCATATCCGGCCAGATCGAAGGCGGCCAGTTGATCGCCGGCGCTCCAGGTCGGCTGGATCTTGTAGAAGCGCACTCCCGCGTCAATCGTGAATCGCTTGGTCAACTTCCACGTGTCCTGGACGAACCACTCGACGTTCAAGTACCGCGCGTGCCCATCGAGCTTCGCATTCGCTTCCGTGTAGCTCTGAATGCTGCCGAGCAACGCATTCGAATAAGCGAAGTTCGAATCGAAGGGATTGTTTACGTCGCGGTTGAAGTTAAACGTGCCGTTGAATGCCGACCCACGCGCCGCGTTTCGCGTTGTGCGCTCGACGTAGAGGCCCACCTTGATGTTGTGTTGGTTCCAGATCTTCGACAAGTTGTTGGACCAGTTCCAAATGTTGTTCGTTCCGAAGAAGGGGAAGCGTTGTTCGATGTTCAGGATGCCCGCGTTCGGCACGCCGCCGAAGTTCGCCTGCGGCACCAAATTACGCGGGTTCGCCTGCGGGAAAAACTGCGGCAAGTTCGGCGTCACCTTGGACCGTGTATTGCGGTCGAGGCCCTCTTGCGAAAGCGGGTCCACGGTCTGCTTGGCGCGATTGACGCCGAAGGTGAATTCGTTTACCAGGGTCGGTGAAAAGGTATGGATCAAGGTTGAAACCATGCCCGCCGAGCGGATCTGGTAGTTGATCGGAAGCTGGGCCCAACTGGCCGATGCGAGCACGAAGTCGAAATCGCCTTTGTACGCTTCGTAGTCGTTGATGCCGCGCCAATAGAAGAGCGTCTTGGGCGTGATGTTGTAATCGATGCGCAGGATCGAATCGCGCCGCGGTTGCGTGATCGGCGCTTGGATGAGCGCGTTGAAGTTAAATGTCGGGTCGACGGCGTTCGGCTGCGGGAAGATGTTCAGCAGCGCTTGTCCATTGCGGTCGATGCGGTTCGCCGGCACGATATTGCCGGGGAAAGGCACGCGGTTGTTGAGCGGATCCCAGATGGGAATCAGCGTCCGGTTGGTGTCGAAGGTCTGTGAGTAATCGCCCTGGCGTTGGAGCGCCGTTGGGAAGGTGCGGCGTTGCAGCGAAGAAGGATACTTGCGCGGCAGGAACTCCTGGCTCCAGAAGAAGAAGAGCTTGTCCTTGTCTTTGTTAAATTTGCCCATCGGCACGGGGCCACCGATGAAGTAGCCGGGATAGTTGAAGCGGTATTGCGGGCGCGCCAGGCCGTCGCGATTGCGGAAGAATTCGTTCGCGTTCAACGCCTCGTTACGAAGGAAGTAGTAGGCGCCGCCATGATACTCGCGCGTGCCGCTTTTGATGATTGTGTTGATGGTGCCGCCCGAGGAGCGGCCGTACTCCGCCTGATAGTTCGTCAGCAGCACTTTCACTTCCGCTACGGCGTCCACCGAGGGCGCAAGATACGGCCCGCCCATCGAACCGGTGTCGAGCGAAGAAATGCCGTCCAGCGTTAGATTGATCGTCCCCTGGCGATTGCCGTTGATCGTGATGCCGCCCAAGTTGTTCCAACCCGGAGCGTTACGATTAGCCGTGTCGATGACGCCCGGCAGCAGTTTCACCAAACCCAAGTAATCTCGACCCTTCAAGGGCACGTTCTGCGTTTGCGCCAGATCGATCAGGCCGCTACGCTCGGCCGACTGCGTCTGCAAGCGCGCGGTCTCCGCCGTTACTTCCACGGTTTGCGTAATTTCACCCAATTGCAGATCCACGCGGCGCAGCACAACGCGCTCGGTGGCGGTGAGCACGATCTCGGTTTGCTCGTAGCGCTTGAATCCGCGCGAAGTAACCGCGAGATTATAGGTGGCCGGAAGAAGTTGAGTAAATACGAAGGAGCCGGTCGCGTCGGACTGCGCGTTGCGTGCCTGCCCGGTCCCGGCGTTCGTGAGTGTGATCTCCGCTCCGGCAATCGGGCTGCCCGACGGGTCGGCGACCGTGCCGGAAATCGAGCCTGTCAAGCCCTGTCCATAAAGAGAAGGAAGAGTAGCGAGTACGGCCAACGCCGCCCCGCGAAGCACTGCTTGCAACATGGAAGACCCCCTGGTATCGCTAAGTGCCACGGGTTGGCCAGGGACGATGAGGCAGCAACCGATAAACAGAGAAAGCCAAGACCCGAGCGGGCTTAGCCTATCAGAATTGACCGTCTGGTACCAGCGGGATCGTATTAAGACTTATGCGGATGCGGCCGACTGCCGGAACGCATGCATCTTCATAAACAGCTCCTGCGCATGATCGCGCGACACCCCTAGAAGCTGAAACGTAGGTTTCGAATCGGGCAGCAGCAACTTTAGCTCAATATGCTTCTTCCCATCTCGAACATTCGCGTCCGGGAAGCTTGTCAAAGTAAAACTCGTGCCCTTCGTATCCTTGCCCTCTTTCGGCACAAAGATCAACCGCTTCGGGCTCAAAATCAAGAAGCCCACCGTCTTCCGGTATCCCGGCACGTCGCTCGCCGCGATCGCGGGCATCGCCAAGCTGAACGCATCGCCGTTCAACGCCGCCTTGATGCGTTCCTGCGCCTCCGGCTCAGCCTGCTCCAAGCCGCGATAGAACGGCATCTTGTCCGCGAAGCTGTAGTGGAAGTTCGCCGCGTAACCCATCACTTGGCCCGCTAGCCAATAGACCGCGTACGCGACGATAAGCACGATTAACCCCAAGCAAACGAGAAAAGGAATCCGGTACTCGTACCAGACCGTGATCGGGTCCAGCCCAAAAACCGAAACGATTCCTACAAAGCTGGGGTAGTCCATCTCCTATTTCTTGCGGCGCGTGACCAACTTGACGCGGCGCGGGCGCAACGTCGCCGTCTGGCTGAACGCGGCATTGATCAACTCCGCTTGCTCCTTGGCGTGCTGCTTACCCGAGCCCGCGGCGGGCGAAGCCGACTCCGGCCGCCCCGCGTAGTGGATCATGCGCTTGGCGCTGTTGAACACGAAATACATCTGCTCCTGCACGAAGCGCCACGCGCCCATGTTGCGCGGCTCTTCCTGCACCCAGATCACTTCGGCGTTCGGTGAAAAGCGCGAAAGCATATCTGCCACTTGATCCGCCGGGAAGGGATACAACTGCTCGAGCCGGACGATCGCCACATGGTTCGCGCCACGCTCTTCGCGAGCCGCGAGCAAATCGTAGTAAACCTTGCCCGAGCAAAGCAGCACACGCGTCACCTTGTCGTTTGCCACCGCCGCGTCGCCGATTACTTCCTGGAAGCTGCCCTGCGTGAATTCATCGATGGTGCTGACGGCTTTCGCATGCCGCAGCAAACTCTTCGGCGTAAAAACGATCAACGGCTTGCGCACGCCGCGGCGGTCGTCGCCGCCGTACATCTGCCGGCGCAAAAGGTGGAAGTAATTCGCCGGCGTCGTGCAGTTCGTCACGATCATGTTCTCTTCCGCGCAAAGCTGCAAGAATCGCTCCATCCGCGCGCTGGAGTGTTCGGGGCCCTGGCCCTCGTAGCCGTGCGGCAACAGGAGCACCAGACCGCTCGGTTGCCCCCACTTCGATTCGGCCGACGCGATGAATTGGTCGATCATGATCTGCGCGCCGTTGACGAAGTCGCCGAACTGCGCTTCCCACAGCACCAGCGTCAACGGATCCGCCACGCTGTAGCCGAACTCATATCCCATCACCGCGAATTCGCTCAGCGAGCTATCGACGGCCTCAAACTTCGCCTGATCGGGCGAGAGATGCTGCAGAGGCAAGTAACATGCGCCCGTCTCGTAATCGACGAACTCCAAATGCCGTTGCGTGAACGTGCCGCGCGGCGAATCCTGGCCGGACAAGCGCACCGGCGTGCCTTCCAGCACCAAACTGCCGAAAGCCAGCAACTCGCCCGTGGCCCAATCGATCGGCCCGCCCGTCAACACCTCGCGGCGCTTGGCGAGCACGGACTTCTCCAAGCGCGGATGCGGCGTGAAGCCCTCCGGCAAGTTCGTGAAGCCCTTGATCACCGTTTCGATATCGGAGCGGTCTATTGCGGTATCGCCGCCGTGGATCGGCTCGATCGCCGCGTCGTCGTAGGTCGTCATCTCGACAACCTCGAACTTCTCGGTGCTCGTATGCGCGGTGCTGTAGCCTTCCTCAAGACGCGCGGAAATGCGCTTCTTGACGGACTCCAACTCTTCCGCCGAAAGCACGCCATCGCGCACCAAGCGCTGCCCATATTGCGTCGCGATCGACGGCAGGCTCTTGATGATCTTGTACATCAGCGGCTGCGTGAAGCTCGGATCGTCGCCTTCGTTGTGCCCGTGCTTGCGGTAGCAAACCATGTCCACCACCACGTCGCGCTTGAACTGCTGGCGGAAGTCGTAAGCCACCTGCATCACGCGCAAGCAAGCCTCGGGGTCGTCCCCATTCACGTGGAAAATCGGCGCCTGCACCATCCGCGCGATGTCCGTGCAATACGAAGAACTGCGCGATTCAGCCGGGTTCGTCGTAAAGCCGATCTGGTTGTTGATCACCAAATGTACGGTGCCGCCCGTCGTGTAGCCTTCGAGCTGCGAAAGGTTCAGCGTCTCCATCACAACGCCCTGGCCCGCGAAGGCCGCATCGCCGTGGATCAATACCGGAATGACGCGCTCGCGCTTGGTGTCGCCCAAGCGCTCTTGCTTCGGCCGCGCGATCCCTTCCACCACCGGGTTCACCGCTTCCAAGTGGCTCGGGTTCGGCGCGAGTGTAACCACGATCTCCTTGCCTTTCGTCGAGCGCCGCACCGACGTCGCGCCCAAGTGATACTTCACGTCGCCGGAGCCCTGCGTCGAATCGGGATCGAAGTAGCCCTCGAATTCATTGAAGATTTGACTGATGCGCTTCCCGACGATATTCGCGAGAATCGTCAACCGTCCGCGATGCGCCATGCCAATCACGATCTCGTGGACGTTGGTCGCCGCCGAACGCTCGATCAACTCGTCCAACATCGGAATCGTCGTCTCACCGCCTTCGAGTGAAAAGCGCTTCTGGCCTTTGAAGCGGTTGTCGAGGAATTGCTCAAACATCTCCGCGTCGAGGAGCCGCTCCAAAATGCGGCGTCGCGTCGCTTCGTCAAGCGGCGCGTGGCTTGTCGGCGGCTCCAACCGCTGCTGCAACCACGCTTTCTGCTCGGGATACTGAATGTGCATGTATTCGACGCCCACCTTGCTACAGTAGGTGCGGCGCAGGGTTTCGAGCGTCTCGCGCAGCGTCGAAACGCCGGGAACTTCGCCCATGCCCGTCGAGTGTCCGAGGTTGCCGGTCAAGAAAGTCCGGTCCAAATCCCAAATTGAAAGTCCATACGTAGCGGGATCGAGTTCCGCGTGATACTGCGGCTCGATGCCGAGCGGATTCAAGTCGGCGATTAAGTGTCCACGCACGCGGTAGGCGTGAATCAACTGCATCACCGCGGCTTCCTTCGCCGCCTCAGCCGATACATTCCCAGCAATGCCGGGCAGCGCCACCGGCGCCCGGTCCACCTGCCATGCCACGGGCCGGTAGGGAAGCTTTAAGCTCGCGAAGATCTCTTCGTAGAAGTTGTCGCCGCCATTCAGCAGTTCTTCCAAGCGCGCCAGGAACGAGCCCGACTCGGCGCCCTGTATGATGCGGTGATCGTAAGTACAGGTCATCATCATGACCTTGCTCAAGCCCAACAGCGAACGCGTTTCCGGACGCACGCCCTTGTACTCCGCCGGGTAATCGATCGCGCCCGTCGCGATAATCGCGCCTTGGCCGGGCATCAAACGCGGCACCGAGCCGAGCGTGCCCACCGTGCCGGGATTCGTCAGCGAAACCGTCGTGCCTTGGAAGTCCGGCAGCGCGAGCTTGCCGTTGCGGCCCTTCTTCACCAGCTCGTCGAACGCGCCCAGGAACTGCGCGAAGGTCATCTGCCCCGCATTCTTGATGTTGGGAACCACCAAGGACCGCGAGCCATCCTTGCCCGCCACGTCAATCGCGATGCCGAGATTCACCTGTCCCTTCACCCAACGGAAAGGCTGTCCGTCCTGTTCCGCGTACGCGCAGTTCACGTTCGGATACTTCTGCAGCGCCTTCACGATGGCGTAGGCAATGATGTGCGTGTAGCTGATCTTCGACTTGCCCGAAATCGTGCGCGCTTGGTTGATGAGCGTCCGGTTCTCATCGATCACCTTCACGGGAACGACGCGCTGGCTGGTCGCCGTCGGCACGGCCAACGACAAATTCATGTTCTCAGCGATGCGCGCCGCAGTGCCGCGCAGGGGCACGAGTTGTTCGGCTTCGCCCAATTCCTTCGGGGGCGCGGAAGCGCGCGCGATCAGGTCGCTCGAAGTCGTCACGGGGGCCGGAGTGGCCGCTGCCGCCGCTTTCGGCGCGGGCGTCGCCACCGGCGCGGGAGCTTGTGCGGCGACGGGTGCCGGCGCCGCGTGGTTGCCGTTTGTGCCATTGGCCGGCGTCGCGGGAGCGTCGTCGAACATACCTTTCCAGGCGGTATCGACGGCGGCGCGATTGTTCAGATATTCCTGGTAGAGCTCTTCAGCTAACCAGTCGTTGAGAGAGGAAGCCGGCAACGTGGCGGTGTTAGATTGGCTGGGGTCGGACATGGGTTTTTACAGCGTGCAGACGCAATTTTAAGCGTACTTAAGCTGTCTTCATTGTATCGCGCATACAATAAGCGCTATGTTTCCCGCGAGAGAATGGCTAGTGCGCCAAGGCCTGCCCGGATGCGATCCCGCCGAGGCCCCCACCTCCTCCCAACGCTTCGCCGACGGCGCCGCCTGGAAGATCGAAATCCCCTCCACCGAAGGCCCCAAGGCCCTGCAACTGGTCATCGACGAATGCGCCAAACGCAACGTCCCGCTCCACCGCGTCAGCCAAGGCAGCGGCATCATGTTGCAGACCGACGACGAAATCCGCGACATGGTCAAGCTCGGCCGCGCGCACAACATCGAAGTCAACCTCTTCATCGGCCCCCGCGCCACCTTTGATACCGGCGCGCAGGTCTTTTCCCCCGCCGGCAAAACTCTCGGCCTCAGTCTCCGCGGCGCCGATCAGCTAGCCTTCGCCATGGAAGACGTCCGCCGCGCCGTCGAACTTGGCGTCGATAGCATCCTCATCAGCGACATCGGCAGCCTCGCCGTAATGGGCAAGGCGAAACAAAACGGCGACCTGCCCGCCAACCTCATCATCAAGACCTCCGTCATGATGGCCCCCTGCAACCCCGCCTCCGCGCGCCTGCTCGAAGACCTCGGCGCCACCACCATCAACATCCCCAGCGATCTTTCGATCCCCCAAATCGCCGCGATCCGCGCCGCCATCCAAGCCCCCATCGATTTCTACGTCGAAGCCCCCGACAACATCGGCGGCTTCCTCCGCTATTACGAAATCCCCGAACTCATCCGCGTCGCCGCGCCGATCTATCTGAAGTTCGGCCTCCGCAATTCGCCGGACATCTATCCCTGCGGCACCCACATCGAAAACACCGCGCTTGCCCTCAGCAAGGAACGCGTCCGCCGCGCGGAACTAGCGATGGGCATCATCCGCCGCTATTTGGGAGTGAACACGTAGACCTTGTTCGCGATCTTCCACTCGCCATCCACCTTCAGCAGAACGAAGTAATCCGTGAAGTACCCATTCGGATTGTCGAAGCGAATCGAGGCCATGGCCGCCGTCCCCGTCACTTCCACCTTCTCAATCCACCGCTTTCGCAAGTGCTCATCCGGCCACGGCTTGCCGCGAAACAATGCCGCGTACTCATCCACGCTCCAGGAAGTGAACTTGCCCTCGCGCAACCCTTCAATGTGCGCGCTGGGCAGAAACGCCTTGCGCATGAAAGACCCATCGCCTGTCGCGTGGCCCTTCAAATAATTCTCCAGCGGCACGCGGGCCTGCGCCTCTTCGCCGCTCTGCGCAAATGCCATCGCCGCCCACAAAAGTAGAACGCATCTCATACCGCCACCCTAACAAAGCGCTACGCTATTTCCCATGCGCTTGCTCATCTCGCTCGCTATTTTCCTGTGCTCACTCGGGGCCCAAACGCCGTCCCCCGCGACTCCCAGCCCAGTCCCCACGCAAGCCTACAAGGACGAAGCCCCCGTCGTCGTGAATCACAAGATCACCCTCAACGGCGCGCCCCTCGAATACAAATCCACCACCGGCTTGATGCCCATCAAGAACACCGTCGGCGAGCCCGAAGCCGGTCTCTTCTACGTTGCGTATACCGTGGAATCGGGCCAGACCCCATCCCGCCGCCCTCTCTGCTTCGCCTTCAACGGCGGCCCTGGCGCGGGCTCGCTCTGGTTGCACTTGGGCGCCATCGGCCCGCGCCGCATCAAGATGAACGAAGACGGCTCCATGCCGCCCATGCCCTACCAGCTCGAAGACAACCAAGGGACCTGGCTCGACAAATGCGACCTCGTCTTCGTCGACCCCGTCGGCACCGGTTTCTCCCGCGCCACTAAGACCGAAACCGCGCGCAAGTTCAACAGTTTCACCGGCGACATCGATAGCGTCGCCGAATTTGTTCGCCTCTACCTCGCGCGCACCGAACGCTATATGTCCCCCATCTTCATCGCCGGCGAATCCTACGGCACCACGCGCGCCGCCGGCCTCAGCGGCGCGCTCGCCAGCCGCGGCATCGCGCTCAGCGGAGTCCTGCTCATCAGCTCCATTCTCAACTTCCAAACCGCGCGCTTCAACACCGGCAACGATTTGCCCTACATCCTCTTTCTCCCCACTTACACCGCCACCGCTTGGTACCACAAGCGCATCGATCCCCAATACGCGAAAGATTTGAAGACCGCACTCAACGCCGCTCGAACCTTCGCCGAGGGCGAGTACGCCACCGCCCTCATGAAAGGCGACAAGCTGAGCCCCGCAGAGCGCGAAGCCATCGCCACCAAGGTGAGTAAACTCACCGGCCTCTCCATCACCTACGTCATGCAAAACGATCTGCGCATTAACATCATGCGCTTCATCAAGGAACTCCTCCGCTCGAAGGACACCACGGTCGGCCGCCTCGATAGCCGCCTCACCGGCACCGACCGCGATCAAGCTTCCGATTCGGCCGCCTTCGACCCGTCCATGTCCGCCATCATGACGCCCTACACCCACGCCATGAACCAATACGCCCGCGAAGAACTGAAGTACAAAACCGACGCCACGTATTTCTCACTCGGCGGTGGCATCATGAACTGGGACTACAGCGCCGCGCAAAACCAATACGCCGACACCAGCGCCGCCCTCCGTTCCGCCCTCGACCGCAACCCCTACATGAAGGTCTTCATCGCCAACGGCTATTACGATCTCGCCACGCCCTTCTTCGCGACCGAATACACGTTTTCCCACATGGGCCTGCGCCCCAAATACGAAAAGAACATCACGATGGCCGAATACGAAGCGGGGCACATGATGTACATTCATGTGCCCTCGCTTTTGAAGTTGAAGAGTGATGTGGCGCGCTTTATCGATGGCGCGCTGAAGCCTTAAAGGGCCCTAGAGCTCTAGCTGCCGCTGCACCGTGCGCGCCTTCGGCGCGTAGTTGAAGCCCGGCGGCTGCTCCTCCGGGAAAGTCACCTTCACCGGCTGCTCTTTCTTATCCCGCGTCACGCTCAGCGCCACGGTCTTGGACTTGCCACGCGCCGTGCGAAGCTGCGTCGTAATCTCGCGCGGCGTCTTCACTTCGACATCTTCCACCTTCGTGATGATGTCGCCCGCCTTGATGCCGGATTTCTCCGCCAGGCTGCCGCTGCTCACGCTGCGCACCAGTACGCCTTGCTTCACGCCGAAGAATCCGCAGAGCTGCTCGTTCAAGCCCTCCGCCTCGATCCCCAACGTCATGCTCTGCCAATTCATCGCCGGCCGCGGCATCGTCTCGATAGTCCAGCCGCGCATCTGCGGCGCCATCTCCTGCAGACTCTTCATCGCCTTCGCCATGCGATTGCCCATGTTTTCCGGGCGCGCGCTCACGGTCGTGTTCGAGCCATTGCGGACGACGGTAATCTTCACTTCGCGCCCTGCGGGCGTCTCGCGCACCATGCGGATGAATTGCTCCATGCCTTCGATGCGTTGGCCGTTGTACTCGGTCACCACGTCGCCGGTCTTCAGGCCCGCCTTCGCCGCGGGAGACTCGTCTTCCACGCTAGTGATCTCCGCGCCACGCTCTTCCTTCAGCTTCAACGCCGTCTTGCGCTCTTCGTTCACATCGCGCACTCCGACGCCCAAGTAGCTGCCATTGGTCGACATCAGGCGCAACGTCTCGCCGAGCGGCGCCAATGCCGGTGGAGGAGGCGGAGCGGGCGGCGCCGGCGGCGCTTGCTGCGCGAATAGCACTTCGCCCGGAAAAACCACGACGGCTTCCTGAGCGTTGATTTGTGTTGCGCCCACGCCAAGTGCCCCAATTGCCACGGCGAGAGCGAGGACCTGAGAGTTTCTTTTCATACCTAAACTGACGACCCTAAGCCCAAATCGTAACGCCGTCCTGACCCAGTGAATTGGCCAAGCAAGCCGTTAGAACGTACCCGGAGACGCCCGCATCGCGCCCAGGGCCCGCAAACACCGCGAGCGCACATACTCGTTATCCTCTTGCCGGATCACTTGCTGCAAGGTGCCCACCATCTCGCTCGGATGCCCATCCACCAGCACGTCGATCGCCAGCACGCGCACATTCGGATTCGCGTCGCCCAAGAGCACGCTGGAAATCGCGCGGCGCACGTCCTGCTCTTGCGTGAAAGGCCGCAACGCCTCTAGCGTCCGCAACCTCACGCCAGGGTCCGCATCCTTCGCGAGGGTTTGCAAAAACACCTGCCGCACATCGTCGCGATTCACGCGATTGCGCAACAGGTCTACGCTCTCCAAACGCAAGCCGGGGTCCGCCGCCTGACGCGTCGCCGCCAACAGTAAGCGCTGAATATTCTCATCCTGCAAGCCACCGCTCACCACGCGCTCGCGCGGCTCGTCCACCACGATGCGCACCGTGCCGTCGCCCTGGCCATGGATCGCGCGCACGCGGGCCACTTCCTCGGTGTGCGAACTCACGAAACGGTTCTGCTCAAAAACTTTTCCGCCGAAGAATCCCAAGCCCAACAACGCCGCCGCCATCGCCGGCTGCGCGACCCACTGCGACACCCAAGCCGGTGGCCGCAACGATTCGAGAAAACGCCGCCACGCCGGTTGCGCCTCCGGCTGCATCGCCGCGCTCAATCCCGCGCGGCACTGCGCCAGAAGCTCGGCCGAGGGCTCGCTCGCGGCCGTATCCACATGCGTTAAGAGATTCTGCAGTTGCGTCAACTCGGCGCGGCACCCGGCGCAGTCCGCCAAATGCTGCTCGACCAATTCTTCTTGTTCGGATTCCAATTCGCCGTAGTAGTACAGCGTAAGGTCGGAGCGGATCTCTTCACAGTTCACTTGCTGTTTCACAGTGCGCTCCTAAACAAACTCACCCAGCGCCGTCCGCATCTTCTGCGTCGCGCGGAACAAACAATTCTTCGCGGCCTCTTCGGACGTACCCAACGTCTCGCCAATCGCCCGCAAGCGCATCCCCTGATAGTGCCGCAACTCAAACACCATCCGCTCCCGGGGCGTAAAGGTATCCAGTACGCCGTTGATCTTATCCTTCAGCTCCAGGCTGAGCAGCCGCCGCTGTGGGTCCAGCGTCGCGCGTTCCTCGGCCACCAGATCCAAGCGGTCCTTCACTCCCTCGCTCGTCGCCACCGTCGATTGCTCCTCCTTGCGCACCTTACGCTTACGCAGCGTATCCAGGCACAAGTTCGTCACGATGCGATAAAGCCAGGTATGGAAGCTGCAATCGAAGCGGAAGTTCTTCAGATTGCGGTGCACTCGCAAGAACGCTTCCTGGTAAATATCCGCGGCGTCTTCGTTCGAGCGCAGCAGGCTATAAGCCAGCTTCAGTACGTTTTGGTCGTAGTTGCGGACAAGGCTCTCGAAAGCCTCTTGGTCGCCGGCTTGCGCGGCACGGATCAGTGCGGCTTCGTCCATTGTTCGCCGTTCGTTCGCGCCACGGAGCGATGCCGCTGGCGCCGTGGATGCGTAAGATGTAGAGCTCACCGCTCAGATAGACGAACGCGCCGCGAAAAGGTCACGTTCCAGAAAAAATTGGGGTTAACTGGCGGCCATCTCGATGTCGATGCGTTTATTCGCGGCATCGAGCGCCGTGATCTTGAATTGGCGAATCTGCCCGACGCGAACTTCGTTCTTCGAACCCTCCGCCGGCCCGCCTTCTTTCCAGCGCTTATTCAACATCGCGCTCAACGTGCCCAGGTCGGCCTTCCCGCCGCCACCGCCTGAAGTCGCGGCCGCCTCCGCCTTTGGCAACAGGCAAACGCCCGTCACGCCTTCGGCGAGTTGCACCTTGATCTTGTTGTCCTTAACGTCGCTCACGCGGCCCGTAACCACCTCGCCCACCTGATGCTCGGCGATAAAGTGATCCGCGCTGGTCGGCTCCAACTGCTTGATGCTCAGGCGGATGCGGCGGCGGTCGCTCTCGTAATCGGTCACGGCGGCTTTCACCACCTGCCCCACGCTCAACACGTCCTTCGGATGCTCGACGCGCTTCTCGCGCGTGATGTCCGCCACGTGGATCATGCCCTCGACGCCAGGCCCCAAATCCACGAACGCGCCGAACTTCTGCAAGTCGACGATCGGGCCTTCGAAAACGGCGCCCAACGTCCACTTTTTCTTCGCTTCGGCCCACGGATCGGCCACCAATTGCTTTAAACCCAGCCCGATCTTTTTCTCGGGCAGCTTCAGATCCAGAATCTGTACTTCCACCACGTCGCCGGCATTGACGACATCTCCCGGCTTCCGCACCTTCTTATCCCAGCTCAGATCGATCGTGCGCACCAAGCCTTCGACGCCCGGCAGCAATTCGACGAACGCGCCGAAATCCACCAAACGCGTTACCTTGCCGGAAACGCGGTCGCCGACATGGAACTTCTCTCCCACCTGCGACCACGGCTCGGCCTGCAACTGCTTCATGCCCAGGGAAATCTTGCGGCTTTCGCGATTTACCTTCAGCACTTTGACTTCGATTTCCTGGCCCTCGGTCAGTAGTTCCGCGGGCTTGCTAACACGCGTCCAGCTCATGTCGCTCACATGCAACAAACCGTCCACGTCGCCCAAGTTCACGAACGCGCCGAAATCCGTCAGCGTCCGTACGCGCCCCGTCAGTACCTGGCCTTCCGCGATCGCGCCAAACGCTTCCTGCTTGCGCTGCGCCGAAAGTTCTTCGAGAATCACGCGCCGGTCGACGACCAGATCCTCTTTCTCTTTGTCCAGCTTCGTAATCCGGCACTCGATCGTCTGGCCCACTAGCTTCGCCATGTCGGCCACGTCGCGCGCGCCGCTGCGGCTCGCCGGCATGAAGGCCCGCTCCCCGCCTACTTCCACGCGCATGCCGCCCTTGATCACTTCGCGCACCACGCCCGAAACCGTCAGCTTCTTCTCAAAAGCCTCTTCGAGCGCCGACCAATCCTTGGGCGTTTCCACCCGAGTCGTAGCCAGCCGGTAGTAACCGTCTTCCGTGCGTCCGTTAATCGTGACCTCGATCTGTTGGCCCAATTCCAACTGAACTTGGCCCTGCTTCTGCGGCAAATACTCGATGGCGAGCAAACCGTCCGTCTTCCGGCCCACGTCCACGTAAGCGCCCTCGGGCGTGATACGCAGCACGTGGCCTTTCACGAGGCCCGATTCCGAGTCGGACTCCTTCGTCTCAAAGGCGGCCAGAATATCGCCAAAGCCGGTATCTACAGGGGTGTCCGCGGGCTCTAAGGAATCGTCCGGAGCCAACGGAATGGTGTTTTCCATGGAATTCATGACAACAGGTGCGAGAATTAATAGTCTCGCATACCATGATACGCCGATCCTTTCTGGCGCAAGCCCCCGCCGCGGCGATGCTCGCGCTTGAAACCGTCCCGTTGCCGGCGGATTCGGAATTCCGAAAAGACGCAGAAGCGTATTGGTCCCGCATTCGCCGCGAACAATTTCTGCTCCCCGATTGGCGCGCTTATCTGAACACCGGCTCCGTCGGCAGCGCCCCGAAGGCGGTCTTGAAAGCCACGAGCGAATACATGGAGAAGGGCGCCTCTTACGCGTCCAACGACTATCCGCGCTGGGGTTACGAAGCCATGCTCCCCCATCGCGAGGCCATCGCTAAATTCACCGGCGCCACCGCCGCCGAGATCGCGCTCACCCACAACGCCACCGAAAGCATGGGCATCATCGCGAACGGCCTCGACCTCCGCCCCGGCGACGAAGTCCTCATCACCGATCAGGAACATCCCTCCGGCCGCGGCCCCTGGCTCTTGAAGCAAGCTCGCGCCGGCATCCGCGTGCGCGAAGTGAAATTGCCCGTTCCTCCCAAGAACGCCACGGAGCTAACCGATGTCGTCATCGGCGCCCTTCGCCCCGAAACGAAAGTACTTTCCTTCTCTGGCATCACCACGCACACCGGCCTCCTGTTGCCGGTCAAGGAGATCTGCGCCGCCGCCCGCGCCAAGGGCGTCGTCACCGTCGTCGATGGCGCGCACATGCCCGGCCAGGTTTCGCTCAACATCGCCAGTCTCAACTGCGACCTCTTCGCCGCCAGTCTCCACAAATGGATGTTGACGCCCCCCGGCTGTGGCTTCCTCTACGTGCGAAAGGACTTTCAGCCCCGCCTCTGGCCCACCGTCGTCGTCGACGGCTGGCAGAACCAGACCGACGCGCTCAAGTACATGCAGCTTGGTTGTAACAATCGCGCCGAACTCGAAGGCGTTCTCGCTGCCCTGGATTTCATCAACAAGATCGGCGCCGCGCGCATCCAAACCCGCATGCACTCGCTCGCCCGCCGCGCCTACGAAATGGTGAAAGCGATCCCCGCGCTTCGCGTCCTCAGCGCCGAAGACCACTCGCTCTATGGCGGTATGGTCGCCTTCGAAGCGCCGGGCAAGAACTACGCGCCCCTCTGGCAAAAACTCGCCGAGCGCAAAGTATGGACTCTGCGCGGCGAAAAGATCCGCGTCTCCTGCCACATCCACACCCGGCCCCAAGACCTCGAAACGCTCTTTTCTACGATTCGGGAGCTGTGGGGTTAAGACGCAAACGGTAGCCCACGCCACGAACGGTCAACAAATGTCGCGGCTGCGCCGGATCCGTCTCGATATAGCGCCGCAGGCGCACGATGAAATTGTCAATCGCCCGCGTATCGGTGTCTTCATGCACGCGCCACACGTTCTCCAATAACTCCGCCCGGCTAACCGCCCGATCCTCGCGCTCGAGCAGATAGCGAAGCAGATTCGCCTCCATCAACGTCATCGGTTGCGTTTCGCCGTTGAAATGAACCTCAAGGCCCCGCAAGTCAATCGTGTGCCCGTTAATCGAAATCTCCTCAACCTTCGCCGGCGCCCCCGGCCCACTAGGTTTCGCCGACCAATCCTGCCGCCGCAGCAAAGACTTAATCCGCGCCAACAACACTGACAGCTCAAAAGGCTTCGCCAGATAGTCGTCCGCCCCCGCCGCGATGCCCTTCACCACATCCTCGGGCCTGCTTCGGGCGGTCAGCATCAACGTCGGCAAGTAATGCCCCTGCGCCCGCAACTGTTGAATCACGTCGAAACCGCTAATGCCCGGCAGCATAACGTCCAGCACCAGCAAATCGTACTTCGCCCCACCGCCGAAAGCCGCTAGCCCCTCCTCGCCCGTCTCCCGCACATCCACGCCGAACCCTTCTTCCTCCAGGTTGAAGCGCAGCCCCTCGGCGAGATGCTGCTCGTCCTCCACGATCAAGATGCGCATCATGCCCAGCATCGCTCCCCGCGTCCCCCAAGCTCACTCGCCACTTCCAACGCAAGGTCCCGGCCTCCGGCCAACCGCCGCTCGTCATCCCCAACCGCACGCCGCGCCACGCTCCACGTCCTAACCCGCGCCAAGCCCCGCCACACGTCCGCCTCTCCCTCCGCTTCACTCGTCACTTCCAACGCAAAGCCCCGGCCCCCGTTCAGACGCCGCTGGTCACCCAAAACTGGAATCCGCGTCACACCCCACGTCATGCCTGCCGTCCTCCAAACTCGCTCGCCAGCTCCAGTACAAAAGTGCTGCCATGCCCCGGGCCCTCGCTCATCGCATACACACGCCCGCCATGCTTGCGCGCCACGCTCCGCACAATAAACAGACCCAGCCCCGTACCCTTCACCCGCGAAGCCACTGCCGACGGTATGCGATAAAAACGCGAGAAGATCCGCTTCAACTCCGCGTCCGCGATGCCGATCCCGTTATCCTTCACCCGCAACGCGAGGCGCTTGGCGTCCAAGCGCTCTAACTCCACTTGCACCTTCGGCGTTCCACCGGAGTACTTGATCGAATTATCCAACAGGTTCGCCACCGCCGACTTGATCTCCTGCCAATCCCCGCGCACAATCGCCCTGTCCCCCGTCGGGAGTTTCTTCTGGAACGTCACCGTGCCGTCCGGCAGATGATGCCGCGCCCGCGCCGTGGCGATCGTTTCGTCGATCAAGTCCAGCAGGTTCACTTCCTGCTTTGACGGGTTGCTTCGGCTGCCGACGCGGCTCGCCTCGAGCACCTGCTCGATCGTGCCCAGAAGCCGGTTCGCATCGTCGTTCATGATGCGGTAAAACTCTTTACGCTTGGTCTCATCGACCGGCCTTTGCTGCAAGGTTTCCAGATACAGCTTGATCGACGCCACCGGAGTCTTCAGCTCATGCGTCACCGCGTTCAAGAAGGCGTCTTGCTGTTCGTTTTTCCGGATCTCACGCACCAGGAAGATCGTGTTCATCACCAGGCCGCCGAGAATCACCAAGAAGAAGATGACGCCCAAACCCATCAGGATGCCCTTGCGGCTCAGCACAATCCATCCGATGTTCAGGGCAAGCGTCAAGGCGATTAGTAAGACGCCGAATACCGTAAAGAAGACGGCCTGGCGCCTGCGGCCGGGCATGGTCATACCTTTGATGGTATGCGAGAGCCGCCTCTAGAAGCCCGGCATCTAGTCATTATGAAACGACCAACCCCTGACCTGAGACGCGGGTTACGCTGACGGT